>Ga0207674_10000011_pt1 | contig 193487 bp, 157 predicted proteins | sample KBSCornC72_FD_184303 | JGI IMG/M metagenome (GOLD analysis project Ga0207674, IMG submission 184303) | Corn rhizosphere microbial communities from Kellogg Biological Station, Michigan, USA - KBS Corn C7-2 (SPAdes) (version 2) | ecosystem: Host-associated > Plants > Roots > Rhizosphere > Soil ...
CCGGCTGCTGGAGACGCCGCAGGGGCCGCGACTCGGCGTCAGCAGCAAGGGCATCAGCCCGCTCAACTCGCTGTTGCACGCCCGCCAGGAGATGTTCGACAACGTCTACTGGCACCACACCAACCGCGCGATGATGGCGATGCTGCTGCGAGCGGTGCAGGAGGCGCAGCTTGCCGGGGCAATCGCGCCCGATGACCTCGCCGGGCACGACGACGCCTCGCTGCTGGCCCATCTCTCCGACGAGCGCATGCCAGCGGGTACGCGCGATCTGGTGGGCGCGCTCAAACAGCGCCAGCCGTACAAGGTGATGCTGGAGGTCAGTGCGCGCGCGGGCCGTGTCTATAGCCAGCTCGACGCGCTCTTCTGGGACCAGGGCAAGCGGCGACGGGTGGAGCTGGCGCTCGCGGAGACGCTGGCGGTCGCCCTGGAAATCCCGGTCTCGCCGCACGACGTGCTGATCGATATCCCCAAGCCGGAGAAGTGGGAGATGGATGTGCTGGTGCGCTTTGCTCATCCGCCCGTCGGCATGGCCTCGCTGATGACCTGGACCGAGGCGACGGGCCAGCGTCCGGGCGACCTCGGCATCTACGAGCAGCACCAGCGCCGCATCCGCATCGTGGCGCGCGCGCCAGTGCGCGATGCCGCCGACGATCTCGCCGAGGAGCTGCTGCTGCCGGTCATCGAGCGCATCCCCACGATCTAGCGGCGAATCGAGGGAGTCATACATGGGAGCCCGTGCAAACTACGTTCTCATCGAAGATGGCGCAATTTCGATCTACTATTCCCACTGGGGCGCGATGAGCGTTCCCGCGGTTGTCATTGATGGCCCCGACGCGACGATTGCATACATCCGGGAACTGGGGCCTGACGCTGTATTGATGGAGGATAACTGGGCGGAAGGTGGAATCCTGCTTGACGTCGACCGACGCGCGCTGCTCTTTTTCGGTGGCGAGAACATCATGTTCTCTCCTCCCTGGCAGCGGATATTCCTCCGCATGATGCGATTTGTCTGGCAGGGCTGGTCTGTTGCATGGGCAGGACGCGAAATTTTCGATATCGCATCGTATCCTGGTGTTGCGGATTTCCTTGAAATCAATCCTTCCAGTCTCATCATGTCCGTTGAACCTGAAACCTATCAACCATATTCTGAGGCGAAGATCCGTAATCCGCACGAAAATCCGTGGGTTTATACCGTCATCACCGTCACCTGGGAAGATGGGCGAGTCAGTGACTATACTTTCGATTCCGCGCTCGACGGTTATCTGCTGTTTGGACCAAACCTGCTCGATGACTTGCGCGAGCGCGAACCCGATGAGCTGCCATGCGAAGAAAGCAGCGGAGAGATAATTTACTTCGATGCCCCAGACCAGGGCCTACGTGAGGGCGTATATATCGATACGGGGGCGCGAGCAATGTGGATCATGCACGACAAACCGGTGTATTCCGCAAAGCCGGAACTCATCGCGCAGATATGGCCTGATTGGAGTGTGAACGAACACTTTGAGGGTCTTGGCCGCCAGGTTGTGCTGTCTGGCCGTAATCCGTCCCTAGTTGCCGCTCCTTATGAACAGGTGGCACTCGAATTGATCGGCGATTTGATGACAGGCCATAGGGACGATAACGACTCAGTTTCGCGTTTGATCGCACAGGCGTTGGCCGACCGACCGACTGAGCAATCAACGCAGGATAACGAAATCGCGTATCCCACGCCTTTGCCTCCTCTTCTCCCAGCAGCAGAGCGACGCGCCCATCTCATTGCCCTGCTCCAGCAGGCGTTGCAGGATGACGCAGAAGCTAGAGCCACCGAGTGAGAAGTATGAAGCGCCTCACAAATCCCCACATTGAAAAGTGAGAACTCGGAAACTCCGCCCGTATATTCAGTGGAAGGCTACCGGCCGATGGCGAGGCGGCTCATCGGGGCTGGCTGTGTTGCTGGTGCAGATACGAGCGCGAGGGAGAGTGCGCCATGGCTGGATCCCGAAGGAAACGAAGTGCGCTACGGGCGCTGGTGGTGGCGCTGCTCTTTATCGCCGTCACCGTGGCGCTGATTGTCTTCATTCCCCGTGCCGTTGACTCCTCGCACGCCACCCAGATACCCACGCCGGGCCAGGTGATTCTGCCGCCGACCGCGCCAGCGGCGACCGTTGTGGCGACGGCCACGAGCAAGTAGCGAGGAGGCGAACACGATGGACCAGATGCGCCGCGCGCAACGCACTCCTCGAACATGGGTCGGCGGAATCGTCGGTGGGCTGCTCCTCCTTGCTGTGCTGGCGCTGCTGGCTGCGTGTGGTGGTAGCTACTCGCCATCAGCCAGGTATACGCCGCAGCCGGGAAGCACAGCCATTCCCACGACCGGTACTGGGCCAGCGGCCTACGCCTACCTCTACTCGCGCATCGACTATCCGCTGCAACTGGCGGTCAACGCGGATAGCGACGTCACGCTGACCCTCTCGCCTCATCAGAATCTGCTGATCGCGACGCCGGGCGCGGGTTCGGGCGTGGGCACAGTGGGCGAGCCGATTCCGCTGCCGACGCAGCTGAGCGATTACAGCGACATCGGCGCGTCGGTAGATACGGAATCGTCAGGTAACAGCCCCGTCGTCTGGCAGCTTGTCAGCGCGCCACGCCAGTCATTGCTCACGCCGGGCGACCCGACCATAGAGCGCACCTATCTGGATGCTGTGAGCTTCACGTGGCATGTGGAGGCCGTCGCGACGGGGCAGAATCTGGTGCGCATCGTTCTCCATCTCTATTACATTTACCTCGACGGCAGCGAGCACGACGGTACGATTGAGGTCTCATCGCTGCCGACGCCCATCGTCGCGATCCAGTCCGCCATCGTCAATACAACGCTGCCCACCTGGCTCCCGTCGTGGCTGACCGACCAGCTCTCCACGTGGCGGATACCGCTGGCCGGGCTGAGCGGGCTGGCGGGACTGCTGGGGGTAATCCGCTTCCTCTGGGATCTCTTCCAGAACGCGAAGGACGCCAAAGATGCGGCGCAGGGCGCGGCCAAGGCAGCTGTGGCGCTCCAAAGGCGTATGCCACACCGGCAATAGCAATCCGATGGCAGCGTAACGTCGGGCCAGAAGGCTGGCGGCCAAAGCTGCGTCTAACTGTGCCTAACAAAACCGCGCGCGAGTAGGCGAGAAAGCAGGATGGTTGCGAGCCAGGGGATCGAGTCGAAAGGGGCGCCTAGCGTCTAGGGTGCCACCGCCTTCTCCGAAGGCGGTGAACGCTTCAGGAGAGTTCCTTAGAGTTCCTCGGCCAGCGCGACGATGACGCCCGCGGGGCCTCGCATGTAGCAGAGTCTGTACATGTCCTCGTACTGGGCCACCTCGCCGACGAGTTCGGCGCCGATAGCGCGCAAGCGAGTGACAGTGTCGTCGAGGCTGTCGACAGCAAACATGACGCTCCGGAGGCCCAGCGTGTTCGGTGGTGCAATCGCCGGTTCGCTCTCGACCAGTTGTGGATGGCGAAACTTCGTCAGTTCAAGTCGTCCGTGCCCATCTGGGGTCCGCATCATCACGATATCGACTTGGACACGTTCGAGCCCGTTGACACGGTCCACCCACGGGCCCTCGACCGGCATCTCCTCTTCACGCTCCATGCCGAGGGTAGTGAAGAAGGTAATGGCGGCTGCAAGATCGTCGACGACGACGCTGACATGGTCCAATCTCTTGATCGTCATGTCCCTAGTATAGCAGGTATAGCAGAGGCCATGTGCGGCGGCCCAGGTCGACCGTGCTCACGAGTTGGACGTGGTTAGCCGAGGAAACGTAGGGAGATGAAGGCGCAGCCAAGCTGCAAGCCGGACGCGACGACAAATGCCCGCGTTTGCACATCAGGCATTGTCCGCCGCTATGATTGAGTGCATACAATATCGTCAAGCCCGCAAACCAAGCTGTCTGTCTAGCCGGAGAGATTTCCTATGTCGCACCATGCCGACTTCACCGCTAACCAATATCTGCGCCTCGCGCCTGAGGTGCGGGATGCGCTGGCGTCTGGTCAGCCGGTGGTTGCGCTGGAATCTACTGTTATCGCGCATGGGCTGCCCCGGCCTACCAACCTCACCGTGGCGCGCGAGATGGAGGCGGCGATACGGGCGGCGGGCGCTATCCCGGCGACAGTCGCGCTGCTGGACGGCTCCATCGTCGTCGGGCTGAGCAAGGCCGAGCTAGAGCGGCTCGCCACGACCGATGAGCCGGTCGCCAAAGCTAGTCGGCGCGGGCTGGCCGTTGCGCTGGCCCAGCGCTCGCTGGCCGCCACCACCGTCGCGGGGACGCTGGCATGCGCGGCGCTGGCGGGCATCCACGTCTTTGCCACCGGCGGTATCGGTGGGGTCCATCGCGGCGCGGCAGAGAGTTTCGACATCTCGGCGGACCTGATCGAGCTTGGCCGCGCGCCCCTGGTCACCGTCTGCGCGGGCATCAAGGCGATTCTCGATCTGCCGCTCACCCTCGAATACCTCGAAACGCAAGGCGTCCCCGTCATCGGCGCCCAGACCGACGAGCTGCCCGCGTTCTACTGCCGCACCAGCGGCCTGCGCGTCCCCTTCCGCGCCGAGACGCCCAGCGAGATCGCCGCGATTGCGCGGGCGCAGTGGGAGGGCGGCCTTGGCGGTGGGCTGCTCGTCACCTGCCCCATCCCCGAAGCGGACGCGCTGCCTGAAAGAGACTTCGCCGACGCGCTGGCCCAGGCGGAGCATGACGCCGCCGACGCGCATGTGACCGGCCCGGCAATCACGCCGTTTCTGCTGGCACGGATCGGCGCGCTGACCGAAGGCACGAGCATCGCGGCCAACCGGGCGCTGCTGCTCAACAACGCGACCTGGGCGGCGCGTATCGCATCGGCGATGGCGACGGTAGAGCCGTAAAGCCTCTGTCCCAAATCCCCTCTGAAAATACTCCTCGCCCGTTTTCGATACCGTTTTACCTCGCGGAAAATCGGTGCCTTACTTGCTACTAGGAAACTTGGGGCAGGACCGTCTGGCTGTTGTGCTTCCCCATACCAATAGGTGTATACTCGCGTCACATATCTCGCGGTCCTCGCAATCATTGGCAATCATTAGAAGGAGTAGCAGGGATGACTCAGGAATCGCCTACGAGCAACAGGGAAGGCGCAATCGAATCGGAGAACAGCAGCGCCAGGGCTACCGGCGCTCCAGCGCGCATCGTCGCGGGGAAACGGAACCTCCCGCCGGGAAGCAGTGATAAATATCCGCTGCCTGGCCGCTGGCCACAGCCTGAAGCATGGCCGGAATCAGGCGACCTGCTTGAGATCGAAGCCGAACCCGAACCCGTGGCCGCCGCCGCTCCCCAACCTAAAGCCGTGGCGGAACCGCCCGTAGAGCAGCCGGTCATGATTGAGATCGAGATCGGGTCGCGCTTCCCCGCCGTGAAGCGCTCCAACTGGTTAGAGGCGCCGGATTACTGGCTGGCGGATCATCAGTCGGTGCCTCGTCCGCCGACGCGGCCGATCCCGCGCCCCAGGCGATTCGTGCGTATGTCGCGCGCGCGCAGCACCATGCTGTTGCTCGTCGCCGTGGTGGGCATTGTCGTCGTCGGCGCGGGTATGGCATTCGCTGGCCACCTGACCTATGAATACTTCAATACGCCCCTGGCGCTGCCGACCGCCCACCCCGCGACCGCCACCGCGACGGATATCCCGGCAACCGCCACGCCGACGGACATCCCGGTGACAGTTACCGCGACCGACGGCACCGACAACCAGGGAACCGCCACGCCTGCCATTACGCCGGATACGACCCCGGATATCACGCCGGTCATTTCCACACCCTGACCATCGAGGTTGCTCCATAACACCTAGATACCTGCTATCGGCCCATCTGGCGAGATACCGGCAGGTCGCATGGTATACTGGAAACAGATGATATCTGGCGAGGAGCAACACAGATGGCAGCAGTGGGCATCGGCAAGATCGTCGGCTCGGAATCGCATGTGCGCTATACCTGCCAGATATTTGGCCCAGGCGAGGTGGCCACGCCGCCAGATCCTTCCGCGTACGCGTTTGGCGGCTTCGTCCGCCTGCCACTGCGGACGGCGCTGGCCGCCGCCGATGTCGCCGGGCTCGAGCCGCGCCCAACCGCCGCGATGCGTAGCGATGCGCTGATGCCTGCGCCAGCGCAGCCGCTCTGGGCGGTGGGCTTCATCTACGATACGATCCTCGTCAATCCCGCCTTCGGCACGCTGGGGCCGCGCCTCTCCAACGACGAGCAGCTAGCCGTCTTCTCGCCGGACTATCTGGCGGAGCGCGCTGTGCTCGTCTCGATCCTGGTGCTGGGCACGATGAGCGGTGAGGGCGCGCCGACAGGCAGAGTGACGCATGGCGTGCCAGCGCTCGCGCCTGATCTGGGCGCGGTGGTCGAGCCGCTCACCGAGACGCAGGTGCGCGCCTTCCACACCTTCGCCGATACGCCACAGGCGCGACCGTATCTGCACCTGGGCTACCTGCCCCACACCGTCGCGCAGGACCATCCGCTGCTGCCGCTGGCGATGCTGCGGACGGTCGAGCGGCTGGAGGCGCTGCTCCCGGAAAACGCCTCGCTGCTGGCCATCGTCAAGCGCAATCTGGCCTGGCGGCTCAAAGTGCTGGCGGCGGGATAGGTTACGCAGGCAATCCTCTGGCTCCCCTCTCCTCGTAGGAGAGGGGCTGGGGGTGAGGTCCGGGGATATGGTCAATACAAGGCGGTAAGGTATTTATGAGCGGCGCGCAATCACCCCAAACATCCCGCCCGGTCGGCATCACCAAAGGCCCCGGCGAAGCGATCCACGAATACACGCTGATCTCGCGCGATGAGCAGCGGCTGCTCAAAAACGGCGAATACGTCTACTACGAGCTGGACGAGACCGCCAGCGGTTCGCCTGTCGGCGCGAATGGGGCAAATGGCGCGCATGCCAACGCGCCGCGTCGCGTGCTGGGGCGCATCCTGCGGCGGGTGCCGGTGCAGCTCTTCCCCGACACCTTCCTCTCCGAGCCGGAGGTAGCGCCCTCCCAGGTTGCCGCGCTCGTCGGCTATGATATGCGCGCCAGCGATCTCTTCGAGCTGCACGTCGGCATCATGGGCTACTACGATGAGGCGCTAGGCTCCTTCGTCAACCCCTGGATTCCCCCTAGCTCTGGCACGCCCATCTATCTGGCCGAAGACGCCTGGCTCGCCACCGTCCTCTCGCGCAAGCAGCGCGGCCAGGTCGGCAGCGCCATCGTCGGCTCGCTGCTGACACGTCCGCCGACCGCCGTGCCGGTAGTGCTGGATGTGAAGGAGCTGGTGAGCACCCACCTGGCCATCATCGCCAGCACCGGCGCGGGCAAGAGCTATCTGGCCAGCGTCATCATCGAGGAGATGATGCGCCCCTACAACCGCGCCGCCGTCCTCATCATCGATCCCCATGGCGAGTACAACACCTTGCAGGAGATCGCCAACGACGAGGAGTTCCGCGAGAGCGAGCCAGCCAGCCCAGCGGCGCGGCGCCAGCCACGCTATGAGGCGCGCACGCGTGTCTACCTGCACGACCAGGTGAAGGTGCGCATGAACACGCTGACGCTCGGCGACCTGCGCTACCTGCTGCCCAATATGACCGACAAGCAACATCACTTCCTCAGCCGGGCGTTCGACGCGCTACGGGCCGAGAAGAAGGGGCAGCCCTGGGGCGCGGCTGACCTCAAGCGCCATGTGAGCAACGTCGGCAAGTCCGCCAATGAGGATAGCGGCGACGACAGCGGCAACAGCACCATCGCCGCGCTGCACTGGAAGATTGACGAGCGACTGGGCGACAATACGATGGTCTTCGATCAGTTCCAGCATCTCAATCTCGGCGAGGTGCTCCAGCCGGGGCAATGCACCGTCCTCCAGCTCAACGAGATCGACGAGCGCGACCAGCAGGTGATCGTCGCGACGCTGCTCCGGCGCATCAATCAGGCACGGATGGATACCGAGAAGGGCAAGGTCCAGGCGAACGACGAGCGTTTCCTACCCTATCCCGTCTTTATCCTGCTGGAGGAGGCGCACCACTTCGCCCCGCACGACGGCGAGGCGATCACGACGGGCATTCTCAAGCAGGTGCTGGCCGAGGGGCGCAAGTTTGGCATCGGCGTTGGGCTGATTAGCCAGCGTCCCGGCAAGCTGGATGCCGACGTGCTCAGCCAGTGTCTGACCCAGTGCATTATGCGCATCGTCAACGAGGTGGACCAGAAGAGCGTCGCCAGCGCCGTCGAAGGCGTGGGCCACGATCTCTTGCAGAACCTGCCCGCCCTCTCGAAGGGGCAGGCCATCATCGCGGGCAGCGCCATCAATACACCGGTCATCTGCCGCGTGCGCGAGCGCATCACGCCGCACGGTGGCGAGAGCAAAGACGCCCCAGCGGAGTGGCAGGCGCACTTCGGCGCGGATGCAGCGGCGGGGCGCGCCCGCGATGAAGCGCTTCCCCGACGCAACAACCGCCCATTCAACATCATGAAGTGATGAAATAGCAAAGGCTCGAATTAGCCTGGTCGCTGGCCGAAGGCGACGTAGAACGGCAGAATACCACGGCCCTGGCGCTGTGCGAACTCCTGTTGCGCGCGCGCGTAGAGCGCGTCGTACCGGTCGGCGGGCAGAATGTCCTGGGCGATAACACCCGCGCGGAGCGCCTTGCCCACCGCGAGACAGTCGGTCGCGGAGGCGCGCCCAATCCGCCCGCCCCAGTCGCCCATCGGGAAGTTGAGCACCCGCTGCTGCACGTTGACGAGCCCGCCATTGCTCAACATCTGGCCGACGTGTTTGCCAATGGTGAAATCCACATTGCGCGTGTTCAGGAAGTCAATCCAGCTCTGCCAGAGACCCATGTAGCCGGGCCCGCCATCCTGCGCCGAGCCGCACTCGGCCAGCTCCACCCATCCGCCGGGCCGGGTCACGCGCACCAGTTCCTGGATGACGCTGGGCCAGCGGTCGCGTGGAATCGCGGTGATGAGGAGGCGCTGGTGGACAAAGTCGAAGCTGCCGGTGGCGAAAGGCAGCCCTTCGAGGATATTGCCGACGGAGAAGATATAGTTCGCGGGGCGTACATCAAGCCCCTGCCCGAGGGGATTCGCGTCTTCGGGCGGCGGCACCAGATCGAGGCCGACGACACGCGCGTTCGGGAAGAGCGCCGCCATCTCCATTGCCCAGCGCCCCGAGCCGCACCCCACATCCAGGATATCCGCGGGTTGATTCACCGGCGCCGCGTAGTTGCCACGCAGGCCCGTGCGCAACAGGAAATGCTGGAAGTCCAGCCGGTTGATCTCACCCATATCTTTGGGCAGCGGGTAGGGCATGGCGGCAAGATGCTGGCGGCCGCCAAAGCGGCGGAATCGTTGGTCGGGGACATTCTCGAGTATGACATCATGTCTCTGGCGGCGAAACGGCCACATCAAATGCACTCCCTTTCATAGCACGATAGGTAGCGGACGACAGACACAACGCCTGCACCCATGCGACAGCGCGAAACTGGCAGGGTCCGCGTCACATCGGGTAGAATGGCAAGCTGGGAAGAAACTGGTCAGGCTGATACGGTTCGGGCAGGTAAATACGCACGGTGAGCAGCCCGGCGATCTCAGTGGGTATCACCTCCACGCGACCGCCGATACGCTCGATGGCCGGGCGAGCATCCCGAACGCGCGCCAGGCTGGCGGGCAGGGTGAGTTGCGCCTGGTAAGCATAGAGGCGCATGATATCCTCTTCCTCCTTGCATCCATCTCCTCCACGGGGGATACAACTCTCTGGAAAACAACTCCTTTTATTGCGTGGTTGATTCTAGCACGATCCCACCTGTGGGGCAATGGGGAAAAATCCCTGAGTGGCTCGTCCGCCCTGGTGGCGACGCATCACTCACTATGAAGCACAGCAGAGAGGAGTAATGCGAGCGGGCGGAATACCAAGGCCGCGGATGAATGCGATACATGCGATTCGATACAGACTCTGAAAGGAGCGTGATGTGCGACTCTACAGCTTTGGCGCGACGCATGGGCGACCGATCACCGAGTTTGGCAGCGTGCGCGTGACGATCAACGGCATTGTCTACGTGCTGGAGGGCGACGTACAGGTCGGGTGTATGCGTCTCGCGCCGGGCGGGCGTGTGGGCGCGCATCAGGCGACGACGCGCCAGCTCTTTCTGGTAATATCTGGCGAGGGATGGGTGCGCGGACCGGAACTGGAGCTCACACCCATCGTGGTGGATCAGGCGGCCTTCTGGGAGCCAGGCGAGGAACACGAATCGGGCAGCGAGACGGGCATGGTGGCGCTGGTCATCGAGGGCGATAGCCTCAACCCCGACCAGTTCCTCCATTTGATTCGGTGATCGCGCCGCCTATGTATCGGCTTCGGTGAGCCTGCTAGCTCCCAATGGTGTACCAGGGATTCGCGCCGCCCGTTGCGCCGACGCTCCCCGCGCCGACACCCAGGTCGAAGTGCTCCATATCGGGATGGCCGGTGCCAGCCCAGAAGGTCGAGTTATCGAACTTCCAGACGGGATAGCTCCCAGCATCGGGCGTGTAGAAGTGCATGTTGGGATCGCCAGAGAGACCCGCCGAGGTGACGCTTGCCGTGAAGACGCTGGGGGCTGGCTCCGCGCGCGCCACCGCGACCAGATGCCCATTGGGCGAGATTTGCATCTTGACCATCGAGGCGGCCGTCGCGACCGATGCGATCCGCGAGGCGCCGCTACCGTCGGCGTTGGCGTAGAAGAACTGCGAGCTGGCCACGCCCTCCGCGTCACCACCAGTCCCCGATACCGGGGCGGTTCTTTGATAGACGATATGCGAGCCATCAGGTGAAACGTCGAATCCAGGGCTGAGCGCATCATTGCGGGAACACTCGCACGGGTGGGTCGTGCCCATGTTGACCGAGCCAGCCAGCACCGTATGGCTGGTCATATTGAAGCGCTTGAGCAGATACCCGCTGCCCGAGGCAACGGTGAAGAAGAGCGTGTTGCCGCGCAGCACCGCGTCATCCGAATACGATGTTGACGTCAGCGTGCCAAGTACACTTGCGCTGCCACCCACGACATACTGGTGAAGATGGCGGCCGTCGCTCCACCATATCGTCGAGTTGTTAATCCAGCCAGCATCGCGCAGCGAGAGCCGAATATCAGAGGAGGGCACCACGGTAGCCGCCCCTGTACTGGCGTTGATGATGTACACGGGTCCATTTTCAGGGCCGTCGGTACAAGCATCGCTGCCCCACGCCGCGACGATCTTGCTCATATCAGGCGAGAAGACCGGTGAGCTCCAGTACGCATCATAGCGACACTCGGCGGTCGAGGCGGGCATGTGTGTCACCTGATGCGCCGCTCCACCGTTGACACTCGCCCAGATCTGGCCGACCTGATGACTATCCTGCTGGAACCAGGCCAGCGCATGCGGGGGCGGCGTCGGCGTGGCGGTGGCCCTGGCGGACCCCGACGAGCCGCCGGTTGCCGTCGCTCCCGCTCCCTCGCCGGGAGTGGAACTCGATGAGCCAGTGGCGCCTGGCAGACTGCACCCAAAGAGGACGATAATACAGGCAAGCAACGCACAGATGACTATTGGCCACGATTTGCCGTGGGACCGCATACCATTCTCCTCCTGCCCGGTGGCAGAACTACGCACTCACCGCGCCCAGAGCGCTGTAAGAAATGAGATTGATTGGAGGTGAGTTGGAAGGAGTGTAGAGGATGCTTAGTATAGATACTGTGATGGTATTCACACAAGACCCAAAAATGTTGAGCTTGCACACCTGTCGAGTGCCGCTCAATGTCGTGGCTAACGGGTCAGGAGACGTTGCGTTGTGATTAGCTTCATCGTGGACGACGTGCAATTCAACTTTCGCGCGGCGGCAGTTATCATTGATGACGGCTACGTACTGCTGCATCGGGCGTCCTACGAACCTTTCTGGGCACTGCCGGGCGGGCGTGTGGAGGCGTCTGAGCCGTCGGCGGCGACGGTTGCCCGCGAGCTGGCCGAGGAGCTTGGGCCAGCGTGCGACGCGCAGGTGAGGCGATTGCTCTGGGTCGTCGAAAATTTCTACGGCGATGAGGACGCGCCGTTCCATGAGTTGGGCATGTATTATCTCGTCACGCTGGGCGCCGACAGCCCCTATCTCGCCAAGGATCGCGCCTACGATGGCATCGAAGCTGATCTGCCTTCGCACGAGGGCGAGTATATCCGGCTGATTTTTCAATGGTTCCCAGTGGACGCGCTGGCAGACTTGCCGCTCTACCCCACCTTCCTGCGCGAGCGGCTGGCCGCCTTGCCGGCCACAACCGAACTGGTGGTCCATACCGACCCACCTTTCGATGAGGCAGAGATCGCTATTTCTGAGTAGTGGCCACCAGCCGCCCGCATGTGGCCGCAGCGGATAGGATAGTAGGTAGAGAGAGTGGAGGCATAGCAGCATGGAGAAGATCGCCATTCTCGCGGATATTCATGGCAATCTGCCGGCGCTCGACGCGGTGCTGGCGCAGATTGACGCGGAGGGCATCGAGCGGGTCGTCTGCCTGGGCGACGTCGCCACGCTTGGCCCGCAGCCGCGTGAGGTCATCGCCCGGGTGCGCGCGCTGGGATGCCCCGTCGTCATGGGCAATACCGACGCCATCTTGCTCGCGCTCCAGCGTGACGGGAGCACGATGGGCGACGAAGAGCGCAATGACTGGAGCAACGAGGCATTCGACCAGTGGTGCGTCAATCAGCTTACGGACGACGATCTCGCATATCTGCGCACGTTTCAGCCGACGATCAGCCTCTCGCTCGGCAACGATACGACGCTGCTGTGCTATCATGGCTCGCCGCGCTCGTATGACGAACGCATCACGGCGGAGACGCCCGATGCTGCCCTGCACGAGATGCTTGCCGTAACACCAGCGCAAATCTACATCGGCGGCCATACCCATCAGCAAATGCTGCGCCGCCACCGGGACGCGCTCGTGCTCAACCCCGGTACCGTCGGCTTCGTGAAGGATGCCATCGCGCCCGCGACGCCGATTCGCAACCCCTCCTGGGCCGAGTACGCCGTCATCGCATATGATGGCGGCCAGCTCGACGTGTCGCTGCGCCGGGTCCCCTTCGACCTCGACGCGCTCTTTGCCGCGTTGGACGCATCCGGCATCCCCCGCACCCACTGGCGAAAGGGTGACTGGCGGCGGGCCTAATACTCACCCGTTGTGACCACCTGGCGCACGTAGGCGATCACCTGCGGCTCCGCCTCATCTATACTGGCATCCACTGTGCAGCCGGACGCGCGGATGTGGCCGCCGCCGCCATAGTGCGCGCAGAGCTTCGAGGCGTCCCACGGGCCGGTCGTGCGCACGCTCGCGCGCGTCTTGCCATCGTCGCCCTCACGCAGCAGGATGGCAATCTCGGCGCCATCGGTATCGAGCAAATAGCTTGGCAGGCCGTCGTCCATGTCGGGGGTCGCACCCGCCTCCGCGATGTCGCGCTGGCGCAAGGTCGCCCAGATGACGCGCCCGTCGGCGGCGGTTTGCACCGACGCCAGCACGCGTCCCCACAGCTTCATCTTGGGATACGGTTTCAGACGATACATCGGCTTGATGATCGCCTCAGGTACGGCGCCGCAGCCCACCAGATAAGCACCCGCCGTCAGCGTGCGCTCGGTGGTGGCGTCGAACTCGAACGAGCGCGTATCGGTGATGATGCCCGCCAGCAGACACTGCGCGCTATCCTGACTGATGGCAGCGCCGCGGTTCAGCAGCAGCAGCGTCAATAGCTCGGCGGTCGCGGCGGAGGCGGGATCGATGATGTTGACGACGCCGCAGCCGGTCGAGGTGGCGTGGTGATCGATGTTGACGATGCGCGCGCCGTCGAAAAACGCCTGATGACGCTCGTAGAGCGCGCCATAGCGCGAGAGCTCGCCCGCATCGAGCGCGATGACCAGATCGAAGTCTTCGGCGGGGAGCTCGGTGACGACACGCTCGCGTCCCGGCAGGAAGGTGAAGTTGGCCGGGACCGGGTCAGCGCAGGCCACGACACACTGCTTATCGTGGGCCTCCAGCGCGAACGCCAGCCCCAGCGCCGAGCCGAGCGCGTCGGGGTCGGGATTGTGGTGCGCGATGAGTAGGATGCGGCGCGCATCCATCATCAGGCGCCATGCCGCCTCGGCCAGCTCATTGGTGATACCCGCCGCCAGAATGGCCGCCAGCGCCTTTCGCTCGCTCGTTTTGTCCGTTGCCGCTGAATCTCCCGACACCGCCACGCGCTTCTCTCCTTCGCCCAACCGACTGTCGCCAGTCATCTGGACCTCTCGATATTCATTCTGCCCACAACCTTATCACATCGTTGACGTGAAGCCCTTTGCATTCCTCTGCTTGCGGATAGGCTGGAACTACCCTCGCAAACCCACCCCGCGATTGGAGAAAGCGGCAAGATGTCTCCCTATGATGAAGATGCGAACAGTTGTGGCCTCAGTGGTCGCAATTGACCTGTTTCACACGTGAAATGCATCCATCTGCCGATACATTTATGGGAAGGCGAGAGGTTATCGATGGCGACGCAAGAGCACCAGCGGCTTCAGGAAGCGCACGACAATGCTCATCTCTGGAAGAAGTGGGGACCCTATTTGAGCGAGCGACAATGGGGGACGGTGCGCGAAGACTACAGTGCGGGCGGCAATGCATGGGAGTATTTTAGCCACGAGCAGGCACGGGCGCGCGCCTATCGCTGGGGGGAAGATGGCATCGCGGGCATTTCTGATGACCAGCAACAGCTCTGCTTCGCGTTCGCCTTCTGGAACGGCGCCGACCCTATCCTCAAAGAGCGCATGTTCGGGCTGACGAACTCAGAAGGTAATCATGGCGAAGACGTGAAGGAGTACTACTTTTATCTCGATAGTACGCCGACCCATTCGTACATGAAATACCTGTATAAGTATCCGCAATCGGCCTATCCCTATACCGACCTGGTCGAAACGAATCGCCGACGCGGCCGCTCCGAGCCGGAGTACGAATTGCTCGACACAGGCGTCTTCGACCATGATCGCTACTTTGATATCTTCATCGAGTATGCCAAGCGCTCCCCTGAAGACATCCTCATTCAGATCACCGTGCACAATCGAGGCGACAACCGCGCCTTGCTGTATGTGCTGCCGACGCTCTGGTTTCGCAACACCTGGTCGTGGAGCGCGGATGCTCCCAGGCCACGCATCGAGCAAACCGAGCTACATAGCGCAGGGCACGATGGGCATGGTAGACATGGTGGGCATGGTGGGCATGGTGGGCATGGTGGGCATGTGATGAAGGCTGTACACGACGCGCTCGGGAAGAAGTACCTCTACTGCGAAGGGGCGGAAAGGCTTCTCTTCACCGAGAACGAGACCAATCTCCAGCGCCTCTATAGTGTGTCGAACACCTCGGCCTACTGCAAGGATGGCATCAACGAGGCGGTTGTCGAGGGAAATAGCGCCGCCGTCAACCCAGGGCAGAGAGGGACGAAAGCGGCGGCGCAGTACCAGCTCACATTGGGGCCAGGCGAGTCCCATACCATCCGCTTACGGCTGCGAGACATGCCACCAGCCCGACTAACAGCAGGGAACAGTGCGGGCAGCATCGTCGGCCGGGACTTCGATCAGATTATCCAGAGGCGCCGCGAAGAGGCTGATCAATTTTACGCCAGTATTACGCCGCCGCATGTGAGTGATGATGCCCGCAACGTCATGCGTCAGGCGCTGGCAGGTATGTTGTGGAGCAAGCAATTCTACAACTATGATGTCGAGCGGTGGCTTGTTGGCGACATGCCGACTGAACCAGCCCCGCCCCCAGCACACGTCCACGGCCGCAATGCCGACTGGTATCACCTCCGCGCCGCCGATATCCTCTCGATGCCCGACAAGTGGGAGTATCCGTGGTTTGCCTCCTGGGATCTTGCCGTACACACCATCCCGCTTGCCGTGGTTGACCTCGACTTCGCCAAGGATCAGCTACACCAGATGGTGCGCGCCCTCTACGAGCATCCTAACGGCCAGATTCCCGCCTATGAATGGGCGTTCGGAGATGTCAATCCCCCGATCCATGCCTGGGCCACGTGGCGTGTATACCTGGCCGAACGCGAGCAGCGGGGAACGGGAGACAAAGACTTTCTCAAACGGATATTCAACAAGCTGCTCCTGAACTTCACGTGGTGGGTCAATCGCAAAGATGCGTTTGGCAACAACATCTTCGAGGGCGGCTTTCTGGGTCTGGATAACATCGGCGTTTTCGACCGTAGCGCGCCGTTGCCTACAGGCGGTACGCTCGAACAGTCGGATGGTACGAGCTGGATGGCCTTCTACTGCCTGATGATGATGCAGATTTCCCTGGAGCTCGCATCGGACGAACCGGCCTATGCGGAGATGGCGGTAAAGTTCTTGCAGCACTTCGTCTACATTGCTCTGGCGATGGACAAGATCGGTCCCCACGGCGACTCGCTCTGGGATGAGGAGGACGGATTCTTCTATGATCTGCTGCGCTTGCCGGATGGACGCACCGAGCGCCTGAAGGTGCGGTCGCTCGTAGGACTCCTGCCGCTGTGCGCGATTGCGCTCATCCCGCCGCAATCGATCGAAGAGCTTCCTGGCATTCGCCAGACCATGGAGCTCTACGCGCAGGATCATCCCGCCGTGCGGGATCTCGGACTCTTTGCGAAGCCAGGGCGATACGGTATTCGCTTGTTGGGTGTCCTCAACGAGGATAAAGTGCGACGTATCTTACACCGTATGCTCGACGAAGACGAGTTTCTGAGCCCATATGGTATTCGCGCCATCTCGCGCTATCACAAGGACCACCCCTATCGGCTGTGGGTTGGCGGCCAGGAATGGCGGGTTGACTATGAGCCAGCGGAGTCGTCTACGGGCCTGTTTGGGGGCAACTCAAACTGGCGCGGCCCTGTCTGGATGCCAGTGAATCTCCTGCTCGTCGAGGCGCTGGCGAAGCTCGGCTTCTACTTCGGCGAGACATTCAAGATCGATTTCCCTACAGGCTCCGGGAACCTGCTGACGCTTGGTCAGGTGGCCGACGAGATCGGGAAGCGCCTCATTAGCATCTTCCTGCGCAGTGAGGCCGAGACAGGTGACGGTCAGCATCGAGGCCAGCATCGAGGCCACCGACCGATCTACGGAGGGACAGAGAAGTTCCAGAGCGACCCGTACTGGCGTGACCTGATTCTATTCTACGAATACATTCACGGCGACAACGGGGCAGGGATTGGCGCCAGCCACCAGACCGGGTGGACTGGGGCAGTCGCGGCGCTCATCCAGGCGGCTGGCAACCTCCCTGGACAAATAGATACCCTGATTCAGGGACAGAAGCTTCAGCCAGCCTCTGCCCATGCGAGGTAGGCTCAATGAGCCAGGGGGAGTGCAATGAATCAGCCGACGCACCGTGTAACAGTCGTTCGCCAACCGCTGATTCATTTCGGACGGGAGATCTGCGGCGACCTGACGGCTGCCCTCCGTCGCGAATGGCTCGTCACGAACGGGCTTGGTGGATATGCCTCCAGCACCCTGGCCGGAATAAATACCCGCAGCTACCATGGGCTTCTCGTCGCCGCCCTCAACCCGCCTGTTGATCGAACGGTGCTGGTGAGTGGGTTGGTGGAGTGGGTGAGGTACGATGGGGTACGTTATCCACTCTCCGCCAACGAGTACGGCGATGGGACTATCGATCCACACGGCTACCGCTACCTCGAATCCTTCGCGTTGGAGGGCATGTTACCCGTCTGGGTCTATGCCATCGCGGATGCGCTGGTGGAGCGCCGTGTCTGGATGGCTCACGGCGCGAGCACAACCTATGTGAGCTATCGTCTCTTGCGCGGCTCCCAGGATGCCCATCTGGAGATCACACCGCTAGTCACCTACCACGGCTTTCATACCTTATCCTCGGGCCAGGGATGGCAGCCGGGCGTCGAGGCAGATGCGCGGCGCGCCACCATTCATGCGTTCGACGGCGCTACCCCGTTCACGCTGGTGGCGAGCAGTGGGACGTTTGCGCCGGGCGGCAGTTGGTGGTGGAGCTTCAGATACCGCGCGGAAACAGCGCGCGGACTGCCGGATCATGGCGATCTATATGCCGCTGGCACGTTTTCCTCGTCGCTTTCACTGACCCAGGGCGACCCCATGTACACGCTGACGCTCACGACCGAGACGGCCGCCCCGCTCCTGGATGGCGCAACCGCGTTCGCCGCCGCGCGCGAGCGACAGTTGCAGCTGCTGCGCCACGCAGAGGCAATCGACGCCGACCCATTCGCGCAACAGCTTACCCTCGCCGCCGACCAGTTTATCGTCGAGCGCCGACTCGCGCATCCGGCTAATCATGCCGATACACCGAAATCGGCGCTGTCGCAGGTGCCTGGACCAGCAGCGCATCGTCCACGGACACAGAAGACCGTCATCGCCGGATATCACTGGTTCAATGATTGGGGGCGAGATACGATGATCTCGCTCGGCGGGCTGACGCTTGCGACTGGCCGGGCCGACGAGATGGCGGATATCTTGCGCGGCTTTGCATCCTATGTCGCCGATGGGCTTCTGCCGAATAACTTCCCCGATCAGTCAGGCCAAATCCCCGGCTACAACACCTGCGACGCTACCCTCTGGTACGTGCTCGCCCTGCGCGCCTATGTGCTGGCAACGGGCGACGAGGCGCTACTCGATGAGCTGCTACCGGTCGTTCGCGACATCGTTGCGTGTCACATAGCGGGCACGCGCTACTCGATTGGCGTCGATCCGACTGACGGCCTCCTCCATGCGGGCGAGCCAGGGGTCCAGCTCACGTGGATGGATGCCAGGGTCGGAGACCATGTGGTGACGCCGCGCACCGGCAAACCGGTGGAGATCAACGCGCTTTGGTACAACACCCTTCGAACGCTCGCCGCATTCTTGACCGCACGGGACGCTGATACGGCGCGGGAGTACGCAGCCCAGGCAGACCGTGTGCGCGAGTCGTTCGCCAAGCGCTTCCGGCGAGACAATCAGCCCGCTCTGGCCGATGTGGTGGATGGCCCAGATGGCGATGACTGGACGATGCGCCCGAACCAAATCTTTGCGGTCTCACTTCCATTCCCGCTGCTGGAGGGAGCAGATGCCGCTGCCGTTGTTGACGTAGTGGGGCGGACGCTCCTGACGTCATACGGTCTGCGCTCGCTCAGCCCGAACGATCCTCGCTACCATGGCGCCTACGGCGGCAACCAATACCAGCGCGACTCTACCTATCACCAGGGGCCGGTCTGGACCTGGTTGATGGGCGCGTTTGTCGAGGCGCACTACCGCGTCCATCATGACCCGGTTGCCGCGCTCGCCTTGCTGCACCCATTCGCGGACCACCTGCACGATGCCGGGCTAGGAAGCATCTCCGAGATTCTGGATGGAGATCCGCCGCACTGGCCGCGTGGGTGCATCGCGCAGGCCTGGGGCGTCGCGGAGGTGCTGCGCATGTGGCGGCTCCTCACTCGCGACATCAAGGCCGCTCAGGTGACGGTCGGCTGATCGCCAGCGCGAAGGCACCGCGCTCCGCCAGGGATGGCGCGTGTCGCGCTATTGTATGCGAAAGTCGAAGTGGGCGACGTTGCGCTCAGGCGCCTCGCCCAGGAATGGCTCGGCGACAAGCCACGTCTCGCAACTCTTGCGCATTGCGAGCGCCTCGGCAAGCTTCAGCGCCGTCGTGCGGTCAGTCGTGTGATAGGCGCTTGTCGAGTCCCAGTCGGTGATACCTAATTCCTCCGCCTCAACGATGCGCCACACGTAGCAACCTGAAGGCTCGTCGGGCGGGTAGATGGTCACGCCTATGCGGATGAAGTACAGCGTCGTGTCGGATTGCGGCCAGCGAGGCCAGTGAGGCCAGTGAGGCCAGTGTTCATCGGGCACGGTGGACACAATCTTACCCTCCTCATCCCTGCCCTGGCATGTACCACAGCGCCAGGACGCCCCACCCAGAGGACGGCTTCGACGCATGATGCGTGCCGCTATGTACGGCAATCAGACGACAAAGAGGGCGAACGCTGTTATGCGTCGCCCCCGCTTGCTATGGCTGTGTCACATCATTATGCGCGCATGATTGCGCCGACGGTCAATCGGATTCTTCACGCTCACTCTCGGCGCTTACGGGCACGGCAGCCTCCTTCTCAACCTGCTTGAGCAGGTCCAGCACCCGCGCGCCACGGGCGATGGACTCATCGAGGCGGAACGAAATCTCAGGCACATGGCGAATGGTCAGCCGTTGCGCCAGCTCGCGCCGCAGGAATCCGTTGGCGGAATCCAGGCCGCGCATAGTCTCGCGCTGCTCCTCCGGGCTGCCCATCACACTCACAAAGACTTTCGCATAGCGGAGATCGTGAGACAACTCAACACCAGTGATGCTGGCAAAGCCGATACGCGGATCTTTCATGCGCGTGCGTATGAGGTCGCTCAACTCGCGGGTGATGGCCCCGCTCAGTTGGTCTTCGCGTCTGTAGTTCCGCATGCTTCACCTCCTTCGAGCAGGTAAACGCGCTGCGATCCCTGCCCACCCATGGTCCATTCAGCCACAGCGCCGTTGCTGGGTTGCCGCCAGCATACGCCACTGATACCCCCGAGACAAGCCCCTGGTACCGCGACCAGGTATACGCAATCGCTCTCCTTGTACCTCATATTAGAGAACTCCTCTCGCCCAGACGCAAGTCATCCGGACAAGAGGAGTCCATGAGTCCCAGCGCGCCACCTGGGCGCTATGGGGCGTTCGGGCTGTTCGGGCTATACCCGTACCTTGCTGAATGCCTCGATGATGTCGCCAACTTCGAGGGCATTGTAGTCTTCGAGGATGATGCCGCACTCGTAGCCCTGCGCCACCTCGCGCACATCATCCTTGCCGCGCCGAATGGACTCGATGAGCCCGGTGAAGACCGTCTGGCCGCCGCGCTGGACGCGCACCTGCGACGAGCGGACGATCTTGCCATCGGTGATGCGGCAGCCGCCGATAATGACCTGACGCCCAACCTTGAAGAGCTGCATCACCTCGGCGTGGCCGTCCACCTGCTCGCGATAGACTGGCTCCAGCAGACCCTTGAGGGCCGCCTCGATGTCCTCGACGAGCTTGTAGATGATGTTGTACGAGCGAATATCCACGCCCTGGATGCTGGCGAGCCGTTGCGCCGCCGGGTCCACCTTCACGTTGAAGGCGATGATGATGGCACTGGACGCCGATGCCAGATAGACATCAGTCTCGCCGACATTGCCCACGGCATCTTGAATCAGCCGCACCTTGAGGTTTTCCTCGGCGTGCTCCTCGCCGACACGGGTCAGCGCGTGACGGATCGCCTCCGCCGAGCCCTGCACGTCCGACTTCACCAGCAGGTTCAGCTCCTTGATCTTGCCTTCACGCATCTGCATGTAGAGCGTATCCAGGGTGATGCTGTGGCCCGCCTGGCGGTCGGCCTCGCGCCGCTTCTGGATGAGCGCGCGTGCCGCCTTCTCGTCTGCCACCACCTCCAGCCGGTCGCCCGCGGCAGGCACCTCGGAGAGGCCCAGGATGCTTACCGGCGTACTGGGCGTCGCCTTGCGCGTTCGCTCGCCCTTGTCGTCGAACATCGCACGGACGCGGCCCGAGATCGTACCGACCACAATCGTGTCGCCCACCTTGAGCGTGCCATCCTGCACGAGCGCGTTCGCCGCGACGCCGGTATTCTGGTCGAGGCGCGCCTCGATCACGACGCCATGCGCCAGGCCGTTGGGGTTAGCCTTCAGATCTTGCAGATCGGCGACCAGCAGAATCATCTCCAGCAGCTCGGTGATCCCGGTCTGCTTCTTGGCTGAGACCGGCACACAGACGACATCGCCGCCGTATTCCTCGATCACCACGCCATGGTCGGCAAGCTGCTGCTTGACGTGGTCGGGGTTTGCGTTCGGCCTATCAATCTTGTTGAGCGCAACCACCAGCGGCACCTGCGCGGCGCGGGCATGGTCAATCGCCTCGATGGTCTGCGGCATCACGCCGTCATCCGCCGCGACGACGATCACCGCGATATCCGTCACCTGCGCGCCACGCGCCCGCATCTGCGTGAAGGCCTCGTGGCCTGGTGTATCCAGGAAGGTGATCTTGCGCCCGTTGACCTCGACCTGATACGCGCCGATGTGCTGCGTAATGCCGCCCGCCTCACCTGCCGCCACCTGCGCATGACGGATAGCATCGAGCAGCGATGTCTTGCCATGGTCCACGTGACCCATAACGGTCACGACCGGCGGGCGCGTAATCCGCCCCACGTCGTTGGCATGCGCGGCTGCGCCAATCAGCGCCGCCTCTGGCCGGATCGCGACGGCGGGCGCGGCTGCCGCGACGACGGCCTCCTCCGGGGTGTAGCCAATCTGTTCGGCGACCTTTGCCGCCGCGTCATAGTTGACCACCTCGTTGATGCTGGCAAAGATGCCAAGCGTAATCAGGTCGCGGATCACTTCATTGACCGAGACGTTGAGCACTTCCGCCAGGTCTTTGACGACAATCTGCGGCGGAAGCGCGACCGGACCACTCGGCTTGACGGCGACGGCCGTCGCGCGTGACGGGGCTGTCGCTGGGCCATTGCCATTACCGCGGCCGTGTGGGCCACCTCTGCCACCGCGCGTGCCATTGCCACCGGGCCGCCCACCCGCGGGCCGCCCGCCAGGACCACCTGGACGCGGGCCGCCACCGGGGCGACCGCCTGGGCCACCGGGTCGCGGGCCACCGGGTCCGCCAGCCGGGCGCGCGGGGCCAGTGCCGGGTCGTGGCGCGCCGGGACGCACACCGCCGCCACCATTGGGGCCACCAGCCGGGCGGGCAGTCGTGCCGGAGGGAAGATGCGAGGCGGATGCGCCAGCGGGACGCTGCGATGCGGGCGTAGAAGACGATGTTGATGAAGTGCGCGAACGAGAATTTGTAGTATCTGGCATAGACCCTCCTGAAAAACCGGCGTCACCGGCGCAAACCTCGATTACGAAGAAAACAATAAAAGCAGGCTGGCCATCTCCTGATCTCTTGGAGATTGCCAGCCCAACGCGGCGGTTACTTGACGACCTGGATTCAGGCGCATCCATGACATGCATGAGACGTGTTGTAACACAAATGATTCATGGATTCATGCGCAGCCCAGGCGTGGTGGCGACGAATCGCGCACGTTTAAGCTCCCATAGCAATGCTCTCGCTATCCGCGTTGGGTGATAAAAAGACGACGCTTCCAAAAAAGCAACAGGCATTTGGGGAAGTCGCTGTGGCGCATCCATAACGATCTCATTCACCCGCCACGCTCGCTGAACCCACCGCGCAGCGCATAAGATCACTCTCCCCAACCTGAGTAGCATGACACAGAATCGCGCGCATGTCAAGCGTGCGACCACCGTGCTAAACCCGCTCTAGCGCCGTTGCCATCGGGGTTGGCGCCCTGCCATGCCATCGGCTGGCCGCGTTGACAGCCGCGCACGGCGCATGATATGCTTGGGAGGCTTGTTTTGTGCAAGCATGAGCTGTAACGTCCGCAAAACGGTGCGTTCGACAACGCGATACGCCTCGGGCGTCTGCCGCGTGTGAACATAGATCAAACAGAGCTACCTACTATTCTGCTATTCTTGCGAAGGGATTGCCTGAGACATGGTCAAGATTCGCCTAATGCGCATGGGCATGAAGGGCGCGCCAACCTATCGCGTCGTCGTCGCCGATGCCCGCTCGCCGCGTGATGGCCGCATCATCGAAAACATCGGCTGGTACAATCCACGCACCGAGCCGTCCACGATCAACATTGACGCCGACCGCGCGAAGCACTGGCTCGGCGTCGGCGCGCAGCCGACCGACTCCGTGGTCTCACTGCTGATTCGTAGCGGCATCATCCCACGCCCCTCGCGCGAGGAGACGATGGCGAAGACCGCTGTGAAGAAAGCAGCCGCCGCGAAGAGGGCCACGCAGCCAGCCAAGGCCAGCAGCTAGCCAGATCCGCCTCGGATGCGCTGGACACGATGGATGCGCTGCGGTAACGCGCGTGATGCATCTCATCTGGCTACACAGGAAGCGATATCATGATGCAGGGGCTGATCGAATTTCTCGCGCGCAATCTCGTCGATGATCCCGACGCGGTGCAGGTGCGTGTGATCCGCGATGATCGGTATGCGACTGTGCTGGGGCTGCGTGTCAGCGGCGAAGACCTGGGCAAGGTGATTGGCCGCCAGGGGCGTGTCGCGCGGGCGATGCGCACGCTGATGCGCACGGCGGCGATGCTGGAAGGCAAGCAGCATATCGGGCTGGAGATCGATGAGAACGAACCATCCGCGCAGACCCCACAGGAATAGTGACCGCGCCGCGCACGCGCCCCCCGGCGCGGCAGATAGGGCAGAGACACCAGATAGGCCAGAGACGCCAGCGACGGCATGGATCGCCATCGGCGAGATTGTCGGCGCGTTTGGCATTCGCGGCGAGGTGAAAGTTCTCCCGCAGACCGATTTCCCTGACCGCTTCGCGCGGACGCCGACGCTCTATCTGGGCGATGCGCGCGCCCCCTGCACGGTGCAAAGCGCCCGGCAGCATCAGCGCATAGTCCTCCTCAAATTCGACGGCGTAGACGACGCGACCGCCGCCCAACGGCTGCGCGGCCTCACCCTCTGGATTCCCGAGTCCGAACGCATGCCCCTCACCGACGACCAGTTCTATCTGCATGACGTCGTTGGCCTGAAAGTCATTCACGTCAACGGCCAGCCGCTGGGCGAGGTGGTGGACTTTATCACTGGCAGTGGCAACGATCTCTTCGTCGTCCGCGCGACGGCTAGCGGGCGCGAGGTGCTGCTCCCGGCGGTGCGCGAATTCATCCGCGAGCTGGATATCCCTGGCGGCGTGCTGCGCATTGACCCCATCCCCGGCCTCTTCGACGACCAGAGCGAAAATGCCGCCGACTCCAGCAACCCCGACGAGCTTATCCCCGCGGATGATGCCAACACGAGCGCCAACGAAGACGAGTAATCGCCAGCGGTAAACGCCGCCTGCCGGTTGCGGTGCGTGTGGATTTGCAGTATCCTCTGTGCGAAACGTGAACCTCTTCCGAGAAGCAGCATGAAAAAGGGTCAGCCAGGATATGCAGAGCAGCACCGACGCGCCGCCAGCCAGTTTCTTCAGCCGTGCACGTAGCGTGCTGGACCGCTATGTGACGCCACAGTTGCATCGCTATGTGACGCCGCGGACGGTGCGCCCGTTGGCCGCGGTAACGGCGGTGACGATGTTCATCGTCTATGCGCTGGGCACACTGGTGACGACCACCGGCTCCGGCCACGGCTGCGGCGACTCCTGGCCGCTCTGCCGCGGGCAATTCATCCCCGAGTTCGCCATCTCGACGGCCATCGAGTTCACCCACCGCGTGGCGACGGCGTCCGTTACGGTGCTGGTGATCGCGCTGGCGTTCGGCGTGCTCTGGCTCTGGCGCTCGCGGCTGGAGTTGCGCATCCTCGCGCCACTGATGGTCGTGGCGCTCTTCGCGGAGGCTGGGCTGGGCGCGGCACTGGTGCTGGAGCCTCACGTGTCGCCGGTGCTGCTGGCGATCCACTTTGGCACGTCGCTCGTCCTCTTTAGCAGCGTGCTGCTGACCGCGCTGATCGTCCATGAGCTGGGGGGCTGGGACCGCCTGCGCGATCAGGCTATCGTACCTGGCTTCCGCATTCTCGTCTTCGCGCTGGCGCTCTACACCTACGTCGTCGGCTACCTGGGCGCGTACATGCGGCTGCGCGGCGCGGAGATAGCCTGCACGGGATGGCCCGCCTGTAACGGCCAGCTGTTCCCCGGCTTCAGCGGGTTCGTGGGCATCGCCTTCACTCATCGTGTGGCGGCGTTCGTCCTGCTGGCGGGAACAATCTGGCTCTTCGTCTGGGCGCGCTCGCTTCGCGCGGACAGGCCCGACCTCTATCGCGGCAGCTTCTATGCGCTGCTGGCGGTGATCGCGCAGGTCTTCGCGGGCGGCATCGTGGCGCTGACGCGCGTGGCGGAGTACAGCCAGCTGCTGCATGCCGGGCTGGTGGCGCTGCTCTTCGGCGCGCTCGTCTACGTCTGCCTGCAAACGGTGCCACGCCCCTCGGCGGCCCGCACAGCGCCAGAGACTGAGGCGACGCCCGCGCAGTCAGCCACCCCCTCGGCGGCGGCCCGCTGACCTCGCGCACCAGCCTCCTACGAGGAGAGGGGAGCCAGAAGCGCATCTACAGCAGAACTCCGCAGCGCAGCACGCCTGGGCTACAGCGTACTACCAGCGTGTCGCCGTCCAGCCGCCATGGCGCGTCGAGGGTCGCGTCGGCATCATAGTCGAGCGCGGCACGGATGGTGAAGGATGCGCCGTCGTCGGCCACGAAGCGGATTGGCTCACCGCGTCCGCCGATGCCCTGGATGAATCGATAGGCCCGCCGCGCCGACCATGCGGGCGTGATGGTGTAGTCGTCGTCGGTGGGCCACGACTGATAGCTGGCGTGTGCGGCATCCTGTGGCTGTGGCTGGATCGTTCCCGCGGCGAGCTCGGCCAGCGCCCTCGCCAGCAGCGCCCCGCCGCGTGTGGCGCAGGCGCGTTCCAGCATCGCGGCGCTCATGCCATCGGTGAGCGGCACTGTTTCACGTAGAACAATCGGGCCGGTGTCGAATCCCTCATCCATCAGGTGAATAGTGACACCGCCGGTCTCGTCACCATCGTGGAATATCCAGAAAAGGGGATCGGGTCCGCGACGCGCCGGGAGCAGCGACGGGTGGACATTGAGGCAGCCCAGCTGGGGCAGGCGCAGCAGCGAGGCGGGCAGCTTGCGCGAGAAGCAGGCGACGGTGATGGCGTCGAAGTCGAGCTCGGCCAGCGCGCCGCGTATTTCGGGGCCGCCCAGCTCCAGCACCGGAATGTCGCGCTCGGCGGCAAGATCGAGGATGGTCCGTGGCGCGCCGCCAGCCAGCACGATCCCACGCGCCAGTGGCCGTCGGGGCAGCAGGAGCGGCGGCTGACCCGCACGCCCGCGTAGCGCGGGGAGTGCAACCGCCACCACCTCCACGCCCGTCCGCAGCAGTTCTTCCAAAACCACCAGCGAGAACATGCCCGTCATGCCGCAGAAGACGACGCGCACTGATGCCGCCGGAGCGGAGCTATGCGCGTCATCCTGGCGATTCATAGCAGCTCTCTCGCTTAGCGGCGGCCCGTGCCGTAGTTGGGCGCCTCTTTAGTCACCATCACGTCGTGGGGATGGCTCTCGCGCAGGCCCGCGCCGGTCATGCGGATGAAGCGGGTACGCGTCTTGAGCGCCTCGATATCCTCCGCGCCGACATAGCCCATCGCCTGGCGCAGCCCGCCGACCAGCTGGAAGATAACGTTCGAGAGCGCGCCTTTGTAGGGCACGCGCGCCTCGATGCCCTCGGCTATCAGGCGCGATTCGTCGCTGACGCCCGCCTGGAAGTAGCGGTCTTTGCTGTAGCTGCGGCGCTTCATCGCTCCAATCGACCCCATGCCGCGATAGTCTTTGTAGCGCTCGCCCTGTGAGATAATCAGCTCGCCGGGGCTCTCCTCGACGCCCGCCAGCAGGCTGCCCATCATCACCGAGTCGGCGCCCGCCGCGATGGCCTTGGCGATATCGCCCGAATACTGGATGCCCCCGTCGCCGATGACTGGTACACCGCTCTTCGCGGCAGCCTGAGCGCAGTCGAAAATCGCGGTAATTTGAGGAACACCGACGCCAGCCACCACGCGCGTTGTGCAGATTGCCCCAGGGCCCACGCCAGCCTTTACGGCGTTTACCCCCGCTTCGATCAGCGCATTGGTCGCCTCGCCGGTGGCAACGTTGCCCGCCACGAACTGCACTTTGTTGCCGAAGCTCTGCACCAGCTTCGCGACGCCCTCGATCACCATCCGCGAGTGGCCGTGCGACGTATCGACCACCAGCACGTCCACATCTTCGGCGATCAGCGCCTCGGCTCGCTCCAGTGTATCGCCGCCGACGCCGAGCGCCGCTCCGACGCGCAGGCGGCCCTGGCTATCTTTGGCGGCATTGGGATACTGAATTTTCTTCTGGATATCTTTGACGGTAATCAGCCCTTTGAGCAACCCATGCTCATCTACCACCGGCAGCTTCTCGACCTTGTGGCGGTGCAGAATCTCGTTGGCTTCCGCCAGCGTGGTACCGACCGGAGCGGTAATCAGGCGCTCGTGGGTCATTAGCTCGCGGATGGGTCGCTCCACCTCCTGCGCGAAGCGGATATCGCGGTTGGTGAGGATGCCGACGAGGCGGCCATCTTCATCGGTGATGGGGATGCCGGAGATGTGATACTTCTTCATCACATCCAGCGCGCTTTTCAGCGAATCATCCGGGCCAAGGGTGATCGGGTCGGTAATCATGCCCGACTCCGAGCGTTTGACCTTATCCACCTCGCCCGCCTGCTCTTCGACGGAGAGGTTGCGGTGAATGATGCCGATGCCACCTTCGCGGGCGAGCGCAATCGCCAGCCGCGCCTCGGTGACGGTATCCATCGCGGCGGAGGCGATGGGGATGTTCAGCGTGATATCGGTGGTGAATCTGGTGGCTGTGCGCACATCGCCGGGCAGCACATACGATTCCGCGGGCAGCAGCAATACATCGTCGAAGGTCAGGCCTTCCTTGCCGAACTTCCAATCCCAGTCGTGCTCAGCCGTCATGGTCGCGCATACCCCCTTTGCCGTCACCGGCGCTCTCGCGGCATGCCCGACACGCGCTCAGGATACAAAAAGCGCCCAGCGCGACGCGATCCGTCGTTCACTGGGCCTGCCGCATGTGTCCCGCATGTCCTGCATATGTTGGGCGCCTACCGCTCTCCTCAATCTCGTGTGTATTTGAGGTATCTTATCACGTGCGGCGAATCAGCGTCAACGCGCCAGCGAGCATGCGGCCCCTACCCCAATTATGTAAGATAGTGTAAGATACGTGGCACGTTCCAGCGCGTCATCCTGACACCCGGCGATATCCTGACCCGACATCTTCCAGAGTAAAGCGAGTGCCATCATGGATTCTCCAGCGACCGATCCTGCCTCCAGTCCAGCGTCCAGTCTCGTCCCCGAAAAGACCGTCACCGCCTTTCTCGAAGACCTGCGCGCTCTGGTCAACATCAACTCAGGCACCTATACGCCCGAAGGTGTCGCGCAGGTCGCGACCTACATGCGGGCGCTCTTCGAGGCGACCGGCTGCGAGGTAGAGGTGATTCCCGGCGAGCGGATGGGGCCACAGCTTATTGCCCGCCGCAATGGGACAGGCCAGGGGCGCGTTCTCATCATCGGCCACATGGATACCGTCTTCCCCGATGGCGAGGCGGACCGGCGCCCATTCGACATCCACGATGGCTGCGCCTATGGGCCGGGCGTCTTCGATATGAAAAGCGGCCTGCTGGTCGCGGCGTACGCCATCTGCGGGCTGGTCGAGCGGGACGAGGCGCCGTGGGAGTCGCTGACGATGATCTGCAACCCCGACGAGGAGATCGGCTCGCCTGAAAGCCACGCGCTGATCGAGGACGAGGCGCGGAAGGCCGATGTCGCGCTGGTGTTGGAGCCGACCTCAGACCTGGCCCGCGTGACCGTCGCGCGCAAGGGTGCCGCCACCTATGCGCTCGAAATCCACGGCGTCGCGGCGCACGCGGGGGTCGAGCCACAGCGCGGGCGGAGCGCGATTCTGGAGATGGCGCACCGCATCGTGGCGCTCCACGCGCTGAACGGCACCATTCCCGGCGTGACGGTGAATGTGGGCGTGGTGCAGGGCGGCGAGCGGCCCAACGTCGTCGCCGAGGCGGCCTATGCCGAGATCGACGTGCGCGCCGCCGACGAGGAGGGCGTCCAGGCCATCGAGGCGGCGCTGGCGAAGGTGGTCGCTGATACCAACGTGCCCGACACCAGCGCCGCGCTGGAGGGCTACTTCGCCCATCGCCCGTTCACGCAGAGTCCGCGGAGCGCGCGGCTCTTCGCGCTGGCGTCCGCGGCCGCCGCCGAGCTGGGCATCACGCTGCGGGGCGAGCCGACAGGTGGCGCATCGGATGGCAACACCACCGCCGGGCTGGGCATCCCCACGCTGGACGGTCTGGGGCTGGTCGGCGGGCTGGCGCACAACCCCGGCGAATACGTCGAAATCGCCTCGATTGCGCCGCGTATCGCCCTGCTGATGGGCATCCTGCGGCGGCTCAACGGCGCGGATTTGTCAGCGTAAATCCCCATGATGGGATAGGGCGAGGCATTCTGTCTGCCCGATATGTCATCGGGCCATTTATAGTGCAAGCAATGAGTTGCTGAGTGCCTGCTGGAGTGTAGCGGATACAGGAGGCTACATCAGATGCACAAACCGCGTGATGAGATAAGGACTGACCTGTTGGACGGGCGGCCAACCCTGTCCGCGAAGGCAGACGTACTCGCCCTGAAGGTGACGCGTTTGATGTCGGGCGAGGAGGCCAATGCGCTCTGGGAGCTCCTCGATAGCCAGGCAGATCACTCTCTCGCGTGGTCGCAGTGGATGACTCCACCCTTCCGTTATCTGGCGGACTTCGATCCTGGGGTTGTGGCCGGAATTGAGACGTATCTGGAGGACCTGTATCAGCACGCGAGAGAGCAGGCCCGCGCTCGTGGCTGGGAGGTGGAGGAATAGCACTGGGCGCCCAGGAAGTTAGGCGCGGTGTCCGAGACCTGACTCTACATCTTATGCGCTTGGCTCCAGACCGCTGAGCCAGACGGTGCATTGCTCGATGGTCAGGCAGCCGCACGTCATCCCCTCGCGCAGCAGGCTCTGCATCGCATGGATGCGCGCCAGTTGCGCCTCCAGCTCGGCGAGCTTGCGCTGGACCAGCCCCTCCCAGCGCACCGACGGTGGCGTGCCGACCTCGAAACCAAAGAATAGCTCGCGTATCTCACCGAGGGTAAATCCAGCCTGCTGCGCGTAAGCGATCACTTTGAGCCGCTGGACCGTGGTGAGGTCATAGCGGCGGCGTCCATTCAGTCGAGCGGGCGCTGGCAAGAGGCCGATATCCTCGTAGTAGCGGATTACCGAGGTGGCGATTCCTGCCCGGCGCGCGACTGCGCCTATCGCCAGCCCAACCTCACTGCTCACATTCGCCGCGTCAATTGGGTCGCATGCATCATCATTGTTCGCCGCCATAGCCTGTTCTCTCCCCGATTCACCAGATTGCGCAATATGGGCTGCTGACACTCTTGACTTCAAGTGCACTTGAAGAGTGTACGCTGCTGAGCGAGGGGAAAACTACCCTCAGTCGATTTCACGCTGCTCCGAGTGTCAGGGGCAGAAAGGAGCGTGCGACAATGTCCGATGATTCTGTGGATATCCCGGTGGCATGCAGTCTGACAGAGGCTGAGCTGGAGGTCCGGGGCGACGAAAACGCTGGCCTTTTCGCGCATGCCCGCGTGGTAGAGGAGTTACCAGACGGCTATCGCTTCGCCTTCCCAGCGGACGATGATGGTATCCCCGCGCTGGTGCGGTTCATTCTTGCCGAGCGCGCGTGCTGCCCGTTCTTCACATTCGAGTTGCAGTTCCCTTCACCGCACCAGGTGGTCTGGCTAGCGATTCGGGGCAACGAGGAAGCCAAAGCAATCGTGCGCGACGGGCTAGTGTCCAAGGTCACGGCGGCTCGATAGCCGCCACCTAGGCCGAGCGTGTGTGAGTAGCAAATGCGACGAGCACACTAGCAGGCGGAGGGCAGCCTGTCGGGTACGGCTGCCCTCCGCCTGGAATCATGCGTATTCTTGTGTGTTGTTTGTGTTCGCCGCGATTAGACGTAGCGGGCGTTGCGCGGGCCAACGAAGATCGTGTTGGGGTTGAAGTACGCCATGATCATCAGCAGAATCCACAGCGCGAACATCACAAATCCCACGACGCTGGCGATCAGCCCGAAGAAAAAGCCGATGACTATGATGTTGCTCAGCCACCCGGCGAACAGGCCAATGAGGGCCAGGCCGCCGAAGATAATCACCGACTGCATCGCATGACGCCGTACTGTCTGGTTGCGATGCTCCACGAACAGCAGAATCAGCCCTGATACCCAGATCAGCGCGTATGCGAGCACCCGCTCCCAGCGCTCGTCAATGCCCAGCGTGGTCGGACTGGAATAATTCTGGTTGTACATCGTTCTGCCACTCCCTAGAGATGCTTGCTGAGGAGATCGTGCTCGTCACTGCCGCCGGTGGTTCATCGCTCCGGCTCTCCCTCAGTGATTCTCCCTTCAAGTGCTACGTGCCGGATTGCACGAGGTTGCATCAAATACTATACCCGCTTTGTGGCCATCTTTGTGACCCCTTCTGGAGAGGGTGGATGTGCTATCATATCGAAGGCGAAACGAGCAAGGCGTTTCGGCAACCAGCGCGTGTCTTTGCCTTCGGCAGCGTCGCCGGAGCCAGATATGAGAAGAGGGTGTCCTATGGCGGGCGTGGTCAGACGAGAAATGCTCTCGAAGCGCGTGCGTTCCATCAAGCCGTCTGGCATTCGTAAGTTTTTCGATATCGCCGCGACAATGGGCGACGTAATCTCGCTCGGCGTCGGCGAGCCCGACTTCGTCACGCCCGATCATATCCGCCAGGCGGGCATCGACTCCATCAACGCGGGCGATACCCACTACACCTCCAACTGGGGTACGCTGGCGTTGCGCCAGGCCATCAGCGCGAATATCGAGCGGCGCTACGGCGTCCACTATGACCCCGCGAACGAGGTGATGGTGACGGTCGGCGTCAGCGAGGGCATTGATGCGACGCTCCGGGCCATCGTCGACGATGGCGATGAGGTGGCGCTGCCCGATCCCGGCTACGTCGCCTATGAGGCTGATGTGACGCTGGCGGGTGGCAAGGTGCTTCCCATCCGCACCCACGTCGAAGAAGAGTTCGAGGTGCGCGCCGCTACGTTAGAAGCCGCCCTGACGCCGCGCACCAAGGTGGCGCTGCTGGGCAACCCCAACAACCCGACCGGCGCAGTCATCGCGCGCGCGGAGTTGGAGAAGATCGCCGCGCTCGCCGTCCGCAACGACCTGCTGGTCATCAGCGACGAGGTGTATAGCCGCCTGGTCTATGGCGAAGAGCACGCCTGCATTGCCGCGATGCCTGGCATGCGCGAGCGCACGGTGCTGGCCGATGGCTTCTCGAAGGCGTATGCGATGACCGGCTGGCGCGTCGGCTACCTCTGCGCCCCGGCCCATCTGCTCGAAGCCATCCTCAAGGTCCACCAGTACGCGATCATGTGCGCACCGACGATGAGCCAGGCGGCTGCCCTCGATGCGCTGGTCCATGGTGAGGGTGATGTGCTGGCGATGGTTGCCAGCTATGACGAGCGGCGCAAGCTGATGGTGAACGGCCTCAACGCGATTGGGCTGGACTGCTATATGCCGCGCGGCGCGTTCTACGCCTTCCCGTCCATCGCGCGGACGGGGATGACCTCGGAGGAGTTCGCCGAGAAGCTGCTCTTCGAGGAGAAGGTGGCGGCGGTGCCTGGCAGCGCGTTCGGCGAGGGCGGCGAGGGCTTCATCCGCTGCACCTATTGCACGGCGCAAGATAAAATCAGCGAAGCGCTCGAACGCATGGGGCGCTTTGTCAAGAAATATTCGTGATAGTGAGCGCGTCTGTCGAGGAGGGCGGTCCCGGTCTTGAAAGGCCGGGGTAAAGGGTTGGGCGTAAACGCCCGCCAGGGCCGCTGTGCGGCCCTGCTCGCCCTCTGGACGAGTTGGCCATTTATGGCCTCTGCTCACAATTACTCCGGCCATTGATGGCCGAGATAGTGCTGAAACGCTTGAAGGAAGATACATGCCCACCGCTTCGCCCAAAACGCATGTGGAGTACGAGGTCACTATCGGCCTGGAGGTCCACGCGCAACTGCTCACTGAGAGCAAGATGTTCTGTCGCTGCTCGACGGACTACGCCAACGCGGCGCCCAACACCCACAACTGCCCCATCTGTATGGGGTTTCCGGGGACGCTGCCAGTCATCAACGAGCAGGCGATTGACTACACCATCATGACGGCGCTCGCGCTCAACTGCCACATCGCCGAATACTCAAAGTTCGACCGCAAGAACTACTTCTATCCCGACCTGCCCAAAGGCTATCAAATCTCGCAGTATGACGTGCCGCTTAGCACCAACGGCTACCTAACCATCCACGTCAACGGCGAGGACCGCCGCATCGGCATCACGCGCATCCACCTGGAGGAAGACACCGGACGCCACCTGGAGCGCGAGAGTCGCGGCGAGGCCTACAGCCTGATTGACCTCAACCGCGCGGGCGTCCCGCTGATGGAGATCGTCGGCGAGCCAGACATCCGCACGCCGGAGGAGGCGCGGCTCTACATGGAAAAATTGCGCGCCATCCTGCTCTATCTCGGCGTCAACTCCGGCCGCATGGAAGAGGGCGCGCTGCGCTGCGACGCGAACATCTCCGTCCGCCCGAAGGGGCAGAAGGAGTTTGGCGCGAAGGTCGAGATCAAGAACATGAACTCGTTCCGCGCAGTCGAGCGGGCGCTGGCCTACGAGGCGGAGCGCCAGGAGGCCGAGCTGCGCGCCGGGCATAGAATCCCGCAGCAGACGCGCGGCTGGCGTGAGGACAAGGGCATCACGGTGGCGCAACGCACCAAGGAAGAGGCAAACGACTACCGCTACTTCCCGGAGCCAGACCTGCCGCGGCTGGTCGTCAGCCGGGAGTGGGTCGAAAGGATTCGCGCCGAGATGCCCGAATTGCCCGATGCCAAACGCGAGCGCTTCATCGCAACGTACGAGCTTTCTGACTACGACGCCGACCAATTGACGGCGGAGCGCGCAATGGCCGAGTATTTCGAGGCAGCGGTACAGGCGCGCCCGGCGAAGAACCGCATCGCGCGGGCCAAGTCGGTGGCGAATTGGGTGGTTGGCGACCTGCGGCGGCTGCTGAACGCCGCGGGCAAAGAGATCCACGAAAGCCCGGTCTCGCCAGCGGCCATCGCCGAGCTGGTGGAGCTGGTGAAGTCGAACAGCATCAACGGCAAGCAGGCAAAAGACGTGCTGGAGAAGGCGTTTGCCAGCGGCGATATGCCGGGGACGATTGTCGCGCGCGAGGGCATCGCGCAGATCAGCGACGAAGGCGAGTTGGTGGCCGCCGTCGAGGCGGCGATAGCGGAGAATCCTAAAGCAGTCGAGGACTATAAGTCGGGCAAGACCAGCGCGGTGCAATTTCTGGTCGGCCAGGTGATGAGGCGGACGAAGGGCCGCGCAAAGCCCGACGCCGTGAGTCCGCTGCTGGTGGAGAAACTCGAGGGTCTCTAAGATACGCCGGGCCAGCGTGTTAGGGGGCGCATCGAGCGGGCGATACACAGGGATAGTTCGTGGAGTGTTGTCGGCCCAGAGCGCGGCAAGTTGGCCGCATTTTCTTCTAACGCACGTAGTTGCCGAGTGAGGAGAGTTCTGGCTTATGCACAACGATGTGCCCAATGGGCGGCCCAATCCCTACGCGATGGCAGTGGCTCAGTTTGAGGAGGCGGCCGACCGGCTCAACCTTGACGAAGACCTGCGCGGTATCCTGCGAATGACCAAGCGCGAGTTGACCGTTCACTTCCCGGTGCATATGGACAACGGCAGAACCCGCATGTTCACGGGCTTCCGCGTCCAGCACAACATCAATCGCGGACCAGCCAAAGGCGGCATCCGCTACGACGCCGCCGTCACGCTGGATGAGGTGCGCGCGCTGGCGATGTGGATGACGTGGAAGTGCGCGGTGGTCGATATCCCATTTGGGGGCGCAAAAGGTGGAGTCATCGTCGATCCCAAACAGCTGAGCGAGCAAGAGCTCGAGCATCTCACGCGCCGCTATACGACCGAGATTTCGGTGCTAATTGGCCCGGCCAGTGATATTCCCGCGCCCGATGTGAACACCAACGCGCAGACGATGGCGTGGATGATGGACACTTACTCCATGCACGCGGGCTACTCGGTGCCCGCCGTCGTCACCGGCAAGCCGCTCTCCATCGGCGGCAGCGAGGGGCGCAACGAGGCCACGGCAACCGGCGCGGTGGCGGTGATGAAGATGGCGGCGGACGAGTTGAAGATGCCGTTACGCGACCTGCGGGTGGCGATCCAGGGCTTCGGCAACGCTGGCGCGATTGCCGCCGAGATTCTGCACGCCGAAGGCATTCGCGTGGTGGCGGTCAGCGATCGCTCCGGCGGCGTCTACGACGAGCGCGGCCTCGATGTGCCCGCCCTGCTGAAATACAAGCAGGAGCACCGCATCGTAACTGGCTTCCCCGGCGCGCAGGAGATAAGCATCCAGGATACGCTGGAAGTTCCCTGCGATGTGCTAATTCCGGCGGCGACCGAGGGCGTTTTGACGAAGGAGAACGCGCCCCGCGTGCAGGCTCGCATCATCGTCGAGGCGGCCAATGGGCCGACCACACCCGACGCCGATAAGATCTTCTTCGCGCGTGGCGTGCGCCTCGTCCCGGATATCCTGGCGAATGCCGCTGGCGTGACCGTCAGCTACTTCGAGTGGGTACAGGACCTGCAAAACTTCTTCTGGGAACCCGACGAGGTACAGGAGAAGCTGTCGCTAGTAATGGGAAATGCCTATACTGCCGTCGCCAAACTGGCGCGCGACCAGGAGTGCGATCTGCGCACGGCGGCCAATATGGTCGCCATCAAGCGGGTCGCCGACGCCACGCAGCTGCGCGGAATATATCCATAGGCCGCCGTCACGAACAACGTCGGGGCAGTTCGCGGCATAAATGCCGCGGCTAATCCTGATTGGGCAGGATTCGTGTGGCGGAACCAGTATCGCGCGATTAGCCGCAGGTCTTCAGCCTGCGGCCAGTTTTCCACTACTAACCAATCAGAGGAGCAGTGCGGCATGTCCGAGCGCAATGACGATCTCTGCGACGTGCCCGGCATTCTCGTCGGGCATGATACCGACCTGGAGGCGGGCACCGGCTGCACCGTCATTCGTTGCGCCTGGCCCGCGCTGGGCGCGGTGGATGTGCGTGGGGGCGCGCCCGGCACCCGCGAGACCGATCTGCTCGACCCGCGCTGCACGATGACCGAGGTGCATGCCGTCGTGCTGACGGGCGGCAGCGCCTTTGGGCTGGCCGCCGCCGATGGTGTGATGCGCGCGCTGGCGGAGGAGGGCGTCGGCTTCGACGCTGGCCCGGCGCGAGTGCCAATTGTTCCGGCGGCGGTGCTCTTCGATCTGGGCGTTGGCCGCGCCGATGTCCGGCCCGATGCGGCGTCGGGGATGCGGGCGCTGCGGGCGGCGACGGGTGGGCCGATTGCGCAGGGAACAGTGGGCGCGGGCACGGGGGCGACGGTCGGCAAGATGGCTGGTCCGGCGCTCGCCGTCAAGGGTGGCGTCGGCTCCGCCAGCGAGCAACTGCCTGATGGCCACGTCATTGGCGTGCTGGTCGCCGTCAACGCGCTCGGCGACATCTACGACGCCGAAACGGGGCGGCTGCTGGCGGGCGCGCGCAGCACATCGGGCCAGCGCTGGCTGGCGGACGATATCGCCGCCGCGCGGAGTGGCGCGCAGCCGCAGACACCACCGCCCGCCCCAGATCAGGCGCCAGTTCCAGGAACGCAGACGACGCTGGCCGTCATTGCGACCGACGCGTCCTTCACCAAAGCCGAGCTGGCCAAGCTCGCCCAGATGGCGCACAACGGGCTGGCGCTGGCGATTCGCCCCGTCCATACCCCCTTCGATGGCGACGTCATCTTCGCGCTCTCTACCGCGCGAGACGCCGCAACCGCCGCTCCCGCTGGCGCGCTGCCCCTGGCGCTGGCTGGCGCCACAGCCGCCCTGACGCTGGCACGTGCTGTCGCCAAAGCGATTCGCGCCGCCACCGGGCTACACGGCGTCCCCGCGCTCCGCGATATCCCGTTCGCGCACAATCGCTAATCACGCCACCGCTGCCAGAGCCGCACCTGCCCGTGTGATAGGTCGGCGTGACTCTGGCTCCCCCTCCCCTGCGAGGGGAGAGGCCTCTCCCTAGAAACGGAGCGGCCACGATACAATAGTGGATAGAGAAGAATAGCGGGAACGGCGAGATGACTACGAGCGGCGGAGATGTTTTCCGCCGCCCAAAGGAGAGCATCCGTGAGCGATCAATCATCTACCAATAACAATGGACCACATGAGGGCAAGCAGCACCGAACGCGCCGCCAGTGGACCGATCTGGTCGAAGAGCTGCTGAATGAGGCGCGTGACCGTGGCGACTTCGAGCATTTGGAAGGCAAGGGCAAGCCGCTCGCGCTCGACCAGAACCCCTATGCCGGGGATCGCGCCCTCGCCTACAGCCTGCTCAAGAACAACAATTTCGCGCCGCCGGAGATCGAGCGCGGCAAAGAGATTGATAGTGATATCAAGCGGGCGGAAGATGTGCTGGCAACGTTGCGCCGCCGCCAGCATGCGCTCGACGCGCGCATCGCGCATCCAGACGCCCGCCGCGCGTACAATGTCGCCCGTGACGCCGCCGAGGTCCGCTACGAGGCCCTGCTGCGCGAGATCAACAGCAAAATCCTGAGCCTGAACATCGTTGCGCCGAGCGCGATGCACCGCCGCCGCCTGGATATCGAGGCGAAGATGCGGGAGTTCCGCGAGGAGTTCCCGCGACTGGAGGAGTGACCAGCGTGCCGATGATGCCGCGCCGCGCGCCTGGATACCATCCGGGACTGTACACCGATATGTACCACCCCGACTCAGCATACGTAAGCTGGGTGACGGGCCGTAACGGGCTCACCACCTTCGATCTCTACACCCGTACCGCGCCATTCAGCGGCGCATATCTGCTGGTGGCCGGGCTGGAGGCCGCGCTGGAGTTCGTGCTGTCATTCCGCTACACGCCTGAAGAGCTGGCGTTTCTGGCGCGCATCCGCGACTACGACCCGGCATTTCTGGACGAGCTGGCCGAGTTTCGCTTCACCGGCGATATTGTCGCCATGCCGGAGGGGTCTATTGCCTTCCCCAATGAGCCGCTGCTGCGTGTGACGGCGCCCTTCCGCGAGGCGCTGCTGATGGAGTCGGGGCTGCTCCACGCGGTCAACCTGGCGACGCTGATCGCGACGAAGGCGGCGCGGGTCGTCTGCGCCGCGCAGGGCCGCCGCATCTCCGAGTTCGCCTTCCGCCGGGCGCAGAATCCGCTGGTGGTGGCGCGATCATCCTACATCGGCGGCTGCACCAGCACCTCGCTGCTGGCGGCGGCCTTCGAGTATCGCCTGCTTGCGACTGGCACGGTGCCTCACGCGCTCATCCAGCTTTTCGAGACCGAGGAGGACGCCTTCAGCGCCGTCGCCGAGTCCTTCAACCGCTACACCCTGCTGCTCGACACCTACGATCCGCGCCGGGCCATCCAGACGGCGATTGCGGTGGCGCGCCGCGCACAGACCACCCTGGGCCACACGCTGGCCGCCGTCCGGCTGGATAGCGGCGATCTGGTGGCGGATAGCCAGTATGTGCGCGAGCAGCTGGTCGCGGCGGATATGGGCCATGTGCGCATCCTCGCCAGCGGCGACCTCGACGAGTTCGAGATCGTCCGGCTGCTGGAGGCGGGCGCGCAGGTGGATGCCTTTGGCGTGGGCACTGCCCTCGGCGCGGGCGTCGGCGACCCGACGCAGGGCATCCCTGGCGGCGCGCTCGGCGGCGTCTACAAAGAGGCGTGGTATGTGGGCGAGGACGCCGTCGAGCATCCCAAGCTCAAGCTGGCGGGCAGCAAGACGACCTGGCCTGGCCGCAAGGAGGTCTACCGCCATCCCGCCTGGGAGGAAGACATCATCCAGCTCGAAGGCGAGCCTGCGCCAGCGGGCTATACGCGGCTGCTGCGGCCGGTGATGCGCGCCGGGCGGATGGCGCCGGGCAGCCTGCCGCCGCTCTCGGAGGTCTGGGAGCTGGCGCAGGCCAATCTGGCGCGCCTGCCGGAGCGCTACCGCGCGTTGATCGCGCAGGAGCCGTACCCGGTGCGCTTCAGCGCGGGGCTGCAACAGCTGCGGGACGAGGCGACCGCGCTGGCGCAGGCCCAGGGCAAGGTGAGCGTACGGGACGACGCCGAATCTGCCGACCAGACGCCGCCAGAGCCGAAACGCAAACGGTAGCGGGGTAATGCCTCACCGTCGGCCTCTGGCGCCAGTAGTCTATTGTTGCTCCACCATCAGCACGTCGAAATACCCTTTGCTGACGGTGAGCGGGGGCGTGCCGTCGGCGATGTAGACCGGGACCGAGGGGCAGACAATCGAGCCCTCCACCTCGCTATAGCCGAGGGCTGGGTGCGAGCCGGGCGCTGACGGGGCATTATCCAGGTGGGTGATCGGCGTCACGCTGATGACCTCGACGGTGCATGTTCCCGCCGCGGACTTGTCGATCAGCCAGAGGTTGTTGCCGAGATCCGACCCTGGCACGATCAGCTCGAAGTGTACGGCCTCGTCGGCAGCGGCGCCCGCCTGGACCGGCGAGACGGTGTACTTTCCTGGGCCAGTGTAGCCCGTGAAATCGAGGATGAACTGCTGCCGCGCCGACCCCGACTGGTCCGTCAGGTCGAGGTAGAACCGCTTCTCCGCGGCCAGGTGATAGGAGATCAGGTCGCCGGGATTTCCCTTATTGATATCCATGCTCAGGACGGTCTGGCCACTGAGCCCCCCAGACGCGGTGAATGTCACGGTGCTGACGCCGCTTTCTTGCGCGTGGCCCACGACCTTGGTCGGTTGGCTGCCAACGCCAGTTGCCCCTGTGTTTGTCCCTGTGCTTGTCGCGCCGCCGCAGCCGACCAGCAGCAAGGCCAGCGCGTACACCATGCACACTACGACATAGCGCCAACGCTGTGCCAACATCTCTCCAACTGTCCTTCGTCGCATGGCAGTTCTCCTCCACCTCGTCCAACTCCTATGTGCCATCCATGTCTCGCGCCAGTATAAAGCAAATGAGCGCTGCTGGCAAGCAGCCCTATGCTTCGACGCCGAGCCATGCGCGTATCCCGCGCAGTGGCGTCTTCAGGAGCGAGCGCGCCAGGGAGGAGTCCAGGCGCACATCAGCCACCGTGGGCATGGTGAGAGTCGCCACCGTAGCGCCCGCGAGTTTCGCGGCGTCGAGTTGATGGGCGCGCGCGATGAGGCAGCCCAGGTCATAGCGGGTTATCGCCTCGGCGCCCGCCACGTTGATGACTCCCGCAAAGTCGTTCGCGGCCAGTTCGAGGGCCGCCCCCGCCAGATCATCCGCCCCTATCGGGCAGCGATACTGATCGGTGAAGAGGTGGCCGGTGCGACGGCCCGCGGCGAGATCGAGCACGAGGCGCGTCTGCGGGTCGAGCGGTTCGCGGCTGATGATGAGTGAGGTGCGTACAATGGCGGCCTGCGGGGCAATCGTGCCCACCGCCGTCTCCGCCGCAGCCTTGGCGGCGCCATAGAGGGTAATCGGGTTGGGTCTGGCTGCCTCGGTGTAGGGGTTGCTCGTCCCATCAAAGACCGCATCGCTCGAAATGTGAACGAGCCGCGCGCCTATCTCCCGCGCCGCGAGCGCGACATTTGCCGCTCCATCGGCGGTGGTTGCCCACATCCCGGCACCCCGATACATATATGCGGTGTGGACGATGGCGGCTGGCTGGATCAGGCGCACCAGCGCCATGACGGCGTCGCGGTCGCGAACATCGAGCTGGTGCCACTGCCCAGCAAGCGGTGGGGGCGCGGTGTAATAGGTCCCACAGACCTCCCAGCCCTGCTGGCCAGCCATGCGCGCGACATTGCGGCCAAGCGTCCCGCTCGCGCCGGTGATGAGCAGCCTCGGCATGACGAAACCCTCACCTCATGTCAGCGCGTGATGTCGGCGCGTGGCGTGTCAAATGACCGATCAAGGGTAGCTAGCGCTTACGCTTACGCTTGCCGTCTTCGCCATCGGCGGGGGGCGGACCAAAGCGCGGCAGTTGTGGCGGCTGCCAGTTCTGTTGCTTGCGCCACCGCTGCGACTCCGCCAGATTCTCGTCGTACATCTCGCGCTCGGATGGACCCTGCTCCTCCGGCGGCTCGCTATAGCTGTGACGCTGAGAGTCTGGCCGCTGCACAAACGGTGGACTCGCGAGCGGAGGATCGATATACGGCTGTGGCTCCTCGTCCGGTGGCGGGTAGGCAGCTGGATAGTCGGGCGCGGGTGGATAGTTGGGATACGGGTTGGGCTGGCCAGCGGGTGGATAGATATCGCTGACCGCCCAGGCATCGTCGGCGGGCGCCGCTGGCTGCGGGGGCTGATCGTGTGTCAGCCACCAGGGCGTCTCGGCGGGCGCGTTTCCGCCAACGGGTGGTGTGAATGCTGGCCCGGCGGTGGGCGGCGGCACGAAAGGCGACGCGGGTGGCGCCGACGCTGGATCAGGCTGCCGTGGCCGCGCGGATGGGCCGCCGAAGATGTCTGACGAGCTCGACCCGGCCGTCACTTTGGGCATCTTACTCGTATCCCACAGCCACGAGTCGCCCTCTGGCCGCTCATCTTCCACCGGAATATAGGCAGCCGCGGCGGCGACCGATGGCGGGACATCGGCGGGAATGTTGGCCTGGTATGGATAGGGGTTCAGCGGCGGGCGGCCCGCGCCAACAGACGGCTGCAGCTCCGTCGGATAGGCGTCGGGTGGAAGATCACCCGCCAGTCCGCCCGCCCAGGGGTCCAGTGGCCCGGAGCCGAAGCCACCAGCCGCCGCACCTCCATAGGGTGCGCCAGCGCCCATAGGGCTCTGGTCCCCGGCGCGCGCGCCGGGGCGGCCTGAGACGGCTGGTGGCGGCGCGACGACTGGCTTGGATGGATTCTCTCCGCGCCGCCCGATGCGCTCGTAATATTCGACCCAGGCGAGCATCTCGTCGGGCCGGGTGAGGCGGTGCAGGCGGATGCGCACGTGGCGACCCTCGCCGCGCAGCGTCAGATACTCCGGCACGCGCGGCGACCACGCGAAACTCTTCACACGGCTATCGGTCCGGGCGGCAATCTCCATCAGCAGCCGCCCGATGGCGATGCCGACGCGAATCAGCCCACCAGCGGGATGGCGCGTGCGGTCGATGCGCGAGACGTTGGGCCAGCGCAGCCGCATGAGCGGTTGAGCCGGGCGCTTGCAGGTCATCTCCTTCGGCCCAACGGCATAGGTCTGGCGGCGGAGGAATGAGAGCAGCGCCTCCAGACAGCAGAAGCCCGCCAGGCCGATGAGCACCAGCCCCGTCACGCCCGTTTCAGGGAGCAGGATGGTGAAGTAAAGGCCGGGCAACAGCGCCATCGCTGCGCCGAAGAGCCACCAGACGACGGTATTGGCGACGATGTCGGTCGCGGTGAACGGGCCGACGCCGCTCGCGCCCCAGGTGCCGCCGTGGTCCCGCCAGAGCAGATAGCGCTCGTAGACCTCGGCGCGGAAACGCGCGTAGTTCAGCACCATGTCCTCACGCACGCGCAGCTCGCGCCCATCGCGCGCCATCACCACTACCCAGCGGTAGCGCTGTCCGCCGTCTGGCAGCGTGCGCTCGACGAGCCGCGCCGTATCGCGCCAGAACAGTTCGGTGCGCCAGGGGCCGCGCATCAGGCTGATGCCATGCGGGCCGACCAGCACGCTCATCGAGAGCTTGAAGATATAGACCAGCGCGCCCCAGAAGATCGAGACCAGCAGCAGGCCGAAGAAGACCGCGCGCCCGGTATGGTCGTTGATGCCGAGGTGAATCCAATCGTAAAGTCCAGTGCCGAGCAGGCCAAGCGCCACCAACCCCAGCAACATCCAGTCGCCGCCGCTGGGCGCGCGGAAGACACTATCGCGCTCCTGAAATGCCAGATCCTCCAGCGCAACTGTGCGTCTTGGATTTCGCGATGATTGCGATGATTGTGAACTCGACACCACCGGCCCTGCCACTCCCCGCCATGACGCGCCACACTACTTGCTTGCTATCATGTCGAACACGTACGTGTCCACGGCCAGTATACCAGCCGTGGTCAAATGCGCGCCGTGAGGGATACCAGGAGTCCTGTCCTTTCCTGGCGGACCAGCGAGGGAGCGTGTCTTCAGCAGATACGGTATGGCGCCGACTATCCTATGGTTGCCGGAAAAGCGCCCGCGTTGTTGGGCGCGACGGCCAGGATGTTGATCGCCAGGATGACCGCAACGACAATGATTGCCATGAAGAGCGCAACGCCGATGATGACCAGGATCCCTCTCCACGATGGCGCCACTACTTGGTCACCTGCTTGCTCTGGTAGCGCTCTTCGATGTGGGCTTACGCGGGCTCTCAGGTATCCGCCGAGCATCCCGCCGAGCGGTGCCAGGCCAATGCCAAGCACATTCACGCCCAGAAAGAAGGGCACGAGCAAGATGATGATCACTACCGGCGGAAAAATGGGCGCCCACGTCGCGATGTACGATAAGCGTGGCATGAGGCTGGCCTGTGGATGGAGGAGTGACGCGGACTGTGGAGGTATGGCGATACTCCACACAGCAACGGCCGCCACGATCAGTCCGGCGGAGCATGCCCCGCTGATGCCAGCTATGAAACCGACCCAGGCGCCTCTGCCGCGGGCCTGCGCCGGGACGAGACCGCTCACTGTGATGAATGCCGCCATCCCTCCGATCAGGAAATAGCAGATCGGTGTTCCGACGGCCCACCCTATGAGCGATCCCCAACGTCCGCCAAGATACGCCACAGCAACCTGTGAGAGTGGAACCAGGACGATGCCAAGGATGATGGGAACAACCAGGCTGGATTTTGAGGCGCGTTGCGCAGGGGATGTCAGCATGGATTCATCCTTTACGTGATCAGCGTGTCCCTTGCTCGTCTGTTTGCTCTGGCAGAGCTGTACCGCGCGGGCTGAACCAGGTTCTCAGGTTTCCGCCGTGCATCCCTCCCAGCGGCGCGGCGACAATGCCGGCCAAATTGATTCCCACAAAGAAGACTAGGAGGACCGCGACAATGAGCTGAACTGGTATGGGAGGTGGCGCCACCGACGTGATGAGGGCCAACCGAGGTATGGTATTGAAACGGGTGTAGAGATGCGCCTGCGTCAGGATGAAAACCCTGACTACAGGGACTGCCATGATCAGCCCGGCGGAGCATGCCCCAGCGATACCAGATATGAGGCCAACCAAAGCGCCTCGCTTGCGGGCTTGCTCCGGGACGAGACCACTCACGGTTGCAAACGCCCCCACCACTCCGATCAAGTAATAGGCTAGCGGTGTACCAATTCAGATTATTGTCGATCCCCCGTGTACGCTGAGATACCATAACGCAATCTGCGCCAGCGGAACCAGGATGATTCCTAGAACGATGGGGACAACAATCTGGGATGTAGGGATGCGTCGTGCCGCGGCTGTCGTCATGAGCTTATCCTTTGCACGAGACCCATCCTGAGCGGAATATAGAAAACCAGCCCTTCTCTGGTAGCTAGAATATCTACGGATGTTGCGCCAGCGATCTCACGGCGCAAGCAAAGAGCCCCTTTCCGGCACATGGGAAGGGGGCTAATGGAGAGTTTGCGGAGGTGGCGGTTATTCGCGGCTGAAGCGCTCCAGCGTGGCGTAGATATCGTCTGCCGTGGGGTAGAACGCGGTCTCCTCTGGCGCGTTATACGGCACGGCGGGCGCGGCGATGGCCGTCACCAGCGCGGGCGCCGTATCCATATCCCAGAAGAAGTTCTCCGCGATCCACGAGTGGATGTGACGGCCAAAGCTGGTCAGATCCGACTCTTCGGTGACGACGATGGCGCGGTTCGTCTCCTGCACCGACGCGCGAATCGCTTCGGTGTCGAATGGCGCCAGCGTGCGCAGATCGATCACGTCCACCGCGCCGCCCCGCGCTTCGGCAAACCGTGCCGCCGCAATCGCCGCCTCCAGGAACATCATGCCCCAACTGACGACAGTAGCCACCGGCGCGCCGCTGCCGATGCGGATGGTGCGCGCCTTGCCGAACGGCTCGGTATAGTAGCCATCGGGCACGTTCCACAGGTCGGCCAGCTGCGGGATCGGCGCGCCGCCCTTCGTTACCGTGGGCACATCGGCGCGATAGAGCCGCCCGCGCTCCAGGAAGACGACTGGCGAGCGGGTCTGCGACGCCTCGATTAGCAGCCCTTTGGCGTCGTATGGCGTGGCGGGGCAAACGGTAATCAGGCCGGGAACGTTGGTGAACCACTGCTCGCCCGCGTTCGAGTGGCCGAACGCGCCGCCGCCGGAGCCGCTATCGGAGATCGGGCCGCCGCCGCCGGAGCCCGCCTTCATCCGCAGCAGCATCGGGCAGTTCCAGTCGCCGAAGGACTGGTAGTAGATTCGCGCCGCCAGCCGAATCGTCTGCGTCGCCGACTGGTGGTAGTCCACGAACTGAATCTCGCCACAGCGCGCCTTGTCGTCGGCCATGCTGCATCCGGCGGCGATACCTGCGATGAACTGCTCGTTGAGCGCGCTGCTAATCGCCGTGCCAGGATACTCCTTCACCAGCCGCTGCGTCGCGTTGAAGACGCCGCCGGTTGAGCTGCCAACATCCTGGCCGAAGACGAAGAAGCCGGGGTCGCGCTTGACGATCTCGACCAACGCATCGTTGACCGCCTCGATCATCGGGATCTTGCGCGTCGGGCTAGATGGCGGCTGTGGCGCGGCGGACGGCATCTCGATGACACGCTCGGTGACGCGCGCGCCAGACACCTCTGGCTCCGTCAGCACCTGATCCTCGGCGGCGTCAATCCGCGCCTTGGCCTCGTCGCGGAACCGCTCGATATCCTCCGGCTGGATTAGCCCGCGCTCGACTAGCATCTCGCCCATACGCTTGACCGGGTCTTTGGTGCGCGTCGTCTCCTCAATCTCTTCGCGGGTGCGATAGCGGCGAATATCGGTGCTGCTGGAGTGTGGGTCGAGCAGGCCGCCGTGCAGATGCATGAACGCTGGCCCCTCGCCATTGCGCAGGCGCTCGGCAAGCTGGCGCGTTGTCTCGTAGACCTCCAGCGGGTTGACGGCGTCCACATCCACGGCGATGGCGTCCATCGCGCGGACCTGCGCCGTCAGGTCGCCTGCCCACTGCGCCTGCTGCTCGGTCATGATCGCCCAGTGGTTGTTCCAGATTGTCATCAGCACCGGCAGCTTATGGACCGTCGCCTGGCGCAGCAGCACATTCACATCGTTGCTCGCGACGCTGCCATCGCCGCCAGAGAAGAGGACGACCCGCTGACTGCCGTCACGCTTGAACGCCCAGCCGACGCCGCCCGCGAAGGGCGCGAGCCCGCCCACTTCGCTGAAGGTCGGCATGATATGGAACTCGCGGCTGCTGTAGTGCGACGGCATATTGCGCCCGCTGCACATCGGGTCGGTCACGCGCGAATAGGCGGCGCGCAGCACACCGTGCACATCGTCGGTGCGCTGGAGCCAGCCCGCCAGATCGCGGTAATAGAACGAGAGCCAGTCTTCGTCGTCGAGCGCGGCGACGACCGCCGCCATTGACTCGTGGCCCGCGCAGCCGATGTAGAAGGGGAATTTGCCCTGGGTCTTGCGCGCCTTGAGGACATCATTAATCGTGCGCGCCAGGACCATCGTTCGGTACAGCTCAACCGGATCCAGTGTGCGGGCCTCTCTGCCCGCGGCAGGCGCCGTGACGTTCGTTGTCATCGAAATTCCTCCGCCTTTGCCTTTGTAGTGCCTGTATTGCTCGTATTGCTCGTATTGCTCCGCCACATCCAGCCCATTATAGTGGCCGTGGCCGCCACTACGCAACCAGCTAACACCCGGCGAGCACGTACGGCGCGCCAGCGAAGCAGGCCAGCACCGCCGGGCCTATGCTCAGACGTGCGGCGGTTTCCGCGCGTCACGTGGGCCATGTGGACCATGTGGACCATGTGGACCATGTGGGTTACGCGGGTGCTGTGGCCGCGATCAGCTTCGCGCCGGTAATCGCCAGCAGGTCGCTCACCCGCAGCTTGATGTTGATGCCGCGCTGGCCGCCATTGAGATACAACTCGTCCAGGTCGGCGGCGCTGGCGTCCAGATAGACCTCGAAGCGCTTATCCAGCAGCGCCAGCGGTGAGATGCCCCCTACCTTCAGCCCGGTCAGCCGCTCGGCCTCGCGCTGGAGCGCCATCTGCGCTGACTTCGCGCCAACACTATGCGCCAGCAGCCGCAGATCGAGCTCGCGGTCACCCGGCGCCATCACCAGCAGATGCCGCCCGCCCTCCGTCAGCGCCACCAGCGTCTTATAGACGTGGCTGGCGGGCACGCCCAGCAGCGCGGCCACCTCGTTGGCGGAGTGGATCGTCTCGGCGTAGAAAAAGGTCGAGTACGATATCTTGTGGGCGTCGAGCGCGCGCATCGCGTTGGTCTTCGGTGGTGATTTCCGGGCCATGAACCCTGTGCCTCCGCGCCTCCTGCGCTATACTGATGCATAACCGCCGTCATTGCCAGCAAGGAGGCGCATCGCATGTCCGTCACGCTCACCACCGAGCACGAGGAGGCTTCGCCCGCGCTGGCTGCCGCCGAATCGGCGCTGCTGGCAACGGCGGGGATTGCCATCGAGCGGCATGAGACGCGCCTGAACGGCGTCCGTATCCATTATCTCACCTGTGGCGAGGGCGAGCCACTGGTGCTGGTCCATGGCCGTGGTGGCGCGGCGGCGCTGTTCACGCCAATCCTGGGCGGGCTCGCGGCGGGGCGGCGTGTGATCGCGCTCGATCTGCCGGGCTGGGGGCTTTCGGAGAAGCCGCCGTTTACCGGTCACACCGCCAGCGATGCGCTCAACGTCTGGCGTGACGCGCTACGAAGCTTTCTGGATGACCAGCAGCTAACCCAGACCGACCTCGCCGGACACTCGATGGGCGGACTGACGGCGCTGGCAGTTGCGCTGGATGCCCCCGAGCGCGTGCGCCGCCTCGCGCTGATTGATTCTGGCGGGCTGGGCGGCGAGCCGCCGTTTGATATACGTCTCTACTTCCGCATCAAGCCGGAGCGGCTGAATCCCCGCCTGGGGCCGCGATTCTTTGCCTGGGCACACAGCCGAGACGATGCGCAGCCGATCAGCACGCGCGGCCCGCTCTTCGACTTCATGTATGCGGTGGAATCGCAGACGGCGGTCATTCCCAGCGGGGGACGCGCGTTTGATAAGTGGGTGAATCTCGGCGGCGTCCATCTCGATTTTCGTCGCCGCCTCCGAGAGCTAGAGATGCCGGTGCTGCTGCTCTGGGGCGACCGCGACCGCCTGTTTCCCTATAGCACGGCGCTGCAGGCGGCGCGCCAGATTCCCACCGGACGGCTCGTCGCCTTCACCCACTGCGGCCATTCGCCCCATCAGGAGCGGCCAGCCGACTTCGCGCGCACCCTCGCCGCCTGGCTGGACGGCTACCGAGTCCCCTCGCGAGTGTAGTGTTTCCAGGATGCTATAGTGAGGGCGCGATCATCTGCGGGACATCATCCCGTTTGACAATGTGAGGAGTTACCCATGGCGTATCACATCACACTCTCCGAAGAGGACTACGCGGCGCTGCTGGCTGCCCCAACCCAGACAGGGGAGCCGATAGAGCAGCTGGTGCACGAGGCCATAGCCGCTCGTTACGAGTCTCCGTCTTCAGCCCGGCCGCTTGGGAACTGTCGCTACCCAACTGGTGAACCAGATTCTCCAGAGGAGGAAGCAGAGGACGATGCGCTTGCAACGAGTATTGGCCCTGGCAAACCACTCTCTGAGATTGTAATTGAAGACCGTGGTCCTCGTTGATAGCGACGTACTATTTTGACACATCGGCGCTAGTGAAACGCCAGGTCGCAGAGATTGGCCATACCTGGGTCAAGTCGCTGTGCCGCCCTGCCGCCCTGCCGCCAACCATACAATTGTCATATCCGAACTGGCTGAAGTAGAAGTCATTGCGAGTTTTTGTCGCATGGTACGTGAGACACCTCCTCGGCTGAATATCACTACCCGAGATCGGTTCATCACTCGTTTTCGGCAGCAAGTTCGGCGTCGTTACATAGTGACTCCTAGTGATCGCACGGTCATCACGCGGGCTGCCGCGCTCTGCCGTGTCCGTCCTCTACGCGCCTATGACGCTGTCCAACTTGCCTGTGCGCTTGTCCTTCGTGATGACAATCTGGCGGCTGGTCAACCCGCGCCTACATTTGTCTGCGCCGATACTACCTTGCTCAGCGCCGCTGCCGCCGAGGGTCTACCCACCGAGAATCCGAACGATCACCCATAGCCTCGTTGCAGGCCACCCTCGCCGCGCTCGCATCGGGCGGACGAGCACCTGACGAGCACCTGAACAGCGCGTTAAAGGGCATCAGCTACGGCGCGCACAATGCTCAACCACTTCACCTAATATTTAGAAATCAGTGTCACCGATTTGCCTGACAGATTTGCCTCGGTTGCGCGCTATTGCCAGTGAGCACGTGCGACTCTCGTGCTGACGCCTGGCGAGGACATTTCTCATGCGCAAGCGTACGCAGCCGGACAGGATCATCTCCGAGGATGATTTTGCCTGCCTGGTAGACGCCCATCAGCACCGACTGCATGTCTATCTGGCTGGCCTCACCGGGCAGCCAGAGCAGGCGTTCGACCTCGTGCAGGAGACCTTCTATGACGCCTGGCGGGCGGCATGCAAGGGCAAACCGCCATTTGTCACGGGCACGGCAGAGGCGGACATCCGGCGCTGGCTCTATCGGGTGGCGACCAATAACGCCCTCTCGCTCTTGCGCCATCATCGGCTGATCCACTGGGAGCCACTGGACGACCACGTCGAGCTGCTGCCGGATGCGCGCACGCCGTTCGACGATCACCTGGCCGAAAGCGATATCCTGCGGGCGGCGCTGGCCCGGCTGTCGCCGCAAGACGCCGTGTGCCTGCTGCTGCGCGTGGTGCACGGCTTCAGCGCGCGTGAGGTCAGCGAGATGCTCAGGACATCGCCCGAGAACGTCAATACCCGTCTTGCCCGCGCCAAGCAGCGATTGCGCGCTGCCTACGAGCAACGACTGCCGAACCGAGGGGAGGCGCCGACTTTCCCATGACCATGAATCACCGCACGCCAGCGTCAGCGCTCACCTGCGCCCAGATGGAGTCGCTACTCCCACTACTTGACGACGGCGAGAACGGCCCCGTATACGCCGCCGCGCTGGAGCACCTGCACACCTGCGCGCGCTGCCAGCGGGAACGCGCCCGCTACGCCGCACTCGACCAGGCGGTACGCGAGCGCTTCGGGTTCTCGTCGGTTCGGCCACACACGACGGAGGTTATCATGCGGCACATTACCGAGCGATCCGAACAGACTGACAATACCGGCACTACTGCCCAAAACGCGCCACACTCGAACAATCCGCGCCGTCCCCGTCATATCTCACGTCCATGGCTCTCTGGGCTGGGAGCCGTTGCGGTGGTCGTTTTGCTGCTGGGCATGGCCGCGCTGCTCTTTGGCGGGCGGCTCGGGCTGGGGGTCGGCTCGCGCGGCGGTCCGCCACGTCCGAGCTTCCCCGGAACGCATGGTCTCTTCGCCGATGTCAGTATGGTCTCGCCCACCGAAGGATGGGCGTTGGCGCAGGTCACGAAGACGCCTGACGGGAAATCCACGCCGAACACCGTCACGTTCTATCACTACGAGAATGGCCTCTGGACGCCTGAGACGGTGACGCTAAGCGCGGCAGCGGCCACGACACTGCAAACGGGCGGCGTCGGCGGCTTCAACGGAACGATCTCGATGGACTCAGCCACCGATGGCTGGGCAGTTGCCAGCAACTACAATCGCGGCTCCGTGCTCTTCCACTTTGCTGATGGCAAATGGCAGGAGGTTCGACAAGGCCCGCCCAGCCCGAATCTGGCAGGTATCCAGGCGATATCAGCGCACTCCGTCTGGGTCTTCAACGATCCCTACAGCAGTGAGTCTTCGGCGATTTTCCACTTCGACGGCACGTCCTGGACGCAGCAGACGATCAACGCTAACTTGAGCGCCCACGCACGGATTCTTTCGTTGCAGATGGCCTCGGACAGCCGGGGCTGGGCGGTGGTGAGCGCATCAGGCGACTTCGGCAATCCCGATTACACGGTGATCCAGTATGCGGGCGATGACACGTGGACTGTTCACAGTGTCATCAATGCGGGCAACCTCGGTGAGATTAGCGGGCTGGCGATGGTTTCCGCCGATGACGGATGGGCGATTGGGCAACGTGGGATCGACGGCCCCAGCAATGTGACGGCGGGGAAGCCCGTACCACAGGTTCTCTATCACTACAGCAACGGCAAGTGGCAGAGCGTGCCGCTCCAATTCACCAGCGGCGGCGCATTCATCACGCTCCAGAAGATTGTCATGCGGTCGGCGCACGACGGCTGGATCATCGCGCAGGAGCAGAATATGCGGCCCGGTGTCACCGCCAGCGGCATCGAGAAGCACACGATTCTGCTGCACTACGATGGCTCGACGTGGACGGAGGCGCAGACGCCCGATGTGGGCGGCGACGCCAGCGCGATCACCGGGATAGCGTTCGCGGGCGACAGCGGCTGGGCCTGCGGGTTCGTCGCGTCGCTCCCCGGCGGCCAGACCATCCAGGACTCCGACGTGCCCTCCTACGGCTCACCGATGCTGTGGTCGTATCAGAACGGCGGCTGGGTGCTGTACCAGCAGAAATAGGCCTCACCCCCAACCCCTCTCCCACAGGGGAGGGGGGCGCCGCCAGGGGGCGGCCCCCTCCCGGCCTTGCTGCGCTCGGCCACCCTCCCCAGTGGACGCTGGGAGAGGGACTGATTGTGCTGATTGGACGGTAGCGCCAGAAGGCGGCGGCTCTGCATCTTGGTCTGGTTCCCCTCCCTTTTAGGGGAGGGGGTTAGGGGGAGAGGGCAGCTCGTCGCTTTCGTCATCTCCGTCGCCAGCATCAGTACCGGCGGCGTCTTCGGCGCGATCACCCCAGGCCTCGCTGACATCCTCATCCTCGGCCATGGGGATGGGCGGCAGCTCGCCCGCCTCGGGTGGCGTCTGTGTGGGTGTCTCCGCTGGCGCGGCGAGCGTGGGAATGGCCCGGCTCAGCGCGACACTGCCCCGCAGCATATTGCGCCAGGCCTCCGCCAGCGACACGCGCAGATCCTCCAGCCGCAGCCGCATCTCCTGCTGCGCGCGCGAGGCACGTCGTGAAGCCCCGCGCGAGTCTCGTAGCTGCCAGAGGGCGCGCGAGTCGAGCACCTGTCCCACCGCGCCCTGCAACTGCTGCAGCAGGTCAATCGTCTGGTTGAGCACAACCAGCAGATCGCCTTCCGCCAGCTCGATGCGGTTGAGCAGGCCGCGCAGGCTGCTACCCCGCCACCAGCTCAGCGCGACACTGTGGAAGCTCTCGACGATTCCCGGGCTGATCGAGACGCCCTCCTCATATTCCAGCGTCTGCACCGTTCGCAACGTCTTCCAGACCTCGCGGCGCACCTCCAGCAGATTGCGCGGCAGCGTATAGAGATTGTGCAGCGAGCGGTCGCTGCTATCATAGGTGAACCAGCTCACCACCTCCGCCAGCTCGCCGGGATTCAGGTCATCCAGCGCGCCGCCGAGTGCCAGCTCGGTCAGTACCATGCCCGCCGGGTGGAAGATCGCCCGCAGCATCCAGCCGCGCATCGTCAGCTCATCGTCCTCGTCGATATAGCCCATCATCCGCAACACGTAGACCGTCGCGTTCAACTCCGCCGAGGCGGCGCGGCTCAACCCGCCGGACTCGCGCTGCGCCTTCTTCTTTTTGCGCTGGCTCTGGTAGAGCGCGTACTCCTCATCCGCCTGCGACCGCGCCGGGCGGCCCCCCCGCCGCTGGAACTCGCGCAGGCTATTGGCGACCGCCGTGCGCAACCGGCCATAGTCGCCGGGGCGCCAGAGGTTGAGGATGGTGTTGTAGCGGATGGTGAACGCGCTGGTGACGGGCAACAATGGCGCGGTGAGCGAGGCAAAGGCTGGCTCAAAGACATCCCACGGCGAGTAGAGCAGCACCGCCGAGCCGTGCGCGTCCATGCCACGGCGGCCAGCGCGCCCGGTGAGCTGCTGGTATTCGTTCGGGGTAAGCAGGCGCATCTGGTGGCCGTCGAACTTGCTCAGGCTGCCGACGACGACCGTGCGCGCGGGCATATTGATGCCCAGGGCGAGCGTATCGGTGGCGAAGACGGCCTTCAGGTCGCCACGGGCAAAGAGTGTCTCCACCATCACCTTGAGCGCGGGCAGCAGCCCGGCGTGGTGGAAGCCGAGGCCGCGCGGCAAGAGCGTCGCCAGGCGGCGCACCTGATCGAGCTTCTGGTCTTCGGGCGGCAGCGTCCGCACCCACTGCTGCACCTGTTCGTGCAAGCGTCCGCGGTCCTCCGGGGTGACGAGCAGATGCCCCGCCGCGCTCGAAGCCGCCGCCTCCACCGCGCGCCGCCCCGGCAGGAAGTAGAGGCACGGCAGCATGTTCGCCGCTCGTAACGCCGTCACCACTTCGCCTGGCTCCGGCGCGGGGCGCTCCTCCGGTATTTCCGGCTGCTCAGGCTGGCCGGGCTGCGTCGTTCCCCCGGCTTTCATTCCCTCGCGTAGAATATCCACCATGCGAGGATACGGCTGGGAGGTGTCGCTGATGGGCGGGCGGCGACGCTGCATCAGGCGCGCGCGGCGGGTCTCGCCACCAATGCCGGGGAAACGCTCCACACGCTGACCGTCCGCGTTCTGGACGAGATGCAGCTTGTTCTCGAAAAAGAAGAAGTGCTCCAGCGGCACGGCGCGCTCATCGTGGAAGACCAGCGCCATCGGCCCGTGGACCGCCTCGATCCAGCGGCGCAGCTCGTCTGCGTTGCTGACGGTGGCGGAAAGCCCAGCAAAGAGCACATGCGCGGGCGAATGGATGATTGCCTCCTCCCAGACGGGGCCGCGCTCGGGATCGCTGAGGAAATGCAGCTCATCGAAGATGACGCAGCCGACGCCTGAGAGTTCTTCGTCTATCGCGGCGCGCCGGGCCATCTCCGCCACATCCGACGCCTCCCGGATCGAATGTCCATCATGCGAGTCACGCGCGTTGCGGGCGCGAACTGGATCAAGCAGAGCGCTCGCCTCCTCGGCAATGGTCATGCGGGCGGCGCGCGCGCCTTCGAGCAGCATATTGCGGTAAATCTCGGTCGTCATGACGACGATGGGTGCGGCTGGGTTCTCGACGATATCGCCGGTCAGCAGGCCAACCTCGCGGACGCCGTGGCGCTGGCGCAGGTCGCGGAACTTCTGGTTGGAGAGCGCCTTGATTGGCGCGGTATAGATGGCGCGCTGCCCGGCCTGGCGCGCCTGCCAGATGGCCATTTCCGCCACCACGGTTTTTCCTGTCCCTGTGGGGGCCGCGACCAGCACCGAGCGCCCCGCCGCCAGATGCTCCGCCGCCTCGATCTGGAACGGGTCGAGCGGAAACGGCTGGGTTGCCAGAAAGGCGGCGACGGCCTCCGAGGGCGTATTCGTAATGGGCGCGTGATCGGCGCCAGCGCCAGCATCATCGGAATCAGCGCGCCTCGCCCGTGCGGACGACGGACGCCCGCCGGTCTTGCGTGGGCGATGGGAGGAATCGCGTTCGCGTGGAGGCATTCGTAAATTACTCTTTTCGTTTTTTGTTGCCCTCGAAGCGCGCTATGCGCTAGAGCCTGTAGCTGGCCCGCCCTGCATCAGAAGGCGCTTGGCCTGCGGTGGGACCAGCACGCGGAGCGACTTGGGTGAGACGCGAATTATCACGGGAGTATGGGTGCGAATCTCGCCGTCGAGCGTCACATCCATCGCGTCCGCCGTCTCGATGGTGGCGGCCCTGGCGCGGAATCGCCGAACCCCTGGTAGGCGCGGAGCCTCTTGCTCATTGCCAGACGCGTCCGCTGCATGGTCTGGCTGATCCGGCTGGTTTGGCTGGTCGGGCGCGGCACGTAGCGCGGCAAGCAGCTGTTGTACTGTATGACGAAGCTGCTGGGCGTCTATCGCTTCGATTACCATGAAGTCGAGCTGGCGGTCTTCCAGACTGACATCGGGCAGGCGCATGCTCATCTTTCCCCCAAAGACAGGGGTATTGACGACACAGACCTGTACCACACGGCTCTGGATGATCGTCTCGTCATTGTTGCTCTTGCTGGCCGTATCAGCGTCCCCTGCCGCCTCCGCACGCTCCGCGCTCTCGGCTCCCTTCATCCCATAGACATGGAGCGTAACATCAACGGGGCGATAATGGGTGACCGCCTCCAGCGCGGACGCCGCATAGGTCAGCCGCCCCAGCCGCTGGCGGCGGAGCGAGTCCGTTGCCAGGCGCGCAAACTCGACATTCAGCCCCAGCGTGGCCGCATGGAGAAAGCATGCTCCCGCCGCTGGCGAGGGATCGCCGAGCGCGGGATGCGCGGTCTGTTCAGCCGAATAGGCCAGCGGCGCCGTCAGTCCCGGCATCACCTGACCAACATCGATGTCCATCGGTATCGCGCCCGCAATCGCGACGCACGCCTCGGCAATATCCATGGGCAGGTAGAGCGAGCGCGCTACATCGTTGGCGGTCCCCAGCGGCAGAATCGCCAGGGGTAGCTCGATTCCGGCGAGGTGCGATGCCACGGCGCCGACGGTGCCGTCTCCACCCGCCGCCACCACCAGATCGTAGCCCTGCTCGCGCCACAGCGCCCCCTGCGGCTGCGAGTGGTCGAGCTCGCCAACGGGGATATTCTTTGTCACAGTGATGCCGAGACGTTTCAGTTGTGTCGTCAGTCGCCCCGCGCGTGCGGCGTTTCCAGCATGTGGACTGCTCACCAGCAGCGCGCGCCGCGCCGTGGGATGTTTGCCCGGTTGTTGTGCTGACATGGTCCTGCTCACTGATTCAGGATCGCGAGCGCCACTGGTAATCCTCTACCAGTTGGCGACGCTCTCGTCATAGGAATGATACCGTACGCGCATCACGCGCATCGCAAACGCACTGTGACAGAGTATCACAATGTTGCTCCAGTCAAGCATGCGACTATCGTTGCTATGAGTACGCACGAACCGCTGCGTCAGTCGCAATTTCCGCGCCTCATGTGAGATGCGTCACGCGCTTGATGCTTCTCGTTTTCGTGATGTATGCCTGTTCGCGCTATACTTGCTGAAGTATGGCGCGTCAGCAATGAACCGCGGGTGAAAGCAGTTCTTTCGTGTTCGTTTTTCGTGTTCGCAGGAAGGATTTGGTATCATGACGTTCCGGCTCGATATGAGCGATTCACGGCAGGCGCATACCGCCGAGCGGCTGCGCTCGGAGGAGATTCTCTGGCTGGCCAGCCTGCGCCCCGACGGCAGGCCGCATCTGGTGCCGGTCTGGTTTCTCTGGGAGGGTGAGACGATTCTGCTCTTCAGCAAGCCTGAGAACCAGAAGATTCGCAACCTCCGCCAGAATCCGGCGGTGAGCGTCTCGCTCGACAACTCCGACCACGGCGACGACGTGACGGTGCTCGAAGGGACCGCGGCAGTGATTGACGATCCCGAGTTAACGGCGACGCTGCCCGCCTACGCCAGCAAATACGCCACACTGCTGGCGGACATGGGGTGGACCGCCGAGACGATGGCGAAGGAATACTCCCAGGCAATTCGCATCACCATTACCCGCCAGCTCGCCATCTGAACAATGCGCGCGGACCTGTATCCCATGGGCTATGAGAACTTGGCAAGAGACATGCGATGTATGATGGCTGAAAACATCGCGCTAACCCAGAGAACCGTTCAGACGTAGTTTCGTCACAGTACGAATGTCACGGCGCGCATGGCCTGCACTGGCCTGCGTCGGGCTGCATTGGGCATTTTGTCTTTTATTCGACGATGGCGCCGAAGGAGGATCCGTTGATGCGCTTGAACTCTCATTGGTCCTGGCCGCGGCTGCGATTACCACAGGCGCGCGGGTGGCTCCTTGCGATGATTGCGGCGCTCGGCGCGCTGGCGCTGGTCGTTAGCGCGTGCAGCCTGACCGCTGGCCCGACGACGGGAAACAATGGGTTCTCCTCGAATACGGGCAGCGTGACCACAGGCAAAGGTCAGACGACGAAGGTGACGATTTTGCGTGGGGGCGGTGGCACGGCGATGATCCTGGTGCCGGTCACCATCGATGACCACGGTCCGTACGATTTCGCGCTCGATACCGGCGCGGGCATCACCCTGATCGACACGCAGCTTGCCGACACCCTTCAGCTTCCCGTGACCGGGAACAGCGCGCAGGTCGCGGGCGTGGGTGGAACGCAGGATGTCACCCCGGTCCATGTGGACGCCTGGAACGCGGGCACGATTACATTGCCCGCCGCCAATATCGGCAGAACAGGGCTGGCCTCGTTCAAGCAGGGCTCTGGCGTGCGCGGGCTACTCGGCTCGGATATTCTCAGCTCCTTCGGCAAGATCACCATTAACTATGACACTGGCCAGCTTTCCACCTGGCATGCCTCGCAGCCCCCATTCGCGTCCGTGAGTGAGGCACGTCGTTCGCAGGCAGCGTAACACCGCAAGGCTGTTTTCCTGGCAATGGTACAATGTTGTTACGTGCGGGCTGGCGGCAGTCACGAATGGGCGCGGAATCGCGGAAGAGAGCGTGTGAATGGCGACGGGATTGAAGGGTGACTCGCCCGCCTCGAAGCAGAAGCGGGCCGCGACGAAGCCATCCTCCGCCGATGCGCCGCCCCACCAACCCCACCAACCCCACCAGATGCTCTTCTGGAAGGGCACGCTGCTGATGCTGCTGGCCTTCTGCCTGACCGGCATTATCCCTGTGGCGATTGTGGTCTACGCGACTGGCTCATTGCATCTGACACCTCCCTCGCTCGCTGCGCTCTTCCCCCAGCCAAAGACGCCGACTCCCACCGATGCGCCCGATCTGGCGCTGCCACGTGACGCCTGGGTGACACAATCGGTCAACGTGCTGCCAGACCCGGCCACCGGGACACCGCTGGCGACGCTCGCGCCCGCGTTCCCGGTGCGGCTGCTGGAGCACAAGCGGGTGGGCAATACGGTCTGGTCGCGCGTGGAGTGGGGCGGTCCGGTGGCCGGAACGGGTGGCGAGGGATGGGTGCCCGATGGGCTGCTCATCAGCTATGGCGCGACGGGGGCGATTCTGGGCGACCTGGGCGCGCTCGCGCCGTCGCTCCGGCAGGCGGTTGCGCCCGCTGGCAAGCAATTTGCGGCGATGGTCTATATCCCCAGCCAGAACCGGCTCTATACCCAGGGCGCGCCCGATGATTTCTTCGCCCTTGGCACCGGCGTGCGCCCGATCATGCTCAGCGCGCTCTATTCCGGGGCGGAGGCGCAGAACAAGGCGGTCAGCCTGACGGACGCGCTCACGCTCTCACATGGCGACGCGACCGTGACGCCGCGCATCTATCAGCAGCTGGGTGGCGCGACGGGTCTCTCGCTCTACCTGAGTAGCAAGTCGGTTCAGGGCGTCCAGACGGCGCCGACGTGGATGGCGTGCCATGCGACACCGCGCGCGATGATTGACTTCTACACGCAGCTGGCGGGCGATCTGCTTCAGCCCAAAGACCACTCGGCGGTGTATAGCGTGCTTGCGCTGGCCGATGCCCCGACGACGACCAATCTGGTGGCACCATGGGCGCGCGCGGCGGGCAATCTGCTCGTGGCTGGCATCGCACCGACCGATAACACGTTCACGGTGAGCGTGGCGGGCGTCCTCAATCCGGCGAAGGGGCCGCAGGTGATCGTGGTGGCGGTCGCCACGGCCCAATCTTCGACCGATGCCGCGCTCCAGGCGATGAAGGCCTTCTATACCCCGCTCACGACGCTCTTCGGGGCTGGCGGTTAATGAACCAACCCCGAACAGTGCGCCTGGGGTCGCCTTCGCAGCCTGAAGGCCGCGGCTAAATGACCTCGCTCCGCTCGGCCACAAAGTCCGCCTGCTGAGCTGCTGCCGTTCCGCGTGGCTGCCCTACGCGGACTCCCAGATACTGCGTCCCTCCGTTGCGCCGCTAGGATAACTCCACTCTGGCTCCCCTCTCCCATGAGGGGTATCTATGTGCGCACGATTCCGCACACATACCGAGCGGCGTTGACGCTAGCTTTCTGCGCCTCGACATGGAAGTTGGAGGATGCATCGCGGGTGAGAGCAACAACCGGGCAGGCGCGTAGTAATTGCGATGACGGCTACTTTCCTGAAGGCAAGGAGGTCGGCCATGCCTGGCTCCTATCCCCCCTACGACGATCAGATCACGCCTCTACCTGCCCGGCATCCCGTGATCAGCGTTGCGACGCCGGGTGCGCGTTTGGCTTTGTTCTGCTGTGGAATGGCGCTCCTGGTCGCCTTTCTTAGCGGGTGCGGCGGCACCTATGCCTGCACCTCCTGCCAGACGCCTCCCTCGCTGGCAAGCGTCTCGATGGTTTCAGCGGACGAGGGCTGGGCTGTTGGAAGATATGGCAACGCTTATGGCGGCTTCAGCGGAATCATGGTCCATTATCAGGGTGGACACTGGTCGCCAGTTCAGATTACCGGTGGCGCCGCACCGCTCTCCAGCATAGATATGCTTTCGGCCAGCGAGGGCTGGAGTGTGGGACAGCAGGGAATCATTTTGCACTACAGCGACGGGCTCTGGAGCAAGGATACCAGCCCGACCTCAGGCGACTTGCGCAGCGTCTCGATGGTCTCGCCAACGGAGGGCTGGGCCGTTGGCCCCGGTGTCATGCTGCATTATACGAATAGCCACCATGGTACCCATGGCGTATGGACACCAGTGCAGCCTATCCCCAGCCTGGTGAGTGTCGCCATGGATTCAGCGAGCGATGGCTGGGCTGTTGGGAACGCGGTCATCGCGCATTACCATAACGGCGCCTGGACCACCGTCACCCCATCGTTTCCCCTGACCGGCATAATGCTCATCAGTGTGGTGATGGCTTCTCCGAGCGAAGGCTGGGCTATTGGCAACACCGACCACACCACCGAATTCGGGGGCCCGCCCGTGATCCTGCATTACCACAACGGCAAGTGGCAGCTTGCCGACAATCCCCTCACCGGGAAAGATACGCTGACGGCGATAGCGCTGGCCTCGCCTGAGGAGGGCTGGGCTATGGGTACCGAAGGCGAGGCCAGCGTCATCTTGCACTACACCAGACTAAACGGCTGGGTGCGTGTGACCACTCCCTTGAAAATCACCTTTCACGGTGTCTCGATGGTCTCGCCGACGGAGGGCTGGGCCGTTGGAGACGGAAACAACTTTGTCGAGTATGAAGATGGCGCGTGGTGCTAAGCTCGGTGTGTGCGGAATCGTCTGCACATAAGTACCCCTCTCCCCGTGGGAGAGGGGTTGGGGGTGAGGTCTACCCAATCGCGTAGACAACGGCGACATCCACCGCGACATCCTGCTGGCCCGGCTGGATCGGCGTCGAGGCTTGCGCCTTGTCGGTAGCCGCCGCGCCGTTCGCGTAGTAGGGCACCGGTGACGAGGAGTTGCCACAGCCGCCAACCTGAATCGAGACTGGCGTGCCCAGGTTCACGCCCGCGCCCTGCGCGATATGCGTCGCCTGATTCTTCGCATCGGCGAGCGCCTTCTGCTGCGCCTGATTCGCCGCCGCCGAGGGATCGCTGGATGAGAATGAGACGCCGCTGACGTAGATGCTGTTACCGCCCGCCGCCGTCGCCGCGTCGATCAGCTTGCTGACCGCCGCGACATTGCGCACGGTCACATTGACGCTGTTGGAGGCCATGTAGCCGGTCGTGCGGGGCGCGCCACCGTTGTAGTCATATTGCGGCGCAATCGAGATATAGCCCGTCTGGATGTCGTCGCTGGAGACGCCGTTGCTCTTGAGCGCGTTGATGACCGCGGTCATCGCCGAGGCCGCGCGGTTGCGGGCATCCTGCGCCGTGCTCGCCTGCACATTCACGCCCGCATTGATGCTAGCCCGGTCGGGCTTGACCTGCGCCGTGCCATGCCCGCAGACGCTGATGCCCGTCTGTTGCGACGAGACCGGCAGCACCGAGACCGACCCGGCGCGCGCCACGTTTGCCAATCCCAGTGTAATTGCGATGATAGTGAGCACGGCGAAGATGGCGACCAGCGCCAGCAGCAGCCGCGATGTTCCCGATGACAGAGACATGAAGCAATCCCCTCCCTGGTGAGTAGCCGTTGAGCGACAATCTTTCGGTGTGCGCACGCCGCTATGACGACAAACGGACGCCGAAAGTTCCAGGGAGGCGGCGTGAATATGAGACGCTATCCCGCCGCGACGGGCGCAAGCACAAAGTCATACTGCATGGTGAAGAAGGGGCGATCCATCTGCCTGTCGTCCGGAGCGATGCCCGCCTCGTGCCGCTCGAACGGCACAATCAGCGATGACTTGACGCCAAAGACGGCATCGGTGTCGAGGTAGCGATCACCCTCGGCGAAGACATGCGTCACCAGCGAGTGGTAGCCGGGCGCCGCAATCATAAAGTGAACATGCGCCGGACGCATCGGGCTGCGCTGCGTGGCGGTCAGCAGGTCACCCACCGGACCATCATCGGGAATCGGGTAGGCCGTTGGCAGGAGCGACCAGAAGGCGTAGCGGCCATCACTCGCGCTGAACAGGTGGCCGCGCCCCCGCGCGCTTTCCAGGTCGTCATACTGCACGTCGTAGCGACCCAGATCATCCGCCTGCCAGACCTCGATGCGCGCGTCCGGGATGGGCGCGCCCTCCAGCGAGCGTACGGAGCCGTGCATAAAGCATGGCTCGCCGGGCGCGCCGTTGGCCATATCGTCGCCGTTGGCATAGCGGGGCGAGTTCGCGGTGAAGAACGGGCCGAAGACGGTCGATTCGGTGGCACCAGCGGGCCGCTGGTGGTTGATGCCAATCACCTGCATCGAGACCCCCAGCACGTCGGAGAGCAGAATGAACTCCTGGCGCTGGTCGGTGGTGATGTGGCCGACGCGCGTCAGAAAGTCGATCCCGCTCGTCCACTCTTCTTCGGTCAGTTGCACCTCGCCGACAAACGCATGCAGATGCCTGATCAGGCTGGCCATAATCTGCGTGAGGCGATCCGAGGCGCAGTGGGAAAAGCTGGCGAGCACCGCCGCGGTCAGGGTGTCGCCGCTGAGGTTCCGCGCGCCATCGGGGATGGCTGGCTCCTGTGGGTCCATGATGCTTCCTCCGCTTCATCTCAACTTGTGTGCTTGCCACGACTGCTTCATTCAACGGTGATGCCCATCGCGCGGACCAGCGCCAGCGCCTGCACCTCATCCACAATCGCGCCGCGCAGCTCGTCGGGGCCAGCGCGCATGCCGTCAATCTGGCAGCCGCGCAGGTCGGCGCCCGCGAGCGTCGCGCCGGTGAAGTCGGTGTTGCTGAGATCGCAGCGGACGAACGTCACGCCGGTCAAATCGGACTGGCGAAAATCCGTCCCGGTGAGCGGACAGTCCTCAAAGCGCAGGCCGGGCATCTTCACCTGATAGAACTGGGCGAGATCCAGCTTGCAGTCGCGGAAGATGGTGTCGCCGAAGAGCGCCTCCTGTGTGGCGAATCCGGTCATGCGGCAGCCAATAAACTCGGCGCGAACGCATGACGCCTTGGGCCATGCCGCATTGGCGAGATTGCAGCCCGCCAGGCGCACGTCTTCGAGGCGCAGATGCTCGAATCGGGCGGCGGTAAGGATGGCCTGGCTGAAGATGACCGTCTCGAAGTGCAGCCGCTCGATGGCGCTCTCGGCGAGGTCCAGCCGCTGATATTCCAGTTGCGAGTAGGTCTCGCCAGAGATGGGCGTGTCGCCTGGCAGCTCGGCGGGCGGCAATACCTTCGGCAACTTTGGCGCTTTGATACTACTCTTATTTTTGCTTATATCTTTGCTTGCTCCCAAGACGCGCCCTTCACTCTCTTTCACGGCGAACTAGCAACACACCGCAACAACTTCGCCTCCACCATACCAGATATTCTAGGTTGTTCGGGAATGCGTCCCATGTCATCACCCTCGATCAAGAGCGCGGGCGGTTAAAACCGCGCCTCTCTGGCCTGCGGCCACGAAGTCCGCCCGTTGGGCCGCTGCCGCTCCGCGCGCTCCCTTCGGGACGCAGCCCCTCCGCTCGCACCTGCTCGCTTCTCGCCGCTGACGCGGCGCGCGGGTCTGCCGTCGTGCGCTTCTCGCCTCGTGCCTCGGCTCGCGCGGCTGCCCTGCGCGGACTCATCAGACGCTAGTCACAAGATATCCTATCCACGCCATGGGCAGAGTTAGCCGCGGCATTCATGCCGCGAAGCTAGCCTATCAAGCTCCTCACCCTCATCATGGATGTCTCTTGATTCGCCACTCCGCCGAGAACGTGGCCGCTATCAACCGCTGGTGGGTGAGCTTGACACAACATCCCATAATGCGCAATACTTCCTTTATGGAAGTATTGGAATCTCACCATCGCAGGAAAGAGCGTAGCATGAAGGTTGAAATCTGGTCGGATGTTGTCTGTCCGTGGTGCTATATCGGCAAACGTCGCTTCGAGTCCGCGCTCGCCACGTTCCCCCATCGGGACAGCGTCGAGGTGATCTACCGCAGCTTCGAGCTTGACCCCACCGCGCAGGTCGATTCGGGCAAGTCCGTCACCGAACGGCTCGCGCAGAAATACGGCGTGAGCGAGGAGCAGGCCGCCGCGATGAATGCGCGGGTGACGGGTATCGCGGCTGGCGAGGGGCTGGAGTACCATCTGGAGAAGGCGCGGCACGCCAACACCGTCAAGGCGCATCGCCTGATCCATCTCGCCGCCAGCAAGGGTCTGCAAGACGCGGTGCTGGAGCGCGTGATGACGGCTTATTTCAGCGAGGGCGAAAATATCGGCGAGACCGAGACGCTGGCGCGCCTGGCGGCTGAGGCGGGACTCGACGCCGACGAGGCGCGCGCCGCGCTGGAGGGTGACGCCTACACCGACGCCGTGCGCGCGGATGAGCGACGGGCACAGATGCTTGGCATCAACGGCGTCCCGTTCTTCGTGATCGACGAGCGCTACGGGGTCTCGGGCGCGCAGCCCGCCGAATTGTTCCTCCAGGTGCTCGAAGAGGCGTGGGCCGAGAACCATCCGCTGCTCAAAGTCACAGGCGCATCCGCCGACGCGGACGTCTGCGAGGGCGACAATTGCGCGCTGCCTACAGAAGCTACCGCCGCTGATCGAGAGGCATAATGAGGCAGGTGCTGCTGGCGGTGGCCAACAGTTTGCCAGCGGCATCGGTGAGGCGCGCCTCCACGACGGCGGTGGTTCGCCCGCGATGGACAATGTTCCCCTCGGCGCGCACCTCGCCCGTGGCCGTCGTCATCGCGCGCAGAAAGTTGACCTTCAACTCCAGCGTGGTAAAGATCATCCCGGCGGGCAACGACGAGAGAACGGCAATGCCCATTGCCGAGTCGAGCAGGGTCGCGGCCATGCCGCCATGCACGACGCCCGCCGGGTTGTAATGATATTCAGACGGCGTCGCTACGAAGACAGCGCGCCCTTCTTCCACCTCCATCAATTGGGCGTTCATCGTCTGAAGCATTGGTGCCAGCGGCCTGCCACTCTCTAACGTCTCACGAAGAACGTCGAGTGGTCGGTTGCCCTTGAAGAGGGTTAGCGTCTCCATCGGATCGCGCCAGTTATAGGTTCGCGTCCGCTCCTTATCAGTATTGCTCATCACCTTCTCGATTGCTATTGATTGCGATACACTCTCGGCCATAATAGTGTTTAAGGCAGTCGGTGCGTCCGCGTCTGCTAGCCCGCGTAGGCGGGCTTTGCGGCGGAACGTCAGCGGAGCCCATAGGCGCGGCTTCAGCCGCCAGCGCCTTACCAGCCGCCCCCGAGCGCCGCGCGACGACCGAGCGCGCGCCAGCGGCTGCCGTCACCACTCGCCTGCTCGCCCGCGGGATGCTTCCGGCTGGCGGACGCCTCGCCCTCATCCTGCGCCGCCAGAGCAGCGGCCAGCGCCGCGATCTCCTCCTGCGAGATATCGCCCGCGCCTGCGTCGGCGCCATCCCCGGCGGGCTGGCGGAGTGTCTCGTCGGCGTCCCAGGTCTCGGCGATGAAATCGGTCGAGAAATCGCCTGCCGCGAAGCGTGGCTGGTCGAGCAGCCAGCGGGCGAACGGGATGGTCGTACGCACCCCGACGATGATATATTCGTCGAGCGCACGCCGCAGCCGGGCCATTGCCTCGCCGCGATCCTCGCCCCAGCAGATCAGCTTCGCGAGCAGCGAATCGTAGTAGAGCGGGATGTCCATGCCGTCGTAGAGCGCGCTATCCAGCCGCACACCTGGTCCGGCGGGATCGCGCAGCGCCGCCACACGACCCGAGGCTGGCAGGAAGCGGTTGAGTGGATCTTCCGCCGTGATGCGCGCCTCGATAGCATGCCCACGGAAGCTTATCTGTTCCTGGGTTACACTCAGCGGCAGCCCCGCCGCCACCCGCAGCTGCTCGCGCACGAGGTCCAGCCCGGTGACCAGCTCGGTGACAGGATGTTCCACCTGCAAGCGCGCGTTGACTTCGAGGAAGTAGAAGCTGCCGTCTGGCCCCAGCAGAAATTCGCACGTTCCAGCGTTGACGTAGCCTACCGCCCGCGCCAGCCGCACCGCCGCCTCGGTGAAGCGCGCGCGCGACTCGGCATTCAGCGCGGGTGAGGGCGACTCTTCGATCAGCTTCTGGTGGCGGCGCTGGATCGAGCATTCGCGCTCGCCCAGATGGATCACATTGCCGTGGGTGTCGCCGAAAATCTGCACCTCGATGTGCCGCGCCGGGATAACCGCCTTCTCCATGTAGACGCTGTTATCGCCGAACGCGCCCAGCGCCTCGCTGCGGCTGGCGCGCAGCGAGGCCTCCAGGTCTTGGGGGCGGTGAACGAAGCGAATGCCCTTGCCGCCGCCGCCCGCCGCTGCCTTGATCATGATCGGATAGCCGATCTCCCCTGCCAGCCGCGCCGCCTCACGGATGTCGTCTAGCCCGGTATCGTAGCCGGGGACGATAGGCACGCCCGCCTCACGCGCCACCCGGCGAGCGGCGGTCTTCTCGCCCATCTCGCGCATGACGCGCCCTGGCGGCCCAACGAAGCGCAGACCCGCACTCGCACAGGCGTCGGCGAAGTCGGGATTCTCCGAGAGAAAGCCGTAGCCGGGGTGGATTGCGCCCGCGTTTGCCTGGCGCGCCGCGTCGAGAATTTTGGGGATGCTCAGATAGCTTTCTGAGGCGGGCGCTGGCCCGATGTGGATCGCCTCATCCGCCATGCGCACATGGGTCGCCGTGCGGTCGGCGTCGCTATAGACCGCAACCGATTTCAGCCCCAGGTCGCGACAGGCGCGGATGACGCGCAGGGCGATCTCGCCCCGGTTGGCGATGAGGACCGTATCGAACGGGAAACGCTCTCCCGGCTGTCCCGACGACGCTGCGGTAGTGCCAGGAGTGTGAGTTTGACGTGCCATAGATATTCCTGCTGATGTTCAGACTGTCTTCTATCGAGTCTTTCGCGAAATAGCATACCATGCGCCGTATATCAGCATGCCAAAGTATGCCAGCGATTCCATGGCTGGCAAGGCGCGTTGAGGTGAGATTGGCCTGGCGCTGGCTGGCGCTTCTACGCGATGTTGGCACTTACCTTGCATGCCATCGCTGTGCTAGACTTCGCTGGGGAAGTGTCGTCGTTTTTCTCGGACGGCTGTGTCAGATTGTGGGAAATTCCTCGATTCAGGACAAAGGAGTCCAGCATGATGGAGGATGCCTTCTTTCGGCGTCCGCGATTGGCGTCCAGCACGGTGAGCGCATCCGCGCCGCCCACCGCTGGTGAGTCCGATACGTCTGATGGGTCTGAGACGATGTCTGCAAGCGCCCTTGAGCGCGCGCGCGAACAGATTGTGCGATTGCGTGACGCCGCATGTGATGCCGCTCGCCCGAAGATGAATGCGGGCGCCGCGCCCATCCGCGTGATGGCGCGCATGGTTGCCGACCTGGAGGTGCAGTGTCGCGAACTGGCGATTCCACCCGAGCTGATGGCCACTGAAATCGTCAACCGAACGATTGGAGACGTAGACGTCCGCCGCATCAGCGCGACCGACGACGGCCCGGAATTCGCCACGCTCGCCGATGATATGGGGCTGGCCCTGCCACGCGAGCCAATTGACGGCATCCCCGCTACCGGCAAGCGCTATCGCTGGATACATCGCCAGATGGAGGCATTCGAGCGTCAACTGCTCGCCCGCCATGTCGATATGCGCATGTACGACCTGAACGGCGTCGGCAATCCCCTGTTGCGCGAGATGCTCTCCGACTACCTGATGCGCGTCTGGGGTTACACCGTCCCATCCACCCAGATACATCTCAGCCTCGGCTCGCTCGACGGCCTGAACAAGTTCTTCCAGGGCTACACCGCAGTGCTGCGCAATAGCCTGGCGCAGAGCTACGACGCACTCAACGCGGCCGTGATCTTCCCCGCGCCCGGCTTCAACGTGCCCGAATGGCAGGCGCAGTCGCTTGGTCTGCGGATCCATCGCCTCTATACTCGTGCCGAGAACGCCTTCAAGGTGACGCCGGACGAGCTGCGCGCCGCACTGGCCGAGAAGCCGGACATCCGCATCTTCTACCTCACCGTCAGCAGCAATCCCACGGCGTTTGCCTATACGCCCGACGAACTGCGGGCGCTCTGTAGCGTCCTGCGGGAGAGCGCCCCCGATGTGCTGATCGCCGCCGACCTGGCCTATATCGGCACCGGCGAGCCCGCCGATGACCGCGCGCGGATGGCTGTTTTCAATGATCCTGATGTGCTGCGGCAGAGCGTGCTCTTCTGCAGCTTCTCCAAGACGCACACGCTGACCGGCGACCGCTGCGGCTTCGTCGTCTTCGGCGATCCCGGTCTGGCGGCGGACCTTGGCCCCGGCTGGACCAATGGCTGCGCCGCCCTGCCCGCCGACTGGCAGCTACGCTACATGGCCTACGTCAAGCTCTTCGCCGAGCATCCCGAGATCGAGGAGCGGATTCGCGCGCTCTATCGCCTCCGTCGCGGGCGACTCGTGCGCCAGTTGCGGCATCTCGACGAGCAGTATCATCTCTTCGCGCGGATCAATCTCGACGATGGCGGCACCGTTTATAATTGGAGCCAGCTCAGGCCGGGCGAGGATGTCTTCTCACTCTTCGGCAAGACGGGCATCGCAGGCGTGCCGGGGAGCGCCTTCGGCTATAGCGATGACTTCGTGCGCCTCTCCGTCGGCTGTATTCCCGTGCCAGCGGTCGAGTGACCGGGTAACATAGCGTGACACCATCACTCGTCGCCAGCGTCGTCGAAGCGCGTTCCGGGCGCTGGCTGGAACGCACGCTGCTCGCCGCCTTCATTTTGCATGGGCTGGCGATGCTCAGCATGGCGGCGCTGCTGCTGCCCGGCACGCCTGGCGGGTCGCAGGGCGACGTCGCCGCGCGGATGGCGTATGTCGCGGCGCATCCCTGGCTCTGGCGGCTCGGCTGGCTGCCCTGGCAACTGACCGCGCTGGGCAATCTGCTGCTGGCGCTGGCGCTGCTGCGGACGCCGTGGATTGCGCGCCCGCTGGCGGGACTGACGCTGCTCGTGACGGTCTGCGCCTTCATTCCCGACCAGACCGGGCAGGCACTCTGGGACACGGCTGGCGTCGCGCTGGCGACTCACGGCAACCTCGCGACGTACGCCGACTTCGAGCGGATCACCTTCCCGGTCATCGCGGCGGGCGGTGGCGCGGGCTACACGCTGGCGGCGGTATGCTGGAGTCTCTGTCTCGCACGGGCGCGCGTCTGGACGCGCGGCATGACGGTCTTCTCCTGCCTGCTCTGGGCGCTCTTCGGGCTGCTTGCCCTGCTCGCCGCGTTGCCAGATGGCATAGGTTTTCCAGCGTGGCTTATCGGCGCGGGCAACGCGGTCAGCTTTATGCTGCTGCTGCTCTGGCTGGCGCTGGCGGCGGAACTGGTCCTGCGACGGGCGCGGCCCACGACGGCATGGGGCCGCTACATGCCGTGGCGCTATCCTCGCCGCGCCGTCGGCTGGCTGCTCGATCCGCTGGCCAATAGCCGCTTTCTGCGAGCATTGTCCGAGCTGCTGCCAGTGCTGGCGTTTCGTAGCGACATCCAGCATGTGCTCTACACCAACTATCTCGTGCCCGCCGAGCGAGTAGCGGCGATTGTGCCGCCGGGGCTGGACCTGCAACGGGTCGGAGCGGATGGGCGTTACACGCTCGTCTCGGTCCTCACCTATCGCCACGGCCACTTTGGCCCGCGTCTCGCCGGACCCTTGCGGCGGCTCTTTCCCTCGCCGATTCAATCGAACTGGCGGCTCTATGTCTCCGATCCGCAGACGGGCCAGCGCGGCGTCTACTTTCTCACCAACGCGGTCAGTGGGTTGCCCCAGGCGATGGGCGCGCGCTTCCTCTCCGAGGGGATGCCAATGCACGTGCCACGGAGCGTCGATCTGCGCCAGACGCCAGACGGCGCGTGGTTGGCGACGCTCGATCCCGGCGCTGGCTCCGCGCCTGACCTCGCCGCGCTGCTGCATCATTGCGAGAGCCGACCGGCAACGGGGCCGTGGGCGGAGTGTTTTGCCAGCTATGAGGAGATGCTGGCGTACGCCGTGCCGCAGGACCGCGCACTGACCGTGCAGCCGTGGCATGCCTGGGTGACGCGCCAGGAGATTCGGCTGGATATCCCGCTCGATGCCTGCCAGCCGCTGACGGGCGACGTCTCATCGCGGACGGCTCGCGCGCTAGTCGGCGACGCCGAGCCATTCTCGTTCCTCGTGCCCAGCGTCTTCTTCCGCTTCGACTCCGAGCGCCACGACCGCTGGGCGAAGAAATGGTGGAATGCTAGCCGCGATGTCCTATGAGGTTCTGTATAATACAGGCGCACATAATACGTTCATCCATAGGACAAGTGGTGAGTAATCGCGCATCGTAACGCAAGCCTGCAGGATGTGTCGTCTGCGCCGCAGCCGCTCGTTGTCGTGTTAGTGGAGAGCCGAGTTCACCGTGTACCAGGCTTATGCACACGTCAATCCATACCCCGTGGGCCACTCTCCTGGCTAGAGACACAAGAACGCTCATCCCACTTAAGATGGGATGAGCGTTCTCTTCCTTGCGGTGTGGAGGTGCGCTGCCTCGCTTTGTTCACCGCTTGGTCTTAGCATGTTCTCTTCGCATGTACACGTTGAGAGCTACTGATGACCTTCTCGCCAAGGAACGATACTTGGTCCTGAAGGGCCCATTTACATCAGCGGCGCTGCTCGCGTCGGGTCGTTCTCTGGAACGCTCTTAGCATACCCCTGACGCGTCACGGCAGCCTCACATCTGGGCGAGTGGATCTCACAGCACCATCACGAGTAATCATGATGGTGCACCTGCCTGCGCACAGGTATACTTCCTTTGGTGTCTTTGGTGCGCTCGGCTCTCATACAGCGCCAGGGCACCGCCTCGGCCAAGGCAAAGAGTGAAGCATGGAGCATAGAGCATCAGCAGCGCACGCAACTCCTATCCGATGACGGCGAGCACGCCCGTTCGCTCGCCGAGGGGCGCACCGACTTCGGGGCGACCCACCACGAGATGCAGCGCTTGATCGCGACGCTGCCCGATGAGACACTCGCCGCCAAAGAGAGCTGGATCAGCGGCAATTCCGACTTCCACTACAACGAGCACATCGAGATGCTCCAGGCATACCGTAAGCGGTAGAGAAAGGTTGAGAATGGTTCGCGTCTGCTTTGCGTTCGTCTTAACAGGGTCAGGGTGGGCCTATGGCAGCCTCACTGTGGGGGAAAAGGTGGCACGCCTCGAAAGTTGCTCCTACCTCTCCGATGCGCTCGCCGACTTCGCCCGCGCCGTTCTCGCGCTGCTGCGTGGCGCTGACCAGGCGAGGTGCGACTGGTACGACGAGCCGGGTGGCCTGCGGTGGCGGTTCACGCGCCAGGGAGAGCGGGTGCACGTGAGCGCCATCGCCTTCCGAATCAATGCATACAAAGAGCATCCTGCCGACGAAGAAGGTGTCATTAAGGACCTGGGCACATGCACACTGGTGGAGCTGGCCACGGCACTGCACGACGGCATGCGGGCCGTGCTCGGGACGTGGGGCATCGAAGGCTACCGTCGTAAATGGCACCTCTATGACTTCCCCCTCGCGGAATACGAGCAACTTGAGGCACTGCTCCACGACATACCATTGGAGGAATAGGCAGGCTAACAAGCATATCGCCCGCTGTCTTCCGCCCAAGAGGATGGTGACAACGCATGTCTGACGAACCAGAGCGAAAGGGGAGCAATCACCAGCCCGAATTGCCCCAGCCTGAGCTCCCCGAGTTGCCTGAACGCCAGCCATCTGGGCGCGATTGGCCGGATTGGCCGGAAGGATAGCCGCCGGGCGCGGAACGGCCCTGGCCGGGATAGGGACGCCCAGAAGCGGGGCCGTCAGGGTCGGGATATCCCGATGGACTGGAGCGAGGCGCAGGCGCGCGTCCGTAGTTGTCGGGCCAGAGCGACTCGGGGCGCGCCGCCAGAAAGCGGTCGATTTCTGCGAAGGGCATGAAGTCGCCCGCGTCGCGCCCGTAATAGGCGGACTGAATGCTCAGATCGGGGCTGAGCAGAAAGTCGGCGGGCTTGCGGCCAAATACACCATCCATCTGAGAGAGGTTCTCCCAGAATCCGCCGCCGATATGGTAGCGCGCCGCCTCGCGATACTGAGAACCGCGAAAGAGGCGGGCCTTCAATGCCCCAAAGAGCGACGATTCCAGGCCATAGAGGCTGTAGACCGCGCGCCCCAGGTCGGGGATAATCGGGAACGGTGGCCGCTGGCGTTCCAGGTAGTGGCGCGCCATCTCTGGCGACGACTCGAAGAAGACGATCATCTCGAGACCCTGCCGCCGATAGTTATCGTAGTGATCGATGAGATAGCGCAGGCGCAGGTTGCAGAGCGGGCAGACCGCGCCACGATAGAAGGAAAGCAGCAGCTTCCGCCCCCAGTACTGCGAAAGCGAGACTGGTTGCTCGTACATATCGCGCTGGGTAAAGACGGGCGCGCGCTGGCCGGTCTTAAGACGCATAACTACCTCACCCTCCACAGTTGCGGCTGCACAGGCAGTCCTCCCCCGACGACCCGTTGTCCAGCACAGGGCCTGCCTACCAGGACAGCTACCAGCGACGACCAGCGTGCTTCACGCCCATGGATACCAGCACGAGCACACAGACACCCGCTTCAGTCATACCCGCCAGTGTACCCAATGGATGACCGCACAAGCAAATGGCGATGACGCATACGCATGGCTATGTCCCGTGCAAGCCTAAATTTGGCCCCTCCGTGGCTTCGGAGGGGCATATAGAGGTTTCGCGGTTAACCCATAGGCGGTACATCAGCGGGATGACTGCGCGCTACAGCGTAGGATAGCCGTACTGGGCGGGGTTTGCCTCGAAGAGCGCCTTGCAGTCGGCTGAGCAGAAGTAGATTGTGCCAATGCCCTTATCGTTGACCGGGGCAGCCATCGTATCCTGGGCGGTACGCTTGTCCACCAGCATCCCACAGACGGGGTCGCGCGCCACATTGGGGTCGTTCTCGTCAAGATTGCCCGGGTTGGGGTTCAAGGCGTCCTGCTCCTCGGCGTCGGAATTCGTCATACGTCATCGTCTCCTTGCGGATAACACTCTGCATCTCACGACTCGATAGCGCCCGTCGCGCACTTAGGCACTATACCGCATGGACGATGCCAGTGTGTCACAGGTGTCACACGTGTCACAGCCGGGCTGAGGATCTCGTCTCATGGAGTGTTCATGCTAATGCATGACGAGCAGGCCTATAATCTGGTATGGAAGAGGAAAGCGAGGGACATCATGAGCGAGATAGAAAACATCTCTTCCATCACATATCCTTCACAGTCACAGCAGCCGACTGGCGAGCCACCGCGCGTGGTAATCGTTGGCGCGGGATTCGGCGGTCTGGAGGCGGCGCTGAAACTTGGGCGCGCGCCCGTTCATGTGACCGTCATTGACCGGAACAATCATTACGTCTTCCAGCCGCTGCTCTATCAGGTGGCGACGGCCTACCTTTCACCGGCCGATATCACCGCGCCGATTCGTACCGTCCTGCGACGCCAGCGCAATACCGAGGTGCTGCTGGCCGAGGCGACCGCTGTGGATGTCGCACAGCGCGAGGTGCGGGTGCGTGACGAGATCACGGGCGCGGAACGCGGCGTGCCGTATGACTATCTGGTGCTGGCAACCGGCGCGGGTGAGAGCTACTTTGGCCGCGACGACTGGGCTGCCTATGCGCCGGGCCTCAAGACGATCCCCGACGCGACCGCGCTCCGGCGCAAGGTGCTGCTGGCCTTCGAGGAGGCCGAGCTGTTGGCGGCCAGCGATCCTGAGCGGGTGCGTTCGCTGCTGACGTTCGTGATCGTCGGCGGCGGGCCAACCGGCGTGGAGCTGGCAGGGGCCATCGCCGAGCTGGCGCATCGCACCCTGCGCGGCGATTTCCGCCATATCGACGTTACCTCGGCGCGCATCGTGCTGGTGGAGGCGCTGCCACGATTGCTCAACACTTTCCCGGAGTCGCTGAGCGAGAAAGCCACCCGGAAGCTGGAGCGGCTGGGAGTAGAGGTACGCACTGGCGAGCGGGTCGAGGAGGTGGACGCCGACGGGGTGGTCGTCGCGGGCGAGCGGATCGCATCGAAGACGGTCATCTGGGCGGCGGGCGTGAAGGCGTCGCCCGCGGGCGCGTGGCTTGGCGCGGAGTCTGACCGGGCAGGGCGCGTTCTCGTGAATGGCGACCTGAGCGTTCCCGGCCATCCCGAGATTTTCGTGCTGGGCGACACCGCCAGCGCCATGGGAGACGATGGCAAGCCGCTGCCGGGAGTCGCTCCGGTCGCGATGCAGCAGGGCCGCTACGTTGGCCGGGCGATTCGCGCGCGCGTGGAGGGACGCGAGAATCCGCGCCCATTCAAGTACTTCAACAAGGGCAATCTGGCGACGATTGGCCGCTCATACGCCATTGCCGACTTCGGCTTCGCGCGCGTCAGCGGCTTCATCGCCTGGGTGCTCTGGCTGGGCGTCCACATCCTCTATCTCATCGGCTTCCGCAACCGGCTGCTGGTGATGGTGCAGTGGGCATGGGAGTATTTCACCTACGAGCACGGCGCGCGCATTATCACGCCAATAAGCAAGCCCGACAGACGCACACTCCCCGCCGAGCCGGAGCCGGTTCCCGCTGGAAGGACGTAGATGAGCGACAAGACGACGATTCTCTATTCGTGTTAGTGGCTGAAGAGTATGCGCGCGTGCAGTGCTAGTGCGAGGATGGAGCGCGTAGCATATACAGTGTAAGGGGCCTGGAGAAACGGGTGGAGCCTTTCTCCAGACCACGTGCGCTCATGACGTGATGAGTATGTGACCTCACCGCTTTTGCGTGATACCGTATTGTGAGTGTAGCGCTATAATCTCCATTCAGGTCATAGACGATCTAGACGATACAGACGATACAGAGACGCAGAATATCCATCGCCTACCCCGCGCACCGTTACCGCAAGCCCGTGCCGCAGGTGGCATCGCCATGCGCCGGATGCGCCGCAGAGGGGGGTGAACCGAGTGAAGCTTCGTCCGCACACCCACCTGCGTCGGTATCGTCAGATTGCAGAAATCCTGACGCGACACGGTATGGGGCATGCCGTCGGTGTCATGGGTCTTGATCGGTTTGTGCCTATCCACAAGAGCTTGCAGAGTAACAACCGCCTGGCCAAAAGCACTATCGGACCCACGCATCTGCGCATGGCGCTTGAGGAACTGGGCGCCACGTTCATCAAGCTGGGCCAGATCCTCTCGACACGCAGCGATCTGCTCCCGCCGGAGTACCAAACCGAGCTGGCACGGCTCCAGGATGCCGCATCGCCGGTAGCGCCTGACGTCGTGCGCCAGGTGGTCACCGCGGAGCTGGGAAGGCCGCTCGAAGTGGCCTTTGCGAGCTTCGATCTCACCCCGCTTGCCTCAGCCTCAATCGGCCAGGCACACGCCGCGATACTCCAGGATGGCACTGAGGTCATCGTCAAGGTGCGACGTCCAGGGGTGGTCGAGCAGGTCGAAGAAGATCTGGAGATTCTGCAAAACCTGGCCGAGATGGCGAGTCGTCGCTGGGAGCTCGCCAACCAGTACGATCTGCCCGGCCTCGCGGACGATTACGCTCAGACGCTGCGGGACGAGTTGGACTATTTGCGTGAGGGGAGGAATGCTGAACGCTTCGCAGCCAACTTCGCACATGATAGGAACATCCACATTCCCCGCGTGTTCTGGGAGCTGACGACCTCACGCGTACTGACCCTGGAGCGCGTGCGCGGTATCAAGATCAACGATCTGGCTTCCCTTGATGCGGCGCACATTGATCGGCGGGCGCTTGCCCAACGGGCATCACATCTCATTCTGCATATGGTATTCGAAGACGGCTTCTTCCACGCCGATCCGCATCCTGGCAATTTCTTCGTGGAGCCTGGTGGACGCATCGGCCTGATTGACTTTGGGATGGTTGGGACCCTCGACAAGCGCACGCAGGAGCAGTTGGTGGGGATGCTGACCGCTATGACCGCACAGGATGCCGATCGGCTCGAAGCTGTTTTGGAAGAGCTTGGGGTAGCGCGCCAGCGCATTGACCGCGTCAGTTTGCAGCGTGATTTGGATCATGTACTCCGGCAATACTACGGACGGCAGTTGGCGGACTTCAACATAAGCGCGATCCTGGCAGAGACATTGAGTATCGTCCGCCACTATCATTTGCAGCTGCCCACAAATATGGCGCTGCTGGTGAAGACGATTGTCATGGAGGAAGGGTTGGGCGTTCAACTCGATCCAAACTTCAATCTGGCATCTGTGCTGGCCCCCTATGCGCGGCGACTGTTGTGGCGTGAGTATTCGCCGCTGGTGTGGGCGCGTCGCCTGAGCGACGCCAGTGTGGATGCTGCCAGACTAGGCATTGACCTGCCTCAGCAGGTGCGCCGGATTATCAACGATCTCGAACGTGGCACGCTGGAAGTCGCGGCGCGCCCGGTCGGGCTTGAACCCTACATCTACCGGCTGGAGCGGATCGCCAATCGCATCGTTGTCGGTATTCTCACCGCGGCGTTCGTGATTGGCCTGGCAATGTTGCTTACGGCAGATCGTCCGCAGGGTTTCGCACAGTGGGCCGGTGTCTTCTTTGCGCTGGGAATTGCCGCGGCGGTGGTGTTTGGTCTCTACCTCCTCTGGCAAGTCCTGCGTTCAGAGCGGCGACGCGGACGATAGACGCGATCCGGGCAAGGCGCTAGAGCGTTGTCGCCTCGATCCGGCCCGACTTCACCGCGGCCACCAGCGCCGCATGGTCGCGCTCGGTCTGGTCGGCATAGGCATTGGCGAAGGCGACGAGCGCATGGTCGAAGATATCGCGCTTGCCCAGGTAGCTGTTGAGGGCGACGACATCGCCAGAGCGCGCGTGGGCCCGCGCAAGCGCCCACGCGCACAGCGCGCCATAGTCCCCAAATCCCGACGGCGTCAGCGTAGAGGGATCGACGGAACCCTTCATATCGCGCAGCTGGCGCACATAGTAGTGCTCCACCCCCATACGCCCCCATCCCAGGAAGATATCGCTGGCCGCCTGAATCTTCTGCTGCCCGCGTACGACCCGTTGGCCATGATTGGCGTGGTTGCTCTTGCGCCCCTCACCGTACGTCTCGATCACCGAGGCGTTGGCCTCCTTCATCTGGAGGAAGAGCGGATCGCCCTGGTCTTTGCCGGTGAGCAGCATGACATAGCAGCGCGTGCCGACGCTGCCCACGCCGACGACCTTGCGGGCGAAATCAACCAGGGTATAGCGGCGCAGCAGTTCGCGCCGGTCCTCGCGCAGTGAGGCCAGATAACCGATAAGTAGCTCTTCGATGTGATCGCCCATGATCGTGTCGCTGACGTGCATCAGCAGCGGCGGATCATTGGCAAGCTGGACGCGGCCGTCTACCACTTCGGTCAAGCGCGCGAAGGCATGGAGATGATCGCGCCGTTGCGCCTTCTTCACGTGCCTCTGCGCCACCCTGTGGGCAAAACCGGAAACCATAGCGAGCACATCCTGGGTGTTCACCTGGGTATACCAGAGCGCGAGATAGTCCATCGCCGCGTACTGCGCCAGCCGCCCGCGATAGGTGGCGACGGCCCTCAGCACGCTCTCGTCACAGATAGCGCGGCTCAGCCCATTGGTGCGTCCGGCCACCACAAGGCTGGCCGCCAGCCGCTTGATGTCCCACTCCCAGTGGCCGCGCAGCGTCTCATCAAAGTCGTTGAGATCGAAAACGAGCTGGCGCTCCGGCGTGGCGAATATCCCAAAATTGGCGAGGTGCGCATCGCCACAGGCCTGGACAAGCAGGTCGGTGGTCGGCGTGGACGCCAGATCGGAGGCCATCACCGCCGCCGAGCCGCGCAGGAAGGTAAATGGCGACTCCATCATGCGCCCGTAGCGGATGGGCAGCAGGTCTTGCTGGCGTAACGGATCGCTAGCCTGGAGCACGCTGATCGGGTCTGGCCGGTCGGCTGGCGGTTCCCACTGGGCGTGCGCCGAGCGTGGAACGGTCTTGCGGAGCGCCTTGCCATGCTGCATGCGTTCGGCGGGTGACTCACCTTGCGATGGCGCCATGATGGCATGGTGCGGGAGGGATGTAGTCGTCGCGGGCGCGGCGCCGTCGGTCGTGTTTATGGTAGTCACAGGGGCATTCATGGGAGTTCTTCCTCTGTGCGGGGCTGCACAGGCGCTCAATAACAACCTGCTGTACGATGATGGGGATATCGCCTGAGCTATACGCACAAGTTATGCCAGACAACGCCACAAATACGTGACTCTGATGCTGTTTTTCCTGGGGATGTGAGGGTCCAGTCATCTGATCGGTGTCAATGTGGGTAGTAGAGGATGTGCATCCTGATTCTGCTGGGGCTACATACGCCAGAGAGACGTTGAGCATTCTGCTCTGTAGTCCGCGCAGGGCAGCCGCGCGAGCCGAAGGCGAGAAGCGCGCAAGGGCGCGCGGAGCGGCAGCGGCCCGAAGGGCGGACTTGGTGGCCGTAGGCCGTTCAGGCGCGGTTTTAACCGCTAGCATCGTTTCCAGGAGGCGCAGATATGACTCGCATCTACACGACGGCGACGATAGCGTGCCCCATCGAAGACCTCTACGACTACGTCACCACGCCCGCCCACTGGCCGGAGTGGCATCCCTCGTCGCTCGGCGTCAGTGACGACGCGGACCATTCGCTGGCGGTGGGCGAAGAGGTCACCGAGCGGTTTCTCGTCGCGGGCCGCCGGGGCAGCGTCGTCTGGCGGGTCACCGAGCGCGCCGCGCCACACCGCTGGGTGATCGTCGGGGCCACCGAAAGCTCTCAAGGCGGCGGCACGATCACCTACACGCTCAGCCAGCGGCCCGATGGCGTCTTTTTCGAGCGCGAGTTCGTTTACCCCACGTTCAACGCGCTCTTCGCCGTGCTCGATACGCTCATCCTGCGCCGCCGCGTCCAGGCGGAGTCGGAGGAGGCGACGCGCCGCCTCAAGGCCAAGATGGAGGCGCGAGCCTCCTCGTCCGCGTGATGCTGCTCATTCACTTTCACTGGCCAGCGCCAGGGGAGACGCCAGACCCTCCAGCTCGGCGATGGCGGTAGCGGACCCGCCGTCGCGCGAGATGCCAGCGGCTATCTGGCGTGCGCCCGCGCGGAAACGCGGCTGCTCCAATAGCTGCTGAATCGCCCGGCGTAGCGTCTTCGCATCCGCCTTGCTCGAACAGCGTATACCAGCGCCGCGCCAGGCCACACGGGCAGCATTGTCTCCTTGATCTCTGCCCATCGGAAGACAAAGAAGCGGAACCCCGAATTTGAGAGCGGTGATAACAGTACCGTGGCCGCCGTGTGTGATGACAAGATCGGCGTGGGGGCAGACCAGACAGTGGGGCGCATAAGATACCGCGCGCACATTGGGTGGCAACGGGAACCGCTCGCCATCCAGCGCCGGGCCGAGCGTCACCAGTCCCTGAACGGGCAAATCGGCCAGCGCCGCTACTACCCGCCGTACGACATCCGCCTGCTGCTGATAGGTAGTGCTGAGGCTGACCAGCACAAGCGGCAGATTATCGTCTCCCCATGGCGCAGGCTCCCACGGCGCAAGCCAGGCTGGATCGTCGAGCTGCGGGCCGACGTAGCGCACGTTGGCGGGCAGGGAGTCTGCCGGGAAGTCGAATGCCTGGCTGGTCAAGACCAGCATCCTGTTGACCCGCCCGAATTGCTCGAAGACAGAGGTGAGCGGCTGCAAGCCCATGGCCGTACGCACATCGTTCAGATTCTTCAGGCGCGCATTGTAGAAGCGCCGAAAGACTGGGGCGAATAGCGCATCGCGCACCCGCCCCGGCGCCCCTTTCGCGGGCTGAAATCCCATGCCATATGGCGGCATTCCCGGAGCGGGGAGAGGATAGACGGTGTGGATCAGTGCGGCCAGTGGGACGCCAGCGCGCTCCGCCGCGATGTAGCCGCCCAGGAGCAGATAGTCTGTTACCACCACATCGGGGCGCTTGTCGGCGATAGCAGCCATGACATCGCTGGCGTACCCAGCTGCCGTGCCGAAGATGAGGCGGTCACGCACTAAACCAGCCGCGCCCATAGATGTCCGCGCTTCCCAGTCCCGCAGCAGGTCTTCGGTACGCGAGCTACTATCGTGTTCCGGCGTATCACGCAGCGGCACAAACTGGCAGCCCGCGGCTTCGATGCGCGACCGCAAGACACGTGGCGCGAGTATGCTGACGTGGTGGCCGCGCTCGGTCAGGCGTCGCGCCAACGCGAGCTGTGGCGGGACATTGCCGCCACCATCCCACAGGACAAAGAGGTAGTGGCCTGGCTGGCGAATCGCGTGTTCCATGGTCTCACTCCTGGCGCTACCGCTTGATCATGGCGGATATCATCTCCGCCACGTAGCGTTCGGTCTGTTCGCGCTCGAACCCCATATCCCGCCGTAATAGCTTCCAGACATAGAGATCCGTGACGACGACAAGTTTGGCGAGGGTGGCGCCTCGTTCGTCCGCGGAAAGGACATCGAGCAGTGGGCTAAACGCCGTCTCGACCCAGGCGCGGTGCAACGCGCGGCCCCGCTCGGCGAACGTATGGAGCGCCTCGTGCCGTTGCTCCTGGGCAAGCGTGCGGATGGTCAGGTCGCCAACGGCCTCATAGTGATCCATAAGGTTTGCCATGGCGCCCGTGATATCTCCAGCTGGCGCCTGATTGCGCTGGCTGCTGACCTGCTGATACAGCGATTCGCCTGCTGCCTGGAGCAGTCTGGCCTTCGATCCATATCGGCGCAGGACGGTCTGGACAGTGACACCCGCCCGCGCCGCTACGTCGTCCAGTGTCAGATCCTCCAGCCAGTGCTCCATGTAAAGATCTAAGAACGCTTGGAGGATGCGCTGCCCGGTCGCCTCTGCCGCCCTTGCGCGCGTGGCCATGTGATATGGGCGTTTGCCGCTTGTTTCAGTACGGGTGTTTTTCATGTTAGTAACATTAACATGAAAGTTAGCCGGTGTCAAGCCATCGGGCTACCAGGGCGCGGTTGGCGCGTGACGCATGGCAGTATGATGATATGCAGGGTAGAACGCTAAGCAAAGGGGCAGATATGTCTGGTGGTTCGATAACGACAGTCGGTCGCGATGGCTGCCCACAGACACGGCGCATGCTCCAGGGCGCCATTATCGCCTTCTTCACGTCGGTGGTTGCCGTGCTGGTGATTCTCTATCTCGTCATGCCCTCCATCTATCTGGAGACCTTGCAGCAACCGGTGCAGCCGAGCGATACCCATCCACTGGCGGTCAACCTCTTTTTCGGCGCGATCCTCATCTTCGTGGCGGCGGTGGGATACGGCGTGATACGGGGCTGGCGCTGGATCTTCTGGCCGATGCTGCTCGTCTTTCTCGCTTCGATCCTCGAACTACCGGCGGGCATTCTGCAAGTGGTAGGCGTGATTCCTATCCAGCAACCGACGTGGTATATCCTGTTGCGCATGGCCATCAGCATGGTCGAGCTAGCCCTCGGCCTCTGGATGCTGCGCATCTGGCGGGCATGCGGCGTCTGGGCGCAGGGGCGCGCTGGCTGACTGCTGAGGCGAATTCCTGTCACTTTTCTGCCTGGTGTTACCGCTATCTCCCCGCGTATCATCTCTGTGATACATTTCGTCCTGTCGTTAACCAGAAAGCGGTCATCATCCATGCTTCGCGCTCTCCGCCAGCGGTCCGCCAGCGGCGGTGTCTATACGCCAGCGATTCTGCTGCTGGTATTCGTCGTCGGCACGTCTTTTCTGGGCGTCGGCTTCATCCTGCCGCTCCGGGCGCTCTATGGGCGCGAGGTCGGCGCGTCGAGCGGCGAGATTGGCCTGATGGCGTCGGCGGCGCTGCTCACCGGCTTCTTCGCCGCGCCACCCATCGGCAGGCTCTCGGACCGTCTGGGGCATGGCTACGTTCTCTTTGCCGGACTGGTCATCCATACGCTGCTGGTGCTGGCCTATATCCCCATCGAGAATCCGGTGCTGCTGATCGCCCTGCGCGGCCTCGAAGGCATCGCCGTCGTGGGCATCCTGCCGCCCGCCCGCGCCCTCGCCAATACCCTCGCCCCATCCGGGCGCCAGGCGGAGACGCTCGGCCTGATGAGCGCCGCCCAGACGGTCGGCATTCTGCTCGGCCCCACGTTCGGGTTGCTGCTGGCAAGCGCCGTCGGCTACCATCAGGCCTTTCTGGTGGCCAGCGTCCCACTGGCGGCGGGCGCCGTGCTGGCGTGGTTCTTCCTGCCACGCCGTGCCACGGTCTATTCCAGTGAGTCGGCGGCTCGCGCGGCGACGGCGCGGATCTTCACGCGCCCGCTGCTGCTCGCCTATAGCGTGCAAATCATCCTGGCGACGACCCAGGGCGTGGGCGCCGCCGTCTGGACGATCTACATGGCCGATCTGGGGGCGACGCCACTGGTGATTGGCCTCTCATTCACGACGTTTGCCATCCCCATCATTCTGCTCGCGCCTATCGCGGGGCGGATGGCGGATCGCCACGGACGCTACTGGTATGTGCTGCTGGGGCTTGCTGTCTGTGGCGTGCTGTTCGTCATCTACGGCCTGCCCATCAACCCCATCTGGCTGGTGATTCTCTCCGTGCCAGAGGGCGTCGCCGCCGCCTTTGCCCGCACCGCCACCGACGGGCTGCTCGCCGACGCGACCCCGCCCAGCCTGCGCGGACGCATCCAGGCCACCTATAGCGCCGCGGGGACCGGCAGCGCATTCGTCGTGGCGACCATCTCCGGGTTCATCTACGGCCTCTATCGCGGTCTCCCCTTCCTCATGGTGGGCGGCATCTTTCTGGCGGGCGCCGTGGCCCTCCTGTTGCCCCAGGTTGCGCGCATGTTCGCACCGGGCGCGTTCAAGACAACGCTGCCCGCCGACGAAGTTGAAGCAGTTCCTCCGGCTGAGGAATTGGGCCGGGAGCGCGTCGTCAGCGAGTAAGGGCGTTCAATCCCGGAGCGCCGCGCCGCATCACACTTTCGTGAGAATGTGGCATGCTATTGGCTAGAGGAGACGTATCGTTCGTCTGAATACTGAATACTCAACACGCAAACAAGATCCACGGTCGTGCGCCTGGGCTCCGCGCCTGCGCGGCCGATGCATGGCCTGATCGCTGAGACACCGCCGATTCCACCAGAGCAGGACGTGACTCTGGCGCGATGCGTGTCTGGCGGCAGGCGTTGGGAGGGTGATGGTATGCGACCGATTCGCTGGCTGCGGCGCGGCATCATGCTGGCGGGCCTTGGCGCCGCTGGTGGCGCGCTCATCGTGACCGCGCGACACATTCTGGAGACGCCACAGCCATTACAGAGCGCGCTGCCGGGCACGGCGCGCATTGACCGCAAACACGGCGGCGATGTCTACTATAACGTCGCCGGTGACGAATCCGCCGACCCCATCGTGCTGCTGCACGACTTCTACCTCGGCGCGTCCAACTTCGAGTATCGCCATATCTTCCCCCGCCTCACGCCGACGTGGCGCGTCTACGCGCCCGACTGGCTCGGCTTCGGCATGTCCGAGCATCCGTCGCTGGCCTATACCGGCGAGTTTTACGCCAATATGCTGATTGGCTTCCTGCGCGATATCGTCGGACGTCCCGCCGTCCTGGTCGGCCACGGGCGCGCCGCGAACATCGCCGCCCGTGTCACCGCCGACGCTCCCGATCTGGTCAGTCGGCTGGTGCTGATCTCACCGGATGTCGAGGCTGGCGTTGATCTCGATCCGCGACCCACGCAGTTGATCGCGCGGGCGGCGCAGCGTGCCTCGCTGGGGCTGGTGCCCTATGCGTTTCTCAGCACAAAGCCATTGCTGCGGCGCCTGGCCCACCAGCGCAGCGCGCTCACCGGCGACGGTATCGCCACCGAAGAGACGGTCGAGCACCTCTATGCCAGCGCGCACCAGTTTGGCGGCCAGCATGCGCAGCTCGCATTGATGACGGGCGAGCTTGATCTCCCAATCCAGAACATCTTCCCGCTGCTCCAGCCACCGGTCCTGGTCTTGAGCGGCGATGAAGACCCGGCGCATCCCGTTGAGATGATGGAAGATCTGGCCGTCCTCAATCCACACGCCGATTTGGATGTGCTGACAAGCGCCGGTGAGGCGGTCTTCGAGGACCAGCCCGCGATGTTCACCGAGGCGCTGCTGGACTGGCTGGCGACCCCACAGACGCGCCAACAGCCGCAGGTCGAGGAAAAGCACCCCGCCCTGGAGTCGGAGAGCCCGGCAACCGCCGCCGAGGAAGCCGTCGCGCGGGAGCCAGAAGCGCCCGACGTTGCCGCAGCCGCGGAAACGACGGAGCCCACCGACGCCGCCAGCCTAGCCGATACGTCGGGGACAACGGAGAGAGCGGACCCAATAGAGACGACCGATACTGCCGACACGATTGTTCCAGTTGAGACGCCTGAGGCTAGCGCGTCGCCAGATGCGCCAGATGCGCCGGAGACCGCACCTCGCCGCCCGTCTACGAGCGCGCCCGCGACCCGCAATGGTCCCGCGTCAACCAGCGCAGCGGTGAAGCCTTCGGCAAAGTCACCAGCCAACGCAGCAAAGACAGCGGGCGCGAAGACAGCGTCACGGGCCACACGACCGACGGGCCGGAAGGCGTCGTCGGCGAGGCCCGGCACGTCCTCTGCGAAGAAGTCGAGTAGTCGCGCGTCAGGATCGGGCTCATCAAGATCGAGCGGGTCCACCAGCAGGGCGGCCAGCACGCGCAATGGCAAGGTGGCTGATGGTAGGGAGCCTCAGACGAAGAGCAGCCCGCGTAAGGCTCCCGGCGCGTCGCAGGACGCCGACTGAATGGCCAGAACAGGCTATCAAGGGGAATAGAATAGCCCATCTGGCGAGAATTATTTGACCTCAGCAGTCCGCTCTGGCAGACTGCATAGACGGCATTGTCGTGATTTGTCGTCATCTGAGAAGGCGTTATTTATGACAGGATCGATCGTTCTGGTGATGTTGATTGGCTGGCTGGCCTGTATCTGCCTCTTGATTCTGCTCTCATCGCGCAAACCCAACACGCTTTCACGGCGAACCACTGGCAGACCCGTTTCCTCCACGTCGCCATTTGCCGATCCCAATGACCAGTGATCGTATCGCTTGTCCGTATGAATAGATGCTGGATAGGTTGTCCGGCAGCGTAAGACACGGCATTTCGATTCCAGTCGATTCCGGGAGAGTACGTATGCGCCCAGTCATTGGTATCCCCTGTAATAGCCTGACCCGGCCAGGTTCGACTGTCGTCGTCTACGGCAACAATCAATCCTACGTCCGCGCCGTCCAGCGTGCGGGTGGCGTTGCGCTCCTGATCCCCGCGGGCCACGACGCCGATGCCATCGAGGCGATCTGTTCGCGACTCGATGGGCTGCTGCTCAGCGGCGGCTGTGATATTGACCCCGAACGCTATGGCGAAGAGCGCATTGCCGCCTGCCAGACGCCGGACGCCGAACGCGATGAGCTGGAGCTGGCGCTGGCGGCCTGGGCGCTGGATGCCGCCGTGCCGATTCTGGGCATCTGCCGTGGCATGCAACTGCTGAACGTGGCCTGTGGCGGCACGCTCTACCAGGATCTGGAGACGCAGCAGCCGGAGATGGAGCGCCATGACCAGGCGGCTATCGGGCGCACCTATCGCGCCCACGGCATCCGCCTTCAGCAGCACTCCCGGTTGAGTGAGATTCTGGGCCCCGCGCCGTACGCCGTCAACAGCCTGCACCACCAGGCCGTCGCGCGTCCTGGCGAGCGTGTCGAGATCGTCGGCTGGTCGCCCGATGGCGTGGCCGAGGCGATGGAGGTGGACGGCCATCCCTTTGCCCTCGCGGTGCAGTTCCACCCCGAAGAGCTCGAAGGCGACCCGGAGCAGCCCGACGAGCCGAGCCGCGCGCTCTTCCGCGCATTCGTGCAGGCATGCAGCGAGCGCATGGCCCGCTGACCGCGCCTGACGGCCCAAGACCGCGCCTGTCCGTCGCCATTTCCCCTCTGGCTGGTACCTTCGTCCCGCTGTTACCCCAAAGAGCCAACGCCCGTTCTAGAATATAGAACATAGGTTCTAAAGTAGCCGAGGTTGCTGGCGACGGCCTCGGCCTTGTCGGTCTCTCGCACAGGCATGTGGGAGGATCAGATTGAACAGCGGGCGGCGTTGGCAGACGGAAAGCGCAGATCAGAGACGGAACAGAGACAGAGCGGAGGTACGGCGATGCATTGGGCGATTCGAGTCAGGGGGTGGCGCGGTGCGCATTCCACCCTGCACTCGTCCGCGCGGCCACGGGTGGCGCGGGCGGTGCAGGCGGCGCGCATGGCGCAGGCAGGCGTGACACGCGGGATGGATAGCGCGATGGCCGGGTTGGGGGCGCTGCTGACCCCGACCATTCCGGCGACGAGTGTGACACGGGTGAATGCGAGTCTGGGGAGTTCGATGGCGGTGCAGCTGCCATCCGCGCTGATGCGCGAGACGACACGCGCCGCGTGGCTGATGGGGCGGCGTCCCGAGGACGTGCTGGAAGAGGCGCTGGCCGACTGGCTGGCGGGCTACGAAAGCGCCCCGGTGGCGGCACTCGCGCCCATGCGGACGGCGAGCAGGCAGAACTCCTGGGGCGAGATCGAGGAGACGCTGCGGGCGTTGCGGGCCTCGTAGGCTGTCATCGTAGTGTGTAGTAGGGCATAAGAGTGTTTGTGATCGGCGGGGGAGCGCAGATGGGCGCGCTTCCCCGCTTTGCTATTTCGACCGCATGATACGCGCCAGCTGGCGCAGACCGGGCTTCTGCCCGTACAGCAGGACGCCGTAGCGATACAGGCGCGCGGCAATCCAGGCGCAGGCGGCGATGGCCGCCACCATCAACAGGATTGTCACGACGACCTCCCACCAGGCGACCGTTCCCAGCCCCAGCCGTGCCAGCATCAGAACCGGCGTGAAGAAGGGGACAAAGGAAAGTACCCGCGTCAGCGTCTCATCGGGCGCAAAGATAGCCACATAGAACAGCACCAGGCTCGCGACCATCAGGAACAGCGGGATCTGGATGGCGCTCTGCACCTCATCCTGCCGCTTCACCAGCGCGCCAAGTCCGGCAAACAGGCTCGCATAGAGGAAATAGGCCAGCAGAAAGTAGACCAGGAACAGCGCGAGGAATGGAGTCGAAATGCCCGAAAGATATTGGGTGAGCCCGCTGACATTCGTGCCAAACAGCGCCGCCTGTAACGGTATTTGCAGCAGGAGCGCGCCGATGCCAACCACCACCAGACAGACCATCTGCGTGAGGCCCGCCGCGCCAATGCCCACGATCTTGCCGACGAGTAGCTGCCAGGGTGTCGCCGCGTTCAGCAGCAGCTCCATCACGCGGCTGCTCTTCTCTTCCACCACACCATTCGCCACCGCCGTCGCGTAGGTGACGACAGCATAGAACAGCAGGTACGCGCCCGCAAAGGTCAGCACATAGCCGACGACAAGCTGATTCGTCGGGCGGCCAGTCCCGCTCGAGATACGGGTAACGGTCAGGTCGGGCGGCGCCGAGAGGCTGCGCACCTGGGCCGGCGTCAGCCCCAGCTGATGTGCGGTATCGAAAAAGGTGAGCTGAAGGGCCAGCGTCTGGATCGCGGGGAGATTGCCGTCGTTGGTCTCGCTCGTTTTGGTGACGTAGGTCAGGTGCAGGCGCTGGTCTGACGAGCGAGAGATAACCAGCAAAATATCCAGCGTGCCGTTCTTGACCTGCTGTTGCACGTCGGCCGTGGAAGCCCCCGGCTGGCTGGTAATCACATAGGGAGCGCTGCTTCCGGTCTGCGTCCCATTCAGTGAGGTATTGATGAGCGAGGCCAGCGCCGCCTCATCCAGCCCGGCGACCGCGCCTGCCTGATTCACTATGACGATATGGGTCTGCGTTGGCGTCTGCGAGCTGGTGGCTCTGGCGATCAGCTGGATGATGGTCGGGACGAACGCGGCAATGACAATCAGCGCCAGCAGCACAATGGTGCTGATGCGGAAGCTGCGCTGGCTCACGCGGCTCCTATACTCGCGCCCGATAATCAGCCTGGCATTGCGCACGTTATCCTGAGCAGCGGCGCCGCCTGAGCGGACCGCGACCGCCTGCCGTCCCCGGTCTGGCGGCTGCTCTTCCGGCGTTTCGACCACGCGCTTGGCCATCGCTCATGCCCCGAGTCTATCCAGGTTCTATCCCGATTTCTGTGCTGTGCCGCTCACTGGCTCATCCGCGCCAGGCGCGGGCGCGTCGGGGAGCGCGGTGGCGCCCACCACCTCGATGAAGATATCTGTCAGCGACGGCTCAACCACCTCGAAGCGGCTGATGCTGCCGCCATGCTGCAATGCCGCCTCGACGATCACATTGGGATTGAGATGGGCCTGGAACTGCATCTCGACGTAGTCCTGGCGGCGTTTGGTCACGGTCACGCCATCCAGCGTATCGAGCCAGAGCGCCTCCGGGTCGTTGTCCAGCGTGAGGCGCACGGTGTTCCGCCCGTGCTGGCGCTTGATCGCCTGCACATTGCCTTGCACCATCGCCTGCCCTTTGTTGATCAGCAGCATGTCCTCACACAGCTCTTCGACCTGTTCCAGCTGGTGCGTGGAGAAGATAATCGTCTTGCCGCGCTGGCGCATCTCAAGAAATGCCTCTTTCAGCGCCGCCGCGTTGACCGGGTCCAGTCCGCTAAACGGCTCATCCATAATCAGGAGCGCCGGGTTGTGCAAGATGGCGGCGAGAAACTGCACCTTCTGCTGATTCCCTTTGGAGAGCTCTTCCACCTTTTTGTGGCGATAGGCGGTGATCTGGAAACGCTCCAGCCACTCATCCAGCGCGCTCCGTGCATGCTCTGGAGACATCCCGCTCAAGCGCGCCAGGAAGATCAGCTGCTCCTGCACCTCCATCCGGGGGTAGAGCCCGCGCTCTTCCGGCAGCTAGCCGAGGTCATGGCGCGGGACCGCGCTCGCGGGTGCGCCATCCCAGCTAATCTGGCCGGAGTCGGGGCGCATCAGATCGAGGACCATGCGCATGGTGGTGGTCTTGCCCGCGCCGTTGGGGCCAACGAAGCCGAAGATGATGCCCTCTCGCACATCCATCGAGAGGTCTTTGATCGCCTGGAACGAACCAAACCATTTATTGACGTGTTCGACAGTAAGACCCATGGCCGCCTCGCTTCTTCGTGCCGGAGGGTCACGCCCAAACGAGTATAGCACAGCAGACGAGTTAGCCATGCTGATGACCCATGGGTTGCTCCGCCAGGGCGGCGCGCAGCCGGTCGCACAGCGCGGCGATGGCCTCGGCGTCGCCGTGTGGCGCGTCCGGCCACTTCTCGACGCACCAGCGCAGGTACTCTGGCGGCGCAGCGCGATAGCGCGCCGTGAGGTGAACGTGCAGGTGCGGCGTCACCTCGCCATAGAAGACCGCGTAGACCTTCTCCGCACCGGTGCAGACTTTGAGCGCGCTGCTGAGGCGGGTGATGAGCAGCCCAACCGCCTCCGACTCCGCGGGCGTGAGCGCGGCGAAATCCGGTGTGTGCCGCTGGGTAATCAACACCAGATGGCCGAGATAATTGCTCCCCTCCTCGTCCCAATGGTAGGCGTAGACCAGGTCGTCCGCATAGACAGGGCCGCCCACCGCTGGCGGGTGGCCTCGCTGGACATCGCAGAACAGACAGCCCTGCATAACCATATTCCTCTCTTACTTGGCGACGAGCGCGCTCTCCGCCAGATAGTCGCGCAGCCGCTGGGCGAGCGCCGCGACCTCTGCCGCGCCGCCCTTGGGAGACTGCGACCACTCGTCCACCCGCTCGCGCCAGTACTCTTCGGGCGTGCCGGGGTAGCGGGCGAAGACATGGACGTGCAGGTGGGGCACGTGGTCGCCATAGAAGAAGGCGTAGACGTGGTCCGCGCCAGTGCACGCCTTGATGGCTTTGCTGAGACGCGCGATCAGCAGGCCCACCGCCTGCGCCTCATCAGGGGTTAGCTCGGCAAAGCTTGGCACGTGACGTCGGGTCTCGGCGCGCACGTAGCCAAGGAAAGTCGGCCCTTCACGGTTGTAGACGTGGTGCGCATAGACCAGCGAATCCTGATAGATCGGCCCGCCGAGCACCTCACCCTGCTGTTTCGCGCAGATCGGGCATTCCGCCATCGTGTCTTGCATCGTTCTCCTCTTCCCTTCCTGTTCAATTTCAATTCCGCGGCGCTTCGCCTGATCGGCGCATTACCAACCAGTGGCGGCGCGATGGTTGCCTATCGCGGATTGCGCCAGCGCCTTGCGCCAATTTCCGCGCATGCGTATCCTTGTTGTAGGCAAAGAACCTCGCAGAAAAAAGCACGCAAGGGAAACGGGCGTTCCTGTGATGTGAAAAAGAATAGAGAAGGGCGAGGATACAGGAAGCGATAAAATCCAGTCTGGTGGTGGAAAAGTGATCGAGACGAGAGTTGAGCGCACAGTGCCGCTGGCGCTTGAGGCGGTGATTGTGGCGGCGCGCCCGCGTCTGCTGTGGCTGGCGCGCCTGCGCGGTGTGCCTCCCGATGCGGCTGAAGATGTGGTGCAGGAGACGCTGCTGGAGGCCTGGCGCTGCCTGGACCGTCTCTACGATCCGACGGGAGTTGACCGCTGGCTCGATGAGATTTGCCGCAACATCTGCCGTCGCTACGCGCGCAAACAGGCCACGGAACAGCGCAATCTCGCGTTCTCCGCGCCCGGTGAGGACGAGGAGCAGCGCGCATCCGAGGCGATAACGCTGGAGAACCTCGCCGATAGCGAGGCGAGCGATCCCATCGAGGCGCTCAACCGTCAGGATATGGCGCTCTTGCTGGATCAGGCGCTTGGCCTGCTGCCTGGCAACGCCCGCGAAGTCGTCGAGTTGTGCTACCTGCGCGAGCTGCCGCAGCGTGAGGCGACGGACCGCCTGGGGCTGTCCCTCAGCGCGCTGGAGGCCCGCCTACACCGCGCCCGCCGCCAATTGCGCGCGCTCTTCAACGGCCCATTACGCCCTGAGGCCGAGGCGCTCGGGCTGGCGCTGGACGACGCGAGCGAGCAGGGATGGCAGGAGACGCGGCTGTGGTGTCCGCTTTGCGGGCGACGGCGCCTCACGGGGATGTTCGTCGTCCAGCCCGACGGCAGCCTCAATCTGCACATGCGCTGCCCGCAGTGCGAACAGGACTCCGACCTCTGCGATATCGACAGCAGCAGCGTCCACAGCAAAGGACTGATCCAGCTCAATGGCTTGCAGTCGTTTCGCCCGGCATGGAAGCGCACGATGCAGGGGACGGCTCAGCACTTCACTCAGGCGCTGCAGCTACATTCCAGCGCGTATCGCTGTCCATTCTGCGGCGCGCCTGCCCTGCTGCAATTGGTGGACAAGGTGCAGACCCCAACCAGCGTGGACCTGCCAGGCAGCCTCGCGCGCCATCCGTATCGCTTCTGGGTCTGGTGGAGCTGCCAGCAGCCGCGCGACGGCTCCGACTGGCATAGTGGCCTCTTCGCCGCCAGCGACCTGGTCTACTGGTCATGCGCCGAGTCGCAGCGGTTCATGCGCGACCATCCACACTACGTCAGCGCGCCCGAGCTGCTGGTGGAGTTCGCGGGCCAGCCTGCGCTGCGCCTTCAGCTAGCCGATACCACCAGCGCGGCCCGCCTGACGCTGCTGGCCGACCGCCGCAGCCTGCGCGTTCTGGCGCAATACTAGCGCCCGCATCCCTCGTTGCTCGTCTCGTGAACAGGCGTGATATACTCACAGGCTGAGCCATCGAGCGCGTGGCCCACGACGCCGCCACACAGTTACATTCAAGGGGCATGTGAACCAATGGATCAGGACGCCATCCTCCAGTACATCACGGACACGTTCACCGGCATCGAGATGCTCAGGCCAACCGACGGGCTCGGTACGGGCGATACCTTCATCTACTACGACCCTGAGCGCAACATCGATCCGTCGCGGCGGCTTCCCTTTGCCACTATCGTCACCAAAGACTACGGCGACTTCGACAACACTTCGCAGCTGCATCGGCCCGATGTCTTTCGGCTCAACATCGGCGTGGGCCGAGACACCTTTCGCGCGCTCTTTGGCTATGCGCCCGGCGAGGAGGCTCCGGCGAGCGCCGCCTACGACTTCGCCGCGCTGGACCGGGTGATGCCGCATCCGGTGTACGCGCCACAATCCTGGGTCTGCGTGCTCAACCCCAGCCCGGCAACCTTCGAAGCCGTCAAGCCGTTGCTGGCCGACGCCTATGCCAGAGCCGCCACCCAGCACGCCAGCCGCCAGCCCCACCACGGCTGAGCCCATTGCCGCACCCCGGCAAGGGACATGTGGCGATGGAGCTACCCTATAACCGCCAGCGCCATGTCGATGGCAAACGCGGCGCCACGCCGTTCCGGGTCACCGGCGGGGTCATAGGCGGCAAGGCCCATCACCCGGCAGGTCACCGCTCGTGCCGTCGCGGCGGCAGCCTCCACCAGATGCGCCCGCGGTGGCCAGTGGGGAGCGGGCGTCAGGGCGGTAGGAACGACCTCAGGGCCAGCAACATCGACATCGAGATGGATATACCAGACGGCTGCCGCATCGGCGCGCGCGCCAAGCGCCGCTGCCCAACGAACGCCCACATCCGACGCCTCCATCTTCTCCATCTCCGCCGCATCCATCTCGAGAATGGGGTGGCTATCCAGCGCGGCAATCTCGGCAGGGTCGAGGTCACTCGCGCCGACAAGCGCCGCGGCTTCGGGGCGCACCGGCTCACGCAGTCCCGCCGCCTCGCGCCAATCGTCCAGATCCCAGCCCAGCGCGACGGCATAGGGCATGCCACCCCACATGCCGCTGGTGGTGGTCGCCATCGTGTTCATGTCGCCGTGCGCGTCGAACCAGACCACGCCAGGCACGGCGCCGATACTCGCGATGCCGCCCATCGGGCCGAGCGCATGGGTGCAGTTGCCTTCCAGCACCAGCGCGAACGTGTCCTCGCGCGCGAGTGCCGATTGCACGGCGGCGCTTGTGCGTGCCGCGATACGCCCCAGATTCGTCACCGTGTCGCGCGTCCGTTCGCTGTTGGGGAAATCAATCCAAATCGGCTCGGATACCGTATGCCCGGACGCTTGCAGGCGTCCGATCAGCCCAGCATCAAGGATAGCCCGTGGGCCGCGCGCCGCGCCCCAGCGCGCCATATCCGTCTGGAATGGCACGCAGATAACCGCAATCTCCATTGTGGTCTGCTCCTGCTTGCTCATGTTGTGAGAGGTTCGAAGGGATGTATTGATCCACGGAAGTGTAACAAAGTGTACCATTCGGCAGTATCAACGCATCGGCGACACCGAGAACTCGGTGACTTTTTCGGGCTCGAAATGCAGAGCCACTTGAGACTGCTGCATCCACATCGCAACGACCCGCGGCCTGATACCTTCATCCTTCACATAGCGTTCGACCAGGCGTTCGAGATCCTGCCGGACCACTGCCTGGTCTTCGCTGATGGTAACGTGCCCGGAGAGGCTGACAGAGCGCGTCCTATCTCCGACACAAATTGTCATGCGCGGATCACGGCGCAAATTTCTGACTTTCTGATTCCGGCTCAGCGTAGTTATTATGAGCCTGCCATCGTCTGCCAGCAGATACCATATCGTGGTGAGGTGAGGGCTCCCATCCGCGTTCAATGTGCCGACTACTCCGACACGTTCTTCGGAGAGAAATTCCTTGGCCCAATCGGAAAGCGTGCTTATCATAGGTCCACATCTTCGTCTTTCATCTTCAGTCGTCCAGAACTTCCTTGATCTTTCTCAACGCGTCAATATGTTCGTCGACTGAGGTCAGATTCGCCCCTATGGTATCAACGCTGAGGTGCGTTGCCCCAACAGACCGCCAGGCAGTGGCCAGAGACGCCCACGTCTCCTCTCCGCCCCACTGCAGCCGTATACCAGACTGCGCATCGATCCCTGCAGCGTCCGCGGGCCTCCCCGCGGCGCTGGTATATTCCCGCAAGCGCGCCACTTTCCTGCGCAATTCTTCATACTTCGCTGCGTCTCTCAGATCAACGTAAACGGGAGTCCAGCCATCCCCCAGTCGACCAACACGCTGCAAAACCACCTCGGCCCATCCACCGAGCCAGATCGGGATGGGGCGTTGGAGCGGGAGAGGAGGCATATGGACCTCGCGCAAGTGATGCCACTTCCCCTGGAAGGTCACCGTTGGTTGAGTCCACAATGCCCGCAATACGTCCATCTGCTCTTCAATTTGGGAGCCGCGCGCCTGAAATTCGGCATTCATTGCCTCAAACTCAGTCCTGTTCCAACCAACACCCAGGCCCAGCCGCAGGCGTCCGCCACTGAGTACGTCAAGCGATGCAGCCTGTTTCGCCAGCAGCAGCGTTTGCCGACTGGGAGCGACGATGACGCCTGTCGTCAGTTCGAGCTTTTGTGTCCAACCTGCCAGGAAAGCATAGAACATGAGAGGCTCATGCCAGGGATTTTCGGTATAAAGGCTGTCGAAAGCGACCAGGTATTGATAGCCAAGATCTTCCACCGCCTGGGCAAAGGCCCGAAGCGCCCCGCTATCGAGCCCGATCTCATATTGGGGAAGGATCACACCGAGCTTCATGTGCTGTTTTCCGTTCCTGCGTCTACTCTCATAGGTTCGCTGTCGAAAGGCTCACTACGCGATTTTCGACGCGTGCCATCGCTTCAGGCGTTGTTCGAGGTGAGTTTTCGCCTTTTCGAGCGCGGCAATTTGCGCCTCTATGTCCGCAAGCTTCTCCTGGTAGAAATCCATCTCTCCTGGACACGGTGAAAGATCCGTCCCATCACAGAGAAGTGCGACATCATCGGGTTTGCTGCAGAACACCACGTCAAAAATCTCGTTGGTGCTCAGTCCCAGGCTGAGGTATGACTGGATCGTGCGTACTCGCTCGATAGCCGTTTGATCGTAGGTGCGATATCCATTTTCCCCTCTCTGCGAGGATAACAGCTGCTTCGTTTCGTAGTAGCGCAACGAGCGAATGCTCGCGCCGGTCTGGCGCGCAAGTTCCCCAATGTTCATGTCATTCTCGCTTTTCTCTCTTGTGCTTTCCCCTCCTGCTCAGGAGGATAAACGATGACATTATGTCAGGGTCAAGTCTTTGCGGATACGAGTTTTCTAAGTGCTATGCAGCATCCACAGTAACGGCGCGGCTCCCTCACACAAATGCCGAGAAGATGAGGGTCAATTCAGAGGGAAGAAGCGCCAAGGGAGAGTGTACCTATTTATCGAGGATGATTTGAGTCGTTATGACAGGGTGTTTGAAACTCATTACTGGCTCGTGGGCAGCCCGCAGCAGATCCAGCCGCCCGCCAGCAGCTCGTCGGGGATAGCGCCCTCATCATGGGCGAGCTGGCGCGCCACTACCTGCCCATCCTTGAAGACCAGCGATATCTGGCTGCGGTCGGCCAGATGGCGCAGGTTTTCTAGCGGATTGGCGGCGCAGACGACGAGGTCAGTCACCTTGCCAGCCTCTACCGTCCCCAGCCAGCTTTCCCAGCCGAGGGCGCGCGCCGCGCTGGCCGTCGCCGCGGTGATGCACTGCATCGGCGAGAGTCCCGCCTCGGCCATCCAGACCAGCTCCATCGCGTTCTCGCCATGGAAGTTATACGGGGTCGCCGCATCTGTCCCCATCGCGATAGGCACGCCCATCTCCAGCGCGCGCCGCACGCTCAGCAGCGCATCCTCCTGCACTTCTTTCGACTTCTCGACGATCCACGCGGGCATGCTGGCGGCATCGCTGTTGATGACGTCGAAGCCCGCCTTGAGCGTTGGCACGAGATAGATGTCGCGTTCGGCCATCGTCTCCATAACGTGGGGGTCGCGGTGCAGATAAGTGCCGTGCTCGATGGTGCGCACGCCCGCCGCCACTGCGTTACGGATGCCCTCGATGCCATGCGCGTGTGCCGCGACGGGCCGCCCGGCCTTGGCCGCCTCCGCAACCGCCATCGCCAGCTCATCCGGCCCAAACTGTACCGCGCCTGGCGATTCTCCCGGCGTCAGCACCGCGCCGGTCGCCAGCACCTTGATCCAGTCAGCGCCCGCCTTGATCTGCTCGCGGGTCGCACGGCGCACCTCTTCCGGGCCGTCGGCCTCACGGTACATGCCATCGTAATAGTCAGTCCCCGCCGAGGTGATCGAGAGCAGCCTGCCCGAAAGCGCCATGCGCGGGCCGACATAGAGGCCCGCCTCGACGGCGCGACGTACCGCGAACTCCAGACCGAAGCGCCCGCCGACATCGCGGACCGTCGTGACGCCTGCCGCCAGACTGTTGCGCGCGTGCGCCAGCATCAGCAGCGTCGTCCAGGCGGGTTCGCCCTGCAACCGGCTATCGGCCTCGCCGCCCATCGCTAGATGCACGTGCAGGTCAATCAGCCCCGGCAGCACATACTGCCCCGCGAGATCGAGGACGACCGTCTCACCGGAATCCGCCAGCCGCTGTGCCTCCGCCTGCCAGCCATCAGCCGCTCCGGCATAGAGGATGCGGCCATCGCGAAAGGCCACCACCGCGTTCTCGACCGGCGGCCGTCCTGTGCCGTCAATCAGCGTGGCCCCGCGCAGGATGCTCGTCACCGACACGTTCGCTCTCTCCCTGATGGATATGGATGCTCACCGCCGTTGTTGTGCGTATTGTTGTGCGTAGCCTACCACACGCTCCGATGGAGGGAGAAAAGCCGGTGGACGCTAGAGCTCGACGCTCTCGACGATCTCGGTGATGCGCGCCTGAGGCGACTGGATCAGCGTTCCCTGCACGCGACCCCACACCTCGCGCATGGCGGCGAGCAGCGCCTCCGCCTCAGGTACGCTGTCGAACTCCAGCTCGATGATCGCGAAGTTCGGGGTCTCGACGGGTCGCATGACCCGGTAGCGGCGCACGCCCATGCGCTTTCGCCCCACCGGGTCGGCGTCGAACGCCTGCTTCCATCCGCCGAAGTTGGCGACGGCATGCTCGATCTGCAAGACAACCATGGTGCTTTCCCCTTTCGTGCATGTGCGGTCCTGAAGCTACGCCGCTTGATTGGGCGTGCTGGATCCGCATACCAGGGAGTCTAGCGAACACGCGCGACGCTGCCATTGCGGAAAGTCACTAGATTGTGGGAAACGTGGTACGTAGATTTCTGGCGATGGCGCCGGGAATGGGGGGATGAAAAGATGTTTCAGCGGGTCATCAGACCGCGTTCGACCACCCAGACCGCGATCTGCGTTCGTGAAGTGAAACCGAGCTTTCTCAGGATGTTGCTCACATGCACCTCGGCGGTGCGTTCGCTGACCACCAGCGCGTTCGCGATCTGTCGGCTCGTCTTGCCCTCGGCCAGCAACAGCGCAACCTCGCGCTCGCGCGCCGTCAAACCGCCGAACGCCCGCCGGGCAGCTTCGCGTGTGGAGAGCGGCTTCTCCTCTGGCATGGTTAACAGGGCAGCGTTGATAAAGTGGTCGCGCAGTGAAGCATCCTCGACTGTGGTCGCCAATTCCGCGATGAGTCGCCGCGCCGAGGCAGTTTCCCGCCGGGCCTCATTGTGACGCTGGAGATGCTGGTACGCCCGCCCCAGCGCACGATGGATCGTCCAGAGCAATGGTCGGGCATTGCGCGCTTCCGCTCCACGCCGCGCACCTTCCAGCGCTGTCAGCGCCTCGTCGGGATGTGAGAGGCTCATCAGCGCCTCACCTTTCACATGCAAAATGTGGGGAATCGGCTCCACAGGCTGGCCGTTGGGTTGCTGGGGAGCCGAAGCCAGAAGTTGTTCCGCAATGCGCAACGCGACGTCGGGTTCGCTCTGGGCCAGTGCCAGTACTGCCCAGGCCAAGGCGATGTCACGCTCGGCGACGGTGTAGGGGCGCTGGTCACGGAGCATAACCGCCCGGAGAGTCGCCTGGGCAGCGGCCAAATCATCATGCATCATGTATGCTCGACCCAGAGACGCCGTCAGGGTAGCGATCCAGAACGTTGAGCCAAGGACTCGAGCCAGCGAGAGACCGGACTCCAGTGCGGTGATGGCTGGTTCGGGCGCGAGCAGCAGCAGATAAAGGCGTCCGAAGCCGTACCAAGTGGAAACCTGCCATTGCTGGTGCTCGATTTCCGTCGTGATACGTTGGGCTGTTTGCGCGTGACCCAGCGCTGCGCCAAACTCGCCAAAGGATGTCAGGATGTGCGCCAGCGCAATATCGGCGAACGCCTGACCGGCCTGCGAGTTTATGTGGCGCGATAGGCGCAACGACTCTGATGCGTCCCCCACACACTCGTCCCGTGTTCTGTGAGGCCAGACGGTCGTTTCATTCGCGCCTGGCATGGCCTGAAGCGCTCGCATGGCAAGGCTGGAGATGAGGCTCCGAGTATCTCCGAGCGAGCGAAACAGCGCGATAGCCTGCCCAAGCTCGTCGACTGCCGTGATTCTGTCACCACTCATGCCATGCAGGGTGCTGAGGAGATCAAGCGTCTCGGCCATACCCTGTATGTCGTGGTATGTCTCGAAGATTGTAAGCGCATCCTGGTGCGCTTGCAGTCCCTCTTCGATGCGCCCGGTGTTGCCCAGCCAGTTCCCCAGGCGATTGAGGGTACGCGCCTGCTTTGTTGGATCGGCAAGGCGGTCCGAAACATCGCGGGCACGGCGAAACCACACGCCTGCCTGGCTGTAGTCGCGCTCCGCCCACAGGAAACCGAGCGCGGTCATGCACTGCCATTGCAGCGTCTCATCGGCAGTTTGCTCAGCCACATCGAGCGCGCGCTCATAGTCGTTGCGTGCCTGGCCAAATGCGCCGAGCGTCTCGTGGGCCTGTCCCCGGAGATAAACCACCTTCCCCGGCGGTGTGATGTGCAGGTGTTGCGCTGCATCCAGCGCATGCGTTGCGTGTTCGATAGTGGCGCGTGGAGCGTAGAGCGCCAGCGCCTTCTCGCTGGCCTGCTGCTCGTACTCCAGCGCCTTTGTCCAGTAGCCCGCCGCGTAGCAGTGGGCAGCCAGGTCGGTCAGATGCGCCTCGCGCTGCACAGGTGTGGTATGGAGCGATTCCAGCGCGTCCGCTATGGCTCCGTGTAGCATTCGACGCTCGCGCGCCAACAGTGTATTGCAGATCGCCTGTTGTATCAGCGCGTGCCGAAAGGCGAAACAATCGGCGGATTCCTCGACGAAAAACTGGGCGGCAATCAACTCCCTCATCAAAAGGATGAGGTGGCTCTCGTCGCATGCCAGGAGGCGTTGCAGCAGAGTAACCTCGAAGCGACGCCCCACGACCGCTGCTAGCGTCAGCACTTGTTGCGCGGCTGCGCTCAGGTGGTCCATGCGCTGTATTACGATCCCCCGCACACTGCGCGGGATGCGGAGCACGCCAGGGGTGTGTCGCCACGCGCCATCGGCAAATTGAAGCTCACCGCCAGTGATAAGCGATTTGAGCATCTCCTCTACGAAAAATGGGACACCCTCGGTCAGGGTATAGATCATCTCCGCGAGTGGCGCAGGCTCAGGGCTGGCTGCGCTGAATATCGCCTGGATCATAGCATTAACCTCTAGTGGCGAGAGACGAGCCAGCGCCAGTTCCAGGGCAAGACGCTCGCGGTCGAGTTGGGCTAGCCAGCGGCTCACATGGTCCGAGACATCTTCGCCACGATAGGTAATGAGCAGGAGGATTGGTGCGCGAGATATCCGGCGCGCAAGATGCATCAGAAAGTCGAGGGTGCTATCGTCGCTCCAGTGTATATCTTCGATGATGAGCAGGGTAGGGCGCTGTAAGGCCACACTGGCCAGGAGATGGGTTAGCACAGTGAAGAGGCGATGCCGCTGCTGCTCAGGGTCCGCATGCTCATCTGATGGCGTGTCCACTGGATGGGATTGGAGAATGAGTTGCGGGAAAAGTAGTTTGAGGTCTGGCAGCAACTGGACCAGCTCGCGCAGCAATGGCTCCTGCCTGGACTCTCTACGAGCGGGCCAATGATCACGCAGATACGCACATAGCAGTTCAAGCAGCGGCGCATAGGGATAAGCGGCATCTATCTGGAAGCACTGCCCCTCAACAGCCAGAAACCCCTCGGCGCACGCAATGTTCTTGGTCTCGGCGACCAGCCGCGATTTGCCGATACCCGCCTCGCCACTGATGAGGGCAACGCGCCCCTCTCCGCCCTTCACTGCGGCGATGAGTGCGCGCAATGTCGCGTGTTCTTGTGCACGGCCTATGAGTGTGGGGCAGATGAATGGCTTGTCCAACAGCGGGTTAAACGCTCTGCTGTCCATTGGATGCCCTCTTTCGATCAAACATCTGCCATGAGCGGTGTTGTGGGTTGCCTCAGCCGTTCGATGTAGCGTAGCACATGGATCGGCAAAAAGATGCGCCCCTCCCCGCTGCCGGAGAAGGGCGCAAATGTTGTATAGATGAGAGTGGAATACCCGGTTAGCCTTGCATGGCGCTGATGCGCGTCTTGAGTGCGTTGTGCTCCTCAGCCAGCGCGGCGGGCAGGTGGTCGCCGAACTGCTGGAAGAACTCGCCCTGGCTGGCCCACTCGTGCTCCCAGTCGTGCTTGTCAATGGCGAGCATCTGCTCGACCTGCTCCGGTGTGAGATCGACGCCATCCAGGTCAAGCGCGTCGGCGGTCGGAGTGTAGCCAATCGCCGTCTCGCGCGCCTCGGCGGTCCCGCGAATCCGCCCCAGCATCCACATCAGCACGCGCACGTTCTGGCCATATCCCGGCCAGAGGAATTTACCATCGGCGTCTTTGCGGAACCAGTTGACGTGGAAGATCGCCGGGGGATTGGTCAGCTTCTGGCCCATATCGAGCCAGTGGCCGAAGTAGTCGCCCATGTTATAGCCGCAGAAGGGCAGCATCGCCATCGGGTCGCGCCGGGTGACGCCCACCGCGCCGGTCGCGGCGGCTGTCGTCTCCGACCCCATGCCCGCGCCGACAAAGACGCCATGCTGCCAGTTGAACGCCTGATACACCAGCGGCGCAACCCGCGCGCGCCGTCCGCCGAAGATGAAGGCGTCTATTGGCACGCCCCGCGGATCTTCGCGGTGCGGCGAGATCGAGGGGCACTGGCTGGCGGGCGAGGTAAAGCGCGAGTTTGGATGGGCGGCATGTCCTTTTCCCGGCTCATACGGCCTGCTGAGCCAGTCAATCGTGCCGGCGGGCGGCGTCTTCTGTTTCGGGTCAATGCCTTCCCACCAGGGCAGGCCGTCCGGCGTCCGCGCGACATTGGTGAAGATCGAGTTGCGGGAGAGTGAGGCCATGGCGTTGGAGTTGGTCTCGACGTTCGTACCGGGCGCGACGCCGAAGAAGCCGTTCTCAGGGTTGACGGCCCAGAGGCGGCCATCTTCGCCGATGCGCATCCACGCGATGTCGTCGCCGACGGTCCACACCTTCCAGCCCTGATCGGCCAGCGGCGAGACGAGCATCGCCAGATTGGTCTTGCCGCAGGCGCTTGGGAAGGCGCCGCCCATGTAGGTGACGTTGCCATCGGGGTCTTGCAGGCCAAGAATGAGCATGTGTTCGGCCAGCCAGCCGTCCTTCCAGCCCATCCAGCTGGCCAACCGGAGCGACAGACACTTCTTACCGAGCAGCGCATTGCCGCCATAGCCGGAGCCGATGCTCCAGATCAATTGCTCTTCGGGGAAGTGCAGGATGAAGCGGCGTTTGGGATCGAGGTCGCCGATGGAGTGCAAGCCGGGCACGAATTCGCCGCCGTTTTCCTGAAGCGTCTCCATCGCTACGGCGCCCATGCGGGTCATGATGCGCATGTTGGCGACGACGTACGGGCTGTCGGTCACCTCGATGCCCACTTTGGCATGCGGCGAGCCAGGCACGCCCATCAGGTAGGGGATGACATACATCGTCCGGCCCTGCATGCAGCCGTCAAAGAGCTTGCCGACACGCTCTTTCGCCTCGGAGGGATCCATCCAGTTGTTATTTGGCCCGGCGTCCTCGCGGCGCGTGGTGCAGATATAGGTCAGCCCTTCGGTGCGGGCCACATCATTGGGATTGCTGCGATGCAGGTACGAGTTGGGATAAGCCTTCTCATTCATTTCGATGAACGAGCCGTCACGCAGCATCTGCGCGACCAGTTCTTCGTATTCGCGCTCAGAGCCATCACACCAGACAATACGGTCTGGCCGGGTGCGTCGCGCCGCGTCTTCAACCCATGATTCAAGCGCCGTTAGCACTGGCATAGAAAATAGTCACTCCTTCATCATTGAGCGATGCGCCGCGAGGCCACATCGCCCCACGCGCATGGTCGGTCTTGGGTCATCGTGCGTGATGTATTCTGGGGATGTTCCGCAGGATGAGAAATTCTTGTCTATCATTCAGCCTACCATTACTTCACCGAAATTCGCAAGCCGTGTCACAAGGCAAGCCAGCAGATAGTACATTCCGATGAGCAGCACATCTAGTTCCCCTCTCCCTTTAGGGGGAGGGGCCAGGGGAGGGGGTCGGGCCATACGACGAGAAAAAAGCACTCACCCGCCGGGAGGGAGCCTGCGGATGAGCGCGGAGGCAATGACACTCACCGACCTGTGGTGTGTCATGTCGGGAGCATCTGTCACCGCCCCACTGAGACAGGCAAGAGGCTACTTGCCAATCATTACTGCTCCGTAGCAATTGTCGTGCCAGTATGCCAGCTCGCTCAACGTGCCTATTCGCAGGGAGAGTCGGCCATAGCCATGATGTTGGGGCGATGCGCTCCCATTTGCTATGCTTCATAAGGAATATCGCGTTGTGCGCGGCAACATCGCGGTGTCATCTCAACGCCGCCAACTGGCAGTCGTCCGTCACGCTACACCATGGCACAGGAGGCCGAATGCAAGATGCGCTCTACCGGGTTGTGCAGAACCTGGTTGCCGACCTGGAACCCCGATTCCCCTATGCGGCTGCCCTCCTGAGCGGCCAGTCTGGCGTGCAAATTACCGATACTGGCCGGGAGCAGCGCGCCAACGAAGTTCCCCCCACCCAGGGCATCGTCTTCACCATCTATGATGGCCGCGGCTTCGCCGAGTACGCCACCAGCACGCTGATCCCCGACACGCTTGCCCGTGAGGTGCGCGCCTGGGCGGCAACGCTGCGTCCGCGTTCCGGCGGCCCGGCGATGAGCGGCGCGGGCTACGCGACCATCGCGGGCAATGACTGGCGGAGCTTCCAGACCGAGAGCAGGCGCGATCCCGCGACGGTTCCGCTGAGCGAGAAGCTGGCACTGGTGCGCGATCTGGGGGCGCGTGGCCGGGCGCTGGACCAGCGGGTGGTGCAGGCGCAGGTGCAGTATGCCGATACCAACGAGGAGCGCGTCTACATTGGCCGCGGACGGCGGCTGGAGCAGCACGTGACGCGGATGCGCATGGTGGTGGTGATTGCCGTCTCCGATGGCCAGCAGATGCGCTACCACTTCGCGCTGCGTGGCGGCACCGGCGGCTACGAGCTGGCCGATATTCCGCCCGAGGAGCTGGCGCAGACGGCGGAGATTGCCCTGCGGCTGCTGGATGCCGAGAAGATCACGCCGGGCGAGTATGACGTCATCAGCGATCCCAGCGTCTCTGGCGTGATCGCGCATGAGTGCTTCGGCCACGGCGTCGAGCTTGACCTCTTTCCTAAGGGCCGGGCGCTCGCGGCGCAGTATCTCGACCGCCAGGTGGCCGCGCCCAGCGTGCAGATGTACGACGATCCGAGCGTTTCGGGCGGCTACGGCTCCTATTTCTTCGACGACGAGGGCGAGCTGGCCCGCCCGACGCAGATTCTGCGCGATGGCGTGCTCGTGCGCCCTATCAGCGATTTCTCCTCGGCCACCTTCGCGCCGGGCATCCACACCGCCAATGGCCGCCGCCAGGACTACACGCGCAAGGCCTACGCGCGCATGAGCAACACCTTTTTCGCGTCAGGGACAAGCGATCTGGCAGAGATGATCGCGGGCGTCGAGCGCGGCATCTATTTGCGGATGGCAGAGAGCGGGATGGAGGATCCGGCGGGCTGGGGTATCCAGGTGACGGCGCACTACGGCGAGGAGATCGTCAATGGGCAGGTGACTGGCAAGCTCTTCGCGCCCGTCGGCGTCACCGGCTACGTGCCTGACCTGCTGCAGAGCATCTCGGCCATTGGCAAGGACTTCGAGCTCTCCCCCGGCACCTGTGGCAAGGGGCACAAGGAGATGGTGCCGGTGGCGTCCGGTGGCCCCCATCTGCGTATGAAAGCGAGGCTCGGTTGATGACATCTCAGGCGGCGACGAATGCGGCAGGGGTTCCAGCGCAACTGGTTGAGGCGCTGGCGGCGACACCGGGAGCCGACGACTGGCAGTGTGCGGTGCGGCGCGAGGACGAGGCGCAGATATACCTCATCGGGACGCGCATCGAGGCGCTGCGACACGTGAACAGCACGCAGACACAGGCCGTGCTCTACAGCGATCATCCACCAGCCAGCGGCAGCGGCGAGGATGCCAGCCCGGCGCGCGGCTCGACGGCGGTCACGCTCTCTGGCGGCGATTTGGCCGATCTGGCGCGGCTGGCTGCCCGGCTGGCCAACGGCGTGGCTATGGCGCGACTGATCGATAATCCGCCCTTTGCGCTGCCGACGATGCCTGCCAATAGTTTCCCGGAGACGCTCATCAACGATGACGGCCTGGCGCGCGACCTCCCCGGCGCGCTCGAAGCCATCCGCGCCGAGCTGGAGCAGGCGGTGGCCGCGCAGCCCGAGGTGCGCCTGAGCAGCGCGGAGCTGTACGCGACCCATTCCTCGACGGCGTTCCGCAACAGTCGTGGCCTTTCCGGCGCCTATGAGGGCACGCACGTCTCCCTCGATCTGGCGCTGCTGGCGCGTTCCGGCGATCAGGAGGCGGAGTTCCACGCGATGATCTCGCGCCGCCGCCCTGCTGATCTCCAACTTGCCCCGACGATTGCCGCCTATGCCACCTACGCCCGCGATATCCTGCACGCGACTCCTCCGGCGACGCATAGCGGCCCGGTGATCCTCAGCGGTGACGCGCTTGGGCAGGCCTCGGCGCCCACGCTTGGCGGCGGCCTGGCGGGGTTCTTCGCACCTGTCGCCTTCCAGACTTCCGGGCAGGCCGCTTTCCAGAAATTGGCGCGCTGCGCTCCCGGCGAGTTCATCACCGGCGAGGAGCCGCGTGGCGACCGGCTGACCGTGCGCGCCGATGCGCTGCGACCCTGGGGCAACAACACCGCGCCGTTCGATAAAGATGGCGTTCCGGCGACGAGCGTCCCATTGATCGAGGATGGCGTGCTGCGCCGCTACTGGACGGATATGCGTTCGGCGGCCTGGCTCGGTGAATCAGCGCCGACCGGCGACTTTGCAGGGATTGCGCTGGCGCCGGGCGCGTGGCGGCTGGAGGATCTGCGCTCGGTGACGGATGGCCCAGTCTACGAGATCGTCTCGTTCTCGCTGATGCTGCCCGACCCGATCACCGGCGACTTCGTGGCCGAGATTCGGCTGGGCTACCGTCACGATGCATCCGGCGTTCACCCCATCAAGGGCGGCTCGCTCTCCGGCAACGTCTTCACGGCCTTCCAGGATGCGCGCCTCTCCGCCGCTATCTTCAGCGACGGCGCCTATTACGGCCCGATGTCCATCCGCTTCGGCGCGCTCTCGATTGCCGGAGAATAACAAGAGCCGACAAGCTGCACTACGAATTTCTGTGGGCTGGCGCCTGACCACACCGCCTCGCGAGCGGGTCTTAGACCCGCCCTGCGTTCGGTCGCGGCTACCGGTCATTCCTCCTGATAATCCTGGTAGTCCTGATAATACTCGCGGCCAAGGTGGGTGATCTGCTCCTCGCCCATCATCCAGCGCAGCGTGTTCTTCAGTTTCGTCTGCTGGATGAAGAAGTCGTGCTCCGGGTACACCGTGGCGGCGTGCTGCGGGCTCTTGAAGTAGAAGGACAGCCACTCCTGGATCCCCTTCATCCCCGCCCGCCTGGCGAGGTCGAGAAAAAGAGCGAGGTCAAGCAGAAGCGGTGCGGCGAGAATCGAATCGCGACAGAGGAAATCGACCTTTATCTGCATGGGGTAACCGAGCCAGCCGAAGATGTCGATGTTGTCCCAGCCCTCTTTGTTGTCGCCCCGGGGCGGGTAATAGTTGATCCGCACCTTGTGATAGACGTCGCGATAGAGCTCGGGGTAGAGCTGGGGCTGAAGGATGTATTCGAGGACGCCGAGCTTCGACTCTTCTTTGGTCTTGAAGCTCTCCGGGTCGTCAAGCACCTCACCGTCGCGGTTGCCGAGGATGTTGGTCGAGTACCAGCCATTGAGGCCGAGCATGCGCGCCTTAAGCATCGGCGCGAGCACCGTCTTGATCAGGGTCTGGCCGGTCTTGAAATCCTTACCGCAGATCGGAACGCCCTGGTCGTTCGCCAGCTTGACCAGCGCCGGGATGTCAGCCGTCAGGTTGGGGGCACCGTTGGCGAAGGGAACGCCTTCCATCAGGGCGGCATAGGCGTAGAGCATCGAGGGGGCAATCGTTTCGTCGTTGGCATCCAGCGCCGCCTCGAAGCTTTCGAGGGTGAGGTGGCTTGGTCCCTCTTCCAGGTAGATCTCAGTCGAGGCGCACCAGACCATGACGAGGCGGTCGCACTTGTTGGCCGCCTTGAAGGTGCGAATGTCGGCGCGAAGCTGCTCGGCCAGCTCCATCTTCGTGCCGCGCTTGACGTTAGGCCCATCGAGGCGCTTGACGTAGTACTGGTCGAAGGCGGCCGGCATGGGCGTGATGGACTTGAGGAAGTCGGCGATGGGTTCGATGTGTTCGTGGCGGTCGAGGACGCCGCATTTCAGCGCTGCCTCGTAGGCGTTGTCAGGGAAGGGATCCCAGGCGCCGAAGACGATGTCGTCCAGGTTCGCGAGCGGGACGAACTCGCGGATGAGAGGCGAGCGATTTTCCGTCCGCTTGCCAAGGCGAATGGTGCCCATCTGGGTGAGCGAGCCGACGGGTCGGCCGCTGCCGCGACGGGCGTGCTCGACGCCGCTGATGAACGTCGTGGCGACGGCGCCTAGGCCGACGAGGAGGATGCCGAGACGGCCCTCCGCGGGCTGGATCGGGTTGGGCTTGGGTTCGACGAAGTCTTTTGCTTCCAAGATGACACCTCTCTGGCGGGCGAGCGAGATGAGCGGCACTTGCCATTGGGCAGGCACGCGCCCAGTCTTCGCCCAGTGTTCGATGGTGCTCTGCCGCTTGCCGAGCAGGGCGGCCAGAGCGCTCTGGCCGCCGAAGCGCCTGATGATCCGCTCGGCGGCATTCGCTGTTTCTTCCATGGCAGCCATTCTAACGAATTTTTCGTTAATTTGCAAGTCCGCGTCAGAAAGAGGCAGGACGACCACCTATCTCACTTGCCGCAAGGTCAAGCACGACCAGGTTCACGTTATCACTGGCATGTCCATAGTGGGGGCATCCACATCCGGCGAGTATGCGCCGGTCCATAGCGAACGAGGTCGTGTCCATGTGCGCCTGACGCGCCGAGAGCTCAAGGGCCCGTCGCGCGCGGCGCAATACCGAGCCAGGTGCCGCCGTCTATATCGCTATATCTCTATAGCTCCCACACCTTACGGCTCTGCGGCGGGGATCTGAATAGTGAAGCTCCAGGGGCCATAGATAGTTTCTCCTGGAACATAGCGCATTTCTCCCTGCTCGATTTCTTCCATGTATTGCCATGTGACGGTTGGAATCTCGATGCGCAACTCTTGCGCGGCGGGATCGAGTGTTGGCGTACACGAAAACTGACCGTGCCCCTTCCAGAAGCCTGGTTGGGACGAGCTGCCACGCTCAGCCATTGCTCCTGTGTACTCCCCGCCGCAATCATCGGTCATCGTCACAGCGACCTGTCCCAGGATGGGAAAACGTCGTTGATAATCCTCGTCATCGGGCGCCTGCACAGGTTGAGTACGCTGGAGCAACGCCGTCAAGATGCAGCCATCGGCGTACACTTCGAGCGCCAGGAGAGATAGCCTCAGCCCCTCGTACTCCTGGGTCTGGCCAATGCCGATAACACGGAGCAAATCGCTCAACAGTGGGCGGTGTGGCGAGTGCGTCATCGCATGCCTCCTTTCGCGGGATACCTGTTGCGGACAATGTACCATCTCCGCTATCGCCCGCGCCGCTCCGCCGCGTTGATGCGCGTGGCAAACCAGCGGGCAATGTCTTCCCATGCCGAGTCCGCGATCTGGTCGTATTTGCCGACGTGGAACGAGGCATTGAGTTCGCCATAGATAGTGGCAAAGCTAAAGCCGCCCACCTCATGCAGACGCTTCGCCAGCGCCTGAACGCTGTGCTGATGCTCAGGGCTCAGCGTCGCTGGCCCCATCCGCTCCAATAGCTCAGGCACGAGCCGCACCACCCCATGGAGCGATTCCACTTCGCTCTCCAGGCCATCAAGCCGGTGGCTCGTATCCTTCTGCCATGCGGCGATATCGGCCTGCCAGTCGAGCCACGTCACCATGTCGCGATGATATTTCCGCCGCTCGTCAAGTCCCGCCGACTCGTCAGGATAGCTCGGCTTCTCGATAGGCTCGGAGGGAACGAGCGTCGTAGGCGGTGGCGGCGGGAGCGTCAACTGCGAGAAGTGCTCGTAGAGCACATTTGCCGCCTGTTTCTTGAACGCCAGAATCGCCGCACGTTTTGACTCTGCCAGACGAGTGACATGGACGCCAGTCAGCCACAAGGGAATCGCCCAGGCGGTCAATGCGCCCATTGTCTGAACACCACTACTCGTTTCAATGGCCACGGAGACCAATTCATCAGCCAGCACCTCATCAGCACGAATGCGGCGCGATTGACTGGGCTGAGTAAGTCCCAATGCATCACACAAACTTGCCAATGTCGCAGCAATACGTCCGTCGGGGAGGGATACCGCGACAATGAAGCGATCAAAAAGGGGAACCACTTCTTGCCGTGTTGGTGTTATGGCCTGCATTTCTTGCGCTTGTGTATCATCGTTGCTCATGAAACCTCTCCAATTCCTCATTCATCACATGTCCAAGGGGCCTTCCATAATGGAAACCCATTGACTGAAAGCTGGCTAGACGGATATACAAACACACTACGCTGCACGCACTACGGGGTATTCGTGAATTGTCCACGCATAGGCGAGTAGCGGCATTTGCGAGCTGCGTGCGCACAATGAAGAGATGTGCTTGCAGATGGAAAAAGAGGAAGAAGGTGGAGATCATCGGGCGCGCCTCTCGTTTCGAGATGGGCGCGTGGGGTAGAATACGGGCAACCCCACGCTAGGTAATGGTAGCGTTGCGGGCCAGAGTGCCGTTCCTGCGCCAACAGGGGCGGCATTCGCATCCTTGCTATGCGCCAAGTATACCAGACTTTCTGCTTGTGCGAAAGCCTGCCCGCCAATAGCGATGCCGACGCGCCAGCAACTGCTGCCAGCCTGCCTTCCTGTGATAGAATGAAGCGCTATTATCTCAACAGGAAGGATTATTACCATGGGCGCCAACGCAACACCTGCGCGTGGCATGCGCGACCTGCTCCCGCGTGAGGTGGAGCTGCGCGACGCCGTCACCGCCACCATACTCGACTGCTACCAGCGCTATGGCTTCACCCGCATCGAGACCCCCGCGCTCGAACGCATCGAGCTGCTCACCAGCGGCGAGGGTGGCGAGAACGAGAAGATGATCTACAAGGTGCTCAAGCGCGGCGAGAAGCTGGACCTCACCGCGCCGAATCTGCGCGAGGACGACCTGGTTGACCTGGGCCTGCGCTACGACCTCACCGCGCCGCTGGCGCGCTACTACGCCAACAACGTCGCCAAACTGCCGTCGCCATTCAAGGTAATCCAGGTCGGCCCGGTCTGGCGTGCCGAGCGGCCGCAGGCGGGGCGCTTCCGCCAGTTTACCCAGTGCGACATCGATATCATCGGCGAGGCGTCGGAGCTGGCCGAGATCGAGCTGGTGGCGGCAACCGCCGACGCCATTACCGCGCTTGGCTTCACCGGCTTCACCGTGCGCATCAACGACCGGCAGATTCTCTATGGGCTGGCAGAGTCGTGTGGTTTCGCCGCCGACGACTTCGCCAGCGTCTTCATCACCCTGGATAAGCTGGATAAGGTGGGGCTGGATGGCGTGCGCGCCGAGCTGGAGTCTAAAGATTTCGCCGCCGAGGCGATCCAGCGGATGATGGACGCGCTCACCCCCTTCACGATGGACCGCGGCGACTTCGCCTCCGTCCGCGCCGTGCTGCCCGAAGGCATCCCTGATGAGCCGCTCAACCGGCTGGAGCGGATCATCAACACCGTCGGCGGCCAGGCTGGAGGACGCTTCTCGCTGGTCTTCGATCCGACGCTCGTGCGCGGCATGGGCTACTACACCGGCAATATCTTCGAGATCGAGGCGCCCGGCTACAGCGGCTCCATCGCGGGCGGCGGGCGCTATGACAAACTGATTGGCAAGCTGCTGGGGCGCGATGTGCCCGCCAGTGGCTTCTCGATTGGCTTCGAGCGGCTGATGCAGATTCTGGAGCAGCGCGGCTATACCCCACCGACGGGCGCGCAGAAGCTGGCGTTCCTCTACGACGCCGAGGCCGACAACCTGACAGCGGTCCTGGCGGCCAGCGCCGCGTTGCGCGAGCAGGGCTATATCGTCAATATGCAGCCGCGCGCGAAGAAGATGCGCCGCCAGCTCGACGAGCTCTCCGCCCAGGGCTACACCCTGATGGCGCTCTACCGCGCGGGCGAGACCCCGCCAGAGATCAAACCGCTCGAAGGCCACTAAAAGCGCCTGAGAGAACGTATGGCGCGCCTGCCATACAGAGATGCGAATCCCCATGGGTAGCCTGGGTAGCTGGCGCCTTTCCGTGAGGATGTCATGTCGGATGCATCGGATTCGAATGCCACTCAGCATGTCATGCGGGAGCCTGACGAAATCTAGGGGCTTGCCGACACGGTACAGGCCTTCCTCGCCGCCTTCGCCGCGCTCGACTGGGAACCGTTTCGTCGCTCTTTCGCCGACGACGCCACCGTCTTCTTCCCATTGACCGACCATCCGCAGCGCGCCGAAGGGCGAGAGGAGATCGAGCGCCTGTTCCGTGGTGTGTTCGAGCGGGCGCGTTCTGACTCACCCAACGGACCACCCTATCTTGCGCTACAGCCCCACGACTTGAGTATCCGCCGCATGGGCGATATGGGCGAGGGCGCATGTGTTACCTTTCACCTCCACGATCCCGGCGTCCTCTGTCGCCGTACCCTGATCCTGTGCCATGGGGCCGAGGGCTGGAAGATCGTGCATCTGCATGCCTCAAACCTGCCCGCTCCTGATCCTGAGCGCTAAGCGTGCCACGGCCGCTGGAGCCGCCGTGGCAACATTCACCCGCAACATTCAGCCGCAAGCAGGCCACTCCTCCTGGTTCAGCAGCGACCGCAAGTGAGACCTGACAAAGTATGCCGTACCTTCTCCAGCACTGCTTTCGTGAGCACGCAAGCGCGGACCACGATTGAGCGCGATTGAGCGCAATCCCGAGATCTCCGATTCGTCTCACATGAGCTTCACATCCCGCACTCATAAACGCCGCTTTCTCACAGTGTGACAGGATTGTGAGGCCGCCAGAAGTATCGCATGATGCACCCGCCTCATAGGCTATATCATCCCCCAATCCCCTATATTGCCCGCTCTCTGCGCTGCTACTCCCCCTCGTTCTGCTGGCCGTGGCTGTTTGCATGGATTTAGTAAAGACTCTTGACGAACTGTGTTACACATGCTACTCTTGATCTCACGCACGGGAAGAAAAGGAATGGTTGTGACGAAGACAGTCCGCCATATTGTGCGCTCCATGCGGGCGCGCGATGTGCGTCAATCCACCCGCCCTGCCACATCCAGGGGAGCCGATCTGCGCCTGATGCGCGAATTGAATCGGCTCCTCATCCTCAATGGTGTGCGTGTCTCTGGACCGATTACCCGTGTCGCCGTCGCGCATCGGACCGGACTCTCACGGACCACCGTCAGCAGCATCGTCGACGAATTGCTCGCGGATAACCTGCTCTTCGAAGGGAAGACCGTTGAGGCGGCGCCCACCGGTGGACGGCGCGCGACCCTGCTGCACTTTAACGCCGACGCCGGGTATGTCATTGGGGTGGACCTGGGCCGCAGCCACCTCACGCTGCTGCTGACCAATCTCGCCGGCCAGATCATCGCGCGCCGTTCCGGGCCGTTCGATGCGTCGCTTGGCCCCGAAATCTGTCTGCAACAGGTAATCGCCGACCTGATGGATTTCACCGCCGAGCACCATATCGGCTGGCACCAGATTATCGGCGTCGGCCTGGGAATTCCTGGCCCGATGGATGCGGCCTCGCGCATGCTGGTGCGTCCGCCGCGCATGCCGGGATGGGATCAATTCGATATCCGCGCGGTCATGGAGCGCGCCTGCAAGGTGCCCATCTACCTGGATAACGACGCCAACATGGGCGCGCGCGGCGAGAGCCAGTACGGGGCGGCCCGTAATGTCGAATTTATGGCGTACGTCAAGGTTGCCACCGGCATTGGCTGCGGCCTGATTATGAACGGCGATATCTATCGCGGCGCTGGTGGAACCGCGGGCGAGCTGGGCCATGTCACGATTGACGACAATGGCCCGCTCTGTGACTGCGGCAACCGCGGCTGTCTGGAGGTGGTGGCAGGAGCGGCTGCTGTGACGATGGCCGCCGCTCGTGACGTATATCCTGATAGCAGCGGCGCGGGAGAGGGCAATGATCGTCATGATGGTCCGCTTGACGTGGCCGACGTGGTGCAGGCGGCGCTCGCGGGCGATAAGGTTGCCCAGGAGGCCATCGAGCGCGCGGGATACCATATTGGCATCGCGCTTGCGGGACTGGTCAACATCTTCAACCCATCGCTGATCTTGCTCGACGGCAGTATGGCGCGCGCGGGCGAGTTTCTCCTGGAGCCGATCCGGCAGGGCATTGCTCGCCGCAGCCTCGCCGCATCATCGGCCGCCACCAGAATCGAAATGGCGCGGCTGGGCGATAACGCCATCGCGCTCGGCGCAGTGGCCAAAGTGATCGAAGCCGCGTTTGGGCCGCCATCGCTGACGACCATGCCAGATCCTTCCATTGGCGACTTTCTTGTTGCGGCGGAAGGTAGCAGTTAACGACTTTCCCGATCTGGCGGCTGCCCGCGCTACGTGTTATTACGTATGCTAACAAGGTAAAAACGCCGCCTTTCCGACGCATAGTTCCTGTACTGTTGAGGCGAAAGGAGGGTGCGAGCGACCTCAGGCGAACTCGGTCCTGCCCGATTCCACGGTGGAATCATGAGCATCATGACATGAGTATCATGTAATTCGTGGTGTGTTTCGTGGTGCGTTTCGTAAGGGGAACCCACGAGGGGATTGCGATGAAGCAATCGCTTCATCCAAGTTGAACACGTTCAGATTGGAGCGACGCGCGATGCAGCTCAACAAGCATACCCATTGGCGGGTAGCGGCAACCTTGATCCTGGGAGGCGTGCTGGCGACAAGCGTGCTGGCCGGTTGTAGCAGCAGCAGTTCGACGACCGCAAGTGGCCCGAAGGGCTGCACGAAGGTCGGCGTTCTCTTGCCAGAGACCGATACCTCGCCGCGCTGGGAGCAAAAAGACCACCCGTTGCTCGACGCAGCCATCAAGAAGGCTCTGCCAGGCGCGACCACCGACTTCTACAATGCGGTCAACAATAAAGACACGCAGACCAATCAGGCCGAAACCGCGCTGACCAAGGGCGATTGTATCCTGGTGGTGGCTCCGGTCGACGCGACCGCCTCGGCGGCAATCGTCGACAAGGCCCACGCACAGAACGTCCCGGTCATCGCCTATGACCGCCTGATTCAGGACGACAACCTTGCCTTCTATGTCTCCTTCGACAATACCGAAGTCGGCAAGCTGCAGGGTCAGTACATCGTTGACCACTACAAGGATTTCGTTACCAAGAACGGCAACAACAACCTGGTCATGATCAATGGGTCGCCGGACGACAACAACGCGATTCTCTTCCACAACGGCGCTCATGAGGCGCTTGATCCGCTGATCAGCGCCAACAGCCTGAAACTCCAGGGTGAGACCTACACACCCGCCTGGAACAACCAGACGGCGCAGACTGAGATGGAAGGCTTTCTGAGCAAGGTTGGCAACAAGCTTGCCGTCGCCTATGTCGCCAATGACGGCATGGCCAGCACGGTTATCGCCGCGCTGAAGGCGCAGGGTCTCGCCGGTAAGGTGCTCGTCACCGGACAGGACGCGACCGTCATCGGCTTCCAGAACATTCTGGAGGGCAACCAGGCGATGACCATCTACAAGGCCATCGGGAAAGAAGCCGACGCGACCGCGGCGCTGGTGGCCGCGCTCAGCAAGGGCACAGACACCGCCTCGCTCGCTTCCGCCTCGATCAAGCTCCAGAGCGGCAAGTCGGTTCCGGCCACACTCGAGACGCCAGTCGCGGTTGACATCTCGAATATCTCCTCGACGGTGCTCGCCGATGGCTATGTGACGAAGGCCGACATCTGCCAGGGCGTCCCGGCTGGTGCTGGCGGTATCTGTTAGTCATGCGTAGAGGTGAGCACCGCGCCTCGTCAGAGTGTGCGGTTCCTCACCGCGAATTCAGCGCCACGGCGAGACGAGCTTTCGGGTAGACGATTGCCGGGGCGCTGAACATAACCGAGGGGAGCAGGCTCCAGCGATGGATGCTGCTCCTCTCTTTCTCTCTCGAATTCTCTCTCGAACACGGCGCGCTGTGTGCAATCTCTATCGTCGTGCTTCCGCTCTTGCATGTATACTTAGAGGCATTAGCCTCTTTGATGTCCCGCATCGAGTTAGGTTTGAGTCAGCGTAGCAGTGTGTCAGCTTCGACGAGGAAGGGACCGTACATGGCTGAGTATGCTTCCCCCAACCCCAGCGGCGGCAATGCTTCCGCTGCGCAGGGCCAGATGTCCCAGCGCGGCGAGCCCGCGTTGCGCTTGACGGGCATCTCCAAGGCATTCGGAGCTGTACAGGCGCTCCGCAATGTCGATTTCGAAGTCTATGCAGGCGAGGTCGTTGGTCTGGTCGGCGACAACGGCGCGGGCAAATCGACCCTCATCAAAGCAATCTCAGGCGTCAATATCCCCGATAGCGGTGCGATCTACGTCGGTGGCAAGCACGTCTCCATTACCAAGCCTTCGGATGCCAACGCCCTGGGCATTGAGACGGTGTACCAGGACCTCGCGCTCTGTGACAATCTTGATGTCGTCGCTAACCTCTATCTCGGTCGTGAAGACCGCACAACCATCATCCCTTATCTCGTGCGGCCGATGAACGAGATCGCGATGGAGCAGCGGACACGCGAGGTGCTCGAACAGCTGGATGTCAAGATCCCTTCGATTCGCGTTCCGGTCGCGTCGCTCTCCGGTGGACAGCGACAGTCAATCGCGGTCGCCAAGGCGATTTTGCGCAACGCCCAGGTGGTCCTGCTGGACGAGCCAACGGCAGCGCTCGGTGTCGCACAGACACGCCAGGTGTTGCAGCTGATTCGCCGTCTACGCGACAGCGGACTGGCGGTCGTCGTCATTTCCCACAACCTTGCCGATGTCTTCGAGGTGGTGGACCGCGTGATCGTGCTGCGCCTCGGCCAGCGCGTCGCGACGTTCGATGTCCGTAACACCACGCCCGAACAGGTGGTCTCGGCAATCACTGGCGCCGAGTTTGGCGAGATCTTGAGCACCGGCAATAGCAACGGCATCGGCAATGGTGACAGCAACGGCGATTCCGCTCAGTCGAGCGTCAGTCAGGAGAACGACCAATGACGAGTCCATCCTCTGCCGAATCGGCGCCTGCCGCGCCAAAAGTCGAGCCAGCCTCGGCTGGTCTGCTACAGACACTGGGCGACCGGCTCCGACGCGGCGAACTTGGGCAGCTGCCCGTCGTGCTGACGCTCATCCTGATCTTCATCTTCTTCGAGATCACCAGTGGCGGGATATTCTTCTCCCCACAGAATCTGAGCAACCTGATTCTGCAGATTGCCACAATCGGCTTCCTGGGATTAGGCGCGGTGCTCGTGCTGCTTATCGCGGAAATCGACCTGTCGCTGGCGGCGGTCTCCAGTCTCTGCGGCGCGGTGCTGGTGGTGCTCTCCGCAAATGGAGCCTCAGCGCTCGTCGCGCTTATTAGCGCCATCGTCGTTGGTCTGGTCATCGGCCTCATCAACGGCATGTTTATCTCGGTGCTGCGCGTGCCGTCGTTTATCGTGACGCTGGCGGCGCTGATTGGCTATACAGGCGTGCTGATTCACCTGCTACCAAACGCCTCGATTCGCCTGATTGACCCGTTCCTAACGGGCATCGCCACCAACTATCTCACCTTCCCCTGGGATGTTCTGCTGCCGATACCGCTGATTGCGGCCTACGTGGTGCTCCAGCTCTGGACGCGCATCCGGCGACAGCGCGCGGGCCTGCCGCAGTCTCCGCTCTGGGAAGTTATCGCACGCACGGGCGCGGTGGTCCTGATCTCGGTGATCGCGCTGATCGTCTTCGAGAGCTATCGCGGCATCCCGTACTCGGCGCTGATTCTGCTGACGGCGCTGCTCATCTTCTGGCTCATCATGCGCTTTACCAGCTTTGGCCGCCATGTCTACGCCGTCGGCGGCAACACTGAGGCGGCGCGACGCGCGGGCATCGGCGTCGTCGGGATTCGGGTAACCATCTTTATCCTGGCCTCCACACTGGCGGCGATTGGCGGCATCCTGGCCTCCTCGCGCGCAATCTCAGCCTCGGCACAGATCAACCCAACGCTGCTGCTGGACGCGATTGCCGCGGCGGTCATCGGCGGCGTCAGCCTCTTCGGCGGGCGCGGCTCCGTCTGGGCGGTCGTGCTCGGCTCGCTCATCATCGGCAGCCTGGAAAACGGCCTCGATCTGCTCAATCAGGGAACAGATGTCAAGCTGATGGTTGAGGGCGTGGTGCTGCTCATCGCGGTGACCGCCGATGCCATCGTGCGACGCCGCAACGCGGCCAGTGGTCGCTAATATCGTTCGATGTGGGAGGCGCCAGGAGCTTTTTCCTGGCGCTTCGTTGTATCAGCAAGGAATGGTGGGTTTCCAGTGTCATCCTCACAGCAGTCGCCGATTCGGGCCGCGGTCCTGGGCTATGGGCTTGCCGGGTCCGTCTTCCACGCGCCACTGATTGCCTCGGTCGAGGAGATGGAGGTCGCGGTGATCGTCACCGCCAATCCCGAACGCCAGGCGCGGGCGCAGCGTGACTATCCCGCGGCGCGGGTGCTCTCCACAGCGGATGCGCTCTTTGCCGATCCCACGGCGATTGATCTGGTGGTGGTGGCGACGCCGAATGATAGCCACCTCGCCCTAGGAATGGCCGCTATCCAGGCGGGTCTGCCCGTCGTCATCGACAAGCCATTCACCTCCACCAGCGCCGACGCGCGCCAGTTGATCGAGGCAGCCACGGCGGCGAATGTGCCGCTGACGGTCTTCCAGAATCGCCGCTGGGACAGCGATTTCCGCACGCTTCAGGCATTGCTGGCGGCGGGGGCGCTGGGCGAGATCGTGCGCTTCGAGAGCCGCTACGAGCGTTATCGCCCAACGGTGAATGCGAATGCCTGGCGCGAGCACGCGGCGCCACAGGAGGCGGGCGGGCTACTCTTTGATCTCGGCGCGCACCTAATCGACCAGGCGCTCGTGCTGCTGGGCACCCCCATCTCGGTCTACGCGGAGTCGGACGCGCGGCGGCCCGGCGCCCAGGTGGATGACGACACGTTCGTCGCCCTGCGCTTCGCCAACGGCAGCGTCGCCCACCTCTGGATGAGCGTGCTGGTGCGGCGGCTTGGCCCGCGCTATCGCGTCGTCGGCAGCCGTGGTCTCTATGAGAAATATGGCCTGGATACTCAGGAGGATCTGCTACGCACCGGCGGCCGTCCCGCCGACGAGGGCTGGGCGGAGGAGCCAGAACGCATCTGGGGCCGCCTCTACACCGACATCGGCGAGGTTTCGGTCGCCGCGGTGGCGCAATCGCTGCCGGGAAGCTATGAGACGTTCTATCGGATGGTGCGCGATGCGATACGGGCGGGCAGCCCGCTGCCCGTGGACCCGCGCGACGCGCTGAAGACAATCCAGGTGATCGAGGCGGCGCGCGCGAGCGCCACCAGCGGCCAGGTCATCCCCTTCCGAGCAACGGATGCGTGACGACGGGGATGATATCGCGCCGCGCCTGTTCTCAACACCAGTTGGCGCCCATCGTGGGGTCGGCTGGCGAGCGTATTTCAGCTAGGTCGAAAGTCTGATGTTTCAGTCTTGACTGAACAAACTAAATGAACTACTATTGCGTGCAGCGATACGTATCCGCTGTTGATAGACCAGAGCCTGGAGGCCCTTATGAGCGCACCACCTGAGCAGCAGCCATTATCCGCTGAGGCCCTGAGCTTCGTCGAGAGCATGGGCGTGAACTTCGAACGCTACGCGCTGCCGCGTATTGGTGGTCGGCTTCTGGGCCTGTTGCTGGTCGCTGATGGTCCGCTCTCGCTGGATGATCTCGCGAGCATCCTGCGCGTATCGCGGGCCTCGGTCTCGACCAATATGCGGCTGATCCTGACGATTGGACTGGCTGAACTGGTGACGCGACCGGGAGATCGGCGCGACTACTACCAGTTTACGCCCAATGCCTGGGAGCGTGTGATGCTCCTTGATCTGGAGGGTGTTCAGGCGTGGCGCAATCTTGCCGAGCGCGGCCTGGAGGCCATCGAGTCGTCCGCGATTACCGCCCGCGCGCATCTCGACGAGATGATCGCATTTTGCGACATGATGCTTGGCACGCTCCAGGCAACTCTGGAACGCTGGAGAGCACTCCAGCAGGCAAAATAGAGAGAGAAGTGAAGTAGTCCATGACCACACTGGTCGAAACGCAGGGGCTGACCAAACGCTATGGCTCCAACCGCGGCATCGAAGACGTAACGTTTACGATCGACGAGGGCGAAGTCTTCGGCTTCCTGGGACCGAATGGCGCGGGTAAGACCACCACCATTCGCACGATAATGGGGCTGCTGCGGCCCACCGCTGGCAGCGCGCATATCGGCGGGCTGGATTGCTGGGAGCAGTCCACCGATGTCAAGCGACTGGTCGGATACCTGCCAGGCGAGTTGTCGTTGGATCCGAACCTGACGGGTGGGCAGATCCTCGAATACTACGGGAATCTGCGCGGCGGAGTCGATCAGACCTACCTGAAACAGTTGATCACGCGGCTGGGCCTGGACCCCACACGCAAGTTCCGGCAGTATTCCAGTGGGAATAAGCGGAAGATCGGCATCGTCCAGGCCTTCATGCATCGCCCGCGCCTGCTCATCCTGGATGAGCCCACCAATGGCCTCGATCCGCTTAACCAGCAGGAGTTTGACCGCATGGTGAAGGAAGTGCGCGAGGATGGACGCACCGTCTTCCTCTCGTCGCACATCCTCACCGAAGTCGAGCAGACCTGCACGCGCGTCGCGATTATCCGCGAGGGCCGGTTGGTGCGCGTGGGTGGCGTGGCCGAACTCAAAGGCCTCAAGCGCCACGAAGTCACCATTACCTTTGCCAATGCCGTGCCCGTCGAGGCCTTCAAGTCGCTAGAGGGCGTCGAGCAGGCAGACGCACTGCCTGACGGGCATACGCTGCGCCTGGCGGTTTCGGGCGGACTGGATGGCATCATCAAGGCGGCGGCGCAGTACCAGGTCGCCACTCTGACCAGTCAGGAGCCCAGCCTGGAGGAAATCTTCCTGCGCTATTACGAAGGTGACGGCGTGGCCGCCACGGAGACCGACCATGTTGTTTAAGAGCGTCTTTCTCAAGACCCTACGCGATTACCGTATCGCCATCCTGGGCTGGGGTCTAGGCCTCGGGCTGCTCATGTACGTCGTGGTGGATGCCATTTCCTCAGTGACCTCGACCGCCGCGGCGCGCGCCTCGCTGGTCAGTCTGGCTGGCTCGTTCTCCTGGCTCGCCGAGCCGATTCGCGTTGACACTCCGGGCGGCTATGCCACCTGGAAATATGGTTTTACCATTCTGGTGCTGGCGCTCTGGCCGATTCTGGCGGGCAGCCGCATGCTGCGGGGCGAGGAGGTCCGCGGCTCGATGGATGCGCTGCTCTCGCTGCCGCGTGGGCGCGGACGCGTGGCGCTGGAGAAACTGGCGGCGATGTGGACGGCGCTGCTGATAATGGCAGTCCTGATCGGACTGTTGACGTATCTCGGCGGCGCACACGTAAATGCCGACTACACGTTTGGCGATGGCTTGCTGTTTGGCCTGAACCTCGCGCTCGTCTGCGGCGTCTTTGGCAGCCTCGCGCTGTTCATCTCGCAGTTCACGCAGGAGAATCGCAGCGCGGCGGGCATCACGGGCGGGCTGCTGGCGCTATTCATCGTGGTGGACATGATCCACCGGATCGTGCCCAATACCGACTGGATCTCGCGTCTGTCTCCCGTCTACTACTACAACCTGAGCAAACCGCTGATTCCAAGCTACGGTACCGACCCCGTCGCGATGCTGGTGATGTTGGTATTGAGCGTCGTGTTGAGCGGCGCGGCAATCTGGCTGTTCGTGCGACGCGATATCGGCGCGACGGTGGCGCTGCCGCGCTGGCTCAGCCTACCCAAGCGCGCGGCACGGCCTGAAGACGCGCTGCCCGCGCGCGCCTGGTCATTGCAGTCGATCTACACGCGTAGCCTGGCGAAGATGGCGGTTCCCACGTTCTGGTGGACGGTCGTCATCGCCGGATACGCGGCACTTGCAGTCTTCATTACGGTGCAAACAGAGAAACAGCTCAAGAGTCTCTTCGAAGGTTCGCCACTGTTTGCAAACTTGATTGGCAATCTTGGCGGGAGCGATGCTGGCTTCAATGCCTCGCTGCTGGGCTTCTTCTGGGTCATGTTCGCGGCGCTGCTGATGGCCTTTGCCGTCACCCAGGCGAGCCGCTGGGCCGCCGATGAAGAAGATGGCCTGCAGGAGCTGGTGCTGGCCACACCGCAACCGCGCTTGAAGGTGATCCTGATGCGTTTCGCCGCGCTCACCACCGCGACGGTGATCATCGGCGTGGCGACCCTGGCGCTGAGTGCGCTGGCTGTGGCACTCAGTGGTCTGGCGCTCGACTGGGGCAACCTGGCCGCCGCCTCGCTCTCGATCATTCCGATGGGGTTGCTGATCGCGGCGCTGGGCTATCTGTTCTCCGGCTGGCTGCACACGGCGATTGACACCGGCCTCCTGGCCTTCCTGCTGGTTATCTGGTTCGTCATCAGCTTCATCGGGCCAGAGTTGAAAATACCGGACGGGGTGCTGCGGCTATCGGCTTTCTACTACTATGGCACACCGCTGTCCACTGGCCTGCCGCTGGGGGATATGCTGCTGGTGCTGGCCGTCGCCGCGGTGGCGCTGGTGCTGGCGTCGGTGCGCTTCATGCGCAAAGACATCGCAAACTGAGCGCCCTCGCAGTGCTTCGAGCATGGAATGCCCCTCTGTCGGAAACGGCGGAGGGGCATTGTGTCGTCTTTCTACGGTATCAGCACAATTTTGCCGCGCGTGTGGCCTTCCTCGCTGAGACGATGCGCCGCGGCGGCCTCGAAGAGCGGAAACGTGCGCGCGACCTCGACACGGAGATTTCCGCGCTCGAAGAGTTGGGCAATCTGCGCCATCTGCTCGCCGCTGGGACGGACGCGAATGCGCGCCGTGCGCACGTGATACTCGCGGGCAAGCGACGGGTCAGGCGTCTCCGCGATTGAGACGAGCATGCCACCCGGCTTGAGGACAGTGAACGACCGCCGCTGCGTCTCGTCGCCCTGCGTATCCAGCACGACATCGACCGCTCGCGCGGCATCCTCGAAGCGCTCGTGGGTGTAGTCGATGACCTGGTCAACACCGAGGCTGCGCAGAAAATCGGCGTTTCGCGCCGAGGCTGTGCCAATGACTCGCGCGCCCCTCCACTTCCCGAGCTGGACAGCGACATGGCCGACCCCGCCCGCCGCGGCATGGACGAGCAGCGTCTGCCCTGCCTGGAGCTGCGCTACCTCGAAGAGCGCCTGCCAGGCGGTGAGGGCTACTAGTGGGGTAGCAGCCGCTTCAGCAAAGGAGATAGTCGTCGGCTTCTTCGCGAGCTCGCCAGCGGGCGCGGCCACACACTCGGCGTAGGCGTCGCCGAACTCTGGAAAGCGCACCATCCCGAAGACTTCATCGCCAGCGACAAAGTGGTCAACTCCGCCGCCAACCTCTTCGACCACGCCTGCAATGTCCCAGCCCAGGATAATCGGAGACTCCAGCGTGTCAGCGACGCCGCGCCCTTCGCGTGTCTTCCAGTCAACCGGGTTAACGCCAGCGGCGCGGACGCGCACCAGTACTTCGCCTTTCTGTGGCTCAGGGCGTTGCGTCTCTTCGTAGACCAAATTCTCTGCCGCGCCATACTGGTGCAGGCGAACCGCGTGCATCGTTGCCATGTGGTGGAACCCTTCTTCACTGCTCTTCTCGTAGTAATCGCCTCGCCAGAGCCCTGTGCTTTCGGATTAATCGCTATGAGTCTGTGAAGGCGCCATAGTTCTCTTCAACTATGCCCTTTCAGCGTCGATTGCACAAGTACGCACAATATTGTGACATAGTATCGAAAATGATACTAAAGCGGAGGAGCACGGCCATGAAGCGACGCCACTACGACGGCGCGTATAGCTGCTCGGTTGAGGCAACGCTCGACGTGATCGGCGGAAAATGGAAGGGCGTCGTTCTCTTCCATCTGCTCGATGGCGTCAAGCGGTTTGGGGAGTTGCGGCGGCTGCTGCCGGAGGTGACTCAGCGGATGCTGACGTTGCAGTTGCGTGAGCTGGAAGAGGCGGGCATCATACACCGTGAGGTCTATCGCGAGGTGCCGCCCAGGGTGGAGTATTCGCTGACGTCATTCGGCGCGTCGCTCGAACCGATTCTGCTACTGATGCGCGACTGGGGCGACGACTACATGGCGCAACTGGTAGCACTTCGGCGCGAGCGCGAGCTCAAAGCACGGCTGGAAGAGACGCCAGCATAATCGGATATCTGTCGCGTTCACAAAAAACGCCCCTTCCACAGAGGAAGAGGCGTCGGCAGAGTGTATTTGTCGCCTAACAGCAGCCCGTTCCGCTGCAACAGCCGCAGGGGCACTCGCCCGGCGGGCAGTCGCAGGCGTCGCAGGCCGCGCCGACATTACGAGCAACAACCGTCAGTCTCATCATGGCACGCCTCCTCGTGTGCGGCGTCGTCGGATGGGGCGATGCACCGCATATCGGAACAATCGCTAAACGTGGAATCGTCGGCGGGTGGGCAGGCCGCGAGCGCGCGCTGATAGCCTGCGACCGTCTCCCGTAGCGCGTGTAGCTCGGCGATCTCCTGGTCTATCGCGTGCAGCCGCTGCTCAACCAGCGAGAGCAACTGCCGCTGTACGTCGCCGCATCGTGCGTCGGACGCGCCGATGAGCAAGGGCTTCGCCGACGAAAGGGGCAAACCGAGCAGGCGAATGCGCCGGAGCAACAGCAGGCGATTGAGATCGGCAAGACGATAGCGGCGGTAGCTATTCGGTCCGCGCGATGGCTCTGGCAAGAGGCCAATTTCTTCGTAGAAGCGAATGGTTTTGGCCGAGACGCCCGTCCGCTGGGCAATCTGCCCGATGGTGAGCGTTGTCTCGCCCGTCCCCCTGAGGCTGACACTTTCTCGGTCGCCGCTGTTGCTCGTTTGCATGGTCTCCCCCTGTCCGGTCCGCCTTGCCCCCTTCTGCCAACAGCGTACACCTTCCAGTTAGAGGAAGGTCAAGGCCCGCTATCCCGCTATCTCGAAACAGTATGGCCCTCTCTTGGTGGATGCTGTATGATGCTATCAGGTGTGCTGAACGGCTCAGCATCTCTAAGCCATTTGGACATCTTCTGTCCATCACGGAGGTTCTCGACATGAAGAAGGGTCTGCGGCTGTGGTTCTACCTTGAAGCCATTCTGGGTATTATCGCTGGCGTCCTGTTCGTCGTAACGCTCATCAATCAGCAGTGGATCGAGACAGTCTTCAGCGTTGACCCCGATCAGGGCAGTGGCGCGCTGGAATGGCTTGTGGTTAGCGGGCTGGCGGTCGTAGCGATTGCGCTGGGCCTGGCGGCGCGCTACGAATGGCGGCGGGCCTCGGCGGTCGCCGCCTGAGATCACCCACGCTGGCTCAGATGATATCGCGCTACTCGCGAAAATGCCCCGATTCCATCGCTGGAGCGGGGCAATTTAGTCTCCATGGCTCTCGGCTGGATGCCAGAGAGCCGGAACTCTTATGCAGAGTCCGGCTCTCATTGTTAGAGAACGACAAACGAGATGGTAGTGTCTGCGCTATTAGTGGCCGAAGAGACCACTACCGCTGACATGGCCAACGAATGTTGACCAGTTGGCAAGCTGGGTGCGTGTGCCGCCGCAGGTCGAGTCAACGCTCCACTGCGCCAGCGTGCACGACTGAGCGATGTACTCAATAGCGAACCAGATGCTGCCATCGGTATCGGCTACCGCCGCCGAGTAGTCGCCCCAGCGCTGGACACCGTTGCCACCCTCTGCCACGTAGCCGGTGAAGCCATCGGCTGGGCCAACACCCGCACTAGCGACGTGAATGTTGCCAGCCCCAGTGATCGCGTTCACGGTCACGTAGGCCGCGGTCGGGTAGTAATCGGGCCCGGAGAGCGTAAAGGTCATCACGCCCTGGCCGAACGCGTTCACGCCGATCGAGGGGAAGAGCACGTTGTTATTCGCTGCGGATACATAGCCCTGCTTGACCATGATCGCATGGACGTGTGGGCTACCATGATCATCGCTGACATAGGGCAGCGGAATGAAGTAGGCAATGCCCGTGCGCGATCCATCGCCGATGACGGTATCCAGGCCGGAGTACAGCAGACCACCAGCGTAGACCACCTGGTTCATGCGGTCATCATTCGCGTTGAGCTGATTCTCAGGCTCGCCAAAGAACTGACCCAGTGGGTAGTCGCCTGCTTTCTGGGTGGCTGGGAGCGAGCCATCGGGCCGCAGTCCATACGTCTCTGAGCCGATGACGGTGTTGAGCAGCGAGACATCTGGAGTGCTGTTCTTGAGGCTCTTCGTGTTGACCATTGCCCAGACGGCAATACGGTTGTCGAGCGGAGTCGCGCCGAACTGCAGCGCGCTCATGAAGTACTCGGTGCCGTTGTGTCCGAGCTCGAGCAATGACGGAGTCGGCGTCGTGGCGGGCTGAATCGAATACCAGATACCACCGGTATCTGGCGTGGGGAGCGCACCAGCGTCGATATGTACGACCGGCGGCAATGTGCCGCTACCGTGCGCGGACGCCGCCGCCACCAAACCAGACTTCGAGATCGCATAGACCTGCGCGCCGTTGAAGCCCGCAACGAAGCTAGGGAACTCATTGGTAGAGATGTAGAAACCATAGGCATCGGCGCCGATGAGGGGCTGGTCACCGAGACATGGGCAGTTCGGATGGCTCGGCGTGCCGTTCAGGCCGTCATCGGTGGCGTCAATCGAGAAATCGGTCCACGCCCCGGTGGGGTCGCCCGTCTGCGAGACGGCAATGAGCGTATGTGCGCGCACCGAGGGGGCCGGATCCTCCTGCAGCATGGTCAGGAAGAAGCGGTTGGTGGCCTTATCATAGTAACACTTGGGGTCGCTGAGGAAGTCGCCGCGCACACCAGTTGTGCGGTTGATGGCAAACGGCAGCCCAAAGAACGTGTTCATGGACTCCGGCGTGGTCAGACGATTGCCAGCCTTATCGAAGATCACCAGCACGTCATTGACTGACTCAAGCACTTTGCCATTGCCGACGCACAGCGCCTGGTCCGGCGGCTCGAGGCTGAAGGCATTGCCGCCGTCGCGAGTGCGGGTATCGAAGTGATCGAGACCCTGGAAGCCAGAGAAGCCTTTGTTGCTCGTGACAACGCCGTTACCTTTTGGATTCGGGTTGGTGGTTGGCGCCTGATCATACACGGCTTTGGTGTGCTGATCTTGATCGTTATCCTTGGGCAGTTGCTGATTCAGGTTATCGCCTGTCAGTCCAGTCGGACCGGCGACAAAAACACTCGTGCCCGTTTCGGTGAGGTTTTGTAGCGTCTGATTGCTGCTATCGGCGTGCGCCGCTGGCGGGGTCCGCACGAGGAATGCGGTAAGTGCCAGTACCATCATCGCGACAACGCTAATACTGCTAAAGAGGATCGTTCGCGTCTTATGGCTCTTCAAACCATACCTCCTGTACGCGATGCTCACAAAGACCGAGCATCGCAGGCACTCCCTGTCCCAACACGTCGCATACGGGAATCATCCCTGGTAGAGTGGCGACCGCCACCTACATGCGTACGTGCGGTGATCCAAATCTCTTTGACACGAAGGTGATGCGTGGAGGCGATGCCAATCCTTCTTGACCGTGATGAGAGGATATGTCTGCCTGCTGTTCTAGCTTAGTCGTAGATAACAGGAGACGGAGCTTGTGCGCGCCAGAGGAGATGCCGATGGGATTCTCTACCCTATCCCCACCTCATCACACCCATCGAAAGTCGGCTCAAATCAAGGAACACCGCTGTTCCTGTACGCCTCCTTTCTTCTGGGAGCGGCGCGCTATCAAATATGGGATACGCACGCAGGTTACAAGCTATCTTGTAGTTCTGCTCTCGCAGATAAAGCAGAACTTCTGCGTACTGCCTACCATAATAAAGGATGAGCATGTCTCTGGCAAGAGGTCAGCCGCAATGCGTGACGCTGCGCTATATCATGTGCCTCATATCACATGCCTCGCGCCTCTTCATAAGCGATGAGTCTGCGGTGAGGTCACGCATTAAGCGCACGTTGTACATATCTAGACCGCACAGTCAATTCATGTTACCATCGTCGTAAGGAAGGATTGAAGGGCGCTCCCTGCTTGTATCTGGTTCAGACTACGTATGATGGATTGCCTGACCAGATGCCTTGTGAACCTCATATCAGGCAGGTAGGCGTCCTCCATGCTCGAAGATCGGTTGTGGCGGCACGGTGTGGGCGATCAATAGTGATCGTGAGGAGGTGGAACCGGGCAGCAGTGCGAGCGCGTATCCCCGTTTCTCGTCGGAAAATCCGCACGAGACTACACACATTCTTCCAGACTCCACGTAGCAGCATCCGGGCGTGTGTAGATTGCAATGTCAGTGAGCAGCCCTGAGACGCATAGCATCGAGGCATTGAGGCTGTGACGTCTCGTCTAATAAACGGCACGATTTCTGCCCTTGCCTGGTGGGACACCTACCGCGCAGGGTCGCAAAATCACATGAGGGAGTGCGCACGTGCATCTTACGCGGAAGTTATCCCACGCGCTGAAGATGAGTAGTGTAACAGTTGGGCTTGCCGCGATAGTTATGGGTGGATTCCTGGCGACTGGCCCCGCGGCCTTCGCGACTTCAGCGTCAGACATAGCCCACCAGATCTCGGTACATCCAGATATCTCCAAGGCCATCAAGGACATCAACGCCGTCCATTTCGGGTGCCAGGATCGTCCGATTGATGGCTCTGCGGGGGCGCGATGCTATCAGCCGTCCCAGATTCAGGCCGCGTATGGCCTCACGCCATTGCTCAACAAGGGCATCAACGGCAAAGGGCGGACTATCGCGATCATTGACGCCTTCCAGAGCCCCTATGTGCAGTCTGACCTCTCCATCTTCGACTCCACCTTTGGACTGCCTGATCCTGAGTTCCAGCAGATCGCCCCACAGGGTCTGACGCCGTTCGACCCCAACGACGGCAACCAGGTCGGCTGGGCCGAAGAGATCACCCTCGACGTGCTGTGGGCGCATGCCGCCGCGCCTGGCGCGAAGATCCTGCTCGTGCTGGCGACCAGCAACGACGACACCGCGCTCTACAACGCGACCAGGTATGTCGTCGATCATAACCTGGCCGACACCATCTCGCAGAGCTTCGGCGAGGCCGAGACCTGCATGGATCCCAAGGTTCTGGCGAAGCAGCACACACTGTTCGAGCAGGCCGCCAGGAAGAAAATCACCGTCTTCGCCTCCTCCGGCGATAGCGGCGCGGCCCAGTTCAACTGCGACGGCACCGCCGCGATCCTGAGCGCCAGCACCCCGGCGTCCGATCCGCTGGTGACGGGTGTTGGCGGCACGACCCTCAATGCCGATAGCGCGACCGGCGCCTATCTCGGCGAGACAGCCTGGACCGAGATTTTCGGCTGCAATCCGCCTGCGGTAGCCGCGGACGACGTCAATTGCAGCGGTGGCGGCTTCAGCACGATCTATGGCCGACCATCCTTCCAGTTCGACGTACCGAACACCAGCAGGAGCGGGCGTGGAGTGCCTGATGTCGCCTACAACGCAGGCGTCAACGGCGGCGTGCTGACACATTGCGGCATCTGCAACCTGATCTTTGGCCTTGATCCGACCGATCCGACCATCTTCTTCATCTTTGGTGGCACGAGCGCTGGCTCGCCACAGTGGGCTGGCCTGACCGCCGTTGGCGATCAGCTGGCGCATCATCGCTTTGGCGATATCAATCCGGCGCTGTACCTCATCAGTCGGTCTCACAGCCTGTATGCGGATGCCTTCCATGACATCACCACGGGCAACAACGATGTAAGCGAGATTGGCACAGGCTACGACGCGGCGACGAACTGGGATCCGGTGACGGGCCTGGGTTCGCCAAACGCATCCAGGCTGCTGCCATTGCTTGGCGTGTTCACGCTCGTCTCCTGACGACCGGGCTCAACGTGATCGGGAACCCGTTGAGCTTTCTCCAAAACATTGGAACTAGCGTCTTCGGGTTCCACACTTGCTGCTCTCGACCGATCATGATGGCGTTGCTCTCCGCGACTGGCGGGGATCGGCGCCATCGGTCGTTCTGGGGCTGCTCCTCGGCCAGTTGGCGTCGGAGCATTTCTCGGCGAATTTCTCAGCGCACCTCATAGATTTCGTAGACGCGCGAGTCGCCATCGACGAGACCCTTGCCGACGGCCTGAATCTTGTTGAGCCAACTATAGCGTTCATCGCTCGTCTCGAAGTGTGGCGCGATATAGACGGGAGCGTCGATCCCGTCGAAGACCTGCGAAAAGTCGCGCCGTCCCTGATATTTCACATAGATGAGCGCGCCATCATCGGTTTCGAGGGTGAGGCGAATATCGATCAGCGCCGTACCGTCGGGGCCGATGATCATCCAGTCCCCGGCACTCACACCTGCCTTGAGGTGTGCGCGGATCCGCTCGCCGACACACACCATCTCACGAATCGTGACCATCAGACGGCGGCCCGCGGGTGTAACGCCGAGATCGGCGGCTACCACCGGAGTGACCGTTGCCGTGCACAGGGGGATGAGTTCGAGTGCCATGGTGCGCTCCTGGTCGTGAATTGCTACGCTTTCTGCTGGAACAGAAACATGCCAATCAGGGTTAGCTTGCATGTTCCAGTGTATCATCTTAAGACATTAGTTTCAGTGGCGCATGACGCATTCCAACGGTCTGGCCGTATACATACCGTCTCGCTCTGCTGGTACTGGTGACGAACGGTGAGCCGAAATTGCCGGACGGCGTACAATAGACAGAGGCTAGGATAGCTCGGCGAGTCCCGGCCTTTTTTCACGCTGCGGAGGGTCGGAGGGCAGGAAAATGGCATCGAGTGATCGGCTGATCGAGGAGCAAATCGCCTATTATCAGGCGCGGGCGGGCGAGTATGATGAGTGGTTTCTGCGCCAGGGACGGTATGACCACGGGCCAGAGATGAATGCGCGCTGGTTCGCGGAGGTGGAGCAGGTGGCGCGGGCGCTGGAGGCATTCGCGCCCGCGGGTGATGTGCTGGAGCTGGCGAGCGGCACAGGGCTATGGACGCAGCGGCTTGCGCCGACGGCGCGGTCGGTGACGGCGGTTGATAGCTCGCCTGAGGTGCATGCCATTAACCAGGAGCGGCTTGGCGGCGCGCCGGTGCGCTATGTGGTGGCCGACCTCTTTCGCTGGCAGCCCGACCGCCAATACGATACGATCTTCTTTAGCTTCTGGCTCTCGCATATCCCGCCGGAGCGCCTGGAATCGTTCTGGAGCATTGTGCACGCGGCGCTGGCTCCTGGCGGGCGTGTCTTCTTTGTAGACGCGCTCTACGAGGAAACCTCGACGGCAAAGAATCATCAGCTCGAAGGGCCAGACGCCCATGCGGTTACGCGCCGCCTGAACGACGGGCAGGAGTATCGCATCATCAAGGTCTTCTATCGCCCCGAGATGCTCACCGAACGGCTCACGGCCTGGGGCTGGCGGGTGCGAATCGAGCGAACTCCTACCTACTTCTACTATGGCGAGGCGATCATCGCGTAGCACCACAGGTTATGGCTGCGCCGTGCTGGCCTCGCGCCGCACTCGCAGGCTGAGCCAGGTCGCGCCGCCCATCAGCAAGAGCGCCAGTGCTGCGATGATGAGCGCGACGGGCACGCCGGAGGAGAAAGCCAGCAGCGCCCCACGGATGGCCGCCAGCCCAAAGAAGCCTGTGCCCAGCAGGAGCAGCACGCGCGAGTGGGTGCCGACGCCGATGGCGGCAATCGCCAGCGCCTCCAGCGCGAGGACGGCGGCATAGACCCAGTTCTCGGATTGCGGCGTCGTGAACGACTGCGTTAGCGTCGGCAGCAAAAGCAGCAGCGCCCCGAAGAGCGAGGCCATCTGCCCCAGCCGGACGGGATTGCGCAGCCGATGGTCGGCGGGCAGCAGCGCGCCAATGATCAGCAGGTAGCTCCCCGGCGCGAGGACGAACGCCTGGATGTTATCGGCGCCGAGCCAGCGCACCTGCCAGCTCACCGCCACCGCCAGCAACCCGCCCGAAACGTACCAGAGCGCGTGGAGCGGAATCACCCGCGCGCTCAGCGCGACCATCACCGCCAGCGAGGCCAGCGCCACCACCTCGACCTCCGCCAGCGGCTCCCCAGGCAGATAGGTCTGGACTATAAGCAACGCGGCCAGCGCCACGCCGCTGCCCACCAGCAGTCCGGCGAAATGGTGAATGATCCGGCCGACGAAGCGCACATCCTGCCAGCTGGCATGCTTCGCCGACATCTCGTCGTCCATCCACCAGGGGCGACCTGGGCGATTGCGCAGCCACGGCAGCGCGCCCCAGAGCCACTGGCCCGCGACATAGAGCCACGAGAGGCCGACGAAGGCGAGTGCCGCCTGCCAGAGCGGCCAGTCCAGCGCGCGGGCGCCCGCCGCTAGCGCCAGCACACCAATGGCGAGCGCCAGCACGAGCGCCTCGGCCTGCGACTCGACCATCGCAACCACATAGGCGGTCAGCGCGAACGCCAGCAGCGCCCAGCCCTCGAATCCGTGCAGCCGCACCCCAAGCAGCGCCGTCACCAGCGCGACGAGCAGCGACGAGGCATAGGCGGGCCACGCCCAGCGCCAGCCGCCAACCCGCCCAATCGCGATGCCAACCGCCGCCAGCGCCAGCGCCAGTGGCAACAGCACATGGGCGCCGGGCTGGACGATGGCGGCCAGCCCGGCATACGCCACCGCGATGATGCCAGCGTTGGGGGCATGCTCGACGAGCGCGATGCCATAGGCGGTGACCGCGAAAATCAGCAGCAGCGCCTCGGCGACACCGGGCGTATTGGGTGTGACGCGCGAGATGGCAAGCAGCGACGGAAGGATGGCGGAGAGATAAGCGACCAGCGCCCAGCGACGCCCAACACTCAGGCGCAGCGCCAGTCCAATGATGACGACGCCATAGGTGATCGCCAGGATCTTCACGAAACCGTGTGGATCGCGGGCTGCCACCGCCGCCAGGAAGACATAGAACGGGACCGCCGAGGCGACCCACGGCTGGCGCTCGACGACCGCCGCCAGATACGCCACGAGCGCGAAGAGCAGCGCAACCGCCACTGCCCGGTTGGGCGAGACGGACGAGTTGACGAGCGCATGAACCATGAGGACCAGAAGTTGATAGAGCGAGGCAAGCAGCGCCGCGATATACCAGACAAAGCTCCACTGCCAGCGGCCGCGAACCTGGCGCAGCAGCATCCCAGCGCCCACTAGCATGACCGTCAGCGCCACGCCGCGCAGCCCTGGCGTTGCCACTGCCGCCATCATCCCAAACAGCGCTGGGACAAAAGTCGCCCAGGTCAGGTTATCCCAGAGGATGGCAATCGTCGCCAGCGTCGCGAAGGCCAGCAGCAGCCACGCGCTAAACGGGACGCCGAGTGGACCCCAGGCCGTCGGCACGGACGCGCTCGCCAGCGTGCGCAGGCCGATGACCAGCGCGGTCCAGAGCGCGATGAGATACATAGGCAGAGCCGATGCGCGCCCCAGCAGCCCGCGAATGCCCAGCCCGGCCAGCGCCACCACCACGGTCGTGAGCGCCGCGGCGAGGATGAAGCGGCTATCGCCACCCGCGACGGAGAGAGGGAACGGCAGCAGCGCGCCGAAAAAGCCAGCGACGACACCACCGGCCAGCGGCTGATGCGCGCGCCAGCCTGCCAGCAGCGCCAGCAAGACATAGAGGCCAAGGATGAGCGTGGCGTAGATCGCGTCATGCCCGAACAGGTTGATGGTCACGTAGAGCGCGTTGCCCAGCGCGATCAGATAGACGGGCAGGGCGAAGCGTTGCGCGCGTGGCGACGGCGCGGCCACCAGCCAGGGAACCACCAGCGCGGCCACCAGCCCGGTGGTCGCGACCGCCCAGAAGGTAGCCAGCCGCTCCGGCGAGGCAAATGCGTCGTTGATCGCTGGGCGGAAGAGCGCATCGAACAACGCATGGTAGTCGAGCGAGAGAAAGACACCGGCAGGCAGCAACCAGAGCGGCACGGACTCGAAGACCGCCAGCCCTGCGGCGACAACCATACCAGCGGTGAGCGCCAGCAGATACGGCCAGTTCGGCGCCGGATCGCTGATGACGCCAAGGCAGCCGCCGATGGCCAGCAAGAGCGCCAGCGCCTCCATCAGATAGCGCAGCTCCGTCCGCTCGCGCGCCCGTTGCCAGAGAACGAACAGCACGGCTACCTCAGCCAGCGCCAGCGCCGCCAGCACGAGCGACATCGCGCGGCGATCAGCACCCAGCCACGCGGCCAGCGCAATCGCGGCATGGGTGGCGGCCACCACCACTAGCCAGTCCGTCACATTCAGCCACCCCGCGCGCGCCGACTCCTCCAGCGAGCCACTCAGCCTGCGCGCCAGGTAGCTCCAGGCTGCGGCAACCAGCACGAGCGTGCATGACGACAGCGCATAGACAGCGGTGGAGACCTCAGGCGGCAGCGTGGGCGAAGGGGAGAGGGGCGTATCGGCAATCGCGCGGATAGCCAGCATCAGCCAGAGATAGAGCGTTCCAGCGGTCGCGGCGAGGGATGTCACCGCCGCCAACTGGAGCGCGGGCGTTTCGAGCAGCGCGGCGAGGGAGAAGCGATGGAGGAGCCCTGGCACGATCAACGCCAACGAGACGACCGCCAGCGCAAAGACCAGCGATTCGCGCGGCACATCTGCCCAGAAGACGATGGCGAGCGCCGCCACGATCATCGCCGACCAGCCGAGATAGGCATAGGTCATGAAGCGGGTGCGCCAGGCAAGCGCGAGGTAGACGATAGCGGCATAGGCGGACGAAAGGCTGAGCATCGCCGCGCCCGAGAAGCCCGCCGCCTGCAAGCCGAAGCGATAGATGCCCAGCGCCACCAGCGGCGTCATCAGCGCAAAGACGCCGAGATAGACGCCACCTACAGCGCGCAGCCGTGGAATCCGGCGCACGACCAGCCCAAGCGTTCCGAACGCGAGATAAACGAGGATGATTGCTCCCAGCTTGACGCCGAGATCGAGCGACTGCCAGCCGCCAATCTCAAAGCTGAGCATCGCGACCAGACCCAGGAAGCCACCCATATACATCATGATGGCAATGGCCTGCTCCGAGAGAAACGCCTGCCAGGAAAAGATCGGCCCGGCGGGCCGTGGCGGGACGGTTGGCGCAGACGCAGATGCAGACGCTGCTACAGGAACAGTGGGGGCGATAGCAGGGGCAACAGGGGCAACAGGAGCAACGGATGCCGCGGGTTGTGCTGCCACGGCGGCTGGCCAGACCGACGCGGCGGACTTCTCGGCGGTGGGAGCGCGGCGCGCAGCCAGATAGCGATCGCGGTATTCGTCGCGGAGCGCGGTGATCGTATGCGCGCCCTCGCCACGCGCGATCCGGGTGTCGAGATCGTTGAGCGCGCCATAGAGCCATTGCAGCTCGGCGATCAACACCGGATCGACAGCCTCGCCGCAGAATCGGCAATAGCTGGCTTCCGCAGGTGATAGGCGCCCGCAGTTCAGACAGCGCAGCAGCTTCGTACTCATAGCTCTCTTCCTCCCTGCCCTTTATTGTAAGCGGCCGCTTTCTTCGTGGAAATACGCAATTTGGCACTGTTTCTGCACTCAATCTTCTCAGCCATGTCCAGTATGACCGAAGAGCACGCTAGATCCCACGGAGAAGTCGCAGCTTCATCCGTAGAGCGGGCCGCAGCATAGCAGGCCGGATGGATTTGGATACTGTATATCGTATGTAGTTTGCGGTTGGGCCCGAAGCGCGCCCAAAAAGGTGGCCAAAGCGTCTATACTGCATGGAGAGAGCAAACGCGAAGCTGAACAGCAACGGCGCATAACAATACGCTAAGGCGCATAGAGGAGACGACGATGAGTGAGACCACAACCGATAATGTGGTTCCAGCGGGACAAACAGAGCAGGTACTCGCAACGACAGCCACGACGCAGGAGGCAGACGCCGAGACATTGGATGTCGCCAGCATAGGCGGTGAGTCTCCGGCTGCGGTGGGCACACCGGGGGGTGAGACCGCACGTGAGGTGGCGGCGCAGCACTTTGCGCGGCTGCTGTACACGCCGGTCAGCACCTGGAGCCGCTACGTTTTTCACGAGAACGAACCCCATCCCTTCGGCTCAAAACGCCGGACCGGGCTGCGAGGCTAACCACATGCGTTCGCAGAACTACGGCCAGCACGCGGTGCTGGTCTTCGAGGCGGGCGAGCCGGTGATGGCCACGCTAAAACGCTGGCTCGCCGACTACTCCATCAGCGGCGCTACCATCACCGCGATTGGTGGATTGCGCCAGGTTACGCTCAAATACTTCAACACCACCACGCGCGTCTACGAAGAGCGCGAGATCAACGAGCAGCTCGAGGTGCTTCACCTGGCCGGCAACGCGGGGCGGCTGAACGGTTCGCCGTTCGTCCACGCGCATATCACCCTGGGCACGCGTGACTATCAGACGTACGGCGGCCACTTTGGCGATGGCATCGTCTCGCCCGTGCTCGAGCTGGTGCTGACGCGTGTGGGTGGTGTGCTGACTCGCCGCGAAAACGCTGAGAGCGGCCTCACCGAGCTTTACCCCGAACCACCGCGCTATGTCTGAGCTCTAAGCCACGCCACGGCATGATGTACAATCGACGGCATGAAATTGAAGACCGTGTGGCTGCGTAGCATCCTCCTCAGCACGGCGCTGCTCGACGAGTTGACGTTTGGCTTTCTGGTGGTCGGGCTGCCGCTGGCGCGCGACGCGTTTGGCATGACGTACGAGCAGGTGGGGCTGCTCTTCACCGTCGGCGCGATCTCGGCGCTCATCATCGAGCCAGGCATCAACCTCGCCAGCGACCACGTCTCGAAGCGCGTGCCCATCCTTGGCGGGATGTTCGTCCTGGTCTTTGCGTTCGTCCTGGCGGGACTGACGCGCAACTATGCGCTGCTGTTGCTAGCGGTGGCGCTGGCCGACCCGGCGATTGGCGCGGCGGTTGGGCTGGCCCAGGCGGCGCTGGTCGAGCAGCAGCCTGCGATTGCTACGCGCACCCTTGCCCGGTGGACGCTGCTCTCGAGTGTCGGCGATCTGCTCTCGCCCCTTGTCGTCGCCGCGACGGCTGCCCTGGGCGGCGGATGGACGGCGCTCAGCTTCGTCGGCGCAGCTCTCTGGCTGGCCGCGGCCAGCCTGACGCTCCCCCTGCGGTTTCTCCGGCCCGCGCTCGCGCCGTCGGCAGACGATGACGAATCTGAAGGATCCTTCTGGGCCAGTCTCTGGCCGAGCGTCCGTGCCGCGCTGCATGATCGGGTGCTGCTCCGCTGGATGGGCGTGCTGGTCATGGCGACGATGGTTGATGAGATCTTCCTCGGCTTCACCGGGTTGCTGTTGCGCGACCGGCTACACGCGACGATTGCCAGCGTAAGCCTGATCCTGGCGCTCGGCATGATCGGCGGGATGGTTGGGCTGCTGGTGTTGGAACGACTGCTGGCGCGCGCTCCCCAACAGCAGCAGGTCGGTATCCGCCTGCTGCCCTGGCTGGCATTGATGACACTTGTAGGTATCGTCACGCTGCTGCTGGCGCAGTCGCTCTGGCTGGCGTCGCTGGCGCTGTTCGTGATTGGTCTGGGCGCGACGGGCTGGTATCCGGTGGCGCGGGCGGCCACCTATGACCGGCTGCCGGGACGCGCCGGGCTGGCGCGGGCGATCACCGGGTTGGTCATGCCGCTCGAACTGATGCTACCCGCGCTCGTGGGCTTGCTCGCCGAGCGCTTCAGTCTCGTCGTTGCCTTGGGATTTCTGGGGCTGGCGCCGATGGGCGTGCTACTTCTCGCGCCGCGCGCCAGCGCCAAGACGGCCACTGTTTCACGTGAAACGCCAGCATCAGTCGGCGGTGAATAATTCACGAGATGGTTGCGGCGTGGCGAGCGGAAGGCGGACTGTGACGGTTGAACCGGCGCCCTGCTCGCTCGCGACCGAGACACCGCCGCCGTGCAACGTTACAATCTCATGCACGATGTAGAGGCCGATGCCCAGCCCACTGATGTGCTCCGACCTGACGGCGGGCGCCCGGTAGAACCGCTCGAATAGGTGCGGCAGTGCCTCCGCGGCGATACCCAGGCCATGATCGGCGACGGCCACCGAGGCCCACTCGTCCGCCCGTGCCATGGTCACCTGAATGGAACCACCGTCGGGACTATACTTGATGGCATTCTGGAGCAGGTTAAACATCACCTGCTCCAGGCGCAGGGAATCGCCATACACGAACATGGCCAGCGGCGGATTGGTGGGAACGACCAGCTCGATGGGGTGCGCCTGCGTGGTCGCGCGCACTTCGTCAACGACCGTCTGAACCAGCGCGACGAGATCGAGCGGATCATGCGCGATCTTCAGATGCCCGCGCTCGATGCGCGAGACATCCAGCATGGTGGCGATCAGCGCCTGGATGCGCGTGAGCTGGCGCTGGATGGCGGCGAAGCTCTGCCGCACGTGTGTGTCCTGCTGCGCTCTGCCAGCGAGGAGCCGTTCGAGCAGCTGTGTATTGCCGAGGAGGATGGCGACGGGCGTGTGCAACTCGTGCGAGGCGATAGAGAGAAACTCATCGCGTAACGCGACCGCCGTCTCAGCCGTTGCACGCGCGGATTGCTCCTCGCGCAGGTGCCGCTCGCGCGCGGCGAAGGCACGCCATACCAAGGCAAAGAGCGCCACCAGCAGAGCAACGTCGGCGACTGTGGCAACGAGCACGGTAATCTGCGCCTCGCGGGCGCTACCATTCGCCACGCGTAGCCGACCGTCGAGCAGGCGCTCCTCCATCCCGTCCATCTCCGCGAGCAATCCACGGATAGACCCCATGGTGCGCTGGACCTTGTCATTGCGCATCGCGGCGATTGCCTCGTCATTCCGCTGCGCTGCCCGCAGGTTCACTGCCCGCTGCCACTCATCCAGCAGCGGCGCGATCATCGGTGTGAGCGCGGCGATCCGGCGCTGCTGTGGGGCATCGCCCGCGGTCAGCGACTTGAGCCGGGCAACCTTGTCCGCGAGTGTGTTACGCGCCATGGCATAGGGCGTGAGATAGGCCGTATCGCCGGTCAGCAGATAGCCGCGCATCGCGCTCTCGGCATCAACCAATCGTGTCTCGACCAGGTGGATCTGCGCCAGAACGGCGTGCGACTGCGAGACGACACCCTTGCTAGCGGCGAGGGCGTTCAGGCTGTAGAGCGCCAGGAGTCCATTGGCAATGATGGCGAAGAGAAGCAGCACAAAGACGACCGCAAGCCATCGCCCACGATACAGCCGCAGGGGGAGCGCCTGCTTCCCGGTGACGCGTGCAAGGCTGGTGCTCAGGGCCGCGCGCACCCGATGCAAGGCGTCCCGCATACGAGTCATCCCGCCGCCTCCAGCCTGTCGCTCCTGTGTGGTCTCGCACCGAGGAGTCGCTTGCTTCACATGAAGGAGGATGTTCTCACGCTAGGGCGCTGATGGACCCGGCGAGGCCGACAGGCGGACGATGGCGCGCTCGATCTCATCCAGGATCGCCATAACCTGAAACGGCTTCTGGACCACCGCAATCGCGGCGTCCGCGAGCAGTTGATGGAGCGCTGGCGAGAACGACGGTAGATTCGCGGTGACGAAGATGAAGGCGTGACGATGCGCAAGCTGCGGGTCCGCCATGACGACTTGAAGCACCTCCTCGCCATTCATGCGCGGCATCTTGTAGTCGAGCAGCACAATCAGCGGGCGCGGGCTGGCGCGAAGTTGATCGAGGCCATACACGCCATCGGCGGCATCACTGACCGAATAGCCTTCTAGTTGCAGCAGGTCGCGCAGCATCATCCGAATGTCAGGCTCGTCATCCACGATCAGGATCTGCCAGTTAGATGGCTTTGTGGACTCCGCGTCCATGCCTGGGGATGGAGAGCTTGAAGCATCGGGGTTACCGTCGCTGGCAGGCATCGGCGATACCCAGCGGTCGCTGATCATGTCGGATTGTATCGTGTCGGTGGCGGCGGATGTGATGCTTCTCGCCATGACGAGGCCTCTCGCGTGTCGCTCTGGCCATAGAAACGGGCAGCATGGTTCAGCCATGGGCGGCGCCGGATCGTTTCATGTGCCTGAATCGCGGCGTCAATGGTCGAAACTACGGAGAGTCTATCATAGCCGTATAAGACATAACATCGGCAATAGTACCGGATGTCAGGCTGATTGAGGCGCTATGAGATGCGGCAGCCGTGGGCATTTAGAGGTGCGTTCGCGTACGTAGCCATTACGCGAAACGCTGCGACATGCTTTAGGCAAACCTCGCTCGCAAGCCAGCTACAGCCCGTCTCAACGAGTAGCACGTTAAGACTTCGTGGAACCTATCTCTCGACCAATAGCCAGGTCTGAGCGCACCGTCAGGTGAGTCCGAAACACTCTCCACAAACTCGCCTTGCAGGTTAGGATTTGTGCGGCCATACGGGTTACTCTGGTGATAAACGCTGGGATACCATGTGCATACTCTTTCGCCGCATTGAAGCCGACTACAAAACCATGCTGCCTCGGAGCATGCGCACCCATAGCGGAGGGGAAACAGGTTTCATGACGACGATAGTCACCCCGCGCACTGACGCGCAGACGTATATCTGGGATCGGAGCCTGACATCGAAGATCGCGAGCTATGCCGCTGGGAAGGCGCTTCGTACAAGAACCCCCCGCACCAGCCATGCCGAATGGACGCCAGGTGCGAAACGTCCTGATCCGATCAGCCTGTTGGAAGAAGAAAACAGGTCGCGCTTAAAGCAATTGGTGCCGATCCGCTTTGGGCGGATGGCGTTATCGCCTTTTGCCTTCTATCGAGGAGCCTCCAGCATCATGGCAAACGACCTGGCGGCAACCCCCACCACAGGCATCATGGCGCATCTCTGCGGCGATGCGCATATCAGCAACTTCGGCGCATACGCCGCTCCAGACCGCCGACTGGTCTTCGATGTGAACGACTTCGATGAGACCCATGTCGGACCCTGGGAGTGGGATCTCAAGCGGCTGGCGGTCAGCGTTGTCCTGGTCGCTCGGCAGAATGGCTACAGCAGCACAATACGCAAACAGGCAGTGCTAAGCTGCGTGCGAAATTACCGCGAGAGCATGCAGCGGTTCGCGCAGATGACGCACCTCCAGGTATGGTATGCCCGCATCGAGATGGAGTCACTCCTCGCGGCCTTGCGGAACGCGAATGTACACGGACATACGGAAACGTACATCGAGCGGCGTGTGAAAAGAGCAGCAACCGTAGCAACGAAGCATACAAATCTAGATACTTTTCCGAAGCTGGCCGAAGAAGTCGATGGGCAATACCGCATCAAGGATGAGCCGCCTCTAATCTCACACTTCGATCCGCTCGATCCTAACCTGGAGAGCCTGGACGCGGACCAGTGGCATACGTTTGTCCGAGAGTATCTGGCGTCCCTGCCAGACGAGCTGCGCATGCTGGTCAACCGCTATCGTGTCGTTGACCTCGCCCAGAAGGTTGTCGGGGTAGGGAGCGTCGGTACGCGTTGCGCCGTCGTCCTGGCCTTAGGCGGGGCCGAGGGCGACGATCCCCTGTTCATCCAGATCAAAGAGGCGTCTGCCTCCGTCCTCGAACCCTACCTGGGCCCAAGTGTGTATCCGAACCATGGCCAGCGGGTGGTAGTGGGTCAGCGGCTGATGCAGGCGGCCAGCGACATATTACTGGGCTGGTCGACGATGGACGGGCGAGACTACTATTCGCGGCAATTGCGGGATATGAAATTCTCGGCGGAGATCGAGACGATGCACCCGAAGGTCTATCTCCTCTACGTTGGGCTGTGTGGCGCGACCCTGGCGCGGGCGCACGCGCGGACGAGCGATCCGGCGCGGATCAGCGGTTACCTGGGCCGTCGGGCTACCTTCGACCAGGCCATCGCCGCATTCGCCGAAGCCTACGCGCACCAAACCGAACGCGACCACGCGCATCTCCTCGCGGCGATTCAGGAAGGACGCGTCAAAGCGCAGACTGGCGTGTAAGTTGCATCTTGCCTGATCTATCACTCTCTCCCCCTAGCCCCCGCCCTGCGGGCCGTTGGCGCTGGCGCTGCGCGGGCTATTTCCGCATGCGGCTGTTTCACGTGAAACGCTCCGTGCCAGTTTCCATATGCAAAGCGCCTTATAAACTTGCCGATGCGCGAGCTCATCCAGTACAATGACGCGCGAAGGCGGCGCGTATGCTGAACCTCCCGCCCGGTTCCGGAAGGACGAGCTTTTCCCGATGATGCAAGACTGGCTAGAGCGTCTGCGCGCCTTCTGGAGCGCGAGCCGCCGCAATCAGATAACCGTTCTCCTATCAGGCGTTGTGCTCGTGGCGTTCATCGTCGGCAGCATAACGCTTTTCACAAACCGTGGTGGCGCATCAGCGGACGCGACCGCCCAGGCGACCGCGACATCGCATCCGCAGGCGGCTACTCCCGCTGGTCCCATGCCGACCACTGGGCCAACGGCTACACCGCTGCCGAGGAAACCCGTCAATCTGGCTACTGTCGGTGGCACCGAGGCAGGCTTCACCGCCGTCTACGGCAGACCAACGGGCACTGGCGTTGATAGCGGCAACAACCTGCCAACCGTGGACTATAAGGGGGGCGGGCCAATCGGCGGCATTACCATTGAGCTGGATAGCACCAGAAGCTATGTGGTCGGCGTGGTCATCACTCCACAGCAGAATGCGCCGTTTGACGCGACGAACTTACAGGTGATTTCGCCGCACTTCGCGCCGCCAGACGCGACCTACGATACCGCTGTGCCAGTCACCAATGGCTCCAACGAGGAAGTGGCCATCTTCCAGCTTGGCCACAGCGCTGTGCTGGCTAAAACTCTCCCTGAGAGCGCCTTTACCGACATCCAGGGCCAGCCAGTGATAGCTGGAACGTTCTGCGTGCAAATCTACTATATCGAGGGAGCCAGTGGAAAACTGGCCTACGCGATCACCTTGCGTCTGGGGAATCAGCCCGCCAGCCCGGGCGCCTAGCAGGGCCTCATCACCCTACGACAGTGGACGGACCGCGTGAAGCAGGTCTGCATCGGCGAGTAGCCCGCGCAGGCGCATGCGCTCGCTCTTACTCAGCGGCGGCAGCGGACGGCGTGGCGCGCCGCCGTAGTGCGCCACGAACTCCAGCGCGGCCTTGAGGCCCGCGACTCCATAGCCCGACGTGACGGCGCTATTGACGGGGATCAGCCGCGCCTGAAGCGCGCGCGCCTCCTCCAGCTCGCCCGCCTGCCAGAGCTCCACCAGCCGCAGGCATTCACGCGGAGCAATATTGGCCAGGGCTGCGATGGCCCCACGCGCGCCCACCGCCAGCGCGGGCAGAAGAAACCCGGCGCTCCCCGCCAGCACCACAAACTCCTCGCGCGCCTCGGCGACGACCTGAGCCATCTTGGTGACGTTGCCTGAGCTTTCCTTGAGGCCGATGATGTTGGGATGCGCCGAGAGCGCGATCACCGTTTCGGCATCCAGATCGATTCCGGCCGCGTTGGCGGGCATGTTATAGATCATCACGGGGAGCGGGCTACCATCGGCCACCGCCAGATAGTGCGCCCGCAGCGCGACGCCATCCATCCGGGGACGGTAGTGGTGCGGCGGCAGCACCAGCGCCACATCCGCGCCCGCTTCCGCCGCCAAGTGGCACAGCGCGAGCGTGGCCCGCGTCGAGTTATCGCCGACCCCCGCCAGCACCTGCGCCTCCGCGCCCATCTCATCGCGCACCGCCGCGATCACCTGTCGCCGCTCGTCGGGGTCAAGGTGTACCGCCTCGCCGTTCGAGCCGAGCGCGACAATGTTGGCGATCCCCGCCGCCTTCATTCGCTTCAGATGCTCACGCAGTGTCGCCAGATCGAGGTTCTCGTCGTCGTCGAAAAACGTCGGGACTGGAGGATAGATGCCCGCGATGGTCGGTGATGTGTTCATCTCGTCCCTACCCCTTCTTGGCGCTGCTCTTCGCAGTGCTCTTACTCGCAGGCTTTTTGTCGGCGGACGCTTTGCTGCCTGACTTCCCCGCTTTCCCGGCAGTCTCAGCTTTTTTGCCGTTGCTGGCCGCTTTGGCCCGCGCGTTCATCGTCGCCGGGCGCGCCAGCACTGCGGGATCGTTGCCGATAATCGTCAGGAAGCGAATCGCCTGCCGGATCAGATGGTAGAAGTTGGGCACATGGTATTTCTCATTCGGCGCGTGGATGTTGTCGTCGGGCAGACCCGTACCCATAAAGATGACCGGCACGTGCAGCTCGCTGTCGAAGAGCGCGCCAACCGGAATCGAGCCGCCCTCACGCTCGAAGACCGGCGGGCGTCCCCACTCCTGCTCCAGGGCCTGCTCCGCCGCACGGATATAGACGCTATCGAGCGGCACCAGCACGCCACGGCCACCGTGCACGTCATGCACCGTCATCTTCACACCCGGCGGGCAGAGCTCAGCGACGCGCTTCTTCAGCAGGCCAAGCACCTCATCGGGATCGAGCTCAGGGGGTAGCCGCAGGCTCACCTTGGCCCTCGCCGTCGCCGGGATGACCGTCTTCGCGCCCTCGCCAACGAATCCGCCGACGATGCCATGCACCTCCAGCGTCGGGCGGAAGCCGAGCCGCTCGACAGGTTCGTAGTCCTGCTCGCCGGGCAGCACGCTCACGCCCATGTCGTGCTTGAGCTGGACGGCGACGTTGACCGGGTTGCGCTTCCAGAGCGCGCGCTCGTCGGCGCTGATCGGTTTCAGCTTCTTGTAGAGTTGGGGAATAGTGATGTGGCCATCGCGGCCCTTCAACTCCGCCAGCACAATCGCCAGCGCGTGGATGGGATTGGGGGCAACACCACCATATGCGCCCGAATGCAGATCCTGCTTGGCGCCACGCGCCTCGATCTCGGTGTAGACAATGCCGCGCAGGCCGTAGACCAGCGAGGGCACCCCTGGCGCGGGCATGCCGGTATCGGCGACCAGCGCCACCTCGCAGGCCAGCTCTTTGGGATGCTTGCGCACATACGCCTCGATGGCCTCGCCGCCGTACTCCTCCTCGCCCTCGATCAGCACCTTGAGATTTACTGGGAACGTGCCGCCGCTGGTACGCGAGAGAGACTCCAGCGCCTTGACGAGGCCGAGCATCTGCCCCTTGTCGTCCACCGCGCCGCGGGCGTAGAGGTTGTCGTCGCGCACCTCCGGCTCGAAGGGATTGCTCTTCCACTCATCTATCGGGTCAACCGGCTGCACGTCGTAGTGGCCGTAGATCAGCACCGTCGGCTTCTCCGGAGCGTCGAGCCACTCGCCATAGACCAGCGGATGCCCCGCCGTCTTGATGACCTTGACCTTCTTCAGCCCAATCGCGCTGAGCTGGTCCGCCACGAACTGAGCCGCCCGCTGCACGTCTTTCGCGTGCTCCGGCAGCGTGCTGATGCTGGGAATACGAAGCAATGCTTTGAGGTCTTCGAGAAATGCGTCACGATGCTCGTCTGCGTAGGCGAGCGCTGCGTCAGCTGCCTTCATTCCTGTCTCTGCCTTCCCCACTTCACTTCAACCGAATCAGCCGACGCCTCAGAAGCATCGGACGTGCTGGAACATGGCAGGCATGCGCCCAACACATGCGCGGCGCATGGACAGTCCATTCCTCTTATCGTAACAGCAGGGGTGCGGGCTGTCCAGCGGGAAACCAGAGCGTTTCACGTGAAACATTCGGCGTCCGAAGATTCGATTGAGACCGTTCACCAAGCGTGCTATACTGAAAGCCGACCTGCTCGACAGTCCCCGTGAGGGTGCCACATGTTGACCATTCTCTTTATGCTTGAATTTGCCGTCGTAGCGGCAGCAATGAGTGTCGTTGCCTGGCTACGAAACCCGTCGTGGAATGGCGATGACTGGCGTCTCGCGGTATTGCGTTTCCTGGCCCCTCCCTGTGCGGTTCTTGTAGTTGTTGCTGCTATTCTCGAGTTCAGGCTCTGGCTGATGGGAAAACCCCTGGGTGCTCCACCGCCTCTGTGGGTGATTATTGTGTGCATGGTCTTTCTCGCGGGCTCGGTCATCATGGCTATCAATGAAATACGCACGCCGCGCGCCGTTCGTCTCGCACGCAGAGAACACGCCGCACGCCCACTTCGTACCTCGCGTACGTCCCGTGATCCTCGTTACGTAGGCTTCAGGCGACCGAGACGCGCAAGCGCCAGTCGGTCGAGTCATGGCAGGCGGTCTTGACACGCCTGCGCATCGTTGGCTATAGTGTCGGCAACGGTCAGCCGATGCTGGCCGCTCCGTTGGGAGGAGTACGCGCAGACAGCGCCGCATAGAGAGCGGGACCGCGTGAGACATCGGGTGTGGCTCACGTGGCTGAAAGTCCCGCCAGCGCCGGTACGCGGAAGGTCGCCCAGCGAGAACAACGACTGAAGAAAGCCCCGACAAGCGGGCGAGTAGATCAGTCCGGGAAAGCCCGTTACAGCGATGCCCTGATTCAGCGCGTGTGTTGATCATATCGAGCACGTCGCGCCCGTCGGGGAAGTAAGCGCGCCGGAGCGGTAACGTCCCGGCGTATTCGAGGTGGTACCGCGGAAGGCCGCGTGCGGATACCCTGAAGCTTCGGCAACGGAGCCTCAGTGACATATCTGCCGAGCTCGCCCTTTCGTCCTCGCAGAGGACGGAGTGGGCGTTTTTTGTTGCCAATTTTCAGGGCAGCATCGCAGCAGCGCACGCATCCGCCGCGCATGCCACCGGAAGGAGAACCGCTATGACCATGGCAAAAACACTGGCCAAAACCTACGACCCCAGCATCGTGGAGCCGCGCCTCAGCGAGCGCTGGCAGCGCGAGGGCATTTACCAGTTCGCCCGCGACCGTGTCAGCGATCAGCCCGTCTACGCCATCGACACGCCACCGGCCACCGTTTCGGGCCACCTGCACCTGGGCCACGCCTACTCGTATACGCATCCCGACATCATCGCGCGCTTCTGGCGCATGAACGGCCACAACGTCTTCTACCCGATGGGCTTCGACGACAATGGGCTGCCCACCGAGCGGCTGGTGGAGAAGCGGCTGGGCATCACGGCGGCGGCGGTAGGGCGTCAGGCGTTCATCGAGCGCTGTCTAGAGGTTGGCATCGAGGCCGAGGAGGAGTACCGGACGCTCTGGCAGCGGTTGGGCCTCTCGATTGACTGGCGCTTCAGCTACCGCTCAATCGACACACTCTCGCGCCGTACGTCACAGCAGTCCTTCCTGGACCTCTATCGCAAGGGCCTGGCGCATCAGCAGGAGGCGCCGGCCATCTGGTGTCCCCTCTGCCAGACGGCCATCGCGCAGGCTGAGCTGGAGGATATCGCCGGGATGACGACGTTCTACATGCTGGCGTTCACGCTGCCCGACGGCGCGACGCTGCCGATTGCGACGACGCGCCCGGAGCTGTTGCCTGCCTGCGTGGCTGTATTCGTCCATCCTGACGACGAACGCTATGGCAGCTTCATCGGCTCTGAGGTGCAGATCCCGCTGATGGGGCGAGGCGTGCCGATACTGGCTGATCCGCTCGCGCGCCCGGAGATTGGCACCGGCGCGGTGATGTGCTGCACCTTCGGCGATCCGACCGATGTGGAATGGTGGCGCACGCACCAGTTGCCGCTCCGTGTCATGCTGGGGCGTGATGGCCGCCTGACCACCGACGCCGGAACTCTGGCCGGGCTGACCATCGCTGAGGCGCGCGCACGTATCCTTGAGCAGTTGCGAACGGCGCAAATCGTGCTTGGCGAGAAGACCCAGCGGCAGGCGATCCGGGCGCATGAGCGCTGCGATACACCAGTGGAATATCTGGTGACGCGGCAGTGGTTCATTCGCGTGCTGGGCCACAAGGAGCGGCTGCTGGCGGCGGGCGAGCAGATTCACTGGCATCCGGCGCATATGGCGGCGCGCTACCGCGAGTGGGTCGAGAATCTCAAGTGGGACTGGTGCATCTCGCGCCAGCGCTACTTCGGCGTGCCGTTCCCGCTGTGGCACTGCGACGCCTGTGGCGCGATTCTGCTGGCCGATGACGCCGACCTGCCGATTGACCCGACGACGACCCAGCCCCGGTCAGCCTGTGCCTGTGGCAGCGAGAGCTTCACGCCTGAGCGCGACGTAATGGACACCTGGGCCACGTCCTCGATGTCGCCGCAGATCGTCGGCCAGTGGCTAGCCGATCCGGCGCTCTACCAGCGGGTCTTCCCATTCGCGCTCCGTCCGCAGGCGCACGAGATTATCCGCACCTGGGCGTTCTACACCATCGTCAAGTCGCTCTATATGTTCGACACGCTCCCCTGGCGCGAGGTCGCCATCTCCGGCTGGGGGCTGGCGCCGGAAGGCGCGGGCAAAATCAGCAAGAGCCGCGGCGGTGGGCCGATGACACCGGAGGCGATGATCGGCAGATACTCCGCCGATGCCATACGCTACTGGGCGGCAAGCACCGGCTTTGGCAAAGATACGATCATCAGCGAGGAGCGCATTCAGGCTGGCGCGAAACTGGCCACCAAGCTCTGGAACGTGGCGCGGCTGAGCGAGCACGTGCTGGCGGGCTATACCGCACCCGAGGCGTCACCAGCGCTTGCGCCTGCGGACCGCTGGCTGCTGGCGCGGCTGCGGCGGCTGGTGGAGCGCGTGACGGCGCTCCTTACCGAGTACGACTATGCCACGGCGAAGGCGGAGACCGAGAGCTTCTTCTGGGCAGCGCTCGCCGACAACTATCTAGAGCTGGCCAAGATGCGCCTCTACGATGCGGCTGATCCGGTGGCCGAGGGCGCGCGCTACACCCTGCGCACGGCACTGCTGACCGTGCTCAAGCTGTTCGCGCCGTTCCTGCCGTACGTCACCGAGGAGATCTACATGACACTCTTCGCGGATGAGGGCAGCTCAATCCACCGCTCCGCCTGGCCCACGCTAGAATCGCTTCCCACCAGCACTGGCGGCGATGACACGGCGATGGCGGCGGGAGACGCGCTGGTGGTGATTGCGACGGCGGTGCGCCGCTATAAGAGCGAGCATGGCCTCTCGCTGGGCCGCGAACTGGCGCGGATCCAGATCGCCACCGACGACGACATGCTGGCGGACGCGCTACGGGCTAGCCTCACCGACCTGCGCAGCGTGACCCGCGCCGCGACGGTAGAAATTTCCGACCAGCTCAATCCAGCGTTGCGTGAGCTGCCAACCGAGGGCGCGGTGCGTCTCGCCATCCAGCTGTGAGCCAGCGTTTCACGTGAAACAACGCCTCGTCCGTCTGCCATTGAGGAGCGGACGAGGCAGTTGGTCATGTGGAGTTGGTAGGCTCACCTTCGCCCGACTCTTTCTGTAACAGGTTGCCCGTCGCTCACGCTCTTGCGAAATCGCCTCTTACCGCGCTGTGTGCTGTAGTATTCCACGCGGACAGGCTGCTGTGGATCGTTCTTCTGAAGCTCTTCCACCAAAGGCGCTTCCTCGCCTGGAACTGCCGCGTCAGGCAGGATGATCCGCACCTCCTGCGGATGCTCCCGAACCTCCTGGTATATCTGCTCCGCGACTACGTCGAAGATGGCAAGGTCGCCACGCAACACATCATCACAATTAACCGCGAGCGCGTTAGCGAGAAAGCCGAGGCTGCGCTCCACCTGTTCGTCACTCAGTCCCCTCAGTCCAGGAAGTCTATCCACCTCCTGTGGCGCGCGGATTTGCAACGCTTGATCCAGGAGAACATGATTGATCGGCGTATCGGGATTGATGAAGATAGGATATTCCGGTAGTTGCCCATCCACCAGCCGAATCAGCCACACCTCGACGCGCTCAAACTCCACGCTCTTGTCTATTCTGACCGCGAGCAGCGGGGAGTCATAGCGAACCGTTGTCTGCCACCAACTGGAGCCATCGACGTTCGCATAGTGAGAGTCGTAGGTCGTTTCCAGAAAACCCAAGTGAGCGGCCACCTGCGCTTTCCAGGCTTCTTCCCGTTCCTTCAATCGCGCCTTTCGTTCGGCCCTGCGTGCCCTGGCTCGTTCGCGCTTCTCGTCGCTGGTCAGCGGCTTTCTATCTTCGGCTCCCTTTGTACTCGCCACCTGTACGATTTCCTTGCTGGCTATGAAGGACGCTGGCCCCAGGCGACATAGAACGGCGCAATGCACCGCGACTTCGGCTGGTTCACATACGCCTGCGCCGCGGTGCACATGCGCTGAAACTCTTCCCTGGTGGCGATTCCCATCGACGCGATCAAGCCTTCCAGGGCGCGTATGCCGGAGAAGAAGTCGGCCTCCATCATCTTACCAACGCGCTCGCCCCATGCGCCGAGAGGGATCGCCAGGTCACGCGTTCCGATCTGCGTCAGACGTGCTCGCTGAAGTAACTCGCCAACGTGCCGTCCAAAGTTGGCGTCGATGCCACGGCGACGCAGCATCTCGGTACCCCATGCCAGCAACTGATCCAGAGCAGGCCCACCGTTCTCCTCAGGGCCCGCCTCCACCAGTTCGATCCAGCCGCCAGGGCGTGTCACACGCACCAACTCGCGTACCACAAACTCCCACCGGTCGGCGGGGATCGCCAGAAACATCAGCCGCATATGCGTGAAATCGAATGTGCCATCGGGGAACGGCAGACCTTCGAGGGCGTTACTGGACGTAAAGTTGAAATCACCCTGGCCAACAGCAGACGTTGCATCCGAGCCTGAGGGTGGTTGGTTGATATCCACTCCTACGACACGCGCCCTGGGAAATGTCTGCGCCATCTCGCGCGCCCACCGTCCCGTGCCACAACCCACGTCGAGGATGGATTGCGGTTTCTCCAGCGGCGCGGCAAAGTTGCCATGAAAGGCATGGCGTAACAGGTAATGCTGGAAGTCGAGGCGGTTGATCTCCTCGGAGTCCTGCGGCAGCGCGTACGGCACGCCCACTGCGTGCTTGCGGCCACCAACGAAGCCATCCGTAGATACCTCCGACCGCTGCAGATCGCGCCGTCGCCAGCCAAACCATCGCATCGATAGCATCTCCTCACTCGATCACACCGCATCGGAGCTCCGACGAAATAAAGACCTGTCACAGCTGCATTCAGACGCTTACCCATTGTACGACGGCAGAACGCCGCGCGCCGACGAATCAGCGTCTCATCGCGGAATCAGTGGGGCAGCAGCGAGATGACCAGCGCGACCGCCGCTACTGCCATCACGGCGGTGGTCAGGATGCCGACGACGTTCGAGAGCCACTTGTTGGTGAAGTCGCCCATGATGGCGCGGTTGTTGGCGATCAGCAGCAGCAGAACCAGCAGTGGCACGGCGACGATGCCGTTGATGACGGCGGTGTAGACGAGCGCGGCAATCGGATTGATGCCGAGGAAGTTTAGCGCCAGACCAATCAGGGTCGCGGCGGCGATCACCGCGTAGAATCCACGGGCATGATCGACCCGCTCCGAAAGCCCCTCGCGCCAGCCAAACGCCTCGGCGATGCCGTAGGCTGCCGACCCCGCCAGCACCGGAATCGCCAGCAGACCCGTGCCGACGATGCCCAGCGCGAAGATGAGCCCCGCCAGGTCGCCCGCCAGCGGACGAAGCGCCTCCGCCGCCTGGGCCGCTGTCGCGATGGTGCGAATGCCGTGGGCGTGGAGCGTCAGCCCGGTCACCATCACGATGAACCAGAAGGTCGCCGAGGCCGCCGTCATGCCCAGGGCAGTGTCGAGCCGGAGCGCGCGCATGGCACGGCGCAGGTGCCCCCGGTGCCCGCCCGGCTTCACGAGCGCTGGTGTGCCAATGGCGACCAGGCGTTCCTTCTGCTCCTCGCGTTCGTGCTCCTCCTCCACCTCTTCCGCCGCCTGCCAGAAGAAGAGATAGGGGCTGATCGTCGTTCCCAGCACGGCGATGGCCAGCGCCAGAGACTCCGGCGTCAGTTGAATCGAGGGAACGAGCGTCGCCTGTAGCAGTGAGAGCCAGTCAGGATGGATCAGGATGCCCGTCACCAGATACGCCAGCAGCGAGAGCGTCAGCACCTTGAGGATACGGGCGTAGTAGCGATAAGGGACGAATATTTCGAGCAACAGGATGCCCACCGCGAAGACGATGAGGATCGCGCCGAACGGCACGGCGGGCGCCAGCAACTGGACCGAGGCGGCCATCGCGCCGAGATCCGCGCCGACGTTGATGGTATTGGCGATAAAGAGCAACAGCACCGCGCCATAAAGCACCTGGTGGTTGGAGTGGCGGCGCAGACAGCCAGCGATCCCGCGCCCCGTCACCAGGCCGATGCGCCCGCACATCTCCTGCACACAGATGACCAGCGGCAGGATGTAGAGCGCCATCCAGAGAAAGCCTGTGCCGAATGCGGCCCCCACCTGTGAGTAGGTGCCAATGCCAGAGGGATCGTCGTCAGATGCGCCGGTGATGAGGCCCGGCCCGGCGATGCGCAGCAATCGGCTGGCGGGACGCAACGGCTCGGGACGACCGCGATGGGGCAATCGGCTCCGCTGGCGCGCGGGTGGGTGCGGGGACGGCAAATCCGTGGGGCGATCATGATCAGAGGTGTCGGGCATCTGTGTATCTCCTGCGAGGGATAGCAACTGTACTTCCCCTTGCAGTGTACACGAACCGAGCCAGCCGAACTAGCCGTCAGTTTTTTCGCGCCAGCGGCCAGCGTTTCACGTGAAACGAACGCGCACCCACCGTTACCGCCAGAAGAAGAGATTGTTCCACCCAATCTGCACATAGAGTGGATCGATCCCCAGGCCACCCAGAATAGCCTGAGACGCGCCCAACAGATACACCCAGACCTGAGGCACAAAGAAGAGCACAGCGAAGAAGAGCAGGAACGCATACAGCGAGAGTGTCATTGCCAGCTGGGCAAGCTCACGGGGAAGCCAGGGCAGGATAACACCGAATCCGTCAAGCGGAGGAACAGGAATCAGGTTCAACACAATCGCTAGCGCCTGGAACAACGCCAGCACACCAATCGCGCTCAGCAACGCGGTATGCCCCTCAGCCGGAACGACGCGCGAGAGCAGCGCGAGCCCGAGCAAAAAGAGGAAGTTGCCGAAAGGCCCGGCCAGTGAGATCGCGCTCTGCCAAGCGCGATTGCGCACCAGGTCGCGGCGCAGGTAGACCGCACCGCCGGGTAGCGCAAAACCACCTATCAAGATGAAGACGACCGGCAGGATGATGCTCATAAGAAGGTTCGTATAGTGGAGCGGGTTGAAGCTGAGATAACGGAGCGTGCCGGGGCTGGTGTCACCGCCGAGCACCGCCGTCACCGCGTGGCCAAACTCGTGGAGGCAGAGGCTGAAGACCCAGCCCACCAGCACGAATCCTACCGTCCCCAGCGCTGTCGTGCTCGGCGAGTTCTGCCAGAGGATCCAGCCGAAGAAGCCGAAGACGACCAGAAAGCCGACGACAATGCCCCAGTTGATACTGCGCAGGATGAGCGGGCCGACCGAGCCAGCGCGGCCCTTATTCGCGCCAGGATAGTACGGATACTGACTCTGGCGGGGATCACCAATCACAACCGGCCCCCTTCTCCGACGCCCGCTGCCGCCGGTGGCAGAGGCCAAAGTACGCGCTGATCGTTCCCTTCAGACTCACGATCAACGGCGGAACACGCGACGGACGATCCGGTCGAGCGGCATAACGTCGTCAGTGCCCAGAAAGTGCGAGATACCGAAGTATACGCCCGTCGCCACGAGGATGGCTACCGCCAATCGAATGATGATGTACACCGACGTGATCCCTGGCTTGGTCACGCTCGTCGGCAGCACCAGCTCGCCCAGGTCATAGATCAGCAGCGCCGTCAGCGCCATGACGACGCTCGCGCCGATGACGTTGACCAGAAAGACGCCGATGCGTTTGAGGTCCAGTCCGGCAAGCCGCGGCCGCAGCAACAGCAGCAGCACCAGCGCCTCACCCAGCCACGCCAGCGACGAGGCCAGCGCCAGCCCGTTCGCGCCCATCGGCGCGAGCAGCACGACGCTCAGGCCGATGCTGAACATGAACTGATAGATGCTCACCTGCGTCGGCGTGCGCGTATCCTGCAGCGCATAGAAGCTGCGGGTGAGGATCTCCACCAATGAGAGGCCCGTCAGGCCGATGCCAAAGAAGATCAGTGGCCCGGTGAAATATGGCAGCTGATCGAGCGAGAAGTCGCCATGCCCAAGAATCACGCGGCAGATCGGCTCCGCCAGAATCATCATGCCAAACGCCGAAGGCACCGCGAGGAAGATGATGCCTTTCACAGTGCGGGTGATCGTCTCCCGCAACCGTACCCACTCACCCGCTGATACCAACGCCGCCAGTGTCGGGAACGCCGCCTGCGAGACCGCCATGCCAAAGATGCCGTTGGGCAGCATGATGAGTGCGAAGGCCGTCACATAGCCGTAGGTCACCCCATTGATGTTGAGAGTACCAAGGAGATTTCGGTTGACAAAGACCGAGAGGTAGAGGATGACGGCATTGAGCAGACGCGGCGCCATCAGGCGGAACATCTCACGAATGCCCGGATTGAAAATATCAAAAGAGAACGAGTACTGCATCTTCGCGCCCACCAGTCCCGGAACCTGGATGACGAACTGGAGCAGCGCGCCGAGCACGACGCCCCACGCCGGTCCAGCGATGCCTAGATGGCCGCCGAAGATGTGTGTCGTCTCATCCACTCTGGTCGCAAGAATGCCGAGAATCAGACTCACGGTGTAGATGACCTGGCCGAGCGCGGGCAGCACAAAGGACTGGCGCGCCTGCAAGATGGCAATGGTAATCGTCGCGCCGCCCAGGAAGATCGGCTGGAGCAGCATGATGCGAGTGAGCCCGATGAGAGTCTCGGGTTCGCTCGTATTCTTGGACATGATCTCTGGTAGCGTCAGGTCCAGAAACTGCCGCGTGAAGATGATACCGAGGATGGCGAGCAGAACGAGCACAGCCATGATGATATTGAGCGCCGAGCTGGCGATATGCCAGGCGGCCTTGCGGTCGCGCTTCTCGACGAGATAGCTGGTGAAGACCGGGATAAAAGCCGAGGCCAGCGCGCCGCCCGCGACGATAGTAAATAGCATGTCGGGGAACGCGAAGGCGTTGGTGAAGGCGTCGGCGTTGGACGTGTCCGCCGTGGAGCCGAAGACGCTGGCGAAGAGCGAGGTGCGTAGCAGGCCCAGCACCCGGCTCAGCATCAGCGCGCTGGTGACGATGATGGTCGCGCGTGCAAGGTTGCCGGAGCTCAACGCGCGCATCTGAACCGATGGCTGCTCGTCAGCCTCGGATTCGGCCTCGCCTGGGAGGGGGGCAACTCCGGCGGACCCTTTCGCGGCGGGCGCGCTCACTCCCGCGCTCCAGATTGAGCGTCCGGGTTGCAGTGGCACCGCCGCGGGCACCTTCCCAGTGCCGGTGTTCATCAGCGTCTCGATGCTCGTCCCGGGGTACGAGCGTTCGATCATCGATTCCAGTTCCCAGAGCCGATTGGAGGCTTTGGTGGGCTCTTGGGGAGACTTCACAGCGGGAAGAAGCCCACTTGGACGCTCCCACGGCGGATCGACATCCGGCTCAGATGGCCCATAGCCAGGATCGTACGAGGCGCCCGACCCACCCGACGCGCGAGCCGCCCCCTCATGGTCCTGCTGCCGCGAGCCACCGGAATCTCTCGGATCCATCCGCTGCCTGCGCCAGTCGTGCTGTGAATCCACCGTTTCCGCCTTCCACTTTCCTGCTCGCCAGTATCATGCCACTGCCGCCAACCATCGCGGCCCGCCCACCGAGTATACTCACGGCATTCTATCATTGGCTGGCGGGCGCAACAACGCCTCTGGGCCTTCTGTGCGCGGGGAACGGCGCGCGGCGGACAACTGGCGACGCATTGATACTTCCAAGGGTACAACGGACGGGTAGGAGACTGGTTGCGGCAAGGAAGTGAATCCCGTCACAGGCAAGATTCGAAGATACCCTTGCGTTGCCTTGATTCGTATTCGATAGTACGATGGCCGGAATCGTTACGCCGTCTGGCCCATGTCTGTTTTCATGCTGAGGGCTGGCATGCAAACTGCGATTGAACGATGGCGCAGGAGGGAAGGTTTTCCAGACGATGGCGCTGGCGACAGCGTTGATACGTTGATACCATAGATAGTGTTGATAATTGCGCATAGCCGTTATAGCCCGGAGCTTCCATGAGCCGACATGAGGACTACGCATACGAGGACGAACAGGGCGAGCATACTGGCGCCAGGCTGCTCCGTGAGGTTCTCGAAGTCGCGATTCTGACGCTTCTCTTCTTTGGGGTGGTGCGGCTGCTCGTGCAGAACTATCGCGTGGACGGCCCCAGTATGCAGCGGACCCTCTATACCAACGAATATATTCTGGTGGATAAAGCGACCTACTATTTTCACTCACCCGAACGCGGCGATGTGATCGTCTTCCAGTACCCGCTCGATACCAGCAAGAACTTCGTCAAGCGGGTCATCGGCGTTCCGGGAGATACCGTATCGATAGATGCCAACGGCACGGTCAGCGTGAATGGCAAACCGCTGAGCGAGCCGTACGTCTACCAGCAGTTGTGCCCCTGCGACGCGAAATCCGTCACACTCCACGCGGACCAGTATTTCGTGCTGGGCGATCATCGCGGCGATAGCGACGACTCACGTGACTGGGGGGCTGTGCCGCGCAAAGACATCATTGGCAAGGCCGCGCTCGTCTACTGGCCGCTCCCGGATATCCATATGCTCCACGACTGGTCCGGCATCTTCACCAACGTCCCCCCGGCGCCATAGCCACTGCGGCTCACCACCAATGACAGGCGGCAGGCGAAGCTGATGATGTCCGCCCGACCTGCCGCATATAGTCAATGTTTCACGTGAAACGCGCGAATGGCGTCATCCTTTGGTGACTGGCGCGCGCCCAATCGCTCGGTCGCGCAGCAGCGTGTAGAGCGCTAGCGCCCCGCCCACCAGCAGCGCCAGCAGCCCGCCCGCGCCAACCTGGAACGGCTCGGCTTTTGTCTGGAGGAAGAGAATGGCGGCCGCGTTGAGGAATGCCAGGCTGTAGAAGAAGAAGGCCAGCGTCAGCCCGGCGATGCGCCCCGCGACCCGGAAGATGTGCAGCGTGTTCAGGATCACCTGGCCATCATGCTCCACCACCGCGACCGAGACAATGACCGCGCCAATCGCCAGCGCGCCCAACAGCAGCACGATGCCGAGCATCGGCAGGTTCGTCAGGCTGTCATGCGAGAAGGGATTGAAGAGGTCCACCAGCTGCGCCTGCGAGTCGCGCGCGGAAATCTGGAGATAGCTGAGGATATTCTCCGAGAAGAAGCCAATGCTGAAGGCGGGAATGAGCCAGATCAGCGGGCTGAGCACCAGGCGGAGCGAGAGCAGCGTCTGATCGAACGCTTCCCACAGGATGCGGCCAATCGCGGCGCCAAAACGCTCATTGCCTGCCGTAGAGGTATTGGAGGCGGAGAGCGTCAGCGCGCCGACGATCACCAGCAACAGCAGCGAGATCGCCATCGCCAGGACCGCGATCCCGGCGTCGAGCACCTCCAGCCGATTCAGCCCATTGGCAAGATGGAGGCCGAAGAGCTGGTTGAAGTCCACGGCGACATATGGCTTCTGATTGCCTCCCAATCCCAGGCCCACCAGACTCAGGACGCTACGTTGCCCCAGGGTGTCCAGCAGGAAGGCGGCAATGAAAAAGAGGATGGCGAGGCCGCCAAAATCCGAGGCGAATGCGCGATAGGAAATCGGCGACATCCGCGACGGCTGTGCGCCGGGCCTATCCACATGGGGCCGACGGCGGTTGATGGCATCCACCACGAACACGACCAGCAGCAGCAGATTGATGATGATATACGTCCAGGGGCTGCTGGTGAAGTTGCCCGGACGATGCCCTTCGGCATTGAAGAGCCGCTCGCCCGCGTAGATGATGGCGAAGCCACTGGCGACAAAGATGTAAAGGATGCGCGGCCAGGTGCGGTTCTCGGAGATGGCGAGCTGGAGCAGCACCAGCAACAGGCTGAAGTAGATGTAGAGCGCAATCGGCTGGACATCGTCATGCCCGCCATTGCGACCGGCATCTATTCCGGTGATGAGAAACGCGACGTAGCCAAAGATGATGATGAGCGGAAGTAGGATATTCCCGGAAAGAAAGCGTGGCAAGCGGGTGGGAGGCGCTGATGAACTGGACATGTATGAGTGCTCCTCTCAAAGGCTGGCCGACAAGGCGGTGTGGCATCAATGGCATCACACGTGGCCAGATGTCGCGCATGCAGGGAAGGCACGCAGCCTCCCCGACCGCGCAAGTGTAACACAGGTTGCCAGACTGTGCGCGTGGTGTTTCTCACACATTTCAGCCGGGGGCAAATGCATCTTCACTACACCATTGGGCCGCGTCAGCGCCGCCAGGCCGAGTGATACCCGCTCAGCACCACGCACACGCGCCGCGAATCGCGCTGCATGCGCATGAGCGCGAAGAGGAAAGCAGTCTGAAGGAAGATATAAAGCGACTCGCGATAGAGCCAGCCGTCCCAGACGAAAAGCCCGACGTACACAACAGACGGCCCATCGCTCAGCAATCGCTATCCCCGATATTCGGTGAAAGGTCGCACGCTGTAGCCGCTCGCGTCGGTGAGCGCCTCGGCGACCGCCCGCGCGGTATCGAGCGACGTTAGACAGGGGATACCGGTCTCGACGGCGGCGCGGCGGATGCGGAAGCCGTCCTGAATCTCGATGCCCTCGCGTACCTGGCCCGTGCCGCCAGTGATGGTGTTGATGACGAGCTGTACCGTCCGGCTGCGAATGAGGCGAATGATCTCGGAAGCATCCCGGTTTGCGGCTGCTCCAGTGGCGGTGATCTGGCTGATCCGTGGCACGGCGGTCACCGGCAGACCATGCTCTTCGAGCAGACGCGCCGTGCCTTCGGTCGCGAAGAAGCGATAGCCAAGCGTCCCTAGCCGCTGCACAATCGGCAGCGCCTCAGTTTTATCGCGGTCGGCGATGGTGACGAAGGCCGCGCCGTCACGTGGAGGCGCCTCGATGCCCGCCGCGATCAGCGCCTTGCGTAGCGCCGCCGGATAGGTCTCGTCGATCCCCATCACCTCACCAGTGCTTTTCATCTCTGGGCCAAGCGCCATCTCCGCGCCGATGATCTTGGACATCGAGAAGACTGGTCCCTTCACCGCAAAGAGTGGCTGTTCCGGCCAGAGGCCATCGGGCAGTCCGCTGTAGCCGAGCTGAGCCAGCGTCTGGCCGAGCGGTATCTGCGTCGCCAGATCAACCATCGGCACACCCGTCACTTTGCTGAGAAAGGGCACCGTACGCGAGGCGCGCGGATTGACCTCGATCACATAGACGTTGTCCCCCGGCGTCCCATTTGGCTCGGTCAGGACGAACTGTGCATTCATCAGGCCACGCACGCCGAGCGCCAGCGCGATGTTGCGCGCATGCCGCGCTATCGCCGTCTTCTCGTCGTCCGAGAGGCTGCGCGGGGGATAGACGGCGAAGCTGTCGCCGGAGTGGACGCCCGCGCGCTCGATGTGCTCCATAATGCCGGGGATCAGCACATCCTGCCCATCACAGAGCACGTCTACCTCCACCTCGCGCCCGATGAGGTAGTGGTCGACGAGGATCGGGTGCTCGCCGAACTGCGCGATGACACGTGAAACGTAGCGCTCCAGCGATTCGGGTGTGTGGATGATCTCCATCGCCCGCCCACCCAGGACGTACGACGGGCGCACCAGCACCGGATAGCCAATCTCCTCAGCCGTCGCCATCGCCTCAGCCGCCGTGCGCACGCCCGCCCCACGCGGACGCGGCGCGCCCAGACGCTCCATCAGCGCATCGAAGCGGCGGCGGTCCTCGGCCAGATCAATGCTATCCACCGAGGTGCCTAGAATCGGCGCGCCACCCGCCTGAAGCGGCGCGGCCAGGCCGATAGCGGTCTGGCCGCCGAACTGGACGACGACGGGCGGCAGCTTGCGCTCATCTGGCGCATCCGGCGAATCGCTCGCTGCCCCAGCCTCCGCCTCATTGCACAGAATCGCCAGCACGCTCTCCTCGTCGAGCGGCTCGAAGTAGAGGCGGTCGGACATATCGAAGTCGGTGCTGACCGTCTCGGGATTCGAGTTGACCATGATACTGCGCACCCCCGCTGCGCGTAATGCCTGGGCCGCACGCACGGAGCAATAGTCGAACTCGATGCCCTGGCCGATACGGATTGGCCCGCTGCCCAGCACCACCGCCTTCGCGCCCGGCAGTGCCTCCGCCTCATTCTCCTGCTCGTAGGTAGCGTAGAAGTAGGGCGTCTGCGCGGCGAACTCGGCGGCGCAGGTATCCACCATCTTAAAGGTTGGCCGAATGCCCCAGCGTTCCCGTTGCGCGCGGATATCGGCGGCGGTGACGAGCGCATCTTGCCCGGCGCTCGCGCGAAGGCGGCCAATCTGGGCATCGGAGAAGCCCATCTGCTTGGCGGAGCGTAGCAGCTCCGGCGTCGGCGCGCGCGTGGCGAGGCGCTGCTCCATCAGCACGATGTTGCGCAGCTTCGAGAGGAACCAGCGATCAATGCCCGTCTGCGTGTGCAGCGCTTCCAACATGCCTATCGCGCTATCATTGCGCAGGGCATCGAGCAGGCTCCAGAGGCGCACATCGTTGGCGGGATACTCACTGCCGCCATCGCGCGAGCCATCGTCGGCAAGACTGGGCGCCTGTAACGCATCGGCGCGTAGCTCCAGCCCGCGCATCGCCTTCTGCAACGCGCCCTCGAAGGTGCGGTCAATCGCCATCACCTCGCCGGTCGCCTTCATCTGCGTCCCCAGCGCGCGGTCCGCCAGCGGGAACTTGTCGAACGGCCAGCGCGGAATCTTGACGACGACGTAGTCAAGCGCGGGCTCGAAGGCGGCCACCGTCTTGCCCGTCACCTCGTTGCCAATCTCGTCCAGCCGCAGCCCGATGGCAATCTTCGCCGCCACGCGTGCGATAGGGTAGCCGGTAGCTTTGGAGGCCAGCGCCGAGCTACGGCTGACACGCGGGTTGACCTCGATCACATAGAAGCGGAAGCTGTGCGGATCGAGCGCGAACTGGATGTTGCAGCCACCCTCGACGCCCAGCGCGCGGATGATGCGGATCGCGGCGCTACGTAGCAGTTGGTACTCGCGATCCGAGAGCGTCTGGCTGGGCGCGACGACGATGCTATCGCCGGTGTGGATGCCAAGCGGGTCGAAGTTCTCCATATTGCAGACGGTGATGCAGGTATCCTCGCCGTCGCGGATGACCTCATACTCGAGTTCTTTCCAGCCGCCCAGATATTGCTCCACCAGCACCTGCGAGATCGGGCTGGCGGCGATACCCCCGGCGGCGATTCGTTCGAGGTCGGCGCGGGTGCGGGCGATGCCACCGCCGGTGCCGCCAAGCGTATAGGCCGGGCGGATCACCGCGGGCAGGCCAATCACCTCATCCGAGAACGTCAACGCATCCTCGACGTTGGTGACGGTACGGCTCGGCGGCACCTCCAGCCCCAGATCGAGCAGCAGCTGGCGGAAAAGCTCGCGGTCCTCCGCCTTCTGAATCGTCGCCAGCGGCGTGCCCAAAAGTTTCACGTGAAACTCTTCGAGGATGCCCGCGTCGGCCAGCCTGACCGCGAGGTTGAGTCCCGTCTGGCCGCCCAGCGTCGCCAGGATGCCATCGGGGCGCTCGCGCTCGATCACCCGCCGCAAGACCTCGACGGTCAGCGGCTCGATGTAGGTGACGTCGGCAACGCCTTCATCGGTCATGATGGTGGCGGGATTCGAGTTCACCAGAATGACGCGCTTGCCCTCCTCACGCAGGGCCCGGCAGGCCTGTGTGCCCGCATAGTCGAACTCAGCGGCTTGGCCAATGATGATTGGCCCGCTGCCGATGACGAGCACACTCTTGATATCTTCGCGCGCCATGGTTCTTATTGCTCCATCTCGAATTCGTAGACATCCACATCGTTGACCGGGTTATAGCCAATTGCCTGATAGATGTGATTGGAGGTTGGGTTGGCCAGATCGGTAAACAGGTAGCAAAAGGTGCGCCCGCTTTCCAGCAGATGCTGGCTCAGCGTCGCGACGCACGCACTGGCATAGCCCCGTCCGCGGGATTCCGGCGGCGTATAGACCGGGCCGATGCGGATGCCGTGCGCCGTCGGATTGCCATACGAGACAAACGAGACAGGCACGCCGCCATCTTCCCACAGATAGCCGCCGCGCGTCGCTGACGCGAAGTAGCGATCCACCCAGTCCGCCGCATCAAGATACTCCCGCGGGCCGAGCGCCTCAGCCGTGAACGCATCGAGCCAGCGGACCAGCAGATCGTGGTCGGCCACGGTGGGACGGCGATAGCTTCCAGGCACACCTGAAACCGGGATCACCGTTTCCAGTTCGTAGATACGCTCCCGCATTGCCAGGCGCGCCGCCACACGCGCCTGCCGCTGCCAGTGCTCGGCGAAGAGATGCGCGACGGGAACGGACGCATGAACGCCGGGCAGGCCGTCGTGATAGCGCGACCAGAGATCGCTGGCAATCAGTCCCAGCGCTTCTGCTGGCTCGGCGGCATGTTCCGGCGCGATCAGCGAGAGGATAGCGTTGTGGGGTGGCGTGCGCATCGCGACCAGCACGACCGCCCCGTCATCCTCCACCAGCGCCATATAGGGGATCGCATCGGCGGGCAAGGCGCCGCGCGGCAACGTCGCAAGCAGGCCGAGCATCAGGCAATGGGTCGCCTCGTGCGCCAGCAAGTACGGCTCAACCCGCGCCGCAAACTCGTCGATGTCGGCAAATCGCGCTAACCGCATCCTCATTCCCCATCTAAAGACTTCTCCAACATTGCGACCAGATAGATACGATCTCCGCCCTGATGAGCTTTTGTCTGCACCCGCCGGTAGCCCGCCCGCTCATAGTAGGCGCAAAGCGCTGGATTCTCAGCCATGCAATCGAGCCGGGCGAGATGGTTGCCGCGCGCCGCGATCTTCCGTTCGGCCCAGCGTAGCAGCGCCAGCCCGATGCCACGACCCGCCGCACTCCGCCGCACGCGTAGGCCATGGATATAACCCGCCGCGTCGGTGACGCTCGCCTCACCCCACGTGAAGGTATCGCTCGCCTGGACGATGACCGCGCCAATCACCGTGCCCGCTTCGCTGGCCAGATAGAGCTCGCCGCGGGCTATCGCATCGTGAATCCACTCGATGGGGAACGTGCCTGGCTGCCACTGGTGGATGCCACGCTCCCACAGCCAGCAGGCAATCTCCTCGTGGATCTCCGCGAAGGTCGCGGCATCCCCTGGCGCCGCTTGGCGCATCGTGACGCCAGGCAAGAGCTGGGTCTCCATCGTGCTTTCTCGCAAGATTATCGCCTATGCCGACCGCGCCAGCGTCCGCGCCTCACGCACCATCGCCGCGAAGCGGTCGAACAGCCCCTGATTGTCCTCCGGGCCGGGCGCGGCCTCCGGATGATATTGCACCGAGAAGACCGGCAGCGTCTCATGCGCCATCCCCTCGACACTGCCATCCGAGAGGTTGATATGGCTCACGTAGAGGCCACTCGCGGCGGGAATCGTCGCCGCATCCACCTGGAAGTTATGGTTCTGCGAGGTGACCGTCACGCGCGAGGTGCGCACCTCGCGCACGGGATGGTTGACGCCGTGGTGGCCAAACGGCAGGCGGCTGGTATGCGCGCCCGCGGCCAGCCCGAGAATCTGGTGGCCGAGACAGATGCCCATCAGCGGCATCTGCTCCTCCCAGACCAGCACGCGCGTCAGCTCCACCAGGTTCGCCACGCTCTCTGGATCGCCCGGCCCATTGGAGAGCAGCACGCCATCGGGGCGGAGGCGGCGCACGTCGGCGAGGGTCACGGTATGCGGCGCGATGATAACCTCCAGCCCGCGCCGCGCCAGGCTGCGGGCGATATTCTGCTTGTAGCCCGTGTCAATCAGCAAGATGCGCGGCGCCCCGGCTGACGCTGGCTCGTCCGCCTGCCAGGTATCCGCCGCCTTGATCGAGACATCCGCGACCACATCGAGATCGGTGACGGTATGCACCTGATTCGCCTCGGCCACCAGCGCCTCGATATCCGGTGTCTCGCCCGCCTCATAGACCCGCAGGACACCACGCAGGGTGCCATGCTCGCGCAGGTGGCGCGTCAGGGCGCGGGTGTCCAACTTGCAGACGCCAGGGATGCCGTTGGCGGCCAGATAATCGTCAATCGAGGCGGAGGCGCGCCAGTTGCTATAGTCGTCGCTGGCCTCGCGCACGATCAGCGCGGAGAGCCACGGACGGCGCGACTCGACATCGGCCAGCGTGACACCGTAGTTGCCAATCAGCGGGTAGGTCAGCACAACCATCTGCCCACGATAGGATGGGTCGGTGCAGATTTCCTGGTAGCCCGTCATGCCCGTCGCGAAGACGACCTCGCCCCGGCGTCCATGGCGCATCGCCTCAATCGCGCCGAACGGCCGCCCGGTAAAGGTTGCCCCATCTTCCAGCGTCAGCACCGCACGCTGCTCGCGCCGTTCCCACTCCATACTCGTGCCTCCCGGTCTCTGCTAGCGAACTGCCTCGTCAGCCCTGTCCGTCCCGGCTGCCTTGCCTGCCTCGCCCGCCGCGTCATACACCACGACACCATCGAGCAGCGTCATCCGCACGCGCCCGCGCAGCGGCACGCCCGCCAGCGGTGTGTTATGCCCGCGTGAGGCGAACTGCGCTGGATTAACCGTCCATGTCTCGTCGGGATCGAAGATCACTACATCCGCCGCCGCGCCTGGCTGAAGTGTTCCTGCCTCCAGCCTCCAGGCGTGCGCCGCCCGCGATGTGAGCGCGGCGACCAACGTCTCAAGTGGTAATTTGCCCGCCCGCACCAGCGCCAGCAGCGACGCCAGCGCCGTCTCCAGCCCGGAGATGCCGAACGCCGCCTCGCCGTACTCGCAGTCCTTGTCAACCACTGTGTGGGGCGCATGATCTGTAGCAATGGCATCAATTGTGCCGTCGATCAGTCCCGCCAGTAGCGCTTCACAATCGGTGGTTGTGCGGAGCGGCGGATTGACCTTGGTATTGGTGTCGTAGCGCACCCCAGGCTCGATAGTCAGCCCCTCGGCCGCCAGCGCCGCCGCCAGCGGCCCGGTGCGCTCACCCGCCACCCAGCTATCTGTCAGCAGCAGATGGTGCGGCGTGACCTCCGCCGTGACCGGCAGCCCCTCGGCCTTCGCCGCCCGAATCAGGTCCACCGAACCCGCTGTGCTGAGGTGCGCCGCATGGTAGCGCGCGCCGGTGAGCCGCACCAGCGCCAGATCGCGCGCCAGCATCACCTCCTCGCCCGCCGCGGGCCAGCCGCGCAGGCCCAGCATCGTCGCCACCGCGCCCTCGTTCATCACGCCGCCTCCAACCAGGTCCTCATCCTGGCAATGCTCGACAACGGGAACGCCCAGCGGCGCGGCGTATTCGAGCGCGAGACGCATCAGGCGGCTGCTATGAACCGGACGGCCATCGTCGGAGAAGGCAACCGCGCCCGCCTCGACCAGCTCGGCCATCTCGCTCAACTCGCGACCATCCTCGCCCTTGCTGATAGCGGCGATGGGGCGGACATGGGCAGGCGCATCCTTCGCGCGCGAGAGCACGTAGTCGAGCGTTGCACGTGAATCGATCACTGGATTGGTGTTTGGCATGCAGCAGATCGTGGTGAAGCCGCCACGCGCGGCGGCCCGTGCCCCGCTGGCAATCGTCTCTTTGCCCTCAAAGCCCGGCTCGCGCAGGTGGGCGTGCAGATCGACGAAGCCCGGCGCCAGCACCCAGCTCACGGGCAGCTCCACCGTGCGTAGCGGCGCATCCGACTCCGCCACCAGCGCCGCCAGCGCGTCGGCATCGGTTCCGCGCGCGACGATACGCCCGTCGCGAATCAGCAGCCAGCCCGGCTCGTCCAGATGCCGGTTTGGATCGAGGATACGCGCTCCTACCAGCGCCAACTGCTCCTGCCGCGTCTCGCTGCTCATGCGTTCACCTCCGCCGCCAGCGCCCCAGCGACCATCTCCAGCACCGCCATGCGCACGGCGACGCCGTTGGTCACCTGCTCCTCGATCAACGACGCCGAGCCGTGGGCCACCGTCGAGGCGATCTCGACGCCCTCATTCATCGGCCCCGGATGGAGCACCGGCGCGCCGGGCTTCGCCAGCTTCAATCGCGCCTCATTGAGGCCGTAGCGCTGCGAGTATTCACGGAGCGATGGCAAGAGGCCCGCCTGCTGCCGTTCGCGTTGCAGCCGCAACACCATGATCGCGTCGGCGTCTTTGAGCGCGCGGGCGCAATCGGGCTCGATGGTGACATGCCGTAGCGCGCCAGTTCCTGGAACAGGGCGCGCCGCATAGAGCTCAGCGGCGGCTGGCGGCAGCAGGGTGCGCGGGCCGCAGAGCACCACTTCCGCGCCCGCGGCGGTGAGCGACCAGACATTTGAGCGGGCGACGCGGCTATGCAGAATGTCTCCGAGAATGACGATCCGTTTGCCCGCCACCATCTTCAGATGGCGCTCCAGCGTGAAGAGATCGAGCAGCGCCTGCGTCGGGTGGGCATGCCAGCCGTCGCCCGCGTTCACGACCCCGCCGCGAATGGCGCGGGCAATGGCATCGGGCGCGCCCGACTGGCTGGAGCGGACGACGACGATACGCGCGCCCAGCGCCTGGAGCGTCTCGACGGTATCACGTAGCGACTCGCCCTTGGTCACGCTGCTGGCCGAGGCCGTCACGTTGACGACATCCGCGCCCAGCTTCTTGCCCGCAAGCTCGAACGAGACGCGCGTCCGGGTGCTGTTCTCGTAGAACAGGTTGACCAGCACGCGGCCTTGCAGCGTCTTCAGGCGCGTCCCAGGTCGGCCAAGCAGCTCGCGCATCGTCGCGGCGCGATCAAGCAGCGCGCGCAACTCGTCGGGCGTCCAGTCGTCCAGATCGAGCACATGCTGGCGCGCGACCAGTGTGGAGACGCCGGAGACGGTGGGCGTTTCACGTGAAACATCCGATGTCGCCGAATCATCCGGCACGACTGGCGGCTCACCGGCGCCGGGCGCGGTTGCCTCCTCCTCGATGATCTCGCGGCACAGGTCCACGCACTCATCGCAGATGTAGACGCCGCCTGGGCCAGCGATCAGCCGCATTACCTGGTCCTTGGATTTACCGCAGAACGAGCAGTGGTATGCCGCCCGCTTCCCCGTCTTCGTCTCTAGTGTCGTCATGATGACGTGCCTCCCGACTGCGGCGCATCGCCACTGCGTTCGGGCGCGGGCACAAGCACCACGGCGTCCAACCCGTCGATCTCGCGCAGGCGCACATGGATGCTCTCGCTCAGCGCCGTCGGGACGTTCTTGCCGACGTAATCGGCGCGAATCGGCAGCTCGCGGTGGCCGCGGTCCACCATGACGGCCAGCTGCACCCGTCGCGGGCGGCCCGCCTCTACCAGCGCATCGATCGCGGCGCGGGTGGTGCGCCCGGTGAAGAGCACGTCATCCACCAGCACGACGGTCTGGCCCGCTACCGGAAGTTCGAGGGGCGCGCGTTCCACCGGCGGCTGCGCGGGGCGGTCATCGCGATAATTGGTGATATCCAACTCATGGACCGGTACGGCGATGCCTTCCAGCGCGTTGATGCGCTCGGCCAGCCGGTGCGCCAGCGGGATACCACGGGTATGGAGGCCGACCAGCACCAGATCGCGCGCGCCCGCGTTACGTTCCAGAATCTCGTGGGCAATGCGGGAGATCGCGCGGCGCATCTCCTCCTCGCTGAAGATGATTTTGCCAACGCCGATGGCGCGGGCAGTTGTGTCAGAGGCGCTCACTGGCACACTCCTTTTCTGTCGCGTAGGTATGTCTTGTCACTGGCGTGGATAGTAATTAATGGCAGATCGGCATTGTGAAAGGAGCGGAGAGCATAAAAAAAGCCTCCATCACCATCGCGCTGGATGGGATGAAGGAGAGCAGTTCTATATGAGCGAAATGCCCGTAGCGGGCAGGCAGGCGCACAGACCACGCGTACACTCCTTTCCAGCCTCTCGGGACTGGTGTTAAAGGATCGTTAAGGAGAGTATACCACCACCACCTCAGCCATGCAAAGGGCCGGTACTCATACGCAATGACTATATGAATACGTATTTTGCCCACTATAGTTATGTCTACTTGACGACGCTCGTGCGGGTCGCTATCATGCTGGCATGACAACACCTACCGCCTTCCACGGAGACTCGTATTACCGGCGGCCCTCTGGCGGGGCAGGTCGGATGTCGCCGCGAGCGCGATGAGGTGTTAGATCACCGAGAGGCGTAACCGCCAGCCAGAGGGTAAGCAGAAGCATTCTCGCTTCTGCTTTTTTGTTTTCCCAGACAATATCATTTAAGAAGGATATGCCGATGGACGACTCATCTACTATGCGCTGCCGAGGGCTGCGCGGCGCGACCACCGCCGCCGACAACAGCGCCGAAGCGATCCTCGCCGCCACCCGCGAGCTGCTCGAACGACTGGTCGCGCGCAACACCCTCGATGTCGCCGATATCGCCAGCGCGTTCTTCACCGTCACCGATGACCTCGACGCCGCCTATCCCGCCCTGGCCGCGCGCGAGCTGGGCTGGAACGAGGTCGCGCTGCTCTGCGCCCGCGAGATTCCGGTGCCTGGCAGCGTCGCCCGCTGCATCCGCGTGCTGCTCCACATCAACACGACGAAGGGTCAGGGCGAGTTGCGCCACGTCTATCTGCGCGAGGCGGTGGCGCTACGACCTGGCTTCGCGGATGTTGAGGTGTCAGGTGCTCCCGCGGTCGACCGTGTCGCCATCATCGGCCTGGGGCTGATGGGCGCGTCGCTCGGCATGGCACTGCGGGAACGTGGAGAGGCCCGGCAGGTGATGGGATTCGACGTCGATCCCGGCGTAACCGAGCGCGCCATCGAGCGCGGAGCCATCGACGCCGCGGGCAAATCGCTCGCAGAGGCGGTGAAGGGGAGCGATCTAGTCGTGCTGGCCACGCCGCTGCTGGCGATGCGCGATCTGCTAGCGGAGATCGCGCCGCTGCTGGCTGAGACGATGATTGTCACTGACCTCGGCAGTGTCAAAGCGCCCGTAGTCTCCTGGGCGGAGTCCATGCTGAGAGCGCCAGGCCAGTTCGTCGGCGGGCATCCCATGGCGGGCAGCGAAAAGTCCGGAGTCGAAGCAGCCAACGGCGCCCTCTATGATGGCTGCGCCTGGTGTCTGACACCCACCGACCGCACATCCACCGCCGCGCTCCACCGTGTTGTACGAGTCGTTGAGGCGCTAGGCGCACACCCACGCATCATGCCGCCCGAGCAACACGATCAGGCCGTCGCGCTGGCAAGCCATCTGCCGCTGGTGGCGGCAAGCGCGCTCATGCTGACCGCCGCCGAGTCGCCTGATGCGACCGACTCACTTGCGCTGGCGGCGGGCGGATTCCGCGATACGACACGCGTCGCCTCGGGCAGCCCGCGTATGGCGCGCGACATCTGCCTGACCAACAGCGCCCCACTCCTTGCCCCGCTGGATAGCTATATCAGGACACTGCAATCGCTTCGGCAGCAGATCATGGAGCAGAGCCCCGCGCTCGAAGCCACCTTCAACACAGCCAAAGACGCGCGTGACCGCTGGTTATCGGGCCAATGAGCAGTGTGAGAAATTGTTCTTGACAGGCTGTTTAGAGCGATGTATCTTCTTTTCAACGGAGGTGAGGCCGAATGATTGACGACATTGATGGCAAAATACTGTCTATTCTTCAAAATGACGCGCGGACGTCCAACGCCGAGATTGCGCGGCGGCTGGCGATGGCTCCTTCCGCGATCTTAGAGCGCATCCGCAAGCTCGAGACGCGCGGCTTCATCGAAGGGTACGAGGCGCGGCTGAATCCCAAGGCGCTCGAGATGGGGCTGCTCGCCTTCATCTATGTCCGCGCCGATGAGCGTATCGGCTCGCGCGTGATCGGCGACGAGCTGGCGATGATTCCCGAGGTGCAGGAGGTGCATCACATTGCCGGGGAAGACTGTTATCTCTTAAAGGTGCGCGTTGCCGACACCAACGCCCTGAGCGACCTGCTTCGCCAGCGGCTTGGCCCCATCGACGCCATCCGCTCCACGCGCACCACCATCGTTCTCTCGACGATCAAAGAGACAGCGCAGATCCCGCTGCCATCAACGGAGAAAGAAGCTCTTTCCGATGCTGGCTAATCGCACGAGCCCCCGCACGCAGATTATTCTCGCGTTCACCGCCGTCTATATCATCTGGGGTTCCACCTATCTCGCCATTCGCTTCGCCGTCGCGACCATGCCGCCGTTTCTGATGGCAGGCGTGCGCTTCCTTATCGCGGGCGCGATTCTCTACCTTTTGATGCGCCTGCGTGGCGGCGAGCGACCGAAACTGATTCACTGGCGTTCCGCGCTGATCGTCGGCGGGCTGTTGCTGCTGGGCGGCAATGGCATCGTCTCCTGGGCCGAGCAGCAGGTACCCTCAGGGCTGGCGGCGCTGCTGATTGCGGCGGTCCCGCTCTGGATGGCGCTCTTCGACTGGTTGCGTCCCGGCGGCGTGCGGCCAACCGGTTTGACGGTGGTCGGGCTGGTGATTGGCTTCGCGGGCGTCATCCTGCTGGCCACTCAGGCGGAGTCGTCGGGCGCGGGTCCGCAGCTCATCGGCATCCTGGCGCTGCTGGTGGCGGCGATCTGCTGGGCGATTGGCTCGCTCTATGCCCGTAGCGCGCCCTTCCCTGGAACGCAACTGCTGGGCACCGGGATGGAAATGTTGGGCGGCGGCGCGCTGCTGATCGTGATCGCCACCGCAACCGGCGAGTGGGGCCAAGTCCACCTCGAAGCTATCTCACTCAAGTCAGCGCTTGCCCTTGCCTTTCTGATCATTTTCGGCTCGCTGGTCGCGTTCTCGGCATATGTCTGGCTGCTGCATCACGTCTCGGCGGCGCGCGCCTCAACCTACGCCTACGTCAACCCGGTGGTCGCGGTCTTCCTGGGCTGGGCCTTCGCCAATGAGGCGGTGAGCTGGGTCACCATCGCCTCCGCCGCGATCATCATCGCCGCCGTCGCGCTGATCAGTGTGGCCCGCGCGCGTAGCGAGAGACCACAGATCGATCCAGTCGCCGAAAGCGATGCTACGATGCCAGAGAAGGCAATCGCGCGCCGATAGCCGTACCGTATTCCGACATCGCAGCATGAATGCCGCGGCTAACCGCACCGGTAATATTTCACCTCTCGTGCTATACTTCCCAGAGAGAAGCTATAGGGTAATCACAGGCTTCCGGGAGGCGCATATATGTATGGCGAGATCGCGGCGGCGCTGGCGCGTGGCGAGGCTGGCACGCTCCTGACGGTGGTCAAAATCTATGGCGCGGCCCCCTGCGCGCCGGGAACCAAGATGTTCGTCCGCGACGATGGCAGCGCGCTCGGCACCTTTGGCGGACAGCAGACCGATGCCCGCGCCCGCACCGATGCGCTCGAGGCGCTGGCCTCCGGGCAGACGAACTTGCTAACCTACCATCTCGATCCAGAGGGCGGCGAGAGCGTCGGCAGTTGCGGCGCGACCCTGGAGATCTTTGTCGAGCCGATACGCCCGGAGCCGCGGCTGATTATCGCCGGGTCTGGCTACGTGGCCCAAGCGCTGACCCGGCTGACCACGGCCATTGGCTGGCGCGTCAGTCTGCTGGACGACCGCTCCGAGTTCGTGCAATCAGCGACGCTGCCCGACAACGTCACCCTAACCGTCGGCGATATCCCCGAATTGCTGCCTACCCTCGCGCCCGACGCGATGACCGCGCTGGTGATCGTCACACGCGGCCACAAGGTGGACCAGGACGCGCTCGAAGCGGCGCTCGGCACGGGCGCTGGCTACGTCGGCATGATCGGCAGCCCCGGCAAGGTGCGCACGATCTTCCGCAAGCTGCTGCGCAAAGGCGTCGCCAAGGAGACGCTGGCGCAGGTGCACGCGCCGATTGGGCTGGACCTGGGCGCGCGGACGCCCGACGAGATCGCGCTCAGCATCGCCGCCGAGCTGCTGATGTGGCGGCGCGGCGGCAGCGGTGAACCCCTGCGCGAACACGCCGCCATCCTGGCCAAAGTGCAGACCGAACCGGAAACAGAGACCGAGTCTGAGGCTGAGGCTGAGCCAGAAACCGAACCTGCCGAGGCCTAACCCGCTGGTTGCGCCGCTTTTTCACCCATTTCGCCGATTTTCCGCTCCCTCGCGTCATGCTATACTGGTTTACATCGCGTGTCGGGCGGGGATAGCGGTGTAGCGGAGGAGGGTGCGGGTGGCGAAAAAGGCGAGCGGCAGCAACATCTCCCAGGCGCTCGGTATGCTCTCGCGGCGTCAAGTCATCACGATAGCCATCGCCGTCGTCGCCAGCGCGCTGGCGGGCATCCTCCATTTCGCCGAGGCCAACGCCGTGCTGACGTTCGTCGTCGCGGGCGTGGCGCTGGCGACGTTGGCCGCGCTGGTTGGCGACGCCACCGAGCAACTGGGCACGCGGCTCGGCCCCGGCGCGACGGGAGTGCTGCAATCCGCCCTGGGCAACCTGCCCGAGCTTTTCGTCGGCATCTTCGCCCTGCGCGCCGGGCTGGTGGATGTGGTGCAGAGCGCGCTGATTGGCTCGATTCTGGGCAACAGCGTGCTGGTGCTGGGGCTGGCCTTCCTGGTGGGCGGTCTGCGTCACGGCGAGCAAAAGTTCTCCTCGGACCCGCCGCGCATGATGGTCACACTCACCCTGCTCGCGGTGGCGGCGCTGGCCATACCGACGCTGGCCTTCCTGCTCCACACGCCCGCCCAGCCGCACAGTGAGGGACTGAGCATCGCCTGCGCCATCATCCTGCTGCTCGTCTTCCTCGCCAGCATCCCCATCTCGCTGGCGGGCGGCCCGGCCAGTCTGCCCGGCGAACCAGCAGAGGCGATAGAAGCCGCTGAGCGCGTCTGGCCAGTCTGGCTCGCCGTCGCCATCCTCGTCGTCGCGGCGCTGGGCGCGGCGTTCGTCTCCGAATGGTTCATCGCCGCGCTGGAGCCCACGATAGCGGTCCTCCATCTCTCGCAGGCCTTCACCGGTCTGGTGATCGTCGCGCTGGCGGGCAACGCGGTCGAGCATGTCGTCGGCATCCAGCTGATGGCGGCGAACAAGCCCGACTACGCCATCAGCGTCATCATGAACAGCTCGCTCCAGATTGCGCTCTTCCTGGTCCCCGTGCTGGTGCTGCTCAGCCTGGTGCTCGGTGGCGCCTATCTGACGCTGGTCGTCTCGCCACTGCTGCTGGTCGCGCTGGGGCTGGCCGCGCTCCTCGGCACGATCATCATCTACGACGGCAAATCCACCTGGCTGGAGGGTCTCGCCCTCGTCGGCCTCTACTGCATCATCGCCATCTCGTTCTGGTGGGGCTAATGAGCCACCGCACGCCGTAAACGGGGAGGGAACAAAATGGCGCTCAGAATGAAACAAATAGCATAGCAGGCGATTTGCAGAATTCCGCCAACGGCATATTGGGTCACGGTTGTGCCAGAACCATAGATGAGGCCCAATTCCAGCGAATACCATACCGTCGCCGCACCTGATACCAGAAGAAGCTCGATGGTATTCCACCTGCGCCACCAGAAGGTCAACGTAGCGGCAACGAGAATCGCGAAAGACAGGGCAACCATGGCCCAGAAATGGGCCATTGCTACACCAAGTTCCCCGCTGTGGGTCGTGGCAATAGTCCAGCCAGTTATTGCAATCGTTGGCCCAGTCGCACCACACCAGGAGCATGGCCCAGACGCAATCCAGGGCAGGAAGAAGGTCACGCAGGCCAATCCGGCGAAGAACACATTGACAATCTGGACACCCCCGACGAACATGCGTGCACGGCGCGGATTGGCTGGTGGAGCCGATGCAGCTGGCACTGCTGGCTCTTGCTGCACCTTTTACCCTCCCTTCCCCGCAGGCATGCCTACCGCATTACATCTTGTCGACTTCACGCTCGGCGGCATCGAGCATCTTCTGCTCGTCTTTCGCGTTGAGCGCGCGGCGATAGTAACCGACCATCCAGACCATCACAATCAGGAACGCGATGGCCCCCAGCAGCAGCGATTGCCAGACGCCGAGCGCCGCCATATGTGTGTTGGGGAAGTTGGAGCGCAGCAGCTCATCGCCCATGAAAACGCTGCCCGCGAAGCAGAGCGCGCCGATGAATCCAACCATGTGGCAGACGATGAACGTCGCGCTGCCCGCGCGCTCGCCCGCCGGGATCCCGCTGAGCCGCCAGCGGAAGGCATGCTGAACGCCGGGCATCTGCTCCTGGAACTCGCGAATATAAAACTCTTTGATCACACTCATCGTAATCAGGCTTTGCCGGAACGCCTGGCGCAGCCGGATCAGCAACACAAAGAACGCGATGCCCGCGATACCCGCCGCGAAGAGCACGACGGCGGCAATCGGCTGGATAAAGCTGCTCTTTGCCCCGCCCAGCGGATAGATCGCGCCAAAGGCCGAGCCGAGGATGCCGACCACCAGCAGATACATATTGAACATGCGAGCGCGGTCTTCCATCGCCTGATAGGCCGTGGTCGAGGCGTAGTTGAACTCCTCCAGCAGCATGCTCTCGATCTTCAGCCCGCCATCATGTCCGCCGCCCTCATTCTCGCGAAACGGCTTATCTCGTTGCCCTGGCGGGTTGGTTGGGTCCATCGGCATCACATCTTCTCCTAATCGCCAGTCAGAGCTGTTATGCTGGAAGGCCCAGATCATGGGCTCGTTTGGCAGCGCGCTTCGCCGACTGATCGCCGCCTGTGTTCCACAGCATTACCTGGTAGGCAATACCCTGGAGCAACAGCGCCGCGATCAGCACACCGAAGCCAATGATGTAGGTGAGCGAGTTTGTTGGCAGATGCACAAAATCGGTGTTCGCATCGTTTGTAACGAGCTCGGTGATCACGACGGCGGCAAGGCCAAGTGCCAGGCTGTCGATGACAGAGATGGCGAAATACACCAGGAATGTCAGGCTGCCGAAGCGACGACCAGAAGGCATGGACTCGATGCGCCAGCGAAAGATTTCTTCCACAGCAGGGACGATTCCCTTGAATGCCGAGATGTAATGCTCTTTGATGACGTTCATCGTCAGCAGACTATCGTCGAACGCCTGACGGATGCGCACAATCTTAAAGAAGAAGATCAGGCCGATGAATCCCGCCAGCAGCAGCAGCGCCGCGGCAATCACTTCGGAATGCGCGCTCCTATCACCTAGTTCGTAGAGCGCGCCGACGCCACCCGCCATGACGCTGGCGATAGCGAGGTAGATGCCAAACATCCGCCCACGGTCGTCGAGCGCCTGATAGGCCGTCGAGTTGGCGTAGTTGAATTCGGCAAGCATCATGCTTTCGAGCCGCAGCGTCTGGTCGGTATTGGTCGCCGGATCATGCTGACCAGCAGCGGGCGACTGTATGGGTTCAGGACCAATAGGGGAAAATGGCATTGCGGCTCCTCCGGTGGTATCGGTCGCTGGCGCCAGCGCATCCCGCGCCAGCAAGAGTCCGAGCACAGTTTTGCTATCGTCAATCTCGCCAGACTGGCAGCGCGCCAGCGCGTCAGCTAAAGGCGTCCAGGCGACGCCGCTAATCTCTGCGGGATCTTGCGGACCAGACTGGCCCGACGTCGGCCGCAGATCGGTCGCGAGGTAGAGCGCGATAGTTTCGTTCGTAAACCCTGGCGAGGTATGCGTCCGCACCAGCAGGCGCAGCGTCCCCGCCTCGTAACCGGTCTCTTCGCGCAGCTCGCGGCGGGCAGTCTCTTCTGGCTGACCATCCTCAGCGGCATTCACCAGCCCCGCGGGAATCTCCCAGGTGCGGCGGTTGATCGCCGGGCGCTCCTGCTGCACCAGCGCCACCAGCGGCACACCCGCCTGCGCGGGATCGGCCCGGAGCGCGACAATCGCCACCGCGCCGGGATGCTCGACCACATCGAACTCTGTGCGGCCACCGCTGGGCACGGGAAGTGTCCGTCGCAAGACTCGTATCAGCGAGCCGCGATAGACCTCTTCGTCGGAGTAGTGCTGTGGCTGCATAGCATTCCCTCTCCATCGGCAGCGGTTGGCCCGCGGGGTGGTCCGCTTGTTGAAGTCGAGGCGAAGCATAGCATGTTTGGCCGCCTGCGTGAAGCCCCTGGCCCGCGAGTGATTAAATGTGGGAGATTATGGGCATATGGGCAATACAAGTAAGTGGCTTCACTGCGAGGGCCAGACAGACTCACGCGCCACGCGATAGGTACACATGACAGAAGGCATCACTTCGGCGAAAGAGACCGGGCCGCTGGAGCAATCCAGTGACGAGAACGAGACGACGAGAGTGCGTTCCTGGCTCGCCCGGATTCCGTGGGCGCGCTACCCGGAGTTCTGGGTCATCGTGCTGGTCGCGGCGTTGCTGCGGCTGTGGCTGCTGGACCACTCACAGTGGCTCGACGACCAGGCGCAGCTGCTGACGCTGGCCCGCGATGCCTGGCTGCACGGCGCGCTGCCCATCACCGGCATTCGCTCCTCGATTGGCACGCTCAACCCGCCGCTCAGCGTCTACATTCTGATGCCGTTCTACCTCTTCACCAAAAGCCCCATGCCCGCGCTGATCGGGCTGGCGCTCTGGAACATCTTCGGCGTCGCGCTCTGCTATATCTTCGCGCTGCGTTTCTTCTCGCGTAGGGCCGCGTTCTGCTCGGCGCTCGTCTTTGCCTGCTGTGGCGCGGCCGTCAACTACAGCCGCTTCATCTGGCAACAGAACTACCTGCCGCCGCTGCTGCTGCTCTGGGCATTCGCGCTCTACGCCGGGGTCGTGCGCGGGCGGCGCAGCTGGCTGGCGCTCCATCTGCTACTGCTGGTCATGATTATCTCGCTGCACCCCACCGGGCTGACACTGCTGGCCGTCACCGTCGTCGCGCTGCTCATCGCACCCAGCTGGCCGACCCGCCGCGACGCGCTGCTCGGCGTTGGACTGGTCATCTTACTGCTGCTGCCTACCATCCTCTGGGAGTTGACGAGCGGCTTTTCCGATGCCCAGCTCCTGCGCCAGTTCACCCAGCAGCCGCCCGTCTTCAACCTCGACGTCTTGCACGCGATCTACCATCTGCTCGGCGCGCCCGCCTATCCCGGCCCCGGAACCAACACGCCCTATCCCGCCATCCTCGATACCGCCCTGTATGCCCGCATTGACGGCCTGAACGTGGCCATTCAGAATGTGGCGATGGCGCTCTACATCATCTGCTACCTGGTGCTGACGGCCCTGACCCTGGCTCCGCTTCGTCGGGTGCACGCCGGAGTAGAGGCGACTGGCTGGCGGCGCGCCTGGGGCTGGCTACTGGCGCTGCGGTCGGCGCTCCAGACGGATGCGCGCTGGCGGGGGTATCTGCTGCTCTGGGTCTGGCTGACCATTCCGCCGCTGACAATGCTGCGCCACGGCAAGACGGTGCAGCCGCACTATCTGTTCATCCTCTATCCCGCCTTCTTCCTCTCGGTCGGCGTCGCGGTGGATGCCATCATTCGCGAGGGACCGCGCGTGCTCGCCGCGCTGCGCATCCAGCTACGCCAGAGACAGGCACAGCGGATCATCGGCGGTGGAGCGCTGGCGGTCGTGCTGCTGGTGTCGCTTGGGCAGGGCATACAGTCCGCCCTCTTTATCGCGGCGCTCGGCAACAATCAGGTCAGCACGGTCAACTTTGGCTATCCGCTCAACCAGCTCCTTGCCGCGGATAGCGCCCTCGCGACGATCCAGCGCGAACAGCATGCGGGTGGCATAATCGTCAGCATGCCCTCGCGCTACACCGCCTCGGCGCTGGACTCGACGCTCATCCGTGAGGAGGCCGACCGCACCGGCGTCATAGGAGACTGTCTGGCGCTACCCGGAGCGCAGGCCCAGCCAACGCTGGTCGTCTCGACGCGCGCCGCCAGCCCGCAGGCGCGGCTGCTGGAGGCCCTGGCCCTGCCCAACGCCACGCGCATCCAGGACGTCCCCATGCCAGGTGATGAGCCGCTGGTCGTCTATCGCCTGAGCGGGCAGACGCCGCTGCTGTCGGATGAGTACGCCCTGCCCTCCGTCACCTGGCAAAGCGGAGATGGAGGTGCGCTGCGGCTGGTGGCGGGCGCGCGGACAGCAGCGGGGGTGATTCGGCTGCGCTGGGTCGTTGAACGGTGGACAATACCTCCTGATGTGAATGGCGCTGACATGAGCGCTACGCCGCAATTCGAGGTGCACCTACAGGCGGCCTCATCGGGCAGCGCGCAGACGAGCGCTCCGGTGGCGCGGGCCACCTGTCAGCCGACGCAGTTGCAGCCGGGCGAGACGCTCTTCACCTGGGTCACGACCGCCTGGAGCGCCAACGGAACCAGCCTCACCGCCGTCGCGTCTCCGTTGCCCACTGCGCCACTCGCGCTGTCGGTGCTGCACGGCACGCAGGCGCTCTGGCAGAAGCGGATTGGGATTGGGCCGCTGCGGCTGCTCTCGGCTGCGCCCGGCGGCATACCACTTGCGCCGATGACCATGACCAGCGCAACAGGCGCGAACGGGGCGAACGGGAGCTATCTGCTGCCCGCCACCCTCACCGGGAGCGGCGCGCCGTGAGCTCCGCGCGCTCTGAGGAGAAGCCGACCCCGATGGCCGATGATCGCACCGATACTGTGGCTAGTCTATCGCCGAGCGCCGTGCCTGCCGAGGCGTCGTCGAGGTATGCGCCAACCACGCCCCGCTATCGCAAGCCCTGGCTCGATGTGCTCTTGCTCCTGGTCGCGCTGATCGAGCTGCTGGCGCTCTTTCCCCACAATCTGCGCGGTGATGGCGCGCCACGTTTCGCCGCGCTCTCGCAGCTGCTCGAAGGGCACGGCATCCCCACCACCAAATACTCGCTGCTTGGCCCGCTCTTTTCCGCGCCGCTCTGGCTGCTGGGCAAAGCCACCTCCACCCCTCAGACGCTGGTGGAGCTGTACAACTGGCTCGTCTTCGCGGTGGGCCTGCTGGCGCTCTATCTGCTCTTGCGCAACGTGATGGACCGGCGGGTGGTGCGCACCTTTCTGCTGTTGCTGGTGGCCGCCTCGATGTTTCCCGCGCACACGCTCTCGTTCTATGCCGAGATGTTCACCGCCGTCGCTGTGGCTATCGGCTCGGTGCTGGCGGTCTTCGGCAGACGGCTTGCCGCCTTTGGTGGATGGGCGCTGGCGGCGCTGGGGGTGGCCAATATCCCCGCCAGCAGCCTGGGCTTCGCCAGCATGGCGGCGCTCTATGTGCTACGCCGACGGCGGCTGCGCTATCTGGCGGCCATAGCGGCGGCCGTCGCGCTGATCTTCGCGGAGGCGTGGCTACGCCGTGGCAGCCCATTCGCCAACGGCTACGCGGGCAACTCCGGCTTCCACACCGTCATGCCCTACTCCGGCGGCCCCGGCTTCAACTATCCTATCCTCTTCGGCTTACTCGCCATTTTTCTCTCCTTCGGCAAGGGGCTGATCTTCTTCACGCCGGGACTCTTCCTGCCCGCGCGGCGCTATCTGCTGGGGCAGGGCGCGGAGAACGGGGCGAAGCTCTACACCCTCTATCTGCTCTGGCTGGCGTTTGTCGGCGGCATGGTCATAGTCTATGCGCACTGGTGGGCGTGGTATGGCGGCTGGTTCTGGGGGCCGCGCTTCTTCCTCTTCGCGTCGATTCCCGCCGCGCTGGTGCTGGCCGTCCGGCTGCATGCCCGCGACGCCGGGCTGGCGGCGAATCTGCTGACGCTCGGCGCGCTGGCGCTCTCGTTCTGGGTGGGCATCAACGGGGTCGTCTTCGAGCAGCAGGGGCTCTCGGCGTGCACGGCGCACAACTACGCCCAGGAGTTTCTCTGCCAGTTCACGCCGGAATTCAGCGCGCTCTGGCATCCATTCGTGGTCTTTGAGCCTCTTTCCTCTGGCGCTATACTATACACTGCCACCAGCAGCGCTATCTTTCTCTATCTCGCGCTACCGTTGCTCATACGCACGACGCGCCAGATCGCGGACAGGCTTCGTAGCACGGCAGCGGTTTACCTGCGCCGGGAAGCCTGGCGCCTGTGAGCCGAGCCGGTGACCTTGTGGGGAGATGACTGAGTACATGGAACCGAATGACGATATCGCCGCGCCAGATATGGAAGACATGGATACCGTCGAGATGCCCGCGGCAGCGCCGAATCCAGCCCTGGGCCAGCCCGCCGCGCCCGCCGATACGGATGATACCGACATTGCGGACGACGTAGAGACGATTGAAGGGGCCGAAACGAAGGTCCTCAACGGCGTGGGAGCGGCAAATACATCTGACACATCTGACATATCCAGCGAGGACACGATCCAGTTCGCCGCCAGCAAGCCCGTCGTTGAGCGTGTAGATGATGACGTGTCCCTGACCGATACGATGGTGGAGATGCCCGCTGTGCTCATGCCCGTCGTGCATGCGCCAGCCGCGCCACGCGAGCCGACCACCGCGCGCGCGCAGGCCATCCGAAGCCGCATCGCCCAGATTCCGTGGCTGCGCTATCCCGAGTTCTGGCTGGTGGTGGCGCTGGCGGCGTTCCTGCGCCTCTGGCGTATCGACCTGACGGAAATCCTGAACGATCAGGTCCAACAGTTGATCCTGGCGCGCGGCGCCTGGCTCCATGGCGCGCTGCCCATCACCGGCCTCGTCTCGTCCATCGGCGTGCTGAACCCGCCAGTGACCGTCTACGCGACAGCGCCGTTCGTGGCGTTCGGCAAAGACCCACTGCTCGCCACCATCGTGGCGGCGCTCTGGAACATACTCGGGGTCGTGATTTGCTATATCTTCGCCAATCGTTACTTTGGCCGCGTCGTCGCCGCGAGCGGGGCGCTGCTGTTCGCCACGTCGGGCATGGCCGTCTACTACAGCCGCTCGATCTGGGTCTCAGACTACCTGGCGCCCGTCCTTATCCTGTGCATGCTCATGCTCTACCTCGGCTGTATCAGTGGGCGGCGTGGCTGGTTCGCGCCCCACGTCGCGCTCCTCATCATAGCGATTGAGATTCACCCAGCAGCCGCGCTGCTGATTCCCGTCTCGCTGGTGGGCTTCCTGCTTGCTCCGCGCAAGGCGTGGCCGTCGCGGCGCGAGTGGGCGCTGACCGTCGGGCTGGCGCTGCTGCTGCTCGCGCCCACGCTGCTCTGGGAGTCGATCAGCTCAGGCTACGATATCCGCCTGCTTGCGCACTATTTCCTGAAGAGCAACGGCACATTCAGCCTCGACGTGTTTGGTCTGCTGGCGCAAATGCTCGGCGCGCCCAACCCGGGAGAGCTTGGGGCGAATAGCCTGTACGCGCAGACTGGCGCCTGGGCTGGCGTCGTCAATGTCGCGGCGGTCGCCTGTTTCGTCGCCGGAATGGCCGTGCTGACGGTACGCCTGGGACGGGTCGGCCTCTACGTCTGGCGCGAGGGTACCGTCTCCGCGACCGACTGGAAATCGCGGCTGCGTGGCGGGACGGTAGCCGTCTGGCACGGACTGCGCGCTGAGCCAGTCTGGCGGGCGCATCTGCTGCTCTGGCTCTGGATCGTCGTCCCGGTTGTGTTGCTACTGCGGCACAACAGCACGCTCTATAGCCACTATCTGCTCATCCTCTATCCTGCCGTCTTCATCGCGGGTGGTTTCGCCTTTCAGGCCGCCTTCCGGCTGGCTGAGAAATGGGTGCCACGGGCGGCGTTCGCGCGCCAGGTTGCCCCTGCCGTCATCCTTACGGCGCTCACCGTGCTGGTGCTTGCGCAGGCCTTCCAGTCCACGCTCTACCCGGCGGCGCTTGCCAGCGGCTCCTATAACGCATTTGTCAGCGCGGCTCCCGATCCCGGACGTAGCTATCCACTGGCCGAGCTGGAGCAATTGGATGCCACCCTTGGCACGCTCCAGACCGAACAGCACGCCCGCACCATCTTTGTCAGCCTGCCAACGTACTATCTCTACCACGATGCCATCGAGTACATGACCGTCGCCGAGCACAGCGACCGCGTCGGCTCCGTTGCGAGCTGTCTCGTGCTGCCCGCGCCAGATGAGGAGCCCGCGCTGGTGGTGGCCACACAGCCCGCGGGGCCAGCGAACAGCCTGTTGAGCAGCCTGCCTGAGCTGAAACCGGTCGCCAACCTGGCGATGGCGGGCAGCGGCCCTATCGCGGTCTATCAGATCGAGGGCAAGCTGCCGCCTCTGATCGGCGAACAGGCGCTCACGCCAATCACGTTTGCCGACGGCGCGGGCAATGGCCTCCGCCTGGATGCGATGGCGGTCCAGCCTGATGGCCAGATCCGCCTGCGCTGGACGGTGCTCGGCTCGGCGACGACCAGCGCAGGCGTGCCGTGGTATCACATCGTGCCCGCGGCGCGCTCGGCCAATGGCAGCGCCAGCGCATTGTCCGCCACCGATTGCCAGCCAACCCGCTGGCACGCGGGCGAAACAGTCTTTACCTGGGTATCTGGCAAGGGCACGGCGAGCGTGCAAACGCTCTTGCTCCGGGTAAGCAGCAGCGTGCGAACGGACAACTACACGTTGCGGTCCGTCGGCCCACTACGGGTGCTTACCGGGCAAACTGACAGCACACCACTCAAGGTGCTGCGCCCATCGTCCGGCACGGTAGGAGCGGATGGCTCGGTCGCCATTTCCCTCTCCGCAACGCCGTAAGGCGCATGGGCGAGCGTGAGGCCAGTGTGATGAAGTAGCCGAAACACGAGGGCGTCTTTTATCGTCTAGACAAGAGAGGGCGCTGCTCTGCGGAATCGGTCAACCTGGCACTTCAGGGCGTATTTGTTGCAAACCGCCGGAGCCGTCTGTAGAATATTGTAGCTGGCATTGCGCCCGGCTTGGGCCATGCCATCTCCAAACATCTCATATCATCCTGGACAACATCCCGAAGAAGTCGTCGCCAGCCGCCGGGGAAACCAGCGGCGTCGGGCGAGTTCGAGCGTATCCGCGGGAAAGGATTGAGGCTATGCTATCCTCGCGTGGGGCGAAGCCGCTAGTGAGCATTTTTCTCTCGCTGTTGCTGGTGCTGGCATTTGTGCTGCCATTCCTCCAGTACAATTTCCTGGCTGGCCCACTGACACCTTTCGACAAGGTGCAGGCCGGCGCAATTCGTTTCGGCATTATCATGGCGCTCGCGCTGATCTGGCTGGGCGTGCAGATGTTCTGGAAGGCGCCCTCTGAGGCGACCAAACTCGGCATGGCTGCCTCCGCGACGATCATCTGGCTGGCGCTAGTATTCTTCTTCAACTTCGAAGTGGAGGGCATCGGCGGCGCAATGGCCTTCTTCGTCCTGATGGGCGGCCTGGCGGTGACGCTGATGTGGACGCGCTTCCTCGCGGACGAAATCAACTTTTGAGGGCTGTTGGGGGAGACGAGGCTGGCTCCAGGATGGCCGCGCGACGCATGCATGCCTCATCTCCCAGTGAAGTGACAGGGACATAGACATTCTCGTTGTCCACTATGCAGACTATAACCCTGTGGCGGACCTTTCGTCACCCACGGCTCGCCAGACGGCACGCCTCAATGCGGTGTCACCTGGAGCCGTAGGTAGCAGAGAGAGAGTCTGATCGCCACAGGCGCTTGAGGACTTTAAGGATTCGGATTCATACCCTATTGTGCTGGTGGCGTGATGATGATGGTGACGGTGACGTGGATGCACCCAGATGTCATCAATTAAGGTAGGCGGCAAATATGTGGCAACGGTTCGTGAAATGGTTCTCGCCCCCGACGCGCACGCAACGCGCATGGCACATTGGTGTGACGGCGGTCGGACTTATCGTCATTCTTGTTCTTGTCGGCGACGGATTGTACGGCCTCTTCACGCATATCAATCAATCAAATGCGCTCAATGCGAAGGCAACTCTCGACTCATCGCTGGCTAACGCCACGTCACAGGTGAACGCCCCTGGCTCAATGCTCCAACCCATTCGTGCCCAGGAGCAGCAGGTGACCGCATCAAACGATGGATCGCTGGCGGGCTGGCAACACGCCTCCCAGGAATACACGCGGCTGAATGGACAGGTCCAGACGATCATCGCGATGCCCGCATCTCAGGCGCGCGCCCAGGCGCAGAAAGACCTCGACCAGTTCCAGACCTCCCTTGCCACACTGGTGGCGGGCAAATATATCGAAGCACCGGGCTACCAGGGTCGGTTCCAGCAGGCGCAGACATCCTTCCAGAACGCCAAGACGACCCGCGACTACTTCCTCGTCGATGGCTTCGCGCAGGATCAGGTCGCCGCGCTCGCCGCGTTTAAGCCCACCTACGACAGGCTGCAACAGCTGACCACGATGGTCACCTCCGAGCAGACGCTGCTCTCGCAGATCACCGGTTCGCCGCGGTCCGCGCCGCTCCTGTGCGCCGATGGCGTTGGCTCGACGCCTGAAGAATACTGGACCACCTACAACGATCTCACCGCGCATCCAACCGCACGCCCTGGCTCGACGCCCGTGGAATCGCAATGGCTCAACCAGGATCTGACACTCTTCCGCGCGGCGAGTTCGTCCAACGATTACGTGACGCTCAATCAGTTGCTCGACGGACAGATTGCCCAGGTGCAGGCGACGAACGCCACGCTCGTTCCCGCCACGGCGGCGAGCTATCTGGCCGGGTTCAAGGCCGACATCCAGACCATCCAGGACTATACGACCAATGCCCAGGCTATCAAGGACTCGTTCGGCAGGATCCACGCCCTGTCTACATTCTCATCGCTCGGCATAACGGGGTGGGACGCCCACGCGCCCGCAATGAAGGACATGAGCAAAGATCTCACGACCTTCCAGAGCGAGTACGACCAGGACACGCAGCTACTCGCCAGCCAGACCTTCGGGGACTATAGCAAAGCGGTGCAGCAGATACAGAAGCACCGTAGCGGCATGGCGTTCGATGTCACCTACGCCAAAACCTACCTTGACATCAAGAACCTGGTCGACCTGATTGCCCAGGGGCAGGCGCGCACGACCCTGAATAACCAGAAAACCGGGGATAACAAGAAGTATCCCGACGCCTACGAATATATCTATCGAGGGACGGGCATCGGCGATGTCATCAACCCGACCTCCACAAAGATTTTCGGCACGGGGCGTCTCTTCAGCGCGAAGACTCTCGCCGACTACCGCTATCTCGACACTGAGTTGCAGATGTTCATCCACAACCTCTCGGCGATGTTGACGAATCTGGACGACAAGACGCCCTACAATCAGCCACATCAGACCGACGCGGATCTGATGCAGTACTACGGCATCATGCGGGGCAACGTCATGATCGTCTCGCTGCGCGAGCAGGTGGCGCGTTTCTACACGGACGGGAAGTTTGTCAAAGCGATCTACCTGACGACGGGCGCTCCCGACCTTCCATCGGCGCCGGGTATCAACTGCGCCTCGCATGCGGTACAGGGCCAGCTGATGGTCTCGCCTGACCCGCCTGGATCGCCCGATTACTACACGCCGACGCCAGTCAAGTTTGGCATCTACTACCACAATTACGGCCTGGAGATTCACGACGCCTGGTGGCGCAACCAGTTCGGCCCATTGACAAACCTGCCGCACTATGACCCCGCCGCTTTCAACGGTGGTTCCCACGGCTGCATCAACATCTCGAAAGAAGATATGCCGTGGATCTTCTTCAATTTCGTGAACTACAAGAACATCCCCGTGGTGGTCTATTAGCAGTCCGCGCACGAGCGGATCAGGCAGGCGCATGATCGACGCCCTGGACCCGGTGGAGCGCCATCCACCGGGTCTCTTGCTCTCTCAGGCTGCCGCTGGCGATGGCTCTTTGGCCTTATGGGTCTACGGCTGCCCGCTAGCCGCGGATAGCGACCTCGGCCTCGATCTCGACCGGGATATCGAAGGGCAACACCGCCATCCCAACCGCCGAACGCGCATGGCGGCCAGCTTCCTCGCCGTAGAGTTCGAGTATCAGGTCAGAAAAGCCGTTGATGACGGCGGGCGGCTGGTTGAAGCCAGGCGCGACGTTCACCATCCCAAAGACGCGCAGCCACGCCGCCACACGATCCAGATCGCCCAGCTCGCGCTTGAGGCTGCCAAGAATCGCCAGCGCCGTCTGCCGCGCCGCCGCGTAGCCCTGGTCAAGCGAGACCTCCGCGCCAACCTTGCCGCGTGGTTCCGCAATGGAGCCATCGGGATCAAGCGGCCCGTGCCCCGCGACATAGGCTCGTCCCTCCCAGACCCGTACGTTGACAAATGGGAGCCGCGCCCCGGGTGGTCCCTTCATCGGCTCAGGCAACACCAGGCCCAGCGCCTCCAGTCGTTTCTCGATTTCCACCTGCAAACCCTCCACCTATGGAAAACTCCGCCATCCCCTATCGCATCCGCCATGGATGTGCGTCAATGCGGCAATAATACAACGCGCTATGAGCCGCGTGTTGCCAGTGCCAGATGTGCCAGATGTGCCAGATGTGCCAGATGTGCCACAGTTGCCGAAATGCGCGCGCATGCGTATATTCTTGTAGGTATTTTATCGGCGGGCGTCAGCAGGCGCCGAAGAACGATATCATCTCATCTCATCATGTTGATGCTGGAAGGATAGTGAGCAATGGCGGAGGGATCGGGCGACGGGAACGAGCCTGAACACTCGTTTCTCCAGGAGCCCCTGGAACCTTCTGATAACCAGCCTGATCTTCGCGACGATCCCCTCTTCGGGGAGATCGTGAACCTCCCTGGTGAGACCGCGGACGACGACCAGACGCACCGCATCAGTGAGGTGCGCACGGGTCTGGAACGCCGCGAGGTCGTGCATGGCAAGCGGCGCAACGCCGACTATATTCGCATGCAGTATTCGGGACGACGGCAGTTCCGACACACCGGCGGGGGAACGCTGGAAGCCACTCCTGAAGCGCTCAGACCCCAGAGCGGACCCGGCCGGGCATGGGAGCGGGTGCGCCGCGTCATGCTGGGCGAGCGGCTGAGCAGCGCCGAGCAGGAGGCCGAGCGGCTCACCAAAGTGAAGGCGCTCGCGATTCTCTCCTCAGACGCCATCTCGTCGGTGGCCTATGCAACCGAGGCATCGCTCAGCGTCCTCATACTGGCAGGGGCCGCGGCACTGCAGATCAACCTCATCCTGGCAGGCTGCATTGCGCTGCTGATGATCATCGTCGGCACGTCCTATCGCCAGACTATTCACGCCTATCCGCAGGGAGGCGGCTCGTACATCGTCGCCCGCGAAAACCTGGGCGACCTGCCTGGGCTGGTTGCCGCCGCCTCGCTGCTGATCGACTATGTGCTAACGGTCTCGGTGAGCGTTTCGGCGGGCGTGGATGCGCTGGTATCCGCCGTCAGGCCGCTCATGCCCTATAGTGTCGAGCTAGGTGTCCTCTTCATCGCCATCATCATGGTCATCAATCTGCGCGGCGTGCGCGAATCCGGTTCGATCTTCGCCGCGCCCAGCTATCTCTTTATCGGCGCCTTTCTCATCATGATCGCGGTGGGCATTTTTCACGCCGCGACAATGCCCGGCGGGCTGACGGCGCATGTGCCAGCGGTCAAGAGTCCGGCGCTCGGCTGGGGATCAGAGTCGCTCTCGCTCCTGTTGATTCTCACGGCATTCGCGTCTGGCTGCTCAGCGATGACGGGCGTTGAAGCAATTTCGAACGGCGTCCCGCTGTTCAAGAAGCCGGAGCCTCGCAACGCGGCGCGCACGCTGAGCTGGATGATCGCGATTCTGGTCACGCTGTTTCTCGGCACCTCATATCTGACATGGCGCCTCGGCGTTGCGCCCTTTAGCACTGGTGAGCCAACGGTTACCTCTCAGATCGCCGAGACGGTCTTCACCGGCGCGTTTGGCTGGATGTACTATGTCCTTCAGTTTGCCACCCTGCTGATCCTGGTGCTGGCGGCCAATACCAGCTTCTCCGGCTTCCCCTGGCTGTCCTCGATTCTGGCGCGCGATGGCTTTCTCCCGCACCAGTTCTCGGCCCGCGGCGGCAGGCTGGCATTCACCACTGGCATCGTCGTCCTCACGCTGCTCTCGACCTCATTGATGGTGATCTTTCACGGCAATACCGTGGCGCTGATTAACCTCTACGCCGTCGGCGTGTTTACCGCGTTCACCCTCTCACAGACCGGGCTGGTCGTGCACTGGTGGCGGCTGAGAAACACCGCTGGCGCGCCCCACTGGCGTCAATCAATGGCGATCAACTTTGTGGGCGCGATTGCGACAGGGATCGTCGCAATCGTGATTACGCTGACCAAGTTCGTGCATGGCGCATGGATTGTTGTCGTGCTGGTGCCTCTCTTCGTGCTGCTCTTCAAGGCAATCTCTCGCCACTACGCCAGCACGCGCAGGCAGATCGCGGAGCTGCCGGTGAGTGACCTACGGCGACTGCGCCAGATCATGGTAGTGCCAATCGCTCAGTTCGACCACGTTGCGCAGCGGAGCATCGCCTATGCGCAGGCACTGGCCGATGAAGTGATCGTCATCCATGTGGCGACCGACTCGGAAGACAGCGCCGTGCTACGTCGCGCCTGGAACAGCTGGAATGCCCAGCAGGCCACGCCGGAAGATTGGACGGCGGATTCCGGGTCCGGTCGAGTCCCAAGCCAGACGCATTCGCCACCGCGGCTGGTGGTCATTGATTCACCCTATCGCTCGCTGACGGGCCCGCTGATCGCCTATGTAGACGCGCTGCGCGATTCCCATCCCGAGGCGGTGATTACGGTGGTCCTGCCAGAGTTTGTGCCCGCCCACTGGTGGGAGCGCGCGCTACATAACCAGACGGCGCTCCGTCTCAAGCTGGCATTTTACACGCACCCCAATGTGGTGGTGGCGAACGTGCCCTATCACCTCCGCTAGCGCTGACGCACAGGTCAGGCAACACCGCCATATATCCCCCATTGTCGCGTCCGGTTGAAACGCCGGGAGCTACGGCCTATACTGAGCTATGGTCTGTTGTGGATAGTACGCTCGGCATGAGACTACACATTCCTGACAGGAAGTAGAGTGCGGGGGTGCTCGTGGGGAGGAGTGGCGTGCGTTATGATCTGTCCCCGGTGCGGAGAATCGCTGGCGGCTGATGCGACGGTCTGCCCGTCGTGTGGCCTTCCCATCCCGTCCTCTTCGGCGCAACGTTGCCCTGTCTGCGGCGCGGGTCTGGCGGCAGACGCCACCGTCTGCCCGCACTGTGGCACATCACTACCCTCAGCGAATCACGCCGCGCCCGCCGCCTACGAGCCGCCGCCCGCCGATGAGCAATCTGGTCCCCCCACGACACCATATGCCAAATCCCCCTATCTGCGGCCGCCCATCATGCGCACAGTGCCGCTGCTGACCACAAACGGACGACCACTTGGGCAATCGTCCGACGAGACACCGACCGCACTGGGCCAGCCCAGTGGCGACGCGGAAAGCGCATCGGCAGCGGATGAAGCGCCCTGGACAGGCACACCGTCGCTGCTGACACCCGCCGAGCCAGAAGACATCCCCTTCACGGCGGCGACGGCAGCATCCGCCGCAGAGCCAGAGCAGCCAGACGCCTCACCAGAAACGTCAGACGCGGAAACGCCGGAAACACCCGATATCGAGCGCCCTATGATTCATGCGCCAAAGCCGCCCTTACCCGACTATGACACACCCGATATCGAGCGCCCCGCGGTCCACGCGCCGAGGCCGCCGCTGCCTGACTACGATACGCCCGATGTCGAGCGCCCCGCGATTCACCCACCGCCAGCGAATGGAGAGCGCGCATCCACCGCCAGTCCGGCTGAGGTTGGGGCTGCGGCTGGGACTGTGTCACCCAATGGTGTCGTCACGCCAGTTCCCGACACGACCAACCCCATGCCGATACCGTCCGGCGCGACCGCAAGCCCACGCGCGCCACACGGCGCCAGAGCGGCGACCGACAGCGCCATTGCCCGTATCTTCGGCGTGCAACCACCGCCGCGCAAACGCATCGCCGACAATGCCATCCAGGGCTTCTGGCTGCGCTATCTGCCACCAGAGTCGGCCGCAGTCCCCTGGATTTCGATCCCAATTGGCGCGTTGCTTGCGCTGATCACGGGGCTGCTCGCGACCATCGTCGGCCTCATCTTCTGGTCGCGCGCCATAGGCTACGTCCTTGGTCTCGGCGGCGCTGTCAATACCAACACCAGCCTCTTTGGGTCCGTCCTCTCGCCCAATCTGCTCCAGCTCTTCCTGCTGGAGCATGGCGTGCCGATGTCGCTGGCGCTTGGCTCGCCCGGCGATACTGGGAGCTTTTCCGCGCTGGTGACGGCGCCGCTGACTGGGCTTTCGCTCATCCCCGCCTGCGCGCTGATCTTCGCGGGATACGTGGCCGCCGCCAGCGACTTCTCGCATCGCCTGCGCTTCAGTGTGGTACGTGGGGCGCTGGTCGGACCAGTCTATGCGGTGCTGCTGCTCCTGGTGGCGCTCTTTGGCTCCAGTGCCATCCATTTGGCGCAGAACACGACGATCCAATTACATCCTTCACTCGGCATCGCCTTCCTGGCAGGGCTCATTTGGGGAACCGTGCTGGGCGCGTCTGGCGGCCTGCTGGCGCTCCGTCGGCATCATCTCTTCACCACACATCGCAGCCCCGATCTGCTGGCGGGCGCGGCGTGGGGCGCGCTGATCGCCCTGGTCAGCGGGTTGCTGTTGGCGGCGGTCGCCCTGCTGGCGGGCATGGCGGCCCATGCGATTGGCACAGTGCCCACTGTTGCCGCGGGATCTTCGGCGAACGGGTTCGTGGGGGCGCTTGGCGCGGTCCTCACAACCATCGCGCTACTGATTGTAGTTGCGCCGGTGGCGGCGCTCTGGCTCTTTGCGCTGGGCACGGGCGCGACCATCGATAGCTGGATCACCACATCCGGCGCGAACTTCAGCTCGGCCACATCGAGCGTTGGCCTGCTCGCCGCACAGCATCATCCATCGAGCATCGCCTGGTGGCTGCTACTGCTGGTCCCGCTTGCCAGCTATATCATCGGCGGCCGTGCGGCGGCGCATATCGCGCGGGCCGACTCGCTCCTGGATGGCGCGCTGGTGGGCTGGCTGATGGCGGTGGCGCTGACCGCGCTGATGCTGCTCTTTACCCTGCTCACGCGCATGCTCGTTTCGTCAGAGGCGACGTTCTCCGGGCGGACGATCATCACCAGCCTGGGCATCGCGCCATCAGTAGGGGCGATCGGGCTGCTGGTGCTGCTCGTCGGCAGCATCGTCGGCGCGCTGGGTGGCGCGAGCGCGGTGCTGGCGCCGGAGCCGGGCCCGGCGCTCTTCTCGCTGCTCTTGCCGCTGATCGCCAAACTTGCTCCAGTGCTATCACTTGCCCAGCGGCCGTGGGATATGCTCGATGCGGCGCGCAATCACCATCCCGCACGCACGCCCATGCGGGTGCTGCTCTACGCCGCGGCGCTCTCGGCGGTAGTGCTGGTGGCGCTTTTCGTGCTGGCCGTGCTGATCGGCTGGATCGCCAGCCACGTCGCCCCGGTCAGTGCGGTACGCGGCTTCGACGGATTCTTCGTGGGCCTCGCGGTCGGCGTGCCGCTTCTACTACTGGCCAGCGCGGCAATCCTGGCGATCATGAAGACGCTGCCGCCACTGCTGACGGCGCATGCCAAGCCCAGGGCGGAGACGCCGATCATCCCCCGATTCCCCAGTGCCGCGCACCATCACCCATGAAGCAGGGGCTGATATGGCGGCGGCGCGGGATAGATGGCGAAGTCGTTGAAGGTAGCGGTGGTGGCCAGCGCCCAGAGGCCCACATAGCCAGACTGCGGCGCGGGTGGGAGAGCGTAGGGGTCGTAGATACTGCCCAAAAATTGGCCGTTGGCGTAGGCGTAGGCGTAGTACATTGCCCCAACCACCACCAGCATCAGGCGATTCGGCACACCGACACCGGTGTGAATCGCGGCGCTGGTATTGTCTAAGGTAAGGTAGCGCCAGCCATCGTCGTTGCTATCGCGTGGAGGCTGTATATGGATAAGTGACCATGCACCCACAAGCGGATCAACTTTGAAAATGATCTCATCGACGGCGCCACCCGCATATCCTTCATGAACACGAGCGACCAACCCAACATCGGCGCCATATTCGGATGCCTCTTGCACGCGCATTGTGACCGCGACCGCCACATCCGCATAGCGGGCGCCGTACCAGGCGTTGTAGTCAGTCCCCAGGCCGCCGTTTACCGTATAGCCGCCATTCATAAACGCAAGGTTCGTCCCATCATTATCCGACGTTGGCGTGTGAACTGGCCAGCCGTTGATGTTACTGGTGAGCGGATCGCTGAAGAGGGGAGTCTCACTGGCGACCCGCGCAGGCCACGTGTCGAGATACGACTCAGCTTGATGATGCGCGAAGAGCCAGCCGCCGCAGAGTCCCAGGATGACCACCGCAATCTCCAGAGCATTGAGCCAGTAGAAGCGCGGCGGCAGGCGCATCAGCCGCGGCCTGGCGCTCTCGGCGTCGAATCGAGTGATGGGGCCGCCGTCACCCTCACGCAATGCGGTGAGCGCGGCCAGCAGCGATTTACGGGGTTCGCGATCATTGGGATAGGCTTTCGGCTTTGACGAAATCGGCGCTTCCCACGCGCTCAGCACGTCCGCGCTGGCGGTCACATCACGTAGTGGTCGGCCAGAGCGCGCGACCGCCAACTGACACAGCAGCGCGCTGGAGGAGCGTTCGACAGGCTTTGCGCGCGCGGGCACGATCCATGCGAACGCCGCCTCATTGCCCAGAAGCATATAGGTATAGGCAGTGCCCGAGCTAAATCCCGACTTGTGACGGTGCAGACCGAAACTCACGACATCCTGCCAGGCAAGCGTCTGCTCGCGTCGCCGCCAGCTGCGCGGCTGCCAGCGGATGCCCCAGTCGTCCACGGCAATCAATCGCTGGCGTCGCATCGGCAGAAACGCGCTCCAGCCATAGGACACCATCTCCGGCCCGGCGTAGATGGTGACGATCTTCTCGCCGAAGAAGACGCCGTAGACCAGCTGGAAGACGCCCAGAAGCGCCTGGAGCGAATCATAGTAGGTCGTCGCGGGCATGCGATGCAGCGTGGAGATCACCAGAGTAATCTGCCCGACGGTGATGAGTAAAACGCTTACCGTGAAGATGACGGCGGTTCTGCTGACACGCGCAAACCGCAGCGGCAGTCGCATCGCCGCGAGATCTGCTGACTGTTCAGGGGTGAGCGCTGGCGGCTGTTCTAATGCGACAGGAGCGACGGTCTCGTTCCCTTCGAGCAGCGCGTTGCGCACAATACGCGCGCCAAACCAGCGAGCGGCGGGCGGCGCAACAATGGGCGTGAAGAGCACCGTTGTCAGTGGCGGGAAGGCGAGGATGAAGGCGATCATGACCAGCGTCTCAGTATCAGTTGGAAATGCGTCAACGGGCAGCAATGCGCCATACTGAATGAGAAAGACGAGAAAGACGAGCCAGCCCCACGCCAACCCGATCCCCAGCCATTGCGTCGCGCGTCCGCGCCGCCACGCCGCCCGATACGCCGACGGCGGCATCTCTAGCAGCGCATTGAACTGGTCGCCTGATGTCGTGGCCATTCCTGCGCTATTCCCGCTTTCATCCACGTGCCAACACGCCTGCGCGCAGGCATTCCTTACCGCTAATAGCCCCCTCAGCATACACTGCTCGTCAACTGGAGCATTCGGCATATTCAGCGGCAAAGTTATCCACAACTTGCGGAGTTATCCACAATCAGTGTGGATGAATGGGCGATGGTGAACAAATCCCTATTTTTCCGACGATTCGCCGCACCAGGGTGACTTTCCAGCGTCGATGAGAGTTCGTTGTCTGCGTGGATAACAGGCCGAAAAATGTGGACAACTTGCCCCTTGTGTGCATAAGTTGGCGCTCGTCTCATCCTCATGAGGTCTCCATCCATTGCCACACTCCCTGTGGATAACTGTGTGGACAAGGGCGAATGACAGTGGATAGCTGGTGGGTAGCGCGTGGGTAGTCTTTTCGCCGGGACAGCACGCCATCATCCACATTGTGGGCATCTGCTGTTGAGAGACCGTGGATGGTTGTGGATGATCCGCGCTCTGTCCACTCTGTGCGTGGATAGTCTCGTGGACACCTCGTGGAAGGAGTGGATAGCCGATCTCCGTTGTCCACAGCCATCCACAGACAAGGGGAGAACTATCCTACACTTGCCACGAACACATCCACAAAAGGAACATCACAGGGACGGACAATCAGCCCTCGGCATCCCTGATTTCAAGGGACATATCGTGCGGTGCGCAGGCATTTCTCACACTTATCCCCAGTATCCACCGCCCCTATTACTATGACTGCTATTTCTCTTATTCAACAAAAGTATAAAGATAAAGAAGATAGGGTGAAACGATCTCGTGTCAGGATATCCACACAAAGAGCGGGAACAGAACGTCGTTTCTTCAGCAGGAGATGATGAATCACCATAGCCATCCCAGCACACAACACCAGTTCGCAGACAACACGAAGACCAGGCTCTGGGCACCTGGTCTTCGAAGGGGAGGGGAGGAGATTGTGAATAGTCTCTCTCACCCAAGAATACATCGCATTGTTACATAGTCACATCAGGTAAACACCTGATATCGGATAGGGTAAACACCTGATAGCGCACGTTGATGAGATGGTTGAGATTGATGAGATGGTTGAGATTGATGAGATGGTTGAGATTGATGAGATGGTT
>Ga0207674_10000013_pt1 | contig 187953 bp, 148 predicted proteins | sample KBSCornC72_FD_184303 | JGI IMG/M metagenome (GOLD analysis project Ga0207674, IMG submission 184303) | Corn rhizosphere microbial communities from Kellogg Biological Station, Michigan, USA - KBS Corn C7-2 (SPAdes) (version 2) | ecosystem: Host-associated > Plants > Roots > Rhizosphere > Soil ...
CGCGACTGCGCATCGAGCTCACCACCGGTGGCTCCGTCGTGGCGAGCCGCGCGGGATCGCAGCTGTTGAGGAACCTGGTCGGCTGACCGTTCGCGCGAAATGCGCAAGTGGCCGCCAAACTCTGATGCGCGTCGTTACGCCAGGAGTGAGTTCACAACCTTGATCAAGGCAGTACGGAAAGACTCCCGCCGCGCAGGCTTGCGCTGTCACAGGTAGGTGTGCTACCTATGATAGCAAGAGGTTCTACCTATAACCCATAACGATGACTCCAACGCGTAAGGCCGCGCCGGCACAGGACGAGCTCCTCAAGGGGACGCTCGACATGTTGGTGCTCAGGACGCTGACCGTGCAGTCGATGCACGGCTACGCGATCGTGCGCCACATCGAGCGCCTATCGGGCGGCGTCTTCAACATCGAGCACGGATCGCTGTATCCGGCGCTCGAGCGGCTACAGAAAAACGGCCTCGTCGTCGGCAAGTGGGGCGAGTCGCCAACGGGCCGGCGGGCGCGTTACTACACGATCACCGCTGCCGGCCGGCACATGCTGGGAGCAAAGGTGTCCGCGTTCGACCGCGTGCTTGCCGCGATCGACGGCGTGATGAACGGCGTGTAGTCCGGCCGACGGCGACCTGACGATGTCTCTCCTTGCGGCGCTGCGCCATCGAATCCGGACGTTGTTCAGGCCGGGGACCTACGAGCGGGAGCTGCGGGAGGAGATCGACTTTCATCTCGAGCTCGACACCAAGGACCAGGCGATAGATCGACCGGACGGGCCCAGCGAGGCGACCTACGCCGCACGACGACGATTCGGCAATGTCACACGCTACTCCGAGGAGACACGAGAGATGAGCGGATTAGGGTTCTTCGACATGCTGCGCCAGGATGCGCGCTTCGCGCTCCGCACGTTTCGCCAGTCGAAAGGCTTCACGACTGTTGCCGTGACGACGATTGCCCTCGGCATCGGGGCGACGGCGGCAATCTTCAGCGTCGTGGACGCGCTCATTCTGAAGCCGCTGCCGTATCCGGAGGCGGATCGCGTCGTGATGGTCTGGATGGACAATCGCAAGCTTGCCCTGCACGAAGACGTGCATTCCTATCCGAACCTGATGGACCTCAAGGCGCAAAACCGGTCGCTGTCACACCTCAATGCGTATCGCGAGGCCGGGTTCAACCTCACCGGTACCGGAGAGCCGGTGCGGGTGACCGCGGGTGTCATGTCTGCCGAGGCGTTGTCCGCCCTGAGCGCGCGCCCGATCGTCGGGCAACTTTTCACCGCTGAGAACGAGAAGAGCGGCAACGATGCTGTCGTGGTGATCGGCGAAGGGTTGTGGAAGACAAACTTTGCCGGAGACCCGTCCGTGCTCGGCAAACCGATCGAGTTGAACGGGCGGACGCGGACGATCATCGGGGTACTGCCGGGGACGTTCGGCTTCCCGAGCGAGCGGACGCAGTTGTGGGTGCCGCTGGTCGTCCCCGAGAATGCGCGTACGGCTCGCTCGTGGTTTTCATGGTGGGCCGTCGGAAAGCTCAAGCCCGGCGTGTCGCTCGAGCAGGCGCGGGCGGACCTCGGCGCAATCGCGAAACGCCTCGCGGACCAATACCCGACGAATCGCGACTATGGCGTGACGGTGACGCCGCTTCCCGAGCAGGTGGTTGGTCCGACGCTGCGAACGACGCTCTGGGTCATTCTCGGCGCGGTCGCGGCGGTCCTGCTGATCGCGTGCGCGAACGTCGCGAACCTCCTCTTCTCGCGAGCGGCGGTACGGGAGCGCGAGGTGACCGTGCGGATGGCGCTGGGCGCGAGCAACCGCCGTCTCGTTCGGCAATTGCTCACCGAGAGCCTCCTCCTGTCAGCGCTCGGCGGCGTCGCCGGGATCGCGCTCGCGTTCGGCGCGCTCAAAGTTCTGCCCAGGCTCGCGCCGTCGGATCTACCGCGGCTGTCGGCGATACACGTGAATGGAACTGTGTTATTGGTGACGACCGCGGTGACGGTTGTTACGGGATTGCTGTTCGGTCTCGTGCCGGCGGTGCAGACGTCGCGCACGAGACTGAGCGAAACCCTGCGCGAAGGCGGGCGCGGTGGGACTTCGGGTCGCGGGGGACAGCGCGTACGACGGGGCATCGTCGCGGCGCAGCTCGCGCTCGTCGTCGTGCTGTTGACCGGTGCCGGGCTATTGCTCCGCACGTGGGTGACGCTGCAACAGGTCCAGCTTGGATTCTCGGCGAAGAACGAGCTGGCGTTGACGCTCCAGCTGCCGGGCGTGAAGTATCCGCAGCCGGCCCAAGTCGTGTCGTTCTATGAGAGACTTCTCGAGCGCGTTCGTGGAATGCCGGGTGTTGAAAGCGCCGGAACGATCGAGGCGATGCTGTTGAGCGCGACACCGAATTCCACCGGCATCACGGCGGAGGGCCGCACGTCCCGGCCGGACGACAAGGAAGTCACGTTCGACGGAATCAGTCCCGGGTTCTTGAACACGATTGGGGCGCGGCTCGTCGCCGGGCGCAACTTTACGGCGAGCGACCGCCAGGGAACAATGCCGGTGGCGATCGTGAACGAGCAGGCGGTGAAGACGTACTTCCCAAACGGCGCCATCGGAAAACGTTTCCGATACGGAACGGGCGGTACGAGCGACACGACCCAGAATCCCTGGGTCACCGTCGTTGGGGTGGTCGCGGACATGCGCCGAATGGGCGTTGACAAAGCCGTACGCGACGAGGCCTTCTTGCCGTTCGCACAAACGGCGTCGTCGCGGCAGCTGGTGGTGATCCGCACGGCCGGCGATCCGTTGTCGTTCGTGGGCCAGGTGCGACGAGTCGTTCGGGAAATCGACCCGGCGCAGCCCATCTCGAATGCGGAGACCATGGAGCAGATGCTGTCGGGTCGCGTGGCAGAGCGCCGATTCAGCATGACGCTGGTGGGGATGTTCGCGGCGCTTGCCCTGTCTCTGGCGCTGATCGGCGCGTACGGCGTGACGTCGTATCTCGTATCGCAGCGCACGCGGGAGATTGGCATCAGGATGGCGCTGGGTGCCGATTCGCAACGCGTTGCCCGGTCAGTGGTCGCTGAAGGATTGCGAGTAGCCGGCGTGGGAGTACTGGCCGGCCTGATCATCGCAATGTTCACGACACGATTAGCGTCGGGTCTGTTATACGGCGTGTCGCCGCGCGACCCGCTGACACTCGGCGCCGTGGCGGTGACGCTCCTCGCCGTGTCAGCGCTCGCGAACTATTTGCCGGCGCGGCGAGCGGCGCGGGTGGATCCGCTCACTGCCCTGCGGCAGGACTAGATGCCGCTGCGATCACGCTCTTGGAGGGGTGTCAAAGAAAACGCTTGACAAGTCGCGACATATGTTGAAAAATCAACATATGTCGAAACCTCGGTTCCCGGATTCCCTGTCGCGCCGAGAGCGCCAGGTCATGCACATCCTTTTCCAACGCGGTGAGGCTACCGTGTCGGACGTGATGGCTGATCTTCCCGACCCGCCGACGTATTCCGCGGTGCGCTCGATTCTCCGGATTCTCAGTGAGAAGAAACTGATCACCCACAAGGAAGATGGGCCGAGGTATGTCTACCTGCCGGCGGTCAGCGCGGATGGCGCCGCCAATGAAGCGCTGAATCAGGTTGTACGAACCTTTTTCGACGGATCTGCCGACGCTGCCGTCACTGCGCTATTGCGGATGTCGGACGCGGATCTCACTCCAAGTGAGATCGCCAGACTGCGGGAACGGATTAGAAAGGCTCGCGTCAGCGGGAGATGATATGGCGGACTCGTTAACGTTCCTCGTCTGGTTGGGCAAGCTCACGGCGCTCCCGATAATCGCGATGGGCGTGGCGGTTGGCCTCCGGCGTGCGCCGGCAAGCGCGCGTTACGTGGTATGGTTCGCCACGCTCGTCGCATTGCTCTTGGTGCCGCCTGTGTCCATCTGGTCGCCGCTTCCCGTGCGGGTACTGCCGAGTGATGCGTCGTCGGGGCGGGGGATCACCTTGCAGCGGTTGGAAACCGGCTCACCGAAGCGCGACGCGCTCGAACCGAGCCGCGAAGCGGGCAATCCTTCTCCATTGCGTCCCCCGCCGGCGAAGCAGGCGACGTCAGTGCCGACGATCCTGCTGCTCACGTGGATTGGAATCGTGACGATCGTGCTCGCATGGATTGCCATCGGCGCGACCGCCGTGCGTCGTATCGTGGCTGGCGCGCGCATGCTGAACGAGTCCTCCTGGCTCGACCCGCTGTATGAGGCGGCCGATCGCCTGGGGCTCGAAGCTGCCCCGCGTCTGATGATGGCGTCGAACATCGAGATGCCGTTCGCGTGCGGTCTTCTGCGGCCAACCATCGTCGTGCCGGCGAGCGCCGAGCAGTGGAACGAAGATCGTCGTCGCGTCGTCCTGTTGCACGAGTTGGCGCACATCAGGCGGCGCGATCTCGTGGGGCACACGATTGGCCGAATCGTCTGTGCGTTCTACTGGTTCCATCCGCTCGTCTGGTCCGCGGCGAGGCAGCTCCGTGCGGAAAGCGAGCGTGCGTGCGATGATCTCGTTCTCGACTGTGGTGCGCGCGCCAGCGATTATGCCGACCATCTGCTCGACATCGTGATGCGTGTCGGAAATCGGAGCGCGCCCGCGACGGTGCTGCCAATGGCGAACAAGCGCGAATTCGAAGGTCGGCTGCTCGCGATTCTGGATCCGGGCGTGAGGCGTGCGGCTCCACGCCGGGGCCAGACGCTCATGCTCGCGCTCGGGCTCGGCGCCGTCGCGTTTTCGATCGCCGCCGTTGCTCCCGCACGGCGGCAGCCGCCCGTGCGGCAAGCCGTTGCACCGCAGAACCAAAGCCGCGATACGACGAACGCAGCCACGACATCCGTGGCGAAATTGCCGAAGATGTCGGTGTCGAAGCCGACCACGACTGAGGCAGCAGCGCCGACGGCTTCGTCTTCGCCGGCGACAATGCCGAGCAACGAAACGGAGGCACCCCAGCACCGTCAATCCGCCGAACCGGATACGGCGTTGCTCGCGAACCTTCTCCGAAACGACAACAGCGCCGAGGTTCGGCGGGCCGCGGCCTGGGCGCTACGCGATCGACGCGAGGGAGTTCCTCTCTTGCTCGAGCGGCTTCGCGTCGATGCGAGCGACCGCGTGCGCGAGATGTCCGCATGGGCTCTTGCAGATTTCATGTCGGACAACGTGGCGTCCTCGCTCACAAACTCCCTGCTCAAGGACAGCAGCCCGTACGTCCGAGGAACCGCGGCGTGGGCGCTCGGACATTTGCAGGACGCGCCACAAACAGCCGCGTTGGAAGCGGCGCTCGCCGATGCGGATTGGCAGGTTCGCCAGAAGGCCCTATGGGCGCTCGCGGAGTCGCACCTCGAGACGGCGCCAGCGCGGGTGATCGAGCTGCTACGCGACGACGCCTCGGAGGTACGTACGATGGCGGCGTGGCTTCTGGCCGGGATATCGGACAAGTCGTCGCTATCGGAGCTGCGCGTCGCGTTCGATGTGGAGCGCGATAACGAGGCTCAGAAGGCCGAGTTTATTGCACTCGTAGTTCTCGGCGGCGGCTCGAAGGAAGTGGTGGACCGGGCACTCGCGTCGGAGAACGCGAGTCTGCGCGCGATGGCCGTGCGACTGATGGCAGGGCAGGCCCCGTACAACCCGCCGCGGCCCTGGCCGGACTCCCGAGCGAGACCGTAACGACCGATACAACGCCAGTTTTGCCGAACGAGCGACCAACGTCCGCCATAGTGCTGAAAAATCAACATCAAGAAGCAATTTCTAGCCAACGGAGAACTTTGACATGATCCGGTCATCAATGGCGGGCCTCCTGCTCGCTCATTCCGTCGCCACGTCAGGCGCACTGGCACAAGCGATCGACAGCGCACGAGTGCGAACCGTGTACGATGCCGTTGTGGCGCGCCGCAATGAGATCGAGCGATCGAATGGCCGATTCGCCGACGTCGACGGCATCCGAATTCACTACCTCGAGTGGGGCACGGCGAACGGTGTTCCACTCGTCTGGATACCCGGGACGTCGAGCACCGCATACGAACTGCGCTCAGTCGCGCCTCAACTCGTCCAAGCAGGCTACCGCGTCATCGCCGTCGAAAGTCGTGGCAGCGGCCAGACCCGCGTGACGGACTACGAGTTTTCCATTCAGAACATCGCCGACGACTTGGTCGCACTGCTCGATCATCTTCAGATTCGCACGGCCGTGTTCGGAGGTGCCTCAATGGGCGGGTTCATCGCCGCCGCCGTATACGACCAACACCCTGACCGCGTGCGCGGACTGCTCATGGCCGACGGCGGCACGTGGTCGCAACAGTGGATTTTCGACCACACCGATCCGGAGCTATCGCGGAAGCGCATGGAGTGGGACGAGATGCCGCCTGACATCTCAGGAGCGTCGGAGTTCGCCGTGTTTCTGCAAATGGCCGGCGGGCGAATCTCGCAGTCCTCAAACACGGCCGCATCGATCGAATCCTTGCTGGACCTGCTTGTCCGAATCAATCCGGCCGGCAACGGGCGGTGGGCCTTTCTTCCGCGATTTACAGAGATGGTGGGGACGACGCAATCAAATATTGCCGGCATTACGCGTCCCACCACGCTGCCGCTTCTTCAGTGGAGCCAGCATGCGCTCATCCCACTGGTCGTCTTTCGGCGCTTGAACGTTCCAATGATGATCCTCGATCCCCAGGAGCCAAATGACTTTTGGCCGGTGACCGATCAAAACGAGCGATTGGCCCGAGCGCATCCGTCGCTGGTGATTCACCGGGTCTATCCCGCAACGAACAATGTGGCCCAGAGACCCGACTGGCTCGTGCGTGATGCGCTCGAGCTGCTCAGCCGCGTACGTGAGGGAAAGTCTCGTTGAGGCAATTGTCATAAAGCGACTGGAGACTCGACATGTTGTTCGTCCAGGATCTTGCCTTCGCGGCGCGCGTGAATTGGAAGCGACCCGCATTCTCGCTTCTCGTGATCGCCACGCTGGCCATCGGGATCGGTGCGACCAGCGCCATGTTCAGCATCGTGAACGCCGTGCTCTTGCGACCTCTCCCATTCCCTCGCTCGGAGCGGCTGGTCTATGCGTTTGGCGCGTTCAGCGGCGGTAACCAGGCATCGATATCAGGGCCGGATTTCCTTGACTACCGCGCGCAGACGAAAGCGATCGCGTCGTTCGCGGCGCGCAACGCATTTGCTATCGCCGTGCTGAGCGGGAACGGCGGCGATGATCCGGAACGCGTCTCGGCGCCACGTGTGACTGCGAACTTCTTCAGCACGCTCGGCGTGCGGCCGTTGCTGGGGCGCGGCTTCCTCGCCGAAGAGGAGATCGGCGAACACAACGTCGTGGTGCTGTCTTACGCCGTTTGGCAGCGGCGGTTCGGCGGCGACCAACACGTCGTTGGAACCACGACGTCGATCGACGGACGGCCCTTCATGATCGTCGGGGTGATGCCGCAAGTGATTGGCCGCGTCCTGAGCGATCAAATCTGGATGCCGATGCCATTCCATACACCCGAGCTCTCGGCTCGGGGCGCCCATTCGATGCGAGGTCTCGCACGGTTGAGCGAGGGTGTCACGCTCGCCCGGGCACAAGTCGAACTGGACGCGATCGCGCGGCGGCTCGAGGCTGCGTATCCGGAAAACGCCTCGTGGCACCTTCGTCTCGTTCCTTATCGGGACGTCGTTGTCGGCGACAGCGGGCCGATGCTGTTCATTCTTCTCGGCGCCGTCGGGCTCGTGCTGCTCGTGGCCTGTGCCAACGTCGCCAGCCTGATGCTCGCGCGCGCGACGTCGCGCCAGTCCGAGATCGCAGTACGCACGGCGTTGGGAGCATCGAGGAGCCGAATCGTGCGGCAGCTTCTGACCGAGAGTGCGTTGCTCGGCACGGCGGCCGGGTTGCTCGGGCTCGTCCTGGCCGTTGTGCTCGTGCGGGGGGCACGCAGCGTCGCCTCCGACGCGTTACCGCGCACCGCGGAAATTCATGTCGATGCCGTTGCAGTCGCGTTCACAATGGCGGTCGCCGTGCTGACGGGCATCATGTTCGGGTTGGCGCCGGCGCTTCACGCGACGCGGCAGGACCTTGCGTCGTCGATGCGGAGTCTGGGTGGCTCGACCGGCGCGCGGCATGCCCTTCGGTTGCGCGACGCCCTCGTCGTCGCGCAAGTGGGGTTGTCGCTCGTCTTGCTGGTCGGCGCCGGCCTCCTGCTGCGGAGACTCTGGGAGGTGCAGCGCGTCGAGCCGGGGTTCGATTCTCGCGGCGTGGTCACGGCGCAAATCTCGTTGCCCATGGACCGCGTACGCTCGCGCGAAGACGCCGAACGCTTCTGGACCGCCTTTCTCGAGCGGGTAAAGGCGATCCCCGGCGTGCAACACGCCGTTGCCGCGAACATTTTGCCGCTCTCCGGTCTCGGCGACACATACTATTACATCGAGGGGCACCCGCCCGCGTCAGCCTCGGACAAGCGTTCCGCGCTCATCAATATTTCGACTGACGATTATTTCGCGACGTTGCGAATCCCGATCGTCGAAGGGCGTGCGCTCGTTTCCGATGATCGAGCTGCCGGCGAGGCGAGCGCGGCGAGCGGTTCGATCGTCATCAGTCGAAGTATTGCCCAACGCCTGTTCCCGCGAGGCGGTGCAGTTGGCTCCCGTCTGGTCGTGGAGTTGGAGCGGCCATTTCACGTCGAAATCGTCGGCGTTGCCGGCGATGTACGCGCGTTCGGCCAGGAGTCGCCAGAAGCGGACATCATCTATCTATCGTTCCGACAGCTCGCGGCCGATCACATCTATGGCACCGGGCGAAACATGAGGCTGGCCGTTCGAAGCGAGTCCGAGGGATTGGAGGTGGTAGGAGCCATTCGTGGCGCACTCCGGACGGTCATGCCGGGAGTCCCACTCGCCAACGTCTCGTCGATGGATCGGCTTCTGAGCGACGCCATTGCGTCATCGGCGTTCCGGAGTCGATTGCTTGCCGCCTTCGCGCTCATCGCGTTGATGCTGGCCGTCATAGGCCTCTATGGTATCCTCGCGTACACGGTGACACAGCGGACGCGCGAGTTTGGTGTGCGTTTCGCGCTCGGCGCCCGTGGGGGCGAGGTCGTCCGGCTGGTTGTTGCGCACGGCATGCGGCTCGTCGTCGTCGGCCTCGCGTTCGGCATGCTCGGTGCGATCGCCGCGAGCCGGCTGCTGCGGAGCCAGCTCGAAGGGGTCAACGCGACCGACCCAACCGTGTTCCTGGCGGTCATCACGCTGCTCGCCGGCGCGGGCTTGGCCGCATGCGTAGTCCCGGCGAGGCGGGCGACGCGCATCTCGCCGATAACGGCGTTGCGTGACGGCTGACGTGTCTACGAGCTTCAACCCTTTCGCCATTGCGACTGTCTATATTACCGACAATGTCGATTAAACATGCTCGCTGAGCTCGAACAGGCCGTGTTGCTCGCCACCCTCCGCCTCGACGGCGAGGGGTATGGGCTGACCATTCGTGACGAGATCGCCCGGGCAACGGGCCGTGATCTGGCGATCGGCACGATTCACAAAACGCTGACGCGGCTCGAGGTAAAGGAACTGGTGGCGTCGCGAATGGGAGCGGCGTCGCCGCACCGTGGTGGGCGGGCCAAGCGACACTACGCCGTGACGGCTCTGGGTGTGCGCGAGCTCAAGGCGACATTGCGCAGCATTCAACGGCTCGCGGCTGGGTTGAGGCTGGGGTTCGATCCGCCATGAGCCGCGTCCCGCGCATACCGGTGGCGATTCTCGAGGCGTTGCTGCCGGAAGAATCGCGAGAAGTGGTCATCGGCGACCTCGTCGAGGAATATCTCGAGCTGGAACGGAGGCATCCCCTTCGCGCCCGTTGGCGATTGTGGCGCGAGGCGGTCGGCGCCGCGGTGTCGCTGCAACTGTTGCCGACGCGCGTTCCGGCTTTCACGCCCTATACCATGGAGTCTCTCGTGCAAACCATCGTTGGAGATCTACGACAAGCTTTTCGCGTACTCGGCCGAGCGCGCGGGTTCACGGCGCTGTGTGTGCTGACGCTTGGCGTCGCGATCGGGGCCACGACGGCGATCTTCAGTGTGGTGAACCCGGTGTTGATTCGGGGTCTTCCGTTTCCGCATCCGGAGCGGCTCGTGGCGGCGTACGAGCGCGGCGCCGACGGCTCGCGGAATGAGCGGATGGGGTGGGAGACGTTCGCGGACGTTCGGCGAGCGTCGAAGTCGATCGAATCGGCGGCACCGGTTGGGAGCTGGGAAGCGACCATCTTTGGAGAACGCGACGCCGAGCGTGTAAGCGGCGAACGCGTTGGTTGGCAATACTTCAAGACGCTCGGCACGCACCCGATGCTGGGTCGTGATTTCGTCGCGGAAGACGACACGCCGGATGGGAGTGGCGTGGTCATTCTGAGTTACGCCCTGTGGCGACGGCGATATGGGGGCGACTCGTCGATTCTGGGGCGCGTGATCGACGTGAACGGCATCAAGCGCACGGTGATTGGCGTGATGCCGTCGTCGTTCGAGAATGCGACACTGCGCGAAGCGCAGATGTGGCGGCCGCTCGGGTACGTCCTTGGCGGCGCCTCGAGCTGTCGGACGTGCCGGCATCTGACGAATGTCGTGCGACTGAAGCCTGGTGTATCGGTGGAACGGGCATCGCGGGAGATCGATCTGATCTTCGCGCAGCTCGCGGCGTCACACCCGAAGGAGTATGCCGGCGGCGGCGGCGGCGTGGTCGGACTACAGGAGCGTGTGACGCAGAGCGTGCGGCCGGTGCTGCTGACGTTGTTCGGCGCGGTGCTATTGGTCCTGCTGATCGCCGCGGCAAATGTGGCGAACCTGCAGCTGGCGCGAGCGTTTCGACGTCAGGAGGAATTCGCGGTTCGCATGGCGCTTGGCGCGGGCCGCTCGCGGTTGACGCAGCAGTTGGCGGCAGAAGGCCTGGTCCTGGCGCTCGCGGGCGGAGCGGCCGGTGTGGCGTTCGCGGCGGCGCTGCTGCCGGCGCTCGCCTCACGGCTACCGGCGAATGTGCCTCGTGCAGAATCGATCGCGCTCGATTGGAGAGCGCTGGCGTTTGCCGTGGTTATCTCAGTTGGCGTCGGAGTGGCCATTGGCCTCGTGCCGGCGGTCCAGCTAGGCGGTCGGGGGATGTTCGATTCCTTGCGCGGGGGACGACGCACCGTCGGTGCGGCGTCGCGCCGCACGCGCGCCGCGTTCGTCGTCAGCGAGATGGCGCTGGCGCTGATGCTCGTCACCGGCGTCGCGCTGCTTGGGCGAAGCCTCACGAAATTGCTCGGCGTGAATCCGGGGTTCGATGGGTCGCACCTCGTGGTCATGCCGGTACGCGCCGGGGGTGTCACGTATCAGGCGCCGGGAACGACGCTGCAGAATCACGATCGCATTCGCGATGCGGTTGCGGCGGTGCCCGGAGTGTTGAGTGTCTCGCTTTCGACGGAGATTCCGTTGACGGCCAACGTGGATCGGTATGGTGTGCAAGCGCAAGACAAGCCGCTGGACCATCCGGAGCTGGCACCGTCCGCCGACCGGTACACGGTGAGTCCCGATTTCATTCGCACGATGCGAATACCGATGCTCCGCGGACGGGATTTCTCGCCGGCGGAGACACGCGATTCGAGCATTCACGTAGCGATCGTGAGCGCGGATCTGGCGAACAAGCTCTGGCCGGGTGAGGATGCCATCGGGCGGCAAATCCGGTTGTCCGACGCGAAGCGACCGTGGTGGAGGGTGATCGGCGTCGCCGGAAACGTGAGACACATGGGGCTGGACGAAGTGGTGAGCCTGCAGGTGTACGTTCCGGAGCGCGCGTGGTGGGACGAGGAGTCGGACATGATGTTGGTGGCGCGGACGGCGGGCGATGCGAAGCGCGTGGCAAGCGCGGTGCGTGCGGCGGTACGGTCAGTGGACCCGCGACAGCCGATCGCGACGCCGTCGACGATGGACGAGATTGTCGACTTGTCGACCGCTCAGCGGCGGGTGGCCCTGACCGTGTTCGCGTTCTTCTCAGCGATCGCGCTGCTCCTGGCGATGGGGGGCGTGTACGGAGTGATGTCGGGGGCCGTGACGGAGCGCATGCGAGAGTTCGGGCTGCGGGCGGCGCTGGGCGCGAATCCGTCGGGGATCCTGAGGTTGGTGCTGCGTGACGGGCTTTCGCTCGCTCTCGTTGGGCTGGCGATTGGCGGGGCGGGAGCAGTGCTGTTGGGGCGGTACCTCGGGTCACTTCTCTACGCCGTGGAACCGCGGGATCCCGTGACCTTAGGGTTGGCGGGCGTAGTGGTGGTGTCGACGTCGTTGTTGGCCTGCGTTGTTCCGGCGCGCCGGGCAGCGCGAGTGGATCCGATGACAGCTCTGCGGAGCGATTAGGCGTCCGGCTGTGAGGTCTTGACGACTACGGGCGGGATAGGTAGACATCTTCATACCAAGACATCTGCCTATGCCAGACACCCCCGTTCGCGGCGACCTGCTCGCCGGCTCTCTCGACATGCTCATCCTGCGTACCCTCACTCTGGGACGCGCCCACGGGTACGCGGTGGCGCGTCACATCGAGTCGCTCTCGAATGACGTTCTCCGCGTCGAGCAGGGGTCGCTCTACCCGGCGCTCGACCGCCTGCTGCGCAAGGGATGGGTCACCGCCGAATGGCGAAAGTCTCCCACGGGACGGAACGCGCGTTACTACACGATCACTCGTAGCGGGCGAAAGCAGCTCGAGGCGCGAGCGGCCGAGCACAAACGCGTCATGGCGGCAATCGCGCGCGTGATGGAACAGACCTGAGGCCGAGGAGCTCATGTCGCTCATCGACGCGATGCGTCATCGATTGCGCACTTGGTTTGGCCGTGAAGCGTTGGCGCGCGAGATGGAAGAAGAAGTGCGCCTCCACGCGGAGCTCGACACCTTATACCGTACGGGCCAGCTCTCGACTGACGAGTTGCTCGATGCCCGCCGGCGCCTCGGCAACCGCACGCAGCTCGGCGAAACGCGGCGGAGTGCCGCTGGCCTGGCGTCGTGGGACCGGTGGTCGCAGGACTTGACGTACTCCGTGCGCCAGCTTCGACGTTCGCCGGCCTACAGCGCCGGCGTGATTCTCACGCTGGCGCTAGGGATTGGCGCCAACAGCACCATGTTCGCCGTGATCGACCGGATCATGTTGCGCGCTCCGGCCGGGATCACAGATCCGGATCGTGTCGTCCAGATCCGGTGGTTGCGCCAGCGCAAGACGGGCCCGGACACCGCTGCCGTAATGTCCTACCCGTCGTTCGCCGAGTTCCGCGCAATGACGGACGTGTTCAGCGGTGTCGCCGCGTTTCGTGGGCCGATGGACGCGGCGATTGACCGCGGGGCACGCGCGTCGACGGCGCGTACGACCGTAGTGAGTGGCGACTATTTCGGAACACTTGGTGCGCACGCCGCAATCGGACGCGAGTTCAGCGCGGAAGAGACCGACGAGCGGATTGGCCGATACGTGGCTGTGATCAGCAACGGCTATTGGCAGCGGCGATTCGGCGGTGCGACGGACGTGATTGGGCGAAAGCTCGTCGTGGCCGGGTTTACGTACGACGTAGTCGGGGTCATGCCACCGACCTTTACGGGTCATGACCTGGCGGCGACGGACGTCTGGCTGCCCATGGCGGCCGCACCCACGCTGCGTTACGGGGCCCCCGAGACCTGGGCGTCCGATCGCCGGACATTTTGGCTCAGTGTCGTCGCGCGGCTGAAGCCAGGCTTGGCGCCGGAGGCGGCGCGGACGAGAGCAGAACGCGGCTGGACCGCGTGGAACATCCAACCCGAAGACGCAACGGCAAGGCCGCCGCAGCCGGTTTTCATTTCAATGATTGCCAGTCGAAGCGCGGCGCGACCCGAGTATCGCGTGGCGAAACTGGTCGGCTTCGTTTCGGTACTGCTGCTCGTCGTCACGTGCGCTAACGTCGCCAATCTACTTCTTGCTCGGTCGTTGTCGCGCCGCCGCGAAATCGCTGTCCGGCTCGCGCTCGGTGTGAGTCGTGGGCGTCTCATGACACTCATGCTGATCGAGGCGCTGGTGCTCGCATTGTGCGGCGGTATCGCCGCCCTGCTCGTCGCGCGGTGGAGCATACCGATAGTGCGCGCCACCCTGTTCGCGGGGACGTCGCTTGGCGAATGGCCACTTGATGTCCGCATCGTAGGCTTTACGACGTTGGTGGCGGTGATCGCCGGGCTCCTGGCCGCGGCTGTGCCCGCGCTGCAAGCGAGCAATCCTCGCCTGATCGAAAACCTCAAGTTGGGCGGACGCGACGGGGCGCTGCATCGGTCGCGGACGCGAACGGTACTCGTGGTAACACAAGGCGCACTCTGTGTTGCCCTGCTCGCGGGCATGGGACTCTTCGTGCGAAGCTTGCAGCGCATTGGCGCGCAGCATCTCGGACTCGACATGGCCCGCGTTGTGGTGGTAGGGTTCGACGCTTGGCGGGGGCAGATGACACCGGCGGAAGTCGTCGACGCGTACGTCGAGATGCGGCGGCGAGCGATGGGGATACCGGGGGTGGAGAGCGCGAGCCTCAGTGTCGGGGTGCCGCTGCGGAGCCAGTACAGTTACCCAATCGTGGTCAACGGGAGCGACTCCATTCCAGGCCTACCCCGCGGAACGACACCGTATATCTACGCGGTGACGCCTGAGTTCTTTCGGACGATGGGCACCCGAATCGTGTTGGGGCGCGGGCTTGCGGAGACCGACAATGCGACGGCGCAGCCTGTGGCGGTTGTCAGCGAGTACATGGCGAAGCGGATCTGGCCGGGCGTCTCGCCGCTTGGCAAGTGTTTCAAGATCAAAATTTTGCGACCGACACCGGATTGCATCTCAGTCGTCGGTGTGGCGGAAGACAGCCGCCGACTAGGACTCGTTGAGGAGGAGCCGGCGATCCAGTATTACATGACGTTGGATCAATCGCCGTTGCAGCATTACCAAACCTCGCTTCTCGTGCGCGCGTTATCACCGGAAGCGATGAGGAGCGATCTCCAAAAAGTTGCGCAGGCGACACGGCCGAACCTACCCTATGTTGAAGTGCAACTTCTAGAGGATTTGGTGGCTCGCGAGCTGCGACCGTGGCGCCTAGGTGCACGAATGTTCGGACTGCTGGGGGCGCTGGCGCTCGTCGTTGCCGCGGTTGGTGCGTACAGCGTAACTCAGTTCACGGTGTCCCAGCGCCGACAGGAAGTGAGTATCCGAGTCGCGCTTGGTGCACGCGGATCGGAAATCGTTTCGCTGGTTGTTCGCCAAGCGCTCGTCGTGTCACTCGTGTCTTGTCTGGTCGGCGGCTTGTTCGTGGTCCTGGGTGGACGGTTCGTGGCGACCCTTCTGTTCCAGACGTCGCCACGCGACGCGAGTGTGCTGTCGATCGTGATGGCTGTATTGCTCGGGAGCACGATAGTAGCTGCGTGGATCCCGGCGGTTCGCGCGAGCCGCGTCGATCCGGCCGAGGTTCTACGTTCGCAATAGCCGCTCGATACCATCACGGCTTCCCGGCGTTTCGAGCGCTCGCGCGCGGGGATCGCGCTCGGCGGCCCGCGCGGCTCGAGCGGCACACCACGCCTCGATGCCTTGCGGCCGGGCATGACACCGCGCGCGCAACACTATGTCGACAACGCCGAGGTACTCGGTGAGCGGCGTGTCCTTTCCCGGGTCGGGCCGCGTCTTGTGCGCGATCACCAGGTTCACCGCGGGCAGCACGGTGATGAACTGACCGATCGCGCCTTGCGCGGTGTAGGCGCCGCGAAACGGTCCGGTCGCGGCTGCACCGTCCCAAACCCACCATAGATAGCCGTAGCCGAACGGACCCACTCGGTGGTAGTTGGGGCGCATCTCCGTCACCCGGGTGGCCGGCTTCGTTGTGAGCGCCACCCAATCCCGCGGAACGAGTTGGCGGCCTTTCCGGTTGCCCCCGCGCAGCATGAGATCCCCCAGGCGCGCCATGTCGCGCGTCGAGAGGAACATGTGGTAGGCGAGGTGCACCGAGCGCGTCGTATCTCCCATCTTCCGCTGCGCGGCTCGATCGAAGTCCTCCATGCCAATCGGACGCGCGAGGTCGCTCTCGAGCGCGTCGTAGATGTTGCGACCGGATTCGACGCGACGTGATAGAGGCCCGAGCGTGCGGTGAGCAGATCGCGGATCGTTGCTTCGCGCTCTTGCGGTGTGAGCCCACCGATGTCGTCGATGCCCATTTGCGCCAGACTCTTATCGAGTCGAACGGTTCCTTTCGCGACGTACGTCCCGAAGAGCATTGAGAGGACGCTCTTTCGCGCCGAGGCGAGATAGCTCAACGAGCGGACGTCGCCGTACTCGAGCAGCACGCGTCCATCCACCACCGCCACGAAGCCGGTGGTGGCGAGTCGAGCGAGCCTCGCGCGCGCGCTGTCGAGATCCTTGCTGGCCTAACCGGCCGAGTCGGGGTTCGCGATCCGTTCCCAGGATGCGCCGGGGTAGACCGCGGTGGCGGAACGTTGCGCCGAGGCTGAGCTGAACGCGGCGACTACGACGATCAGGCGCGCAAGAATCCGCATGGACTACTCCGCGCGCATGGCGATGATGGGGTCGATGCGCAGCGCCCGTCGCGCCGGCAGGTAGCTCGACAACACCGCGATCAACACCAACACGGCGGCGCTCGCGACGAACGTGAGGCCGTCAAGCGGATCAGTGTCAAAAAGCAGCGCGCGAATCACTCGCGTGAGCGCGAATGCGCCCACGAGGCCGATCACGACGCCGAGGGCGGCCAGGCGCACCGCCTGGCCGACGATGAGACCGATCATGTTCGACGACGTCGCGCCGATGGCGATGCGAATTCCCATCTCGCGTTTGCGCTGGATCACGGAGTACTGAAGCACGCCGTACACGCCGGTTGCCGCGAGCGATAGCGCCAACGCTGCGAACAGGCCGAGTAGTAAGGTGTTGAACCTTCTCGTTTCGATCGTCTGGCCGACTATCGTGTCCATCGGGCGGATGTTGAGGACGACGAGCTTGGGATCGACGCCACGGACGGCTGTCCTGATGGATGCCGCGATGCTCGCCGGCGCGATGCGAGTTCGCACGACGTACGACAGCCCGCGATACATGCTCACGTTCACGCCCGTGTCCTGTTGGAAGACGGCATGATACACAACGTTAGACGGCTCTTCATCGAGGGTCGTGTGCTTCACGTCGGCGACTACGCCGATGATCTCCGACAACGGGCCGGGCGAATCGCGCGGTCCCCATTTGAACTGGCGGCCGATCGGATTCCCGTTTCCATAGTACTTGCGCGCCATCGTTTCGTTGATGACCACCGCGTTGGGCGATGACTTCGTGTCGCGGTCGTTGAAGAGGCGGCCGGCGCGGAGTGGAATGCGCATGGCCTCGAAGTAGCCCGGAAGAACCAGCGTGTTGGTGGCGACCGGCAGTTGCGATTGCGGCGGACCTTCCGGTGTGAAGACAATCAACCAGTCACCCTGCATCGGCAGGCCGGACGCCGCGCTTGCCGACGTCACGCCAGGAATCTCCCGTAAGCGCTGTACTATCTGCTGCTCGGTAAGTTTGATGCGGTCCACGTCGGTGTAGGCCGCGGCGGGGAGGCTGGTGAAGAACGTCACCAGGTTCTCGGGTTCGAAGCCTGGATTCACCGCACGCACCCGGGCGAGGCTCCGCAGCATGAGTCCCGCACCAATGGTGAGCACGAGCGCGAAGGCGACCTCGCTCACGATGAGCACGCGCCGCCCCTCCTGGCGTGTGCGGTTTGCCGTAGCCGACCGTTCGGCCCGCAGTGCTTGTTCCGCGTCGGACGGACGGCCGCGCAAGCCGGGAAGTATCGAAAAGACCAATGCCGTGAGGATCGTGACTCCGCCGGTGAAAGCGAGCACACGCGCATCGAGCGACACGTCGAACGACGAATAGAAGTTGCCCGGTGCGAGGGCGACGAGCGCGCGCGTCCCCCAGTGCGCCGCGATGAGCCCGAGTGCTGATCCCGCCGCGAGGAGCAGCAACGCCTCGGCGAGGAATTGCTGCGTGAGCCGGCCGCGCGTAGCCCCGAGGGCTTTGCGAATTGCTATCTCACGCTTGCGCGCCGACGCGCGGGCGACGAACAAGCTCGCGACGTTGATGCAAGCAATCAGCAGCACGAACCCGACTGCTCCGAGAAGCACGAGCAACGGGCGACGCGACTCTCCAATCGCGGTGGCGCGCATGCTCTTCACATGAATGAGGAGATTGCCGCCTCTGCTTTGCGATTTGCCCCAGCTCTCCGGATAGCGCCGCGGCATCTGACGCGCAATTTCAGCGAGCGCCGCCTCGGCGCGCTCCATGGAGACGCCGTTTTGGAGACGCCCAAGAGCAACCGCGCCAAAATTGTCGGCGCGCTGGGCCAACACCCCCGGGGTGAATCGAAATGGGAAGAAGATGTCGGCGACGGGGATGCCAAGGCCCGGCAGCGGGAAGGCGAATCCGGCCGGCATGATACCCACGACTTCCGCCGTGGCGCCGGTGGAGAAGGTGATCTGCTTGCCGATCATCGCGCGATCGGCGCCGTACCGGCGGCGCCAGAGGCCGTCGCTGATCACAACCACGAACGGTGCGCTGGACGCCGTATCGGCGTCGATGAACACGCGACCAACCGCCGAAGTGACACGAAGGACTTTGAACGTCGACGGTGTGAGGGCCGCGCCAGGAATAACTTCGGCCTCGCCGTTAATCATGAGAGTCGCGTCGCGCCTGCGAACGAGTGCGAGCGTCTGAAATGCACGACCTTCCGTTTCCTTGTAGTCGAGGAGGTCTGGTGCCGAGATGGAGCTGATGTCGGCGGCGAGTTTCGTGACTCCTTCGGTCACTACCACGAGCTTGTCGGAATCGGGGAAGGGGAGCGGTCGAAAGAGCACCGCGTTGACGACCGAGAAAATGGAGGTGTTGGCGCCGACGCCGAGCGCGAAGCAGAGGAGCGCGGCGATGGTGAGCGGCAGGTTGCGGCCGAGCTGGCGCGCGCCAAAGCGGATGTCGCCGATGATCGAGTGGATGACGTCGGACATGGTGCGTCTCCGTTGTTCCTGTTGTTCGATGGCGAGCGTTTCGCCGCGATAGCGCGAGAGATCGCCGAGTCGCTCGAGCGTGGCGTCGCGTGCGGCGTCGGCATCCATGCCGGCCGCGATGTATTCGTCGACGCGCGCCTGGAAGTGAAAGGCGAGCTCGTCGTCGACGTCGCGGACGGGCCGCGGGCCGAAGAAGGCGAGATAGCGTCGCCAGCGCGAGTCGAGGCGCGGCGTCATTTGGCCCACCCGGGGCGATCGGCCGACGTCATGACGGTGGTGACGGCCTTTGTAAAGCTGGACCAGGTGGACGCTTCACTCGCCAAGGCTTCGCGACCCTTGGCGGTGATCTCGTAGTACTTCGCGCGGCGGTTGTTGCGCGAGAGTCCCCACGAGGACTTGAGAAGCTTGCGCTTCTCGAGGCGGTGAAGCGCCGGGTAGAGCGAGCCCTCTTCGACTCGCAGGACGTCGCCGGTGACGTCCTGGATCCATCGCGCGACGTCGTAACCGTGGGCCGGTCCCCAGGACAGCGTCTTGAGGACGAGGAGGTCGAGCGTGCCCTGGAGGAGGTCGAGCGAGGTGCTCACCGCATCTCCCATAGAATGTCTCTGGGAATATGGGAGCGACCCCTAGAATGTCAATGGGGAACGTCGGCGGCGACGCGACAACGCCGCCGACGCCAGTTACCGCTACTCCGATCTCAAGGCGATTTGCGGGTCTACTCGCGCCGCTCGCCGCGCCGGAAGCGCGCTCGCGGCTGCGGCAACGCCGAGGAGCACGAGCGGAACCGCGATGAAGACGAGAGGATCGTAGGCGCTCACGCCGTAAAGTTGCGACGCGATCCATCGCGTAATGCCGGCCGCCGCGAACAACCCGACCACGAGACCAATGCCGACGAGGCGCAGACCCTGGCCCATGACCGAACCGAGCACGCGGTTGTTCGTCGCGCCGAGGGCAAGGCGAATACCGATCTCGCGACGACGCATGCTGACGACGAACGCGAGCACGCCGTACAAGCCGACGACGGTGAGCACGAGCGCCGCGACGCCGAAGACGGTGAGGACGGAGGAGGCAAACCGGCTGCTCGCCGTCTGCTGGTCAACGAGAGACTCGAGCGGCTGAATGCCGAAGAGCGCGATCGATGGATCGATCGTCGCGATCTCTCGTCGGACCGCCCTCACGACGACCTCGGTCGGCGCGCTCGATCGTAGGGCGATGTCGAACCCGCCCAACGGGCGCTGCGCCATTGGGAAGTAGACATCGGGCTCCGTGGTCGCGAGCGGCGTGGTGAGGTCGCGATAGCGCACGTCGCCGACGACGCCGACGACAGTCGCTTCGGGACCCTTTTCATCGCCGAGTCGAACACGTTTGCCGACGGCGCTCGCGCTCGGCCAGAAGCGCTTTGCCATCGACTCATTCACGACGACGACGGCGGGCGTGCTGTCGCGATCGGCGGCAGTGAACGCTCGGCCGCTCAATAAATGGATGCCAAGCGCGGCGAAGAAGTCCGGACTGACCGAGTGACGATAGAAGCGGACCGATTGGTTGGCATCGACGACGTGGATGAATGACGCGTTGGCCCCGCCGCTGAGTGGCAAATCCGACCCAATCGCGACCCCATGGATGGAAGGAATCCCGGCAAGTCGATCGTGCAGTTGGGCGGCGAGTTGTGCCAGTTCCTGCCGCGGGCGCGGCGGAATGTTCAACTGCACGCGAACCGCATCGCGCGGGTTGAAACCGATGTCGACGGCCAACTGACGTTGCAGGCTTCGGACGTAGAGTCCGGCTCCGATCAAGAGAATCAATGCAACCGCTGCCTCGCCGACGACGAGAAGCTGTTGCAGGCCGGGCCGGGAGCCGGAGCCGAACGCGCTGGACGATCCGCGAGTGCCCGCCTTGAGCGAATCGACGACGTCGACGCGCGATCCGCGCAGCGCCGGAACGAGGCCGAGGACAACGCCGGCACCGATCGCGACAAGAAGTGTGAAACCCAACGCCCAAAGGTTGAGCGTGGGTACGGCGTACGCCGGCAGTACTCCGGCGGGCGCCAACTTGGCGAGCCCCTGAAGGCCCCAGTATGCGACGATGACGCCGGCGGCCGCCCCGGCGACGCCGAGCACGAGACCTTCCACGACGAGCTGCTGCACGAGCCGCATCCGGTCCGCGCCGATCGCGATGCGGAGGGCGATCTCACGGCGCCGGCCGGCGGCGCGCACGAGCTGCAGTCCGGTGACATTGGCGCACGCGATCAGCAGCAGCAGGCCGACGGCGGCGAAGACCGCCAACACCATCGTGCGTGTCGGGCCCAGATAGTTGTCGCGAAGGCTGAACAGCTGGACGCCGCGATCCTTGTTGCTCTCCGGGAAGTCGCGGGCGAGCTGGGCGGCGACGGCGTCGATGTCTCGTTGCGCTGCTTCGAATGTCATGCCGTTCTTCAACCGGCCGATCGCGCCTAGCCATCGGGTTCGGCGGGTCGTGAGGTCTTGCGGCGCCCCATTGGCGCGCGCCATCGCGGCTGGGAACCAGACGTCCGTGTCGAAGGAGATGCCTTTGAATCCCGGCGGCGTAACACCAACCACCTGGAAGGGCTTTTCATTGAACGTCAACGTGCGCCCGACAATCGCGGGGTCGCCGCCGAATCGCCTCCTCCACATGCCGTCGCTGATGACGACGAGCGGGTTGGCGTCGGGGACGCGATCTTCGTCCGGCGTGAAGAGTCTACCGCGAGCCGCGGTCACGCCGAGCATCGGGAAGTATGACGCCGAAACCATCTCCGCGTCGACTCGCTCGGCGCCTTGCGCCGTGCGCATGTTCAGCGAAGTCTCATCGTAGATCGCGACGTTCTCAAAGGTACGATTGAGCCGCGCCCAGTCCTGAACTTCGATGATCGAGCCGCCGCGAATGGCTCGTTGCGTCCCGGCGACTCCCCAGAGGAAGGCGAGGCGCTCCGGCGTCCGAAAGGGAAGCGGCCGCAAGAGTGTCGATTCAACGACGCTGAAGATCGCGGTCGCGGCGCCGATCGCGAGCGCCAGTGTGGCGATGGCGGTGATGGTGAACGACGGCTGCTTGCGCACCGAGCGAAACGCGAACCGAAGATCCTTCAGGAGGTTTTCCATCAACGCATCCGTAACTTGGGTGGCGGACAAGGGCGAACGGCGCAAGAATGGCAACGCCAATGCCAATTGCGCTTGCCGCCGCAAACCATGGTCACTCAACGCGTTATTCGATCGAGCGCGGCACCTTCGGCAGCGTCGAAGTGTCGCGAACTGAAAATCCCGTCCCACAATCGGACAGGCCTCGCGGGAGGGCGCCGGCCAATAAGAAGTCGAAAGCGATCAGGTGGAAGCAACGAGGGTGAGCGGAGGTAAAGAGTCAACGTTTTCGAGCGGAGAAGGGTCTATAGACGGGGGCGCGCAGCATCTCGTCGTGGCACGCTTCCAATTCTCCCTCAAATATTGTCGGATGATGAAGAACGCCGCTTTGCTTCTCGCCGCGCTCTTGGCGACGGCGGGTGCAGCCGCCGCACAGTCGACCGCCGAGGTAGTTCGTGGCCGAGTCACGACGGACTCAGGCAAAACTGTGATTGGCGCGACCGTTGTCGTGACGCGCGGTCCCGACCGGCTGTCGCAGAACACGACGACCGACAGCTCCGGGAACTACAGCGTCCGGTTCGACCCGGGCACCGGCGATTACCTCGTGTACGTCGCGTTCACCGGCCTCAAGTCCGCCCGCCGGCGTGTACAACGCCAAGGGACGGAGCGCGAGATCGTCGCGAACTTCGTTCTTGCGGTAGACGTGACGCTCCTGGCCGCGCAGAAGGTGACGGCCGACCGGCCGGTACGCGCGTCCAACTCGATCAGTCCGTCTCAACCGGAGACAGGATCGTCGGAGAAATTCAGCGACGGCGTGAACGGGGCGATCTCACCGACCATCGCCGGCGATTTGAACGCCATCGCCGGGACGCTGCCGAACGTGACGCTGACGCCGACCGGTATTTCCATTCTCGGATCCGACCCGGCGTCGACGCTGACCACGCTCAATGGCATGAACCTGCCCGGCGGTTCGATTCCCCGAGCGGCGCGAACGGAGACGCGCGTGACGGGGACGACGTACGACGCAACGCGCGGCGGCTTCACTGGCGCGAATGTGGACGTTCGTCTGGGACCGGGCAGTCGGAGCTATGAACGTCAAAACGGCTTCGTCACCTTCGATCCGCGCTCGCTTCAGTACACGGATCCGACAACGCGCTCGCTCGGCAATACAAGCGGGGGAGTGCGCGCGAGCTTCGGTGCCGACGGCGAATTGATTCGCCGCGCGGTCACGTACAACGTGGCGATCGATTTGGCCCGCAGCACGGCCGACGCGGCGACGCTGCTCGACGCCGACGCCGAGGCGCTGCTCCGGGCGGGCGCGTCGCCGGACTCAGTGGCGCGCATCATCGCGCTGTCGACTCCACTCGGACTGCTGACTGGTTCCTCGATCCCATCCAACCGGCAGCACACTGGCGTCACGTGGCTTGGGCGATTGGATGACACGCGCGACACGCTGAACGCGCGCACGCTCACCACGTACGCGGGCTACACCAAGGACGGCGCGCTGAACTTCACGCCACTCGTCGCCCCATCTGCGTCCGGCGAGCGAACGACGCGAACGCTCGGCGCACAGCTCATTCTCGACGACTTCCTGGGACCAGGAAGGCGGATCCTGACGGAAACGCGGTTTGGAGTGAGCGGCGTTCGCAACCAGACGACGCCCTACACCTCGGTTCCGGGTGTGTCGGTTCTCGTTCGTTCGGCTGAATCAGGAACCAGCGGGGTGAGCGACGTCACGGGCGTCACGCTCGGCGGCGCATCGTTCCTGGCGAACGAGGAAACGCGGTGGACCGCGGAAGGAGCGAACGAGACGATTTGGAACGCCGGCGGACGACGGCATCGATTCAAGACCATGCTGTGGGGCCGCGCCGACGGACTGCATCAGATCGGCAGCGGAAACCGTTTGGGGACGTTCAGCTTCAATTCGGTGGAGGACTTCGCGGCGAATCGGCCTAGTGGTTTCTCGCGGACCCTCCAGCAGCCCGACGCGTCGGGAAGCGCGTGGAACACCGCCGCGGCGTTCTCTCACCAGTGGGCGCCGACGCGCTTCTTCAGTCTCATTTACGGTGCGCGCGCCGAAGCGAACGGCTTTGGCGACAAGCCGCCGGTCAATCCGGCGCTCGAGCAAGCGCTGGGGGTGCGGACTGGTGTAGCGCCGACGATGATCCATGTCAGCCCGCGATTAGGATTCTCATACACTTACAATCGCGACCGTGACAACGGGTCGGGGTCGAGCTTCACACCGGTCGGGCACTACTTCCGCAGCGTGACGGGAACGCTGCGCGGCGGCATCGGTGAGTTTCGTGACCTGTTGCGCCCGAACGTGCTCGCCGATGCGTCGGCAGCGACGGGGCTCACCGGCGGAACAACGTCGTTGTCCTGCGTCGGCTCGGCGGTACCCATTCCGGATTGGACGAGATTCGCGAGCGATCCGACGGCGATTCCAACCAAGTGCCTCGACGGCAGTGGCGTTCTGGCCGAGCGTGCGCCGTCGGTCACGCTGATCGATCGGGGATACGACGTTCCGCGAAGCTGGCGAGCGTCGCTCGATTGGACGACGAGCATTCGCAGCTGGGTGATCCGAGCCAACACGCTGGGCTCGTACGATCTATCGCAGCCGGGAGTGGTGGACGCCAATTTTGCCGGGTCCCCAAAGTTGACGCTGGGCGCAGAGGGAGACCGACCGGTGTTCGTTTCGCAAGCGGGGATCGATCCGAACACCGGCGCCGTATCGGCTACGGAGGCGCGGCGGTCGTCACAGTACGGACGCGTCGCCGAGCGGGTGAGCGATCTCAAGGGATACGGCGGACAATTCACGTTCGGTGTCGCACCGGATCCGTTCAAGTTTCGCGCGCGTTATGCGCTGTTCACGTCATTCGGCTACACGGTCCAGGAGACGAAGCGGCAGTATCGTGGATTCGATGGAGCAGCGTTCGGTGATCCGCGAACGATCGAATGGGCGCCGGGCCCGCAAGACGCGCGTCACATCTTCGTGTTGAGCGGCGGCTTCTCAGCCCCTCACCTCGGGACAATTACGGGATTCTCGCGAATCCAGTCGGGCCTGCCGTTTACGCCGATCGTGCAGGGAGACATCAACGGCGACGGTCGGTCGGGGGACCGCGCGTTCATTCCCGATCCGGCGCACGAGAGCGACCCGTTGTTGGCGTCGCAGCTCAGTGCAGTGATGACGAGCGGATCGGAGGCAGCGAGGGAGTGCCTTCTCGCGAACGTTGGGCGCGCTCCGGCGCGCAACGGGTGCCGCGGACCGTGGACGCAGTCGTTCAGCTTGCAGTGGACGCCCCAGCTGCCTGCGAAGATCCAGCGCCGGGTGCGAGCGAATCTCTATCTCCAGAACGTGCTGGCGGGCGTCGATCAACTCGTGCACGGCGCCGACGACCTGCGTGGATGGGGTTCTCCGGCAACGCCCGATCCGACACTCCTCGTTCCACGGGGATTCGATGCGACCGCAAAGCGGTTCAAGTACGACGTGAACGCGCGGTTCGCCGACACGCGTCCGGGACACACGCTGTTCCGCGATCCCTTCCGGCTCGTGCTCGACTTCTCGATGGATTTCTCCGTCGACTACGATTTGCAGCAGCTCCGTCGGGCCGTCGAGCCGGTGAAGGGACCGGAGGGCTGGATTCGGCGCGGGGCGGATTCGCTGACGGCGTTCTACCTCGCGAACACTTCAGACATCCATAAGGTACTGCTCGCGGAGTCCGACTCCTTGTTCTTGAGCGGGGCGCAAATGGCCGCGCTGCGGCGCGCCGATTCGCTGTACTCGACGCGCGTTCGAGCGATCTACGTTCCGCTGGGGCAATTCCTCGCGGCGGGTCATGGTGGGGCGGGAAAGGCGGAGCTGGACAGCGTGCAGGCGACGCAGAAGGCGTACTGGAAGATCTTCTGGGAACAGCCGGAGGTCGCGGACTCGATCGTGACTCCTTCTCAGCGCGAGTTGATTCCCCTCTTCAAGTCGATGCTCGCAGTACCGAAGGAGCAGCGAGAGAAGAGTCAGTACATGTTCGGTCGGCCGGTGACTCTGGTCGATCGGCCGAGAGCCGGACAGCCGTAGCCCGATTCCAAAAACGGACACTTCGTCCCGAAGGCGGGCATCAGGCGACCGCCGAGCGAGGGTCGAATGGTGAGCTAGCATCATGTCGCGCAGCGACTTGTGCGGGTCACGCCGCGGGGCATGGAATTGGACTTACCAAGCTCAAAACCCCGCAATTGGGGTCAGACCCCATTTACAGAACTGCAAATGGGGTCTGACCCCAATTGACCAAAACATTTCAGACCCCGCCAATCCGACCGCCATGCTACGCCTCTCTGCTCTCGCCGCTTCCGCGCTCCTCCTCGGTGTCCAGGCAATGTCTGGCCAGGAATCGTCCCAGCGGCCGGTGACGTCGTTGACGCTCGACGAAGCAGTCCAGATCGCAGCGCAGAACAATCCTGGTTTTTTGCGCACATACAACCTGCAGCGAACTGCCGACGCCCAGGTCCGGTCCTCGATGGGCGCGCTCTTGCCGACATCCGGCGCCAGCTTCAGCGCGAACTATCAGCAAGGCGGCTCGAACGTGGTGCAGGGAACGGAGATCAAAGGGCCTGACACGTACAGCACCGGGTACAACTTCAGTGTGAACTACTTCATCAACATGGGGACGCTGGCGGCGCCGTCGGCGGCGAGAGCGAATCGCGACGCGACCCTGGCGAATGTGGATGGGGCGCGAGCAACCCTTCGTGGTCAGGTCCTTCAGGCGTATCTGAACGCGGTGCAGAGTCGGGTGCTCACCGCGGTCCAGGACACGCTCGTCCAGTCGGCGCAAACACAGGTGGACCTGGCGCAGGCAAAGTTCGCCGCCGGCGGCGCGACGATCCTCGACGTGCGAAATGCGCAGGTCGGCGTCGGACAGGCTCGGGTCGCGGCGCTCTCCGGCGCCAACGCCGCGAAGCGAGATATCCTGCGGCTCGCCACCGTCCTCGGCGTCGCCCTGCCGCCAGACGTGCAACTCGCGACCGATTTTCCGGTCGACGCGCCCCGGCTCGATGTGGATTCTCTAATCGCCGTTGCGAAGCGGAGGAATCCAACCGTCGTCGCGCTGCGCTCGACGGAACACGCCACGGCGCGGGCGTTGAGCATCGCCCGCTTCCAATACACGCCGAGCCTCAATCTGTCGTCCGGGTACGGAAAGCAGGCGCTCGATCACGCGTCGTTCCCGTTCGCGTTCTCGAAGCGTCCCTACAGCGTCTCGATGTTCCTCTCGCTGCCGGTGTTCAACGGATTCCAGCGCGAGCAGACGACCGCCGCGGCGCGGGTGATCCACGACAACGCGTTCCTCGACCTGAGGGAGCGCGAGCTCCAGCTCACCAACGACATCACGGACGCATTCGGCGGGCTGACGACGGCGCGTGAGGCGATGGAGCTTCAGACGGTTAATTCAGGCACGGCGCGGCAGGTGCTCGAGCTCGCGGAGGAGCGTTACCGCCTTGGGGCGGGAAGCTTCCTCGACATCGCCACAGCGCGCGCGCAGTTCGCACAGGCGGAACTGGCGCGCGTCGCGGCGGTGTTCGATTTCCATCGTGCGTTCGCGACGCTCGAGACGGCGGTGGGGGACCGGCTGCGGTAGACTCGGCGCCTCGGCGCCTCGGCGGCTCGGCGGCTCGGCGGCTCGGCCGCTCGGCGGCTCGGCGGCTCGGCGGCTCGGCGGCTCGGCGGCTCGGCGAACGGCAACTGCGGCTAATCACGGCTTTCGTAGGATCAACGTGGTCTTGATCGTCGCGGCGTAGGCCAGCGGGAGGACCACTCTCGCAGTGCCGAGGGCTACGCCGGGCGGCGGTTCGGCTTTGACCGAGTACCCGTCGTCGCCCTTCAGGTTTGGAAAGTTCGCGTTGCCGTTCGCGTCGGTGGTCACCGTGGCGACGGGTGTCTCCGTGATCGTCACCGTGTCATGGCCGCCGCCGCTCTTGAAGATGTAGCCGAACTTCGAGACGGTGACGGTCGCGCCGACGACCGGATCGTTGACCAGCGTGTCCGACGCTGTAGGGTGTGGCGTCCCGACGTGCGCGACGAGTGTGAATGACGGCACCGGCCTGGGCGCCGGATTCCCCACACCGCTCGAATCATGAGGATTGCCGCTGCCGCCGTGAGATGCGGTATCGGTCGATACGTTGTTGCTCGTTCTGCCGAGTGGATCGGTGGTGCCCGCATCGCTGCAGGCGAGCGCGACCGCGACCGCGGCGGCGCCGACAACGCCCGCGATGCGTCTTGTCACATTCCGCTTCATGAAGGGTAGACCCCGCGTGAGATTGTTGACGTCGGGTGATACCTGGCAACGCGGCGCGGAGTCACCGGTGGCGTCATGGGTGACCGACGTGCGGCGGCGAAGGTATCACCCCGTAGGGGCGAGGCGCGTGTTGTCAGCGATCGCCGCCCGGCAAAAGACTCACGCTCACTCGAGATGGACTGCATGACCGTAGCACGATTCAGTGACTGGTCGCGGCGCTCTGTGGTAGTGACGGCGGTGGTGGCGGTCGCGACGGCCCCTTCAAACCGGCTCGCGGCACAAGAACCACGACCACTCGAGCTGCGGTCATGGCTGGCCCAGCGACTCGCAACGCCGCCGCTCTCGCTGTCCGGCGATCTCACGAGCTGCACGCTCGTTCGCTGCAATCAGACGGCTTCGTTCTTCGCCAGCACGCCCGTGCCATTCGACGTCGGGCTGACCGCCGGTCTGCGGATGCGCGATCTCGGCGCGGCGCGACTGGGCGGACAATCGGCGCTGGGGAGCCTCTATCTCGACCGCAGCCTCGGACCGTTGAGTGTCTGGTCCGGTATGAACCTGGGGCACGTCGCATTTGACGAAGCCGTCGCGCCGGACCCCGGGCCCGGAGTGGAGTCAGGCCTGTCGTTGCGCTGGCGGCGCGTTGGGGTGGCATTGAGTATCGCGGGAGGCTGGCTTCGCGCGCAGGGAATCGGCAATCGGATCGCCTACGCTACTCCCGTCATTCGGAACTACGAAGACTCGCTCGGCCTCCATTCCGACACGATCTACACGACGGCCGGCGATTCGACGGGCACCGCGAGCAATCGTTGGTCGTCGACCGAGGCGCGGATCACCTGGCGCGAGGATCGATGGTGGATCACGGCGCGTGCGGGGCGCGTGGCATCGACGCGGCAATCGGCGGCGATGTGGGCGGGAGTTCAGGCGGGCGCGGAGCTGTTGCACGGCGTCACACTCTTGTTCGGCGCGGCGAAGTCGTCGAGCGCGCTGGCGTATAGCGGCGACCGAGGCGCGTCGCCGCATGTCAGCCTCGGATTCGGTTTCAATACCGCACTCTTGTCGCCGCGCGGCGAAACGCACCGCGATTCGTCAGAGTCTACCGATGTATCGCGCCCGTTCACGATCTCCGACCTTGGCGCGGGGCGCTATCGGATTGCGGTTCGTCTCGCCGCGGCGCGTTCGGTGGATGTCGCGTGCGATTGCGACGGCTGGACGCTAATGACGATGACTCGCGCCGGCGAAGTATGGCTCGTCGACGTACATGCACGGCCGGGCGTCCATCACGTGAGCATTCGCGTGAACGGCGGTGGATGGATCGCGCCGCCGGGCCTCGCCCCGGTCGACGACGACTTCGCCGGGCAGGCGGGGCTGCTCGTCGTTCCGTGAGCAGCCTCGCTCGACCAACGACGCAGATTCTCGCCGGCCATGTGACCGGCGCCCCGAATGCCGAGGTACCACTCATCGGCATGACCGATGGTGCACTGGTCAGACGAACGCGGGATGGTGACGCACGAGCGTTTACCGAGCTGGTGGACCGGCATGCGGCGGCGTGTCTGCGTTTCGCCGCGCGCATGTTGGGCGATCGATCGGAAGCAGAAGACGTGGCGCAGGAGACCTTTCTGCGCGCGTTCAAAGCGCTCGAGAGCTACGACGAGCGACTGCCGTTTCGCACCTGGCTGTTCTCGATTCTGATCAACCGCTGCCGCACGGCGATGGCGCAGCGCATGCGCCGCGAGCGTCGCGTGGTGTTCGACAGCGACGCGTTGGATCGCACGTTGCTCGCGGCGCCGCAGGATTCGGTGGAGTTGCGTGAGGAACTGAACCGGGCAATCGCCACACTGTCGCCGGAGCAGCGGGAAGCCTTCCTGCTGCGGCACGTCGAAGAATTGAGCTACGAGGAAATCATGTCGGTAACGGGCGCGGGAATGTCCGCCCTCAAGATGCGCGTGAAGCGTGCGTGCGAGCGGCTGCAGCAGTTACTGACCGAAGGAGTGCGTCGATGAAGAACCCGGATCCGTCGCTCGAGGTCGACGAGCCGGTCGACCGAGCTCTCCGTGTCGCGATCGCCGAGATGCGCGAAGGTATTGCGGTTCGGCCGGAGTGGCGCGCCGAGCTTCTCGCCAAGGTGCCGGCACGACGGCGTCGAGCGGCGATCGCGCGGTGGATGCCGGCGTCGCTCGCGGCTGTGCTGTGCCTCGGCCTCGGACTGACGGCGCTCGTGAGATGGCATGGCTCGACGTCGGCGATCGAACCGCGTGTGGCGTCGCAAGTTCGCTTTTCGATTCACGCGCCGTCCGCGACCCAGGTATCGCTGGTGGGCGATTTCGACCATTGGGATCCTTCCGCGCTGCCGATGCAGCGCGCGCGAGATGGTGAAACGTGGACGCTCGACGTGCACCTCCGGCCGGGGCGTCATGTCTTTGCGTACGCGGTGGACGGCGATCTCAAGACCGATCCGTCGGCGCCGCGCGCGGTGGAGGATGACTTCGGCGTGCCGAGCTCGGTGGTGGTCGTCGTCGCGAGCGGAGGAACACGCTGATGCGAGCATTCGCGATCGGACTGACGATAGCCGTTGTTGCATCAGGCTCGCTCGACGCGCAGGGCGGCGTGACACCCGCTTCGTCGCCAGGCACACCTCAGCTCGGGCCGTCGCTCAAGGCGGCGGTGGAGCGGCTCGCCGATTCCGTGCGAGTGCTCGGATTGCCGACGGACCCGCTCTTCGCGAAGGCGGCGGAGGGGACGCTCAAGGGCGCCGATGAGCAGCGCGTGATGATCGCCGTGCGTCGTTTGGCGCGTGAGCTGTCCGATGCGAAAGCGGCATTGGGCGACGGCGCGACCGGCGCGGAGCTGGAGGCTGGGGCGAGCGCGCTACACGCGGGGGTCGCGCCGGATCTGGTGGCTCGGCTGGGGCGCGCAGCAACGGAGCGCGCGACGCCAAGCGGAGGCCGACTCGTCATGCCGCTCGTGACCCTCGCCGACATGGTGGCGCGCCGGGTATCGCCGCAGGCGGCGGTGACGTCGCTGGAATCGCTGATCAGTCGCGGGGCGGGGGATGCGCAGCTGGCGAACCTCCGAACCGACGTCGAGCGCGACATCGCAGCCGGGGAGCGTCCGGATATCGCCGTCCAGCGGCGGAGTGCGTCCATCGCTCGCGGGCTGGAGGGTCGGACGCCCCCTATGTCGAAGCCGCCCACGGGGTAACGGCCCCCTCACCGTTGCGGACATCCCCCGACTTTCGTCGGGTAGTAGATGCCCGCCACGCTCAATTGTCCGAACTGCGGGGCCGCCGCGAACGACGGGGCCACATCCTGCGAATACTGCGGGTCGGGGCTCGTCGCCATGGCGTGTCGCTCGTGCTTCGGCGCCATGTTCGCCGGCGCGCAATTCTGCCCGCATTGCGGCGCCAAGGCCGAGGAGGCAGTGGACGCGGATCAGTCCACGCTGCGATGTCCGGGCTGCGGCGGCGACATGCGCCACGAGCGACTCTCCGACAAGGCGACGATTTTCGAATGCTCCGGATGCGGAAGCGCGTGGCTCACGCCGAAGGTGTTCGACACGCTGGTCACCGACCGTGAGGCACGCGGCGCGACCGGTCAGAACGGCGCCGCCGCGGGCGGATTGACCAAAGCAAAACCGATCCGGGTCGCCGACACGGCGACGCGGTACCTGCATTGTCCAGTCTGCGACGCGCTGATGAATCGCGTCAACTTCGGCGACACGTCAGGCGTGATCGTGGACACGTGCGCGACTCACGGCATCTGGTTCGAGCGCGACGAGCTGCACGCAATCATGTCGTTCGTCGAGCAGGGCGGCTTGGCGCGGCGTCGCATCGAGGCCCAGCAGGGCGGCCGCCACTATGTGAAAGAGATGCATTTCGAATCCGGTGATGCAGCGCGGCGCGAGATCAAAACGCTCATCGTTCGCCTCGACGCCTCGGCACGCGTGTCCGGACAGTCGAGCTGGAGCGATCTGCTGAAAGCCTTTTTCGGGTAACCCTTCGCACGGAACAGCTATGACACTCCGCGAGTTTTTGGTCGGCGAACTGATCGACATCATCGAATGGAACGATGACTCCGACGACACGATGGCCTGGCGCTTTTCCCGGCCCAAGGCCGAGATCAAGAACGGCGCGCAGCTGATCGTTCGGCCCGGGCAGACGGCGATCCTCGTCGACCAGGGGAAGATCGCCGACGTCTTTCAATCCGGCCGGCACGAGCTGACGACGGCGAATATGCCGCTGCTGTCCAGCTTCCGTGGCTGGAAATACGGCTTCGAGAGTCCGTTCAAGGCGGACGTGCTGTTTCTGGCGACGAAGCAGTTCGTCGGCCGAAAGTGGGGGACGTCGAACCCGATCATTCTCAACGACAAGGGACTGGGGCCCGTGCGGCTCCGGGCGTATGGTACCTACTCGGTTCGCGTCGCCGGCGCGCGAAAGTTCATCGAGGAGGTCGTCGGCGCCGGGCCCGCCTTCGTCGTGGACCAAATCAGCGACCAGCTTCGCGACATCGTCGTCGCGAAAATGAGCGGCGCGCTGGCCGAGTCGAATGTCACGATCTACGAGCTGTCGTCGAAGTACGAGGAGGTGGCGACGGTCGCTCAGGCCGAGATCGCGGACCAGGTGAAGCAGCTCGGTCTCGAGGTTACCCAGCTCGTGATCGAGAACGTCTCGCTGCCGCCCGAAGTGGAGGCGACGATCGATCAGAAGACGCGACTGAACATGTTGGACAACCTGGATCGGTATACGCGGCTGCAGAGCGCGGACGCAATCCGCGACGCGGCACGGAATCCCAACGGAGGGGCGGCGGCGGGAGTTGGTGTCGCGCTGGGCATGGCGATGGGGCAGCGAACGGGTCTCGGCGCGACACAGCCCGTCTTCGAGCCGCCCCCACTCCCCTCGGCCACCTGGTACTACGCCCAGGGAAGCGAACGAAAGGGGCCGGTGGAGGAATCCGCCCTGATCCAAATGGGCGTGCTGGAGGCCGGCACACTCGTATGGAAGGCCGGCATGAGCGGCTGGGCCCCCGCGAGTACGATCCCGGAACTGGCGCGAGGCTTCAAGAAGTAGTCGGTCGATAAGGCCGAGTGAACGTTTTCTCTCCTCCGCGTGTCTTAGGGTAGACACGCGGAGGAGAGGCGTTTTATGGCCCTGCTCAAGGGCACGCTCGACGTGCTGGTGCTGAAGACGGTGTCCTGGGAACCGATGCACGCTTTCGAGATTGCGTCCTGGCTCGACGAGCGCTCGGACGGCCGGGTCGCCGTGGACGACGCGGCGCTGCTTCAGGCGCTGCACCGCCTGGAGGACCGGAAGCTCCTCGTCGCCGAGTGGGGCGTCACCGAGAATGGACGGCGCGCTCGCTACTATAGACTTACCTCTCAGGGTAGATCCCACCTCCGCGAAGAATCGCGCCGTCTGGCCGATCACTTCGACGCGCTGCTGGCCATTCTGGCGGCGAAGGGGGCCTAGCGTGCTGTTCCAGCTGCGGCCCGGCGTGCGACGCTTCTTCCGCCTCGGCCCACACAGCTCCGAGCGGATCCGTGCTGAGTTCGACGACGAGCTCGAGGCCCTGATCGCGAGCCGCGTCGAGCAACTCATGCAGCGTGGCATGTCGGCCGATGACGCGCGCCGCGAGGCCCTCCGGCGACTTGGCGCAACGCTCGACGAGGTCCGTAATCACCTACGAACGTCGGCACATCAGAGAGGTCGAAAGATGCGGCTCATCGATTGGATCGAATCGATCGCGCAGGACGTACACTACGCGGGCCGCGGACTGGCGCGTCGCCCCGTTTTTACCGCGGTCGCCGTAACGACCCTGGCGGTCGGCATCGGAGCGACAACCGCCATTTTCAGCGCCGTCAACGCGTTACTCTTGCGGTCATTGCCGTACGCGAATCCCGACGAATTGATGAAGGTGTCGACCGTGATGCCCGGGAAGGGCGATCGGCCGACGAACTTCGACCAACGGTGGTCGTATCCGAAATTCACCTTCTTTCGCGACGCGCAACGCGCGTTCAGCGAGCTCGCTCTCTACGAGGACATGCAGGCCACGCTCACCGACGGCGACGCCGAGCGCATCGGGATCGAGCGCGTGGGCGCCACGTACTTGCGCGTTCTGGGATTGAAACCGGTGGTCGGTCGGGACTTCGACCGCACACTCGACGCGGCGCCTGGCGGGCCGCATCAAGTCCTGTTGTCGTACGATCTGTGGAGGCGTCGCTACAACTCCAGTCCGTCGGTCGTTGGTCGCACAGTGCAGATCGGTTCGGAAGGTTGGACCGTCGTCGGCGTTACGCCGCCAGGCTTCAGAGGCCTCACCGGGCAGGCGCAGGTCTTCACGCTGCTCACGGCCATGACCGCGCACGATCTCGGAGACGCGCAGCTCTATAACTATTGGCTTGTGGTGCGTCGCGCGCCGGGCGTCACCGCCGCGCAAGCCGAAGCGGCGACAGTTGCGCTCGGGCCGCGGGTCAGCGACGCGTTTCCGAGCGAGTTCCAACCGGCTCCGTGGGGCGCGCTCGCCGCGCCGCTCGATGACGCGCGGCTCGAGCCGGCGATCAAGCGTTCTCTTCTCATTCTGTTCGGCTCGGTCGGCTTCGTGCTTCTGATCGCGTGCGTGAACGTTGCGAGCTTGTTGCTCGGTCGCGCCGGAACGCGCGGACGCGAGATTGCCGTCCGCCTGGCGCTTGGCGCCGGACGCGGGAGACTCGTACGTCTGCTCGTCACCGAGAGCTTGCTGCTTGCGCTGATTGGTGCCGTCGCGAGTGTCGGGGTGGCGTGGCTCGGCATCCGCGCGCTCTCCACAATCGATCCGGCGACGACGTTGCGCGTCAGCCGCGAGATCGGATTCGGCGCAATGGCCTTTTCCAGCATCACGCTCAGCTGGTCGGCTCTTGCGTTCACGCTCGGCGTTTCAGTAGCTGTCGGAATCCTTTTTGGGCTTGCTCCCGTCAGCGCCACACGCGCCGACCTGACGGAGGCTTTGAAGACCGGACGCACCAGCGGTGCAACGCGCGCCCCGATCACGCGACGCCTCCTCGTACTCACGGAGGTTTCGTTGGCGGTGGTGCTGCTGGCGGGAGCCGGCCTCATGATCCGCACCCTCGGCAATTTGCTACGAGTGAATCCCGGGTTCGACGCCGCCCACGTGCTCAGCCTCCGACTGTCGACGCGCGGTTCGGCCGACTCGATGCCAGGCTTCTATCAGCGGCTGGATGATCGGCTCCGGGCGGTACCCGGAGTCACCGACGTAGCCCTGGGCAGCTGCGCCCCGCTGACGGGCGGTTGTTCCTCTTCGCTCTTTGGGCGACTCGACCGGCCAAAGGTCGACGTCAGCATGATGCCCAGAATCCGCCTCGAGTGGGTTTCGACGAAATGGTTCTCGACGCTGCACGTGCCGCTCAAACGCGGCCGCCAGTTTACCGTTGCCGATCGCGTGGGGGCGCCCAACGTCGCGATCGTAAACGAGGCGGCGGCTCGCGCGTTCTGGCCGAACGAGAATCCGATCGGCAAGCACATGGCGATCGGCCTGCGCGGTTACGACGACGTCGAAGTCGTCGGGATCGCCGGTGACGTGCGACTCAACATCGATTCGCTCGCGCCGCCGGTGGCGATCCTGCCGATTCTCAGGGCGCCGCGAGCAGCGATGATGATCTTCGTGCGCTCGACGAGAGATCCTGCCTCGCTGGCGCCGGAGGTTCGGAACGCCCTGCGCGAATTGGCGCCGCAGGCCCCGGTGTATGACATCCAGTCGCTCACCGATCGCTCGGCGGCCGCGACCGCGCAAACTCGTTTCAGCACGACTCTCCTTGCCCTGTTTGCGCTCACGGCGCTGCTCCTCGCGGCGATTGGCATCTACGGGGTGATGGCGTTGGCTGTAGCCGCGCGCACGCGCGAGATCGGTATCCGAATGGCGCTCGGAGCCGACGGCCGGCGGATTGAACGCGCTGTGATCGGGGAGGGAGTGGGGCTGGTGGCCATTGGGGCCGCGATCGGCGTCGGGGTCGCGATCGCGAGCACGCGGGTCTTGCGATCGCTGCTGTTCGATCTCTCGCCGACGGATCCGATCACCTATGCGGCGATTGTAGCCCTGATCGGGGTCACAGCCGTGGCCGCAAGCTGGCTACCGGCACGGCGCGCGGCGAGCATCGATCCGCTATCGTCGCTTCGGGCCGAGTAGCCGAGTAGCCGAGCAGCCGAGCAGCCGAGCAGCCGAGCAGCCGAGCAGCCGAGCAGCCGAGCAGCCGAGCAGCCGAGCAGCCGGTAGCGAGTCCAGCTGGCAAGGCAACCCTTTCTGGACATAGATTGTCTATCCCATAGACGATCTATATGCCATCGGCCAAACGCGACTTACTCCCCGGTACGCTGGACATGCTCGTGCTCAAGACCATCGCGCTTGGGCCGTTGCACGGGTACGGCATCGCCCAGCACATCAAGCAACTGTCGCGCGACGTGCTCCAGGTGGACGAAGGCTCGCTCTACCCGGCGCTTCAGCGCATGCGACAACGCGGCTGGCTGACGGCCGAGTGGGGAACGACGCCGAACAATCAGCGAGCCCGGTACTACTCGATCACCGCGGCCGGCCGAAAGCAGCTCGGCGCGGAGGAGGCGGGTTTCGCCGAGCTGGTGACCGCCATTCAGCGCGTCATGCGCGCCTGATCGTTAGACGCCGATGACTCTTTCGCCTCTCGAGCTCTTGAATCGGCTTCGTGACCGGCTGCGCCGGGGTTCTCTCGAACGAGAGCTGAGCGACGAGCTCGAGTTCCATCGATCGATGCTCGAGCGGGATCAACGCGAGGCGGGCGTATCGGACGCGGAAGCGCAGCGGCGGTCGCGGATGCAACTCGGCAACGTCACATACGTCAAAGAGGAGACGCGAGCGATGTGGAGCCTTGGCCTGGTCGACGATCTGATGCAAGACGTCCGGTACGCGACACGCGTGCTTCGGCATAATCCGGCGTTCAGCGCGGCGGTGGTTCTCACTCTCGCGCTCGGCATTGGCGCCAACACGGCGATATTCAGCGTCGTCAACGCCGTGGTGCTCCGACCGCTGCCCTACGCGGATTCCGACCGGCTCTACTCACTGTGGACCGTCCCGGCGCAATCGCCGACGGATAGAAACCCCGCGTCGTTTCCCGACCTCGCCGATTGGCGCATGCAGAACACCGTATTCACCGAGATTGGCGGATATGCGTTCAACCGGTACGAGATCACCGGCGGCGACGTGACCGATATGGCGCGAGGCATCGGCGCGACTTCGCAGGTCTACGATGTGCTCGGCGCAGTGCCGATCGTCGGCCGGCTGCCTCGTCCCGACGAGGAGCGCTTGCCGGTCATGGCGATCAGCTATCGCCTCTGGCAACGCCGGTTCGGGGGCAGTCGAGACGTGATCGGACGCAAGGCACTTCTTTATGAGAAGCCATACACAATCGTCGGCGTGATGCCGCTCGGCTTTCACTTTCCGTCGCCGGACATCGATCTGTGGCTAACGCTCGCGGCTCTCTCGGCGGGCCCCTCCGATGCGGCGAATCCGTGGTTTGTCAGCCGCGGCCTCCACGGATGGCGCACGGTGGCGCGGCTCAAACCGGGCGTCACGCCGATGCAAGCCGAGCGACAGATGAATGCGATCATGCAGCGCATGGGCGAAGCGTTCCCGAATGAGGACGGTGGAACCAGCGTCGCGCTGCAATCCATTCGCGACGATACCGTCGGCGGTGTGCAGCGTGGCTTATGGCTCGCACTTGGCGCCGCGGGGCTCGTGCTGCTGCTCGCCTGCGTGAACGTGGCGCATCTGATGCTCGCGCGCATGTCGAGCCGATCGCGCGAGATCGGGATTCGTCGAGCGCTCGGCGCGCATCGATGGCGAGTCGCGCGGCAATTGCTCACGGAAAGCGTTTTTCTTGGTATTCTCGGCGGCGTCGCGGGACTTTTGTTGGCCGCGGTCGGCATTCGTCTGCTGATTCGTTTCAGCCCGGGAGACATCCCGAGACTCGAGAACGTTTCGCTCGACGCCGTGACGCTCGCTTTCGCGGGATGCGCGTCTATCCTGACGGGAGTGCTGTTCGGCGTAGTGCCCGCACTCGCGGCGGGGCAGGGCGGAGCCGCGACGACGCTGCGCGAGTCGGCGCGCGGCGGAGTCGGCGGTTACGGGGCGCGTGCTCGCTCGCTGCTCACCGCGGCCGAGGTGGCATTCGCGATGATTCTGCTCGTCGGCGCGGGTCTGATGGTTCGGACGCTCGGCTCTCTCCTGACGACAGAACGTGGATTCCGGACGGAGAACGTGGCGGCATTCCACGTGGCATTCCCCAACGAGCGCTATCCCGGGACAACTAGCAAACAAGTCGTCCTCGATCGCCTCCTCGAGCGACTGCGCGCCATTCCTGGTGTGACACTGGCCGGCGGAAGCACCAGTCTGCCCCCGTCGCGCATGCAGCAGGCGAGTGGCTACGTGATCGAGGGTGATCCGCCGCCGCAAATGGGGCAGGAGCCGCAGGCGATCTATGTACCGGCGTCGCCACAGTTCTTGTCGGCGATCGGCGTTCCGCTTCTCGAGGGTCGACCGTTCAGCGCGGGCGACGGACCCGCCGCACCGCGCGTCGTGATGATCTCGCGCGAGCTGGCTCGTCGAAACTTCGCCGGGCGCTCGCCGCTCGGCCGTCGGATCCAGGTGGCTGATTCGTTGTGGACGATCGTGGGTGTCGTCGGCGACGTCTCCTTCCAGGGCGTCGACAAGGCGCCGCGACCGACGATCTACGTTCCGTGGGCGCAGAGCGTCTTCGGCGGAGCATGGATCGCCGTTCGATCGAGCCTCAAGCCGGAGGCCGTAGAGGAGCCGATTCGCGCGGCACTCCACGAGATTGATCCGCTGATGAACGCTCGCGATCTCAAGCCAATGGAAGCAATGGTGGACGATTCGATGATCAGGCCGCGCTTCCAGACATGGCTCCTCACGACGTTCGGCGGATTGGCATTGCTACTCGCCGCAATCGGCATCTATGGGGTGATCGCGTACGGGGTGACGCAGCGAACGGCCGAGATCGGGCTCCGCCTCGCGCTCGGTGCTCCGCCACGCACGGTGGTGTCGTCGATCCTGAGGCGCGGGATGTCGCCGGTGTTGGTCGGCTTGGTCATGGGCTCGATCGGGTCGTTCGCTGCCACACGCCTTATGAGAGGACTCTTATATGGCGTGTCGCCGACGGACGCGACGACGTTCGCGGTCACAGCCGGATTGCTCGGCGGCGTCGCCCTCGTTGCGGCTTTTCTCCCGGCACGACGCGCCGCGAAGCTCGATCCGCTCCGCGCGCTTCGACAGGAGTAGCTGTTCCTTCGGGGTCAGCGGCGCGAGTTGAGTGCCCGGTGCACCAGGTGCGCGGCGCGTTGGCCGCTCCCAATCGCGCCTTCGACGGTGCCGGTTCGCCCTTCGGAATCGTACGCCTCGCCGGCAAGCCATATCGTTCCGTCGATCGCGCGGCCCAGCGTCTTCGCGGCGTCGCTGCCGCCGACGCGCGCGTAACTGTACGCCCCGCGCGTCAGCGGATCGCGCGACCAGTTGTGCAGGTGACAGGCGCGCACCCGACGCTCGAGCGTTCTCCGTGAGGTGTGAAAGAGTCGGGCGACGGCGCCGATCGTCTCCGACTCGATCTCTTCGCGCGATCGGTCGACCAGGTCGACGGATTCGGGAAATCCAAACCAGGCGACCAGAACGGGGGACTCCAGCGGGTGGGTCGTCCAGCACACGGGCATCCCATCGTGACCGGCATGCACGAAGGTGAGGCAGCGGAGTGATCCACTCTTTCCCACCGACTTCGAGCGCCAGAACGGCTCGTCGAGCACGAGCGATACGCGCACGACGTCACCCATCGCCAGCTTGTCGAGAGCTCGTTGATGCGCAACAGGAAGCGCCGGCTCGAACGAAATTGCACCCAGGGTCTGACCCCATTCTTTTTTTGGGGTCTGACCCCAATTCGAAAGAAGTGGTACGGGGGAGGTGATTATGGCGGCGGCGGCGGTCAGCTCGAAGCCGTCGTTGCCGGCGGTTCCGCTGACAGTTATTTGCCCGCGTTCCCACTGCACGCGCGAGACGGCGGCGCCGAGTCGGATGTCGGGAACGTCGGCGGCGAGGAGGTTGACGACCGAGGCGTAGCCGTCGACGCATCGGGCGATCGCGCGCTCTTCCTCTTCACCCGGACTCGCGCCCTCGGCCATCGCGCGTTCGCTGACGATGCCGGGATCGGCGGCCTGGAAGCCGCGGACCCACTGGGAGGCGAGCGAGCGTTCACGCGCGAGCTTGTGTCCGCCGGGGCGTTCGGCGAGGAAGTCGGCGAACGAGCGATCGGGCTTGCGGTGCGCGTCGAGGAGTCGGAGGACGCGGTCGAGACGATCCCAATAGTCGGCGACGCGAACGAAGCCGCGGCGGTCCGACTGCAAGCGATCGCCGACCACGTTGGCGAGCGGCAGGCGGCCTTCGCGGAGTAGTTTCCGTGTGATCGGAGCGCCGCCATGGACGAACTCGGCGCCGAGCTCTATGGGCGTCGGGCTGCCGTCGTCTCTTATACTATGTATTCGCCCGCCGACGCGATCGCGCGCCTCGAGGACGATCGAGCGAACGCCGAGGAGAGCGAGGTCGCGCGCCGCCGCGAGGCCAGCCGCACCGGCGCCGATTATGACGACGTCAGCCGTGTTCGACACGGATGAGCTCACGTCGCAAGTCTCATGCTGTACGGAAGTTGTAGCCAACCTTTACGCCGCGGGCGCTGTCGAAAGTCATGCCCGCTCGGTATTCTCCAATGCCGATCATGTCTCGCTCAAGACTCGTTGTGAATCGTCCTCGACACGCCGTTTTCTACGTATTGTGGGGCGCGGCCGTCATCGTTACGGCGGCCTGTGCGCACAGTGGCTCGAGCCGTATGATGACGGCGACCGGTCCGGAGGCCGCGAAGGTGAAGGCCCGCGCCGACAGCACCCGCTGGCCGTATACGGCCGCGGACATCCGGTTCATGTCGACGATGATTCACCACCACGCGCAGGCCATCGTGATGGCGAAGATGGCGTCGACGCACGGGGCGAGCGAGTCGGTCCAGCGGCTCTGCCAGCGGATCATCAACGCCCAAACCGACGAGATCGCGATGATGACCCGCTGGTTGCAGGACCGCAACCAGCCGGTGCCCGAGCCGAACCCGGCCGGTGAAACGATGCAGATGGGCGGCACGACGCACACGATGCTGATGCCGGGCATGCTGACGGAAGAGCAGATGAAGCAGCTCGAGGCCGCGCGCGGGCCCGAGTTCGATCGCTTGTTTCTGACTTTCATGATCCAGCACCATCGCGGCGCCGTAACCATGGTGCAGGAGCTGGTGTCGAACCGCGGTGCCGCGAACGACGAGACGGTGTTCAAGTTCGCCGCGGACGTGAACGTCGATCAGACCACCGAGATCAACCGGATGCTCGAGATGTTGCTCGTGGCGCCTTGACGTCGCCGATGGGATCTCGCGCCATTTTTTTCTCCACCCCGAGGAGCTGTACATGAGAACGTCCCCCTCCCTTGCCGTCCGCTTGGGCGCCTTCGCAGCATCGCTGGGCATCGCGGCGTGTGGCGGCTCGAACCAACCGACCTCGCAGCCGACGCCCGTGACGCAGGCCGGAAGCTCGACGCCGCAGGTCGACGCGCGCTCGAATCTCAAAGCCGGCTTGGCGGACGCCGGCGAAGCCACTTTCGGCCTCAAGCTCGACGCCAAGGCCGTTTCGCCGAAAGGCTTCATGGGCCAAACGAACTCCGACCTCACCTTCGTCGGCAAGTACGCGATCCAGGGCAACTACAATGGCCCCGTGATCTGGGACATGAGCAATCCGTCGAACCCGGTCGTGGTTGCGGCGTACGAGTGCCCGGCGTCGCAGAACGACGTCTCGGTTTATAAAAACCTCATGTTCATGTCGGCCGAAGCGTATAACGGCCGCATCGATTGCAAGCCGAGCGGCCAGTTCAATCCGGCGGACTCGGTGAGCAAGGATCGCTTTCGCGGCGTGCGCGTGTTCGACATCTCGGACATCAAGAACCCGAAGCTCATCACCAACGTGCAGACGTGCCGCGGCTCGCACACGCACACGGTGGTCGAGGATCCGAAGGACAAGGACAACGTTTACATCTACGTCTCGGGTTCGGCGCCGCTGCGTTCGCCGAGCGAGCTCCCAGGGTGCGTCGCCGACACCACGCGGAGCAACGCGTCGACGTCGCTGATGCGGATCGAGATCATCAAGGTTCCGCTGCTGCATCCTGAGCAGGCGTCGGTGATCAACCGCGCCAACATCTTCTCAGACCTCAAGTCGGCGCCGTCGCACGGGTTGTCGGATGCGGATAGGGCGGCGCTGAAGCACGCGGTGGATTCGGTGAAGGCGAACCACAACGGCTTCATCGCGATCAATCCGAGCACGAAGCTCGAGTTCGTGGTGAATCCGTTCTTCGTTCGCGCCCAGCTCGATAGCATGGTGAAGGCGCGCGGCGGCACGGTGGCGGCGCAGAACCAGCCGTCCACGGCGACGTCGGCCGACACGGCCGCGCTGCGCAGCGCGCTTCAGACGATCGTCGATCGTCAGTTCACGCCGAACCCGAACGCGGCGAAGCCGGGAGTCAGCGCGGAGTCGCCTTTCCGTCAGTGCCACGACATCACGGTCTATCCGTCGCTCGGCCTGGCCGGTGGCGCCTGCGAAGGACACGGCTTCCTGCTCGACGTCTCCAATCCCGCGGCGCCGGTGCGTCTCGACGCCGTCGCCGATTCAAACTTCTCATATTGGCACTCGGCGACGTTCAACAACGACGGGACGAAGATCCTGTTCTCGGACGAGTGGGGCGGCGGTGGCGCAGCGAAGTGCCGTGCCGGCGACCCGAAGGAGTTCGGCGCCGACGCGATCTTCACGATAGGCCCGGACAAGAAGCTGCACTTCCAGAGCTACTACAAGCTCCCGTCGATCCAGACGGACAAGGAGAACTGCGTCGCGCACAACGGATCGCTCATTCCGATCCCTGGCCGCGACGTGATGATCCAGGCGTGGTATCAGGGCGGTATCTCGGTGTTCGACTTCACGGACCCGAAGCACCCGTTCGAGATCGCCTATTTCGATCGCGGCCCGATCCAGCCTGACCGCTTCAGCATGGGTGGCTCATGGTCGGCATATTGGTACAACGGCCAGATCATCAGCTCCGAGATCGCGCGCGGCCTCGACGTGGCGGACATGGTGCCGACGCAGTACGTGAGCCAGAACGAGATCGACGCCGCGAAGACCGTGCACCTGGACCAGCTCAACGTGCAGGGTCAGCCGAAGCTGGTGTGGCCGCCGAGCTTCTCGCTCTCCAAGGCGTACGTGGACCAGCTCGAGCGCAACAAGTGTCTGTCGTCGTCGCGCATCGCGGCTGTCCGGCAGAGTATTTCGCAGGCTGAGGGGCTTTCCGGCGCGGCGCGTCGCGATGAGCTCAACAAGATCGCGGCGTCGCTCGACGCCGATCGAGGCAGCTCGTGTGATCAGCCGCGGATTGGCTGGCTCCAGAAGTCGCTTCGCGATCTGACGGGGCAAGTGGTTCCGTAAGGCCTCGTACTGGCTGGGAGGGCCTGCTGTCTTCGGACAGCAGGCCTTTTGTTTTTCCCTGACGAGGGAAACGACGACGCGGTAGAATTGACTCGCCCATGGCCATCCACCGTTCCGAGAACCGCCGCGGAAGTTCGCTCCCCTCGATGTCATCGCCGGGGCGCGCTCACTGCGAAGCACCCCTGGGTTCCCCATCGCCGCCGTGCTGTCGATCAGCGCCTCCCGGCGCGTCGCGCGTCGCAAGTCGACTCGGCGATCGCGTTACGAATGCGATGAACCTCTTTGCGAAGCTTTAGCACCGTAAAGGTACGTGCATTGCCTTTTTGATCCTCCGATCGGGGTCTGACCCTATTTAGAACATTTGAAATAGGGTCTGACCCTAATTCGGGACGGGTTCGGGCCGGGGGGGGGGACGGGAAACGCGGGCGTCGTTGGTAGTTGTGCTTACGGTCGCATTGGGCCTTCTGCTTACCGACGGGTGCCGAAACCGGCGCGGCCGGCAGGAGATTGGCGCTGACGGTAAGCGGCACTATCTGACCTACACTGCCGCGGGCGAAGTCACGCTGGCCGACGGCGAAGTCAATATCTACGGAGCGACGGGCGCCGGTGCGTTGTCTGATGTGGCCGCGCGCGCGAAACCGCTCGTCTATGTCCCCAACTCGCGCTCGGCGTCGGTCACGGTGATCGACCCCGCCTCGCATACGATCGTCCGGACGTTTCGGGCCGGTCGTGTGCCACAGCACGTCGTTCCGTCGTATGACTTGTCCACGTTGTGGGTACTCAACAACGAGGACAGCCAGCTGACACCGGTGGACCCCGTGACCGGTGCGAACGGCAAGCCGATCGACGTCGACGATCCGTACAACATGTATTTCTCACCGGATGGGCGATCAGCGATCATCGTGGCCGAGCGGCGACAACGCCTCGATTTCCGCGATCCGAAGACGATGGAGCTCCAGGAATCCGTCGAGACGAGATGTCGCGGGATCGACCATGTCGAATTCACGTCCGACGGTCGCTACGCGATCGCGACGTGTGAGTTCAGCGGCAGCCTGGTGAAGGTCGATCTCGTGAATCGACGGTCGATCGGTATGCTGTCGCTCGACGGCGGCGTCGGTCAGGGCGGCGCGATGCCACAAGACATTCGGTCGTCGCCGAGCGGAGACGTTTTCTATGTCGCCGACATGAAAGCGGGGGGCGTTCGCCTGATCGACCCAGACTCGCTTCGGCAAGTCGGGTTCATCCAGACTGGTACTGGCACGCACGGACTGTATCCGAGTCGCGACGGGAAGCTGCTCTACGTGACGAATCGTGGATGGACCACGCTGCGTGCTGCATCGAACGGCCCGGGATCGATCAGCGTCATCGATTTCAAGACGCGTCGCGTGGTCGCAGAGTGGCCGATTCCCGGCGGCGGGAGCCCGGACATGGGGAATGTGACCGCCGACGGAAAGGAGCTATGGGTCTCCGGCCGCTATGATCGCGAGGTCTACGTGTTCGACACCGCGACGGGTCGACTCACCTACCGCATTCCCGTCGGCAAAGAGCCGCACGGTCTTTGTGTTTGGCCGCAGCCCGGTCGCTACTCGCTGGGGCACACGGGCAACATGCGTTGAGTGCTGAGACACGCGACCGGGACGTGGTAGTTGACGTGTCGTGCAATACATCCCGCCGAGTCCGGCGGGAGTCGGGTGACTCCACGCACGGTGCGAGGGTTCTTTCATTGATCGGAGACTGCTGGTCGCATTGACGACCACTTTCTCGCGGGGTAGGTTCGCCCGGCCAGTCTATACCAAGAGCACGACCGAGATTTCTGCGCGCCGCCGACTGGTGCGCATGCAGATTCGCTCGATTGTGAAGGCGTTGTAAGCAGCCGGCTGCTCTCCGTGGCCGGCCCATCCCTGCTCTCGGAGAAGATCGGCTATGTCATTGCGTCGGCGTCGTACGCGCCTGCGAGCGCTCGTGCGTGGTCAACATTGGGGGCGCCTGGCGGGCGCGGTGTTGCTGGTGGCAGGGGTGCTCGGCCCGAATCGGAGCACCGGCGCACAAGTAACCAACACGGGGACGATCGCGGGCCGGGTGAGCGATGCCAATTCGGGCATCCCCATCGTCGGCGCAAGCGTCCGTGTGTCGGGAACCCAGATCGGCGCCGCGACAACGGAAGACGGGCGCTACACGATCCGCGGCGTCCGGCCGGGCGCCACCGAAGTCGTCGTCACGCGCATCGGCTACGAGCCAAAGCGGACGAGCGTGACAGTTACCGCGGGCGGCACGGTCACGGTCGACGTAGCGCTGTCGCAGGCGGCGTTTTCGCTGTCGGAGGTCGTCGTCACCGTCACCGGCGCGCAACGCAAGGCGGAGATTGCCAACACAGTCGCCTCCGTCGACATCGGCACGAAGGCGACAGAAACGACTGCCAACTCGCTGGGACAGCTCATCTCCGGCCAGGCGGCGGGCGTTCAGATCATCTCGGCCGGCGCGGCGGGAGGCGGGTCGCGAATTCGAATCCGGGGCCAATCGTCGCTTTCACTCGGCAACTCGCCCGTGGTGTATGTCGACGGCGTGAAGGTCTACTCCGAGGCGACGACGGCGAGCGCCACGCGCTCATCCCGGTTCGATGACATCAATCCCGACGAGATCGAGACGATCGACATCCTCAAGGGACCGGCCGCGGCGACGCTCTACGGGACGGAAGCGGCGAATGGCGTCATCAACATCACGACCAAGAAGGGGAAGGTCGGCCAAACGCGTTGGAGTGTCTTCGGCGAGACGGCCGACTCGAAGGATCCGAGCGCAGGGCACTACCGCGACTTGTGGATCTCCTTCGACCGAACGAAGAAAGGCTCCGACAACAAAGCGCTCGAGTGCATGCTCACGTCGATGGCCGCGGGCTCGTGCAAGGTCGACTCGGTGTACCACGGCAACGTGTTGAATCAGCCGGGGCTGACGCCGTTGGTGCACGGCGGCGTGAACAAGGTTGGCGCGCAGGTAAGCGGCGGCAACGAGCGAAATCAGTACTTCGTCTCGGGCGAGTACAACAAGGAGATGGGGCCGTACAAGATGCCCGCTGCCGAGGTCGCCCGGTTGGAGAAAGAGCGGGGCGGGGCGGTGCCGTACAACCAGATCTATCCGAATGCCGACGCGCGCACAAATCTGCGCGCGAATCTGTCGACGCAGCTCGGCTCCAAAGCGGACATCAACATCTCCGGCGGATACCTGTCGCGTGCGGACCGACAGCCGCAGAACGAAGACAACTCGGTCGGGCTGATGGTGGACGCGGTCGCCGGCAAGGCGCGCACCGACCTCTTTCAAATCCGAAGCATCGTCGGAACGGATACCGTCAAAGTTCCGCTGAACGGATACCGAAGCTATCCGATGGGCGACATCTTCGCGCAGGAGCGCAACGAAAATACGAATCGATTTACACAGTCGCTGAATGCGCGCTACTACCCGTTCTCCTGGCTCACCACGCGCACGAACCTCGGATTCGACTACAGCTTGATCGAGCTGAAGAATCTCATTCGCTTCGACCAAGGGCCCTTCGGCGAGACGACGCGGACGGGAGACATCACCGATACGCGAACTGAGAACTCTCAATACACGGCCGATTTCGGCGCGACCGGCACGTTCAACGTGCGCTCGAACGTGACGTCGAAGTCGTCCGTCGGCCTTCAGTATTACCGGACGTACAACGACTTCACGCAAGGGCGCGGACGGAACTTCGCGCCAGGCTCCGTGCAGATCGGGACGGGCGCCATCCAGACAACCGACGAAGGCACCGATCTCACGATCACGATGGGAAGCTACGCGGAGCAGATCTTTTCCTTCTCGGATCGGATTTTCCTGACGAGCGGCGTTCGTTACGACGGCAACAGTTCCTTCGGTAAGTCGTTCAAGGGTGTGTTCTATCCGAAGGTGGGGTTGTCGTGGTTGATCTCCGACGAGAGCTACTTCCCGCACCCGACGTGGTTGAACTCACTGCGGATCCGCGGCACGTACGGCGCGTCCGGCGTGCAGCCGAGCACCACGGCGGCCGCCCGCTTCTTTACGTCGACGACGGCGACGATCAGTGGAGCTGATCAGCCGGGCGTCCGCATCGGCGCGCTTGGAAATCAGAAACTTCGGCCGGAGTACTCCGGCGAGTTCGAGACCGGCTTCGACGCGCAGCTCTTCAGCAATCGGACGACCTTCGAGCTCACGTACTACAACAAGAAGACGAAGGATGCGATCATCGCCCGACCGATCGCGCCGTCGATCTCGGGATTGTCCTCGATCTTCGATAACCTGGGATCGATTCAGAACCAAGGATTCGAAGGCACGCTCAACAACCGGTTCGTCGACAACAACGATTTCAGCTTCGACCTGCAGATCACGGGCTCGACGCTGAAGAATCGCGTGCTCACGCTTGGCGAAGGTGTAACACCGGTATTCACCGGCAACCGCAACACCCAGTACAACGCGCCGGGCTACCCGCTGTTCGGGCTCTGGGGCAAGGTCATTACGTGGAACGACGCGAACAAGGACGGTCTGCTCGCGGTGAACGAGGTTTGCCAGGAGCTCAACGGATGCCGCGGTGCGGACACGGCCATCTACTACGGACCGACTCTGCCGACGATCGAGCTGGCGCTCAATCCGCGCGTGGAGCTGCTGAAGCACAAACTTGCCATCTCGGCGCAGTTCGACCACAAGCAGGGCAATCTCAAGTTCAACAACACGCTCCGTCACCAGTCGCAGGGCGGATTGTCGGCGCGAGGATTCTGGGACCCGGAAGCGACGCTGTACGAGCAGGCGCGCACGATCGCGGTGAACAACTACTCCGTGTACAGCGGCATGTACGAGAACGGCCGGTTCACGCGTTTGCGCGAGGTCGCGGTGACGTATCAGCTGCCGGACGCACTGGCCAATCGGTTTCGCGCGAGCCGGGCGTCGATCGTCGCAGCGGGGCGCAATCTCCACGTATGGACGCCCTACACCGGCGTTGACCCGGAGGCCACGGTTGGAAACGGCGATCAGCGCGGATCTGAGGAGTACTTCGCGACGCCGCCGCTTCGCTACGTCACCTTCCGTCTCAACCTGAGCTTCTGAGGAGCGCCCAATGCTGAGCTATCATGATATGACGCGCTCCCGTGTCGCCCTGGCCGCTCTGGCTCTCATGAGTGCCGTGGGTTGCAAGAAGGACTCGCTGCTTCAAGTCACCGATCCGGACATTCTGAACCCCGGCTCGGTCTCCACGCCGACCGGTGCGACGCCTCTGCGCGTTGGCGTCATCGCTGACTTCACCGGGGCGTACGATGGCGGCACCGATTCGTACGTGACAATGACTGGCAACCTCGCCGACGAGCTTCTCGCCAGCGACACGTTCGACGGCCGCCTCACGATCAACGCGCGGAAGTCGGTCGAGAACAACAGCGAGATGGAAGCGGTGTACCGCGCCATGCAGCGGGCCCGCACGGGCGCGACACGTGCGGCCCTCACGCTCGCCACGACCGCGCCCACGCCGCTGGCGAATCGCGGCGAGATGTACATGCTCCTCGCCTACACCGAGCTGTTTTTCGGCGAAGCGTGGTGCTCGGGCGTTCCGTTCTCGAGCGAGGACGGCGCGACGACAACGTTCGGAACGCCGCTCAAGACGGACGAGATGTTCCAACTCGCCGTGGCGCATTTCGACACTGCGCTTTCACTGGCCGAGACGAACTCCCGGGTGTTGAACGGCTCCAAGCTCGGCAAAGGGCGCACGCTCATGAACCTCGGCAAGTTCGCCGAGGCGGCGGCGGCGGTGAACGGCGTGCCGACAAATTTCATTCTCACGACGTCGCACTCGGCGAACAGCTCGTCGAACGGCGCGTGGAGCGGTACGACGAGCGGTGCATCGCGCTACCGACTCGTATCGGGGGAGGGAAAGAACGGCCTGGCGTTCCTCGGCCAGACGGCGGCACAAGATGGACGCATTCCCTGGTCGGCCTCGACACGTGCGGGATTCAGCAGCCAGTTCACCAACCAACCGAACCAGAGCAAGTACACGCAATTCAGCGACGGCGTCGTGACGACTGGTGCGGAGGCCAGGCTCATCGACCTCGAGTCGCAGCTGCAGGCCGGAACGCAAACGGCGCGTGACGCGGTATATGCGGGTCTCAACTCGCTCCGCACGGGCGGCGCCCCGATCGGCGGAACGACGACGACCAACGTGACCGTCGCCGCCCTCACCACCGGCGCGCCGACGACGCAGGATGCCGCAATCGACTTGCTCTATAAGGAGCGCGCCTACTGGCTGTGGCTCACCGGTCACCGGCTCGGCGATCTTCGCCGGCTCGTGCGCATTTACAAGCGGGGCGTCGAGGCGGTGTTCCCGACGGGGCAGCTCACGCCGCCGCTCGACGGCACCTATGGCACGGGCACGACGATCACCGTGCCGTTCGCGGAGCGCAACAACCCAAAGTTCCAGGGTTGCCTGGACGAGAAATAGTTGGCGGTCCGACGAATGACGAATCGGTTGCTCGTACTTTGTTCGTTGACGGGGTTCGTCGGCTGCTACTCGTACCAGCCGATCGAGCCTGCGACGGCGCCGGTGGGGACGGAAGTACGGGCGCGGATCACCGGAGCCGCGTCGGATCGTGTGTCACCGCTGATCGGCAGCCTGGACACACGCGTGCTCGTCGGGAACGTCGTCGAGAACAACGGCGGCTCGATGCTGCTCGAGGTTCCCAACGGCGCCATGCCGAACGTCAGTGACGGCGTGGTGCACCTGCGAGCGCGAGTTCCCGTTTCGGCTTCGGATTTCGTGAGCATCGAGCGGCGCAAGCTCGATGTCGGCCGCACCGCGCTGTTCAGCGGCGGCATTCTCGCCGGCGTGTCGCTCGGGGTCGCGCTAGCCCTGCGCTCCGGCGGGGATCCGGAACCGGGGAAAACCCCGGAGGAGCCTCCGCCGATTCTTCGGATTCCGATCCACGTGATCAGGTTCTAGCGCGCGAAATACGCTTCGATTGCCCAGCCCATCACCGTCTGAACAAAGTCCCGCGCGCCCGCGTCGTCCGGTCCGACGGCGTCAGTTACCGTCTGCTTGAGCGAGAGCAACAGCTCCTCGGCCGAGGGATACAGCGCGCGCGCGTTGCTGGTAAAGTCCTCCACCGAGACGCGAAGGCTGAGAAGTAAATCCGGCGGGACATGGGCGGAATCGAACTGACCGTCGCGCGACACCGAGCTGAGCGCCGCCAAATGCGTTTTGAGGTCGACATCCGCGACGGCGCAGCGCTCGGAGGCGCGCAGATTGGCCTGGCGCAGGAGCGTGCGCTCGATGAGAGAGAGCTCTGTGTTGGCGGGCGGTCCGAATGTGGGCTGCATCGGCAGAGAGCAGTTGTGGAGCCTTGGGGCGACCGGCTCACGATGAGGCGGGAAGGGCGAATGTAGGCAAGCCGGCGGTGACTAGGACACCGCCGGCTCGATCCCCCTATGACTGCATCGTCATTCCTACGGGCCGGACGCCACCGATCGTCAGATGGGGCAGCCGGACGCGAAGCTATCAAAGCACCACTCATGCCACCCTTGGGTCGGCGTCCGTGGGGTCAACGTTCGACGTCGGACCGAAGGTGTAAAGGAACTTGACTCGCATTGTTGACACGGATCAAAAAACTTCACGACTCTGACGCATTCAAAACGGACCAAAAAACCGCACGACTCTGACCCCAAATCAGAAAACAGAATCTGAGCGCTCTCTCTCGGTTTCGAGCTCGGCGCGGCCGGCCGGTGTCAGACGCACGCGAATCTGGGTGTAGTGAATCCCGGGTTGCGTACGGTCGAGCCGTGGCATGCCGACGATTTCGATACGACCTGTTGCCTCGAGAAGAAACAGCAGCTGTGCGACGGTGGAAAACTCAGAGAGGTGTCGAGGGCCATCGCCGTCCCTCGCGAACAGGTGCTCACCGCCACGATCGGCGATTTGCGTGAGCAACTGGCGATATGAGTCCAGCACGACTGATCCTGCCGATGGCGCGAGAAGATTTGAACGACGCGACCCGGCGACGTTCCAGCGACCGGTGACGGCGCCGGAACATCGTCGAGCCGAACCCAGGACTACGGGTTCGTGGCCGTCAGGTAAGGCGACTGACGGAACATCTCGTCGATCGCCGCGGTGATGGACGCGTTGGTCTGCGTTCCGTTCGCCAAGCCGGTTGCGACGCCAGCCCATGCGGCGTTGATGCTCTGCGCCAGCGGGTTGACGGTGAGCGTCGGGATCAAAGTGATGACGAGCGTCCCACGCTCGTACGCCGTCGTTCCAACGACCGGGAACCACGGGTACACGAGAATCCACGAGTTGTTGAACGCGGGCTGGAATGCCCATACGGGCGAGAAGCCCCAGATCGTGAACCAGTTGCTGGTAGCGAATGCGTTGAAATTGTCACTCTCCGTCGCCCCGATGAGCACGACGAAGTCCGGCGTGACCGACGCCGACGGGATCACTTCCGTGTAGCCTCGCGCCAGGAAGTCCTGACGAGTCCGCGCGATGATGGTCGCGTCGAAGTCGCGCGAGATGGGTACCGGAGCGCCGACCACCGGTAGGAAGTGCACGACCGTGTCCGGCATTGCGAACGTATGCAACACGGTAAAGTTGAATGTCGAGTCCTTGAACGTGGTGACGATGTTGCTCGTAGCGGGTACTACGATCAGGTTGACGTCGCCGTCGTCGCCGCACGCAGCCGTCGTCAGCAGACCCGCAACGCCAACGACGAGGCCGGCGGCTCGAAGAGTCGTCCACGTGTGGCGTCCGAATTGTGGTGTACCGATCATTCGTTCCTCCATGCTCCTCTCAAAATGGATGCGACGCGGCGATCAGCCGCGATAGCAGGCTACCGGTCAGCGCGTTCGCGCTGTATTGGGCCTTGGGCGTTGGTCTTTTGTCCAAACGCGCGGCGGCGCGGCCGCGACGCGGTGTCGCGCCGGGCCGATCAGCGGAAGTGCGCGATGATCAGTTCGCGGCTGGCTCGAGCAGCGCGGAAGAGCGCGCCGATGCGGTGCGCATCTGACTCGACGCCCCGTATGGGATGGGAAGAACGAAACTGAAGGTCGCGCCGCGGTTGGAATTGTTCGCCGCCCAGATGCGGCCGCCGTGCGCGGCGATGATCGAACGACAGATCGCCAAGCCGAGTCCGAGACCCTGCGGCTTGGAGGTGACGAACGGTTCGAAGACGGCGTCGATCAGGCCGGCGGCGACTCCGGGCCCGCGGTCGGTGACGGAGATGCGCACCGTGGCGCCTTCCTCGGCCGTCGTGATCGTCAGGGTGCGATCGCGCGGCGCGTTGTCCGCCATCGCGTCCGACGCGTTGACGATGAGATTGAGCAACACCTGTTGGAGCTGAACCCGATCGGCGGATACTTCCGGAATGGATGCGGACAAATCGGTCCCGACGGTCACCCCGCGCCGAATGAGGTCGCTGTGGGCCAACTCGAGCACGTCGGCGACGACGTCGTTCGGGCCGACGAGCTGCCGAACCGCGTCGTCCTTGCGGATGAGTCCCCGCACGCGATGAATGACCGAGCCGGCGCGGAGGCTGTCGGCGACCATGTCCTCGAGGATCTCTCGCAGCATCACCTGATCGGGCTTCTCGCCCGCCATCATCCGCTGAGCGACGCGGGCATTGGTGAGGATCGCGGCGAGCGGTTGATTGAGCTCGTGCGCGACGGCGCCGGATAGCTCACCGAGCAGCGCGACACGCCCGAGGTGGGCGAGCTCGTGTCGCTGCACCTCGAACTCTCGCTCGGCGCGGCGGCGCTCGGTGATGTCGCGGACCATCATGATCAGGCAGGGCTGTCCGTCGACCGTGACGGTTTCCGCGGCGAGCACGGCACGCAGCGTCGCGGCATTCTTTCGCCGAAGGTCGAGCTCGAATTCCCTGATGTATCCCTGTGCGGCGATGCAACCGGAGACGTCTTCGCTCTCGGCGCGACTCGCGTAAATCGAGAGATCGTCGACCGTGCTGCCGATCGCCTCGCTTCGCCGATAGCCGAACAGCATCTCCCATCGATCGTTGATCTCGACGATGCGCATGCTCGGATACTGCACGATGGCGATGGCGTCGAGGCTGGCGCGAAATGCCTTGGCGAAGCGTTCCTCAGAAGCGCGAAGAGCGGCTTCGATGCGGAGTCGGACGTCGATCTCTTCGCGCAACGTCGCGTTGGCAGTGGTGAGCTGCGCCGTGCGTTGCGCGACCCGCTGCTCGAGGTACTCGCTCAGGATGCGCAGCTCGGATTCGCTGCGGCGCAGCGACTGCTCGGCGCGCTTGTGGTCGTCGATGTCCGTGGACGTGCCGTACCAGCGAGTGATGCCGCCGGCCTCGTCGCGCACGGGGATGGCGCGGTCGAGGTGCCAGCGGTACCCCGCGTGCCGCGCCGACCAGAACCGCGCTTCGTGCTCGTGCGGCCGACCGCTGGCCACGCAACTGCGCCACGCCGCGCCGAACTCGCCGCGGTCCGCCGGATGGACGACGGCGAGCCACGTTTGATCGGTGATCGGCCCCGGCTTGGTATCGGTGAACTCGTACCACCGGCGATTGAAGTAGTCCACCTGCCCGTCGCCACGCGCCGTCCAGACGATTTGCGGCATCGCGTCGGCGAGGCTTCGAAAACGTGACTCACTTTCGCGCAGCGTCGCTTCACGAAGCAGCGCCGCCTCGGCGAACTTGCGCGCGGTGATGTCGGTGGAAACGCCGATCATCCGGGTGGCGAGTCCGTCGGTGTTGCGGATGACGACGCCTTTATTGTGCAGCCACTTCACCGCGTCGCCGTTCTTGATTCTGAATTCCGCTTCGTACGGCAGGTCCTCCTCGAGCGCGCAGAGCACGGCCGCCTCGACGCTGGACCGGTCGTCGGGATGGACCAGTTCCTCGATGAAATGCTTGTAGGTCGAGGCGCGCTCGATCCCGTTGTATTGCGACGCCGCACCGGAAACAGTGCCGACGCCGTGTACCAGGTCCCACTCCCACGTTCCCATGCGCGCCGCGGTCAGCGCGATCTGCAGCTGCTGCGCGGTGCGCCGTGCCTCCTCGACCGCGCGTGCCCGCTCGCGGACGACCGCCGTGAGCGTGAGCAGCGGAATGAAATTGATGATGAGGAACAGCTGGAGTGAGTAGACGTTGTCGGTGATCGAGCGTTCGTCAAACGGCCCACGCCCGTGAATGGCGCCCCAGACCGACGCCAGCGCGAAGACGAGCAGGCAGGAACTGACACCCGCGGGTCCGAAACGGACGGACGCCCAAAAGAGAAATGGGAGCGGCGCGAAGAGGAGTGCCGGCATGGCGGCAAGGCCACCCGCCGGCTCCTCGAAGACGAACAGGCATACCAGCGCCAGCCCGACCGCAAGCCAAGCCGCCTCGATGGCGCGACGCGGCGGTATCGAGCGCAGGCGGAACGGCAGGTGATCGCCCCACGTGACCATGGCGGGAACGATCGCCAGGATGGCGAGCAGGTTCGAGAAGAACCGACTGCTCCAGACGTCCCAGTAGGCGTCGACTCCGTAGTGATTGAGCTTGACGAGTCCGGCGTCGAGGAAGGACGACAGGAGCGCCGGGATGAGAGTTCCGCCGACAACGAAGAGGGCAACGCGGCGCACGCTGTCGAGACGGATCGGCCCGTCGACATATCGGCGAACGATCACGGCCCCGATCAGTGCTTGGGCACAATTGCTGACAAACCACGACAGCATCATCCCGATCGGAACGCCGGAGTTCCACTCGCTCAGGATGTGAGCCGGTAAAACGGCGGCAATCAGGAAGGGCCAGCTTCGCGTCGGCGCCAGCAGCAGGGCGCCCAAGAGAATCGCGTTCGGCGGCCACAGCGTCGACACCGGCTGCGGCTGTGGCGTGAGGGCGAATCCGACCTCAGCGCCGAGAAAGTAAGCGATGCTGACGGCGAGCGCCCTAAGCACGGGAATGACGCTCGCATTTCTTATAGGTTGGCGCATTGGACTTTGGTCCAATAACCCGAAATCACGTTTTTGCCGGGCGCGCGGCATTCTGAAACGGCGGGTCCGCCGACCGGTTTGACCTCCGGCCAGTTTGTCACCAGTGCAGCGATTCCGCTAGCTGGCGGCAGTTATTGCCCACTCCGTCAGATCGCGCGTTCGATGACTCGGCGAATCAGTTCCGTTAGCGGAAGGACGCTCAGCGCCAACGGCAGGAAGGGAAGGGCCGTCGCGAACACCAATGCCAGCAAGGATCTGAAACCCACGGGGAGGACTTGAATGCCGCGGACCACCTCGAAGGAGTTGGAGAGGTCGGCGAGGGACTGAATGTCGGCGCTGCCAAGCAACGGCTCCGACGCCGTTTTTCGGCTCCCCAACCAGGTCTGCCGGAACTGGTCGACGTAGCGCGACGCCAGCTCACCATACTCGAGCGAGCCGTGAAAACCGGTGCGAATGAGTGCCGAGGAGAAGAACGCGAGGGGAGCGGTCGCGAGGAGCGTAAAGAAGATCGGAAAGCCGACGATGTCCGGCACGAACCGATCGATCTTCATGTCGTCCTGAAAGACCCGGCCGCCGATCTCGCCGGCGATCGTGATCGTTTGCGCGACGAAGACGGGCGCCAACGCGGTGAGGCTCCGGGCGAGGAACCCAAGTCCGCCCGCGTGGTCTGGATGAAGCGCGTTCAGGCGGAGCGCCAAGCGCGACGTGCGCCAGAGGAAACTGATCCAGATGATCAGGCGGTAGTACCAGCGCAGGATGACGAAGCGAAAGACGTTGAGGCTGACGAGCGAGTACCACCAGCCCGCCGCGGTAAGGTGCGAGCGCCCGTCAGACGCGAGCTCGAGATACCACATCCCGGGGCGCGTGGCCCATTGGTCGCGTCGAATGGAAAAGCTGACGAGGCTCGAGATGACGAAGAGCGCGACCTCGACGGCCACCGAGTTGCGCATGCGGATCGTACTGTCGATGATCGCGTCGAAGCGTGAGAGCTCGCCGCGCACGACGATCCCGCGATCGACGAACTGTCGAACGATGTCACGCATCCAGCGATGCACGAGCGGCTCGGCGGCGATCAGCATCGGGAGCGCGATGAGGAAGCGTGTCTGGATGTTGAGATCCAGCACGAACGGAATGCGCGCTCCGTCGAATGCTTTGCCGTCACTCAGCGACAGCAGCAACAGCGGCAGCCACGTGATGAGGATAACGGCCATCAAGCGTCGCTCGACTCGTTCGATCGGTGGATCGAGCAAGCGAGACCGCTGATAGAGTCTGTAGAGTGGGCCGCCGATCGTCAGCGAAAAACGCTCGAAGCGATCGGTTTCAGCCCGTGACGAATAGCCGATGGCCCGGCCTCCTTCGAGCAAATGTTCCGCGCGAGGGACGTTAGGCAGCCTCTCGTCCAGGCCCGCAGTGGACAATCGTCCCACCGCTCGTTTGGTGACTCCGAAAAACAAAGACGACGAGCATTGTCCCTTAGTCCAATGGAGCAGGGTGGGTGTGGGCGGATAATTACCGACGTGATTCCGGTCGTGTTCGCTGTGGAGGCACGCCGTGTCGCCAAGACCCGACACATCACCGTCTCGGATGACGGTCCAAACTGAGTCCTGGATAGGAATCGTCGACGACGACGCGTCGATTCGAAAGTCGCTCGCCCGGATGTTCCGAGGAAACGGGATCCGAACGGTGACGTTCGGCTCGGCGGAGGAGTATCTCGACCACCCCGTGCCCGTGGAGCCGCGATGCCTCGTGCTCGACGTTCACCTTGGCGGCTTGAACGGGTTCGAGTTGCAGGCGCGACTGGTCGCGGAAGGCAAGCTCACGCCGATCATCTTCATCACCGCGCACGAGCTGTGTTCCTCGGAGCTCGCGCGCTGTCCCGGGTCGTGCGGCTATCTCAGAAAGCCATTCGACTCGGAGGCACTCATCTCGCTGGTCCGACCGCATCTCAATGGCCACTCGACAGACTAATCAATCGTGATGCACATGCCTCGTACTCAAATTCCCAGGCAGCGGATCCCCATCGCAAGCGGAACCGCGACTGAAACCGGTCGACGTCCTTCCGTCGTTGAAAACGACGTCCTCGATTCTCTTTCTACGCAAATCGCCGTGCTCGACGACAACGGAGTCGTGGTGTACGCGAACGCCGCGTGGCGAACCGCGGCCGCTGAACGCGTCGGCGGGGCTGATCGCGCGGTCATCGGGCGCAATTTCCTCGGCGAATGCCGCCGCGCCGAAGCCCGCGGCGTCGATGGAGCGCGAGCGCTCCGCCAGGCAATCGAAGCGGTGCTCGCGCGTCGAATGACGCGGTTTCGCGGCGACTATCGACGCCACGGCGAGGAACGCTGGTACGAGGTGATCGTCGATGCGGTCAAACATGAAACCGGCGGGGTCATCGTCTCGGTCGCCGACGTCACCGAACGCCGGCGCGACGAGAGCCAGGCCGAGTTGAGGCGCCGACATGTCGCGCACCTCGGACAAATGGCGATGATGACCGAGATCGCATCGGCGCTCGTGCACGAGATCAAGCTGCCCGTCACCGCAATCCGGCTCAACGCGCTCGCCGGCGCAACGCTCCTCGGGTCGCCGCGCACCGCGTTCGACGCCGTGTGGAGCGACAGCCGCGAAGCGTGGCAGATGTTCAAGGACGTCTATGACGACGCGTCACGCGCCTCCGGCGTGATCGAGCACGTGCAACAGCATGTGCGCCGACAGGGCACACACGGCACGATCGTCGACATCGGCGAGACCTGTCGGACGACCGCCAGGCTGCTCGAGTACGAAGCGACGCTGCGCGGCGCGCGGCTCGAGCTCGATGTCGAGGCGGACGTGCCGGCGGTTGTCGGCGATGCGATCGAGATTCAGCAAATCGTGATGAGCCTGACGATGAACGGCCTGGACGCGGTGTCGGCGTCTTCGAAGCGCGTGGTCACGCTCGGGGTTGCCGCACGCGGGGCCGAGGTCGAGCTCTTCGTCCGTGACACCGGGCCGGGGCTCTCACCGTCCGTGAGGCAGCATCTCTTCGAGTCGTTCTTTACCACGAAGGAATCCGGACTCGGCATGGGACTCATGGTCGTGCGCTCGATCACCGAACGGCACCGTGGCCGTGTCAGCGCCGAGGACAGCCCCGACGGGAGGGGAGGCGCCATCTTCCGCGTGCACCTGCCGGTCTCATAGCGCGAGCGAACGACGAGCCCGAGGCTAACGACCGAATAATCGGCGCCGGAGCTGAACGACCCGTGTGTCGACGACGCTGTCGGCCGCGCGGGCGAGCGCTACGGTGTACTGGCCGGCCTCGAGCCGCCACCGTCGCTCCGTTGTATCGAAGCGCGCCAGCAGCCGTGGATCGGCGACGAGCGATACCCGTCGTGATTCCCCGGGGCGGAGCGTCACTCGTTCAAAGCCGAGGAGACGCTGGCGGCGGCCGTCTGGCGCGCGCACGAGATAGAGTTGCGGCACATCAGCGCCAATCGAACGACCGGTGTTCATCACGGTCACGTTTGCCGCGATCGTAGTGTCCCCCTGAGCCGCCGCGGAGAAGTCGTCGTAGGAGAAGCTCGTGTAACTCAATCCAAATCCAAACGCGAAGAGCGCCGTGTCCTGCATCTTCGCGAACCATCGATAACCGACCTCCGCCCCTTCGTGGTACCAGAATGTTGTCGGAGTCCCGAGCGGCACGTCGCCGCCGGCGATGCGCTGATGCGGCATCTGCTCGATGGATCGTGGAAACGTCATCGGCAGTCGTCCGGACGGACTGACGACACCGGTGAGCACCTCGGCGATCGCTTCTCCTCCGGACTGGCCCGGAAACCAGGCCTCGACGATCGCTTTGACGCGCTGACGCCACGGCATGGCGACGGGGTTTCCGGTCTCGAGGACGACAATCGTCCTGGGGTTCGCCGCCGCGACGGCATCGATCAGCGCGTCTTGTCCATATGGCAGGGACAAGTCCGGCGCATCGAAGCCCTCCGACTCATGACGTGTAGCGAAAACGATGGCGACGTCCGATGCCTTCGCGACCGCGGCCGCCGACGAAGGGTACGCCCCGGGATCATAGAAAACGTCCGACGATGGAAGGAGCTTTTTCAGTTCCTTGAGCGGCGACGATCCGAAGTAGACTTCGCGCCGAATGGCGGCGAGCCCGCCCTCGCCGCCGACCGGTACATCGATGACCTGGCCGTTCGGCGGCGAACCCTGACTCGAGCCGGCACCGCTCAGGACGCCGAGGTCGGCGTGCCCGCCGATGATCGCGATGCGGCGCCACCGTGCGCCGAGCGGCAGGAGGTTATGCTCGTTCTTTAATAAAACGATCGCTTCCCGGGCGGTTTCCAGGGTCGCGGCGGCGTCCGCGACGGAGTCGATGCGAGGAGCATGCGTCCAGCGGTCGATGCCGACGGCGAAATACGACCGGAGCATGCGCCGAACCATGTCCGAGATCTGAGCGCGCGACACTGTTCCCTTGGCGACGGCATCGCGCAGCGGCTCGTTGAACCACTCGAGTGAATCGAGCTGCGCACCGGACTCCTGGTCCAGCCCTTTGAGCGCGAAGTCCCAATCATGAACGGCTCGCCAGTCGGAAAGAATCCAACCTCGGTAGCCCCACGCGTTCTTGATCACGCCGTTGAGGATGGGATCGTTCCCGCACGCGTACGCGCCGTTCACCTTGTTGTAGGCGCACATGAGTGTGCCGGGCTGGCCGCGTTCGATGGCGATCTGAAAGGCGAGCAGATCCGACTCACGGTGAGCCGCCCGGTCGATTTGCGCGTCCAGAACAAACTTGTTCGTTTCGCTGACGTTCAGCGAAACGTGTTTGAGCGACGCGATGACCCCCTGCGCCTGGGTCCCCGCTACCGTCTCCCCGCCCATGACACCCGACAGCCACGGGTCCTCCGAGATGTACTCGAAATTGCGACCGCCCCGCGCGTCACGGATCAGGTTGATGCCACCGCCGAGCGCGACGTTGAATCCCCGAACGCGAGCTTCACGTCCGACGATCTCTCCCATGCGGCGGGCCAGCGGCGGATTGAACGTCGCGCCGAGCGCGATGCCGGCGGGAAATGCCGTTGGTGAATCGCCGGGCCGATAGTTCGGCGGGCTCGTGACGCCAAGGCTCGCGTCGGTCATGCTCACGGCGGGGATGCCCAGGCGAGGAACACCGCGAACGTATCCGGCGCCTCGCGGCGCGTCTTTCGGAACACGCGGATCCGGCTGCTTGGTTCGAAAGTCGATCGGCATGAGACTGTACAGCATGCCGAACCGCTCGTCGTCAGTCATTCTGCGTTCGACTTCCCAAGCGCGGATGTCGGGAGAAACCATCCGCGATGTCGCGGCGGCGGTGATCGCGAGTCCGCAGACCGCCGCTATCGCCGCCGGCCGGATCATTGAAACGGGCCGACGCCGAAGCTCACGCTGACGATTGCTCCGATTCCCAGCAGGAGAAGCAGAAACGCGACGGCGAGCGTGAACGAGATCGGAAACCCGTTCTCGTCATGGAGCAGGCCGGCGGCCCTCATCTCGCGTCGTTCGCGTCGCAGACGCCACATGAATTGGACGTGAAACACGATGCCGACGGCAATCATTCCGGTGCCGAGGTAAACGAGCGCACTGCCAAAATTCCGCGGCGCCGCGGTCATCGTCAGCACCTTCTGTTCACCGAGTCGCGTGAAGAGCTCGTACATGGCGAAGCCGAAGCTCATCAGCGCGACCGACGTGCGAATCACACTCATCAGTGTCTGATCCGCCGTCATGCGCGTTTGGAAGAACGTCATGTCCGTGCGCTTCGACGAGAGCTCGACGGACACATGATCGGGCTTTTCCCCAACGGCAATCGCCGTCGGAATCGGTATGCTGCTCATAGCCGCATATACGTCGTGCTCCACCAGCCGTGGCATTGGACCGAGGGCCAAGAGCTGAGCGCCGTGGGCCCGACAGTTCGCGTCGGACCAAATGCCAATGGGTCGCGGAGTGTGCCGGACATACTCTCGGACCATGACAACCGCCGCGGTGATCACCCTTGCCATCAAGGTCAGTCTCGCATTGACGGTGCTGGCCGCCGGCATGCGTGCCCGACCGGCAGATCACCTCTGGTTGTTCCGCCGCCCGTCGCTGCTCGCGCGAACCATTCTGTCGATGAACGTCATGATGCCGCTCATCGCGATCTTGATGGTGTCGATCCTCGGGTTGAGTCAGCCGGTGAAGGTCGCGCTGGTCGCGCTGTCCATGTCGCCTGTGCCGCCGTTGTTTCCGCCAAAGGTGGTCGCCTCTCGGGGATCGGCCCCGTATGCGGTGTCATTGCTTGGCACGGCAGCAGCGCTCTCCGTTGTGTTGGTGCCGCTCAGCGCTTGGGCGATCGGTCGCCTCTTCGCGACGCCGGTTCGGATCCCGGCGCGGACGATTCTCGAGCTCGTCGGCCCGATCATATTCCTTCCGCTTGTCGTGGGGGGACTAGTCCGGCAGTTCGCTCCGACGTTCGCGGCCAAGTCGCTCAAGGCGATTGCCGCAGTGGCGACGTGGCTGCTGCGCATCGCCATCATCCCCGTTCTCATTGTTTCCTGGCCGGCGGTGCGCGAGCTGTTGGGGAACGGTACGTTGCTCGCGATGCTCGTCGTGTGTTTTTCGGGTTTGGCGATCGGGCACTACGTCGGCGGACCCGACGACGACCATCGCACGGTGTTGGCCCTCGCTACCGCCATGCGCCATCCGGGCATCGCGATCGCGATCGGGCAAGCCGCGTTTCCCGGCAACGAGGTGATCCGCGCGGCGGTGCTGCTGACCGTCCTCGTGGTCGCGCTGGCCACGATGCCTTATGCGAGTTGGGCCGAACGGCGTGATTGGGAGCGGCGGCATCGCTCCATCCAGCTCTCCGGCAGGCGCGCGATGGTTTCGCGGCCGGCGTATCAGGGGCGGGAGCGGCGAGCAAATTCTGCGCGCGGCGGTGACCGTCGTCGATGACGGGTGGTGGTGGGGAGGCGGGGGACAATGGGTGCGGTCGCCGCCGCGCTAGGGCTGGGGTTGGGGGTGGGCCTTAGTCGCGGCGCGCGGCCGCGCTGACCCACGGCCGAGCCTCAAGGTCCCATTTGCCGCATCCTGTTCTTCACTGAGCTTGAAATCGGTTCCTCAGTGGGAGAGCAGTAATGATGGGTAAGCAGCACTACCTATTTGGAGCGGCCCTGACGGCGATCGTCGCGACCGCGGCCACGATGGGAGCGCAAGCGCCGGATACCGGGCGGAAAATCGATCCCGACGCCATGGCGGCGCTCTCGAAGATGGGCAATTACCTGAGAACGCTGACCTCGATGCAGGTCAAAGCGAATATCACGACGGAAGACGTCACGGCCGACGGACAGAAGATCCAGTCCTTGTCGAGCGTCGACATGATCGCCAAGCGGCCGGATCGCATGCGCGTCGAAGTGGTGAACGCGAGCAAGCCGCGAACGTTCTATTACGATGGGAAGAACTTCACGTTGTGGGCGCCTCGGACGAAGTTTTACGCGACCGTTGCCGCGCCCGCGACGATCAATGAGCTCGTCGACAAACTCGAGGACAAATACAACATCCAGTTCCCGCTCGTCGACCTGTTCCGGTGGGGCATGGACAAGTCGGATTCGACGTCCATCACCAGCGCGACGTACGTCGGCCCCAGCGCCATCAACGGAGTCACGGCCGATCAGTACGCGTTCCGGCAGCCCGGCGCCGACTGGCAGGTGTGGATCCAGACGGGAGATTACCCGCTGCCGCTCAGGGCCGTGATCACGACGACCACCGACGAGGCGCGTCCGCAGCACGAGACCATGTACACGTGGAATCTCGCGCCGTCGTACAGCGAGCAGGCGTTCGCCTTCTCGCCGCCGCCTGACGCGAAGCCGATCACGTTCGCGGAAGCCGGTGCTCCGACGCTCGGCGTGAAGGTCAAGAAATCGGGGGACAAGAAATGATTAGACTGACTCGACAACTGCCCGTGATCCTGTTCGCGCTGGCGGTAACGGTGCACGTTGCAGACGCCCAGCGCGGCGGTCGCGGTGGTGGGCGCGGTGGTGGTGGAATGCGCGGTGGCGGTGGTTTCTCCCGCGGCGGCGGCGGCGGCTTTGGCGGCGGTGGTGGAATGCGCGCGTCGGCACGGCCGTCGATTAGCCGTCCGTCGGGCGGCTTTGGTGGATCAGCAGCCGGCTCGCTCGGGGGCGCCAATCTGCCGAACCGCGGAAACGCCGGAAACATCGGCAACCGCGGCAACATCGGGAACCGAACCGACATCGGAAACCGCACGGACATCGGTAATCGCACGAACATCGGCAACCGCACGAACATCGGCAACGATGTGAACTTCAACGACATCAACTACAACCACGGCTACGACTGGGATGATCACTACGACGGTTGCTGTGGTTGGGGCTCGGGTTGGGGCGCGGCAGCCGCGGGAGCGGTTGTCGGTGCCGCCGTGGCGAATAATAGCTACGGAACGGTCGTGTACACGCTGCCCTCGAGCTGCGTTACGCAGATCGTGAACGGCGTTACGTACAGCAACTGCGGCGGTACCTGGTATCAACCGCAGTTCGACGGTACAACGACACAGTACGTCGTTGTCTCACCGCCATAACAGGCACCCACTTCAGCGCCAATGCGCTTCTGAGTGCCGAACGACGACGACCCGACCGTTTGGTCGGGTCGTCGCTTTTTCGGGGCATGATCAACTGCTACTTGATGTCGCCGCGCGGCATGAACGCCGGCGCGACCGTGTTGACGCACGCCGTCGGCGGCGGCTGGTCCGGACGCTGGAGGAAGGATTGAATGATCGTCGCCGCGCACGCCATCACGGTGTTGCGCGCGAAGGCGACGTGGCCGACGCGCGCGAAGTGAACGCGCTGCGACCGCGAGAGAAGCCGCGCCGTGCTGTCGGCAAGCGCCGCTGGCGTTTGCGCGTCGTAGCCGGACGAGATCAACAGCGACGGAATGTCGCTGCGCACCGGCGCACTGGCTTTCTCGCCGTCGTACGGGACGCCGAGGACGTCGCAGAGCTGCCGACTCGTCGCCAACGGCTCTCCGTTGGGACGATCGCCGCACAACGTGACCCAATACGTGAGCGGCACGGCCTGCCACGTCGCCGTCTGCAGCGCGGGATCCACCGCCGCGGCGATCACGACGCGTGGAGACAGATCGTCGCGCAACGTGTCGCTCGCGACGAACTGCGTGATGATGCGCGGCACGTTCGCCAGCACGTCGTCGGAGCCCGACGAGATCCCCAGGACGCTGAGGATGGTTGGTCCGCTCACCTCGAGCGTACGCCAGTCCCCGGTTCCCGGCGCGATGACGGTTTTTCGAATCGAGGTCGCGCTCAACAAGCTCGCCACGGCCCCGGTCAGATCCTGGTATTGCGTGGCGCAGAACGAATCGGTGCGGCAATCGGCGACGATTTGCTGAACGATCGCGCGGCCCGCCGTGGCGACGAACGCCGAGTCGAGCAGCTGCGTCGCTTCCGGCGGCGCCACGGCGTCGAGGATCGACGCTTCGACCATCGCCGGATGCGCGTCCATGAAGCGGAGTGCGTAGTGCGAGCCGTACGAGACACCGAACAGAACGAGCTTCTCGTAGTGGAGGGCCTTCGAGACGTCGGCAATATCCTCGATCACTTCGCGCGTGGTGAAGTTCGCTGGATCGATGCCGTGCTTCTTGAGATCCGCGGCGCGTTTGCTCAGCGAGTCACGAAGCGGCGCGATCGCCAGCGAGCGCGGATTGCGCGGACGGAAGAGAATGCTCCCGAGCTCGGGCGAGGCGCGATCGAACACCGGCGAATGGCCGCGCGGATCGAACGCGATGATCGGCCGCTCGCGCAGCGCGAGCTGACCCGTCGTCGTGCGGAGAAAAACCTTCTGCAAACCTTCGATCGACGACTCACCGGGGCCGCCGGCGAGGAAAACGAGCGGCGTCCCGTTCGCGCCGGGCATCGCGTACACCACGACCGGAAGCACGACGGACTGCAGGCGTGCGTCATTCGGCGTGCGGCGATTCTGCGGGACGACCACGGTGCCGCAGCGGACGGCCGACGCCGGGATTCCTGGAACCGATCCGGCTCCCCATGCGCTGTTGCACGGCAGCGGTTGGAAGCGCGGCTCCGTGCCGGCGGTCGTTTGCGCGCCGCCGATGCTCGCGCCACTAACGAAGACAGACACGAGCAATGCAACTCGTGCTGTCGAGACTGTATCAGCTCTCGACCACATCGTTCCCTCACGGCTTTGGGCGGCGCCCGGCCTGAGTGCGAGATCGCATGTGGGGCCGTGCACACGCCGTCATGCTCAACCTCAGACGCGTCGCGAGGGCAGTGTATTGGGCGTAGAGCCTACGCCAGAGCGTCTATCACCATTCGTCCAATGACAAGTCACTCTAACGATTGGCACCTTGAGTTCGAGACGCGTGACCGCGGGGCGATCGGGTCGCCGCGCGTGACCACGCACCGACGTTCGAGTGAGGGAGTGACGATATGCGGTTGACGCAGAGGGTTATAGCAGAACGACCGAACAACCGAGGCGCGATCATCTCGCGACTTCTTGCGGCGGCCGCCGCCGTGTCAGTGGCGACGATGCCGCTCTCGGCACAGGATACAACGGCCGCGGCGCCGACGGCGCAGACGCTCGGCAAGCAGCCGATCTCGCATCCGTCGGGCGAGAAGGCGAAGGTGAGCGGCTGGATCATCAGTCGCCGCGGCAATGATCTTCTGGTACGCGACGAGACGACGGGGGAACTCAGCGTCGTTGCCGTGACGCAGGACACCAAGATCACCGAGAAGGCCGGCGTGCTCGACCTGGACCGCAAGGCCCGTGACGCGACCGAGCTGCTGCCCGGACTGAAGGTCGAAGTGAAGGGCGCCGGTGGTGACAACGGCCAGATCGTCGCCACGAAGGTCAGCTTCCACGGCCGCGCACAGCGCATTGCGCAGGGCGTCGCCGCGGGTGAAGTCGATCTCAAGGCGATGCAGAAGCGCACCGCGGACAGTCTCGCGGCGGTGACGGCGCGCGCCAAGGACACGCTCGAGGCAATGACCGCTCGCGCACGCGACAGCCTCAACGCGCTGAACAAGTCGTTCAACGAACGCATCTCGAACCTCGATAACTACGACACGCGGTTCGCGTCGAGCGTCAACTTCGCGACGAACAGCGCAATGCTGAGCGACGACGCCAAGAAGACGATCGACGACATCGTCGCCCGGGCGGGCGGCGACATGAACGGCTACCTCTTCGAGGTGCTCGGCTATACCGACAACACCGGCTCGGTGGCGTTCAACCAGACGCTGAGCCGCAAGCGCGCCCAGGCCGTGGCCGCGTACCTGTCCGAGCAGCACCACATTCAGCCGCGCTTCATCGCGGCCCCAGCCGGCCTCGGTGAGGAGCGTCCGGTGGGTGACAACTCGACCGCGGAAGGTCGCGCTATGAACCGTCGCGTCGAAGTCAAGTTGCTCGTCAACAAGGGCATCAAGCCCAACGGGTAATGACCTCGCGTGACGGACGAAAATCCCTCCGACACGCCGCCGCGGTGTTCACCGCGGCGGCGGCACTCACCGGTTGTTACCACGCAACACACATGGCGGCCACGTGGTCCGATCCGTCCGCTCGCTCGCTCCGCTTTCAACATCCGATCACGGTGTTCGTGACGACAAGCGAAACGATGCGGCGGTCGGTCGAGGACCGGATGGCGTCGAAGTTCTCGAACGCAACGCCGGCTTATCGCGTGCTGACGACGACCGACTCGACGAACGGCGCCCAGGTTCGCCAGCAACTCGCCGGCATGGGATTCGACGGCGCGATCATCATGCGTGTCGTCGATGTCACCGACAAGCTGACGTACGTGCCAGGTTCCTACTGGTACGGCGGCCCGTACTATTCGTTCGCCGGCTACTGGGGCACGGCGTGGGGCTACCCCTACGATCCGGGCTACATAGCGCAGGATCGTATCGTCTCGATGGAAACGCAGATTTACGCGCTCGCCACCGACAAGTTAGTGTACGCGGCGCGCAGCGAGACGACCAACCCCCGTTCGGTGAACAAGCTCGTCGATTCGGTGCTCCGCCACGTGATGGAAGAGCTGCAGAAGGAGAACGTGGTCGCGACTCGATAGGCTAACGCGCGTCGGTCGTCCGGCTTGTATTAGGTCGGTGTCGCCGGTCGACCGCACGCGCGATTAATCTGACATCGTCGTGGCGTGGCTCGGGTTGTTCGGGTCTCGGTCCGGCGTGGAGTTTTGTCTTTTGTTATGATTCCGCGAGGTTTGAAGCCGCGGGCTAACGCGGACACGCGCGGGCAGCACGCGGATGGCGCGAGAGTCAACATCGCCACGAGCCGAGATTTGTTCTGAACATCCCCTCGGGACGTTTCGAGTTGCTTCCAGCGGGGCGGTTCCCAGGAAAATCCCGGCGCGTTGGGCGATTGGCATTCCGATGTTGTCCCGCGTCGTGTCCGCGTGTGTCCGCGTGTGTCCGCGTCGAAGCCGCGAGTTTAAATCACGCGGAGTCGTTCCAAACTTCGAACTCGACGCCGGACCAAGATCCCGACCTAAGATCCAGTTAACGTGGGCGGACAATACAGCGAAAGCCGATATGCGACGTCGACGTGTCGACCGGTTCGGACATGCGCGCCGCCGGCCGGTATCGTTGGCAGTAGTTCGGCGAACAGAGATGTGAGCCGCCCTTCAGCACCTTACGCGACACTTTCCCGTCGGCGCCCGTCGTGTCGAGCAGCGCGGCGCCGCGTGGGTTGAGTGGGGCAGCGGGGCCCTTGCCGCCGTTGCTTCGGTGGTACGGCCGATACCAATCCGCGGTCCATTCCCAGACGTTGCCGATCACGTCGTACAGCCCGTACCCGTTCGGCGGAAAGGTCCCCACGGGTGACGTAGCTTCCCAGCCGTCGACGAGCGTGTTCTCGTGCGGGAAGCGTCCCTGCCACGTATTGGCCATCGGTCGGCCGTTGGGCATGAACTCGTCACCCCACGCGTACGCGGCGCCGTCCAGCCCACCGCGAGCGGCGAATTCCCACTCCGCTTCCGTCGGCAGCTCCTTGCCGTCCCACTGCGCGAAGGCTTCGGCATCGAGATGGCTCACGTGCACGACGGGATGCGTCGCCATGCCCACGACGTTGCTGCCCGCTCCGCGCGGTCGACGCCAATCCGCGCCGCGGACGAAGTGCCACCAGTTCGAAACGGAGTGCAGGCTGACCGGATGCGGAGGACGCACGAAAACGAGCGAACCTGGATGCATCAAGTCGGCGCGAGCACCGGGGTACAGCCTTGGGTCAGGCTGCCGCTCGGCCAACGTCACGTACTGCGTTTCGCGGACGAATCGCTCGAAGCGGGCGTTCGTGACGGCGAAGCGATCCATCCAGAAGCCCGCGACGGTCACCCGATGCGCGGGGCCTTCCTCGGGATAGTGACGATCGGAACCCATCATGAAACTTCCGCCCGGGATCCACACCATGTGTTCGAATGGCGGAGCGCCCGGTGGCGCGACAGGATCAAAATGCGGCGCGATGGTTGTGCCGGGAGCGGACATCTTGCCCTCCGCGAAGGTGGTTCAGCAGCCAGCTAGTTGGAGCGCGTCCGTGAGGCGATCGACGGACACGGGTTTCACGAGGTGCAGATCGAATCCGCTGGCGCGGACTTGTTCGGAGACCGTCGCCGATCCCCAACCGGTCATCGCCACGAGGAGCGATTCGCGCGTCGCTTCCATGGCGCGCATTCGTCTGGCGACGGCATATCCATCGAGCAGCGGCAGCGACAAATCCAGAATGGCGATCTCCGGTTTGAACTCGGCCGCGCATCGCAGCGCTTCCACGCCGTCGAAGGCGCAGCGGACTTCGTAGCCGAGCAGCGACAACACGAGGCTGAGACTCGTCACCGACGCGACGTGATCGTCGACGACGAGAATGCGCCGGCCGGCTCCCGTACTTGCGCCGGCGGTGATCATGTCGGTCCTCCGACCCATTGGGTCTCGGGCTCGGCTTCGTCACCCGCCACGCGCGACGACGGGCGGCGTTTGGCAATGAGACCAGCGAGGCGAAGACGGGTCGACGGCGTTTCGCGTCCCCATGGACGGCCCCGCTCGAGACGCCAGCGTGGACCCATGAGATGGAAAAAGTGCCGGTGATACGGATCGTCGCGCAGGTGAACGACGCCGCGACCGCTCAGCACCGCCGAGGGCAGTCGCTGCACCCAGATCCGGAATTCGTGGCGGTCGATCGGCATGTCCTTCACGAGACACCAGGAGCGACAACGTTCGGCGTCGGGCGCCCGGCTCACGCGCGGCCCCGTCCGCTGACGTCGCATCGGCATGTAATCCATCGACCACTCGGCGACCACGGCGCGCGAATCGGCGCGCTTCGGCGCCCCGAGCAGGAGCGACGGGGCGACCTGCGCGTACTCGCACGAGACGGCGGGGGTCATTGGCGCGACGCGCGACAAGACCCGCTGCGCCGCCTCGGCGGCCGCGTCGTCGATCAAATCGATCTTGTTGACCACGACGAGCGCGGCGAAGCTCAAATGCTCGCGCAGGCGATCCTGCGCGTCGAGGTCGTTGGCGTGCGCCGCGAGCGACTGCGCATCGACGACGTTGATCAACCCGTCCAAGTAGTATCCCGGCATGTAGCCGTAGCCCGTCAGGCGACGAGGGTTGCTCTTCGCGTTGCTCTCGAAGACGACGTGATCCGGCGGATGACTCTGCTCCGACAGCGCGGCGAGGACCGCCGACCCGTCGTCGTCGCTCATCACGCACACGGAGCCGTTCTTCAGGAGTAGACGAGCTCCGTCACGCTGAGCGACGAGCGACGGGTCGACGGCTGATTCGTCGGCCACGACGGCGGCGATCTGCTCGGTCGTCTGCGTGAGCAGATGACGCACGAGAGACGACTTGCCGACACCGGTGGCGCCGGCGACAATGGTCAGTGGAATTCGAGAATACTGATCGGACACGGTGGGACCGCTCATGACTGCCCTCGAAGCACTTCCGGCTTTCGGCACGTTCATCCGTTCGCGCCAGGATTCCTATTGGCCCTAGAGCCAATGCGTAGATCGCGTGGAATCGCGCAAACTCGTGCCCTATGGACAGCATGCCCGCGCCATCGTCGCATCTCGGCGCGACGAAGTCGGAGAATCCGCCATTGCAAGTCCCGTGGTCGGAACGCGAGCGCGCTACGCGTTTGGCGCTCGCGGGTGAGCTAGTCTCCGCCGTCACACACGATCTGCGGCAGCCGCTGACCGCGATCGAGATGAATCTGTCGGCGGCCCTGTTGTTCCTCAGTGGCGACGAGCCGCGGACCGATCGCGCCATCGAAGCCCTCGAGGACATTTTCGCGCAGCAACGACGCATGTCCGAGGCGCTCCAGGCGCTCGAGGATCTCGTCGTGTGCCGCGAGCCACGCCACGAGCGGTGCGATCTGACCGCGCTCGCCCGGGAAGCGATCGCGCTGATCCGTGCTGATCCGTCGATGCGCGAGACGTCGATCGAGCTGACCGTGGGGCCGCAAACTCCCGCCGTGTCGGGAGACGCGACGCTCATTCGTCAGGCGCTGCTCAACGTGCTGCTGCATGCAATCGATGCGAGCGGACCACGGCCGGCGGGCGGAAGCACAGAGCCGATTCGCGGCGCGATCTCGAACCTCGAGGATGCAGTGGAGGCAGTCGTTTCCTATCCCAAGCCGGCGGACGGGCCGGTGACGAGTACGGGGCCCGGGCTCACGCTCGCGCGCGCCGTCATCGCGGCGCACGGTGCGACGATCAAGATCGACGAATCGTCGGAGTCGACGGTCCGAGTCCTCACGACGTGGCCGACCTATGCAGGATGATGCGCCGCTCGTAGCCGTCATCGACGACGACACCGCGACCTGTCGTGCCGTGTCCCGGCTCCTCGAAGCCGTCGGATACCGGGTTCGCACGTACACGAACCCGCGCGACTACCTCGACGAGCTCGACGTCGCGCCGCCGATCTGTGTCCTGGTGGACATTCTGATGCCCGAGGTGGACGGGCTGGCGTTGCTGCGCGAGATGCGGCACGCCGGCAGCGACGTGCCCGCCGTGTTCATGACCGGTACGGGCCACGTGCCGACCGTCGTCGAGGCGATGAAGGAGGGCGCGCTCGATCTGCTCTCCAAACCGTTCACCGCGGACGCGCTCTGCTCGGCCATCGCCCGCGCCACCGACTCGTCGCGACGGGTGCACGGTGAACGGCGCGACCTCGTCGATCTCTGGCGTCAGGTGGAGAAGCTCACGCCACGCGAAGCCGAAGTAGCCGCGCTCGTCGCGTGCGGCCTGCTCAACAAACACGTCGCGATGCGCATCGGGACCAAAGAAAAGACGGTCAAGGTGCATCGCGGCCGCGTCATGCAGAAGCTGCAGGCGTCCTCGCTGGCCGAGCTTGTTCGCATGGTCGACCGACTGCACTCCGAGCCGATTCCGTTCGTCAAGCTCGACGGTGTCGAAGCACGGCGACCGCGCGCGGCAGACATCATCACCGACGTGCTCACGCGCGAGCGTTCTCAGAAGCAGGCGTAGGTGGCCGTAAGGCCCCGTGGACCAACAGGCAATCCCTCGGGTCGGCTGATCGGCGGTAGCATCCACTCACCACCCGGAGAGACACCCGCCATGCAGCAAGAGGGGATGCACGCAACGTGGCCCATGCCAGCCGACGACCTGAGACCGGCGCTGGAACTTGCAGGCGCCCTGGCGAAAGCCGATATGACGGTCTTGCTGCTCCACGATGAGATCGCCGGAGTCGTCGTTCCCGCGGCGGCGCAGGGCCTCACCGACGCGCAAGCGGCGCTGCTCGGCCGTCACCGGCTGGGCGAGGACGCCTTCGGTCTGGCGCTGACCCAACGGCGCAGGATCGTCGTCCGCGACGTACCGCGGCGCGAGAAGAACCTCGCCGATATCGCGCGGTCGGTTGGCTTCCGAACGCTCGAGATCATTCCGCTGATCGGCATCAACGACGAGATCGTCGGCGAGATGGTGATGATGTACCGTCGTACGCGCTGCTCGAGCCGCAAGATGTTCAAGCTGATCGAGAACTGCGCGCGTCTCGTCGTGATGACCGTCCAGCAAGCGCGCCGGGCCGTCCAGGCCGAGCAGGCCCGCGAGGCGGCGGAGCAGGTCGGCCGCGCGAAAATCCAGTTCCTCGCGCGCATGAGTCACGAGCTGCGCACGCCCTTGCAGTCGATCGCCGGATACATCGACCTGCTGCGCGTCGGCGGCCGCGACTCGCTCACGCCCGAGCAAGCACGCATGCTCGCTCGTGTGCACGACAGCGAGGAGATTCTCGTGCACGTGATCGACGATCTGATCACGTTCTCGCGTCTCGAGGCCGGCCACGTGGTGTACCACATCGCGCCGGTGGCCGCCGACGAGGTGATCCGCATCACGCAATCGGTCGTCGCGCCTCTCGCGTTGGGACACGGCATCCGGCTCGAGGCGGACGCCTGCAACGGCATCTTCGTCTCGGCGGACGGCGACAAACTGAAGCAGATCCTCGTCAACCTGGCCGCGAACGCCGTCAAATTCACGAAGGGCGGCGTGGTGCGTATCTCGTGTGTAACCGAGCGGGACTCCGTCTGCTTCGACGTCGCCGACAACGGTCCGGGGATCGCGCAGGACCAACTGCGGCAAATCTTCGAGCCCTACGTTCAGCTGAATGGGCCGTTACTCGATCGTTACGGTGGAACCGGCCTCGGTCTGGCGATCAGCCGCGAATTCGCGGCGGGGATGCGCGGCGAGCTGACCGTTCGCAGCGAAGTGGGGAAGGGCTCGGTGTTCTCGCTCACACTTCCGCGGGCCAGCGTTCGTGAGGCGCCGCAAGTACGGACACGTTCCCATGACGACCAGCCGCCCGCGGTCGCCTGAGGGCGGCGCCGTGAAGGCGCGTCGCCGTCTGCCGTGCAGCATTCTTGTGGCCGACGACCACGACGACCTCCGCGAAGCGGTGCGCCTTGTCCTCGAGTACTTCGGGTTCGCGGTCCATACGGCCGCCACGGGACTCGACGCGCTCGCGCTGGCGCAGGTGACGCGGCCGCGCATCCTGCTGCTCGACATGGTGTTGCCGGCCATCGACGGTGAGCATCTCGCGCGCATGCTGCGCGCCGATCCGACGACGCGCGACGCGGCGTTGATCGCGACGTCGGCGTCGCATTCGCTTCGCGCGGCCGCCATGAGCGCGGGGTGCGACACCTTCGTCGCGAAGCCGATTCCACCGATGCGTCTGGTCTCGACTGTGAGGTATTACGCACGACATCCGCGTCCCAGGTACGACTTTGATCCTATAGAGCCAAGCGGCCCCTTCGCGACAACATTGCGGACGCAAACTCCTCAGAATGCCCCACATCAAACAAACCCACGACTTCGCCCCGCCGCTGACTCCGCGGCTGACCGGCACTCTTCCGTCGGCATCGAGAGCGACCCGCCTGAACCGGACGGCGTGGTCTTCTGCGCCGACCGTACTGATCGTCGATGATCACGAGGACAGTCGGACCGTCGGCCGCCTCGTGCTGGAGAGCCGCGGCTTTCACGTGATCGAAGCGGCGACAGGAAACGAAGGGCTCCAGAAAGCGCTCACCGAGCGCCCGAGCGTCGTGCTGCTGGATATCGTGCTACCAGGGATCGACGGCTGGGAGATCGCGCGTCGCATCCGGGCCGACGCATCGACGTGCAACACGATCATCATCGCCGTGACGGCGCTCGCCGGCATCGAAGATCGTCATCGCTCGTACATGGCGGGGTGCGACAGCGTCCTTACGAAACCCGTACCGCCGTCGACGATGCTCGCGGTGATCAACCAGTATGTGAGCGCGCACCTGTCGCCGGAGACCGTCGTCGCGCGCGTCTACGCCGACGTCGCGCCGGCGCCCTAGTCGTCCAGCGCTTCGCGCGCGGCGGCGAACTCGCCGCTCGTCGACGCGGGATCTTTTATCCCGGCGAGAAAATCGAACATCCGCACGAGCTCCGGCACCGACTCGGCGCGCATCTTCGTCATGACGCGCGCCCGATGCACCTTGATCGTCTTCTCCGTCGTGCCGAGCATCGCCGCGATCTGCTTGTTCAATCGACCCGTCACCACGAGACGGAAAACCTCTTCTTCACGACGTGTCAACATTTCCACACGGCGGCGGAGCTCCGACAGGATCGCGTTCCGCGCCCGATCGCGCCGCGCCAGGTCGGCGGCGTGATTGAGCGAAGCGAGTAGCGTCGATTCGTCGCAGGGCTTCTCGAGAAAATCGACCGCCCCGTCACGAAGCGCGCGCACGGAGGTCGGCACGTCGCCATGACCCGACAGGAACACAGTGGGGATGCGAACGCCGCGGTCGACGAGCGCTTGCTGGAGGGTCAACCCGTCGACTTCCGGCATCCGAAGGTCGAGCAACAGCATTTCCGGTTCGTACGCGCCCAGCGCCGACAGTAGGTCCTTCGCGGAGTGGAACGCGGTCACCGCATACCCGTGCATGGTGAGCAACCGCGATAGCGCGCGCAGGACCGCCGCGTCGTCGTCGACGAGCGCAATCCGCCAGGGACCTCCCGCATCGTGAAAATCCAGCGACATGCGATGCTCCCGTTCCCAAGGACTAGTCCGGCTACCCGGAATGCGACGCTGCTTTCCGCGAAGGCGCTGCTGCATGAACCTTTCTCGAATGCGGTTTCGCGGCATTTCGGACCATTAGACTAAAGTCCCATCTTCGAATCTTTAGTGGCTTGCCCTTCATGTAACTTCGGAACAACGACCCGGCAAGTCGTTCCGAGAGCAGGCAAACTGTTTCTTTACACTTTATGCGAGATTGTCTCGAGGTCTCGCTCGCCGGGCTCGCCATCCAACTGCGAATGGCTGATGAACACGCCCCAACTTGCGGCCGGCCGTCAGCGGTCGCCACTGTTTCGTGCACGCAGTACCGCAGGCGTTGCCCGACCCACCACTTCTCCCCCCCGACAACACCATGCGCTCCGCTCTGCCGCTCATCGTCGCCTGCATCGGCGCCCTCGCTGCCTGCACCCATCCCAGTCCGAACTTCGAGGTGGAATTCATACCGCCCCCGCGACCGGACGCGGTGTTCTCGCCGGCGGTCCGCGTCGGGAATCTCCTCTTCCTGTCGGGGCAGATCGGCACCGATACCTCCAACCGCCTCGTGCCCGGCGGGCTTCAGACGGAGGCCCGGCAGGCGCTCAACAACATCAAGCGTGTGCTCGAGCAAAACGGCTCGTCGCTCGATCGCGTCGTGAAGTGCACGGTCTTTCTCGCCGACATCCGCGAGTGGCAGGATTTCAACGAGATCTACGTGACGTACTTCCGCGCCCGGAAGCCGGCGCGGAGCGCCATGGGGGCGAGCGGGCTGGCGCTGGGCGCACGGGTGGAAATCGAGTGCATCGGCGTGACGAGCTAGATCGGGTCAGCTCGAGTAGTACGCCGCGTTCTCGTCGATGTAGCCCTTGGTCAGATCGCAGCCGAACGCCGTCGCCGTCGCCGTTCCCGCGCCGACCGATACCTCGAGGTCCACGATTTCGCGCCGCAGCGTCTCCCGGACGATGGCGTCGTCGAACTCCACGCGCGACCCGCCGCGCACGACGGGATAGCCGTTGATCGACGCGTCGGTCGACGCCGGCGCGATCGTACAATCGAAACACTTGCCGACCGCCATCAGCAACCGGCCGACGTTCGGATCCGCGCCGTGGACCATGGTCTTCACGAGCGGCGAATTGACGAGCGACTTCGCGATGCGCCGTGCCTCATCCTCGCTTGCCGCGCCGCTCACGTGCGCCCGGATGAGATGCTCGGCTCCCTCGCCGTCGCGTGCGAGCGTCTGCGTCATTCGGATGCATCCGGCGGAGAGCGTGTCGAAGAATTGTTGTTCGTCCACCCGCCCGGCGCGTCCATTGGCCAGGATCACGCAGGTGTCCGACGTGCTGGTGTCGGTGTCTACGGAAAGCATGTTGAACGACACGTGCACGGCATCACGCAGCATCCGGTCGAGTGCCGGTCGCTCGACCGACGCATCCGTGAAGATGTAGGCGAGCATCGTCGCCATGTTCGGCTCGATCATGCCGGACCCTTTCGCCACCCAGGTGATGGTCGCGTCTCCGACGCGGGCGGAGAGCGCCTTGGGGTGTGTGTCCGTCGTCATGATGCCCGCTGCGCCGACGAGCGGATCCGGTTGCAGGTCGGACGACATTCCGACCAGTCCGGCCTCGATCTTCTCGATCGGCAATTGCCGGCCGATCACGCCGGTCGAGCTCACGAGAATGCGGCCGGGCGTCGTTCCGATTTCCTTCGCGGCGGCGGCTGCCATCCGACGGGCATTCGCCAAACCTTCAGCACCCGTCGCCACGTTGCTGACTTTGCTGTTCGCGACGATCGCGCGCAGCATGCCGTCCTTGATCGTCTCTCGGCCGAGGATCACGGGGGCGCCCGGAAACTGATTGCGGGTGAATACCGCCGCCGCCACGGCATCCGTGTCGCTCGCGAAGAGGGCGAGATCTTTGCCGTCGATCTTGAGGCCACAGTTCCGGCTCGCGCAGCGAAAGCCGCGCGGAAACGTGGGTGCCTCGTCGAAGAGAATTTCCATCGGGAAGAGTTTGGGTCCGTGCCCCGAACGACGTAAGATAGAGTGTCGAACGCGTCGCACCACTGACCACTGAGCGCGAACCTCATGCTGACGAAGTCGTTTCTCGACGAATACGCCCGCTACCGGGCGACGGCCGAAAAGGCCATGGCGCAGATCCCGGATGACGCCATCAACCGCGCGATGTCGGCGGACGGCAACTCGATCGCTACCCTTGTCCGCCATATCAGCGGCAACATGATCTCGCGATTCACCGACTTCATGGCGAGCGACGGCGAAAAGCCATGGCGCGATCGCGACGGAGAGTTCGAGACGGGGCCCTTTTCGCGTGCCGACATCGATGAGGCGTGGAAGCGCGGCTGGACGGTGCTGGAGCGCGAAGTCGGCCGGCTGCGCGATGAGGATCTCGAGCGAACGGTGAGCATTCGCGGCCAACCCATGACGGTGCACGAGGCCCTCGTGCGGAATGTCACGCACGTCGCGATGCACATCGGGCAAATCATTCTGCTGGCCCGGGCATCGGCCGGCGCCGATTGGAAAACGCTGAGCATTCCGAAGGGCCAGTCGCGTCAATTCAACGAGCAGATGTCGCGAGAGCAGTCCGCGCGATGAGCGTGTTGGTCGAAGGCTGTGTCGAGGGACTCGCCGACGCGCAGGCCGCCGCGCGCGGCGGCGCCGATCGGCTCGAGCTTTGCGCCGACCTCTCGGTCGGTGGCACGACGCCGTCGGCCGAGGTCATTCGCGCCGTCAAAGCCCGCGTGTTCATTCCCGTGTTCGTGATGGCGCGGCCACGTGGAGGCTCATTCGTCTACGATGCCGGCGAGGTCGACGCGACGCACCGCGACATCGAACGCGTCATTGCCGCCGGGGCGGACGGCGTCGTCGTCGGCGCGCTGACGTCGTCGAACGAGGTCGACGTGCCGACGCTGCGCGGCTTCGTCGCCCGTGCCGTCGATGTCCCGGTCACCTTCCATCGCGCGTTTGATCAAGTCGGTGACCTGTCTCGGACTCTCGAGATTCTCGTCGATGCGGGCGTTCAACGCGTACTGACCGCTGGAGGCCAGGGGACCGCGCTCGAGGGCTTGGCCGTCCTGCGGTCCCTCGTCGAGCAGGCCGGTGACCGGATCGTCGTGCTTGCGGGCGGAAAAGTCCGCGGTCACAACGCCGGTGAGATCATCGCTCGTACCGGCGTTCGCGAGTTGCACGCGCGCTGCGAGGGCAACGCGTCGCAAATCGCCGAGATTGTCGACGTCGCGCGGAGCGAGCCCTAGGGCCTCGGCCAGCGGTTGTTCGTGCGATCGACGTCGGGCATCGTCTTCCGCGAATCGACCTGGACGGTTCGCACACGACCGGGGACAGGGACCCGATACACGAAGTGGTTGCCGAGATTCCACATCTCGACGGGTAGTCCGACCCCGAGCTCATTACCGTTGTCGAGGGTGACGTCGAATGAAATCGGCATGACCATCGTCCCGCGATTGCTCAGATAGATCCGCGCCGCTCCGTCCGCTCCCACCGATGCGGAATCCACGGCCTGATCGAGGCGCGCCGTCGTGTAGATCCAATCGCGCCAGAACCAGTCCAGGTCCATCCCCGATTTGTCGCGCATGATTCGGAAGAAGTCGGCCGGCGTGGGGTGTTTGAATGCCCACGTGCGGATGTATTCCCGGAACGCGTCGTCGAACTGGTCTTTGAGCAGAACCTCGTAGCGCAACATCTGCATCATCAGCGCCGGCTTCTGATAGCCGACCCAGAACAGATCGCGCACCTCGACGGGTTTCTCGATGAGTGGCTGCTCGTCTCCCGGCTTGGCGTGGTCGGCGTACAAGTGGAGTGGGTGCACCTCGATCGAATCACCGTATGGAGTTCCAGCGAAGTAGCGCGCCGCGTTGGCGAGGTCGATGAAGGTGTTGAATCCTTCGTCCATCCATGGGTAGAGTCGCTCGTTCGAGCCGACGATCATCGGGAACCATTGGTGGCCGAACTCGTGCGCGATCACCCATTGCTGGTCTTCGCGCGTCGGGCTGTTCGGCGTGAAGGTCAGCATGGGATACTCCATTCCCTCGATCGGCCCCTCGACCGTCGTCGCATGCGAGTACGGATACGGGAACCACTGCTCGGAGAAGTACTTGATCGCCTCGCGCCCCATCCGGTTCACCTCGCGCCATCCGCCCGCGTTTGAACGATAGAGGCTTTCGATAAGAATGCCGTTGTAGCCACTCGCGTCCCACCGCAGATTCGGACCAGTGGCGAACGCGAAATCGCGCACGTTACGCGCGACAAAGTGCCAGGCTCGCGTCGCGGGCCGGGCACCGCGTGCCGGCGGCCGTGTCGCGTCCGCCTTGTCCGCCTCATCGGCTCGAATGATCGCGACCACCGTATCCGATTGTCGTGCGAGGCTGAGTCGCTCGCGCTGCGCGACTGTCAGGACCTGATCTGGGTTTCGCAGGTCGCCCGTCGCGGCGACGATGTTGGCGTCTGGCACGATGAGCGTAACATCGAAATCGCCGTACTCGAGGTAGAACTCGCCCGCACCGATGTATGGCTCGTGATTCCAACCCTTTACGTCGTCGTATACCGCGACACGCGGATACCATTGTGCGATCTCGTACAGCGTGCCGTCGTGTCCCATGCGTCCGCCTGCCTGGGGCGGCACGACGAAATGCCATCGCGCCCGTAGGTCCACGGAGGCTCCAGGCGCCAGCGGGCGATCGAGATCGACGCGCAGCGTCGTTCCGAATCGCGTTCGTTTGACCTCCTTCGCGTCGATCGTCATCGACTCCAACTTCGGTGCACCTTGGTAAGCGCCGCACGAGAAATCGAAGCTCGACCCGAGGAAGACGAGCGGTGGTTGGTTCAGCCGGCTCGTGATACTGTGCGGTTCGCAGAGGTTCTGCTCGACGAACAACCAGATGTAGGGAAGGGCATCCGGCGAGCGGTTGACGTAGTGAATTGTTTCGTCGCCAGTCAGCTCGTTCTTCACCGGATCGAGTGTTGCCGTGATACGGTAGTCGACTCGCTGCTGCCAGTACTTCGGCCCGGGTCGCCCCGAGCCCGTGCGATACTCGTTCGCCGCCGGCAGCTCGAGCGCGCGAAAGTGCGACGTGTCCGCTACCGAGCCGGCGGCTTGTGCGCCGAGGGGCGGACCGATCAACAGTGCGGCAGCGATCAGCACCGGGTACAGGCGACGATCGTGAGTCATGCTTCGTTCTCTTTCCAGGGCTCTATCATCGGTGTATTTCCCGCGCGTTCCGGGTTGGGATACGTTAGAGCATTACGTTGCAGCACGCGAGCACCCTTTTCCCGAAGCCAACCCGACGTCTATAGATGCCTCCGTCGCGGCTCCGACATCTTCGCATTTACGCGACTACGGCACGCGTCCTGGTGAGCTATGCGGGAATCCGCGCGCGCCGGTCGTTTCTGTCGCCGGAGGATTACAACGCGCGTCTCGTCGAGCGTCATCGGGCAAACGCCCGACGGATCCGGGACGCGATCATCCGTGCCGGCGGACTGTTCATCAAAGTCGGACAGCTGATCAGCATCCTGTCGAATTTCCTGCCGCCCGAATTTCGGCGCGAGTTGGAGGGACTGCAGGATCGCCTGCCGCCGCATCCGTTTGACGAAATTGTCGCTCGAATTCGCGCCGAACTGGGACGAGCGCCCGAGGAAGCATTCTCGGAGCTCGATCCGGTGCCGGTGGCGACCGCTTCACTCGCGCAGGTCCACGTCGCCCGCTTGCCCGACGGTCGCACGGTGGCGGTCAAGGTACAGCACGAGAACATCGAGGAGATCGCGCGCGCCGATCTGGTCGCGGTGCGCCGCATCATCTCGCTCGTGCAGCGCGTGACCGGCCTGCGCGGACTCGAGGCGTACCATCCCGAGATCAGTCAGATGATCGCCGAGGAGTTGGATTTCTCGCGCGAGGCGACAAATCTCGAAACGATCGCCCGCCAATTCGCCGGCGACGCGTCGGTGCGCTGCCCGACGGTCATTCCCGACCTGTGCACCCAACGCCTTCTCGTCACGACCTTCATGGAAGGCACCAAGGTCACCGACTTCGCCGGGTTGGCGGCGCGTGGCTTCGGCCGGCGCGCGGTGGCGGAGCGTGTCGTGACGGCGTATTGCCGCATGATCTTCGTCAATGGCGTGTACCACGCGGACCCGCATCCCGGAAACATCTTCGTCGCCAACGACGGAGGTATCATCTTCGTCGACTTCGGCGCCGTCGGCGTTCTGGCGTCGCACATGCGCGAAGGCATTCCGGAGTTCTTCGAGGGCGTAATCCGCCGCGATGCGCGCCAGATCAGCGAAGCGATTCGCACGATGGGCTTTGTGGCGCGCGATCCGAAGAGCGCCAACGTCGCGCAGCGCGTCATCGACTACTTCCAGCGGCGTTTCCTGGAGGAGATGGCGAGCGAGTCGTGGGGGCTCGGATCGCTCCAGATGGATTTACGCAGTCGGCTGGAGACGCTCGCCGACTTGCGCCGGCTCGATGTATCCTTCCGTCAGCTGACGACGACGTTTCAAGTTCCGAAAGACTGGGTGCTGCTCGAGCGGACGTTGCTTCTGCTCATCGGCCTGTGCACCGAGCTCGATCCGAGCTGGAATCCGCTCACCGTCATTCAACCTTACTTGGAAAAGGTCGTCTTCGCCGGCGATCGCGATTGGGGGCGTCTCTTGGCGACTGCACTCAAAGACATGGCACGCGCCGCGGCTACGCTGCCCGACCAGATCACCCGTGTTCTGGACAAGACGAACAGCGGTGAGCTGCAGGTTCATGTCCCCGAGATCTCGAGCGCGGCGCGGCTGCTCTACGCCGGGGCACATCAGCTCATTTTCTCGATTCTGGCGACCGCCGCCGGAGTGCTCGCCTATCAAGCGTACGATCGGGGCCGTGTCGCCGCCGCGGTCATCCTCGGCGTTCTCGCGGTCGTAGCACTCAGTGCGCTGACGTCGTCGATCCGCCGGAACCGAGGGGCCGTATGACGGAGCCCGAAATAACCCTATTTCGGGATTCCGTAGACCGCTGCCGCGTTCTCGCGCAGTACCATTCGCGCCAGTGCCTGCGCGCGATCGCGCGTGATCTCGCCGTCGCGCAGCATGCCGGTGAGCGCGATCCCAAGCGCGCGCCTTGCCGTATTCGACGCCACCCACGCGACCTGCTCCCACCCTTGCTCGATACCGCCGTCGAACGCGTCGGTCCCGAAAAGCACTTTCTCGGGATATTCGCCGAGCCACTGGCGCAGGACGCCGGCCAGGATGGTGGGCGAAAGAATGTCGTCCATCATCGAGATGTCGGCATAGACGTTCGGTTTGGCCAGCAGTCCTTGCGTTTCGCCGATGAGCGGCCAGCCGCCGTGAACGATCACGAATTTCGTAACGCGCAGCGTCGAATCGTTGAACGCCGGCTCGAGCAAGTGCGGCGCGCTGCCCCGTGTCGAGTAGAATCCGCCGAACGTCTCGAGCACGTGAATCTGCACGGCAAGCTTCTGCCTGCCTGCTTCGCGCGTGATCGCGCGGAACAGATAATCCTCGAGCGTCTTGTACTCGGCGCGCGCCGGCACGCCGCCGCGAACGTACTTGGCGTACACGCGCTGCGCGGCCGCGACGTCGGGCTCGTCGAAATCGAGCGAGCGTAGATACGCCGCCTCGAACTTGATCGCAACGGCGCCGCCGGCGCGCATCTTCGCCAGCGTCGCGTTGACGACGTTTTTCACGTAGTCGTCGAGCGTTGCCGGCAGCGACTTGATGTTGAGCTCTTTGAGGATCCGATCGAGCAGCTTGGCCTCACGCGGATAGAGCGGCCGCGTGTCCGGCGTTCGAGCGGCCTCGCCCCTGGTGTCGAGCGGCAGCAGCAACGGATCGACGAACGCCACCCAGCGGAAGCGCGACGGAGAAAGTCCAGAGCCCATCGTGATCCGGTTCGCCATCATCACGTCGATGCCCGCCTGATCCAGCACCCATTCCGGAAACTTCTGCCCCCGCGTTCGCCGCGCGTCCTCGGCCGCGCCTTTGAGTGCGGTGTGATAGGCCGGTCCGCCAATGGTCGGCGCGATGCGATAGAGTGCGTTCTGCGCCAATCGCCAGATCGGATCATCTGCCTTGAGCCGGGCCGGAAGATCGAACGCCGGAATGCCGTCGAGCGGCAGCGCGTCGAAATCGGTGTCCGCGGGTGCGCCAGGCGGCACAGGGCGCATCGGGTGGGCGTGGCTGTCGATGGCGCGGATCGACGTGATGTATCGCGCCAACGACGAATCGATCGGTGCTTGGGCGGCCGCTTGGCGCGTCGCAAAGGCCGCGACAATCGCCATTCCCGCCACCGTCATTTTTGCCGGTCGTATCATGGGCCAAAAAGGGAATTCAGATCGGTCGCCTCCGCAACCTCGGATCGCCGAAGCCTACCTACGCACACAGCGCTGGACCACGAAACCGCGTAGAATGCATGACCCTCACGCCGTTGACATTTCGCGGCAAACCCGGAGCCTGAATGATCTCTCGGAAGCCCTCCATAGTTCTCGCCTCGCTCCTCGTCGCGTTCGCGCCGGCCTCACTCCGCGCTCAGGAGAACTACGAGATCCAGGTCTATCCCTCCGAGACCATGCCGAAGGGCGTGACGATGTTCGAGCTGCACTCGAACTACACGCTCAAGGGAAGCCGCATCTCCTCCAGCCCCGAGCTCCCGACCAATCACCAGATTCACGAAACCCTCGAAATCACCCACGGCTTCAGCAGCTGGACGGAGCTGGGGTTCTACTGGTTCATGGCCAAGCCGCAGGGCGGTGGCTTCGAGTGGGTCGGAACGCATCTACGCCCGCGTTTCCGTGTTCCGGAAGGTTGGGGCTGGCCGGTCGGCATCAGCATATCGCAGGAGATCGGTTACTCCAGGGAGAAGTTCTCGGGAGACACCTGGACCTACGAGCTGCGTCCGATCATCGACAAGCAGGTAGGGCCCTGGTACGTCTCGCTGAATCCGGTCCTTGGCAAGTCGCTGCGCGGGCCGAACGCGGCCCAGGCATTCGATGTCACGCCGAACGCTCAGGTCGGATTCGATCTGACGAGCAAAGTCAACATTGCCGCGGAGTATTATGGGGCGACCGGTACTGTCCGTGAAGTCGTGCCCATCGCCGATCAAGAGCACATGCTCTTTGGCGCCGTGAATCTCGATTTCGGTCCGGCGTGGGAGTTCAACCTCGCCTACGGTAACGGCCTGACCGCCGCTGGCGATAAGAGTATTGTAAAGATGATCCTCGGCCGGCGGATCGGGAAATAGCTCGTTAGTCCGTCTTGAGCGTGGCCGCGGGATCGACTCTCGCGGCGCGCCAGGCCGGGACGATCGCCGCCGCCATGCCGGCGACCAAGAGACACGCGCCGACTGTGAGAGCGGTCAACGGGTCATTTGGCGTCACGCCGTACAGGAGCGCCGCGACGAACCGGCCGGCCGCCACGGCAAGCGCGATCCCAACGACGACGCCGATCGCGACGATCCTCGTCCCCTCGCCCACCACGAGCCGTACGACATCCACCGCCCGGGCCCCGAGCGCGATGCGTACCCCGAACTCGTGGACGCGTTGCTGGACGCCGTACGACGTCGTGCTGTAGATGCCGATGACCGCCACTACGAGAGCAAGAATTCCGAACGCCGTGAAAAGCTTGGCGCCGAGCTCCCACGGCCGATACTGGGGGGCGAGGTAGTCGCTCAGTCGGACGATCGACGGAATTCCGCCGGGGAACTCCTCCCGAATGAGCGATCGAATCGCCGACGTGATTGCCCCGGCGCGCGCCGGATCGGCGCTCAACACCACGTAGTTCGCCGTCCAATCCTTCGCTTCCGGCGGCAGATCGCTCAGCGAAAGGAAGTACTTGGGCTTGGCCTCTTCGATCACCGCGCTCTCGCGACTGTCTCCCACGATGCCGATCACGCGGTAGCAATCACCACCACGCGTACCGAAGTACATGCACTCACCGATCGCGCGGCGGCCCGGCCAGGCCCGCTTCGCCATGGTTTCGCTGACGATCACAGTATGTTGGCCCGAGCGTGAGTCCGCGAAATCGCCTCCGTCGAGCAAGCGGATTCCACTCGCCGCGAAATATCCCGGCGACACGACCGTGTACGTGGGGTTGAACTCGCGGCTCATCGAGTCGGCGCCCGCGTAAAACTTGATCCAGCTGATGCTGTAGATCGGTCGCGTCGCCGCCAGGGCCACATGCGCCACGCCGGGGATTCTTGCAATCCGTCGCGACAGCTCGGCGAGTCGGGCGGGAGTAGTTGGATCGTCCTTCCGCGAATGGTAGTCGTAGGTGGCCGTCGCCGTCATCAACCGCGATGCGTTGAAGCCGAGATCGAGACTCCGAACGTTCACGAGACTCCGCACGAACAGCGCGGCGCCGCACAGCAATAGCGCCGAAAGGGCGGCTTGCGATATCACGAGGGCCGCTCGCAGCCGCGATCCCCGAACTCCACCGGCGCGTGACTTGAGGACGGTCGTCACGTCCGTCCCCGCGGATTGGCGGGCCGGGATCACGCCGGCAGCAACGGACGCCACGACCGTCAGGAGGAGGGCGAATGACACCACGGGCCAATCGATCGGAGACGTCGCCCAGTGGATGTCCGGCAGAAGTAATCGCCGAAGCGTTGCCCCGGCGAAGTAGGCGACGAGGAGCGCGACCACTCCGGCCGCGAGCGACATGGCGAGCGTCTCCGCGAACAGCAGCCGGATCAACCGCCATCGGCCGATGCCAAGCGCGAGCCGCACCGCCACTTCGCGCTGCCGCTGTACCGCGCGCCCGAGCAGAAGATTGACGACGTTTGCGCAGGCGATGAGGAGCACGATGATCGCGACCGCCGCCAACCGGACGCCGACTTCCACCTCCTGCAGTCGCTTACCCGGTCCGGCTGCCCGTACGATAGAACCGAATTCCGCGATCGTCGCGGTGTCACCGTACGAGCCGAACAAGGGGCGCCGAAGCGCGGCCGTGAGCCGCTGCTCGAGCTGCGCGTCGTTCGCTTCAGGCGACGGACGCAGCAACAGCTGAAACCCGTTCGTTTCGGACTTTTTCCACCACCCGCTGCCGCGCCCCTCCGCGTAAAAGGCCAGCGGAATCCAGATGTCCGCCGCGTCCAGATCCACACCCACGAACGGCGCTCCAACGACGCCGACCAACGTGTACTTCTTGCCTCCGATCACCAGCGGCTTTCCAGCCGCGTGCCGGTCGCCGTCCATCGCGTTCGTCCAGTAGCGGTGACTGACGACCGCGACGCGCTCCGGTGCGTCGAGACGATCCTCGTCCGCCGCGTAGAGACGACCCAGCTCCGCGCGCGCTCCGGTCAAATCGAAGAATGCCACGCTCGCCGTCGAGACCTGCGCCTCAACGCCGCTTTCGCCCAATCCGATCTTCGTCTTTTGAGGCGCCGAATAGAGCGCCGTCTTGGCGTCGTTGCCGACTGCGCCGCGCACGGCCTCGAACTCCGGATACGAGAAGCCGGGCCAATACTGCGCGCCGTTTGAGAAATGGTGATATGTCCACAGCCGGCGCAGGCCGCCCGGACTCACCACTCCTTCCGGCGCGCGCAGGAACATCGTATCGAGAAACGTGAACATCGCCGCGTTCGCGCCGATGCCCAATGCGAGAAGGAGCACGACGCCGATCGTCAGCCCCGGCGCGCGCCGCAGCGATCGGATCGCGTATCGGAGATCCGACAACATCTCACGAACCTGCTCGCCGCGGCGCCGGTGCGCCGCCACGCGTTGGTCGATGGACATGAGATCATTCCTCACTTGCCGGATGTCACCGAACTCGTCTTCGGTCTGGCGACGCGCCCCGTCCGGCGTCGCCCCGAGTGCGATCAGCTCTTCGATACGCGATTGGAAGTGGAAGCGAAGCTCGTCGTCGACGTCGCGGGCGATCGGCGGTCGGATGAACCGCAGGTACCGTCGCCACGCCGGAGTTCGATCCGGATACGACACGACTAGCTAACGCGCCGGTTCGGGCGTCGCTGCGAACACGCGCGCAACCGCCGCCACATACGCGTTCCAGTTCGTCGTCTCGCTTCGCACCGCGCGTCGCCCTGCCGTCGTAAGTCGATAAAACTTCGCGCGCTTCCCCGACTCCGCATTGCCCCACTCCGACTCGACCCATCCGCGCTCTTCCATACGGTGCAGGGAAGTGTACAGCGCGCCGTCCAACACCTTGAACGTTCCGTCCGACCCTCGATTGATGAACCGCGCCACGCCATACCCGTGCATCGGCCCCCACGACAACGCGCGCAGTACCAGTACGTCAAGCGTGCCTTGCAGCAAATCGAGCGAGGTCGCGGTCATGCCGGGATTATATCATCAACATTTGAGGGAATCAAGCGAAAGGTCTCAGGTCCCAGGTCTCAGGTGGAAACGGCGGTGCCGTTTCCTGGGACCTGAGACCTGGGACCTGAGACCTGCGAACCCCGCTCCTGCCAACTGATCGCGATTAGTCCTCACGAAGCCTTACGGCCTCGCAGCGTCGAAGCCGTCCCTTACGGCTTCCCCGCATCCAAGTCGTTCCAGTTCATGATCGCATTGAACCCCATCGCGTACGTCCCCTGCGACTGCCAGCGCCAGAACGGGCGAATGGCGAACATCACGACGTGGCCCTGGCCGACCTTCTCGTCCACCAGCTGAGCGCGGCTCGACAACAGCTCGCCATGCTCGAGCGTGCCGGAGAGCAACATGTCCTCGGCCTTCGACGGGAACTGCAGCACGACACGCGTCGACGAGCTCGGGTCGGCCGTCAGGCCGGCGACCGTCGCCGGGCCACCGCCACCACCGAATCCACCGAAGCCACCCGCGCCGCCGCCGCCGCCGGCACCACCAGCTCCGCCGCGTCCACCGCGTCCACCGGCAGCCTGACCGGCCTGCGCGACGTTGAAGTCATTGCCGACGCTCGTCGCGACGCCGAACGCCGTTCCCGTCTTGTCCGGGTCCCACGCCGACAGCTTGAGCAGGGCAGACATCGGCGTCGTGTTCTGCGCAACACTTCCCGCGCGGCCGCCGCGCCCGCCGGCAGTGTCTCTCGTGGCGACAGGCATCGCACCCGCTCCGGCGTTCAGCACCGGGCCGGAGCTGAAGTAGACCGGCACTTCATTGTGGCCATAGCCGTACACCAGCGGACTCTTCGCGTCGGCGATCACACCGCGCAGAATCGTCCCGCGCGCGAACAGCCCGTTCGCCGGCTCGACCGTCACGCCCGGCGTCAACTTCATCTCGGGCAAGATCTGCGACGTGTTGCCTTCCGTGATCAGCGTGCCGCCGTGCTGTACGAACGCGTAGAGCGACTTCATGCCGTCTTCGCCGAGGGCGCCGCGAATGTCGTCGGTCGAATCGGGAAAGCCGAGGGCGGGGAATTGTTTCGTGCTCTTGTAGGGCACCGGCACATCCGCTCCGCCGCCGCCACGACCGCCGCGGCCACCGCCGACGTTCCCCACGCCGCTGCCGCCGTGCGGATAGAGGATCACGTCGAACTTGGCGCGCAGATCACCCATCTTCGCCACCGAGTTCTCACCGAAGTACTGATAAGGCACACCGTACGTGTCGAGCGCGGCGCGCACCCAGCCTTCATCTTGCGTTCGCGTCCAGCTATGGATGTAGCCGATCCGCGGAATGTCGACGTCGTGCGACTTGACCGCGGGCGCCGACGCCACCGCATAGCCGGAAAGCCCGAGCTGCTTCAACATCGGTTCCAACTGCGCGCGATTCGCGTCGGCGATGATCAACGCGCCCGGAGCGAAGCTGTGACCGCCCGCCGCGAACGCTTCCTCGGCCGCCGCCATCTTCACACTCGGCAGCTTGAAGCGGAATGACACGAGCGTGTTGTCGCCGTTGTTCTCGACAATCACCGTGTTGCCGCTGCCGCTGATCCCGCCGGCCGCCACGACGTCCTTGGTCATCGATACGGCGGTCATCGGCTGATTGAGAACACTCTTATCCGTGATCTCGGTGACCGTGATGTTCCGCATGAGCGGGAACGTCCAACCGGTGTCGTCGTATGGCGACGGATTCTGCGGCGGATAGTTCTGCAGCGAGAAGTACATGTCGGCCAGCGTGCGATACGGCTGGTCGCCGCGGATGATGTAGTCGCCCGCGTTCACCTGAACGTTGCCGACCTTGAACGCCGCGTTCGCGGTATGGAACTCCAGACCTTGCGTCTTGAGCTCGTTCACCGCCTCCGCCGCGTTCTCCTTCGCGTGCTGATTCGCCGGAATGACCCACGCTGCGACGGTGCCGGGCTTCGTCTTGCCCTTGTCCACGGCGCGCTTGTTCTTGATCCAGTAATTCTCGAGGAAGAGATCCTTGTCCTTCGCCACGCGGTTCAGCGCGAACAGGATCGCCGACTCCTGGATGTTCGTGTTGGCGCGCGGGCTCCACATGATCGAATCGAGCGGGGGGTTCGGACGGAACCACTCCTTGCTCGTCGTCGTCGCGCCCGGTTTCACGACGTAGTTGTCGCAGCAGTATGATTGCACTTCGTAGAAACGGCCGATCGCGTTGTGCGTGTGCGCGATGAAGAACATGTAGTTCGGTACCCAGCCGTCGTAGAACCCGTAGGTCCACACGCCCGGTACGCCGCGCTTCGTCATCTCCATCACGTCGTTCTTCGCCAGCATCCACCACTCGTCGACGACGATCGGATCGAGCGCGTCGTTGTACGGGCCCGTGCCCGTCGACGCATAGAGGTACGTCTGCGCTTCGTGGAGATCATGCAGGATCGTCGGCGTCCACTCGAGGAACGCCTTGGTCGTGTTCTTCGTCAGGTCCAGGAACTGACCCATGCCGTCGCGGTTGTTGTCGTGCTGCACGTACTTGCCCCAGTACATCAGCGGCAACGCACCGCCGCCGCGCCCGCCGAATTGGCCGGCCTGAGCGTTCGGGTTCGGGTGATCCTTCGTCCACTGCTCGTTGAAGTTGTGGTTGTCCACGAACTTCTCGCGGCCGTCGACCTCGATCACCGGCGTGATGAACGTGATGACGTTGTTTCGAATATTCTGAATGAGCGGCGTCTCCTCGACCACCAAACGGTACGCCAGCTCCATCAGCATCTCGGGACCGCCGGACTCGGGCGAATGCATGCCGCTCGTGATCCAGTAGATCGGCTTCGCCGTCTTGATCAGCTGGCGGGCCTGCGCTTCCGTCGTCTTGCGCGGATCTGTCAGCTGATTCAGGTAGCCCTTGTACTTGTCGAGGCTCGCCAGCGTCGCTTCGTCGGCGATCGCCAGCATCACCATGTCGCGTCCTTCTTCCGTCTTGCCGATCGTCCAGTATTTCGCGCGCTTGGGCGAGGCCTTGGCCACCGCTTGCAGATACCGGTGAATGTCCGCCGCGTGATCGAGCACGCCCGGCGCGCCGACGATGTGGCCGAGGAACTTGAGCGGAGTCGGCACCGTGGCCGACGCCGGCAAGTGATCCACGAGCTCCGTCGAGATGCGAGGATCGGACAAATACTTCTTGATCTGCGCCGTGTATTCCTGATCGACCTTCTGCGTGGTCGCCTGCGCGCCCAACATCTGGGCTGCGACGCAGGCGGCGACGAACGCCAATGCGACGACATTGCGGCGGCGCATCGACCGTTTCGAACGCGACATCCTATCTCCTTGTACTAGTTGGTGGGGCGGGGTGGGGCGAGTTGGCTCGGCAGCGTGATTGAACGCTAAGTCGTGTTCACCGCTCTATCTACGCACAAGACCCTGAAATCGCGATCTCCTGTGCGGGCTGTCCGAAATCGGACGGTCCGTCCCACTCACGGGCGCCGACACAATCCCAACAAAGACATAAACCACAATCAAACAACCATTTACGCAGGTGTCCTGCGGGAACGGCGCGTGCCTCGCCCCGCTGTGCGTCGCCCGTCGCCCGTCGCCGATCGCCCACCGCCCATCGCCCATCCAGTCCAGCCCGCTAAACCCAACATGATCGCAAAAGATCTCGGCTTCGCCGTCCGAACCCTGCGCAAGCAGCCGGCATTCACGATCACCGCCGTCTTGACCATCGCGCTGGGTATCGGCGCCAGCACCGCGATCTTCAGCGTGGTCAACGCACTCCTCCTGCGTCCGCTCCCCTACGTGCAGCCTGATCGCTTGGCAACGATCCAGGCGGACCTGCGCACACGTCGTGTGTTCAACTTTCCCTGGCCTGGCGGTGACCTTCTCGACGTGAAGCAGCAGCTGACCGCGTTCGAGAGCATTGCCGGCATCAGCTCCGGGCCCACGGCGTTCGTCGGCGACGACGGAAAAGCAGAACAGATCGTGGCTGCGGGCGTTACACCGAATTTCTTCACCCTGCTCGGCACTAAAATCGCCTTCGGCCGGAATTTCGTCGAATCGGACGGCACGCCGAATCCGCGCCGTACGGGGCCGCCTGATCCGAACGCGCCGCCTCCGCCCCGCCTGCCGGCCATGACGATCCTCAGCCACTCGTTCTGGATGAGGAAGTTCGGCGGGGATTCGGCGGTGATTGGAAAAACGATCCAGGTGAACGGCAACGGCGCCACCATCGTCGGCGTTGCGTCGCCGGATCTCAAGCTGGTCTTCCCGTCGGGAAGCGGCATCCAAGAGCAACCGGAGCTGTACCAAGTCTTTCGAATCGATTGGCCCACGCAGTCGCGCCTCGATGTCTTTCTCCGACTCATCGGCCGCCTCAAGCCCGACGCGAATCTCGGCACCGCTCAAGCGCAGGCCGACAAGCTCGCGGCGTATCTGCGCGACCTCGTTCCGATCGTAAAGGCGGCCAACCTCGGTATCCGCATCGAGCCGATGAACAAGGACATCGTCCGCGAGGTCCGCCCGGCGATTCTCGCGCTCATGGGCGCCGTCACGTTCGTCCTGCTGATCGCCTGCGCCAACGTTGCCAATTTGTTGCTCGTTCGTGCGGCGTCGCGTGAGCGCGAGCTCGCCGTACGATCCGCGCTTGGCGGCAGTCGCGGCACTCTCATCCGTCAGATGCTCGCCGAAAGTCTCGTGTTGGGAACCGGCGGCGCACTGCTCGGCCTCGCTCTCGCGAAGCTTGGAATCGACCTGCTGGTGAGCATCGCGCCGGCGAGCTTCCCGCGTGTCGACGACGTATCGATCGACGGTACGGTGCTGGGGTTCACGGTGGCACTCGCCGTCCTGTCGGCGCTGATCTTCGGCATTCTACCCGCGCTCAGAGCGTCACGCCCAAACCTGTCTCAAACGTTGCGCTCCGGTGGCCGGGCGCCGGGACTTCAGGCAGGGAAATACCTGCGTCACGGCGTCGTCATCGCCGAGGTGACGCTTTCCTTCGTGCTGCTGATCGGGTCGGGTCTCATGCTCCGCAGTTTCATGGTGCTCGAGAACGTCGATCCTGGCTTCGATCCGAAGGGTGTGCTCACGTTCACGGCGTTCAACAATCGCGCGCGCACGCCGGGAGAGTCGCAGGCCTACGGCAACACACTCGAGCGGCGCCTCGCCGCCATTCCCGGCGTCATCGGCGTTACTGCAGCGTCGCCGATGCCGCTCGACGGTCAGGACGCGAACATGCGCTGGGGCCCTGTCGCGGCCCAAAACGATCCTTCGCTGTTCCAACAAGCCACGACGCATATCATTCGCCCGAACTTTTTCGAGGCGATGCACGTGCGACTCATCGCCGGCCGCATATTCACGCCGGCCGAGAATGACACTTCTTCGCACGCGATCATGATCGACAAGGATCTCGCGGCGAAGGCGTTCCCCGGTCAGAGCCCCGCGTCGGTCGTCGGCAAGCAGATGTTCTGCCGGATCACCTCTCCAGAGGCGCAGATGTATCAGGTCGTTGGCGTCGTGGAGCATGTACGGCACCTGACGCTCACCAATCCGGGTCGCGAGGCCGCGTTCCTGCCGGAGGGGATGTTTGGATTCGGGGCGGCGAATCGCTGGGCGGTTCGCACCAAGGGTGACCCGTCGCGCGTCATGTCGGACGTACGCCGCGCGGTCGCCGACGTCGATCCCCTCGTGCCGGTCGGCGAGTTGAAGCCCATGAGCGATTACGTCGATCGCGCCATGGCCCCGACGCGGTTCTCGCTCGTTCTCATCGGGGTATTCGCGGCCGTGGCGGCGGTGCTGGCGGCGGTCGGGTTGTATGGCGTCCTCTCGACGACCGTCCGCCAACGTACCGCCGAGATCGGCGTGCGTATGGCATTCGGCGCGACGGGCGACAGCATCTTCCGCCTGATGATCGGTCAGGGACTGATTCTCAGCGGGATCGGCATCGTGGCCGGTTTGGCGGCGGCGCTGGCTCTGACCGGCGTGATGCAGAAGGCCGACATGCTCGTGTCGATCAAGCCCACCGATCCGATCACCTATGCGTCGATCGCCGTCCTGTTCGTGATCATCGCCAGTCTGGCGTGCTTTGTGCCCGCCAGACGCGCGGCTGCTCTCGATCCGAACGTAGCACTTCGCGAGGAATGATTCGTGGGCTTCGACCAATACCATGAGCCTCCGGAAGAACTGCCGGAGGCCAGTCGCACGTTCGCGCGCATGATCGCGTCATTGACAGAAGAGGCCGAGGCGATCGGCTGGTACGAGCAGCGCCTCGCCCTCGAAAAAGACAAAGAGGCCGTAGCCATCATGCGGAACGCGCAGCACGAGGAAATGAAGCACTTCGGGATGGATCTGGAGTTCTTGCTTCGCCAGAAGCCCCAGTGGCGCGAGACACTGAAGGGCATCCTGTTCAAAGCCGGCAGCATCGTGAAGCACGCCGACGCAGCGGAGGAGGCGAGCGAGTAGGGGTCGCGGTACACCGGTTGCGCCGAACGCTCGGATCGAGAAGTTCAAGCAATCCTGCACGCGACCGGAGCGCACCGTGACCGACGAACTGAACGAGATCCTGGGCGAGGGCGATCCCACCGATCGCCGAACATTTCTCGCCCGGGCCTCCGCGCTCTCACTGGTCATTCCCGCGGCCGGCGCCGCGTTGGTCGCCTGTTCGCCGAGCGAACAGCAACCCCGCTCCGATTCAGGCAAAGGAACCGGCGCACAAGGGCGCGGCGGCGATGCGCGCCAGCCGCACAACTCTGATAGTCGGCTGGACTCTTCCGTGCTCAAGGGCGAGCACCGAGCGGGAACCTCGGCAACCGGTTCGGCGACTCAGGGAGCGCAAAATGTTCCGTATCGCCGGTGGGATCCGGCGCTGCCGCCCGCGTCGACGACAGGTCGCGTTCAACTGAATTGGCACGCGCGCGAGGCGCCGGTTCGCATCGGCGACGACACAGTGATCGCCGGTTGGACTTTCGAGGGCGACATCCCTGGCCCGATCGTCCATTGCCGCGTCGGCGACACCGTCGACTTCACGCTCACCAACGACGCAGACATCCCGCATTCGATGGACTTTCACGCCGCGCAAATCGACCCGAAGCAGGCTTTTCGATCCGTGCCGAAGGGTCAGTCCGTCAACTTCACGTTCAAGCCGAAGTACGCCGGCGCCTACATGTATCATTGCGGCACCGCGCCCGTCCTCATGCACATCGGCTCGGGAATGTTCGGGGCGATCATCGTGTCGCCGCGCGAGCCGCTGCCACCGGCGAAAGAGTTTGTCCTCGTCCAGAACGAGTACTACCTCTCCGACGCTGCGAACGGACTCCGCGCGTCGGACTATCAGAAGATGCTGAACATGCTTCCCGACTTCGTGAGCTTCAACGGGCGGCCCAGCCAGTACATCAAGGACCCGATCCGGGTCAAAGTGGGCGACCGCGTGCGCTTTTGGGTCGTGAGCGCGGGCCCGTCGCACCCGTGCAACTTCCACGTCGTGGGCGAACAGTTCGATCGGGTCTACATCGGCGCGCCGCCGGCCAGCCCGCTCATCGGCGTACAGACATTCACGGTGCCACCGGGCGGCGGCATGGTCTACGAGCTCGTCTGCGACGTCCCCGGCGAATTCCCCTTCGTGAATCACGGATTCGGCCACGGCCAGAAGGGGGCCATCGGCATTCTCAACGTCGAGGCCTGAAACCCGCGCCTTGCCCTAACCGTACTACGGGTATGGTTCTTCCCCTGATGGTACTATGGGAGTCGCGATGGCCGCCGACAAAGACGTCGATCTCATTCAGGGCACGCTCAACGTGCTCATTCTCAAAACGCTGTCCCAAGGCCCGATGAACGGCTACGGCATCGCGCGCTTCGTTCGCGAGGCGACGGCCGGCGACATCGAGGTCGAAGAGGGCGCTCTCTATCCGGCGCTCCATCGTATGGAACATCGCGAGTGGATCACGGCCGAATGGGGCGTGAGCGAGAACAATCGCCGCGCCAAGTACTACCGGCTCACCCCGCTCGGTCGCCGAGTGCTTCGCGCGCGAACCGAGAGCTGGGAGCGCCTCGTCGACGCCGTCGGGAAAGTGCTCTACGCCGAACCTCGACGGGCATAAAGGAGCCGACATGCGACCTGACCGAGCTGCCTCCCGCGAGAAGGACCCCACTTGGCGACGCTACCTTCGCTTCCTGCGCCCCAACCCGGCCGCCGATCTGGATGACGAGCTTCGCGACCACATGGAATCGACCGTCGAAGAGCTGATCACGCGCGGAATGGCTCCAGCCGCGGCGCGCGCCGAAGCGGCGCGCCGCTTCGGTGATGTCTCGCGCGTGCGAGACGTCGTCCACCGTCTCGACCAGCGGCATTTCACGCACCAAAACCGTTTGGCTGTTCTCGCAACCGTCGTGCAGGACATTCGTTACGCGGCGCGAGGACTTCGTCGGAGCCCCGCGTTCACCATCGTCGCGACGATCTCGATCGGCCTCGGCATCGCCGCCAACGCCACGATCTTCTCCGTGGTGAACGCGCTGCTGCTGCGGCCGATTCCCGGAGCGAACGCCGATGGGCTGGTGCGCATCTACCAGAACCATCACAGCCCCTTTCAGTGGGATGAGCTCTCTTGGTATCGCGACCACGCCAGCTCGTTCGACTACATAGTTGGCGAACGCTATCAGTCGATGTCGTTCCGGCCCGCGGTCAATGCGGAGGCCGAACGGATCCGCGCCTCGTACGTCACGCAGGGATTCTTCCGAGGCCTCGGCGTCACGATGGCGTTGGGTCGGGCGTTCGACAACGAAGACCGGGATGCGGGCGCTCCGCCGGCAGCGGTGCTCAGCTACGCCTCTTGGCAGCGGAGGTTCGCCGGCGACTCCGCCGTACTCGGTCGCACGGTGGCCGTCGCCGATCACCCCATGACCATTGTCGGCATCGCTTCGCCGGCGTTTCGGAGCTCGGTGCTCGGTTGGACTCCGGAGCTGTTCGTTCCGCTGTCGATTGCGCCGATGCTCACCGGGGTTCGTCTCGCCGATTTTGGCGGGAGCTTTTACACCACCGGCCGCCTGCGTCGTGGCACCGGCATGGCAGCCGGTGAAGCCGAGCTACGAGGAATGACGCGGCAGCTCGTGATGACCGATACGTCGCGCTATGGCGGAATGACCGCCCGCCTCGACCACATTCGCGGCGTCAATGCCGAAGAACGAGCGGGCTTCGCGGTCGGTTCGGCCTTCCTCATGACGATGGTCGGTTTGGTCTTGCTCATCGGCTGTGCCAACGTCGCCAACATGCTGCTGGGCCGCGCCGCCGCCCGGCGAACCGAGTTTGGCGTACGCCTGGCTATCGGGGCGAATCGGATCCGGCTCGTCCGCCAGCTCCTTACTGAGAGCTTGATGATCGCGGCGATCGGAGGAGTCGCGGGTTTCGTCGTGGCGCGAGCGATTACCAGAGCGATCCCTTCGTTCCTGCCTCCGGAAGCCGGTCTCGACACCGCCTTTCTGCAACCGGATGTCCGCGTCGTGGCGTTCACGTCGGCATTGTGCCTGCTGACGACAATTGTCTTTGGGCTCGCGCCCGCCCTACGCGCCGCGTCGACCGATGTCGTCGCGATGCTCAAAGGCTCCGACTCACGTCTTCGGCGGGTCAGGCGTCGCGGGGCACTCGTCGTCGGGCAGTCGGCGCTTTGCGTGGTCCTGCTCGCGGTTGCCGCACTCTTTCTGCGGAGTTTGGTCAGCTCGCAGACCGTCGACCCCGGCTTCCGTGCGGAGGCTGTCGTCGACGTGAGCATCGATCTCGCCCTGCTCGGCCCCGGTGCCACTCCGCCGGCGACCTTCGCGCGGATTATCCGAGAGGCCTCCGCCATGCCGTCGGTGAGCTCAGCGACGCTCGCCGCCGTCGTTCCGCTCACCGGAAGCAACATGGAATCACGCGCCGTCCCGGAAGGCGCGGTCGCGCACGACGGACGCGCCGGCTCAATGGTGTACTTCAATGTCGTCGCGCCAAGATTCTTCGCGACGCTTCAAACCCCGATTCTTCGCGGGCGCGAGTTCGCAGATGCCGACGACAGCACTTCGACGCCGGTCGCAGTGCTCAACGAGACGGCGGCGCGCCGCCTGTGGCCCAATGGCGACGCCCTCGGCAAACGATTCAAGTGGGGCGACGGAAGACTCTACCAAGTCGTCGGCATCGCGCGGGATGCGAACTACGTGATGCCCGGCGAGGCGCCAAAGGCGACGGTGTACCTCCCCTTCGCGCAGGCGGAGCACCGCACTGACATGACACTTCAATTGCGCACCTCGGCGGACGTCGCGGCGACACGCCGAGCAGTCTGGGCATTGCTGCGTGACGTAGCCCCGCGCCTGCCACCGCCGCCGGTGGTGCGCATGGTCGACGACATGGCGATCACGCTTCTTCCGGTTCGCTTGGGAGCCGCGTTCCTCGGCACCTTCGGCGCGCTCGCGCTGGTGCTCGCCGCCGCCGGCATCTACGGCGTGGCGTCGTACTCCGTAGCCAGACGGACGCGCGAGATCGGCATTCGTGCCGCGCTCGGCGCGACCCGCGGGCGGATCATCGCGATGGTTCTGTGGGAAAACGGCCGCCGCGTCGCTACAGGAACCGCGATCGGGCTCGCGGTCGCGATTCTGATCGGGATCGGCTTGAGCAGCATTCTCTACGGAGTTCGCGCCGTTGATCCCCTCGCTCTCGGAGGCGTCGTGACCGTGATCGCGATGGTCGCGGCAGTCGCGTCGATCGGCCCCGCGCGGCGCGCGGCCAACGCTGATCCGGTCAGGTCGATCCGATCCGAGTGAGAGGTCGAGCACCTTCCCCCGCGCTCACCCGCCCCGAATCGCTTCCATAAACGCCGTCGCCCGCGCCCCGGCCGGCCCCGGCGACTTCGGCCCCGGCAACCCGATCACCGGCTCGACACGCAGCCAAATGAACGTCGGCCCGGGCGCGAAGAGCGCGTTCCGCGCGCCGCGGCGCCAGGTCTCGATATCAAAGAACTGGAACGTCGCCCGGAACCCCGCTCCGTCCGCGAGCTGCACGAAGTTCACGCTGCCGGCGCCGGGCACTCGCTGAGAGCCGGTGACCTCATAGGTTCCGTTGTCGAACACCAGCACGGTCAGATTCGCGGCGCGAGCTTCGGCGATCGAGACCAGCGAGCCGAGGTTCATCACCATCGACCCATCGCCGTTGCACACGATCACGCGGCGCTCGGGCTGGGCCAGGGCCAGCCCGAGTCCCATAGAGGTCGCGTGGCTCATCGCCGACGGCACGAGCACCAGATCGAGCGGGCCTTGCGGCATCGTCATCCAATCGCGCGCCGGCGTCATCGTCGTGATCACTACGTCGTCCTTGCCGCGCAGCTCGTGGACGACGGCCAGCGCCTCCTTTGCCTGCATCATCTCAAGCCTTCCCCTCGGCGACGACGATCGCGCCAGCTGTACAGCCGGCGCGCGTCGCGGCAAAGTGTTCCGCAATCACCGGAAACTGGTTTGGCGCCGTGATCAGCTTGTAGTCGATCTTCCACGCGTCGAGCGTCGGCTCCGTGAACACCAGGCAGGTGTCTCCGGGTAGCGTGTCCTGGTTCAGGTAGCTGCGATATCCAATGATCGCGAACAGCGGAAGTTTCCAGTCGTGGATTGCGTTGCGAATGGCGTCGCCCGATTCGAACAGGCCAGTACACTGAATCATCACCAGCGGACTGGCGCCGCCCATGTAGAGGCCAGCCGCGACCTGCCACGCTTCGCCCTCGCGACAGACCCGAACCAGCTGGGTCGCCCCGCGCTGTTCGATCGCACCCTGCCACTGGCCAATCGTGCTGTCCGGCACGGTGACGACGTGCGTGACGCCGAGTGACTCGAGAAGTTCCGCGATCTGCTCTCCGGAGAACACGCGATAGCCTCAGTTCGTCTTCGGCGAGCCGCCGGCCAGCACGAGATGCTCGATGAAGAACTCCATCATGCGCTGCGAGTTCAGCGCCGAGTGCCCTTGATCCGGACCGACCTGTACGTCGAAGCTCTTGCCCGCGCGTTGCAATGCCTGAATCAGCTGCATCGCGTTCGACGGGTGCACGTTGTTGTCCGCCGTTCCGAAGTAGAGCATCAGTCGGCCGCGAAGATCGTTGACGTATGTCATCGCCGACCCTTTGTCGTAGCCGTCCTTGTTCTCCTGCGGCATCCACATGTACCGCTCGGTGTAGATCGTATCGTAGTTCCGCCAATCCGTCGGGGGCGACGCGGATGATGCCGCGGCGAACACGTCGGGGTGACGCAGGAGCTCCATGACCGCCGTGTAGCCGCCGTACGACGTTCCGAAGATGCCGACGTGATTCTTGTCGATGTACGGCCGGCTCCAGAGCGCCTTCACGCCTTCGGCCATGTCGTCGATCTCGGTTTGTCCGAGCTTCAGGTAGAGCGCGTCGAGCTGACGGCGTCCCATCCCCGGTGTGGCGCGTGAATCGAGGTTGAGCACGATGAATCCGTACTCGGTCAGCGCGCTCGGAACCTGGAAGCGTTCCGTCGCCGTGTTGCTGGCCGACGCCGGGCCGCCGTAAACGGTGAGAAGCACGGGATACTTCTTGCTCGGATCGAAGTTCGACGGATAGGAAATCATTCCGTGAAGGGTCGTCTTTCCGTCCGCCGCGGTGAACGTGTACATCTCGACCTTCTTCAGTCCCAGCTCGTTGAAACGCGCGAGGTCCGTTCGCGACAGTTGGGCCACCGTTTTTCCGTTCGCGTCCATGACGCGAGTGGCCGGCGCCTGATCGTGCGTCTCCGCCACGTCGACGAAGTACTTCGCATCGGGTGAGAGCGTCACCGTGTGAAGAAAGGCGGGATCGGTGAGCCTGCGCTCACCCTTGCCGTCGAGGCCCACGCGATGGAGCTGGAGCTTCATGTAGTTCTCTCCATCGCGCGCCATGTAGTAGAGCGCATTCGCGCTCTCGTCGACGCGGACGATGCCCCCCGCCTCGAACTCACCCTGTGTTATCGGGTTCAGGAGGCGACCGGCCTTGAAGTCATACAGGTAGTAGTTGCGGAACCCGTTCCGCTCCGATTCCCAGATGAATCGGTTGTTGTCCTTGAGCCACATCATGGTGGGCGCCGGGTCGTCTTCGATCCATCCCGTCGGCCACTCCTCGCGCAGCACGACGCGGCACGATCCGCTCTCCGGGTTGCACGCCGCCATCTCGAGCACGTTTTGCCGTCGATTGGCGCGGAGGAAGGTGAGTTCCTTCCCGTCGGGCGACCAGCCGACGTTGTAGACGTAGTGACCGACGACCGAGTTATCGAATGGCTTGCCGTCGCGGACGTCGATGCGCGTCGTCTTTTTTCCGGCAAGGTCGTACACGAGCACATCGACGATTGGATTCGGGACGCCCGACTTGGGATACGCTTCGATGTCGAGGGTGTCTTGCAGTCGCGTGAGTCCCGGTGTGAGATAGAAGTCCGGCACTTTGCTTTCGTCGAACCGGTAGAACGCCAGCTTCTTTCCGTCGGGCGACCACCACATCGCGGTGCGCTGACTCAACTCCTCGCCGTAGACCCAGCTTGCTGTTCCATACTTCACGCGCGATTGGGTGTTGCCGTCGGTCGTGACCTGGATGGCTTCCGCTCCCGTGGAATCACCGATCCAGATATTCCGATCGCGATAGAGCGCGAGGTGATTGCCGGCCGGGGCCATGGCCGACGCGAACTGTCGTCCGCGTTCGGGCGCTCCTCCGAAGCCGCCACGCCCGCGACCACCACCCGTTGCGGGCGCCGTCGCCGCTGTCGCCTCGGCGAGTTTCTTCGTCCCGACATCGAACCGCATTCGCTTGCCTGCGCTGTCGAACTCCACCGTCCGGCTGTCCGGTGACCAACTCACCGTCGAACCCCGGCCAAATCCGCGGCCGCCGGAGCCGAGCGCTGTCGAAATGAGCGGCGCCATGCGTTGATAACGCTCGTACCCGGGCATTGTGCGTAGTCGATCCTGCGCTTGACTTACCGAAGCAAGTCCGAGAGCGACTGTGAGCGAGATTGACGAACGATTCAAAAGAACAAACACGGATTCCTCGAGCAGATGTCGGCGCGAGCGCTATTCAACCTGAGACCAGGGACCAGAGACCTATCGGTTAGAAACCTCTCCAGCGAGCCCTCGAAAGTCGATATCTTGCCCTCACCAACGCGAGGATGAGCGGCGATGGCGCAAAAGACGGTCGTGATCACGGGCGGGAGCGCCGGCATCGGCGAGGGCGTCGCGCATCGACTCGCGCGCGACGGACACCGGCTGGTGTTGGCGGCGCGTCAGCGGGAGCGCCTCGACGCCGTTGCCGAAGAGGCGAAGCGACTCGGCGCCGCGGGAACATTGGTCGTCGAAACCGACGTCACCCGTCGAAGCGACATGGAGCGGCTGTCGCGCGCGGCGATCGACGCGTTCGGCGGCTATGACGTCTGGATCAACAACGCCGGACGCGGCATCACACGGTCTGTTCAAGAGTTGTCGGACGACGACCTCGACGCGATGATCGACGTCAACGTGAAGTCCGTCATCTATGGAATGCAGGTCGCTGTCGCGCACTTCAAGCAGCGCGGCCGGGGGCAGGTCATCAACGTCTCGTCATTTCTCGGACGGGTGCCGCTCGCGACCTTCCGCTCGGCGTACAACGCCGCCAAAGCCGCCGTGAACTCCCTCACGGCGAATTTGCGAATGGAGTTACTGACCACTCACCCGGACATTCACGTCACGCTGGTCATGCCTGGCGTCGTCGGAACCTGGTTCGGCCGAAATGCGCTCGGCTCGCCCGCCGACACCCCGAAGTATTCCGGGCCGCACGTGCAGAGCGTCGAGGACGTCGCGGACATTTTCGCTCAGGTGATCGAACAACCGGTTGCCGAGGTGTACACGAATCCCGCATCGGCGGCGATGGCCCGCCGGTATTTCGAGGATGTCGGAGCATTCGAGAAGACCGCCGAGAACCCGTGGCGTCGCCCGCCAACCGCGGCTACCTGATGCGCGTGGCGCTCGGCGGCGGGCTGTTGTTGATCGCCCAACTCGCCGCCGCTCAGCCTCGCGACCCGCACGCGGTGCAACCCGAGCGTCCGACCGTCGCGACGCACGCGGGGACCGTGGCGACCGGGTGGTTCGAGTTCGAGACCGGTGTCGAGCACGATCATTTCGATCGTTCCGCATCGGTCTTTTCTACGCCGACCGTCTTCAAGTTCGGAATCGCTCCTCGCGCGCAATTCTCACTGGGCGGGAGCTTCGTGAACAACGCCACGGGGACCGGTTCCGGCGACCTGTTCGTCGGCGTCAAACTCCGCCTGCTCGAGGATGCACCGATCATTGGCGACTTTGCCATCCTGCCGTCGATCACCTTTCCCACGGGGAGCGCCGACCGGGAATTCGGGAGCGGCGAACGCCAAAGCGGCCTGCTCTTGATCTCCAGCCACCAGTTCGGCGATGTGGCGATGGACCTCAATTTTGGATATGAGGGGCGCCGCGCCTGGCCTCAACACGCGGCGGTGTGGACGGCTTCGTTCGGCGGGCCGATCCACGGCAGACTCGGGTGGACGCTCGAGGCATTCGGATTCAATAAGGAAGAGGGACGGACCGCGGCGCTCCTCGTCGGCCCGACCTACCTGCCCGCGAAGTGGCTGTCTTTCGACACCGGGCTCATCGTCCCACTGCTCGGGCCGCAACCGCACGCGCTTTACGCGGGCGCGGTGTGCAACGTTGGACGTTTTTTGCCCGCGCGCCTGACTCGCTAACTCGCGAATCATCCGACATAATTGGGGCGCCCTTAAAAGAGGATGATGTCCCAATGCGATTCGCGTTTCGGCACATCGCGCCGATCGCCGCGCTCCCACTCGTCGCCGCCTCGATCCCGCTAGCGGCGCAGGGACGCGGCCAGCGGAGCGAGGCAAGCTTCAACCTGTCGGCCAACCCACTGCTCTCGAGCTTCCGGTTCCGTTCCATCGGACCGGCCAGTATGGGTGGCCGCCTCGACGACATCGAAGTGTCGTTGAGCGACCCCAACGTCATCTACATCGGATACGCCGTCGGCGGTGTGTTCAAGTCGGAAGACAACGGTGTCTCGTTCAAACCGGTCTTCCAGACGTACACCACCGCGTCGATCGGCGACATCGCCATCCACCCAAGCAACCCCGATATCGTCTACGTCGGTACCGGTGAACCGAACAATCGCCAGACGGCGTCGTTCGGTGACGGCATCTACAAGTCGACGGACGGCGGAAAGACCTTCACGCACATCGGCCTCAAGGAAACGCAGACGATCGCGCGCATCGTGATCGATCCGAAGAATCCTGAGGTCGTCTACGTCGCGTCGCCCGGCCATCTCTTTGGTCCGAACGAAGAGCGCGGCGTTTTCAAGACGACCGACGGCGGCAAGACCTGGAGCAAGATCAAGTACATCGACGAGAACACCGGCTTCACCGACATTGCGATCGATCCGTCCAACTCCAACGTGCTCTATGCGGCGAGCTATCAGCGCCGTCGCACGAGCTGCTGCTTCAATGGCGGTGGCCCGGGCAGCGCGGTGTGGAAGACGACCGACGCAGGCAAGACCTGGACGAAACTGACGAGCGGCTTGCCACCTGGCACGTATGGGCGCATCGCGCTCGCCGTCGCGGCGTCGAGCCCGAGCGTCGTCTACGTCCAGATCGAAGCCGGTGAGAGCGGCACTGATCTTCGTGGTCGTGGCGGGGCCAACCCGGTAGCGACGGAAACCGTCGCCGGTGGTGGTGGTGGTGGCGGCGGCGGCGGTGGTGGCCGCGGCGGATTCGATTGGTGCAACAACGGCGCACCGGTGCCCGTGAATGCCGGCGGCGGTGGCGCCGGCGGACGTGGGCGCGGTGGTCGCGGCGCCGTACCCGCCGAGACGACGGTGACGACGCCACCGGCGCCGCCGAAGCTCGACGCGGCGCGCGGCGGTGTGTTCCGCTCCGACAATCGCGGCGGCTCGTTTACCCTCATGAGCAACTGCAATGCGCGGCCGATGTATTTCAGTCAGCTGCGTGTCGATCCGCAGAACCCGAACACGATCTACGTCGCCGGTCTCCCGGTCGCGAAGTCGCTCGACGCCGGAAAGACCTTCGCCACGCTCGACGATGCCGGTGGCAACAACTCACCGGCGCACGTCGACCAGCACGCGATCTGGGTCGATCCGCGCAACAGCAAGCACCTCATGATCGGCAACGACGGCGGCTTGGACATCAGCTGGGACCAAGGGAAGACCTGGGACTTCGTCGCCACGATGGCGACCGGTCTCGCCTACGTCGTCACTGCTGACAACGAGCGGCCGTACAACGTCTACACCGGTCTTCAGGACAACAATAGTTGGGGCGGCCCGAGCTCGAAGCGCGGCCGCGGCGGCATCACCAACATGGATTGGTTCGGCATCTGCGGCGGCGACGGTTTCTACACCGGCGTGAATGTCGACCATCCGAATATCATTTTCTGCGAGTCGCAGGACGGAAATACCCAACGCTACGACCTGAACACCGGCCAGACGATGAGCATTCGTCCGAGCTCGGGGCCTGGTGCGCAGCTCGCGGGCGGTCCTGCCGGCGGACGAAGCAACGCCGCGTGTGTCGACGGCCGCGCGCCCGGTGGTGGACGAGGCGGTGGTGGTGGCGGCGGCGGTCGTGGCGGCGGTGCTCGCAAGACGGTCATCAATGCCGACGGCGGCGAGGCGTATCGCTTCAACTGGAACACGCCGTTCATTCTCTCGTCGCACAACCCGGACATTGTCTACCTCGGCGGCAACCGACTCTTCAAGTCGTACGACCGGGGCTCGACATGGGTCCAGAGCGCCGATCTCTCCAAGCAGCTCGATCGCTGCAACATGACGGTCATGGGCGTCGGCGGCGACAAGGCGCAGCTGTCGAAGAATGACGGCCTCTCGCAATACGGCACGATCATCGCCGTCTCGGAGTCGCCGGTGATGCCCGGCGTCGTCTGGGCCGGAACCGACGACGGCAATTTGCAGCTGAGCCGCGACGGTGGGTTGACGTTCACCGAAGTCGGCAAGAATCTGCCGGGCCTGCCCCAGGGTGCGCTCACGGGGAACAACAACGCGAACCTGTTCTGGATCTCGCGCGTCGACGCGTCGCACTTCGATGCGGGCACGGCGTACGTCTCGGTCGACGGACATCGTAGCGACGATCTGCATCCGTACGTGTTCGTGACGCGCGACTACGGCAAAACATTCCAGAGCATCACCAACGATCTGCCGTCGTACGGAAACGTGCAGGTGATCCGCGAGGATCCGAAGAACAAGGACCTGCTGTTCGTCGGCACGGAGTTCGGGTTGTACGTCTCCCTGAATGGCGGCAAGCATTGGGAGAAGTTCATGAACGATTACCCGACCGTGCGCACGGACGACATCTTCATCCACCCGCGCGAGAGCGATGTCATCGTCGCGACGCACGGCCGCAGCATCATGATCGGCGACGACATCTCGGCACTCGAGCAGTTCACGCCGGCAGTGCAGGCGCAGGACGTGGCCGTCTTCAATTCGCGGCCGGCTGTCAACTACATCACGGACCTAACGAACAATCCGCACATCGGCGGACAGAAGGTGTTCGTCGGACAAAACGCGCCGCGCGGAACCGCGGTCAGCTACTACCTCAAGAACGCGGCGACCGATGTGAAGGTCTCGATTGTCGACGCAATGGGGCGCACGCTCTGCACGTCCGACGGGCCGAAGACGCCCGGCATCCATAAAGTGCAGTGGACGCTCGTCGCACCAATGCTCGGTGCTGGCGGCGGTGGTGGGGGTGGTGGCGGCGGAGGTGGGGGCGGTGGCTTCGGCGGACAGGGCGGACCACCCGACACCGGCTGCACCGGCGGCGCGGTCGGTCGTGGCGGTGGCGGCGGAGCGGGTAACGCAATCGTGCCCGGGATTTACACGGCCAAGGTGGTGGTGAACGGCCAGACCTACACCAAGCCGATCGAAGTCCTCGAGGACAAGGGCTTCCGCGCTCGCTAGTAGAACAGAAGCCGATTAATCAAACCGGCGTGGTGCGCGTCTGCGCACCACGCCGTTTTTTTTCCCAAATGGGGCCCAAATGGGGTCTGACCCCAACGATTCGAACGGGGTCTGACCCCGTTTCGACGCGCGGAGCCCGGTTTCGACGGGTTCCGGTTTGGGGTCTGACCCCAATTGACGGATTTTGCGCCGGGTCGCGGTGAAATGAAGCCGGACGATCACACCCCTAGCCGACTTATGCCTTATACCTTGACCACTTAGGTATCACGCCGCAGATTCACGCCAGGTTGCCAGGAGGCCGCGTGAAGCGAGTGTTCCGGGTAAGCTTTGGTGAACGCGGCGTCCGCCGCGATGTCGCGAGCGAGATTGCGTTCCACATCGAGATGCGCACGCGCGAGCTCGTTGCGACCGGCATGAGCCCCGAGCAGGCCCGCGCCGAAGCGGTCGCCGTCTTCGGAGATCCGGCGCTCGTCGAGGCAGCCGTGCGGAGCGAGCGTCGCCGATCGGTTCGACGCAAGGATTGGCGGGAGCACCTCACGTCGTTGGCGCAGGACGTCAGATACGCGGTGCGCACGCTCCGGCGCGCGCCGGGATTCACCGCCGCCGTGCTCGTGACGCTCGCGCTGGGCATCGGCGCCAACACCGCGATCTTCAGCATGGTGAACGGCGTCCTGCTTCGACGCCTGCCGTACGCGAACGGCGATCGGCTGATCACGCTGGAGCATCCGGTCCGCTCGCTCGCAATTAACGACATCGGATTCTCACCTACGGAAACCGCTGACTTCCGTGCTTCGCTCTCGTCGCTCGACGGAGTCGCCGAGTACCACTCGATGGCGTTCGATCTGCTCGGCCACGGTGAACCGCGGCGCGTGCAGACCGGCGTCGTCTCGGCGGACTTCTTCGACCTGCTCGGCGTGCGGCCGCTGCTCGGCCGCGCTTTCATTCGCGGCGAAGACGCTGACGGTGCCGCGCCAGTCCTCATGCTGAGCTATCGATTCTGGATGAGTGCGCTCGGCGGAGACTCATCGATCGTCGGCCAGACCTTCACGATGAACGACCGGCAGCACCTCGTGATCGGCGTGCTGCCTCCGATCCCTGCGTACCCGGACCGGAACGACGTGTGGATGCCGGTGTCGTCATGTCCGTTCCGCTCGGCACCACCCGTGAAGAGCAGGCGCAACGCGCGAATGGTCTCCATCATCGGACGCGTTGCGCAGGGGAGGGGACCAACCGACGCGCAGCGCGAGGCGGCCGCTCTCGAAGCGCGCTGGCACAAAGCGTATCCCGGGGCTTACAACCCTGCTGTCGCGGACGCCGCCATCAAGGTCACGCCGCTGCGCGCGTCGATGACGCAGAGCGCAGCTCCCGCCTTCCTCGTATTGCTCGCCGTCGCCGGTCTGGTGTTGCTCGTGGCGTGCATCAACGTGGCGCATCTTACGCTCGCGCGTCACTTGGGCCGTCAGCGAGAGCTCGCGATTCGCACCGCGCTCGGTGCTGGACGGCGGCGACTGCTTCGGCAGCTGCTAACTGAAAGCATTCTGCTGTCGCTCGCCGGCGGCGCTATCGGTCTCGTCGGTGCGGCGGGAGTGATCGGTGCGTTGGCGCGGTACACGGCGCGGTTCACTCCGCGCGCCGAGGAGATCGTTCTCGACTGGCGCGTCGCGGCTTTCACATTTGCAATCGCCGCCGTCGCCGGGATCGCATTCGGGATCATTCCCGTCTTCGCCCAAGGCAAGGACGTCATATCGCGGCTTCGCGACGGCGGGGCGACGACGAGCGGCAACGCGCGTGTTCGGCTCCGCGGCCTGCTCGTGGTCGGTGAAGTGGCGCTCGCCTTCGTGATCCTGATCGGTGCGGGGCTGATGATCCGGAGCTTTGCTCGACTGGTCACAACCAGTCCGGGTTACGATTCCCAGAACGTCGTGACCGCGCGGGTGGAGCTGAATTTCACCAAGTACTCGACTCAAGCCGCAATCCACCGTTTCACCGACGACCTCGTGGAGCGTTTGTCCGGCAACGGATCGGTTCGCGCCGTAGCGTTGGCCAGCGAATTCCCCGCCAGCAGCTCGAATGCGCAGAATCTTTCGACGTTCGTGCTCCGCGGCGCCGAAGTCACCGACAGTTCGCGTCTGCCCAAGGCAGAGCTCAGCATCGTCACGCCAGGGTACTTCGGCGCCATCGGTGTCCCAATAGTTACCGGTCGAGCGTTCACCGCCGCCGACCGCGATACCGCGGCTCCCGTCGTCATGATCAGTCACGCCACGGCGCGAAAATATTTCGCCGCCAACGATCCCGTAGGGAAACAGATCTCGTTCAACGGCAGACGATGGGGAACAGTGATCGGCGTCGCCGGGGACGTGCGTCAGTTTGGGCCGGCATCGGACGTTCCTGAACAGATCTACCTGCCCTTGGCACTCACTGGAGTCCGCGACCTGCGGGTGCTCGTGCGGAGCAGTGTGGGAGCGGCGGCGACGACGAATCTCATTCGGCAAACCGTTCACGCTGTCGATCCCAACCAACCGGTGACCGACGTCGTGACGCTCGAGGACGCGCGCCGCGATGTGATCGCGTCGCCGCGACTGACGACGGCGCTTTTGACCGCGTTCGCGATTCTCGCGCTGGTCATCGCCGCCGCCGGACTCGGCGGAGTGATTGCTTATTCGGTGACTCAGCGCACCCAGGAATTCGGGATCCGCATGGCTCTCGGTGCCGAGCGGCAGACGATCCTCGCACTCGTCGTTCGTCAGGGTGTGCGCTTGGCGCTGATCGGCGTGCTGATCGGAGCGTTGGCGGCACGCAGTACCGCGCACTCGCTGACGCGACTGCTGTATGGCGTCCAAGCCACGGATCTGGCTACGTATCTCAGCGTGGCAACGGTATTCATTGTCGTCGCGCTCCTCGCCTGCATCCTTCCGGCGCGCCGCGCGACGTCGATCGACCCCGCCGCGACGATTCGTGCCAGCTGACCCTGACTCAGGAGACCCTATCGATGGGCGGAAGTGATCTGTTCGTTGGAACGCTCGACGTGTTGATTCTCAAAGCGGTGAGCCAGGGTCGAATGCACGGCTACGCAATCGGCCGCTGGATTCGCCAGACCACGAAGGACGCGCTCAACGTGCAGGAAGGCGCTCTCTATCCGGCTTTGCATCGCCTCGAGCGCAAAGGACTGCTCGAGGAGGACTGGGGAGTGAGCGAAACGGGACGCGAGGCGAAGTACTACAAGATCACCGCTGCCGGTCGCCGTCGTCTTCGGGCCGAGGCGGCTCGCTGGAAAGAATACGCGGATGCCGTCGCGCTGGCGCTTGCCGCCGGCGAGGCGTAGGCCGACGACCTAACATACTTGAAAGGAAGCTTCACATGATTCGATTGCGCATGATGCTCATCGGGGCCGCCGTCGTCTTCGCAACGTCGCCATGCCAGGTTGCCGCGCAGAAAGCCGACGACGATTCGGTCCTCGTCTCCACCGCGTGGCTCGCGAAACACCTTTCCGACCCGAAGCTCGTCGTGCTGTACGTCGGACACGACACGGCCGACGCAAAAGGAGACCACATTCCGGGATCCCGGTTCGTGTCCTACATGGACATCACGGCGCAACGCGATGGTCTCGGCACCGAGCTTCCACCCGTCGACAAGCTCAAGGAGCTGTTCGAGAACGCCGGCGTCTCCTCGGGATCGCGCGTCGTGATTTACGGCCACATGGCGCCGATGGCGTCGCGAGCATTCTTCACGCTCGATTACCTGGGCAACGTCCATGCGTCGGTGCTCGACGGCGGGCTCGCCAAGTGGAAGCGGGAAGGGCGCCCCGTCGCGGCGGTGGTCGCGAAGGTCGCGAAGGGGGCATACACCCCGAAGCCGCGGTCCGAGCTCGTCGTCGACGCGGCGTGGATTCAGCCACGTCTCGGAAAACCCGGAACCGCTCTGATCGATACTCGGACCGACGGCGAGTACATCGGCGATGGCGAGCGTCACGGAATGCCGAGCGCGGGTCATCTCCTCGGCGGGCGCCAGCTCGAGTGGGAGCAATTGTTCAAGAATCCTGATGAAGGAGAATTCCTCGATCGTGCCGCGCTCGCCAAACTCTACGCGGCGCGCGTGCAGCCCGGCGACACGGTAGTCACCTACTGCTGGGTCGGATACAGAGCGAGCATGACGTACCTGGCTGCTCGCGCGCTCGGCTATCCGACCAGGCTGTACGACGGGTCGTACCAGGACTGGTCCCGCCGAAACCTCCCCGTCGTCAAGGGGACGTCGCCCAAGGGCTGATCTCGTGTAGTTTTGTGGCGTGGATCTCCCTCGTCGCAAACCCGAAGACGACCCGCGGATCAAGGCGCGAATCGAAGCCGCGGGTCGTTTCGGATTCACCCTCGGCTGCATCGCCGCCGTCGCCGCGGTGACGATCAATCTCATCCGCGCACCGCGGCCCTATTCGTTCATCAGCTTGCTTCTAGCGGTGCTGATGGCGGCGCTCAACATCCCGTTCGGGATCATGCTCGGTTTGCTCGGCGAGCGTCTGACGCGGCCGAAGGAGAAGCGGAAGTAAGCGACTCAGGCGCGCGGCTGTCCGTCGAAGACGAGACTCAAACAGGTCACGCCGCCTTCGACCTTCGCAAACTCGGACACGCCAACCGGAACGACCTCCCAGCCCTGTCCTTCGAGAAGCTCGATCGTCTCCGGAAAGGCGTCCGAGACGATGATGCGTTCGCCGATGACGAGCACGTCTCCGGCCCATGGTTCGCTGTGGGGCACGTGAAGCAACCGATCGCTCGGCAGCGGAGACACGTCGATCCAATCCGCGTTCACGAGGAAGCGCCCGTCGGGAAGAGCGCTGCAGGCGCTCTTGAGGTGCAGGCATCCGAACACCGGAATACTCGCGACCTCGTACCCATACGTTCGCGAAAGGGCGGTGAGCGCCGCGATGCCGGCCGGGTTCGTTCGCTGCGACTCACCTACGTATAGACGCTCACCACTGCGAACGATATCGCCGCCGTCGATCGTCGCCGGGGGCTCGACGCACACCACAGTCCGATATTCTCGAAGCGTGGCCTCGATCGCGCGCGGCTCGTCGCGGCGCGACGTCGCCCCGGGCGACATCATGATCGCCACTTCATCGAGCACCAACGCGGTGTCTTCGACGAACACCGAGTCGGGGTGATCGCGATTCACCTCGAGCGAAATCACCCGACAGCCGCATCGCTGCAGTGCGTCGCGATACTGTTCGTGTTGACGCACCGCGATCGCGTAATCCACGGCCGCCTCGTCCGCGAACGTCCGCACGCCGAGGTAGAGAAGCGGCGAGGGGACGTTCGTGACGGCGACGAGATTTGGTGACTGCATGCGGGAGTAGTCTACCGGCCGACGACTCCCGCGATAGCCTCAGTTGGGGTCCTTCGTCAGGTTGAACTGGAAGGGCATCTGGATCAACTGCTTGACCGGCCTTCCGCCAACCAGAGCCGGAGAGAACGCCATGTTGGGCAGCGAACCCTTCACGGCTTCAGTGAACAGTTCGTGTGTCGACTTCAGGACCTTGAAGGTGTCCATGTCGGGTCTGCCGAGCGTGTCGACGACGAATTGCGCGAGCACTTCACCTTCGACGTGCGCCGAGCGGAGCATGTCGGGATAGCGCGGCGCCATGTTTCCCGGACGCGGACCCGCCGGCTTCTCGACTTGGAACTCGAAGTACGGCGGGTCGACGCTTGTCGGTGCATTCGCCGTAACCGCGCGGACTTTGGCCCGCTCGAGCTCCGCCTCAGTCATCGTCGGCCGGCGAATGAACGTCGCGACAGTATCTGGCGCGTTGTTTTGCGTTGGATTGACGCGCACGACGCGGCCTTGCACCACGCCGTCGACTATGATGAGCGGGTCCCCGGTCGTGTCTCGGCGAGCGACCGGTGCCTCGCGGAAAACGGTCCTTGGCGTGTCTTGTTGAGCTGCCGTAACGACGACCGCGGACGTGACGTGCACGCCCGGATTACTCAACGGAACGCCGGTGATGACAACAGTGCCCGCCGGCACCGAAGCCATGTCCGTTGCCGACTTGTTACTCATCACGAACAGGAAGGGCAGTCGCACGTTGGCGCGCGGACTGAGATGCCACTTCGCGAGCGCCTGACGGACCGACGCGGCGAAGAGGTCGTGCGTCGACGCCACGACGCGCATCGACGAGGTATCGGGAATCCCGTTCGCGTCGGTCGACACTTCGACGACCACCGACCCTTCGACACCCGCGGAGCGAAGCATGTCAGGGTAGCGAGGCGCCGGATTCCCCTGCTGGTTTTGAACGTCTCGTCGCGCCGGAATCGTGTTCGCGGCGATCTCCGAGCCCATCGACCTCACGGCTTGCATTGTCGTTACACCGGCTGATCGCAGCGATGTCGCCCCGGCGGCACGCAGCGAGCCGGCGAGCGTCACCGCGCCCGCGGCGAGCACCGTTCCACCGACGACCGTCCACCGCGCGATGCGTCGCGTCGTGGTTCGCATCTCGATAATCCTCCGTTCGATTTGAGTCGCCGGCTCGGCGAGCATTGGGGCGAAGAGTGTTGGCGCGATGCTTCGGCGTTGGGCGATAGTCAGCATCAACAGCCCGTATCGCTCCGGCGTCGGATGCGCGCGCAGGACGCGCGCGTCACAATCCAGCTCGATGGCCAATCGCAGACGACGCGCCTGAAACCAGAGCACCGGGTTCCACGGCATCAGACAGACGGCGGCCGCTACGCCGAACAAGAGATACGGATCGCGCGCGGTCCGATGCTCCTGTTCGTGCCGGAGGACGAGCGCGCGAAGCGGTAGGTCGAGATCGAGGATCCACTCGGGCAGCACGACATGCATTGAACGCAGGCCAACTACCGCCGGTCCGACGTTCGGCGAGACGCACACAGGCATTCCATCGAGCTCTTGGTGGCGCCACGCGCGCCGCGCACGACGCAGCGTTGCGATCCCGCCGACTAGCCTGAGCAGAAGCAGCGCACTCAGCGCAACCCAGAGCGCTGCGAGCGCGCGGTCGATCTGTTCGCCGCGTGCCGGCGTGGTCACTACGGGAACGATGGTCGTCGGCGACGGAACGGTGATCGTGAACGGCACCACGGTCACCGGCAGCGTATCATCAGCCGCAAGACGACGGAGGCCGGTCACGGCGGGCCAGGCGAGCGAGAGGCTCGTCGCGACGACCCACAGCATGCGTCGCGGCCGTCCACGCGCGCCGACGACGCGTTCCAGCGCGTGCGCGGCGACGGTGAACAAGGCACTCACCGCGACGGCGTAAAGCATCCACGAACCGATCATCGCTTGGTCCTCCCCTTTTTCTCCTGCGTCGAAAGGAGTGCACGGAGTCGCCTCAGATCCTCAGCCGAGAGCTGCTCGTCCTCGACGAGTTGCGTGATCAATTGCTCTGGGGAGCCGTGAAAGAGCTTGTCGACGACGCGCGCCAGCGCGCTGCGTCTGGCCGTCTTACGCGCTACTCGCGGGTGATAGCGGTGCGCTTTGCCTTCTGCCGTGTGATGGACGAGCTCTTTCGCCTCGAGATTGCGAAGGATCGTCAACACCGTCGTGTAGGCGAGATCGGCGGGAAGCTTGTCGCGCACCTCGGCGACGGTTCCCGAGCCCAGATCCCACAACACGCCCATGACATCGAGCTCACGATCGCCAAGCACGAAATCGCCCATCGGGCCGCCTTTAGTACTAGGGTGATAGTACTATGCGGCCCGATGGCGCGTTTGTCAACTATCCCGATAGTAGCGTCAGCTCTTCGTGACCGTGACGCGGTACTGCGTCACGAGCGGACCGTCGTGGCCCGGTCGCGAGATGGGGTAAAGCGCGATCGCTCCGCCAGTGCTCAGCGGGATTCTGACGCCGCGCTCGGTGAGCTCCGTGAACAGATCGCCTTGTCGCGCGATTCCGCCTTCGGGCATTGCTCGGACCGCCGAGTCGGCGCGCACGCCGTACACCGACGGAAGCGTGGTGCGAACCAGGCGTTCGAAGCGCTCCGGAATGCGGGTGCGTGCTCCGGCGAAGTCGAAGGACAGGACGACCACACTGTCATGACGCGTCGCCGTCATTCCGCCGGCAAGCGTTGTCGTGCCTTCCGGAAGAACAGGCTTGAGCGCCGCCGGCGCGGGAGCGGAAGGAGTCACCGCCGATTGGACCGGCGCCGGTGCTGCGACCGAATCCTTGACTGGCGCCGCGGCGACGACGGCTGCCTGAGTCTTTGGCTGCGATTCCGTTCGGTGAGGCGCGGTGTATCGACGGAAGGTTACCGCCCCGATGATTCCCACGGAGCCGAGAAGGAGCAGAATCGCCGAGAACGCGCTGCCGCGCAGCATTACCCGGCGGCGGCGCTGCTTGGCGATCATCCGCGCGTCGTGCCGGCAGTGCAGGCAGATCTTCGTGCCCGGGCGCTGCTCGTGCGGACAGGGTTCGAGGGACGGTGATGAGCGGGGGGTGTGCGGCGTCACTGTCTTATCCCGGAGCGACTGACGTCACTGAGACGAGCTAAACAGTCACGCCGCAACGCCCGCGAGTCGTCGCTACGGCTTCTTCACCGAATCCTTGACCACTTCCTTCGCGTGTTTGCCGGCCTTCGTCAGGTCCCGATGGACCTCGCCGGAGGCGCTCTTCACGGAGTGCTTGGCTTTCGCGCCCACCGTCTTGCTCGTGTGACTCACGTCACGCGCCAGCTTGTTCACACCGCCGGGTTTGTGGTTGGCGTCCGGAGAATGCGTTGTGACGCCGGTCGTTCGCTTCAACTGCGCTTTGGTGTCGTTCCCCGCCTTCGTGAGCGTCTGGTGGGTCTTGCTGGCGTCGCGGTGCACCTCGGCCTTCGTGTCCCGCCCGGCCTTTTTCATCGTCTTGCTGACGTTGTGCGCCACCTTGTTGAGCCCGCCAGGCTTCGTGGCGGCCGTGTCCTGCGCCTTTAGAGGCGCCGCGATCGCGCCCAACACGACCGCTGTCGCCAGTACCATCGTGATTCGCATCGTGAGTTTCTCTCATCGGCCGGGCCCGAAGCGCGCGCTCGCCGGCCGATCGTGAGGCGCGCACTGTCGCGTTCGTCATCGCGACACATGCGGCGTCACATATTGCAAACCCCGGACACGAAATCGGGGGTTATCGTCAGCGCGATCGTTAAGAAGTCTTAGGGTGGATCGAGCTGTACCGTCGCGCTGCGATACGGTTGGAATCCCGCGCCCCAATACACGCCGATCACCTCCAGCGTGATCTTCGGACCATCCACGTGGACGACGACGAAGTGATGCGGGTTGGCTCCAGGGTCCACGTCCGGCTTCGCCAAATGCTCGAGGCGTACTTGCGACGCGGCGTTGTCGCTGATGTACTGACGCAGGTTCGGTTCGCCGCTGTAGCCGTACAATGGCGCGCCACCGCCGCCGCTCACGATTTCGTCAATGCGATAGCGACCCGTAGCGTCGGTGTAACGCTCGACCCAATGCTCGAACAAATGCTCGTGTCCCGTGAGCAGCAGCTTCACGTGATGCTTGCGAAAGAGCGGCATGTACAGCGTTCGCATCGTCGCAGCCTGAAGCTCGACATTCGCACCGCCGTGAGGCCCTGATGAAAATGCCGGATGATGACAGACCACGACCACGTTCACGTACCGTCGCCGGTCGAGCCCCTCGAGCTGGCCGCGAACCCAGTTCAGCTGAGTGCTGTCGTTAGCGATGATCGAATCGAAGAGCAGGACGAACGTATTGCCATAGCTGAAGGCGTAGGTCGGGTAGCCGTTGAGCCTTCGCGGCGATCCCTCGGGCGGAATCAGTTTGCCATTCGCCGCGAAATAGTTTTTGAGGCCTTTCACACGATCGGTGTCCGTCAGCGAGGTGCTCGTGCGGACGTCGTGATTGCCGACCGCGAGGAAGTACGGGACGTCGGCGCCGGTGAGTTGGTTGATCACCGGCACGTAGCTGACGTTGAGCTGGTTGGCCGACCGGCCGTCCGCAACGGCGTCGCCGCTCTGTACGACGAACTTGATAGGGTCGGTGGTCGCGGCGCGCGCGCGAATGGTCCGAAGCATCGTGGCGGCGACGAGCGAGTGCTCGTACTGAACGACCGTGCCGTCGAACGCGCCGCGCGTGTCGCCGTAGGCGATGAACGAGAACTTCGTGATGTTGCGCGTCGCATCCTCGGGCGGGATCGGTGTCCGCGGCGGCGTGATCGGGACGACGACGTTCGTGTCGGGCGTCTGGGCTTGAACGCGGTGATCAACGCCGGCGAGGCCAACCACGGCGACAAGGAGGGCAACACATCCGGACCGAAGGCAATGCATGTTCGGGGTCTCCAAGATTGAGCGCCCAAATGATAGGCGCCGAGTGCCGTCCACAGCAAAGGGGCCCGCTCGCCGTTGCAGGATCCTCCCGGGCGGCGTAGATAGCGCCTCGTGAACCAATCGGAAATCGACGTTCGCGCCGCGACGGCGGCGGATGCGCCCGAACTGGCCCGCCTTCGCTTCGTGTTTCGCTCTCGCCACCACGCCGCCGTCGAGTCCGAAAACGACTTCGTCGCGCGCTGCGAGCCCTGGATGCGCGATCGTCTCGAACGGAAGACCGGGTGGCGGGCCTGGGTTGCTGTTCAGCGCGACACGGCATCGCTCGTTGGGACGCTCTGGCTTCAACTCGTCGAGAAGCTCCCAAACCCCGGGGACGAAGCAGAATTGCACGCGTACATCACCAGCGTCTACGTCCAGCCGGAGCTACGGAACGCGGGCCTGGGGTCGCGTTTTATCCAAGCCGCTTTGGCGGCGTGTCGCGATCTGGAGGTCGACACGGTTTTCCTTTGGCCGAGTGATCGAAGCCGGCCGCTATACTCTCGACACGGATTCACGACCCCCGGCGACATCCTTTCACAACGCCTGCACCCGTAACTTTTTTGCGCGTAAAGACGTAGGTCAGTCGACTCCACCAATCCGGCGATGACCTGGTCGATGCTCGTGGACCTGTTGCGCGGCGGTCTCTTCTCGCTCGCGCATTTTTGCGGCGGCAGCCTGGGGCTGGCGATCGTCGTCGCTTCGCTGGCCCTTCGAGCGATGATGCTGCCGTTCTCCATTCGCGCCGCGCGCCGCCAGGCCGCCGCACCGACGCCGAAAGGGTCCATTGGAGTGGGCAGTCTCGCGCAGCTTCCGCTAGCGATCGCGCTCTACTCAGCGATCCGCGGAGTCGGCGACAGAGCGGGGGGCTTCCTCTGGGTGAAAGCCCTGGCGCGCCCCGATCGCGCGATGGCGATCCTCGGCGCGCTCATCGCCGGCGGGCTGTCGTGGTTGGCCGCGTCCGGACAGGCGCTCAACGGAGTGTCCGCCGGAAGTGGCGCTCGCGGCGTTGCTCTGAGTATTTCGGCGCTGCTCGCGGCCGGCTTGACGCTCGCGTTTCTGTGGCACATGTCCGCGGGCATCGCCCTCTACTCGATCACCAACTCCGTGGCGGGGTTCGTTGAGCGCCGGTTCATTGCGCGCCTGACGCAAACGAGGCAAGCCGCGGCGCAGGGATAACGCGTCGACGGCGCTCCTATATTTCCGTCGATGCACGATCAAGTCGTCGAGCAACACCGCGGTGGACTGCTGCTGTCCACCGATCGCTCGCGAATCGACATCGATTCGGTCCTCGACATGCTGCACCGCTCGCATTGGGGGGGCGCGATCACGCGCGACGTCCTCGAGCGGGCGATTCCGAATTCGGTGTGCATCGGGGTCTACGATGGGGCGCGACAACTCGCTTTCGCGCGGGTGATCACCGACCTGGCGACCTACGCCTACGTCAGTGATGTCATCGTTCTGGAGGAAACGCGCGGGCGAGGCCTCGGCTCGTGGATGATCGAGGCGATTCTCGGTCACCCCGATCTACAACGTCTGCGACGGATTGCGCTGTTCACGCGAGACGCACAAGAGTTGTACGAGCGGTACGGATTCGAAGTGGGAAGCACTTCCACTTCTACCTATATGGAACGCCGTCCTGGAGCGTAGATGGACCGCCGTATCGCCGGCTTTCATCAGGACGAGTTGGGAGACTGGGTTGCCGAGCTCGACTGTGGCCATACACAGCATGTTCGTCACAACCCGCCATGGCAGCTGCGGCCATGGGTGGTTACTCCCGAGGGGCGGCGCGGATTCTTAGGTGCTACTTTGAACTGCGTCGATTGTGACCGCTCGTTCCCGCGACAAATACACCGTGCCTCGGAGGAAGCATGACGGCGAAGCTGGACAAGACGATCAAGCGTGAGCTGGAAGTCGACGGGAAGACTTACACGATCGCGATCGGGCCTGACGGCGTGAAGGTCACCGAGAAAGGTCGGCGCAATGGTCCCGAGGTTTCGTGGCGCACGATCATCAACGGCGACGCAAGCCTGAACGAGAGCCTCAAGGCGTCGGTGGACGCTGCGGCGAATCCATAGCGGCGGTCGCCATCGCAGGGTGACCGGCCAAAAACCAACAGATTTCCGCGCTGAGCGTTTCGACCGCGAGTCGAAGCGCGTCGTTGTGATCGTCGGGTCCCCCGGCGCGTGCAGGAACGCCGCGCTTTCTCGATCGGCTCGGCTTTTCGCGCGATGCCGACGGCCTGTCCGGCGCGGAGTCGTGTTGGTCGCGTTTGCTGAACACTTCACTGCCTCCGGATTAACGTCTGCCTAGTCGCCTGGCGAAATCGACCGACGACGCAATCTGCGGTCCGTCTGCGGTCGATCGTTTCCATTGCCCTCCGTTCGATTGTGGCGTAGCCGAGGTCGTGGGATCGGCAGTCTCATCGCCGCGAATCGAACGGCTCGCCTTCTTCTTCGTCGGCGGGATCGCAGGCTGCCGGCCGCTCAGAATCCTCCGGCCGGCGCCGAATGACGCCGAACGCAGCAGGCGGCTCGAGGTGCAGCTCGGTCTGCGCCGTCGGCAGGGCTTCTCCGCCGCGAGCCAGCTCACGCATGCGATGCTGGAAGCGCAGGAAACGAATCGGAGCGCGCAGACTGTCGCGCGAGGCCCGCGAGAGCACTAGCAACTCTTCACGAACTTCGCGCGGGAGATGGGTCGCGGTGCGCTTCCGCATCAGCGCGGTCACCCGCATGGCGTCACGCCGCAGCAGCGCGTCCTCGATCTCCTCGAGATAGTGGAGGAAGCTCCGGAGCGCGTTGACTCCGCGGCGGTTGCGGGCGGCTGGGGGGGGCTCAGTCACGGCCGACGATCCCGTGCAGAGAGTTCGGTCGACGCATTCCCTTGCTCCAGAGATCACCGCGCTCGCGCAGCCGCGGCAGCACGGTGTCGATCGTGAAAGCGAGCGGCGACAGATCTTCGGTCAACTCGCTCCACAGCAACGGAGTCGACACGGTCGGCTGTGGTTGTGCGCGGACCGAGTAGACGCCGGCAACTGTCTTTCCGCGAATATTTTGCAGGAAGTCGACGTAGACCGCGCCTTTCGGTCGCGCCTTCACCCAGCGTTCCGTCGTGGCGATGCGCGGCTTTCGCGCGGCCACCTTCGTCGCGACAAGCTCGGCGATCATGCGAGCGCCTTCGTTGGGCACGCCGGGCGGCAGCGGCAAGACCACATGAAGCCCGCTCGCTCCCGATGTCTTGGGTACCGCGCGCAACCCGAGCTCGTCGAGGACGGACTTGACCTCGTGCGCGACGTCGATGACGCGAGCGAAGGGCGCGCCGGGACCCGGATCGAGGTCGATGATCGAGTAGTCGGCGAAGCGAACAGATTGAACGCGCGAGTGCCAGGGATCGATAGAGATCGCGCCCAACTGCACGACATAGAGCAACGTTGCGAAGTCGCCGCCAATCAGTCGCGTCTGCGTCGTGAGTCCCTCGTCGGCGACTGGCTCGACGCGGACGGATGAAGGCGGATTGGCCGGAGCCCGCTGCTGGTAGAAGGCTTTCCCGCGCACACCGTTCGGAAACCGCTTCATGACGAGCGGACGATCGGCGACGGCCGGCAGCAGGGCAGGCGCGATACGCGCGTAATACCGCATGACGTCGCCCTTCGTGTGCCGAGTCGACGGGAAGAACACTTTACCGAGGTTCGACACTTCGAGCTCGCCCGCGCCTTTGGGCAGTTCCAAGACGCCTTCGCCACCGGAGCCTTCGAGTGCCTCCAACTGCGCGGCGACGCGAGCCGCCTCTCGCGCGGTCACCCCGGCGCGCGGCGGCGTATACGCCGTCCGCGACGAACGCGTGCCGGCCCCCCGCGACCGCGAGGCTCGGGATGTTCGCGTCGATGCGGCGACGCGTCGCGGTGGGCCCGTGCGCACGCGACCGCTCGCCGGCGCCGCCGATTTCGCGCTGACGGGAGTCAGCGAGCTCGGTTCGCGGACGACCTCGCGCGGCGATTTGTCGTCGCGCACGCCGATGAAGACCGGCTGACGCAGTTTTCCGTCGGCGGTCCACTCGTTGAACTTGATCTCGACGATGACGTTCGGTCGCGTCCAGTGGGCGCGCTCGTTCGTGCGCGGCGACGTGGTAAACGGCGACTCACGGCGCTCGAGGCGGTGGAGCTTGGCGTAGACGTCCCGGAGCGAGGCGCCGGTGAACCCGGTACCGGTGTGGCCGGCGTAGATCAACTTGCCGTCGTCATTGTAGTAGCCGAGGAGAAGGGCGCCGATGTGTGCGCGGGAGTTCCGCGGTTCCGTCCATCCACCGACCACAAACTCCTGGCGCTTCTCGATCTTGAGCTTGAGCCACGAGCGCGACCGTCGTCCGGCCTCATACACCGAGTCGTCGCGCTTGGCGATCACTCCCTCCCAACCATTCCGCCGGGCCTGCTCGAGCATCGCCTCGCCGTCCTCACCGACGTCACTGAGCCGCAGCGCGTTCGAACGACCCGGGGGTTGGAGGAGCGCGGCGAGATGCTTCCGCCGCACGCGCCACGGCTCAGTGACGAGCGATGTCTTGCCGTCCAGCAAAATGTCGAAAACGATCAGCGCCGCCGGCGTGTCGAGACGTCGCGACTCGATCGCCGTGCGATTGGTGACGTGCATGCGCGACTGGAGCTCCTGAAATCGAGCCGGTGTGTCGCCGCGCATCACCACGATCTCTCCGTCGAGTATGAACTGTCGCTTGGCTCGTTTGGACAGGGCGAGCACGGCCTCGGCGACTTCCGGGAACTGTTCCGTCTTATCGAGCCCGTTCCTGCTGACCAGTCGCACGCGGTCGCCGGCGGCAAACGCGAGAATGCGAATGCCGTCGTATTTGGGCTCGAAGACCCAGGATCCGCCCGTTGGTAACCCGCTGCCGATGCTGGCGAGCATCGGAGTGAGGTCGGTCATGCGCTCTTTCGTTTGGCGGCCTTTCGTGGAGAGCGACGTTGCGCCGTTCCACGTTTTTTACCCATCTCGAGGCTTTCCTGAAGCCGAGTGATGAGATCGACGACCTGCGTGCTCTCCCGCTCCTCAGGCTCGGCGACCTCGATCTTTTTCCCTTTCATTTTGGCGCGAATGATTTTCATGAGATTCGCGCGGTAGTCGTCGGTGTATTTGCTCGCATCGAAGCTCGTCGACAGGTTGCCGACGAGTTGCTCGGCCATTTGCAGCTCTTGCGGTCTCACGCCGGCGTCGGTCGGGAAGCTGAACTCGCTCGCATCGACCAGCTCGTCGCCGAAACGCATGATCTCGAGGACGAGCGCTTCGCCGACCGATTTGACGCCCGCCAGGTGAAGTGAGTTGGTTCGCATCGTGATCTTGCCGATGCCGACCGTTCCGGTGTTTTTGATCGCTTCGCGCAACAGGGCGTAGGCTTTCTCGCCGCCCTTCGAGGGGACGATGTAGTACGGGGTTTCAAAGAAGCGTGGATCGATCTCGCCGGCGGGAACGAAGTCGAGAATCTCGATCGTCTTCGACGATTCGATCGCCGCGGCCTTGAAGTCTTCATCGGTGAGGACGACGAACTTGCCTTTCGTATATTCGTATCCCTTGACGATGTCCTTCCAAGGGACGGTTTCGCCATCCTTTTGGCAAACGCGGTCGTAACGGATCGGCGACAGATCTTCTTCGTGCAGCAAGCGAAAACTTACGCGTTCTTTCGCTTGCACCGCCGAATGCAAGCGCACCGGGATGTTCACGAGCCCGAACGTCAGGGCGCCGTTCCACAGTGGTCGCATCGTCGCTCCATGATGCAGGTGAGGCGTCGCGCATCGACGCCATTTGATGCACTCAGGAAGGAGCGGTTTGCAACAGTGGTGCTATCAACAGTCTGTCCACATCGCGATGTGGACACGTTGATTTCTTCGCGCGTGATGGAGTGCTGCGAACGTGCACCGAAATAACCGTCATGCACATCTGTCCACATGCATTGTCCACACGATTCGTGGCGTGCTACGCGATGAGCGAGCGCGGAGTTAGCGCGTTATCGACACATCTCCACAATCGCTATCCACAAGGGAGACAACGACTTATGGAAAACTTCACTATTGCGCTTTGAAAGTGGGTTTTCTAGGTTGCCGTCCCCGCCGACAAAACGGCCCGAGGCGCGTGACTGCTGAGCGTCTCACTTCGCACTGACAATCGCACTATCGACTCTCATGCACCTCGTCAGCTGCCCTCCTCCAACGCCGCACGAACCACTGGAAGCCGCGCCACAGACGGCGCTGTTGATGGATCACGCTGAGGGAGAGCGGTGGGACGGTTTCTGGTCGGCCGATTCGTATGTGCTGCGATGCACGCGACGCGGCGGCGAAGTCGAGTGGTACATGCTGGCGGACGACGCAGAGCTCGCGGCGCATCCGGCGGAAGCGCGTCCGCAGCCGCGGACCGGAACCGTAGCGGCGCCGGACGCGCGGTCACGAGTCAACGTTGTCGTTGCGCGGTCGCCGAACGGCCATCGCATGTTGGTGGGGAGCGCACGGCGTTCGACGCGATGATTAGAATGTTCTTATGCGCTGGCTTCGGGCAGAAGCTCGAGCTGGGCCGTTCGCAGCTCGACGGTGCGCCGCGACGCTTCGTAGAGCCAATCGAAGCTCGCATCGAGTCGCGGATCACCACCGGCGGCGTCGCGCGCCAACGTGAAGTGGCTGTAGAGGCGCGATTCGACGCGCGCCGGCTCGCCGTGAACCCGAAAAAGCAGCAGCTCGGTGGCTGCCTCGGTCAGGTGAAAGAGGGTAAAGAGAAAGAAGCGAAGTCGATTTTGCTCGAGCGCGTCGGCGGCGGCGACGATCATGTCGTCGCGCGCGGGTCGCTCCTCCCGAATCGACGCGATGATCTCCATCGCGTGCTCGAGTCCGGACGGACCCGCGCCGCGCAGGACGTGCGTCCACAGCTCGACGACGCGGCGCAGCAGGATGAGATCCCAACGCGTGTCATTCTCAGTGCGCGGAAACAGCAGCGGCTCATACGCTTTGAGCCACTGGCGAAACTCGGTTTGCTTGTTTCCGAGCTGCGCGAGTCCGGCGAGCAGCAGCGTGCGATACAGCACGGCGACTCGCTCGGGGGGGGAGGGATCGACCGGCAACGCGGCAGTGAGGACGAAGGCGCGATCCGCGCCGGCCTCGATGTGAGCGGCACGCTGCGCCCGTTGTTCGACGGAGAGAATCGCCGTCGGCGACGCGGCACCTTCGAAATCGAGCCACTCGCTCGCCGCGATAGCATAGGCGCCCGCGAGAGGAACGACGAAGTCGGGGAGTGCCTCGGTCGCGGCGGGCGGGTCGCCGTTGCACAAGCGCGTCAGCACACCCATGGCGTAGCGTACGGTGCTCGCCCGGTCTTCCGGCGTCACGACCTTGACCGCCCAATGGCGGTCGAGGTTCTCGAGCGGATTGACCGGCTGGACCGGGGGCAAGGTCATGGGGAGAAGTCTATGGCGGGCAACGGTCTGCTGCCCGCCAAGGTCCCGGATATAGCACAAATGGAACGGTATCGCACGCGTAACAGTGTGCGCCCAACCTCGGAAACGCGATGAGCCTCGAGCCGAACGCCCGTCGGCGCCTGCTGCTCGTCTGCGCCACCTCGCGGGATCCACACCTTGTGAACGAACTCAGACAAGTGCTCGAGGAAGACCCGATGTCTTTCGTTCCGAGTGCCGACTTGCTGCGCGAGATCGCTCTCTGCGCGGCCTGCACCCAGGACGCACCTCCCGCCGGACGGGCGGGACTCTGCGACGCGCATCGCGCGCGTTGGAACCTCGAGGCGTGCATGGCCGATGTCGGCGAAAACGCCGATGGAAGCTCGCTGCAGCGCCTCGTTCATGGTGTGCTCACGTCTCCTGACGGCGGAGCGCAACTGTTGTCGGCATTCGACCGCCAGCGGCGCGCCCTTCGAATGGTGATGGAGGCGCACGCGCGGGGCGCGGTGATGCTGCCGGACAGCATCGCGCGAACCGTGGAGCGGGCGTGCGCTAGTGGCCCGCGCTTTCTCAACGGCGGCACTCGGTCCGCCGTGCAACAGGCGAGCTGACGGTCGCCGGAGGTTTGCCGCATGATTCAGGTGAAATGCGAGGGCGGCGAGTGCAACGGCCTTACGGTCAAGGTCGAGCCACAGCCAACGTATTACGAAGTGATCGACCCGCGAGATCCAGGACGCCGGGATTACTACATCCTGGAAGTCGGTCCGACGGGCGCGCGGCTCGTTCCGGAAGCCACGGCGGAGTGGCGCGCGCGAGTCTGACCAGCCAGGCGGTCACGCGGGGTTTTCGTAGTCCTCAATCGCCCACTCGACGACGTCGGCCTCGAGCCAGCCGTCGTCGGAGGCGATCGCGCCTGTAAACTCGAGCTGTTGCACGATCGCGCGCACGCGTCGAAGAACCGCGGAGAGCGGCTCTCGTGTACTGCGGAGCTGCGCCACGTGGTTCCGGATCAGCCCCCGGAACGCCGCGCGCGCCAGTTGCGCCTCATTGATGCACTGCCTCGCCTCGAGCACCGAGCGGCGAACCTCGTCGGTCCAGTCGACGAGGAGATTGTGCTTGGCCATGACCGCCAGTTGTTCCTTCTCGACAGCGCACGCCCGCTGATACTTCGTCGCCGCGCTCTGAATCTCGAGAGGGATTCCCGCGCTGACGTCTCGCGCGACTGCCTGGTGCTGAAAGCCCACCGTCCACCCTCCGCTCGTGGCGAACCAGCGATCGGCCGAATGGGCACATAATCAATCAGTCCAGGAAATCTCGCAAGTGCCTGCCGGACAGAGGGCTAGCCTTGCTGGTCGACTTGCCGGCCGGCTTGCTGGTCGCCCTGCTCGGGTGGCGTCGGTATGCCTTCCTCTTCGCGGAGCGCCTCGACGACCTGCGCCCGCTCGTCCACTTCCGCCGGCGACATCACGATGGGGACGGGCACCTCGTCGTTGGGATCGGGCAGTGACGTCGGTGCGTCAGCGGCAGACCTCGAGACCGCCGCCGCCTCTTCGCTCCTTTCGACGGGAACTTCCTGATCACCGCGCGGTTTGTCCGGCATTGCTTCTCCTGAGATGGTGTAGCACCTCAAGACGTGCACTACTCGTACCGGACTCCCGCGTCGCGCAGGCGTTGAACGGCAGTCTCGAGAACCGGCGGTTCGGCGATCAGAGAGACGCGGAAGAACCGCTCACCGCCAGGACCGAAGGCGTTTCCGGGGGTGACCACGACCTCCGCGATGTCTATCAAGTGCTCGACCCACTGCTGGGCGCCGAATCCGCTCGGGACGGGGAGCCACGCGAACATTGAACCGCGCGGCGGCTCACTGTTCCAACCGAGCGACCGCAGTCCGCTGAACAGTGCCTCGCGACGCGCGGCGTACCGGGCGACGACGGGTGCCTCCAACTCGGCGACGTGGTCGAGAGCGTATGCGCCACCCGCTTGAATCGCCGCCGGCGTGCCGTAACCGACGTTGGTGCGCACCGCGTGCAGTGCTTCGATGACATCGCGTCCGCCGACCGCGAACCCGATGCGCGAGCCGGCCATGTTGAAGGTCTTGGAAAACGAATGGAACTCGATCGTGCACTCCTTGGCGCCGGGCACCTGCAGCGCGCTGGGCGCAACGAATCCGTCGAAGGTCAGTTCGCTGTAGGCGAGGTCGGAGAGGAGCAGGATCGCGTAGTCTTTGCAGAGCGCGACGGCATCGCGATAAAAGTCCAGCGGAGCGACGGCCCCGGTCGGGTTGTGCGGGTAATTCAGAACGAGGAGCCTTGCGGCTCGAAGGACGTCCGAAGGAATGTCGCGAAGGTCCGGAACGAACCCCCGTTCGGAACGCAGCGGCATGAAGTAGCTCTGTCCGCCGACCAACCCGGTCGCTCGCCCATGCACGGGGTAATAAATGTCGGGAACGAGGGTGACGGTGGTTTCGTCGGCGAACGCCATCGTGGCGTGAGCAATCCCCTCCTTCGCGCCGCTCAGGCAGAGCGCCTCAGACGCCGGATCGACGTCGACGGCGAAGCGACCCTTCATGTACCTGGCGACCGATTCCAGGAAGGGCCTGGTTCCGCGAAACGGCGGGTACCCATGAGTTGACGGGTCGGCGTACGCACGCCCGATCGCGTCCACGATTGGCTGCGGAGTCGGCTGGTCGGGATTCCCCATGCCGAGATCGATGAGGTCGGCGCCACGCGCTCGAGCCCTGGCTTTGAGCTCGTCCAACCAAGCAAACACGTAGGTAGGAAGCTCGGTCAGGCGCCGGGAAGGAACGAGGCCTGCGGACGGAATCGGCGCGGCGGAGGCGCGTAGCGAGGCTGAACGGGAGGGACTCATTCTTCTTCGTGAACTCGGGGTTGCCCTGGTTTCCATGAGCGCAGGGATCGCGCCCACATCAAGGTGTACACGACCGACGCGCTGGTGTCGCCACGGATGGGGTTGCGGAAACCAATTAGATGATTATCTATATGTTTGACGCCTCAGGAGCGCGGTAATTCTGTGGACGCCGATCAGTTTCAGCGTGTCGCCAAGGCATTGGCCGACCCGCGCCGCTTCGAGATCCTAGAGCACATCGCTCAGCAGGGCGAAGTCGGCTGCCAAAGGCTATGCGGCTGCTTTCCGGTGCGGCAAGCGACGATCTCGCACCACCTGAAGGAGCTGGCAAGCGCTGGCCTGGTCGAATCCCGGCGGGACGGGCAGTTCGTGTATTACCGGACCCGCCCAGCCGTGCTCGAGGCGTATATGTCGGAGCTGCGACGTCGGACCGAGGTAGTCACGTCGGCTGAGTCGCGCGCGGGCCCGCGCCGAAAGGCGGCTGGCTAACGCCGCGACCGACAGACGCAGCGCCGAGTGCTGTGACACGGTGTGGATCAATACGACGGAATGGACATGAGGGCTGGCGCCTTCGCGCGCCGGGGGTGAGCGATGTACTCGACAGGCGACGATCGCGACCTGCTGGATCTCTATATCGAAGAGCTGCGTGGTGAGCCGGTGCTCACGGCGCAGCAGCAGAAGGAACTTGCCCGCGCTATGCGTCGGGCGACCAACAACGAAGCGCGCGAGCAGGCACGGTCCGAGCTGATCCGGGCCAACCTCCGCTTTGCCTTTTCGGTGGCCAAGCAGTATCAGAACCGCGGCGTCCCGTTGGGCGACCTCGTCAGCGAGGCGAACGCCGGGCTGGTGCGGGCGGCCGACAAGTATGATCCCGACGTCGGCGTCAACTTCATCAGCTACGCGGTCTGGTGGATCAGGCAAGCGCTGCACTCGGCCGTACAGCGTCAGGGGCGGACGGTGCAGGTTCCGCTGAACCGTGCCGCGGACCTCTCGCGTGTCTCGCGCGCGCAGGAAGTGCTGCGCCAAAAGCTCTCGCGTGAGCCGTACGAGGAGGAGATCGCCACGGTGGCAAATCTCTCGCTCGACGTCACGCGCGGATTGGTGGCGCTGCTGCAGCCGACGCGTTCACTCGACGAGCCGGCCATCTCCGGCGACCCGGGCAGGACGCTCGGAGAGACGCTCGTGCTCGATCGCGGCGAAGACGAGGACGTGCTGCCCGGCGGCGTGGAAAGCGATTCACGTCGCGAGGCCATCACGCGCGCCCTGCAGGTGTTGGCGCCGCGCGACCGCCGTGTGTTGACGCTGTACTTCGGGCTCGAGGGGAACCGGCCGATGACGCTTCAGGAAATCGCCCGGGAGCTCAACGTGACTCGCGAGCGCGTGCGACAGCTGCGCGATCGCGCGCTCAAGCGCCTGCGCGAGAGTGACACGGCGGACGTGCTGAAAGATGGAATGGCCGCGTAAACTCGGGCGATGGGCGATGGGCGATAACATCTGACTGTTCGCGACCGCATTAACGCCGCGGTGGAATTCGGGATCTAGCCCGAGTTCCCCGCGGCGTTCAGATTTTACGAGCTCGCCATCCATGCCCTCCGTCGTCACCTGATGCCAGATCTTGGACTGCGGCCGCGATCCGCGACCGAGCTCGTCGATGCCGCGTTTCAAGTGTACCGGCGGGCGCCGCTGCAATTCATGGTCGCGCTGGCCGTGGTATACGTGCCGTGGCTCGTGATCCGGCTGGCGTTCGATATCAACATCGATCCGAACGTCCTTCCGCCGGCGTCGACGATCATTACGATCGTGGCCGGCAGCGTCGCCATTTACGCCGTCGCGGGTGGCGTGATCACGGTGCTCACGCGGGACGTGTATCTCGACCTTCCCGTCAGCGTCCCCGAAGCGTTTCGCGTCGTCGCGACCCGGCTCGTCACCCTGATCGTGGCCAGTGTCGTGGTCGTTCTGTTGATGACGATCGCCGGAATTTTTTTCTTTTTTCCGCTGTTGTATGTGGTCGCGCGCTTCGCCGTCGTGCGCCAGGCAATCGTGCTCGAGGACTCGGGCAGTGGCCGGGCGCTGTCTCGATCGTCGGTGCTGTCGGTCGGCTTGAAGTGGCACATCCTCGCGACGCTCGCCCTGATCGTGTTGTTGCTCTTCGCGGTCAACATCGGCGCTGGTTTCCTGATCAGCATCATCCCGAGCCGCGTCATCGTGAATGTGCTCTCGACCGCGCTATCCGTGGTGGTCGGGCCGATTCTCGGAATCGCCGAGACTGTGTTGTACTACGATCTGCGCATTCGCCGCGAGGGCTTCGACGTCGAGTACCTCGTCGGACGTGACGCTTCGCCGCCGGCAGACTCGGCAAACGTTCCCCTCTGAGCCGTGACGGTCGCCATTCTTCAGGCGGTGGCCGACGGATGGACCGCAAAACAGATCCACGACACGGTCGCGGCCATCGTCCGCCAGCCGGCGTACGCGGTCCCGATTCGGCAGACCTTGCTCGGCCGCGTTCTCGAGTTCATCGGCGATGAGTTCCGCGATCTGATTCGACTGTTGGGTGGGTCCCAAAATGCCAGGCTGATCGTCATCGTCGCTGTCGCGCTGCTGGTTCTGGCAATCGCGGGTCGGATCGTCGTTGGTCAACGGCTCGAGCTGCGGCGCCGAACAGCGGGCAGTCTGCAGATCGTCGGCTCGGCCCGCCGCGACTATTGGGTGCTCGCCGGGGAGTTGGAGCAGCGCGGCGATTTCGTCGCGGCGTCGCATGCGTTGTACCTCGCCGTGCTCGAGGCGTTGGCGCGATCGGGGGGAGCGGTCACGTTTCACGCCTCGAAGACGGTCGGCGACTATGTTCGAGAGCTCAAACAACGTCGCTCGGACTCGCTCGAGGCGTTCCGTCAGTTCGGTGATCGGTTCGAGCGTGACGTCTTTGGCGCTCAGGCGCCAAACGCGGCTACGTATCGTCAATTGGTCGAGCTCGCGGCGTTTGCCAAACGGGCGCGCGCCGCATGACCAACCCGATTCCGCCCGCGGCGAAACGCTGGACCGCGACATGGGTTCTCGGCGTGCTGGCGATCGTAGTGATCGCAGTCGCGCTGCTCACACCGGAAGAGACGGGAACGAACGGACGCGACGCGAGCACGTTCTCGACCGGACCCGGCGGCACAAGCATCGTGTTCGAATTGGCGGCGCGGATGGGATGGAAAACCGAGCGCCGAATCGTTCCGCTGGATTCGATGCCTGCTGGTCGGCGAGTGGACGTGGTCCTCGCACCCTCGGTGGCGCTTGGTTCGCACGAGGTCCACCGGCTGCTGGAGAACGTGCGCAGCGGCGGGGGACTCATCGCGTCGCTCGACGGCGACGATGATTTGGCTGACTCGCTGAGGGTTGAAGAAGGTCGCGGCGTCGCGTTCCTCGATGCGTCGGATACCGACTGTCCCGCTGAGCCTCTGAGCGTGGCACGCGTGCTCACCCTTCCTACCGACGCACGCGAAGTTGATCCGCCGAAGGTTTTCGACGGTGAAATCACGACGCTCCTGTCGGCGACCACCCAAAAGACACATGTCCCGTTTCGCGCCGCGATAGGATTTCCGCTTGGCGGGCGGGACGGGGGCGGCCGCGTCGTCGTCGTGGGCTCGTCATCGGTGTTCGTCAATTCCGCCGTGCGGAATTGCCGGTTGGACGCCGACCTCGCCGTGGCTCGCATGCTCGCCTATGTGGTCCCCGCGAATGGTGAGCGCCCTCCAATCGTCTTCGACGAGTTCCATCACGGGTATGGCGTGCACGGCGGCAGCCTCCGCGCCGCCGCGATCTACCTCGGCCGCACGTCTTCCGGTCACTTTCTGGTTCAAGCGTTGGTGGCGGGACTGGTATTACTGCTCGCCAAGGCGCCGCGACCGCTGCCGCCGAGTGAGGTCACCCAGATTCCGCGACGCTCGCCGATCGAGCACGCCGACGCGCTCGGACGCGCATTCGAAGATGTTGGGGCGACGCGCACGGCGACCACGCGTCTGCTCGGCGGTGTGCGGCGTCGGGTCGGTCGCGCCGTCGCCATATCCTCGGGCGCGGCGGATGGCGAGTTCCTGAGCGCCGTCGAGCGCATGAACCCGTCCCTCTCCGAGCCGGTCCAGCGGATTCGAAACGCGGTCGACCATCCCGTGTCGTCGGAGCAGTTCATTGTTGTCGGAAGCGCGCTCGAACGCGTCGAGCGTGCGCTGACTCGCGACGAGTCTCTCTCTCCACAGAAATGACACTGACAATTGCAGACGGCGCCGCGATGGTCCGTCGCGTGCGCGATACCGTGGCGACGCGAATCATCGGGCAAGACGAAGTCATCGATGACGTGTTGGTGGCCTTTCTGGCCCGCGGGCACGTCTTGATCGAGGGCGTGCCGGGAACAGCCAAGACGTTGCTCGTTCGTACGGTTGCCGACGCGATGGCGGTGCGGTTCGCGCGCATCCAGTTCACGCCCGACCTGATGCCGGCGGACGTGACAGGCGTCGCGCTGTATCGCGATCCGGTGCGAGGGTTCGAGTTTCAGGCCGGGCCGGTGTTCACGGATCTCCTGCTCGCCGACGAGATCAATCGGGCGCCGGCGAAAACGCAGGCCGCACTCCTCGAAGCAATGTCGGAACGTCAGGTCACAGCCGACGGCGTCGCGCACCCGCTGGACGAGTTGTTCATGGTCCTGGCGACGCAAAACCCCGTCGAACACGAGGGAACGTTTCCACTGCCCGAGGCGCAACTCGATCGCTTCCTGCTCAAGATCCTGATCGACTATCCCGCATTGGATGCCGAGCTGGCGATGCTCGCCCTCCACGAGTCGGGATTCGATCCGGAACGCGGAGGCGGTGCGGCGATCGTGGACCCGGTGCTCACAGCCGACGAGGCGCGCGGGTGTCGCTCACTCGTCGACTCGGTTCACGTGGCTGTCGAGGTGCGCGAGTATATCGCGTCGATCACCCGGGCCACGCGCCAGGACAGTGCGTTGATGCTCGGCGCTTCGCCGCGGGCGAGCGTCGCGCTTCAACGCGCCGCGCGCGCAAGCGCCGTCATTGCTGGTCGTGATTTCGTCACGCCGGACGACGTGAAGGCGAGGACGCTGTCCGTGCTTCGCCATCGCGTCGTGCTCGCGCCGGAGCTCGAGGTCGAGGGCCGGTCGACAGACGACGTGCTGGCCGCGATCCTGTCACGCGCCGTCGCGCCGACGTGATGGAGACGCCCGAGGCGATCGTGCCGCGTCGTCGGCGCGTGGTGCTGACCGTCTATCCCACGGCGCGCGCGGCAACGATGGTCCTGGCGCTTTCGCTCCTCTGGCTGTTTCCGCGAATCGGGATGGCGCTCGCGGTTGCCGGACTCGTTGCCGGCGCGGGTTGTTTGCTCTTTGATTATCTGCGACTGCCCAGCCGGCGCGACCTCGCGATTGAGCGCCGTGCGCCCGATACGCTGGGGCTCGGCGACGCGACCGCGATCCAGTACACCCTGAGCTCGGATTGGCCTTGGCCGATCCGCGCGCAGCTCTTCGATCGATTTCCGTCTGGTCTCAGCGGCTCGGTGGCGCCTGATGCCTTCGTGATCGGTGCACGCGCCGAGCTCGAGATCGACGTGCAAACGACCGGCTCGTCGCGCGGGGCGTGGCAGTTCGGCGACGTCGCAGTCCGCGTGGTTGGGCCGCTCGGGTTGATGGCGAGAATCATCGTTGCGCGCCTTTCGCCGCACACGACGACGGTCGTCCCATCTCTGACCAACGTTCGGCGATTCCGATTGCTCGCGATGCAGCAGCGGCTGAGCGACGTCGGCGTTCGTGCCTTGAAGCGGCGGGGTGAGGGGAACGCGTTCGCCGGGCTGCGGGAGTATGTTCCGGGCGACGATCCACGATTCGTCGACTGGAAGGCGACAGCGCGACACGGCCGGTTGATCAGCCGCGAGCATACGATCGAGCGATCGCAGGTCGTGATCTCCATGATCGACTGCGGGCGGGCGATGACACAACTCGCCGGACAATACTCGCGGCTCGACCACGTCTTGTCGGCGTCGCTCGTTCTCAGCGACGTCGCCGCGACCAGCGGCGATCGTGTGGGGCTCATCGCATTCGATGATGCGATCCGCGCGGTCGTGGCGCCCCAGCGTGGACGGACGGCGCTTCGTTCGCTGCGCGCCGCGATCAGTGGCCTCGAGGCGCGCGTCGTCGAACCGGATTATGCGGCCGCCTTTCGAGTGCTAGCGACGTCGCAGCCGCGGCGCGCGCTGGTCGTGTTCTTCACGGACGTGATCGATGTTCGGGCGGCGCGGAGCTTCGTTGCCTACGCGAATCGCGCCGGGAAACGCCACGCGGTGGTCGTCGTAGCGATCGAGAATGACGCGTTGGTCGAGGCGTCGCGACCGGCGAGCGTCGGCGCGACCGCGCTCTATCGGTCGGCGGCCGCTGAAGAGCTGGTTCGCGAGCGCGAGGAAGCCCTGGCGCGAATGCGGAGCGCCGGCATTGCCGTACTCGACGTGTCGCCGACGCACATGGCGACCGCCGTCGTCAACCGCTACCTCGAGATCAAAGCGCGCGGTCTGTTGTAGGCGCCGACTCCCCGAGGCCAAGCAACGCCGACGACGGCCGAACTTCGCTCTCTATCGCGACCGGCGGCTCCTCACGAGCGCGAGGGAGTCCACCGCGCAAATAGGAGATGAGCGCCAACAACGTCGTGGCCGAAACCATCAGCTTGAGCCAGAGTGGCCAGGTTGGAATCGGCGACACCATTCCCTCGAGCGAACCGGCAAAAACGAGCAGGAGCGTCGAGGCCGCGATGAGACGCATGGCTCGACGGCTGTTGGCCGCGAACGCCGCGCGGCGAGTCATGTCGCCCGGCAGCAACATGCTGCCGGCGATGAGGAGCCCGGCTCCCCCGGCGATGCAAATCGCCGAGAGCTCGAGGACGCCGTGCGGCGCGACGAAGGCGAGCAGGAGCCCGATGATTCCCTTCGACTGGTAGAGCCCGAACACTCCGCCGAGCGAAATGCCGTTCATGAGGAGCAAAAAGAGTGTTCCAATGCCCGCGGTGATGCCAAGCGCGAACGCGGCGAAGGTGACCTGCACGTTGTTGGCGATGATCTGACTCGCCATCACGGGCCGAAATACTTCCGGATCGGGGATGTATCCCTTTCGCGTTCGGGCACGCTCGACGCCCTCTTCGGCGCGATCGAGCATCTTGGTCGGGATGAACGTTGGCGCGACCGCGGGATCGCGCACCACAGCGGTGTAGGAGATCGCCGCGGGAACGAACAGGAAAGCTGCAGCGAGCAGGATCGGCGCTGCCGAACGTCGAACCTCGGTCGGCACGTCGATCGCGATGAAGCGAAGAACCTCGCGGAACGTCTGGCGGCGTTCGCGATAGATGAGATTGTGCGCGCCGGCGACGAGCCGCCCGAGATAGAACACCTCGGCAACGCCGCCATCCTTGGCGGCGGTGGTCAGACGGGCCAGGTCCGACGTGAGCGCACGGTACTCTTCGACGAACTCCCGGACGCCGGACTCGCCGAGCGATGAGAGCCCGCCGCGTTGCGCCGTCGCGAGCCGCGAGGCGAACGCGATCCATCGCGGCGACCGCGTGGTGACGAGGGCGTAGCGCTCGCGACTCGCGCCCGTCGCTCCTCGCGCCGCGACCCCTCGCTCGCGCGCCTGTCGCTCGGCGGCGTGCAGCCGCGAGAGGCGCGCGGCGTCCGACGTTCCATCGTCGGCGAGAACGTGCGCCAGACGACGGGCGACCTGTTCGGTGAGCTGTCGGCGCCGATCGGCGTCGAGGCTATTGCGGCGGGCTGCCCACCGGTCGAGCAACTGGAACTCGGTTTCGTTCAGCTGCGCCGACAAGACCGCGGAAGCGGTTGGCGTTGCGGGTGCAGCGGGTTCGGCGGTGAGCGGCTGACGGACGAAGGACTCTCTCACGACGAGTGTGCCGGCGACGATGTCGCCCAACCGCTTTCCGGATTTCGAGAAGGCGATCGATCCAACCCCGACGAGGTATGTGAAGAGGGGCTGCAGGTCGACGATGCGCATCAAGTTTCGCACGGCGGAGGCGGCGAAGCCCACTGAAAAGCCTCCGTCGCGAACGACACGAAGGTGCCGCATGCGCTTGCCTGGGGTCTGACCGTCGCGAAGCGCCTCGAAGAGCAGGTAGTAACCCCAAATGATCGCGAACTGGGCGATGATGAGCACTGCCGCGGCGAGCGCCTGCGACGAATCGCGGCGCAGAGCCGCCTCGATCCGGTCTCGCGGAAGGAGAATCGCGGTCGCGACGGCGACCGCCATGAACAAGAAAACGCAGATGAGGAGATCGATCAGCGCGGCATACAGACGCGAGCCGAGACCGGCGATCGTGTAGGACAGAACGACGAGCTCGGGGGTTTCGACGTCGACGACCTGTTCCAGGCGCTGACTCATGCGCGGAGATTGGCGGTGTGCGGGGCAGCGAGCAAGCCCGAGATTCCAGGCCCTAGTATCTTGTGGCAGCGAGGATTTATGACTGAACACTCACGAGAGACGGCGACGTTTGGCGGCGGATGCTTCTGGTGTCTCGACGCCGTATTTCGTCAGCTGAACGGCGTCGAAAAGGTGGTGTCGGGCTATGCGGGCGGCGAAACGACGAGTCCGAGCTACCGCGACGTCTGCAGCGGGACGACCGGCCACGCCGAGGTCGTGCAGATCACGTTCGATCCGTCGGTCGTCACGTTCCGCGATCTGCTCGGTGTTTTCTTCACGATCCATGACCCGACGACTCAGGATCGGCAGGGAGCGGACGTCGGGACGCAGTACCGCTCGGTCGTGCTTTACCACTCGAACGAGCAGCGCGACGACACCAAGGCGGTGATCGACGAGTTGACGCGCGAAAAGGTCTGGGATGATCCGATCGTCACGCAGATTGTTCCGTTGACGACGTTCTATTCCGCCGAGGAGTACCACCAGGACTACTACTCGAGCAACGCCGCACAGCCGTACTGTCAGATCGTCATCGCGCCAAAGGTCGCGAAGTTTCGGAAGAAGTATCTCGACCGGTTGTCGAGGCGCTGACGGCTCTCGAGTTGGACGCGGTCATTGGTCCCGTTACGGAAGAACTCGTCAGGGTGTAGTGAAGAACTCGGGTTGGACAAAGAGCGAACTGGAACGTAAGTTGGCGATTGCGGTATATTCACGCTCGTTAGGACGCCACGCGACGAGTCGCGACGTCGCGCGCCCGCCTCAACGCCAGAGCTCTGGCCGGTCTTAATACCTCAGTATGCTGCACGCCCTGCTCGGCACCGCTTTACCTCTCCTCTTCGCCGCCGGCGACACATCCTTCCGGATCGCTAGTGTCCCGTCTCCGACGATCACGACTACGCCCGTGGTCGACATTCGGAGCAGGCTCGTCGCGGACAGTATTGTCGTCGAGAAGGGCCGGCGCACGCTGACCCTGTTTCAGGCCGGCTTCCCGGTGCGGATGTATAAGATCGCGCTCGGCAAGCAGCCCGTCGGCGACAAGATCCAGAGGGGCGACGGACGCACCCCGGAAGGTGTCTACCGGATCGACTTCAAGAACCCGCAGAGCAAGTACCATATGGCTCTGCACGTGTCTTATCCCGACGCGGCTCATCTGCAGCGGGCAAATCAACTCGGCGTGTCTCCCGGTGGCGACATCATGGTTCACGGGCTTCCGCCGAGGTATGCCGACTACGGTTCGTCGCACAGCGAGTTCGACTGGACGGAAGGGTGCATCGCCGTAACGGACAAGGAAATCGAGGAGATTTGGCGCGCGATTCCGGCGGGAGCGGCGATACAGATCAAACCCTGACGTGCGCACATCGATCGTTCTCTGGAGCGCGATCTCGGGAGCGATACTCGGGTTGTTCATTGACGCGACGCTGATTGGCGTCGCGTTGGTGTTTTCAACCGCAGTGCCCGCGCTCTCCGCGCGCCTTCAGCAGCGGTGGATCGCGATCGGCGCCGTCATTGTGTTGACTCTGATCCTTACAGGCAGCGTCGCACTCGGATACCTCGAAGGCCAACTGAAAACGCGCTGATCTGCTGCTCTCATCGCCGACAATTGGACGAGGCCGAGAAGGCCGTTGGCCCAACTATCGGGCACGATTCCCGCGCTTCCGCCGGTGTTTTCCCACCCAACCCGAACATGGAGCGTACACGATGAGGCGTTTTTCTAGAGCGTGGATCGCGGTCGCCGTGCTGGTCGCTGCCAGCGCATGCGGCTCGGATGATGATTCCACCTCGCCGGTCGTGGGCGCGAGCGGGACGTGGGCTCTGCTATCGATCAACGGTGCAGCGCTTCCGACGACGATCGGCTCTGGCACCCAAGCGGTATCGATCATCGCGTCGACGCTCACCATCTCGTCCAACGGGAACTACAACGAAGTGATCACGCTGCGCCCCGCGGGAGCCAGCTCGAACACGACGTTCACCGAGATTGGAACGTGGTCGTTCTCCAATGGCCGCGTGACTTTCAACGACCAGACGGACGGCATCACGTACACCGGGGACGTCAGCGGCAACACCTTGACGGAGACCACGCCCGGGTTCGTTTCGGTGTACTCGAGACAGTAGCGAGGTCCAGCCGACACGACCGTTGGTCGCCCCCAATTGGACCTTCGGCTAATTGAGGGACTTCCGAGGCCGACCACGTTCGAGGGGTGGTAAACTGTGACGGATCCGCACGGCGAGGTTGTCCGCCGAGGCGGTTGCCTGCAGCATTAACGCGGGCTGATGCGCCACCACCTGAACTCTCCGGCGTATGGTGACACCGCTGACCCGTTACGTCTATCGCGATTCGGCAATCGGATCGTTCGGCTCGGGCTCCGGCTCGGATGGGTTGGACCGTGTACTCGCCAACGCTCTGCCGCACATCGTATGGACGTGCGACGCGATGGGGCAGCTCGAGTGGGTCAACGATCGCTGGTTCGAGCTGACGGGCATGAGCGAGGAGGCCACGCTCCGCGACAAAGGCGCGCTGACAGCCGTTCATCCCGACGACGTTCCGGAACTGGCGCGGCGGTGGCAGCAGGCACTCGAGACAAGAACCGCAACTGAAGTCGAGTACCGGATTCGGACGCGTGGTGGCGATTATCGCTGGCACATCGGGCAGATTGCGCCGCTCCTGGACACGAGCGGTGCTGCGCTTCGGTGGGTCGCGACGGCGTTCGACATTCACGATCGCCGGGCCGCCGAGGATGCATTGCGGGAGTCGGAGCGGCGATTCGAAACGATTTTCCATCTGAGCCCCCAGCCGTCGGCTATCACGCGCGCGGCGGACGGCACGTTCCTCGACGTGAATGCGGCGTTCGTCGAAGTCATGGGTTTCAGTCGGGAAGAAGCGGTTGGAAAGACTGGCGCGGAACTTGGCATCTGGACGGTAGAGGAGCGCGCCGCGTTCATAGCGCCGGTGTTCGAAGGGGCCGAGCGAAGCGCCGAGGCGATCTTCCGGACCAGGAGCGGGCGCAACCTGCGAACGGTGTTGGCGATCGCGCCTGTGGAGCTCGGCGGCGAGCGGTGCTTCGTGTCCGTCGTGACCGACATGACCCATCGACGGGCCGTCGAAGACGCGCTGCGCAACAGCGAGGCTCAGGCCCGCGCCCGCGCCGACGATCTCGCCGCCCTGATGGACGCCGTGCCGGTCGCGGTGTGGATCTCGAACGATCCCGACTGTCACGAGATCCGCGGCAATCGCGCCGGACACGAGGTACTTCGAATTCCGATGGGCAGCAACTTGTCGAAAACCGCGAGCGATCCCGCGCCGACGCGCCATTTTACCGTTTTCATCGACGGCGCCGAGATCAGTACAGATCGGCTGCCGCTACAGCGCGCGGCGCGTGGAGAAGAATTCCGTAACTATGAAGAGGAGCTGCGATTCGACGACGGTAAAGTGGCGCACCTGTTCGGCAACGTGATCCCGCTGCGAAATCCCGACGGCACTCCGCGCGGCGCCATCGGCGCCTTTCTCGACGTGACGCGGTTGAAGGAGGTCGAAGACGCGCTGCGCCGGGCGGATCATCGGAAGGATGAATTCCTCGCGCTCCTGTCGCACGAGCTGCGAAATCCACTGACGCCGATTCTCACATCGGCGCGACTTCTCGAGCTGCACGCGGACCCGGAGGCTCGGCACGAGATCGAAGTGATCACGCGCCAGGTGAAGCATCTCGTGCGGCTCGTCGACGACCTTCTCGACATGTCGCGAGTGTCGCGCGGCGCGGTCACGCTGACGAAGACGCGGTTGGATCTGCGCGACGTCGTCTCGCGCGCCGTGGACGCGACGGCGCCATTGTTTGCCGAACAGGAACACGAGCTCGAGCTCTCGGTACCGAAGGGCCTTGCCGTCGAAGGCGACGAGGTTCGTCTCACCCAGGTGGTGGACAATCTTCTCTCCAACGCCGCGCGCTACACGCCTCCGCGGGGCCGGATCACCGTGACCGGAACCCGCGAAGGGGATTCCGTCATGCTGCGCGTGCGGGATACCGGCATCGGCATCGATCCGACGCTGCTCCCGGATTTGTTCGAAGTATTCGTGCAGGGTGTGCGCGGTCCGGACCGGGCACCCGGTGGGTTGGGCATCGGGCTTTCGCTCGTTCGACACTTGACGGAGCTGCACGGCGGCACAGTCGCGGCGCACAGCGAGGGCCTCGGGCAGGGGAGTGAGTTCACCGTGCGACTGCCCGTCGCGACCACGCAAGCGGGCAGCGCGGCGCTGGATGACGGCTGGTGGAATACCGGGCGCGAACCAGCGCGCAAAGCGCGCGTGCTCATCGTCGACGACCACCGCGACGTGGTGAAGGGTCTGTCGCGATTGCTGTCGATCACGGGCTACGACGTTCGCGCCGCGTTGAGCCCAACGGAAGCACTGGAGTTGGTGGTGGAGTTTCAGCCGCACGTCGCGATCCTCGACATCGGCTTGCCCGAGATGGACGGCTACAAATTGGCCGGCGAGCTGCGATCGCGACTGCGTGAGTCGTCGCCGTCGCTCATTGCGCTCAGCGGATACAGTCAGGCGGATGATCGCCGGCGCAGCGAGGCGTCGGGGTTCGCGTATCACCTCGTGAAGCCGCTCGACATCGACGCGCTCCTCGACGTGTTGGACAAGCTCGCTCCCGGCGAGCGCCCAGCGCCGGCCTAGTCGGCGCGAAGCGCCTCGATCGGATCGATACGCGCGGCGCGCCATGCCGGCGGCAGCGACGCGACCACCGCGACAACGGCGACGAGCGCACCGACGGCGACTATGGTCACCGGATCTCGCGGATGGACGCCATAGAGGAAGGACGAAAGGGCGCGCGACGTAAGGAGCGCGCCGCCGCCGCCGACCGCAACGCCCCAAAGCGAGAGGGATAGTCCCTGGCGCAGTATGAGTCGAACGACGTCGGCCTGCGCGGCGCCGAGCGCCACGCGCATTCCGATCTCGCGCGTGCGTTGGCCGACCGAAAACGCGATGACGGCGTGCAGGCCGATCGCGGCCAAGCACAGGGCGACAAGCGCGAATGCGCCGATTACCTGCAGCAGCGAATGTTGCGTCTGTCGAGCGCCGGAAAGAAGCTCATCCGCGATGATGGGGTTGCCGACCGTCGCGCCTGGTGCGGCGTCGCGAACGATGGCACGAATCAAGGAATCGAGCTTGAAAACCGGTCGGGTCGACCGAAACACGAAGTTTGCGCGTCCCGTCACCGGCGATATCGGCATGTAGAGCTGGAGCGAACGCGCGCGATCGTTCAAGCCAGGAATGTCCACATCCGCCACGACACCGACGATTGTCGACCAAGGCAGCTTGCCGTACTTGAGATGTTGGCCGACCGCATTCCCGTTCGGAAAGAACCGGCGGGCAAGACGCTCGTTCACCATGACCTCAGTGGCGTTCTTGTCGGTGGACAGCCGCGTGTCGGCCTGAAAGATTCGGCCGCGGGTGACGCGGAGTCCGACGCGGGCGAAGTATGCGGGATCAACGTCATTGAAGCCGATCGCTGAAAGGCTGTCGCTCGCCCTGGTTGGCCTATTCTCGAACTGGAGTCCCCCGAGGCCGATGCCGAACCTCGGCGGAGTCATCGAGGAGATGGTCAGATCGCGCAGTTCGAGCGCTTCCAGGTGAGATCTGATCGCGCCGACGGCGGCGCGGCGCGCGTCGAGACTGAACCGTTTTTGCGGGAAACGAACCTCGACAGAAACGAGGTCGCGTGTGTCGATTCCAATGTCAGCTCCGCCCATCGCCATGAGCGTTCGCACGAGAAGCCCGGCTCCGGCTAACAGCACGAAGGACAGCGCAATCTCGAGACCGACGAGCGCGGTGCGAACGCGACGCGCGGACGAGCCGCCGCTCTGCGAGCGAGCGCCGGCCTTGAGCGCGTCGGTCATCCGATCTTCGGCGGCGAAGCGAGCTGGCGCGAGGCCGAATGTGATCGTGGTAAAGAGCGAAAGCGCCAAACACCACACGAGCACACTCGGTTGAAGGCTCGCGGTTCCGATCGTCCTGCCGAGCTGCGAGGCCTGAATGCCGCGCAGCACGAGCGTGGCCACACCAATTCCGGCGAACGCACCGGCGAGCGACAGAATCGCTCCTTCCGTCAGCACTTGCGCCATGAGGCGGCCGCGACTGGCACCGATGGCCGCGCGGACAGCGAACTCTCGCTGACGCGACCAGGCGCGAACGAGGAGAAGGTTGGCGACGTTCGCACAGGTGATGAGCAGCACGAGCGATACGGCGGCGAAGAGCACGAGTATCGCTTCGCGGGTCGCCGGCCGAACGTCGTCAATGGCGCGAACGACGCGTGGGGGATCGATGACAACTCCGCCGAGTTGCGCAACAAATTGCGCGGCACGCGGATCAGCCTTCCATCGCTCGAAGAGCCCAGACATCTCGCGATTGGCGTCGTCCACCGACATGCCGGGCCGAAGCTTGGCGAGCGGTATGCCATCGGATGTTGGAGAATTGAGGAGACTATCGGAACGCGTGGCATTGACGGACAGCGCACGGCGGGCGAGGAAGATGTCGCGCTCATCGATGAACGGCATCGCGTACGCCGGCGGAACGACGCCAATGACGACGTGGCCAACGCCCTCGATGAGAATCGACCTTCCGACCACGCCGCGGTCGGCGGCGAAATCGCGTCGCCATATCTGATCGCTGAGGAGGACGACCGGTGGCGCGCTCGAGAGCGTGTCGGTGGGCTGGATGTCTCGGCCGAGGACAGGATGAATCCCAACGAACGCCGATGCTCCGGGCGGAAGGACCGCGCCGTACACTTGGCGTGGACGATCCTGTGTGGTATCACCGACCGCAAACACGCCGACTCCGACGACGACCATCTGTTCGACGGTCGGGGAGCGAGCCCACGCCTCCTGCAGTCCCGGTGCGATGGGAAGCTGAATCGTTCCCTGGGCACCGGTCGACTGCAGGTGCACCATACGGCTACCGTCCTTGAACGGCAGGGGTGAGATCAACTGTTGGTACACGACGCCAAAGAGTGCGGTGTTCGCGCCGATGCCAACCGCGAGGAGGGTGATGATGACCGAGGCGAAGAGCGGGCGTCGTGCAAAGCCACGTATCGCGTAGCGCACGTCGCCGACGACGATTTCCAGAGTTCTCGTAAGGCGTTCGTCGCGCACGGCCTCTTCGGCCTTTCCAATTCCGCCGAACGCGATCAGGGCGGCGCGTCGAGCCTCGGACTCGCTCATGCCGCGGCGCAGGTTGGCCTCGGTCTCGAGCTGGAGGTGCAGTTGCATCTCGCGCCGCATCTCGTGTTCGACGCGGCGACGCAGGAACAGGGCGCGAAGCCAGAGCCGGAATGGTCGCATGTGTCCTTCGTCAGCCGGTGGCCGAGAGTACGAGATCAACGGCGCTGGAGTATCGGCGCCACTCTTCGGACTCCGCGGCGAGGGCACGTTTGCCGGCGGCGGTGAGAGTGTAATATTTGGCTTCACGATTGTTTTCCGACGTGCCCCACTCGCCCTTGACCAGGCCTTTCCGCTCGAGTCGGTAGAGAGCGGGGTACAGCGAGCCCTGGCCGATCTGGAGGGCGTCGCGAGAGAGCTGCTGGATGCGCTGGCTGATGCCCCAGCCATGCAACGCGGCGAGGGATAGCGCTTTCAAGACGAGCAGATCGAGAGTGCCTTGGAGGACGTCGGCCGCGTCGGACATTCCGGCTCTTGTCGAATGGTCAAGGGAGTATGGCCCTCTCTTGTCGAATGATCAAGGGTCGGCCGGGATACGGCCGCGATCGCCTGAGGCCATGCGCTGGCGTGGTCGCTGAAACGCGGAAGGCCACAACGCGCGCGGCGTTGTGGCCTTCTCGATTCGTTCGACTGGGGCGGATGGACTCGAACCATCAACTTCCTGATTAACAGTCAGGCGGTCTGCCAGTTGACCTACGCCCCATCAGTTGTCAGTCAAACAAAACGGCCCGCCTCTGTATCTGGCGGGCCGCGTCTCTGCTCGACAAACGCGCGCTAGCCAGATCTCCTCGCGGAGTTCCGATTATTCAGATTATTCAGACGATTGCTGGCGCGATTGGTCATAGAACAAAAGCTATGCCCGGGATGTCGGATCGTCAACGATGAGCTCAGTCGGCTCGCAGTGCCACCAACGGATCGACGAGTGTCGCGCGGCGGGCGGGGACTAAACAGGCGAGCATCCCAACGGCGACGAGCACGGCCGCCACACCGCTGAAGATCACCGGATCACGCGGCTGCACCTGGAACAGGATGACGCCGAGCAACCGCGCGATGCCGAACGCGAGGGCGAGGCCGAGCGCCATGCCGATCGCCAGCTGCACGATGCCCTGCCGGAAGATCATTGCCACGACGTCACGGGCCTGAGCGCCGAGCGCCATCCGGATACCAACCTCGCGGATGCGACGGCTCACCGAGAAGGACATCACGGCGTACAGGCCGACCGACGCCAGGAAGAGCGCGATCCCGCCGAAAATCACGAACATGGTCCCGAAGACGCGCACGAACCACAGTTGCTGGGCGATCGCTGTGTCGAGCGTCTGCACCCAATACAGCGGAATGTCGGGATTGAGCGATGCCACCGCCGTTCTTACACCCGCGGTGAGCGACATCGGCGCGTTCACGGTGCGCGCGGTGATGTAGGCGAAGCCGGAACGCGCCTGGGCAAGCGGTTGGAACAGGACCGGCGAGAATGGCTCCTGCTGATCGCCGGTGAACACGTCGCCGGCGATGCCGACGACGGTCAACCATGGTTGCTTGCTCTGGTCGTTGCCGAATCTCACACGGCGACCGATGGGGTCTCTGTCCTTGAAATGCTTGGCGACGAACGAGCGCGTCACGACGGCGACGGGGAGCGATCCTTCACGATCGGCGTCCGTGAAACCACGGCCGGCGACGATCGGGATATTGAGCGTCGAGAAGAATCCGGGCGAGACCGACGTCAGTCGCGTATTCGGCCGATCCTGGTCCTTGGCGTAGGTGGCGCCCTCGAGCGAGAAGCGGGTTCCGCCGAACCCCTGCTGCGCGCCGGGGAGACCGACGGCGATCGCCGCGGATTGCACGCCTGGCAGCGCCGCGACGCGCTGCACCGCCTGATCGAAGAAGCGGGCCTGGGCAACAGTGTCCGTATACGCCGCCGGGAACCCGACGCGCGCGGTGAAGACGTTCTTCGTTGTGAAACCCGGGTTCATGTTGCCGAGCTTCGTCACGCTCTTGATGGTGAGACCCGCGGCAACGAGCAGCCCGCACGAGAGCGCGATCTCGAACATCACCAGCCCGCGACTGATGCGTCCGATGCGGAAGCTCGACGCGCCACGCGACTCATCCTTCAGAACCTCGTTGATGTCGGCGCGCGATGACTGAAGCGCGGGGATCGCGCCCGAGACGAGCGTCGTCAGCACGGCGACGGCGATCGTGAACAGCAGCACCTGCGGGTGCAGCCGAATGTCGATGAAGAACGGAACCTGTGTGACGGTGAGCGCGCGATTGAACATCGCGATGCCGAAGTACGCGAGCCCGACGCCGAGCAGCGCGGCGACGAGCGACAACACCAGTGCTTCGGCGAGGAACTGCCTCACCACGTGCGATCGGGACGCGCCCAGCGCAGTGCGAATCCCGACTTCCTTGGTACGATGCGCCGCGCGGTCGAGCAGTAGGTTGGCGACGTTGGCGCAGGCGATGAGCAGCACGAAGAAGACGGCGCCGAGCATCGTGTACAGCAGTTGGCGCGGCTCTTTCCCGATATACTGGTCGACGAAGCTACGCACTGTCGCCGTAAAGCCTTCGTTGCTCTCCTTGTACTCGGCGGCGAGACGCTTGGAGATCGTCGCGAGATCGACGTTCGCTTGATCGAGCGACACACCGGGTTTGAGCTTGCCGACGACGGAGACGAACTGCCCCTGCCCGCGCGGTGACGCGAGCGGGTCGGTTTGCAGCGGAACCCAGATCTGATCGTTGTCGGGGAAGGCGAAGTTCTCGGGCATCACGCCGACGACGGTGTGCGGCGCGCCGTTCACGCGCAGCTGGTGCCCAATGATGTTCTTGTCGCCGCCGTACCGCTGTTGCCACATCGTGTACGAGAGAATGGCGACTTTCTCTCCGGCCGGAGTATCCTCGCCGGCACGGAATGTTCGACCGAGCAACGGACGCACACCGACGACGTCGAACATGTTCGCGGTGATCCAGGCGCCGGTGAAACGCTCGGCTTTCTCGTCGCCGCTGACGTAGATCGTGCCCGATGTCGACCCCGCGAGACCGGTGAAGGTCTGCTGCTGTTTTCGATAGTCTATGAAATCCTGAATCGGCAGCGACTGATTTCGAATATCCTTCGCCGGATTCGAGCGCCCGATCGCCATGATACGATCGCCGTCCGGATACGGGAGGCCGCGCATCAGCGCACCGTAGACGATGCTGAACATCGTCGTCGTGAGGCCGATCCCGAGGGTCAGCGCGAGGGTGGCGACGATGGTGAGGCCGGGGCTGCGAAGGAGACTGCGCCACGCATAGCGGACATCGCGAAGCAACGCCTGCATCTGGATTCCGTGGTCGGAGTGACTCGTAGGACAGCGCTTCTGGCTGCGTACGAGCCCCTGCGACGCGCGGTTTCAGCGCGGGCGCGTGTCGAATTGCGTCAGTGGTACTTCAGATATCTGTGCTGAGACGATCGATACGTCGTCGCTCCGCCTGACGGCGCTCGCTGACGGGAAGATCCGACGGGCGATCGATGATCACATCCGGATCCCCGGGTGCGATCGGCTGCGCACGATCGGCCACGATGGGTCGATTTGCGTCCGGGTAATGGACAGATCGAACCGGCTCGTCATCGCGCCGCTCGATCTTCGCCCGCTCGGTTCGCGTGAGATCCGACTCCGGAAAATCCGCCGAATCCATGAGGGCGAGGCGCCGCACGCGGTCGATCTGCACGACACGGATCGGGACGAAGGTGTGGCGATCGGTGCCCGGGAGATCCACGTCGAGCATCACGACTTCGCCGGCATCGGAGTCGATCAGCAAGTCGCTGACGACGCCCAATTGCCGGCCGCTCACGGTTCGCACTTCCCATCCGCGGATGTCGGGATCGCCCTCGGAAACCTTCCAGGAATCGAGAGAGCTCAGCGAAACCAACCTTTCACGCTCTTTTGCGTAGGGACCGACGCCGGCGGCGTCGCGCACGTGACGCTCTTTGGGTTCCATGCTCTTTCATCTCCGTCGGACGTTGATCACACCGTTCCGCTGCGATAGTAGACGAAGTAATAGACGAGGCCGCCCACGACGATTAGAGCCAACAGAATCCAAAGCCAGGCCATGCTTCGGCGACGCGGCTCGACACGAATCTCAGCCATGCAAGATCTCCAGCGGGCGGACCCGAATGTTGTGACTGGGTGTACCGGCCTTCGTCTGCAAGCCGGACGCCACCGTGAAAACCCGAACAATCCGATTGCCTTTCGGCCGCTAGACAGGCTCGCGCCGCCATGAGAGGTTAGTGGAAGGAGGTCAGATGCTCCGACGTGTTGTGCTCGCCATCTCCCTCGCGGCTGCTCCCGCCGCTGGGCAGGGTTTATCGACCGACTCGGCGTCCCGCTGGATCGATTCCGTGTTCGCGCCATACTCGGCGCGCCAGGCACCGGGATGCGCGGTCGGTGTGTCACGAAACGGGAGCCTGGTATTCGCCAAGGGTTACGGCTCGGCTGACCTCGAGCACGACGTCCCGATCACGCCCTCGACGCCCTTCTACATCGCGTCGGTCTCGAAGCAGTTCACGGCGATGAGCATCGTGCTGCTGGCGGAGGACGGTCGGTTGTCGCTGGACGACTCCATCCGGCACTGGGTTCCTGAAGTCCCATCATTCGGGTCGCCGATCACGCTTCGGCAACTGCTCTACCACACGAGCGGGCTGCGCGACTACTTCACGCTGCTCGCGCTTTCGGGATGGCCGAGCGACGGCCCGCTCACCGAGCGCCAGTTTCTGGATCTCATATCACGACAGAAGCATCTGAACTTCACCCCGGGCGAAGAATTCCTGTACAGCAACACCGGCTACGCGCTCTTGGCGATCGTCGTCCAGCGCGTCTCCGGCAAGTCGCTTCGTGACTACGCCGCGGAGCACATCTTCCGCCCGCTGGGCATGACGCGTACGGAGTTTCGCGACGATCACCACCGGTTGATCGCCCAGCGAGCGATCGGCTATCAGCCGGTCGACGGATCGTTCCGGATCAGCCAACCGGAATTCGACATCGTCGGCGACGGCGGGCTTTATTCGACGGTGGACGATCTGGCGAAGTGGGAAGCAAACTTCCGCACGGGCCGCGTCGGCGGAAAGGGCGGCGTCGCGCTGCTGCAAGAGCCCGGTCGATTGAGCAACGGTCAGACGATTCCTTACGCGCTGGGCCTGACGGTGACTCAGACGCGTGGACTCAAGACGTATGCGCATCGCGGCGCCTACGGCGGCTATCGAAGCGCGATGGTGCGGTTTCCCGAGCAAGGTCTTTCCGTCGTCACACTCTGCAACACGGCGGCTGCGGCATCGTCGCTAGCCGACGAGGTGAGCATGCTGTTCCTCGGGATTCAGCCTCAGAAATCGGCGGCGGCGACGACGCTCGATCTGTCGCTGAACCAGTGGTCGGGCGGTGCGGCACAGGCGCCCGCCGATTCCACAGGCTCGCGACGGCGCACTGATTTTCTCGCCCAGGCCGCGGGCGCGTATCGGAGCGACGAGCTGGAGCTGACCGTGACGTTGGTGGCGCGCGACGGTGTGCTCGTGCTGCAGCGCGGGATCGCACCCGAAATTCGCTTCGTGGCGTTGTCGGACGACTGGTTCACGAACTCGGATCAGATGCTGCTGCGCGTGATGCGCGACGCCCGCGGTGCGGTGCGCGGTTTCACGCTGTCGATCGGCCGGGTTCGAGATCTCGTGTTCGATCGCGCAACCGATCCGGACAAGCCCCGTTCATGATTCATTTGCGCCGCTTCGCGCGGCGCGTCGGTTGGGCGGAGAGCGGATCTTCCGGCCATTCGTGCTTCGGATACCGGCCGCGCAAATCCTTTCGAACGTCGAAGTAGCTCGTTCGCCAAAACCCGGCCAGGTCGCGGGTGACCTGAACTGGGCGGTGCGCCGGCGAGAGCAGGTGCATGGTGAGCGGCACTCGCCCGCCGAGCACGCGAGGCGACTCCTCGAGTCCGAAGACTTCCTGAAGCCGCACGGCGAGCGCGGGGGCCGTCGGATCCGCGTAATCGATCGGAATGCGCGACCCGCTCGGCACGACGATGTGTGTTGGCGCGAGGTCGTCCAGCGCCCGACGCTGGCGCCAGTCGAGCAAGCCCGCCAGCGCGTCTGTGAGGTCGAGACGCTCGACGTCGCGGAGGCGGCGCGCGCCTTTCTCCGCCAGCGCGGGTCCGAGCCACTCGTCGAGCCGCTCGAGCAGCGTTGTGTCGGAGACGTCGGGCCACGACGAATCGTGAGCGCCGACAAAGCGGAGGCGATCACGAAGGCGAGTCGCGGCATCGGACCAGCCGAGCCGCGCGATGCCGCGGCGTCGGACGGCGTCGAGGAGGGCGCGTCGGACGTCCCCGGGTTCGGCGTCGGCCGATGTTTCGCGCAGGACGATGGCGCCGAGTCGCTCGCGTCGTCGCGCGGCGACCGACCCACTGTCATCGTCCAGCTCGACGACACGCTCGATCTCGATCTGGCCGGCGAATCGTTCGCGGATGTCGTCCAGGGAAAGCGCGGCGGCGAGAAAGACCCGGCTTTCCGGGCGGCGGTCGTCGAGTTGCGCCACGACCAGATGCGGCGACGTGGACAACGTTTGGGCGCCGGTCAGCTCGGCGCCGCGGCCGTTACGCATCACGTACCGCGCCGCGGGAGGGGGTCCGGGGCGACGCTGCGCGACGCGGTCGGGATACGCCAGTGCAACAAGAGAACCGATGAACGCTGAATCGTCGGGCAAGGCCGCGCCGGCGCGCAGCTGTCGCGCGAGTCGGTCCGCTTGCGCGCGCACGCGGTGCACGGCGCGGCCGTCCACGTCGATGAGAGGTGAACGACTACCGCGCACCGCCTCGACACGGAGCGCGAGATCCACGTCCAACGGCTCGGGACGAGAGACAGCGATATCACGCTCCTCGAGCAGGGCGGCCACTTCGCAGGCGAGCCGGGTTCGGCCGTCGTCGCGCGATCGCAGCAACATGTGCGCGAGTCGCGGGTGCACGGGAATCTCGGCCATCGCTTGGCCGTGTCTGGTGATTGCGCCGCTCTCGTCGATCGCCTCCAACTCGCGCAGCAACTCGAGCGCGTGCGCGAACGACGCCGGCGGCGGCTGGTCGAGCCAGGCGAGATCGTCTGGATCTTTGACGCCGGCCGCGGCGAGATCGAGCGCGAGCGGCGTGAGATCGGCGTGCAGGATCTCCGGAGGTGTGCGATCGAGCAGTTGGTGCGAGTCGTGCTCGAGCCAGAGCCGATAGCAGACGCCGGGCGCGGTTCGGCCGGCCCGCCCGCGCCGCTGGTCAGCCGACGCCTTCGAGACGCGCACCGTCTCGAGCCGGGTCATTCCCGTAGCCGCGTCGAAGCGGGGCACGCGCGAAAACCCGGTGTCGATCACGATCCGAACGCCCTCGATCGTGAGGCTCGTCTCGGCGATGGACGTGGCGAGCACGATCTTTCTCCGGCCGCGGGGGTCGGGGCGGATCGCGCGGTCCTGGCTCGAGGCGTCGAGCGAGCCGTGCAGCGGCGTGACGACCACGTCGCTCGAGAGCTCGGAGGTCAATGCCGATTCGGTGCGGGCGATCTCGCCGGCGCCAGGAAGAAAAACGAGCACATCGCCGGCGTCGCGGGAGAGCGCTGAGTGAATCGTCGGGATGAGAATGGCGGCGAGTCCGATCCCGCCACGCGGCTGCAGGTATCTCGTGTCGACATCGTACGCCCGGCCTTCGCTCGTCACGATCGGCGCACCGCCCAGGTAGCGGGACACCGATTCGCCATCGAGGGTGGCGGACATTACGAGAAGTCTCAAGTCGTCGCGAACGAGACGCCGCGTTCTGAGCGCGAGCGCCAACCCGACATCGCTCTGCAGATGGCGCTCGTGAAACTCGTCGAAGATCACCACGCCGACGCCGTCGAGGATCGGATCGCGTTGAAGCCGGCGCGTCAGCACGCCCTCGGTCACGATTTCCAGTCGGGTCGCCGGGCCTACTTTGCTGTCGCCACGCGTACGGTATCCGACCAATCCGCCCACGGTGTCGCCGAGCAGTTCAGCGATGCGCGATGCCGCGGCGCGGGCGGCGACGCGGCGCGGCTCGAGCATCACGATGACCTGATCGCCGAGCCACGGCGCGGAAAGGAGTGCCGGCGGCACCAACGTCGTCTTTCCGGCGCCGGGTGGTGCTTGAAGCACGGCGCCGGTGTGAGACGACAGCGCGTCGATGATCGACGGGAGCACCGGCTCGATCGGCAGGCGGCTCACGGCACGATTGTCGTCCGAACGCTCGACGCGGCGAGCGCCGCGTTCAGATCGAGTAGTACTCGTGAATACAGCGGCTCACGAGCTCTTGCAGCAGCGCGTGGCTCGTATTCGTGGACGACACGCCAGCGATCGGGGTCAAGGAATACCAGATGTCCTTGAGGGCGAGCAGCAGCCTCTCGGCCAGAATCCCCTTTCGGCGCGCTTCGTCCGCCGCGCGACAAAGGACGTCGCGCAGCTCGTCGTCGTGGCTGCCGCGGTCGGCGGATTTTTGCAGAATTGCGCGCAAATCCTCGATCGTTTGTGGATCGAGGTCCGGCGTTGCCGGCGTGCGATCGAAGGCCATCATGCGCCGAGAGTCCGACGTTGGAATTGTTCCGAGGGCGGAATCTCCGACGAAATTCGTGCGGCGTCAAGGCAAATGGTGCACGCTTTGCGGCACTGGATCGCGGTCGCGCCGGGGCGCTATGCTTCATCGGCTCGAGGGCGAACCGACCCCCAGCTCGCCATCATGGTCCTGATCATCTCAGCCGACGCCGTAGCCGCCGCCTTGCTCGGAGCGCTCATCGAGACGCTGGGCTATTCCGTGCGCTTCGCGCGACCGCCGGAGACAATCGATCAGACGCTCCGCCGCGTGCGTCCGGCGGTGTGTCTCCTCGACTGCGAGGACCCGGACAACTGCTCCGACGAATTCCTCGGCCGGGCGACGATGCGCAGTATCCCCGTCGTGGTCTTCGGCAAGCGCGACGCGTTAGAGCGCGTGCGAGGGCTGGCCGCGGCGCACGAGATCGACGTGCTGGCCGTCCCGCCCGACGTAGCGACGGTCGACGACACCCTTCGTCGGGCAATGACAAAGGCCGGCTGAATCAGCCGGCCTTTGTCATTGAAGCTGGGTGACGATCAGGAGCGAACGATGATGAGGAATCGCGAGGACTCCCAGAAGCGCTCGGGATAATCGATCCGAAGGCCCCCGGACACCTTGCCGTCCTTCGACGCGAACGGCGTGGCGTACGCCGGATTCTGCCGAGTGAAGATCGTGTAATCGCCGGCCGGAAAGTTGATCGTCCGATCCTTGGCCCGATCGATCTTCGTGAACTTGGCCGGGTCGAGCTCACGTGCGAGGGCGACGGAGCGGCCGCCGACGAGCAAGAAGCGTTTGCGGCCTTCCTCGACGAGGATGCCCTGCTTCACCAGCTCGTCCTTCGTTCCGATCACGTAGTAGGCGGTATTCTTCTCGGTCGTCAGCTGGCCCACGGTGTCGGAGAGCGCGGTGCGCTCACCGGAGAGCCGGACGTTCTCCTTCGTCACCGTATCGACCTGCGACGTGAGCGAGGCGATCTGGACGTTCTGCTTCGCAATCGTCGCCTCATAATCCGCCTTCTGGTTCTCGACCGTTTGGCGGAGGTCGGCGATCGTCTTCTCGTACTGCGCCACTTGAGTAATGAGCGTCGAGTCGTGCGCGGCGAGTCGCTGCGCGCGCGCACGGAGCGTCGCGACCCGAGCTTCGCTCGAGTCCAAGCGGGCGACGAGCTCGCGGATCCGCTGCGTGACCGCGGCGCGCTCCTCCTTGATCGCGGCCATGTCCGACTCGGTGGTCAGCTTGGTGGCGAGGCGCGCCTTCTGGCGGGACTTGAGCTTGGTGATCTCGCTGTTCAAGTCGTTCACGAACTGTGTCGACGCCATGACCTCGTTGAGGAGGTCGTTCTTCATGGCGACGATCGAATCCGTGCGCGCCGAGTCGGTGTGTGAGAGAAGCCGGAGCTGCTCCTTGGCACCGCCGCAGGCTGTGAGTGCCGTGACGAGAAGGAGGGCCGGAAGGGGAAGCGAACGGGCAAAGCGCATGGAGAACCAGCCTGACAGGGGGAGGAGTTTCGCGGGTCGTCAGCGAACGTGACCCGCCTGAAATGAGTATAACAACTTGATCGTGCTGCGATCAGGAATACTCAATCCATCCACACGCACCAGCGGAGCCATAATATCGTGACCGTCGTCACTATGGCTCAGCCCAAGCGCATGGCCGACCTCATGCAGCGCGATGGCGCGCATGCCGCGGGCGTCGAGCGCCTGGCCATCGCTGATGTGCGTGGCCAGCGTGATGTCGCCGGTGATGAGCCACCCGATGCGGTCCGTCCGCCAAGTCGTCGATCCCGTCTTGTGATCGAGATGATCCGTCCAGTGCACGCGAATGTCAGCGTCGCGAACGGACGTCACGTACGCAAAGCGGAGCGGAATGCCGGTCGCCGCCCACGCGGAAAACGCGGCGCGCACGGTCGACGGGAAACCCGCCTGTGCTCCGCCGATGCAATCAGAGGAATCGATCCAGACGAGGAGCGGTCTGTTCGTGTGATCCGGCCAGCGCTCGATGGTCGAGTCGCGATCCGCGAGCAACTGCTCGATGTACGTGCCCGGAGCGCCTGACAAGATCGCGCCGAGCGATGCGCGCGCCGAATTGGGCGCCTTCTTGGCGGGCGCCATCATCTCGCCGAGTGTACCGTCGCGGGCCCCAGAGGAATACTGCGCGCAGTCGAGAATTCCCGCCGCGCCGATCACGGCCGCGAATACAGTCGCCACACGGGAGACTGCCGTGAAGTACCTGCGATCCAGCATTGGGGGACTTCGGAGGAGGAGGAGGGAGGCGGGCGATTGGTGACGTGGATCACAACCGCCAGGAGGGAGAAGCGGCCCAAGCATGTTACCCCGCCCGAGTCGCCAAAGTTTCAGACGAGCGTGGCGCGGGTCAGCAACTGAAATCTAATAGAAAGACACGAGCTGATCCGTGTGAGATTACTCGAGGAGCGCGCCCCAGATGAGCGGATAGGTGGAGTTCGGTTGCCCTCTGTATTGCGGACGGAAACCGTAGAGCACGACATGTCCGCGGCCGAGCTTGGCGTCGACGAGCGCGGCTTTTCCGTTGAGCTTGGAGCCGCCAAGCAGCCAGCCAGAGAGCAGCGGGTTCCCACTTGTTTGATAAGACGCGACAGCCGTTGCTTGCGTTGGATCAGAGATCTCGAATGCGGGGCCGTTCTCGAACCAAACGGCGGGGACGGTCGCCGTGAACTGCTTCGCGATCGGATGGTCGCGCTTGAGCTCGACGCCGAGGATCGAGCCCGGAGCGTAAAACTCCGTGTTCGGCACCCCGGCGAGGACATTCTTCACCGGCAGCTTCAGCGCGTCAATCAGCGCCGATGAGGCGCCGTTGAAAGCGAGCACCGTCCCGCCGTTGCGAACGAACGTTTCGATCGCTGACGCGTCAGCTCCCCCGCCACCGCCCGGACCGCCACCGCCTCCCCGGCCACCGCGACCGCCGCCCCCCCGTCCGCCGCCAAATGTCCCCTCGGAGAAAATGACGGCGTCGAAGCGGTCATTGAGCGGCGCGGCGAGATCCTTCTCGGTGATCGTGGTAAACGGAATCTTGTAGGTATCCAGCACCCAGCGCGTCCAACCCTCGTCGATCGGCTCGTTGGTGCTCGGCCGGTAGACCGCGATCCGCTTGACCGCCTTTCCGCTGAGCGGTGACGTGTAGACCGGATCAGGAATGTCCTTGATGACGGCGCCGGTGGCCGGAGCCGGACCCATGATATGCGCGACGTCGACGCCGAAGATGAGCGGCAGCGTGTGGGCGGTGACGTCATAGGGTCGCTTCGGCGGACCCCCGGGATAGTCGAAGAGATCGGGATAGTGTTGGCGCTCCAAGAGTGCCTTCGCATAGCCGCCGAACGGTTGCTTGGTGAGCACGACGTAGCTTCCCGCCGGATACGACTTGCCGTCGACGGTGACTGGAGCCGTGGCTTCGCGAACCTCGACCTGGCCATGCTGCAGCGTCCAGATCATTCGCCGGAGCGCCTGTGTGTCGGGCTGGGTTTTCGGAATGACGACGGCCGACGGCCAGGCATCCTTTCCCCATGCCGGCTGCGAACCGAGCGCGCGGTCGGCCATCGCAGCGTAGCCCTCGAGCCATGCGCGTCGATTCTGGGAGGCGTCGAGGAAGAGTGCCCAGCTCGCGGCGACCTGATAACGCACGATGTCGCCGTACGTCCAGTGGCCTCCCGTCCACAGCGAGGGGTAGTTCCAGGAGACAACCCGCGCATCGTAGCCGCGCCCCGTTCCAAGCTGTTCGAAGGTAAGGTCGATTGGCGACGCGAGCCGCGCGCTGGCGGTCTCCGTGAGAAGACGAGCGCCGCGATGGTACAGCGAGTACTGCCGCGCCGGTGACCACTGATCGTACGTCGCGTTGCTGGCGATTCCGGTAAATCCCTGGTTCGTCATTCGCCAGACCATCGCCATGCCGAGGCCGTTCGTCGCCGCGGTGAGGATCGGATCGATGTTCGGCTCGACGGGGTCCATGTACGGCGGAATGAAGATGCGGCTGGTGTTCGAGCCCTGCTGGTGAATGTCGTTGACGATCTGCGGATCCCACGGCGTGTAGAGCGAATCGACGGTGGCACGTGTCTCGGGCTGCGTGAACGCGTACCAGTCGCGATTGTCGTCGTGTCCGACGTAGTGGTGATACAACTCCGGGGGCTCGCGTCCTTCGTTCGCCGTCCCGAGCGTGGATCGATAGTAGTCGCCGACGATGTCCACGCCGTCGGGGTTCTGCGACGGAACCATCAGGATGATGGAATTGGCGAGGATCTGTCTCGCTTCGGGATCGGCGTCGCGCGCCAGTCGATCGGCGAGAACGAGCGGTGTCGTGAAGCCGCCGGATTCCGTCGAGTGAATCGCCGACGTCACCAGGATCACGTTCTTGCCTTCGGACAGCAGCCGTTCGCGCTCTCCGGCCGACTGCAGTCGCGGATCCATCAACTTGCGCTGGATCTGGCGGTAATGCTCGAGATTGGCGAGCGTCGATGAATCGGAGATGATCGCGACGATGAAGGGGCGGCCGAGCACCGTCTTGCCGATCGTGCGGACGGTGACGCGCGGACTCGCCTTGTCGAGGGCCGTGAAGTAGTCGGTGATTTGCTTCCAGCTTGGAAGATGCCGATCAGCGCCCGGCTCGAAGCCGAGAACCGACGCGGGTGTCGGGATCGTGCTGCGTTGCGCGAACGCGGGAGCCGCGACGACCGTGATGGACGCCGCGACGACAAGGGCGCGTGAGATCGACATGAGGCAGCGGTGCAGGAAGGGCGTCAGGGACGGGGAGCGGGACGCCATGAAGCTGCAGCCGATGCCGCGGCCGATTCAAGTGGAGCGCTGTCCGTGTTTCTCTTTTTACGGCTTCGACACGACGACCGGACGGAGAGCTTCCTGGGTGTGCAGACGCTGGAGGTCAGCAGCGTGCGAGCGTAGAAACTCCGCGTTCTTGGCCAGCGAGGGCGTCGGCGGCGCGGCTTTGGGGTCGGCTGTAAAGCGTTCCGCCGCGGCGATCGCAATACCGGCCACGAAGTAGTCCTTGACGGAGATGCCCGCTTGGTTGATCGCGGTGTTTACCGGCGCGTTCGACTCGAGCCATTTTCGGCCCGCATCGTCGTCGGTCGAGCCCGCGTCCGTGAGGTTGCTCTGGAGCGCGGCTCGGGCGGCGGAGTCCCGAGACGCGACCGCGACGACGCTGTCGGCGGCGGCAAGAAAGTGCGAGAAGTTGTCCGGGGTGAGCTCGTAACGCATCGAGCGCGTCACGCTCTTGCCGTCGGTACGCGTGACGTGGATTCCTGGGCCGGTGGCCGGGGTCGCGCCAGACGTCCGAAGCGACGCCGTGTCGCCGGTCGCGGTATCGAGAGCCCCGGCGGCTGACGCCCGATTATCGTTTGAGCGGTCGCGTCCGCAGGCGCTGAAAAGCGCGGTGGCAGTGAGCAGCAATGTCGTTCGTGTCGTAATGTTCAGCATGGCGAAGGTCCTCGACGTAAGTCGGGTGAAGAAATCGCAGAGCCCGTGCCGGACCCTTCCACTCGAGGTTGATCAATGCAGGCCCCCCACCGTTTTCTTGCGGTAGCGACCGCTGCTGTCGTTGCACAGGCCACGGCATCGAGCGCACAAACCGTGACGCCGACATTTGGCAGGTCGGCGCCGATGCTCGCTTCCGTCGACACCTCTGTTTTCCGCGGCCTCAAGTTCCGGGTCGTAGGTCCGCCGCGTGGAGGCCGCGTCACGACGGTGACGGGCGTGCCGTCGCAGCCGCGTACCTTCTATATGGGAGTCGCGAGTGGCGGCGTCTTCCGAACGACGGATGCCGGCGCGAGCTGGGTGCCGATCACGGACGGCAAAGTACCTGTCGCATCCACCGGGTCGATTGCGGTGGCGGAGTCGGATCCGAATGTCATCTATCTCGGGACGGGCTCCGACGACATCCGGAGCAATGTCTCGACGGGTCGAGGCGTCTACAAATCGGCCGACGGCGGAAATACGTGGAGCTTCGCCGGCCTGTACGACGCCGGACAGATCGGCGCGGTGCGTATTCACCCGACCAATCCGAATGTCGTTTGGGTTGCCGCGATCGGAAACGCGTTCAAGTCGAACGCTGAACGCGGTGTCTTCAAGACGACCGACGGCGGCAAGACCTGGAAGAAAGTCCTCTTCGTGTCCGACAGCGTCGGTGCGGCCGATCTCGAGCTGAACCCCGCCAACCCGGACATCGTTTACGCCTGGATGTGGCGCGGCGAGCGAAAGCCGTGGACGATCATCAGCGGCGCGCAGAACTCGACCGGCGTCGGCTTCTACAAGAGCACCGACGGCGGTGAGCATTTCTCCAAGATCACGACGGGATTGCCGACGGAGCTCGTTGGGAAGGCGAACCTCGCCGTCACGGCCGCCAATCCGAACCGCGTCTACGCGCTCGTCGAGGCGAAGCCGGGCGGCGGTCTCTATCGCTCCGATGATGCCGGCCAGACGTGGAAACAGTTTTCGAGTTACGGGCAACTGATCACGCGGCCCTTCTACTACGTGGCGCTCGCGGCTGATCCGACGAACGCCGACGTAGTGTACGGTGGCGCCGAGGGCTTCTATAAGTCGACGGACGGCGGCGCCAACTGGGCCGCGCTGCGCACGCCGCACGGCGACAACCACGACATGTGGATCAATCCGAAGGACGGGCGGATCATGATCCAGTCGAACGACGGTGGCGCCAACGTCTCGCAGGATGGCGGGCGCACGTGGTCGACGCAGATGAACCAGCCTACCGCCGAGATCTACGGCGTGTGGCTCGACGAACAGTTCCCGTATCGGTTGTACGGCGCACAGCAGGACGCCAGCACGGTGATCGTGCCGAGTATGCCTGTTCCGGGCATGAGCGAGCCGTTCGAGTCGGGTCCCGGCTGTGAGACTGGTCCGATCATTCCGCACCCGAAGAACCCACAGATCGTTTACGGCGCCTGCAAAGGGCAGTTCGGCCGCATGTTCATGAACACGCGCCAGGAACAGAACTACTGGGTGGGCGGCCAGTCGCTCTACGGCAACGACGCGAAGGATCTGATCTACCGCTTCCAGCGCGTGTCACCGATGGAAGTGTCGCTGTTCGACTCGAGCGTCGTGTACTACGGATCGCAGTACGTCCACCGCTCCAAGGACGGCGGTGTGCATTGGGAAAAGATCTCGCCCGATCTCACCGCGCACCCTGCGTGCTGCCAGGGTGGAAGCGGCGAGCCGATCACGCGCGACGTCACGGGCGAGGAGTTCTACAGCACGCTCTACGCAATCAGCGAGTCGAAGCTCGAGCCGGGCGTGATCTGGACGGGCTCCAACGACGGACCGTTCTACGTCTCCCGCGATAACGGGAAGACCTGGAAGAACATCACGCCGAAGGATCTGCCGACCGGTGGACGCGTGCAGTACATCGAGACTTCGCCACATCGCAAAGGCTCCGCCTACTTCGCGGTATATCGCTACCTGCTCGGCGATTTTGCGCCTTATGTCTATCGTACCGACGACTACGGCGCGACGTGGAAGAAGCTGACCGACGGCAAGAACGGCATTCCGGCGGACTGGCCGACGCGCGTCGTTCGCGAGGATCCGGGGCGCGAGGGACTGCTCTACGCCGGCACCGAATTCGGAATGTTCATCTCGTTCGACAACGGCTCGCACTGGCAGCCGTTTGATCGGAACATGCCGAGCGTTCCCATCACCGACATCAAGCTGCACCACAACGATCTCATCGTGTCGACCCAAGGCCGGTCGATGTGGATCATGGACGACATCACGCCGTTGCATTCGGTCGGCCAGCAGACGGCGACTGCCGCCGCGGTGTTGTTCAAGCCGCGCGAAACCGTTCGTGGTCGGCTCGGTGGTGGTCGTGGAGGCTTCGGCGGCGGCGGTGGTGGCGCCGCACCGGGTCAAGCTCAGTTCCCCGCGTATGGCGCGACGATCAACTACTACCTCGGCCGCGCTCCCGCGGGCGCGGTGACGATCGAGATCAGCGACGCGACGGGTAAGGTGGTGCGTACCTTCTCCAGCGCAGCGTCTACGGTCGCGGCGGGCGATGCGCCCGCTGCCGCTGCCCCGGACGACGAGGAGGGCGGTGGAGGTTTCCGCCGCGCGGCGCCGCCGGTTCGCCTTCAGACGAATACCGGAATGAACCGGCTGACGTGGGACTTCAACTCGGCGGCAGGCTTCGCCGTGCCTCCGGGCAGCTACAAGGTGAAGATGACCGTCGGGAGTTGGAGCGACACCCAGCCACTCACGCTCAAGATCGATCCGCGCTTGGCGGCGGACAACGTCACGACCGCGGATCTGCGCGAGCAGTTCGAGCACAACCAGCGAATGCGCGACATGGTCGCCGAAGTGGGACGCGTGGCGAACCGCGTGCGACAGGCGCGAACGCGACTGCAGTCAGGCGGCAGCGCCGACTCGCTGGCCGCCGTGAAGGAGCTTGCCGTCGCGCTCTTCGGAGCGGACGAGGGAGTGCGGTACGGTCGGCCGGGACTGCAAACGCAGATCACCTATCTCGCGGGCATGACGACGCGAGTGGATCAGCGGATCGGTCGCGACGCGGTCGAGCGGTACCAAACGCTGCGCAAGGAGCTCGACGCCGTCGAGGCCAAGGTCAACAAGACGCTTGGCGCCGACAAGTAATGGTTTAGGAAATACTCAAGTACCGTTCGAAGAATAGAATCCGCCGGAGCTGGGCGATCGTCATGCCCGGCTCCGGCTTTATTCGTCGGAGGCCGTATGGGTCGGTGCGCCGCGTGTTCATGCGACCGCCGCCGCGAACCGCGGCGAGATAGCCGGCCTCGCGCGCCAGACGACGAACCTCGGCGCTCTGATTGCTGAACGGATAAGCAAAGACGTCGGGCGGAGCATCGAGCAAGTCGCCGAGGCGCGTGCGCGACTCGGCCAGCTCGTGCATCGCCTCTCGCGGCGACAGGCGCGCCAGTGGAACGTGCGTCAGGCTGTGCGAGCCGAATTGCACGCCCTCCTGCCGGAGCTCGCGAATCCGTCGCGCGTCGAGCAGACGCTCCTGGCGTTCTTCGGAATCCCACGCGTTGGTGCCGCCGATTTGACCGGCGACGAGGAAGACGGTGGCCGTCATCCCTCGCGCGCGGAGCGCCGGCCAGGCGTTCCGGTCGAAGCAGGTATAGCCGTCATCGAACGTGATGATGACCGGCCGAACGAGAAAACGCCACGACGAGTCTGCTCGGTAGCGAAGCCACTCGCCGAAGTCGATCGTTTGGTAGCCCCACTCGAGGAGCGCGTCGAGCTGTTGGGCGAAGTCGTCGGGCGAGACGTAATTGCCCGGGTAGCGCGCGTCCGGTGGCACTTCGTCAATCTTGTGGTACATCAAGATCGTGAGCTTCACACGGACTTCGAACCGCCCTGATCGAAAAGGAACGCGTACTTCAGGAAGGCCGCGAATGAACTGAGCACCGCGGCGATGAAGCCCTGAATGCCGTCGCGCCAGCCGGAATATAGGAAGTAGTCCCGAATGAACCGCCACGCCGGCCGGGTAACGAGTGCCCACACGGACGCACGCCGGCCCTTGGCGCGCAGATCGTCGGCGCCCCAACGCGCGTATTTCGTGATCTTGGCGGCGTGATGGGCGATGTCACGATAGGGTCGGTGGATCATGGTGCCGGGCAGGCCACCGACTTCGCCCCGAACCTCCAGCCCTTCGTGCACCTTGGTCGCGCTGTAGCGCTGGTCGCGTGTAAAGAGCCGCACGTGCCAGTCCCGGCCCCAAGGCCCGTGTTTCAACTCGCGTCCGAGGTACTCGTTGCGAAACCGGAACCCGTAGGCGGTCGGGAGCGACTTCGAGTCCACCACGCGGGCGATCTCGTCGCGCAGTTCCGCATCGACCCGTTCATCGGCGTCGATTGCCAGCACCCACTGGTTTCTGGCGAGCTCGATCCCGGCATTTCGCTGCGAGCCGATCGTGGAGTTACACAGACTGATCACGCACGCCCCAGCGGCCTTTGCGCGCGTCACGGTGTCGTCCGTCGACCCGCCATCGACCACTATGACTTGATCCACCCAGCTCAAGGCGCCGACGGCAGCTTCTATCTGGGCCGATTCATTCAGGGTCGGAATGACGGCGGTGAGGGCAACGGGCGACCTCGCGACGGCGGTCGCGGGACCCTGGGCGTCGGAAACCGATACCTCAGGGTCGTCACCAGCAGAAGAAAAACCGAAGCTGATCGCTGGGTTCGCCTCAGACACAGTTTTGTGTTGCGTCAGACGGTTCAGAGTGCCATTAATAAGGCCCGCCAATCAGCGCCGAATCAGAAGCCAAGACCGCTTCGATGAGCTTACGATTACATACTTTCGGTAGAGTCCATCTCACACGCAATGGTGAGGTGATGTCGGGCGCGGCTGGTCAGCGCAGACTCCTCGCCATCCTCTCGATTCTCGCGGCAGCGGGTGAGCGCGGCGTGACACGAGACAAGCTGCTTTCGCTGCTTTGGGCGGATGGCGACCCCGAAAAGTCTCGGCACGCGCTAACACAATCGTTATACCACATTCGGAAAGTTCTGGGTGTGGATCGGCTGTTTCTGGGAACAGCTGACGTGCGACTGGATTTCAGCGAGATCAACGCCGACGTCTTCGATTTCCAGCACGCGATCAATCAAGCCAAGTCCGACGTTGCCGTTGGTCTGTATGAAGGGCCGTTTCTCGACGGATTCTACGTCAACGGCGACGCCGAGTTCGAATTCTGGGTTTCGACGCAGCGGACCAAGTTCGCGCAGCAGTATGGCGATGCGCTCGAGAGTTTGGCGCGTCAGGCGTCGGACCGTGGCGATCGTCCGGCCGAGGTCACGTACCGGATCCGGCTCGCTGACCACAATCCACTGAACGGACTAGCGGTCGTCGCGGCGATGAACTGCCTCGCCGCAACAGGGGACCGCGCGGCTGCGCTGCAGTTGGCGCGGACGCATGAAGAGCGTATGCGAAAGGAGCTCGACCTCCCGCCCGATGTCGGGGTGGCCGAGCTGGCCGGCGATCTGCGCCGCGGTACACCGTCCGCATCGCCCGCCATCCCGGAGACGCGTCTTCCCCTTCCGATGGCGGAACCCGGTACGCGATCGGCGAAACTCAAGCGAGTGTTGGGATTCGGTCCGCAGCCTCCAGAACCGCGACCGACGCGCCTGACCCGGAATCCCCAACTTTGGATGGGGATGGCGACGGCAATCGCCGTCGTTTCGCTGTTGTCGGACCTGCGCGCATCCGATTCCTTCGGGGAGACGGGTGCGTCGGTGCGGCGAGCGACGGTTGCCGTCGCTCCATTCCGCGTGCAATCGTCGGACGCGTCGGCCAGCTATCTCCGCGAAGGCCTGCTCGATCTTCTGTCGAGTCGAATTGCAAATGCGGAAATGAAGCACGCCGCCGATCCGACGAGAGTGCTCCAGGCCGCGCGCTCGATGGGATTTCCGTCGGACTCCGGCCCGCCGCTGCCCGGAGCGCTGAAGCTCGCCAAGGCACTCGACGCCGAGGAGATCGTTGTCGGCTCTATCGAACGGACGGAAGCCGGTGTGAAGATCACGGCGAGTCTGATCGACGCGATCCACGGTCGGGTAAAGTCGAGCGTGGCGGTGCGCGGGCAGCCCGACAGCCTGACGACGGTCGTGGATCGCATCATCGCCGGCCTGATTCTCTCCGAGTCCGATCCGGACGCCGGCGCGATCGAGCCGCCAAGCGTCTCGCCGGCCGCGCTTCGCGTGTATCTCACGGGACGCGCCGCCTATCGACAGGGCGATTACGACGCGGCAGTACGGAACTTCAATCAGAGTTTGATCGAAGAGCCGCGCTTCGCGCTTGCCGCGTTGGGATTGTCGCTCGCCGCGGATAAACTGAACGCCGCCGATCAGCGAGATCGCGGGTTGTCGATTGCATGGTCGCGACAGAGCGAGTTGCCGACGACCGATCGGACGTATCTCCAGGCGCTTGGCGGGCCGCGCTATCCGGCCCCGTCCTCGGCGTCGGAAGCGTTGACGGCGTGGGAGAAGGTCGTGCAATTGGCGCCGGATCGCCCGGAGGCATGGCACGAGCTCGGCGAACGATTCTATTACGACGGTGAAGTCCTCGGCATGCGCGATGCGCTGCCGCAAGCGGCGGCGGCATTTCGTCAGGCGCTCGGACTGGATCCTTCGTTCGCGCCGTCGCGTCGCATGCTGGCGCTGGTCCTCGCACGGCAGCACGACACGACGGGGCTTCGACGCGTCATCGGGACCGAGGAGTCTCACGCCACCGACGCCACCGGGGTCTTCGTGCAGTGGCGCACAGCTCAGGAATTCAGTGACCGCGCCTCGCTCGCCGAGCTCCGCGCGGGTCTGGAATCGGCGCCGAGCGCCGCACTCCGCGCGATCGCGATGACGGGTCAGGTAGACGGCATTGGGTTGGCGGACGGCGACCGCGCGATCGAGATCCTCCGACGCCGCGCCGCGAGTGGCGCGGACCAGATCGACGCCGCGCTGGCGCGCCACAGTCGGGCAATCAACCGCGGCGACACTGCCGCGGCGCTCGCGGTGACCAATGAGATCGGCATGATCGATCCGGGCACGCACCCGCAGTTCCGTCTCCGCATCCTCGACGCGCTGTACGGTGGCGGCAGCCAGGCGGCGGCGAGCCGGGCGGTGGTCGAGCTCGAGAGTCTTGGCGGGGCGCGGTTCACGGGAATGTCAGCGGACAACGCCGTGCGGGCCGCCGATTTATGCGTGATCGCGCAGTGGAAGCTGAACATGCGGGATACGACGGGGGCGCGTGCCGCCGTACGCTCGTTGCGCGCCGCGGGGACGCCGACGTTTCCGATTCCCGTCGGAGCCAACCCCACCGTCTGTGCGGAGCTGATCGACGCCTCGCTCACGGCGACGAGCAATCACAACGCCGGCGTGGAGCGCCTCGCGCATCTCGATTCTCTGATGCTGAGCGGCCCGGCAATGGGTGACTTGATGCGCTATGCGAATATTGTCATCGCGCGAGGCTACAAGACGCTCGGCGACAATTCGCGCGCGCTGGCGGCGCTCCAACGCCGATCGTACATGCGGGGCTGGCCGCGATATCGCGCCGCGGGCCTGAGCATGCAGGTGGATCTTGCGTCGGCGCTCGCCGACTCGAGCGCGACGCGCGACGCCAGAACCCGGCTCGCGGCGATTCGCCAGTAGCGCGTAAACGCAGTGCCGAGACCCGCGACCACGTTTGCATGGTCGCGGTCCGTCCGGTAGTCTACAGCACGTAGACACCCTTCCTCGCCTCTGCTGACCCTCCCGCCGATGACGCGGACCACGTTTTGGGCCGCGCGACGACCGGCGATGCTCGTTTCCGCGGCAGTCGTCGCCGCGGCGTGCGCCGGAAAAGTGGATACCTCGTGGCACAGCGAACAGGGGGGAGGCTACCGCTGGCGTTCGCTCACCGTGTCGCACCGCGATCACAGCGGGTTCACGCTGCTCAAGTCCGGCGCGACGGGGATCACGCACGCCAATACCGTCGATGACGCGCACGCGCTGGCCAACCGCAATCTGCTGATCGGCGCCGGAGCGGCCACCGCGGATGTCGACGGCGACGGGCTTCCCGATGTTTTCCTGGCTTCGGTCGAGCAACCGGCGGCGCTCTACCACAATGACGGCGGAATGCACTTCACCGACGTTACCGCGTCGAGTGGAATCGACGCGCGCGGCCTGGCGACGATGTGCGCCGCGTTCGCCGACGTCGATGGCGACGGCAACGTCGACCTTGTCGTCGGCACGCTCGGCGGGCCGATCAAACTCTGGCGCGGCGACGGCAAAGGCCATTTCACCGACGCGACCGCGGAGAGCGGTCTCACCGGTGGGTACGCGGCGACCGCGCTGACCTTCGCCGACGTCGACGGCGACGGCGATCTGGATCTGTATGTCGGCACCTACAAAGTGAAGAACGCGCTCGATGCATATGCGCCACAGGCGCGCGCTTTCGATCAAGTCGTGAAGAAGGTCGACGGCAAGTACGTGGTGGCGGACGCGTGGAAGAAGGAATACCGCGTCGAGGATCGCCCGGACCTCGGCGGCGTGATGCGCTCGCAGCGCGCCGATCCGGATCTGTTCTTCATCAACGACGGCAAGGGGCATTTCACCCGCGTTCCCATCTCCGGCTCGCGCTTCATCGGCGCCGATGGGAAGCCGCTCAGCGAAGAGCCGGACTACTTCACGCTCGCCGCGCGCTTCTACGACGTGAACGGCGACGGCGCGCCGGATCTCTACGTCTGCAATGATTTCGAGGATCCGGATCAGTTCTGGATCAACGACGGACACGGAAACTTTCGCATGGCTCCGTGGAGCGCCGTGCGTCAGACCAGCAATACCTGCATGTCGGTGGACTTCGGCGACGTCAATCGCGACGGCATCGTCGACTTCTTCACCGCGGACATGATGAGCCCGACCGCGGAGGCGCGCCTTCGCCAAATCCCGACGCACACGCCTCTCGCCAAGCCGGTAGGGTTCGTCAACGATCGCGCGCAGTGGATGCGCAACGCGCTTCAGGTAGGACGCGGCGACGGCTCGTGGGCGGAAGTCTCCGAGATGGCCGGCGTCGCCGCGACGGATTGGACGTGGGGCTCGGCGTTCATCGACGTCGACCTCGACGGATACGAGGATCTCGTTGCCCTGAACGGCCATCGCTGGGACGTGCGCGACGCCGATACCTTCGACCGCATTCGCAACAGCTTTCCGCGCGTGGCGTGGAACGCGGAGCAAAAGGAATTCCCGCGGCTGGCGGCGCGCAGCTTCGTTCTCCGGAATCGCGGCGATCTCACCTTCGCGGACATGAGTCGCGCGTGGGGCGTCGGGGGGGGGACCGAGCCGGCAATCTCGCAGGGCATCGCGCTGGCGGACCTTGACGGCGACGGGGCATTGGACATCGTCGCAACGCGCCTCGACGAGCCGGCGGTCGTCTACCACAACGAGGCCGGCGCGCCGCGCATCGCCGTGCGTCTTCGCGGGAGATCACCGAATACTCGTGGCGTTGGTGCCAAGATCACCGTTCGCGCGTCGACGCTCCCCGCGCAGACGCGTGAGATGACGGCCGGCGGCTACTATCTCTCCGGGAGTGACGCCGAGTTGTCGTTCGCGACCGGCAAGGACAGCACGGTCACGATCGAGGTCCAGTGGGGGGGGCGGGACGGACATACGAGCACGGTTGCCACGGCGCGACCTGATCGCCTGTACGAGATCGACGAGAGCGCGGCGGGATCCGGGCGCGTCCACCAGGCCGGCGCGTCGGCCGATACTGCGTCGTCACTGTTCGAGGACGCCTCACGGCTCCTTGGCGGGGGGAGGGGCGGCCACATTCACGTCGACTCGTTGTTCGATGACCAGGTCCGCCAGCCACTGCTTCCCAATCGATTCAGCCAGCTCGGACCGGGCATCACCTGGGCCGACGTCGACGGGGACGGCCGAGAAGACTTGATCGTCGGGACGGGACGCGGCGGCCACCTGGCTGTGTTTCAGAACGAGGGGAAGGGGTTTAGAGATCTTCAATCGGCGGCATCGCCGTCGCGTTGGGATCTGACGACGGCGCTTCCCATCCCGAGCAGCGGCCGCGTGATGCTCGCGGTCGGCCAATCCAACTACGAGGCGGGATCGCCGGCGGAGGCGCTGTCCGTTGCTTCCGTGTTTGGAATGACGCCAACCGCGCGAAACGGGGGAGGGGCGCCTCTCGCGATCGCGCCTCCTGAAACGGCCAGCGTCGGGCCGCTCGCGCTGGCGGACGTCAACGGCGACGGGCGCCTCGATCTGTTCGTTGGCGCGCGCGTGGTTCCCGGCGCGTGGCCGCTGCCCGCCGCCTCGCACCTTTATCTTCGGACAGCGAATGGCGGTTGGACGGAAGACACCGTGAATGCCGCCGCGCTGGCGCGACTCGGGTTGCTTTCGTCGGCCATATTCACCGACATCGACGGCGATGGCCGTCCCGATCTCCTGGTCGCGGCGGAGTGGGGGCCGATTCGGCTTCTTCACAACGAGGGCGGACGTTTCGTCGACGTCACCAAACAGTACGGACTGTCCGAGCACACGAGCCGATGGATTGGGCTTGCCGCCGGTGATTTCGACGGCGACGGGCGCATGGATCTGGTGGCGACGAGCTGGGGACGCAATACGCCGTGGCACGCGACGAACGACCGGCCGTACGAGCTCGTTGTCGGGAATTTCGGCGGCTCGGGGCTGGGGCTCGTTTTTGCGCGGCGCGATTCGGCTTCGGGCCGTGAGATGCCGGTTCAGCCACTCACGCAACTCGGCGCGGCGATTCCCACGATTCGCGATCGGGTCACGACCTTTGCCGACTACTCCAAGTCGTCGGTCGATCAGATTCTCGGAACGACGGCAAGCGGCGCTGTACGAGTTGGTGCGACATCGTTCGATCACGTCGTGCTCCTCAATCGCGGCAACCATTTCGAGACGCGTCCACTGCCGGCGATCGCGCAGGCGGCGCCGGCCTCGGGCGTCGTGGTGGCGGATTTTGACGGCGACGGACACGAGGATCTCTTTCTCGCCCAGAATTTCTTTCCGACGGAGCTCGAGACGCCGCGATTCGACGCCGGCGTTGGTTTGCTGCTGCGCGGCGACGGAAAGGGCGGCTTTCAACCGCTCGACGTGAGGGCGTCCGGCATCGCGATGTCCGGCGACCAGCGCGGCGCCGCCGCGTGCGACTATGACGCGGACGGTCGCCTCGATCTCGCTGTGGGACAGAACGGCGGTCGGACGATGCTCTGGCACAACCGCGGCGCGAAGCCGGGAATCCGCGTTCGTGTCGACGGCGGTCCCGACAATCCGCTCGGTGTCGGCGCTCAGCTGCGCGCGATCCGCGGATCGGTGCGAGGACCGGTGCGTGAAATTCACGCCGGCGGCGGTTACTGGTCGATGGATGGCGCCACGACCGTCATGGCGAAATTGACCGGGGTGGATTCGATCTGGGTCCGCTGGCCGAACCGGGGGGGCACATCAACGGTGGTGCCCGTCTCGCCGTCGCAAACCGAGCTGACGGTGCGGGCGCCCCACTAAAGTGAGGGGCGCCGAGGCTCCGCGCCCGAGCGCGTCCACATGACGATGACGCCGCAGCCCGCGCTCGTGCCGGCGAACTCGCCGGGTACGTCGGAGGGCCCGGTATAGAGCTCGAGCCCGACTACGTCACGTATGGGCGTGGTGGGTCCGAACATGTTGTCGACGCGTCCGTCGACGATGAATTGCGGCGAGCAATTCTTCGGAGCGCGGACCATATGAATGTGGCACCACTCGTTCCCGCTGCAGGTCATCTCGACACCGCGCATGCCTCGTGTGGCGTCGGAGATGGACGAGGCGCCGCTGCGTTTGATCTCTTCGTCGGTGAGGTACTGACCTCGGCCGGTGATTCGTCGGCGGTTGAAATCGGCGAGGCGATAGTTGGTCGCTTGCGGCTCCGCCTTCACGGTGACCGTGGGTAAGGCACGCGGCTCCGCCTTCACGTCGCTCGAGTCGAGCTCAATGGTGACTCGCACCACCTCGTTGGACGAAGCGGCGACCGCCAACTCGAACGGCCGATAGGGAAAGCTCCGCACGAGAATGCGCGAGGAACCGACGGGGAAGACGTCGAATCGGAATCGGCCGGCGGAATCGGTGACGACGGCGCGAGTCGATCCGACGATCGCGACCGTCGCGCCCGCGACTGAGGCCGCTGATGCGCGATCGACCACCCGGCCGTGGAGGACGGCGGGAGCCTGCGCGGGAAAAGCGCGGAGCGGCAGCGCAACGCACGCGAATGCGACGACGACGAGATCGCGCGGCGGACGAGCGCCGCGTGTGAGAGTGCGGGTGGGTAAGCCCATGCGAATGAACATCCAGAGCCCGTTCAACCTTACGAAGGCGGCGGCGGGGGTGCCAGTTCCACCCGCCGCATGACGTCGGCCGTCCCGCCCAAGTCCGACGCGAAGCGCGGCGAGAAAAAGCGGAACTTCAGCGTTTGGTAAGCGGGCTGTAGAAGTTCGCTCACGCAATTGTGGCGAAACTGCAAATGCGAGGGTTGGTAGTATGTCCGGGCTAAGCGGGCTTTTGAATTGGATAAAATGTCCATGTCCAAGCCATCAAACGGCTTGAAAGGGGTTTGAGGGTTCCGAAAGTCTTGACACCGCCTGCGGCCCGCAACATATCCCCGAGTCGCTTGGGGGCAGCGGCCGCTGGAAGGATGGTGGACTCGGTGTGTGTGCAGACGTGTTGTCGTCGATCGACGGTGATCGGCTCTAGTGATCGGCTCTGGTAGTCGGCTCTTTCGAGTTGCTCAGGTCGAAGTCGTCGTCCATCTCTCACACGAGGTCGGTCATGCTTGGTTCATGGCTCCGCCTGACGTTCCCCAAACGCGCGGCGCTGACGGCGCTCGTGGCGTTCGTTGCCAACGTCGCCTCGGCACAAAACGTCGTCTTCAGCGGCAAAGTCAGCACTGAAGGCGGTCAACCGCTCGCCGGCGCGAATGTCGGCATCACCGAGATCGGGGTCGGCACGGTGGCCGCCGCCGACGGCAAGTACTCGTTCACGGTGGACCAGGCGCGGCTGCGCGGCCGCACGCTCAACGTCACCGCGCGCTTCATCGGCTATAAGCCAAAGCGCCTGCCCGTGACGATCAGCGGCAATCGCGTGGACCACGACTTCGTGCTCGAGCGTGATGTACTGAACCTCGAGGAAGTCGTCGTCACCGGCACGAGCGCGGCGACGGAGCAGAAGAAGACGGCGTTCACCGTGAACGTGGTCGACAACACGCAGATCAAGGAAGCGCCGGCGGTCTCTCCGCTCGCTTCGCTCGAGGGCAAAGTGCCCGGCGCGCAAATCATCACCCAGTCCGGCCAGCCTGGTGGCGAGCCGGCAATCCGGCTCCGCTCGGCCACGAGCCTGACCGGTCGCACCGATCCGCTGATCATCGTGGACGGCGTGATCACGAACCTGGGCATGGCCGACCTCAACTCCGAGGACATCGAGCGAGTCGAGGTCGTGAAGGGCGCGGCGGCCAGTTCGCTCTACGGATCCAACGCCGCGAACGGCGTCGTGCAGATCTTCACGAAGCGCGGCGCGAACATCGCTGAAGGGCAGACGATCTTCTCGACGCGGCATGAATACGGCCGCAACGACTTGCCGAACGTCGTGCCGGGCAACCAGCACCACAACTACCAGGTGTCGACCGACGGCGGAAAGGTCAGCTACCTGCTCAACGACAACGGCGATCGGCAGGACGCGCCGGACAAGATCGCGGACAGGCCATACCCGATTTACTACAATCAATTCGACCTGATCTTCAAGCCCGGCGACTTCCTCACCGATTACGTGTCGGCCGGGCAGCGACGCGGCAGCACGAACTTCAACGTCTCGTTCCAGAACACGCACGAGTCGGGTGTCGTCAAGCAGCTGAGCGGCTTCCAGCGTGAGAACTTCCGCATCAACGTCGATCAGGCGTTGACGGAGAAGATCGATCTGGGCGTCGGTGCGTTCTACGGCCGGTCGACGGCGGATCAGGGCGAGTTCGTGTTCCCGTGGTTCGGACTCCGCTTCCTCGAGCCGGACATCAAGATCGATTCGACCGACGCGAAGGGGAACTACATCGCGGCGATCAACCGTCCGCCGCTCTCGGGTAACGTCTCGAACCCGCTGTATGTCACGCAGCAGGACAAGAACTCGAACGATCGCGACCGATTCACCGGGACGTTCAAAGGATCGTACCGGATGCTGAACTGGCTGACGGCCGACGCGAACGTCGGGTACGACGTCGCGAACCAGACCGCGAAAGCGTTTTCGCCGCTCGGCTTCACGTCATCGAGCGGCATCAAGTCGAGCGGCTCACTGAGCGAGCAGACCGACAATGATCGCTCGTACAACGTGGGCGCGACGCTGACGTCGGTGCGCGAGTTCGGGAGCAGCATTCGCAACACGAGCAAGGTGGCGTGGACCTACGAGGACCAGACGAATCAGTTCGTCGGTGCGACGGCTCCGTCGTTGTCGGTGGTGCAGGTGACCGAGTTCTCGGCGGCGGCCCAGAGCGCGGACAATCCGGTCGTGCCGCGGTCGATCACGCAGCAGATTCGCGCCAACAACTACTTTGCCGTTACGACTTTCGATATCAAGGACCGGTACATCCTCGACGGCTTGATCCGCCGCGACCAGTCGTCGCTATTCGGTGCCGACTCACGTTCGGCGACTTATCACCGCGTGTCGGGTGCGTATCGTCTCTCCCAGGACATGAAGCTTCCGGGCGTCGACGAGCTGAAGCTGCGCGCGTCGTACGGGACGGCCGGACTTCGTCCGCCGTTCGAAGCGCAGTACGAGACCTATGCGCTGGTCGGCGGCAATCCGGAGAAGGTCACGCTGGGCAATCGCGAGCTGAAGCCTGCCTTCTCGAAGGAGACTGAGCTCGGCTTCAACCTGAACTTCCACCAGAACTATTCGCTCGAGTACACCTACTCGGCGCGCACGACGTCCGACCAGATCATGCAGGTTCCGCTCTCGTCGGCGACCGGGTACAAGTTCCAGTGGCAGAACGCGGCGACGCTCGACGGCCACACGCACGAGGTCGCGCTCGGCGCGGTTCTGCTCAGCAAGGCGGATTACTTCTGGCGCCTGAACCTGACCGCGGACCGATCGCGCGGCAGCGTCACCGACCTCAAGGTACCGGCGTTCTTCATCGGACCTGACGCCAATACGGCGATGTTCCACATCGGCAAAGGCGAGCAGCTCGGTACGATCTACGGGGTGAGCTGGATCCGGACGCAGGCACAACTCGATGAAACTCTCAAGGCGAAGGGCCAACCCGGAACGGCTGCCGACTACGTTCTGAACGAAGAGGGCTTCTACGTTTCAAAGGATACGTACCACACGGTCGACGAGAAGCCGCTCAAGGCCTCGCACTGCACGAACGCCGATTGCTCCGAGGCTTCGATCAACCAGATCATCGGCGACGTCAACCCCGACTTCAACTTCGGTCTGTCGAGCAACGCGCAGTGGAAGTCGTTCACCTTCAGCGGCGTGCTCACCTGGGTGAAGGGCGGCAACATCTACAACATGACGCGTCAGTGGCCGTTCAATGAATTGCGCGACACGGTCATCGACCAGAGTCATAAGCCGGCGGCGTTGGCCGCGAACGGCGGGCCGTGCCCGGCGTTGACGGTCGATCCGCATTGTCCGTACAACACGGGCAAGAAGCCGACGACGTATTACAGCACGTTCTACGATGGCATCAATCCGAACGATTACTTCGTCGAGAACGGAACGTTCTTGCGCATCCGCGAGCTCGCCGTGAACTGGCAGCTGCCGCAGAAGTGGATCGACAAGCTTCCGGGGAACTTCCATACGGCGCGGTTCGGCGTCGTCGGCCGCAATCTGTGGACGCACACGAAGTACAACGGCTATAACCCGGACGTCTCGGGCGTCACCGGCAGCGGCGGCGGCAACCCGTTCGTGTATCGCGTCGACTACTTCCAGTACCCCGCGTTCCGCACGTTCACGGGCATGTTCGAGCTCGGTTTCTAACCGCGTCGCCATCCTACGGAGACTGAAACGATGAATTCGAAACGAATCGGTCAGGGAATGGCAGCGGTGGCGCTCGTCGCGAGCGCGGCGTGCCACTCCCTCGACATCCAGAACCCGAACCAACCGGACAACAAGCGCATTCTTTCCGATCCCGACGCCGTCGAAGCGGTGGCCGCGGGCGCAATCCGCACGTGGTTCAATGCGTACGAGACGAATCGCGGCGCCGGTCCGTTGACGACCGCCGCGCGGACGATGAGCGCATCGTGGAACAACGACCACATGCGCTTCTACTCGAGCGTGGACAATCCAGGTAACGCGGCGACGACGGGCTACACGCCGACGGCGACGTGGTACCGCTCCAATGAAGGATATTGGGCAAACGATCCGACTCGGCCCGAGCGCGTCGAGATCGAGTCGTTCTGGGTGGGCAGCGAGGACGAGTGTTGTGTTGGCAACGCATGGCCGGGCTTCTTCGCCGGTCTTTCGTCGGCAAACGACGCGCTCGGGGCGATCCGAAACAACAAGATCGTCATTCGGAGCGCGGGGGATACCAAGCGCGCCGAAGTGATCGCCGAGCTCGGACGCGGCCTCGCCCTGATGGGAATCGCGCTCAATTACGATAAAGGCTACATCATCGACGAGAACACGGATCTCTCGAAGCTGGAGTACTCCGATCGTAAGACGATGCGCAACGCGGCGGTGGACGCGCTCAAGCAGGTGATCACGGATGCGGGCGCGAACTCGTTCACCACGGACGCGAAGTGGACGAACGGACGTTCCTACTCGAGCGCCCAAATCAAGCAATTGGCGGCCACGCTCGCGGCAATGACCATGGCGTATTACCCGCGCGACGCGACTGAGATGGCCGCCGTGCCGTGGGACTCGGTCGCTTCCTTCGCGTCGCAGGGCATATCGAGCGGCACGCGTTTCGACTTCGAGCTTGTCGCGGACGGGTGCGCCGCTTGGTGTCCGGATCACCTGGTGTGGTTCGACGAAATCGGGACCGGACGCATCAACACGCGAGTTGCCCATTTGCTCGACCCCGCAACGCAAGCCGATCCCTGGCCGCTCAGTGGCAATCCGCAGCCGCATTCGGCCGATGCGCGACTCGGCGACGGCACGTACGGCGACGGAACGCTTTCGGGCGGTTCCGCGGCGCTGGCGAAAGACGCCGGCGGGGGAACCGATTTCGCTTGGGGCCCGGCCGCGATTTATCGTCCCGATCGCGGTTCGTACCACCAGTCCAACATCGCGATGATCAAGTTCGATCGAACCGGCACCGAGGCGGGAACCGGAATCGCGTACGGATTTGGTCCGGTCATCGCGATCTCGTCGGCCCAAAGTGATCTGATCTGGGCCGAAGCCCTGCTTCGGAAATCGTCGCCGGACGTCGCGAAGGCGACGCAACTCGTCAACCTGACGCGAGTCGGGCGCGGCAAGCTTCCGGCCGCCGGCGGGGAAGCGGTCGGCGCGGATACAGACGGTCCATGCATGTCGACCAACGTCTCGTACCGCACCGGCGCCGCGTGTTCGCTCTGGGCGAAGCTGCTCTACGAAAAGGAAATCGAGATTCTCGGCCTTGGACCGTCGCCGTTCTACGAGCAGCGGCGTCTGCCCTTCATTACGACGTGCACCGCACCAGTGGCGCTGCCGGCCCCGGGCTCGGTTACCTGCAATGGCAAGCACGTGGCCGGTCTGCTGCCGGGGACGCCGCGTGAAATGCCGGTGCCCGCGAAGGAACTTCAGGTCAAAGGTGAAGCGCTGTACACGTTCGGCGGCGCCGGAGCGGCGAAGTCGCCAGTGCCGTGACGCTGAACCGGTAACAACAAAATTGAAAGGCGGAGCGGAGCTCGAGCTCCGCTCCGCCTTTCTCTTTCTCGGGGAGGATCCATGCGTGAGTTCCACGCGGCGGCTTGGGTGGCGCTCGTCGCGATCGCGGCGTGTACCTCGAGCTCGAGCTCTACGTCCAGCTCAATGTCGGCGTCGGCGACGCCGGAAACGGGTCCTGTCAGGTGGACGGCGCAATTCAAGCAGACGCAGGGCGCGTCGACGGCGGCGATAATTCCCGGGCAGATGGGGAGCAGTAGCGCCTACGGATCGATCACCGTCACGTCACAGCAATCAACGCCGCCCACGACACGGATCGAGGTGTCGGTGAACGCTCCGGTTCCCTCGGGAACGCAGGTGGGGTGGGCCATTTTCACCGGCGGATGCGGTGCGCCCACGATGCCAATCGTCAACGCGCACGAATTCCCCACGATCGAGATTGCCGGCAACAACAACGGATCGGTGCGCGCGACGATTCAGATGGCGCTCGATCCGCGAGGCACGTATCACGCGAACGTCTACTGGGCCTCACAAGTGACGGATCTCAACAACGTGATGATGTGCGCGAATCTGGCGAAGGCGCGGTAATGGGCGATGGCGGATCGGCGGTGGGCGATGGGCGAACTACGAAGGTGTCATCCTGAGCGAAGCGAAGGACCTACTCTCCGAATCGAGTAAATAACTCGGGAAAGCAGGTCCTTCGTCGCTGCGCTCCTCAGGATGACAGGCTACCGTCGCCCACCGCCCACCGCCCACCGCCCACCGCCCACCGCCCACCGCCCGTCGTTTAGCGTCGCCGAACCGATACGCCGCCGTTCGTCGTCGTGAGGCGAATTGGAGCGCCGCCCGCGCCGAGCTGGGTCGAGATGCGTCGTCCGATCGAGCCCTGCACGCGAATGGGAAAGCCGACGTCCAGGCCGCCGTTCTGCGTGGACGCGTCGAGCTGTGCGGAGTAATTCGTCGGCATCGTAACGTGCACGCCGCCGTTCGTCGTGATGAGCTCGAGGCCACCACCGCGCCAGCCGTCACCGCTCAGGTCAACGGTGATTCCGCCGTTGACTGTCGTGCCGCGGATGTCGCCGTCGACGTCGGTGAGGGTGATGCCGCCATTCACCGTTTCGAGCTCCATCTTCGATTGTACGCCGTCCACTGAGAGGCCGCCGTTGGCACCGTTGAGTGTCAATGCGGTGCGCCGCGGAACGTACACATCGTAGCTCACCGACCACGACTCGCGGCGATCGAGGTCGCTCGGGCCGGTGGCGCGCACCTGGCCGCCCGACGTCGAGATGGCGACGCCCTTGGCGATGTTCTGGGCGTCGGCCTGGTTTTCACTCTGCGCCTGGATCATCGCCGTGACGTGGATTTCGGCCTTGTCCCAACCGTGGACAGTGATGCCGCCATTCTGCCGGCCGTCAACGTTGAGGGCAGCGGTCACCGGCAGCGTTAGCTCCCGGACGTCACAAACGCGCTCGTAGTCGCGCGACCCGCGATCGCAGTTGTCCATGAAACGCGCGGCGCGAGTGTTTTGGGCGCTGAGCGTGGCTGCGGCGAGCGGCAGGATGCCGAGAATGGCGAGACGGCGCATGGGTACCCCCGGGGCGTGAATGGCGCGCGGCGACGGCTGGAATCGCTAGTCTAGACAGACCGAGGCGAGGAATGGTTGGAACCGTTCTCCGGCATATATTCTCCGAAGCTTTGCCGAACCCGGCCAGGATAAGTGGCCTCGGCGTTAAACTTCGGCGGCGCGTTCTGTGCGCCGAATTGGCCCCCCTGAACATCATCAGAGGATGGAATGATGCGTCGTTTACTCAGCGTACCGGCCCTGCTGCTGGCAGTGGTCGCCTCCGTGGTCAGCGGCCAAAAGGCGGCGCCGAAGTGCGACGCGGACAACGCCGGCCTCAAGCTCCCAGCCGGCTTTTGCGCCACGGTATTCGCGGACTCCGTCCTAGGCGCGCGACACCTCGCGGTCGCGCCGAACGGAGACCTCCTCGTGTCCTCGAGCGGCAGAGGCGGCGGCGTGTGGGTGCTCCGCGATGAGAATGCCGACGGTAAGACCGACAAACGCGCTCAATTCGCCACCGGCTTCTCGTCGTCGGAGGTCGCGATCTTCGACGGCAACGTCTACACCGAAACCGGCACGGCCATTCTACGATACGCATACACGCCGGGAGCACTGCAAGGCGGCAAACCGGACACGATCGTTGAAGGGATGCCGGGCAACGGCGCCCATCGCGTCAAGACTTTCACGATCGATCGGAACGGCGCGCTATATGTCAACTTCGGCACCGCGACGAATTCTTGTCAGCAGGTCGACCGTACCAAAGAGTCGCCTGGGAAGCAGCCTTGCGACGAAGTCGAGATTCGGGGCGGGATCTGGAAGTTCGACGCGCGCAAGCTGCACCAAACGCCGAGCCCGGAGTCGCATTTTGCTCGGGGAATTCGCAACGCAGTGGGTATTGCCATGAGCCCGCTCAACGGCAGGTTGTGGGCGACGCAGCATGGTCGCGACGGTCTCGGCGGCCAGGAGGCCGGCTCGGGACAGTGGCCAAACAGCGTGCACTACAACGCGGAAAATCCGGCGGAAGAGTTGTTGCAGGTGAATCAAGGTGATGACTTTGGCTGGCCGTACTGCTACTACGCCGTCGACGAGCACCACTTGGTCCTGGCCCCCGAATACGGAGGCGATACCAAGAAGCAGGGTGACTGTGCGAAGAAGAAAGAGCCCGTGGCGACCTTCCCGGCGCACTGGGCGCCGAACGGCCTGATGTTCTACACGGGCTCGATGTTCCCGGCGCGCTACAAGAACGGCGCCTTCATCGCGTTCCATGGCTCATGGAACCGTGCGCCCGAAGAGCAGGCCGGCTTCAACGTAGTCTTCCAGCCGCTCAACGGTGATAAGGCTGCCGGCGCCTACGAAGTTTTCGCCGACGGGTTCGCGCTCAATCGCGCCGGACGCGGCGGCGGCAATCATCGTCCGACCGGGCTTGCGCAGGGACCCGACGGTTCGCTGTATGTCGCCGACGACGCGCTCGGCCGGATTTACAAGATCGTGTACACGAGGATGTGATGCGAGGAACTGACTGATGGCGAGTAACAGACTTCAAGAGCTGCACGACGCCGGCGTTTCTCTCTGGCTCGACTTCATCGAGCGAAAGATTCTGCGCAACGGCGATCTCGATCGGCGGATCCGCGAGGATTGCCTGACGGGGATGACGTCGAACCCGACGATCTTCGAGAAGGCGCTCGCCGAGGGGAGCGACTACGACGACCAGATCCGCTCGGTCGGTGGCGACTTCACGGCGATGGAGCTGTTCGAGCTGATCGCGACGACCGACGTGCGCGACGCCTGCGATCATTTCCGCGGCGTGTACGACCGCGGCAGCGCCTACGATGGATACGTGTCAATCGAAGTGTCGCCGGGCTCGGCGAACGACGCGCGCGCGACGATCTCAGAGGCGACGCGGCTGTGGGCGACGGTCGATCGGCCGAATGCGTTCGTCAAGGTTCCGGGCACGATCGAGGGCGCGAAGGCCGTCCGGCAGCTCATCGCGAACGGCATCAACATCAACATCACGCTGCTGTTCGCGATCGATGCGTACAAGCGGGTCATCGACGCCTACATGGGTGGGCTCGAGGATCGCGTCGCGGCGGGGAAGGAGATCGGACACGTCCACTCCGTGGCGAGCTTTTTCGTCAGCCGCGTGGATACCGAAGTCGACAAGCGCATTGACGCGGCCATCAAGGACGATCCCAGCCGCAAGCAAACGCTCGACGGGCTGCGCGGCAAAGCCGCGATCGCGAACGCGAAGCTCGCCTATCGGTTGTTCCAGAACGAAATCGCCTCGCCGCGCTGGCGTAACCTCGCCGAGAAGGGCGCGAGCGTGCAGCGCCCGTTGTGGGCGAGCACGAGCACGAAGAATCCCGCGTATCGCGACGTCATGTACGTCGAGCAGCTCATCGGACCGGATTCGGTGAACACGATGCCGCCGCAAACGATCGAAGCGTTCCGCGATCACGGTGTGGTGAAGCGGACCGTGGACGTCGGCGTCGACGAAGCGCAGCAGGTCATCGAAACGCTCGGTCGTGAAGGAGTCTCGATCGACTCGGTGACGGACAAGCTGTTGGTCGACGGCATCGCGAGCTTCCAGAAGTCGTTCGACGAGCTGATCGCGGGGCTGCAGAAGAAGACGAAGGCGCTGGGGAAGGAGCTGGTCGAGAGCCACTAACGAGAACTGCCTCTCTCCCCCTCCAACCGAACTTCCTTGCGCTACTGCCGAACAAAAATCGTCTGCACGCTGGGTCCGGCGACCGCGACGCGCGAAGCCATCAGATCCCTCGTCGACGCGGGGCTCAACGTCGCCCGCGTGAATTTCTCGCACAGCACGCACGAACAGCACGCCGAGACGATCGCGACGGTGCGGTCCGTCGCGGAGTCGTGCGGACGGCCCATCGCCATCCTTGGCGATTTGCAGGGCCCGAAGATTCGCATCGGCGATCTGCCGGCCCCGCGCGAACTGGCCGACGGCACCGACCTGGTCCTCGTGCCCGAGGGGCACGAACGTGGCGATGAGGTTCCGGTCACGTACGATCGGCTGGCGGAGGACCTACACGTCGGCGACCGACTGCTCATCAACGACGGGCTGATCGACCTGATCGTGCTGGAGGTGGAGAAGCCGCGAGTGATCGCGCGCGTGCTCCACGGTGGAGAAATGGGCAGCCACAAGGGCATCAACCTGCCGGGGATTCAGGTTTCGGCGCCGTCGATCACGGCGAAGGATCGGGAGGACATCGCCTTCGCGGTCGAGCAGGAACTGGAATACCTCGCGCTCAGCTTCGTGCGGCGCGCGCAGGATATCGCCGAGCTCCGCGCGATGATCCCCAAGTCGATGCTCATCGTCGCGAAGATCGAGAAGGACTCGGCGCTGGCGAACATCGAGTCGATCGTGAACGCTTCCGACGGCGTGATGGTCGCGCGCGGCGATCTCGGCGTCGAGCTGCCCTTCGAAGAGGTGCCGTACGCGCAGAAGCGGATCATCGGGCTCGCCAACCGGCTGGGGCGGCCGGTGATCACGGCGACGCAGATGCTCGAGTCGATGATCACGCATCCGCGCCCGACGCGTGCCGAGGCGAGCGACGTCGCGAACGCGATCCTCGACGGGACGGACGCGGTGATGCTCTCGGCGGAGACGGCGGCGGGGCAGTACCCGCGGTTGGCCGTCGAAGCGATGAGCCGGATCATCTCCGAGATCGAAAGCAAGCCTCAGCACTGGCATCGCGAAGACCGTCGCCGACTGGAAAAGTCCGTGTCCACCGAGTTCGCCATCGCGGCGGCGAGCAACGCGGCGGTGCAGATGCTCAACGCGCCCGTGCTGATCGTGTTCACAAAGAGCGGATTCAGCGCGCGGGTTGTGGCGTCGCACCGGCCGAGCGTGCCCATTCTCGTGCTGACCGACGTACCGCGGACCTATCGGCAGCTGGCGCTCGTCTGGGGCGTCGTGCCGGAGCTCGTGCAGCACTGCAACACTTACGACGAGATGGTTCGTGTCGCCCTCACCGCCGTCCAGAAACACGACCTGGCGCGGCCGGGGGACAGGGTCGTCGTCACGGCCGGCGTTCCGTTCGACGTTCCCGGAACGACCAATTTGCTGAAGGTCGAGACCGTGTAATGAAGCTGACCTTTCTCGGCACCGGAACGAGCTTCGGGGTGCCGAAGATCGGTTGCCACTGCGATGTCTGCCGGTCTCCCGATCCCCGCGACAAGCGAACCCGCGTCGGGGCGGTGGTCGAAAGCAACAGAGGCACGCGACTGCTCATCGACACGCCGCCCGAGTTGCGGCTGCAGCTGATCGCGGCGGGAATCGATCGCGTCGACGCCGTCGCGTTCACCCACCAGCACGCCGATCACACGCACGGAATCGACGACCTGCGGGCGATCACGATGAACAGGGAGGCGCCGCTGCCGCTCTATGGCCCCGCCGAAACCCTGCGCGATCTCGAGCACAAGTTCCGCTACATCTTCGATACGAACATGCGGCCGCTCCCCGGGACGTCGAAGCCCGAGGGCACGGCGCACGTCGTCGAGGCGGGCCGCGGGTTCGACATCGCCGACATGCACGTGATTCCAGTCAGCGTTCCGCATGGCGCTGTCACAGTCTTTGCATACCGCATTGGACCGCTCGCGTACGTCACCGACGCCAAGTCCCTGCCGCCGGCGGCGCTCGACATTCTGCGCGGCGCCAGCGTGCTGGTCATCAACGCGCTGTTTCGAACGGAGCATCCGACGCACCTCAGCATTCCCGAGGCGGTGAACGCGGCGCGCGAGATCGGCGCCGAGCGGACGTATCTCACGCATCTCACGCACGACAACCTGCACGCGGACCTCGAGTCGGAGCTTCCTCGAGGTGTGATGCCCGCCTTCGATGGCTTGACCGTCCGTCTCGACTGATGCCATGACGATCTCGATCGATTACTCGAACATGATGGGTGACGTCGTCGCCGGCGCCATCTCCGACGCCGACTGGCGCGCGGCGAGCGAACATTTTTCTGCCGTCCACGCCGGGCTGGAGCGTCGGCGAAACGCCGGCGAGCTCGGGTTCCTGTCGCTCCCGTCCGACGAATCGCTGCATCGCCAGTCGACCAACTTCGCGGCGCGCGCGCGCGGACGCTTCGACGACGTGGTCGTGCTTGGCATTGGCGGATCGGCGCTCGGGCCGATCGCGCTGCGGACCGCGCTGCTCGCGCCATCGTGGAATTCCTTGTCGAACGAACAGCGTGGAGGCCAGCCGCGGCTTCACGTTCTCGACAACGTCGATCCACACACCATCGGCGCGCTACTCGACCGTTTGGCGCTCGAGCGGTCGCTCTTCGTCGTCACTTCCAAGTCGGGCGGGACGGCGGAGACGATGGCGCAGTACCTCGTCGTGCGCGAGCGACTGAACACCTCCACGAAGGACGCGAAGGAGCATCTGGTCTTCGTGACCGACCCTACCAAGGGGGCGTTGCGCGAGATCGCGAACGCCGAAAAGATTCCCGCGCTCGACATCCCGCCGGCGGTCGGTGGCCGGTTCAGCGTGCTCACGCCGGTGGGGATCCTGCCGGCGGCGCTGGTCGGAATCGACACCGGGGCGCTGCTCGCCGGCGCCGGCGAGCTGGCCGGACAGTGTGGCGGGACTGTGCTCACGGCGAATCCCGCGGGGTTGTTCGCTACGCTACAGTACCTCGGCGACACGAAACTCGGGCGGCACATTCACGTGCTGATGCCCTACTCCGACCCGCTGCGCGACCTTGCCGACTGGTACGTGCAACTATGGGCTGAAAGCCTGGGAAAGCATCGATCACCGGGGGACGCCGGTGTGGGACCAACGCCGCTCGGCGCGCTCGGGGCGACGGACCAGCACAGCAAAGTCCAGCTCTTCATGGAGGGGCCGCCAGACAAGACGGTGACGTTCGTCGCCGTGCGCGAGCTCGGGTCCGAGGTCGTCATTCCGCGGTTACATTCCGATGTGAAGGAGCTCGGCTACCTGGGTGGGCATCGCCTCGGGGAGCTGCTGTCGATCGAGCAGCGGGCGACCGCCGGCGCGCTAGCGCGCCGTGGCCGGCCCAACATGACGATTCACGTCCAGCGGGTCGACGCGCGCCATCTCGGCGCGTTGTTCATGCTCCTCGAGATCGCGACGATTTACGCGGGAGTGCTGTACCGGGTGAACCCGTTGGACCAGCCCGGAGTCGAGCTGGGGAAGCAGTTCACCTACGCGATGTTGGGACGGCCGGACGCCGAGCAGGCCCGACAGGAATGGAATCTGCTTCCAAAGTCGGATGCGCGTTACACGTGGGGTAGCTAGGGTGGAGAGGGGGCGGGGGCGGGTGCGGGGGCGGTAGCCGTTGCGCGTTCGCCGGGATAGCCGCAAGGTAGGGCGTGTGGGCAGCTTCCATTGAGGAGTGCTGCCTGAGACCATGGACCCCTCAAGGCTCAATGGACAAGATCGAAAACCTGAACACGCTGTTCGGCGGAAACGTCGTCGTGCGCGACGGCAAGCTCTCGGTGCCCAGTCCGGCTGCGGTCGCCGGGCCGACGATGGATCGGCTGGTGCAGGCCGCCGTTTTTGGCGAGCAGGACGAGCGCGATCATGCGCGCTGGATGATCTGGGAGATCGGGCAAGAGGTAGGTGTTCGCGCGGCGTCGATCCACGACTTGTACATGGCGCGCGGAAAAGGCGAGTGCCACGGCTTCACCGTCCCGGCGATCAACGTCCGCGGAATGGCGTACGACACGGCACGGTCGATTTTCCGCACGGCGATCAAGCTGAATGCGGGCGCGTTCATTGTGGAGATCGCGCGGTCGGAGATTGCGTACACCGACCAACGCCCAGGCGAGTACGTCGCGGTGATGTTGGGCGCGGCGCTCCGTGAAGGGTTCCGCGGCCCCGTGTTCATCCAGGGCGACCATTTCCAGGTCAACGCCAAGAAGTTCGCCGCCGACGCAAAGACCGAAGTCGACGCGGTGAAGGCGCTGGCTCGCGAGGCGATCGCGGCCGGCTTCTACAACATCGACATCGACACGTCGACGCTCGTCGACATTTCGAAGTCGAACCTCGACGAGCAACAGAAGCTCAACTACGAAGTCGGGATCGACATTCTCGCCGAGGTTCGCGCGCAGGAGCCACCGGGGGGGGGGATCACGATCTCGGTAGGCGGCGAGATCGGCGAAGTTGGGACGCAGAACAGCACGGTCGAAGAGCTGCGCGCCTACATGGACGGATTCGACCGCACGCTGCCGCGCGGCATGGCCGGGCTATCGAAGATCAGCGTGCAGTCGGGTACGTCGCATGGCGGCGTGGTGCTTCCCGACGGCTCGATCGCGGATGTCAAACTCGATCTCGATACGCTGGAGCGCCTGTCAAAAGTGGCCCGCGACGAATACGGATTGGCCGGCGCCGTTCAGCACGGCGCGTCCACGCTCCCCGATACGGCGTTCAACAACTTCCCGAAACGCGAGACGGCCGAAATCCATCTCGCGACGAACTTCCAGAACATGATGTACGATCATCTCCCGGCCGACGTGCGGGCGGCGATCTACGAATGGCTCCGCGACAACGCGAAAGACGAGCGGAAAGCTTCGGATTCGGACGAGCAGTTCTTTTACAAAACTCGCAAGAAGGCGCTCGGCCCCTTCAAGCGCCAACTCTGGGATCTCCCGGCGAGCGTGAAGGCGACATTGGCCGCGGCCTATGACGAAAAGTTCACGTTTCTGTTCAATCAGCTGGCGATCGGCAACACCGCGAGGATCGTGTCGAAGTTCGTGAACGCCCAGCCGGTTCGCCGGCAGGACCCGTCCGAGGCCGCCGCCGTCGCCGCGGCTCCCGACGATGCGGATCTGAGCGACTAAGACAGATCTGACGTGAGCTCCCCGGTGAGCAGCGTGCCGATCAATCGAGAAAACCGGGGGGAGCCGGCTTCGAGCGTCGAGGCTCTGTGGCTCGATACGCTCGGGGCGCTTTGCAACCGCGCCGCGCATGAGATCAAAGGCGCGTTGAACGGGGTGGTGGTGAATGTGGAGGTGGTTCGATCGAGGAGTGAAAAAGCCGAGGTGACGGGGGCGTCGCTGCATCAATATGCACAGTCCGCGTCGGGTCAGCTGGACGCCGTCATCGCGATGACCGAAGCGATGCTGGCGCTGACCCGTCCGCCGCGACGACCGCTTGGTATCGCTCAAGCTGTTCGGAACGTGGAGGCGCTCGTCGGCGCGGCGGCCCGGGCCGACGACAAACAGGTCGAGATGCAGGGTGTCGTGGACGCAGTGGGGTCGACGTCGGCCGACGCCGATGTGGCGCGTCTGGTCATCGCGGCGGCGTTCATCGCGGCCGTGGACGCGTCGTCCGATGTGCTGTGCAGCGCTGCACCGGGGACGGAGGCCGCCGTACTCTGCTGGGAATGCCGTGGGGGAGAGATGGCCCCGTCCGTCGATCCGGCGGTGCTCTCGCTGGCGTCGGCGGAGGGCATCGATGTTCGGCGGGACGGTTCGAGATTGTCCATTACCTTTCCAAGGTGATCGAGGGTGACAGAGATCGCATGAAGCACGCAAACGCAAAAATTCTGATTGCCGACGACGAGCAGGCCATCACTTCGGGCCTGAGCGCCATTCTCGCCGACGAGGGCTACGCGATCGACATCGCGCCCGACGGGCAGAAAGCGCTCGAGCGGCTCGCCGAGGAGCGCTACGGCGTAATCCTCGCCGACCTCAAGATGCCGAAGCTGGACGGCCTGAGCCTTCTCCGTGAGCTGCAATTGAAGCAGATCCCGACCGAGTGCATCATCATCACCGGTCAGGCGACGGTGGACTCGGCGGTTCAGGCGATGCAGCAGGGCGCCTACGACTACATCGAGAAGCCGCTCAACGCCGACAAGCTGAATCGTCTCAAGGCGCTGATCCCAAAGGCGCTCGAGAAGTTCAACGTTCAGCAGAAGAATCGTGAGCTGACGTCGCGCCTCGAGGGGCTGACGCACTACGGCGAGCTCACGGGACAGTCGGAGGCGATGCGCGGCGTCTATCAAATCATCGATGCGGTCGCGCCGTCCAACGCCAGCGTGTTGATCCTGGGCGAATCGGGAACAGGTAAGGAGCTCGTCGCCCGTGCCATGCACGCGAAAAGCGAGCGCTCGAAGGGGCCATTCTTCGCGCTGAACTGCGCCGCGCTCCCGAAGGAGATCCTCGAGAACGAGTTGTTCGGGCACGAAAAGGGCGCGTTCACCGGGTCAACCAACGAAAAGCCCGGCGCGTTCGAGATGGCGAGCACTGGAACGATCTTCCTCGACGAAGTGGCCGAGATGTCGCCGGACATCCAGGTCAAGCTTCTTCGCGCGCTCGAAACGCGTCAGGTGCGACGCCTCGGCGGCAAGAAGGAGATCACCGTCGACATTCGCATTGTCGCGGCGACGAACAAGGACCTGCAGAAGGCGATCGCCGATACCGAGCTGCGAGAGGACCTCTACTATCGTCTCGCGGTCGTGGAGATCGTGCTGCCGCCGCTCCGTGAACGCACGGACGACATCAAGCTGCTCGCCGATGAATTCCTGCATCGGTATGCGACCCAAAACGGCAAGCAGATCACCGATTTCGATGCGGCGGCGTGGGATTGGATCCTTTCGTACCACTGGCCGGGCAACGTCCGCGAGCTGAAGAACGCGGTCGAGCGCTCGGTGATCATGGCGCGCGGGGACACGATCAGCGTAACCGACGTCATGCCGCGACATCTGCGCGCGGCGGGCGAAGTGCCGACGTCGGTGACGATCCCCGTCGGTTCGTCGGTGAACGACGCGCGCCGGCAGCTCACGCTGCGGACGTTCGCATCGACGGGGGGTGACCTGGTGCGAACCGCCAAGCTCCTCGGAACGTCGCCAGACGAAGTGCGGCGGGATATCACGGGGCTGCTGTCCGATACGAGCCCGCCGGCAGGGAACGGAGAAGAGGTCAGCAACGGGAAGCACGCGTTACCCGAGTTCGTCCCGACGGCCCGCCCAACGCCCCCGGCGAAAAAGCCGTTACCAAAGAAGCGATAACGACGAGGAACGGAAACATGTCTCGCTACGATTTTGACGACGACGATCGCTATGTGGTGATCGAGAACCACTCGGCGGGCGCCGGGCCGTTTCTCGTTGGTTTAGCCGTCGGCGCGGGGCTCGCGCTCCTCTTCGCGCCACGCTCGGGCCAGGCGACGCGTCGCGATATCAAGCGCCGGGCGATGCGCGTGCGTCGCGCCGCCGAGCAGGTCGCGTCCGACGTGGCCGACACCGTCACGGACTCGTTCAATGACGCGAGGCGCAAGGTCGAGGAGAAGCTGGATGCCGCCCGCGAAGCAGTAGACATGAAGCGCGAGCAGGTGCAGCGGGCGATGGAAGCCGGACGCACCGCGGCGCGACAGGCTCGTGAAGAGCTCGAGAACCGGATCGCCGAGACGAAGGCAGCGTACGACGCGGGGGTCGCAGTTGCCCGCAATGGGCGTACATTGGCCGAAGACTCGGACGCCGCCGAGGGATAGTCCGCTCCAGATCGCCCCACCTCTCGCTCGCGCATGGCCCAGCGACCCTTTTACGTCAATTTCGGCTGGACCCTGCGCGACTACGCCAAGCGCGTCTGGGATAACAGCGGCGAGGACAACGTCCTCTTTCTCGCCGGCGGAATCGCGTTCAACATCATTCTCGCCGCGCTGCCGTTCATCCTCCTCCTCGCCACCGTCGTGACGTGGGTCGTGCCGCACCTCTACGGCGGCACCATCAACTCGACGGACCAAGTCGCTCAGTTCATCGACCGCCTGCTGCCGGCACACTCCGAGCTGAATTCACCGTATCACAAGGTGGTCAACGACCTGCTGCGAGCGCGCAGCCAGATCGGCACCTATAGCGCGATCGGCTTCATCTGGTTTTCGACGCGTCTGTTCGGCTCCCTGCGTACGGTGCTGGCGAGCGTGTTCGACATCGAGAGCGAGCGGGGGATCATCGCCGGCAAGATCTTCGACGTGAAGATCACGATCGTCTCGACGCTGCTGTTCGTGGCCAGCGTGACGGTGACGACGTACGTCGGCCTCGCCTCGCACGCGCTGGTGCAAGTCGGATTGCGCAACGACGCGATCAGTAGCGTCGACTACTACACCGGACGAATCCTCGGCTTCATTTTCATCGCGTTGATGTTCTTCGCGCTCTACAAGTACTTGCCGATTCGGCGTGTTCCGGCGAAAGCGGCGTGGGTGGCGGCCGCGTTCACGAGCATCTGCTTCGAGGCGGCGCGAACCGCGTTCAGGTACTACACAGAGACATTCAACCCCGCTTCGCTGTACACCGGGACGCTCACCGCGCTCGTCGTAGTGATCGTGTGGTGTTACTACGCGGCGCTGATCTTCATCCTGGGGGGCGAAGTGGGTCAGGTGTTCGAGCTTCGCCGCGTTCGGAAGCGCCAGCGCGAGGTGTTGACGGACTAGCTCGGCGACTCGGCGACTCGGCGACTCGGCGGCTCGGCGGCTCGGCGACTCGGCGACTCGGCGGCTCGGCGACTCGGCAACCTGC